>Ga0207831_100023_pt1 | contig 385056 bp, 337 predicted proteins | sample TtanPargueraPR_7_FD_187741 | JGI IMG/M metagenome (GOLD analysis project Ga0207831, IMG submission 187741) | Aerobic enrichment media microbial communities from Bioluminiscent Bay, La Parguera, Puerto Rico - Tt and M1 (2) (SPAdes) | ecosystem: Environmental > Aquatic > Marine > Unclassified ...
AACAGAGTGGCTAAGAAGTGGACAATGCCGATCCGGGACTGGAAAGCGGCACTCAATCAGTTTGTCATCCTCTTTGGTGACCGGGTGACCGTGTGAAAAACAGTTACACAGTTAACTTGACACCCTCAATTTTAGTGGCACTCTATGGAATTGATTTCATTGATGGATCTATTATCAGCAAGGGGGTTTGCTAAAAGAGATTATTGAGCGCCCTCAGGACACGACCACTGACCTTACCATGCCGCATAACATAGCTCCTGCTAACAAAACCGTTGGGGACCATCGTTTATTTGACAGCCTTCAACAACGCGTTATTTTTATATTTATCAACCTCCTTCTGCATTCAGTGCTAAAGTCGAAACACTGAACCACACACCTTATCCCACGCCAGTTGTTCAGACCCTAACACGCGGAACCATCCAAACCATTCCCCAAGCCGGCACAATTTGTCTCAACCATGGATAGGGCCATGATACGAAGGCACCTGAAACTGCCATTGTATTGCCTCTAGGGCAGGTCTATTGATGCGCTGAGTTCCTTCGCCGTTGAAGCATCGTCGTTTAGTTTTGATGCCATCGTGTTTCCCTATACCTACTTTTTGCCACAAGCATCCAATATCTGGCCTACTCCAGGCATTGTTGGCGAACTATCATCACCTAACAAACCCGTGTCTGCTCGACTGAATAACGATTGCAGAATCAAATTGCGATCTTTCTCGTCCACCTTTCCATCTTTTATTAAAGAAAGATATACGTATGTTAGTTGTCGCCGTTCTTCCGCATCACGTTGCAGATGAAATGAACTAAATGTCATCCGAGCACACACCCTTGCCATATAGGCCATAAAGGAAATTAAAGATGCAAAGAGAATAATTCCTTTGATAGCTTCTTGTTCAAGCTTAAACAAGTTATGATGAAATGCTTCAGGGGTTTCGTAAATTAATACCATTAATATCGCCACTATTATGCTAATGACCCCTGCCAAACACAAAGTCCATATCCTCCCTTGGCATCTATAATGATCAGCCCTTACTTTCCAAAATTTCGCAGGCGCTTTTAATCTTAATAGCTCTTTGTATGTTTGTTCGAGCTGATTAAGTGTTTCCTCTCTTTTGCTATAAAATTCACCTAATTCCTCATTATTCGTATTTTGCCAAGCTAAATGACCTTCTCTAACCTTCTTAGACCAATCATCCATCTGTTTCTTGAGAGCCTCGAACTCACTGACTGTGACGTTCGTTGTTTGTTCAAACTCGTTTCTCAATGACTCGAAAGTTTTCGTTTCAAGTTTTCGCCTGCTGACTATCTCAGATTCCCCTTGCATTAAGAATTCATAGGCCTTCATAAAGCCAAAGTATCGATCAGGGATGTTATTCAAATTGTATTGCTTTTTTGTTATTGCGTTAAATGCTGCAAATGCTTGCTCTGTATTCGTTTCAGCTAAATTGAATAGAAACTTGCCGTACGGGTCTTCAGAATAGAATACTTCGTTTCCATTGTTAGTCCGATTATTAATAATTTGGTTCTTAGCATTGTTCCAATGTTGATTAAGTGAATTGAGATCAGTAAAGCTATTGTTTTGACTGTCTATCTTTTCCAATATCCCCAGAATTCTGGTAAAATATTCTATATAATCGCTGATTATACCCTGATGGTTTTTGCAACCTTCCCAATAGTTCTTTTCTTTCTGAATGAGGTTTCGAATAGCTTTGAACCCTTTATACGGTACATTATATCCGCTTATAGAATTATGAATCTCAACTTCAAGATCATTCAAAGCCTTCTGATAATCAAAAGCCTGTTCTTCTGCCATTATTATGCACCCTTAAGCTTAGTTGGTTTTATATTCTGCTCTTCGTGGAGAAAGTATCCTATCCATAGGATTAGGCTTGAATCTATTCCCATAAACCAAGATCTATCAACTCCTGCTTCAGAGTTTCTTGCTCTTTAAGCATTATAGCACTCCATCTATTGAAATCATCCGAGTTATCGATTAGTTTCTTAGCTTGCTTTTCAGGGTCTTCTTCCTGGTTTAAATCTGCAACACTTATCCCTTTATCTGTTTCTCCAACCCCATCTTGCCAATCTGCCAGCATGATAAATGCGGCTTTAAGATGCTCTTTCATCTGAGCGTCTTCAGTGCTTTTTATCGCAGCTATTAAGGCTGTCTTTATTGTGGATTTCGGGTAAGGGAGTTTGCTGACGTCGGCAACAGTACCGGGAGCGGGTTTTGAAGTTTGAAGGACATCTCCATAGACCTGCACCACATCATTCAGGTCGTATCCATCCTGCTTTGCACCTTGCGAATCGTCCTGCCCTAAATCCTTTAACCGCGTTGCAACCATTGATGCGCTAATGCTTTGCAATGCTGTATATACACCAATTGCGAATGGAATAAGCGCCCAAGTCGAACTTATGAAATACCAAACGAATCCTGCAATAATTAGATATAACCACGTCGCATTAGCATGCTTCTGAGCGGCTTTTGAAAAGTCAGCCGATCCTTTCCCCTGTAAAGTAGCGCGATAAGCCATTTTATCGTGCAATGACATGATCCCTCCTTTTGATCAGGTGAGATTGGGATAGACTGGAGCAATAATTTGATTCTGTAGGTGGTGTTTTCGGCATACCAGTCCTGTAACGTCCTGATGTGTGTCCCTAGCGGGACTTTATGTTTATGCCGACTTCGAGGTGGGATTCAGATATTGAGCATATACTAATTTCTTTAGGTTATCAAGAATCAACCAAAAAGTGTAAATGTGGTATTAAATATTGCTTGACACACAATATATCGTATGCGACGTTTTATACGTCGGTTGTACTGACCATTTCTTGTCCGAAGCTTTCCCTAAATCGGTAACGTTTTGTGTTAGATCACGGTTTGTGGTCGCATAAACCACAGCTAACCTTTCGTGGTGTTCTTTCACCGCTATGAGCTGTGTGATGCGGTTATAATCGGTGGGGAAAGTCACGTCTGCGCCTTTCCTCAACCAGCGGGGCTCTAAACAATTATTATGAACAAACAATTAACTGCTTTGCCCGTGTTTGTTAAACTAGTTGGAATCGCGGAACTGTACCATATTTTTGGTGCAGAGGGAGTGGTAGTATGTGGTATTGCCTTCGTCGTGCTTAATAGCTCTGCGTCATTCCGAGGCAAAAACTTTAGGTGGTCGTTTCGTAATTCGCTTGAGAAATGATTGAGGACAATTCAGGATGAACCTTTAGACCTTACAACCTTGAGGTGTTTAGATGAACTATGACGAGATTAAGCGTGTGCAAGACGATTTCACGAAAAGTCCTAAGAAAACTGTTATTACCATAGCCATCTTTATAGTTATCAGCGTGATTACTTTCATATTTCGCGAAAGCATAATAGGGGTTTTCACAAACGACACTCCTAATGTAACTCAATCATCTTCGGGAAACCAAAGTCCCAATCTTAATATATCTGGAAATGTTTCAGGCGATGTTAATATATCAATCAATGATTTAAACAATCAGATTAAAGATCTTGAAGCCGTACGAAACACCACTCCAGAGGGAAAGACCTATACAACTCAGGAACTTTTAAATCGAATGCAGGAAATACGACTAGCGCGATCATTTGGGTCTGCTCAAAAGGAAGCTCAATCTGATGCAACCAACTTTCTCGACACCTTGCCACTTAGGTTAGAGGCATCAGAACAGAAAAGGCAGGACTACAAAAGCTTTTTGGAAGCGCTTCCTCAAGGATGCAATATCGTTTTTAATGACTTCCTGATTCCATATATTGACAATTATTTCGGGGAATTCAAAGATGACCCGATTGCTCTCGAACATGGATTGGATCATGTAGAGATTGAAAAGCTTGCTGATATCGATCCTATGTTTGCTGAATCAAACAACGGCTATCCGATCAGGTTAATTAAATTCCCAAACGGCTGCTATATCAAAATCAATTTCAACCCTGGAGTGATCGGCGAAGGTAGATTAAGTCGCTATCCGTCGATGCGTATTGTTGGCTTTGATATCGAGAATAAATCTATTGAAAATGCTAAGTTTGATGTTGAAAACTCTGTCGCTACTATGGTGTTTGGAGGAGGTAATTCTGTTGGGTATCCAACTCCAAGTAAAAATGGAGCTATCGGAGACGATTTCTATAAAGGGCTTAACCCTCTTAAATCCAACTTCCAAAAACATTTCGAATCTATAATCCTTAGAATAGTCGAATATGATCAGCAGTAGACTACAACATACAAAAGGAAAAGCCGCCACACCCAGGCACCGGTTACCCTTCACGATTTGCGCTACTCTTATGTGTGGGCCAACGAACAGGCTGGGATTCCGCGCAAGGACACCATGGCCTACACTGGCCACCAGACGGAATCGATGTACCAATATTACAGTATTTCTAACGAGGAGTCGCAAGAAAACTTGAACAAAAAACGAAAGGAGTATATAAACAGCCTAAAATAATTTGTGGCAATATTGTGGCAAATTGAGGTAATTGGTGATTGTCACATTTTCGAAGCACATCTTAACAGTCTGTCTTTCCTAAATATTGCCCCCGTAGCTCAGTGGATAGAGCATTGGATTCCTAATCCATGTGCCGCAAGTTCGATTCTTGCCGGGGGCACCAAATCTTACCTAATTATTTCGTATACTTAAGCAAATTTACAACTTTCCCATTTTTTAGGTGCTTCTGGTACTGTGTGGAACTTTGTGTGGGGTTTTTCCCTTGCACGTTCGAAAGCGTCCATCGCCTCTCGTTCTGATTCTCCAACACTGTGAAGGTAGATCTCGGTCGTGGTTCAATTCTTATGGCCGAGTATCCATTGATCTTATAGTAATCCTCAATGTCCCGGAACTCCTTGACATCAACAACATGGTTCACTGCGCTACCCGGTCCTTTCGTAAAAGAAGTGTAACGTTAAGGGAATCTATTGAGTTCCATGGCCTTGGACAAATAGAATGCCGAATATACTTTCGATCAACACGCCCTTCAACCATTGAGGATAATGGATTAGATCCATGGAAAAGAGATTCAACCGCTATAGTCTCGGGGAAGAGATCGCCAACAGCATTACGCATGGCATCGGCATCCTGCTGGCCATTGCCGCGCTGTGTATCCTAACCGTATTTGCGAGTCGCTACGGTAATGCCTGGCATGTTGTCAGCGTTAGTGTTTACGGTGCGACGTTGATCATGCTTTATACGGCGTCCACCCTTTACCACAGTATCCAAAACCAACGCGTAAAGGGTTTTTTCCAGAATCTGGATCATGCCGCTATCTACCTGCTAATCGCCGGAACCTATACGCCATTTACGCTGGTGAGCCTTCGCGGCCCCTGGGGATGGGGGCTTTTCGGGGTGGTTTGGGGGTTGGCGGTGCTCGGCATCGTGCTGCAATTCGTGCCGATGGGGCATCGGAAATCCATCTCCATGATGTTATACATCGGCATGGGCTGGGCTATTATTGCGGCGATCAAACCGCTCATCCGATCGGTTGAAGCCGGCGGTATCCTTTTTCTCGTTTTGGGGGGATTGGCCTACACGATCGGTATTCTCTTTTATGTCTGGAAAAAACAAAATTACAGCCATGCTGTGTGGCATCTTTTCGTCCTGGCCGGCAGCGTCCTTCATTTCTTTGCCGTGTTGTTATACGTCGTCCCGAATTCTCGATAAAAGTTCGGTTCTTCTCCCAATTAGTTGGGAGAAAGGGTCCAAGGGGTATAGGATTCAAGTGGCCAAGGGTTTGTTCTCTGGAGATTTAATCAGAGCTTTCAGCATTCGCTCGATTGGCCACATTTTCACTGCTAATTTTGGAAAACGTTGCGATACATTATATCGATGCAAACAACGCGCATATGCTTTTTGCCACCCTTGCCATTCTTTGTAATTTTTTAGTATTTCACTTGGATCCTTGACCCCTTGACTCCTGGAACCCTTATGATCCCGAGATGCCCAAGCGGTAATACCCTGTGACCCAATTGCTCATTTGCACCAACTATTCGGGTTTATTGTCTGATGGTCCATCGTGTGGTATGCGAACGTCGATTCTAGCCTGAATATTTCATGAAATTTTTCTGCGAAATGAATTTTATGTTAATATATCGAAGGTATAAACGCTATTCGAAGTGCGATTTCCCGGTAACCGTTTGTAACCGGCACCGATTTCCGGGAACGCAGAAAAAATTCACCCTGCGGGCGCGCCCGAGATGTCCATTGGCTGCGTTATTAGGGGCTTGCGGTAGCAGAAGTACAGCGGCGCCCCTGATGCCTTCCCCATGAACATCTCAAGCGCGTGAAATATCCGGGATAGTTATGAATGGATTTAATGCGGGATTTCGTATCGCTCACCTAAAACACCACATTCCCCTCAATGACACACATGAAAAACGGATCGGAACACATTCTCGAACAAGCGGCTCTGGCCCACGAAGAAGGTCGGCTTGCCGATGCGGAAAAAGCCTATCTGGCAATATTGAGCAAGGAGCCGGATTCGGGATCGGTGCTGAACGCGCTCGGCACGGTCTTTTTGGATCAGGGCCAGCCGGACAAGGCCAGGAAGTATTTTAGGAAAGCGGCCAACTTAAAGCCGTCGTCGCTATCGGCATGCTATAACCTTGGCCGCCTCAAGCAGATGGAGGGCGACGACAAGGGGGCTATAAAGATTTACAGGACCATCGTCAAGCAGGAGCCCCGGTTTGGTTTGGCGTGGAACAATATGGGGGTGGCTTACCGGGAAATCGGCGAGCCGGAGGAAGCCATCTCCTGTTTTCGGAGGGCGGTTGCCTTTGCGCCTGACATGGCGGAGGCATGGAACAACCTGGGGGTGGCGCAGGATGAGTTCCAGATGACGGAAAACGCCTCCAAGTCATACCAAAAGGCCATTGAGATACAGCCGGATTACACGTCCGCCCACCTCAACCTCGGCCTCTCCCTGCATAAACTCAAGCGATTCAAGGAAGCCGAGGAGCATTACAACAAAGCGCTGGCGATTAAGCCGGACGATGAAACCGCCCAATTTATGCTCCAGAGCCTGGGGACATCAACCATACCCGACGCCGCCCCGGCCGAGCATGTCCGCAGGATTTTCGATCAGTGCGCCGGGACTTTTGAAAAAATCCTGGTCAACGATCTGGCATACAAGACCCCGGAGCTCCTGTTCAACCTTGCGAAACCGCATTTAAAGCAAGATCTGACGGTCCTGGACCTCGGCTGCGGTACCGGTTTGGGTTCCAAATTCTACCGACCCTATGCAAAATCACTGATCGGTGTCGATGTGTCGCCCAAGATGCTTCAAAAGGCTTCGGAGAAAAAGATCTACGACGATCTCATCGTGTTTGACATCCTTCAAGACTGGTCGTTTTCACAACCTTTCGATCTCATCTACAGCTCGGACGTGTTTGTCTATTTCGGGAATCTGGATCCCATCATCCGATCGGCATCGTCTTATCTTGTCCGCGGAGGAATCCTCGCATTTTCGGTGGAACGACTGGAAGACGACAGCACCGGGTATCAGCTCTTTCCCAGCGGACGCTACGCCCATTCCCTCCCGTACATAAAAGACTGCTTGAAACATCATGGCTTAGCCCCCATAGAGGAGACCGACGCCGTTATCCGCAAGCAGTCGGGGGACGAAGTCAGAGGATTATTGATTGTGGCCGAAAAGGGCTGAAATAGATACAGTGGTGCCCATTGGCCGCGTTAAATATCCGGACTAGTTTGAAGGATTAATGACGAAATTTGACGGCGCGCTAATTGGCGCCTCAGCATTACCCGGTTCGCCACCATCGACAAATTGTTCACACAATTCGTTTAAGGAATCGTTTGGCCAATAGGCGAAGTGAACACCGCAATAGGCGGCCTGGTCGCCATAATAAACCATAAAATCGTCAACCCTAAAAAATTCTTGATTGGCGCTTGAAGGGTTGTAATAGCCAAGGCCCGCCTGGTTTTGCTCCGTATCTTCGTATAGCCGGTTCAGGAATACGACGTGGCCCTCGCCATGATGATTGCCCAGTGTGGTCAAAACAGGGCCACCCGCTAAAAGGGGTCTCCATCCTTCGATTGCCGGCCTGTAATCCTTAACCGTCTTCATTCCTAAAATTTGGTACAATTGGAATAGTTCATCGCAGGATAAAGCCTGGTTGCTTTGGTACGACGATAAATAGGTACCCCCGGCTCTCTGCAAAACACTATCGATATCCGGACAGCGATCCTCCTTCCATGCCACCATCATGGCCGCTCCGGCCGCCCAACCCGTTTGATAGCTGGTCTGCAATACCGGACAGTTATCGAATTTATAGCTCAAACTGATGTGCTTCTTTGTTTGCTGCGCAAAAAGTGCGATGGGTAAGAAGTAAATCCCGAGCAATGCTAAGATGAAAAGTTTTTTTATCATTGCGAAAGCCTCCTTTATGAAATGCGGTTATCCGGAAAGACCAAGTTTGGTTAAATGCAACAACTTGAACTCCGAAGATCACGAAGGACATGAAGGGGTTCAACTGCTCTGGCCGGTTTTTCTTCGTGCTCTTCGTGCTCTTCGTGGTAAATTCTTGTTGACGGGAGCTTTGCAGAAAACCGTTTTATGCAACTATTCAGGGGCATCAAAGCCATATTCGGATGACAGGGCAGGATCGCTTCTTGCGTGCTTGCGTGGACGGCTCGATATCCGATCGACATTATGAACAGCAGGATTTATGCCGAAAAGAAGACCTTTACCATTAACAAACCTTAACCACATGAAATCAGGTTAAATGTTTGTTGACAGGCAAAATATCGAAATATCCGATAGACCGGCTATTTGCATAGAGGGTTGGCAACTGGGAGCAGCAGCAGGCAAGCTGCTTGACGATTAGGTGACGTCAATGCCGTGCAACTTCGTTTGTTTATTTGGAGCTTTAATCGGCAAACGAAGCATTGAAGAGATACAACTTGGGGCAGTGTTTCTTTTCCGCGAAATGGACGACCATGGTCTCGGAGGGTTTCAGGCGGGCTTTTATGGTGTCTCCGGATTCCGACGGGGTCAAACCGCCGTCCATTTCGTTCGCTATATAGAAATAAGCTTGAATGGTTTTGTGGGAATGTCGATTCGTGGCGCTCACGCGAATGTAATCGGGAAGCGGGTACTCGCTGTAATGGAGGTCCAGATAGCTGTCAGGCCTGGGGGCGATATGTTCCAATACTTCGAAGTTTCTAACGAACGTCGCCTTTGTTTTCGGCTTTACTTTGACCGCGGCTTGCTCCTGCATTGTGCCTCCCCTTGCGTGAAATGTTCGGGTTAGGATGATATACGGGAAGGCATTACACTTTTTGTGCCAGACATTCGGCCGTTACCAATGGCAGTTATAACAATTTGGATTTTTTGATATTAGAACACATTTCGAATTGTTCATGACGTTAAATAAGGTGGGATGACTGTAAACTCGATAGACATCTTATTATGCAGGCAAATAAAATTTGTATAGATTTTTTACATGCAGAAAATCAGGCCACGGTAATGCCGGCCAACCCATCAGCCGAGATTGAATCCGCATATCTCATGCAATCTTTTTTACCGTCCGCATAACCCGAACATTTCATCGGTGGGCGGCCCTTATATAGTGTCCATCCATAAATGGTAGATTTTGGTTCCTGGCAAGGCCCGAGCGCGTTTTCAACCGGAGGAATAGTCCGCTATTTCGAGGATTGGAAACGAGCGAGAACGCCGCCAGGGGCCGAAAGATGTTATTTATGGATGGACACTAAATAGCGCCGGTACAAATACTGGTAGGCTGGCTCCTTTTTAAATTTCCTCAATGTATTCGAAAACCTTTCCACAAATGCTTCCGATACTTCACGCTTGCTGAAGATAATATAGAGGCCATCCGTTTTTACCGGGTTGTGGCCCAGCGGCACAATGGTGTCGATGCGGAGCTGATTGAGGATATAGGCCCCGTTTCGCTTCTCAGCCAGCACAAAGTCGAGATTCCCGCCATTCAGCTTCTTGAAATTGTTCACATCGGATGCCACCAACTCATGAAGACGGTGCTTTTTAACGAATTCCCAGAAGCTGGGCGTATAGCTGTAGCCATTCACCAGTCCGACGCGCTTGCCGATAAGGTCCTCGAAGGAATCGAAGCGATTGCCGGATTCCTTTTGGACCCACATGACCCATGGCGTTTCAACCAGCGGTTCGGATGGATAGTGAGCGTAGCGGGATCTTTCCGGGGTATAATTAACCGAGAAAAGCGCGTCGGCCTCGCCCCTTTCCATCATCTTGATGGCGCGCTTCCAGGGGTATCCTTTCAGGGCCAGGAATTTGACCCCCATGCGGTTGAATACGGCTCTGACCGTTTGCGTGCTGAAGCCGTGAATGCGCTCATTTTCAACAATCTGGTAAGGCGGCCATGCGTCGCAAATCACATTGACGGCCGACCGTCCTGCGAGGACGGTCGGGGAGGCCGCTGCCACTATCGCGGCAGACAGCAGGATGAGCATGGGAATCCTTGCCGCGTATCGCTCACATTTTCTCATCGATGTTCCTGTTTCAATCAGGCCCGCTGCGCTTACGGGAAAGACAATCGGGGCGTCAACGTGTCGATGCCCCATACAAAGCGACACCGTCATCACGGAATTTTAGTTTAATTCCAGACAGAAGAAGGCGACAAAATACACGCGCAATGAAATTTTTCAAGGGAAAAAGGTCATAACCCGAATATTGATGGCGTCACAAAAAGTCGCGGTTCCTGTTATGACGTCATTCCGGTGGAAGCCGGAATCTCTTGATATCAACAAGTTAGAGATTCCGGATCAAGTCCGGAATGACAGATTGAAGACTTTTTAGGAGACCATCAATATTTGCTTAAAAATTTTTTGAAATGCATGGGTTAGTGGCAGATAGGTTTGTGCAGGCTTTTAATGCCGGCCCTTATATTTCATGAAACATACGGGTTAAGGAACCATTGCCGGGCCATATCACAATCCAAGAAAAGTCCGGCAAAAATCCCGCGGGACTCCGCCATGCAACAAAACATGCGGATCAATCCGAAGATCAAGGTGTCCTTATGGGCCACAAGGGCCCAGCGGCTTTGCCGGAATTCATCGAATTTTCAATACGTAATCACGGTTCCGGAACCATATGGGCGAACGACCTCCTGGCCGTATTTCGTCCGGAAAATATCCATGGCGTGTTTGCCGGTGCAATGCCCCCCATAAATGGTAAAATTGTTGGTTTTCACCCTGTCCGTATAGGCCATGAATTCTTCCAGAATCTTCTCGTTGGCCGATTGCAAATGCAGCCCACCGACCAGAGAAAGAATTTTTTTGTCCGGAAATTTTTCCTCGATGGCTTTCAGAATGTTGATATACCCCGCGTGACTGCAACCGCATATGGCGACAATGCCCTCGGGCGTATCGATGGCCACGGTGGCATCGTCCGTCCCTTCCCAGGGGCCGACCCCGTCTTCATTGTAGAATTTCCCGTGGGTCGGGCAGTAACTGCCCGGCTCCTGCCTGACATCGGTAAAGAAATACATGCCGTCGTCGAGTTGGGTTACATTGTGCAGCGGTTTGAAATGTGGACTTGCATAGCGCCGCGCAAGGTAAGGAATGCCGCAGATTCTCAGCGGCTCGCCCGTCTTGATCTGATACTGTTTGACCCAGATCAGGGGATGCCCAAATACCGTGGGTTCGCCGCCAAGGCGCGGATAAAACGTCAAGCCGCCCCCATGATCATCATGCCCGTGGCTGATCATAATGCCTTCGAGGTTGTCCAGGCGTTCCCCCATGATTTGGGCGTTTTCCATAAACACATCCGTCGTGCCGGTGTCGAAGAGCCAGCGGTGCCCGTTGGGAAGCTTGATAAGAATGGAAAGACCGTGCTCCTTTTCAAATTTTTCCGAGACAGCCGCATCGTCACAAAGTACACACAGTTCCAACTTGTTCATATTACCTCCACAAAAACTTCAAAAAAGCTATCAGGGGCTTGCGGTAGCAGGCGTACAGCGGCCCCCTGATGCCTTGCCGATAAACATCGCGAATGCGCACACTATTCGGGTTAATTGCCTGTTTTCAACAGAACGTAACGCGAAACCACGACCGCACCATTATTGGCTTATGCTCATTATGTCAATATTTTTCTTGCGTATATCCGCCGCCGAAGCAGCTGGGTTCTGCCGAAGATAACCACGTGGCGGAATTTGCCTCGTCAGCCAGGACCTGCATGGGCCCCCAGCGTTGATCCATCACCAGTAAAAACAATTTCACGGCGTTTTTTGACCCAGATCAATTTCTGTACATCTGAGTTCCGATAAGATCAGAATACCCGAATTTAAGTGTTCAAAGGGGTCAGATCGTTTAACGAGCGCAGATAGGGCGGATTTTGTCGGCGTTTTGATTCCCGGATTCATGACGTGCACATAAAAAACACTACGAAACGGCCGAAATGCAAATGGACATGGTTCTGAACAAAACCGAGATATTTAAAGGCTTGACCAGCGAACAGTTTTCGGTGCTCCTGGGGAAAGGTCGTCCCAAGGGACTTCGCCCCAAAAGCGTTCTTTTTCATCAGGGCGATGCAGCGCAAAGCTGTTTCCTGGTAACGCGCGGCCGCCTTAAACTGACCAAACTCAACGAACAGGGCAAAGAAGTCATTCTTCGCTATATCGGCTGCGGCGAATCGACCGCCGCCATTGCCGTTCTCAAAAATTGGATGTATCCGGTCACGGCCGAATCCATTGGAGAAACCGACGTTGTCGGCTGGGACAAACCGGCCATGATGGCGTTGATGGGCCAATATCCGGATATCGCCATCAATCTGCTGGGTATCGTTTTAGAGCGCATCGACGACGTCCAGCACCGCTACCTCGAGGTTTGCACCGAGCATGTGGATCAGCGCATCGCACGCTCCCTTCTGCGCCTGATGCGACGGGCCGGATCGAAGACCCCGCACGGAATCCGCATCGACATCCCCCTGAGCCGCCAGAATATTGCCGACTATTCAGGAACGACCCTCTACACGGTCAGCCGCACGCTGAGTGCCTGGGAAAAATCGGGCTGGGTGCAGTCCGGTCGCGAAAAAATCATCGTGACCGATCCCCACGCCCTGGTTCTATTCTCGGAAACCGGCTGATTGCCATACGGGTCTCAACCACCTTGGCAACAATCTTAAAAAATTCCCCCCTTATTTGCGGTAGCGCAAAGACAGGTACGCCATGCAAGGCTATCCTCGCTTCACTATTGACCAGCTTTATGGGGTTGACGACGCGGTATTGCTGCGGGGCAACCGAATTAATCGAAAAGGAAACCATTGCCGTCGTGAAATCATCTTTGCCATCGGACATCACGGTCAAGGAACTGTTGGACCGGTATCCGCAGCTTCTGCAACTGTTCATTGATCTTGGCCTGTTGTGTCCGGGCTGTCCGGCCGAGGCCTTCCATACTTTGCCGGACGTCGCCCGGGAATACCAGCTCGACTGGAACGAATTCATTCGTCGCATCGATCGCTTTCTTGAAGCGCAAAAATACCGTGAAAACGGTTCGGCAGGATAACGGGCGCCAATTTAAATGGAGCCCCTTTCAATCGGCCTACACAACCACACCAAAAGGAGAATCGCTCATGTTCTGTTTTCAATGTCAGGAAACCGCCAAGAACACCGGCTGCACCGTAAAAGGCGTTTGCGGCAAGCCCGAGCAAACCGCCAATCTGCAGGATCTGTTGATCTTCGTCCTCAGAGGCATTGCCGTGTATGAAGAAAAGCTCAAAGAACTCGGGGCGGCCGACCGCACCAACGATGATTTCGTCGACCAGGGCCTGTTTGCCACCATCACCAACGCCAACTGGGACGACGCCCGCTTTACCGCCATGATCACCGAAGGCCTGCAGCGGCGGGATCAGGTCCGGGCCAAGTTCCTGGCCGCGTACAAAGCGCAAAACGGTCGCGATTTCGACGCCGCCCTGCCCGAAGCCGCCACCTGGTCGGGCGATCCGTCCACTTATGCCGAAAAGGCCAAAACCGTGGGGGTATTGGCAACGGAAAACGAAGATGTGCGCTCCCTGCGCGAACTGTTGATCATCGGCCTGAAAGGGGTCGCCGCCTATGCCGACCATGCCGCCATCCTGGGATATCAGAAAGACGACATCAACGATTTCATCATGGAGGCGATGGCCTCCACCACCAAAGACCTGTCCGTAGACGACATGATCGCCCTGGTAATGAAGGCCGGCGATACGGCGGTCAACACCATGGCCCTGCTGGACGAAGCCAACACCACGGCCTACGGCAACCCGGAGATCACCGAAGTGAACATCGGTGTGGGCCGAAACCCGGGCATCCTGATCACCGGCCACGACTTGAAGGATATGGAGGAGCTGCTCCAGCAGACCGAAGGTACGGGGATCGACGTCTACACCCACGGCGAGATGCTGCCGGCCAACTATTATCCGGCCTTTAAGAAATACGATCATTTCGTGGGCAACTACGGTGGTTCCTGGCCACACCAGAACAAGGAGTTCGAGTCCTTTAACGGCCCCATTCTGCTGACCACCAACTGCCTGGTGCCATTGAAAAAGGACAATACGTACCTGGACCGGCTCTTTACCACCGGTGTGGTCGGCTATGAAGGCGCCGTGCATATCGCCGACCGACCCGAGGGCGGCGCCAAGGATTTTTCCGCCCTCGTCGAAAAGGCCAAGACCTGCATGCCGCCCAGTGAAATCGAGACGGGTGCCATCGTCGGCGGTTTCGCCCACAACCAGGTCCTGGCCCTGGCCGACAAGGTGGTGGATGCGGTGAAATCCGGCGCCATCAAGCGCTTCGTGGTCATGGCCGGCTGCGACGGCCGCCAGAAAGGCCGCAGCTATTACACGGAAGTGGCTGAAAACCTGCCCCAGGACACGGTGATCCTCACCGCCGGCTGCGCCAAGTATCGCTACAACAAGCTCAACCTGGGGGACATCGGCGGAATTCCCCGGGTCCTGGATGCCGGCCAGTGCAACGACTGCTATTCTCTGGCCGTCATCGCCCTGAAGCTGAAGGAAGTCTTCGGTCTGGAGGATATCAACGACCTGCCGATCTCCTACGACATTGCCTGGTACGAACAGAAGGCCGTGGCCGTACTCCTGGCCCTGCTGTTCCTGGGCGTCAAAGGGATCCGGCTGGGGCCGACCCTGCCGGCTTTTCTCTCCCCCAACGTGGCCAAGGTGCTGGTGGAAAAATTCGACATCAAGCCCATCGGCACGGTTGAGGAAGACATTGCGGCCATGATGGCCGGGGAGTAAAGCCTTCAATGGCCTTCCCGAAGGTCTTTTCAGCTGAACGACACGATTGATTCTGAACAGCGGTTAAGTGGGGTCCTGTATCTTGTATTGAAAAGGCACGGAGCCCCACTGTTTTCGACGCAAATATCAGTACAAAAAGCGGATTCCGGGGACAAATTTATCGCTGATGCCGACCCAATTATGGTATGCATCGTTTTCACTGTTGCGGCATGGCATCCACTTTTCAGAAAAGGAATGAATGTGACGGAACTCTCATTGCTAAAGGCGATTCTCGACAGCATCCACCACCGCATCGTCTTCGTCGATAACGACCACGTCATCCGCTATTTGAACCGCCGGGCCCGGGAGTGGTTCTATGGCAAGCGCGGGTACGCCGACCTGATCGGAAAATCTATTTTCGCGTGCCACAATTCGGACTCCGTTGCGCACCTGCGCAAGTTCTACCAGCGGTTGGCGCAGGGCGAAGACGAGGTGTTTGTAAAAATCACCGCCCAAAAGGAAAAGGCCTCCATGGTGGCGGTGCGCGATAGCGAAGGCCGCCTGATCGGCTACTTCGAGCGCTTCGAAGCCCTATCGCCGGAGATTCCGCCCGGGGCCGCGCAAGATAAAGTTTAATTCCTTGCCAACTAAGGACTTGGATGTCGTGATTGGCGGGAACGCTGTCCACAACCTTGAAAATTTTTATGGGCTGATGCGCTAACCCCACGGGCAGGTGTAATACACATCCAAGGATAACAGCATGGAGGGCTTATTTGGTTACAACCGGGGTTGGAGCGCCGAAATACCGGGTAAGGATGCCGTCAATCGTCCCATCCGTCTGCATGGTCTTGATCACCTCGTTGAAGCGCGGCAGCAGGTCCCTGTAGGTTGATTTTTTACTGATCAGCAAGTGAAAGGGCATGGCGTCCAAGGCTACCGCCGTTTCTACGATGCGATTTTCCAGCCCCAGATCCCGGATATCCGGGTAGGCCCCCTGGGGCCATTCAATGACCAGGTCCCCTCTTTTCGCAGCCAGCATCCGCCAGACATTGCGGACAATCGGCGTTTCGTGGGTGGGCACGCCAAGGCTGGCCAAATGCCTCTTGTGCCAGCCGTTGCCGCTGTAAGTTATCACCGAATACCCGCCTCTTCTGATATCCGACAGGGTTTGGATGGCAACAATCGCATTCAGCCGCGCGTGGCCCGCATAGGTGAACAATTTGAGCTCTTTCAGGTAGAACGGATCCGGGTGGGTTTCGGAATAGGCGCCGCGCTCCCGGGTGGGGACCGTGATCATGGCGTCGAACTCGCCTGACTTGACGTATTCCTGGCATCGTTTCCACGGCAGGGCTGTCCAGGCGGTCTCAAGCCCCATGCGCTTTTCAAGCGCTTCGGTGACGATATCGTAAAAAAAGCCCTGCACCTCCCCCTTTTCGGATTCGGCAAAAAACGGTTGAAACTCGGGGTAGGCAATCCGGATGGCATCCCTGGCCTGGGCGGAAACGGTCGCCGCCAGCATAACCCCTATCCACACCGAACAGACAATCATGCAGCGCAGCGCATCCCTTTTGTGTCGGAGCCCGAACATTTCATGAAATATTTTCTGCACAATAATTTTTATCTCCTGAGAGGGTTGGAAGCGTTTACATCATCATTTAATGTCTTTTTCGCGATGTGGCAAATGCCGTCCAATACGCCATCACCCTAACGGATGATTCCCAACCCTTCACAAGGTCACGTCGATACTCACCGGGAAATGATCCGAAGCCGCCAGCAGATCTTTCTTGGAGATAGCTTCTAAGCATATAGTGTGCCCTCTGACGGCCCCCGTTGGTGGTTTGCGCCTAATGGCCTGAAATATCTTTTATATTTATTTCCAATGAAGATGAATGATGGTTAACGGCTTCCTGAAATTGTCAAACCGGTTGCCACCACGGCAGGTGACCTGGTGAAAGGCTTTACAGTTGGGTTCTCTTCACGGGCTATTCTTGCGAAGGGAGCGTTACCACAGCGGGAAATCGCCGACTTCGACGGACACACAGCGGCGGTCCATGGCATGCGGCCGGTCAGCGGTTCAACAAAGGTTATCGATAGGCGATGTGCGAAGTAGACGGACCACATCCGCAACAATGGAAGTATGCGATGACATAAGTGCCAGGCGGGGTATGCTTATACGGTGACAGTTTGCAGCCTGCGCCGATTTCCAGGAAGGCCGAAAAATTTTCACCCGACAAGCGCGCCCGCGATGTCCATTGGCCGCGTTACCAGGGGCTTGCGTTAGCCGTCCTGAAGCGGTGCCCCTGATGTCGTCCAATAAACATCGCGAACGCGTGAAAACTTCGGGCTAACCAGCGGCGTTCGCCACGATGGCGGCGATCCCCTGACCGCCGCCGCCGCAGATGGTTTCCAGACCGTAGCGGGCCTTGCGCCGACGCAGCTCATGGACCAGGGTCACCAGCCGCATGGTGCCGGTGGCGGCAATGGGATGCCCCAGGGAAATCCCGGACCCGTTCACGTTGACCTTGGTTTCGCACGCCTCCGGGGAAAGTCCCATGAGTTTGGCATCGGCCAGCACCTGGGCGGCAAAAGCCTCCTGGATCTCGATCAAATCCATGTCTCCGATGGCCAGGCCGGCCCGGGACAGGGCTTTGTCGACCGAGGCCGGCACGGCCGGATAGGTCAGGGTCGGATCCGCGGCCGCCACGGCGAAGGACTTAAGGATGGCCAGGGGGGTTAAGCCCAAGGCGTCGGCCCGGCTGGCGGCCATCAGCACCACCGCGGCCGCACCGTCGTTTTCCGTGGAGGAATTGCCGGCCGTGCAAATCCCGTCGGAGTAGACGGTGCGCAAACGGGCCAGTTTTTCCATCGAGGTGTCCCGGCGGGGCGGTTCATCCCGATCGATGACCACCGGATCGCCCTTGGGGCGCGGCACTGTAACCGGAACGATTTCATCGTCGAACCGATGGGCATCGATGGCTTCACAGGCTTTCCGGTGACTGCGCTCGGCCCAGGCGTCGGCTGCTTCCCGGGTGATGCCCTCTTCCCGGGCGGCGGTTTCGGCCCAGGACATCATGGAATTGAGCTCCCCGAAGCGTTCCACCGGCTGGCTCATGACCCGGGCTCTTGAAATACGGTCGAAAAAGGGAAGCCCCCACATGGACAGGGAACCGTGCCCTTTGGGCATCACCCCCCATTTGGGATCGATGCGGCCGCCCATGCCCCACTTGACGAATTCGCCGGGCAGATAGAACTCGGTCCGGCTCATGCTCTCCACCCCGCCGGCGACGACGACATCCGACAGGCCGCACATGATCTTCATGGCGCCGTAGCTGACGGCGTCCAGCCCTGAACAGCAGCGCCGGTCAAGGGTTATGCCGGGTATCTCCACGGGCCATCCGGCCGCCAGCAGCGCGGTACGGGCCACATTGACCGACTCCCCGTTCTGGTAGGACTGCCCCATGACGACTTCATCCACATCTTCCGGGGCCAGCCCGGCCTTTTCCAGCGCAGCATTGAGCACCCGCGCGCCCAGTTCATAGGCCGCCACATCCCGCAGTCCGCCGATGTAACTCCCGATCGGCGTGCGCATGCCGGCAACGATGACCACATCTTCCATGCTTTCTTCTCCTTTGGTGTCCGCGGGGGCGGACGGTCCGGGGTTTACAACCCCAGGTAGGCCCGACGGATATCCTGGTCGGCCATGAGTTCCTCCGATCGCCCGCTGCGGGTGATCCGCCCGCTCTCGACGATATAAGCCCGCTGGGAGTTCTTCAGGGCCATTTCGACATTCTGTTCCACCAGTAACACAGTGGTCTCCGACCCCAGGCCCGAAAGAGCCTGGTAGATTTCTTTGGTGATCCGGGGTGCCAGCCCCAGGGAAAGCTCGTCGATCAGCAGGAGTTCGGGGCGGCTCATGAGCGCCCGGCCGATGGCCAGCATCTGCTGCTCCCCCCCCGAAAGGGTGCCGCCGGACTGGCGGCGGCGCTCCTGCAGCACCGGGAAGATATCGAACACGTTGTCCATACTCTGCTTGATATGACGACGTCCGCGTTTCGGATAACCGCCCATCTCCAGATTCTCCCAGACCGACATATCCTTGTAGACCCGACGCCCCTCCGGAACCAGAGCAATCCCCATCTGGGTCACCTGGTAGGGTTTGGCGCCGGCGATGGCTTGCCCCTGAAAGTCGATTCGGCCGCGGGAGGGCGGCAGGGCCCCGGTAAGGGCGCCCATCAGGGATGATTTGCCGGCGCCGTTGCTCCCCAGTATCGCCACCCTTTCACCCGGATGAACGTCCAGTGATACATCCCACAGCACCTGGGTCTCGCCGCGGTATACGTCGATGTTTGAAACGCTGAGCATGCTAGTCTCCCAAATAGGCGTGGATGACCCTGGAATCGTTGACCACCTCTTCGGGACTGCCGTTCATGAGAATGCGCCCCTGATCCAGGACGATCACCTTTTCGGTGGCCTGCATGATCGCCCCCATGACATGTTCGATCCAGAGAATGGTCAAGCCCAGTTGATCCCGCAGGTTGCGGATGAAGGTAATGGCGTCCTGGATCTCCTGGGAATTGAGTCCCCCGAGAACCTCGTCCAGCATAAGAAGTTTCGGCCCGGTGGCAAGGGCCCGGGCGATTTCAAGTTTTTTCTTCTGCACCACATTCAAATGCCGCGCCTCGGTAGATTCAAACCCTTCCAGCCCCACGATCCTGAGGCATTCGACGGCGCGTTGCGTCCAGACAGCGCGGCTGGCGTCCGGCTGATGGTTCACCACGCCGACGGCCACGTTTTCCACGCACGACATCTCCCCGAAAGGCCGGGTCACCTGAAAAGTACGGGCCACACCGCGGCGGCAGATTTTATAGGCCGGCAGGCCGGTGATGTCGACGCCCTCGAAATGGACCGTTCCGGAAGTCGGCGGGAATGCGCCCGCCACAATGTTGAAGAGGGTGGTCTTGCCGGCGCCGTTGGGGCCGATAAGACCGACGATGGTTCCCTGCTCCACCTTGAAATCAACGCCTGACAAGGCTTTAACCCCGCCGAAATGTTTTGTGATGCCAACCCCTTTGATCAGTTCCAAATCATCCTCCGCATCAACATGATTAGGCGGTCGCCGCCCGATATTTTCCGCGCCAGGCCTTGTAGATGCCGACAATTCCCTTGGGAGCGAACCGGGCCACAAATAAGGCCACAAGGCCGAAAACCAGCACGTGGTATTCGCCCCAGGCCCGGATGTATTCCGACAGGATTTCAAGGCTGAAAGCCCCGATGACCGGCCCCACGAAAGACCCCAGGCCGCCGATGACCGTCATCGACAGCACCAGGAATTGCTGGTCCAGCGAAGGGAGATGCGGCGTGATCAGCAGCATGTAGTGCCCGTACAAGGCACCGGCCATCCCGGCAAGGGCGCTCGATACAGTGAACGCCAGGAGCCGGGTCCGCACCACATCCACCCCCAGGGCCGATGCGGCCCGCTCGTCGTTCTGGACGGCCCGGAAATTCAGTCCGGCATTGGAATGGACCAGCCGGTAGACAACGGCCAGGGTAATCAGCGCCCCGGCCAGGAAAATATAGAAGTAGGCGATTTTCGAATAATTTTCGATCAATCCCGGCACCTGGAGCCCCATGGTGCCCCGGGTGATCTCATACTCGTTGTTGATGACGATGTGCAAAATCTCCGAAAACCCCAGCGTGGTCAAGGAGAGGTAAATCCCCCCCATGCGCAGACAGAGCAGCCCCACCAGGAATCCGAACGCCGCGGCGCAGAGGGTGCCGATGACCACCCCGCCCCAGGGATTGAGGCCCGCCTTGACAACCAGGATGCCGGAAACATAGGCGCCGATGCCGGCAAAGGCGGCATGTCCGAAGGAAACCTGACCGGTGTAGCCGGCCAGCAGATTCCAGGAAGCGGCCATCATGGTGTAGAAAAGGCAGACGATGAGCACGTGCTGGTTGTACACCCCCATGGTCCACGGCAGGAGGGCAAAGACAGCCAGACCGGCCAGGCATAACAGGATTTTTGGTGTGCTTTTCAAACGCGACTCCCCGAGTGAGATTGTCAATTAAGCCTCCTTGCGACCGAACAGGCCCGATGGGCGAATGGCCAGCACCATGATGAGAATCACAAACCCGAAGACGTGCTTGTATCCGGTGGACAGATAGGCCGCTCCGAGGTTTTCCACCAGGCCGAGGATCAGCCCGCCGATGATACATCCCCACATGGACCCCATTCCCCCCAGCACCACCACCACGAAGGCGGTGAGCGCCACCGGCACGCCGGCCGTGGGGGTCACCGGAAACACGGGAGCCAGAATAACACCGGCGGCCGCAGCCAGCGCACAGCCGAGACCAAAGCTGAGCATGTTGAGCCGCGTGGTATTGACACCGTTCAATTCGGCCATTCCCCGGTCCTGTGAGGCGGCCCGGATGATGCGCCCGAACCAGGTCAGCTTGATCATGGCAAACACCACGACGATAACCGCGATACCGGCGACCAGGGCGGCCATGCGCTGATTGCCGTAGAAAAAGAGATCAAAGATATTCGTGGCGCCTTTGATCCATCCGGGGGGTTTGTTGGGATAGGGGCCGAAAATGAACAGGTAGGCGTTCTGCAGCACGATCGACAGGATGAATGTCAGGATGAGCGAATACATATCATCGCCGTAGGTCGGCCGGATAAGGGTGTACTCCACCAGAAGCCCGAAGACGAACACGAGCGCCACCGCCAGCCCCATGGCGGCGATGATCGGCATCCCCAGCGCATTGGCGAAAAGAAATGAAAAGTAACCGGCCAGGATATAGAATTCACCGTGGGCGAAATTCACCACGTTCATGATGCCCACGACCAAAGAGACGCCTAAAGCGGTAAGGGCGTAAATGACGCCGATGACAAGACCGTTCATCGAGGCTATGGCAAACATGAGGCTCCATTTCGGCGGTGCCGGGCGACGTGGCCCGACACCGCTTCGTCGATTAGCGTTTCAGTTTTCCCGTGGCCCCTTCGGCCGGAAAAAGAACCACCTGCTCCTTGTCCTGCCACTGGATGACCAGCATGGGCGGCATCCAATGGTGGTACTCGGGCCCACCCTTTTCGGTACCGAAACGGGCCGTACCGCGGGTGACCGTCAGTTCCGTCTTTTCCAGGGCGTCGACCAGTTTTTCGGCATCCACCGATCCGGCCCGGTTGATGGCATCCGCCGCAATCAGGATGGCATCGAACATGGAACGCGACTTGTAGTCCGTGGGGTTTTTCCCGAAGGCCTTTACATAGGATTTGCGGAACTCGGTGGCCAGCGGGGTCAGTTCGACCTTTTCATGCATGGAAGAAACAAAGCACTCCAGGTTGCCGTAGTCGCCCACATTCGGCCAGAAATCAGGCCACAGGCTCGGAGGACCGGCACCGTCCAGGATCACGGCTTTCGGGGTCAGGCCGACTTCCCCGGCCTGGGCCACGAAATAGTGGAGACCGGTCCCGTAGACAAAGGCCAGAACGGCATCCGGATCAAAGGACTTGATCTTGGTCAGCTCCATGTAGTGATCCTGGCTTTTGCGCTCGGTGACCAGAGACTGGTTTTCCACCCCCGCGGCGTCCAGCGCCGTCTTGCAGAGTTCGGCGATCCCCAGGCCCCAGTCCGTGTTTTCCGCCACGATGGCGACTTTTTTGAATTTTTCGGCGGCTACCCATTGTGCGATGGTGGATTTTACCACCCCTGAATTGGAGGGGCCGGCCCGGAAAACATAGCGGTAGTTTTTGGCCGTAATGGGATCGGCCCAGGCTTCCACCACCATGAAAGGCACCTTGAGCCTGTTGGCCACTTCGATTTCGGCCAGGGCGGCGGAAGAGTGGCTCTCGCCCAGCACCATGACCACTTTGTCCCGTGTGGCCAGACGCTCGAATCCACTGGCCGCCTTGTCCGGCGCGCCGGCCGTGTCTTCGAAAACGATTTCGATCTTTTTACCCAGCACCCCGCCGTTGGCATTGACATAGTCCGTGGCCAGCTGGATGCCTTCTTCAAACGCCTTTCCGGTGGCCGCCGCGCCGCCGGTGCGCGGACCGACAACCCCCACCTTGATGGTATCCGAGGCCCAGGCAGGACCGGTTGCCATACATGCGATGGCAAACGCCAGCACCAAGAAACAACAGATTCTTCTCATCGTTCTCCTCCTTGTTTGCGTTAATCCAGCGACAGGCATGGTGACCTACCAGTTCCACTGCCGCACGGGGTTGCCGGGCGCCCTGTTTCAGGGCAGCCCGAGGGCTTCCAGCTTGTCGGGCCCGGGGATGCCGTTTTCATCCCATCCCCGCAGCCGGTAATATTCGCCGAGCATTTCATCCAGCCGGCAGACCATGCCCTTGGCAGGCCCGTCGGGCAGAGGCTCCTTGAGGATGCGGTCCGGCAGGGTGTCCTCCCTGGCGGTAAAACCGGCCCGGTTGAGGAACACGCGCTCGGCGTTCCAGATCCGCTCCCCGGCGGCCGACAGCTCGTCGAGGGTATAGTCGGCTCCGGTGGCGGCATTGAGCAGTTCCAGAATGCCTTCCGGACGGATCTCTTCATCGGGCGACATAAGATTGCGGACGGAGAAGAAAACGCACAGCCCGGCGGCATCGATGACGGCAAAATGGTCCTGCCATTGCATCACCAGTTTGGCCTTGCCTTCCCGCTTCAGCGGATCGATGATTTTGGGAACGCCCAGGATTTCGATATAGGCGGGATCGCCGCGCATGTGGGACGCGCCGATGGGCGAAGTGGCATAGGCCAGTCCCATGCCCTGTTCGCCGCGGGGGTCGTAGCCGGCAAATTCCTGGCCTTTGGCCACGATGGCCAGCTCCGGATGGCCATAGCGGGTTGCCAAACGCAGGCTGCCTTCCGCCAGCAGGCGCCCGAAGCCCTCTCGGCTGGCTGTCATCCGGGTGAGCTCCACCAGGGCATCAGCGTCGCCGAAGCGCAGGGGACGGCCAAGCCCCACATCGGATTCGGGGATATAGCCCTTTTCGCACATTTCCATGGCGCAGGCGATGGTGCTGCCCATGGTAATGGTGTCCATCCCCTGTTCGTTGCAGATATAGTTGGCCTTGGTCAGGGCGCCCAGGTTGTCGATCCCGCAGTTGGAGCCCATGGCATAGATGGTCTCGTATTCGGGGCCCTCACCCTCCCCTTCGTAGCCGGGGTCGTCCACCTTGGTGCTGCGCCCGCAGGCAATGGGGCAGGCATGGCAGGCCTTGGGGCTTTTCAGGTATTTTTCCGTCAGGGTCTGGCCGTTGATGGCTTCCCATTTCTCAAAGGTGCCCTGCTGAAAGTTACGCGTGGGCAGGGCCCCGACGGTCTGGGTGCCCGTGATGGTGGCCGCCGTGCCGTACAGCCGCAGCCCCGAAGGCTGTCCCTGCAAACCGTCCTTGAACCGCTGGAGGGCTTTTTTAACGGCCTTTTTGAAGGCCTCCGGGTCATGAATCGGCACGGGAGCGTCCCCGCGTACGGCAACGGCTTTGAGGCGCTTGGCCCCCATGACCGCCCCCACCCCCGAGCGGCCGGCGGCACGGTCCTTGTCGTTCATGATGCTGGCGAAGCGCACCCCGTTTTCACCGGCCGGTCCGATACAGGCCACACGGATGTCTTGATGGGTTTCAATGCGCAGGGCGGTATCGGTTTCAGCGGCGTCCTTGCCCCAGAGGTGATCCGCCGGCCGCAATTCGGCCTGCCCCCGGTCGATCCACAAGTAGACCGGCTCCGGCGAACATCCGCTGAAGACAATCATGTCGATCCCGGCCTTCTTCAGGGTGGTCGGGAATTCACCACCCGAGTTGGAGCACGTCACGGCCCCGGTCAACGGCGATTTGGTCATCACCATATAGCGGGCACCGGTGGGCGCAATCGTGCCGGTAAGGGGTCCGTTGGCCATGATCAGCAGGTTTTCGGGCCCCAGCGGATCGCATTTCGGATCCATTTCATCCAGCATGGTGCGGATTCCCAGACCGCGGCCCCCGATGTAGGCCCGGGCCGTTGCGGGATCGAGGGCTTCGGTCGTGACCTTTCCGGCTGTCAGATCAACCCGCAAGATCTTGCCTTGCCATCCAAATAGTTCCGCCATAGGCTATCCTCCTTCCAATCGATCCAGCCGCCGGGATTCCGGAGCCTTCGGCCCGGTCATACCCGGCGGCGATTCACCGCGGAACCACCTGGTCCAGCGCCGCGGCCAGTTCTTCCACGACCCGATGAATATCTTCCTCGGTCATCGTAAAGGGAGGGCCGAGAACCATCGCATCGCCATGGGTTCCGGCCAGTCCGATGCTCTTGTAGAGCAGGATTCCCCGGTCATAAAGTTGCTGCCAGATCCGCTCGGTTACCTTTGCCTGCCTTGGGAAAGGGGTGCGGGTCGCACGGTCCTGAACGAATTCGACCCCCCACATGAATCCGACGCCGCGGATATCCCCGACGTGGGGATGCTCACCCAGCCGCTCCCGCAGGGCGGCTCCTATTTCGGGTCCCAGCCGGGCCACCCTTTCCACCAGCCGTTCTTTTTCGAGAATGGCAATCACGGCCCGACCGGCGGCGCAGGCCACCTGGTGATGGGAAAAGGTTCCGCCGTGGGCAAAGGCACCCGACCCCTGACGGATACAGTCAAAGTGCGCCTGCCGGATGCCCACGGCCGAAAGCCCCATGGCCCCGCCGGAGAGCCCCTTGCCGAGCGTGACGATGTCGGGCTCCACCGCATGCGCCTCGGAGGCGAACCAGTGTCCGGTGCGCCCCAGGCCGCAGAAGACTTCGTCCTGGATCAGCAGGATGTCGTACTTGTCGCATATCGCGCGGATTGCGGACCAGTATCCCGGGGGGGGCACCGCCGCCGCAATGGTGGCCCCGGAAACGGTTTCGGCCAGGAAAGCGGAAACCGTTTCCGGACCGATATTTTCAATCGCCTCCTCCAACGCCCGGGCACAGTGCAGCCCGCAGTCCGGATAGCGTTTTCCGAAACTGCAGCGGTAACAATAGGGCGCTTCGATGTGCGCGGTTTCCGGCAGCAAGGGGGCGAAGGGTTTCCGGAAGCTCGTGCGTCCGGTGGCGGAGAGAGCCCCCAAGGTCAGCCCGTGGTAGGATTTCCACCGGGAAATCAAACGGAACCGCTGGGGCCGTCCCTGCTCCAGATGAATCTGACGGGCCAGTTTAACAGCGGTTTCGACGGCTTCGGAGCCGCTGTTCATAAAATAAAACCGTTCGATTCCCGGCGGGGCGTGCCGGGCCAGATCGGAGGCCAGGCTTTCTACCGGTTCGCCGGTAAACATGGTGGGATGCACATAGTCGCATTTCACAATCTGATCGTGCACCGCCTGGGCGATCTCCGGCCGGGCGTGCCCGACATTGACCACCAGCGGACCTCCCGAAGCGTCCAGGAATCGCCGTCCGTCAGCGTCTTCGATCCAGCATCCGTTGGCAGCAACGGCCGCCGCCAGGGGCCGGCCGAGTTGCCGGGGGAAAACATGGCCGGGAATATCTTCATGTTCCTTCATGCGAGCTGTCCTCAATGACTGTGGTTCGTATCCGAAACGGGGCGTTGTTTGTCCGGGCAAGTAACATCGCAATAGTTATGCCAGGCCGCACGCAGGACCGGGAGGCCCCTCCGGCAGGCAAAAAGGCCCTTTTCATGCGTCAGGCGAGCTCCGGCCAGCGGATTTTCGCTTGATGTTTTTGGGTCGTTTAGGATAATTAACATCCTTAATTTTTCCTAAACGGAAAGGCCGCCATGAACCGCACCCCCAAGAAGCTCCTGATCCTGTCTTTGGACAAGCGGGTCAACAAATTCCTGTGCAACACCATCCACAACATCATCGGCCAAGAGGTGAAGGTATCCGGCGCCTGCGTGGATGCCATTGCCGACATGCCGACATGCGACCTCATCATGACGTCCGGGGACAGCATGCTGCCCTACGTACGCAAGATATTCCCCGAACAGGAGATCTTCTCCCCACGACGGATCATCACCGGATACAACCTGGAAAAGGTGCTGATGCTTCCCAAGGGCGCCCGGGTGCTGGTGGTCAACCATCCCCGCTACGCCACCGACGAAACCATTGAATCCCTGAAAGACCTGGGCATCACCCACCTGAACTATGTGCCCTACTGGAAAAGCCTGGACGTCCGCATTGATCTGAGCACGATCCATGCAGCCATCTCGCCCGGCATGACCCACCTGTGCCCTTCCGGCATCGCGCCCGTCATCGATATCGGACCACGGCTGATCAGCATCCAATCCTTCTCGGAACTGATCCTGGCGCTGGGTCTCAGTCAGACGTACCTTGAAAATTATGCCAACAACTACCATTTCTTCCTCATGGCTTCGAGCCGCAAGCTCTCTGAAACATTGGCACATGCGAAACTGCTGCAAAAGCGCAGCGAGGTCATCCTGGACGAGTTCGAAGACGGGGTGGTATCGGTCAATCAGTACGACCGGGTCAACCTGGCCAATAAATCGGCTTTAGAAATTCTCGGGCAAGACGAAAACAAGTTCCTGCATTCACGGTTCCATGAAACCATCCGGAATTTTAAAAAAGTGGCCGACCTGATCGAAGAGACCCATCCGGAAGACAAATCCGCCGGCATCTACAATTATCACGGCAAACAGCTGGTGCTCAGCAAAATCCCGGTGGTCGGCACACCGACGGAAAACCACATCTACACCTTCCGCGAAATCGCACGCATCCAGCGCTTTGAAAAAAGCGTGCGGGCCAAGCTGGCTGCCAAAGGTTATGTCACCAAGTACGATTTCCACGATATCTGGGGCCAAAGCGCCAAGCTCAGGGACTTGATCGAAAAAGCGGAGCGTTTTGCCCGAACCGAACGCAGTATTCTCATCACGGGCCAGAGCGGCACCGGCAAAGAGCTTTTTGCCCATGCCATCCACCATAGCTCCATGCGCCGGGACGGCCCTTTCGTGGCGGTCAATTTTGCCGGCATTTCCGAAAACCTTATCGAAAGCGAGCTTTTCGGTTATGCCGACGGCGCCTTCACCGGCGCCAGAAAAGGGGGTAAGACCGGCCTTTTCGAGCAGGCCCACGGCGGCACCATTTTTCTCGATGAAATCGGCGACGCCTCCCCATCGGTCCAGTCGCGCCTGCTGCGTGTCCTGCAAGAGCGGGAGGTCATGAAGGTGGGGGGCTCCAAGATCGTCCCGGTGGATGTTCGGGTCGTGGCGGCCACCAATGCCGATCTGGGGCAAGCCATAGAACAGGGGCGCTTCCGCAGGGATCTCTACTACCGCCTGAACACCCTCCCCCTCACCATCCCGTCCCTGAGGGAACGCAGCGCCGATGTCCTGTATATCTTCAATCGCCACCTCGTACAGACCTACAACATCAAGAAAGCCATTTCGTCCAACGCCCGGGCCGCCCTGGAGGGCTTCGACTGGCCCGGCAACATCCGGGAACTGATCAACACCGCCGAGTATGCCTTTATCGCCTCCCAGGGCAGCGCCGTCATGCGCCTGGCCCATCTCCCTGAAAACGTGGTGCAGCACTTTAACCGCTCCCATCCGCTTTCGACCGGGGAGGCCCATGGAGATTTCGAACCTCTCCTGGCCCGTCTGGAAGCCGTCCGCCTGGACCGTTACATACTGTACCGGATACTGAAAATCCTGGCGGACCGCACCGGGCAGGTCACGGGCCGCAATACGCTCTGCCGGCGGCTCCGGTCCCGGGGCATCCTGGTGACCGAAGGCCGCATGAAAACCTATCTGAAACACCTTCGCGCCAACGAACTGATCGAAGTGGGCGCCACCAAACAGGGAACCGGCCTGAGTGCCCCGGGAAGGGCCTTGCTGGAATTCCTGGCCGACGCCCTGCAATTAGGATAATTAGGATGGATTGCGGCGGCGGAAGTTTCTGAAAGGTTCCTATTCCGGCCGTATTCTGACCGCTTTCCGGCGGGTTTCCCGCTTTCCGCACATGCCGGCCGACGGCCGGGGCTCGTCCCGCCCGACTTGGCACAGGTCCTGCTTTGCCTCTCTCACAAACACTGACAATACCGATTCAAGGATGCTTCCATGCCAAGAAAATCAAAAGTCGTAACCATGGATCAGGCCGTGGCCGCCATCCGTTCCGGAGACCGGATCATGGTGGGCAGCTTCGGCAATTCCGGCTATCCCGAAAGCCTCGTGGAGGCGATGACGGCCAGCGGGCTTAAAGATTTGACAATCATATCCAATGATTTGGGTTCGCCCGGCATCGGGCTGGGTAAGTTCCTGACCAATGGTCAGGTCCGGGCCCTGATCGGCAACTACTACAATTGGAACCCCGAAGTGGCCCAAGCCTACAACGCCGGCCAAATCGATGTCACCCTGGTTCCCCAGGGATCGTTTGCCGAAGCCATCAGGGCTGCCGGGGTGGGCATCGCAGCCTTTTATACGCCCACGGCCGCCGGCACCGAACTGGGGAAAGGCAAAGAGACCCGGGAGTTCAACGGCCGTTCCTACGTCCTGGAGCAAGCCATCCATGCGGATGTCGCCCTGGTCAAAGCAAGCAAGGCCGATGAACTGGGCAACCTCGTCTATTACAAGACCGCCCGCAACTTCAATCCGCTCATGGCCATGGCCGCAACCCTCACCATCGCCGAGGTGGACGAGGTCGTACCGGTGGGCCGCCTGGATCCGGAGTGCGTTGTCACCCCGCATCTGTTCGTTAACATGATCATCAACAGGGGGGCCCAATGAAGGAAATCATCCCCGCCGAACAAGCCCGGACGCGTATTGCCCGTCGCATCGCCCGGGAATTCATGGAACGGGACGAAACCCTGATCATCAATCTGGGGGTTGGGATCCCCACCATGGTGGCCAACTACATCCAGGGTGACAGCATCTTCATCCAGGCGGAAAACGGCATGATGGGCGTGGGGCCCAAAGCGGACGGGGATTCGGCCGATCGCCGTCTGATCAATGCCGGCCGGGAGCCGGTGACCGAAACCCCGGGATGCAGCTATTTCGACAGCGCGGCCTCTTTCGGGATGATCCGGGGCGGGCATGTGGATGCCACCGTCATCGGGGCCTTCGAGGTAGACGAAGCCGGCAGCATCGCCAACTGGATCATACCCAACGGACGCCAACTGGGGGTCGGCGGCGCCATGGACCTCGTTTCCGGCGCCCGCCAGGTGATCGTGGCCATGCGGCATAACGGGCGTGACGGCCGGCCCAAGCTCGTGAGATCCTGTTCGCTTCCCGTTACCGGATTCCACGAGGCCGATCTGGTGGTCACCGAGTTGGGCGTCTTCCGTTTCATCGACGGCGTGATGACCCTGACCGAAATCGCCCCCGAGACGGACCCGGCCCGATTGGCCGATCTCACAGACGCGGCTTTCGTCACCAGCACCGGCATCAGAACCATGGACACTTGATATGCGCATCACGGCCCGCGGCCATCATGTTTACCGACGCTACACGGCCCATCTGCCCGAGGGCGGCCGCATGGAAGTCGCGGACGGCGCCACCGTGGGCCAGGTGCTCGCTCAACTCGAAATCCCCGCCGGAGAACGCCCCCCCCTGCTCGTCTTTGTCAACGGGCGGCCGGCCGGTCCGGACAGGATTCTGAAGGCGGAAGACGAACTGGTATTCTTCTCTCCCCTGGAGGGCGGCTGACCGAACTTTGCCCGTTAGGGGCTTGCGGTAGAGGCATACAGCGGCAGCCCTGATGCCTTGCCGATGGACATCTCGAACGCGTGAAATATCCGGGCTGAGTGGCACCGCGGCGGAACCTACCCGTTTATAGGGTGTCTTCATCTCCTGTCCCGTTGCCGAACACCGTTTGGACCACTTCGGCGATGCGGTCATAGGGAAACGGCGATGCGGCAATATGGCCTGCGGCGTCCTCCAATATTCGCTCCGGATCTCCCCACGATGCGTATAGCGTGAACTTCTCTTCGCGGTGTATGCCCAGGGCCGCGGCCACGAGATTGACATAGCTGGTCACGCTGAAATCATAATCCCCGGCATGGGCGGCAAAAGTCTCGTTGCAATAATGGCACACGGTCACCATCCGGTCGGCGCCGGTTTGGGCCGCTTCCGCCAGCCGTTCTTCCCGAATCCGGTCGCAGCTTTCCGGAAACCAGCAAATGGCCCCGCTGCCGCAGCAGGCCGTTTCCCGGCCGTGGCGGGCCATTTCCACGAGGCTGACGCCCGGCAACTGGCGCAAAACCGCCCGGGGCCCATCGAGGTCCACCCCGGTGTAGGCTGATTTACAGGCTTCGTGCAGGGTGATGGTGCCGCCGGCCGCATGGTTCAGGGGCAATTTGGCCATATTGGCCGCCAGGTACTGGGGAAACGACAGCACCTTGAAGGGTAGGTCCATGGCCGGTTCTATGGTTTGGGTGAAGCGGCAATGACAAGTCGGACACCAGAGCACCACCGTCTCCGGTCGATACCGGGCCAGGGCCTCCACAAGGGCTTCCGCCGTTGCGGCGCCGGCATCGATCTCACCCGTAAACAGATGCCGGTCCCCGCAGCAATAATCCAGCCCGGGCAGAAAAGCCCAGTCATCCCCGATGGCATCGAAGATATCCATGGTGTTTAGAACTTTTTCCGGCTGGAAATAAACGTTGCAGCCCGGAAAGAAAACATACCGGGCCGACGGCTTGGGGCTGGCGGTGGTGATGCGCCGGTAGGCTTCAGCGGACACCTGGATGCTGGCCAGGACCCGGTGCGCACTGGCGTTCTCGCCGGCGCTGCTGCCGGCCTTTTGGGCCAGGCCTTTGGCAATGTAATCGTGCTTGATCCATTCATTGACCAGCATGGGATCGAGCCCCTCGGGACACACATCCGCGGTGCACTTGAAGCACTCCATGCAGGCAAAAGCCTTGGTGTAGGCCAGCGGGTTGGGCCCACCGCCGGAAACGAACGCATGCACACCTTTCTGGATATTCTGCGGGGAATCAGCACCGGCATCCGTCAAGGGTAGAATCGGACAGCATTGGGCGCACAATCCACATTGGGTGCAGTCATCGAGGTAGCGCTGTCGTTCCTTTTCATAGTACCGGCGCATGCTTATCCTTTCTCCACTGGAAGGGCGCCGCCGGCGGGGGCCGGTTTAACCCTAAGATTTCATGAATGGGCTTCAGGAGCGGATGAAATTCGGTCGGCAGGAAGATACCGGGATTCGGCAAAAGGGGTCCTGCTGGCTGAAATTGCTCCAAATCAGCCGGGAGCGTGCTTCCTCGATATCGCTGTAGGCCCGCATGTCGACGCCCCGAAAATCCGAGCAGGTGCAGATCATCCGGGCGATCTCGAAAAGGCAGCGGTCGGAACTGGCCACGATGGCCCAGTGAGGAATGAAACATTGCCTGATTTCGGCAAATAGACGCCCTTCGTCGGCGGCCGTCATGGCGGCAGGTTCCGTCGCGGCGCCACGGGCGTCAATGAGCGCCCTCATCGGAGCCTGGAAAGCGCCATCCTCCATCCCCTTCTGCCAGGCATCGAAAACCGCATCGCAGGAGAAATCATCTTCGATGATAACAGTGAAAATATCGTTTTTAATTGTCGTGTGAACAGCCATTACGCCTGCCATTGTGGTACGATAAAGGTTAATGTCGCCGGCAACCGTGCCAAAGGTCGATCCTGAAGCAGCCCTTGCCAATCCCCGCACCGGCTAATTGTAGTAGTCGTGTCCGTGCAAAGTGGCCACCACGTGATCAAAATCCGGCCGGTTTTCCGCGTACCGGTCTTCCGGACAGGTCAGCATGACAATGGTCTGGCAGGAACGGTTCTTCTGACAGGGAAACAGGAACCACTCGAAGCACATCTGCTTTTTTTCCTTGAAATCGACAAAGCGGGCCTCCACCCCAAAAACTTTTTGCGGTTTGAACGCTCGCTGGCTTTCAAAATAGTTCCGCTGGGTGGTAATCAGGTTGCCCCTGGAGATCTGGTAATCGTAGCTGGCCACATCCACGGCGGATTCCAGACGCGCCTTCATCTCCTCGATCCGGTACTCCCAGTAGGGTTCGTCCAAGTCCATATAGCGGGGGTAGGCCAGATCCTGCTTCTGGTTCAGGACGGCAATGAGCCCCCGATCGTCTTCGTGGATCAACACCAGGCTGGCCATATCCTCATCGACCCAGCGGGCATGTTGCGCCAGGGCGTCCGACGGGTCTTCCGCCGGCATCCAGCCATGGGGCAAATCCAGCGAAAATTCATAATCGAAATTTGTATAGGTGTTCCCGACAATAAGGGGCGAGGGAATCGTCGAACACCCTCCCATCAGGGTCAACATGGCCGTGGCCATCCATAAAAGCAAGCGGAGCCCTCTTTTGCCCGCCATCTTTACCAGGGTCATATCTTTCCTCAACTTAAACGCCATTCCATTGTCTTGCACGTGCACCCCCAAAATAAGGGCATAATTCGGATTCCAGAGGGATCTAAAAGAACAAAAGCGCTGGCCGCCCCTCACGGGTTGGTCGACGCAGCAGCGCTCGAATCGTTTTAAATCGCCCGTAACCCCAAAACAAGGACGCAGTCCATGAACACGATATTGACACGAACCATATCCGTCTTGGCGCATCTCTTGATTATGATGGTTTCCCCGGTCCAGTCAATGGCAATGACAAGCGTGACGCCATTTTTTACTTGTACGATGCCTGGTCAACCGCTATTCTTTCAATACACCACACGGCAAGGAGGCAGACATGACACTGTTGGTCAGTTCGCGGCAAAAAGCCCTGGGGGCGTACGTTGTCCATTTGACGGGAGAGATTAACGGGCAGACTTACCCGGTTATGGAAAACAAGATGGATCAACTGCTGGCGGAGAAACCGACCCTCATCGTTCTCGACATGGCAGAAGTCTCATATCTGAGCAGCGCCGGCATCCGGGTAATCCTGAAAACCAAAAAAGCGCTTGCGTCCAACGCCGGCAAGCTGGTGTTCATGAATCTTCAACCCCAGGTCAAAAAGGTCTTCGAAATCATCAATGCCCTTCCGAGCATGCGGGTCTTCAAAGATCTGCGGGAAATGGACGCGTATCTGGACCGTATGCAGCGCCGGGTTAGCGGCGGAGCCGAAGAAGAAGATTAGACGCTATCTCAAAAAAGTTTTTTCGCCCGATATCGGCGTTGTGCCCTCGTCTCAAGTCCTCGACATACTTGAGTATGTACCCCAAGGGTACTTCCTTCGGGGCGCCTATGCGGGCGGCACCCACCGTTGAAGGCTTGATCAGATGGGAAGTCCCGCTTTACGGGAATTCTCGGCCACGCCGTATCTCGAACGAAAACCCTAATTTTGAGATGGCTTATATAAGCTTCTAATTTTTAATGGGAGGGGTCGTCGCCCATGGTGGCGGCAATCTCCCTGAAATCGGCTTGCCGCGCCAGAAATGCCGCCACCACACGGGGATCGAAATGCTTCCCGGCCCCCTCCTGGATGAGGCGGCTGGCCTCCTCGTGGGAAAGCCCCGGTTTATAAACCCGCTTGCTCACGAGGGCATCGTAAACATCCGCCACCGCCACCAAACGTGCGGATAGGGCAATCCCCTCCCCCTTGATGCCGAAGGGATAGCCGCTGCCATCCCATTTTTCATGATGCCCCAGGGTGATCTCGATCGCACGGGACAGGAAAGGGCCCCCGCCCCCCATTTCTTCGCGCAGTTCCAGAAGCGTATCCCCCCCGATGGCCGGATGGTTTTCCATAATCTCCCGTTCCTGGGTGGTGAGCCGACCTTTTTTGAGCAAAATGCCGTCCGGGATGCCGACTTTGCCGATATCGTGAAGGGCGGCGGTTTTGACCACGGTCCGGATCCAGCGCTCGTCGATCGACGCATCGGTTTTGGCCAGTTCACGCGCCAGCACTTCCACGTACCGGCAAATCCGTTCGAGGTGCTTGCCGGTGTCGTCATCGCGGGCTTCCGTCATTTTGGCCATGGCAAAAATAATGGCGTCCCGGCTTTGCAACAGCTCCTGGCTGCGTTCTTCGACTTTTTTCTCCAGATTCTGGTTCAGCTCTTTGAGCTCCGCGTTGGTCTGCTGCAGCTGCCGCTGCAGACAGCGCAGGGTCAGGTGGGTATTGACCCGGGCAATCACTTCCTCAGGTTGAAAGGGTTTGGTAATGTAGTCCACGGCCCCCATTTCCAGCCCTTTGACCTTGTCTTCGGTCTGACCCAGGGCGGACAGGAAAATCACCGGAATTTCATAGGTCGCGGGATCGGATTTCAGGCGGCGGCACACCTCATACCCGTCCATTTCCGGCATCATGATGTCGAGCAGAATCAAATCTGGTTGGGCTTTGGCCGTCACGGCCAATGCACTAACGCCGTCCCGGGCCGCCAGCAGACGATATCCCCGGCCCTCCAGAGTGGCCTGCAATACCTGTAGATTGGTGGCATTGTCATCCACCATGAGGACCTTGTCCGGTTCTTCCCGCTGTTGACAGGTCATGTCGTTCTCCGGCGCCATGATCTTCTTCCGCCCATGGTCTCAGCAGAAAAATTTCACTCTGCGGAAGCGTCCGTGATGTCCATTGGCTGGGCTATCAGGAGTTTGCCGTACAAGCGTACAGCGGCGCCCCGGATGCTTTGCCAATGAACATCGCGAACACGTGAAATATCCAGGTTAGTGTTCGGCTTCCCCGGAAGGCGTTTCCTCCGACTTGGGCTTGACCGGCTCGCCATAGATCACAAAGGCGCCCTGCTCGCCGGTGATGAGCCCCGAACCGGGTTTGATCTCATTGTCGGATTGGTAGTCGAAGGGTTCCGGCGATGTAGCGCAGGCACCGATCAACAGACAAAACATCAATCCCGCTGCCGCCATGACGTTCTTCAGGGCCTTCATACCGTCGGTCTCCCTAAAATTTAACCCGCACCCCGGTCATCAAAGCATTGATGTCGTCGAAATCCTCCAGATCGCGATCCAGCTCATGCCAGCGATAACCGAGGTAGTATTCCGAACCCCATTCCGGGAAATCCTGGACCACTTGAAAGCCCACCGTCTTGGCTTCGTCGCCGTCCTGGGCCAAATCTTCCACATATTGATAGTCAACCGAAAAGCGTGTCTCGCCGATCTCGAACAGGTTGGCGCGATAACCCGCCTTGGCATAATAGAACGTCGGGTCGTCGCGGGAAGCGTCTTCAAGCTCCCGCAGACCGGCGGCAACCGTAAAGTTGAGTCCGCTGCTGTGTAATACGGACGCACTGCCGTTATACTGGTCGTCGATGGTATCGGAAATCGCCTGGGCATTGGCATAGGCCGCCGCAGCGGCAAACTTCCAGTCTTCACCCCACTTGGCCGCATACTTCAGCGCCACGTCGCCACCATCCGACAGAAGCGAGCCGGATAGTGTAAAACCCCAGAATTCCGGACTGTCGTAGCGAATCCGGTTGCGCCGGCTCAAACCGTCGAAGTTGCTGAAGACATCCCCGATCGCGGTGGTCGAACGCGCATTGGCATTGTCATCGTAAAAGAGTATCCCGCCGGCCATATCCACGATACCGGAATACCCCACAACGCTGGTGCCGGAAAGATCGACTTCCGAAGTGCCGTCCGACGCCGTGCTGCCCTTGCCAAGGTAAAGCTTGCCAAAGCGCTTGGAAGTAATCTGGGCGTCGATCCAGCGATCGTCGAAGCTGGATCCATCCGGGTTTTTATCGTCCTGATTGACCAGATTGCTGGCATTGGACTGATACTCGAATTCCATGCGCGTGCCCACCGTAATATCGTCATTGACTTTAGCTTCACCCAGCAAGCCGACCCGCGACGAGGAATTGTCGTTGTCCACAAAGTAGTAGTCCGAGCTGTCCCCGTCATCCGCCGCCAGAAAGGCCCGGTTGACATGCCCGTAGATCTGCACTTTGACCTTGTCCCCCCCCTTGGCGCGAATGATATCCGGTGATACCGCCGTATTCTGAATTTCGGCCTTGGCCGCCGCGGTGGCTTCCTTGACCGCGTTTTCGGAAAGGGCATCCACCTGCTGCTGAAGCTTTTCCAGAGCCTGGGCCTGGGCTTCGATCTGGGCCTGCTGCTGCTTGATGATCTGCTCCATGCGCTCCAGCATCTGTTCGTCCACCGCCCCGGCCGTGCCCGCCAGACCGAGCACCACACAACCGACGACGAAGGGTATGACGACCCAAAAGCGCATCCATCTGAAGGCTGTCATGGGCATCCTCCTTTGTTGGGTGTTTTGATTGCGATCATTCTAATACCAGAAAGAATCAAGGGTTGAATCTTCCGGGCCGGCCGCTCATGGCCCGGGAGGTGTTCTGACAAGCGTTTCCACGAAACAGTTGTGGAAAAGGCTCTGTTCCGTTTCAGAAAAATGAGTAGAATTGTGTTTCAGGGGAAAAAGACAATCTCAGCGTGAAGCGATTTTAATTTACCCGTGATGCAAAACGAATGCAACCTGTTTTTACCTTCGAAGGACCAGCAGAAGCGTTCGGTAACAGATAAAGGGCCATCCCCAAAAGGCGGGCTAGCGTGTAAGGTCTTCCAGTACCGCCACTGTCAACCGGCTGTAATCCAGCAGCAGGCGACTCAGGGATGCCACCACGGCATCATCGCCATCGCCCGCCAGCGGGACGCGCAGGACCGAATGCTTTCGCCCCATGAGGGGCTTGCCGCCGCGGTCCATCCATTCCCAGCGCACCGCCAGGACGGCCTCCCCGCCCCGGTCGGCATCGAACCGGGAAACGTCCATCTGCAACTGGTAGGCCGGGGCCCAAGCGGCCCGCCAGGGATAGGTGTAGACCGCTTCGGTTTGCGTCAGAACGGTTATGTTGTCCGCCAGGACGCGCATGACATTTTGCTGGAGGGGCTCGGCCCAGTTGGCAAAGGGGGCCGTCTGCAATTCACGGCCGCCCACACGGGTGACGATCAGGGGGCGATTCAGGTATTCCGGAAAGGCCAGCGGTCCGATGCCGATGGCGATATCACGATCCGCGATTCCGGATGCCGTTTCCGAGGCGGATGCCATGGCCGCGAGCAGATAGAGGCGCGGCAGACGTTCGGTCCCCTTGCCCAGGTTGACGCATCCGTAAAACGCACCGGCAATGAGTATCAGGGCAACAATAATCGGGCTGCCATTTTTTCCCAGCATCACTGGCCTCCAGGGTTGCCCTTGCCCCGGAGCAGGGCATCGGGCTGTTGTTGCAGCATATCGGTAAGCGCCCTGAGGGAGCGCGCCGCGGCGGCAATTTCCCGCAGGGCATGGGACACTTCGTAGCGAAAGGCCGAACGTTCCGTATACCCCGCGGCCAGGGTATCGATGGATTTCAGGGCCTGGTCGGCCTGCACCATGGCCGCCTGGACGGCGGCAAGGGCCTCCCTGGCATCCGTTGCCACTGGATCGACTTGCTGGTTTATATCCCGAACGAGCGTCTCCGCCCCGTCCGAAGTCCGTTTGAGGCTCTGGAGCACCGGCCTGACATCATCATTCAAATTCCTGGCCAGAAGCGCCATGTCGTCCGCCGCCTTCTGCAGGCTGCCCAGCAGGGTTTCAAACTTGTTTTTGTCCAGCATTTGGCCGAACTGGTTCACCGCCTGGTTAATGTTGTCCACCAGTTCTTTAAATGAAATTTCTTCGAGAGCCTGGGCCAGACGCTCGAAGCTGGATGGAATGGTGGGAATTTCAGGGATGTCACCGTTCCCCCGGATGCGGGCCGGTTGATCAGGGAAGATATCCGTTTGAATCATCAGCTGCCCGGTCACGATACTCTGGAGCGATAGTTGCGCGCGCAAGCCTCTATCGATCAGCGCCCTGAGGCTTTTCTCGCTGCCTTCCTCAGCTTGTCGCGGACCGACTTCTTGAATGCGGTTAGGATCGATTTCGACCATAACGGGTACCGTAAACTTGAGCGTATCGGGTTCTACATAAACGGAAATATTCGTGACCTGCCCGACCCGTACGCCACGAAAAGCCACGGGGGCCCCCACTGTCAGTCCCTTCAGGTCGCCGTCAAAATACATCACATAGGTGTCGGTGTCACGAAACAGGGCTCCGGAGCCAAAGGCCAGAACCCCCACCACGCCCAACACGATGGCCCCCACAACGAAAGCGCCGATAACGGCTTTATTGCCTTGTTTGCTCATGCCGAACTCCAAGCTCTTATGAAAAAAGCGCCAATCTCAAAGCGTCAAGCTGAAAGGGAGCACGCTTCGCGTCGACCGTGAACCGACTCCAAGCCCGCCCTGGAGCAACAGACGCCTGTTACATGTGAGATAATTTCGAGAATCATACGGTAAACGTATCCCCGCGCGTCAGGAAACGCTGAACCCCCTCATCCGGCGACGACGAGGCCATTTGTCTGGGGTCGCCGGAAGCGATCATGGTTTTCGACGCCGTATCCAGAAAAACGGCGTTGTTCCCAATGGCAAAAATGCTGGCCAGTTCATGGGTCACCACCACAATCGTCGCCCCCATGCTGTCGCGAATCTCAAGAATTAAATCATCGAGCCGTTTGGCACTGATCGGATCCAAGCCGGCCGAGGGCTCGTCAAAATACAAAATTTCCGGATCCAGCGCCATGGCCCGCGCCAGGCCGGCCCGTTTGCGCATGCCGCCGCTGATCTCCGAGGGATAATAGTCCTCGAAACCGGCCAGGCCCACCAGGGCCAGTTTGAGCGCCACGACCTCACGGATCTGGGCGTCGTTCAACCGGGTGTATTCCCGCAACGGCAGGGCTACATTCTCCGCCAGCGTCATGGAACTCCACAGGGCCCCGCTCTGATACAGGATGCCCATGCGGTGCATGAGGTCTTCCCGCTCCATCTCGGAAGCGCCCCAGAAATCGATCGCGTCGAAAAAAACCCGCCCCCGGGAAGGCGCCTTGAGGCCCACCAGAATCCTCAGCAGCGTACTTTTCCCACAGCCGCTGCCTCCCATAATGATGAAGATATCCCCCCGGTTGATGCAGAAATTGAGATCCTGCTGAATCACGAAATCCCCATAGGCCATGGTGAGATCCTCGACGACGATATGGGGTTGTTTTTCTTCCATCATCTTTCTCTGGTGGAACCGTAAAAAGTCGCGATTCCCGTTTTGACCTCATTCCGGCGGAAGCCGGAATCTATTGGTATCCGTATGTTAGAGATTCCGGATCAAGTCCGGAATGACAGACAAACCACTTTTTACGGCCCTATATTTCTCTCCATCGCGAGCATCTTAAGGCATGATGCCAGCAATCGGAAACGAGAGGATTTCTCCACAAACCGATTAGACGCCGAGGATGTCGCAAATAACGGTGATGATGGCATCGGCCACTACAATATAGATGATGCCGGTCACGACCGCGCTCGTGGCCGCCCCCCCCACGGCGGTGGCGCTGCGGCCGCTCTGCATCCCGCGCAGGCATCCGGCCAAGGCCACAATGACCCCGAAAATGGCGCTTTTCACGAGCCCCACCATGAAATGGTTCAGGGCCACGGCGTTCTGGGTCTGCACCAGATACTGCTTAAAAGGCAGATCCAGCATACCGACACCGACGATAAAGCCTCCGGCAATGCCCATCAAATTGGCATACAGGCACAGCAGCGGCATCATCAGCACCAGCGCCAACATACGCGGAAGCACCAGAAACTCGATGGGGGAAATGCCCAGGGTGGCCAGGGCATCGATCTCCTCGTTGACCTGCATGGTGCCTAATTGGGCGGCAAAAGCGGCCCCGGTGCGCCCGGCCATGATGACCGCGGCCATCATGGCCCCCATTTCCCTGGCCATGCCCAGTCCCACCAGGTTGGCGACGTATATCTGCGCGCCGAACATTTGCAGTTGTACGGCACCGACAAAGGCCAGGATAAGCCCCACGAGGACACTGATCAGTGAAACGATGGGCAGGGCCCGGGCCCCGCAATCCTGCACCAGCACCCCGAAATCCCGATAAGGAAAACGGGCCCGGCCGGTAACAAGCCGCCCCAGGGCCGTAACCACCTCGCCCAGAAAGGCCAGCATATCTTTTGTTGCGGCGATATAGGCGATGGTCGAACCGCCCAACCGCGCCAACCATCCTGTTCGTCGGGCTTCGCGACGTGCGCCCTGCCGTTCGGGAACCGCTGTAGCCAATTGGAGGAGACGTCGGGCCCCCTCCGGCAAGCCTTCCACCTGCACTGCTATCTGCTTGGATTGGCAATGGACCATCAATTTCCGTAAAAAGGTCAGAAACCCGCTGTCCCACGCCTTAAGTTCTCGGGAATCGAAGGTAATCCCGGCAGCCGGCCGCAGGGACTCGATGCGACGCACGAGGTCGGCAAAGGAGGGGAGGTCGGCATGGATCCGCCAGTCACCTTCGAATCGGATTTCAGCCAACCCGTCGGCTTTATGATCAACATGGCAGCTGGCCGATCCTGCGGGATCTCTCATGGCGGCTCGCTTATAAGCTGGTTTGGTCAGGCCTGCGGACGGCCATATCAGGTTGTACGGATCGCTGAACAGAGGGGTGGAACAGCACTAAAAGCAATAGATCATACCCAGCATGACCATGTCCAATCCCGGGTTTTCGCTGTACAATCCGGCATTGGACATGTGCTGCAACCGGGCCATCAGGCTCAATTCGTCCATTAGCCAGTAATACAGGCTGATATGGTGGGTAAACTGCACGGGCCCGCCGAAATCGTCATCGCCGTATTCGTGTTCGCTGATCAACGTCAGGGCCGAACCGGCCCGAATTTCAACCGGGCGCTTATTGATGGCGCTGCCGAATACGAACGCGAAGCCCAACTGGCCTACGAGGCCGGCATCGTCCCCGCCCTCCAGAACGCCCACCGAGGTGGTCAGATGGGTATCCACCTGAATGGAACGCCCCCACTGCCAACTCCAGGGCAACCCGTAGCTAAGGGCCATATCGTACTGATTGAAGGATTCATCCTTTTCATCGATACTCGCCCCGGCGCGTAATCCGGCCTCCCATGAGGTAGGACCGGACCATGCTGTGCAGGGGAACAGGTACCCGATCGATAGCAAAAACAATGTCGCCAGATGAACCGGCAGTGAAGGAGAAAATCGCCGCAATTTTTTTTGAGTTCCTTTTAATTCGAAGGGCAGCGGGTACGGCGGTGGTTCCGCCCGCCAACCGAATGGGATGTCTCGAATCCGTGCCTGACATTTTATTCATAGCATATCATATTAGAGTTGCAAGACCTGCGCTTCTTGCCATTTCAACGTAAATTAGCGGATGGTTTTGTCAAAAAGCATCCGCCGGTTCAAGTTTCGTTAAAATTTGACTTGTTATGAGCATATACCTATTATAAGCTTGACAAACAAACTTTGATGTGACAATGCGCCTTCTTTCGTCCGGATCTTGGCATTTCGGGGTCTGGCGAAAATCAATCGACCACTAAATGAATTGGAGTTCGCAAAAAAATGGCTGACAACCTTTATATTACCTCTGTGGCCCCGCGCAGCGGCAAGGCCCTCATCAGTCTGGGCATCATGGAAATGCTGTCCCGCCGTATCCGCAAAATAGGGTTTTTCCGCCCCATCATTCCCGAAGGCGACAAAGACAACAGCATCGAGCTTATTGCCAAGCGCTACAATTTGGATCTTCCCTACGAGTCCATGTATGCCTATACCCATGAAGAAGCCCAGGAGATATTCACCCGCGGCGAGTCCGACGAGCTTGTCAAGGGCATCGTGACCAAATACAAGGCCCTCGAGCAGCACTGTAAATTCATTTTGTGCGAAGGAACGGATTACACCGGCGTCCCGTCGGCCTTTGAATTCGATTTCAATGCGGTGGTGGCCAACAATCTCGGCGCGCCCATCCTGCCCATCGTCAACGGAAGGGGCAAAACCATCGACGAAGTTCAGGATGCCGTCCATATCACGGAGGAAGCCTTTGTCAATCAGGGCTGCGCCGTCCTGGCCACCATCGTCAACCGCTATACCGATCCGGACCGGGACCTTCTGCTGCAACGCTTTGCAAGCGGCCCGGCGACACGCCCCCCCGTCTACGTGATTCCCAATGATGACATCCTGAGCAAATGCACGGTGGGTGAAATCGCCCGCGCCCTGATCGGCAGCTGTATTCAATGCGAACCGGACGGCATGAACCGCGAGGTGCAGCACGTGGTGGTGGCCGCCATGCAGCTGCGCAATTTCCTCGACCGCATCGAAGAAGGCTCCCTGATCATCACCCCGGGCGACCGGGCCGACATCATCCTCGGCACACTGGCAACCTTTTTTTCCGAAACCTACCCCAATATTGCCGGCATTGTGCTCACGGGCGGTCTGGCCCCGGAGTCACCGGTACAGCGCCTGATCGACGGTTTGCGCAGCACCCGGGTCTCCCGGCTGCCCACCCCGGTCATCAGTGTCGAGAGCGACACCTATCAGACGGCTACCAACGCCCATACCGTCCGATCGTCACTGGTGCCGGGCAACAACCGTAAAATCGCCACGGCCCTGGGGTTGTTCGAGTCCCATGTCAACCTGGAAACCCTTGAGAAGCGCATCGCAGCAACCTATTCCGCCCGCATCACGCCGATCATGTTCCAATACCAACTCATCGAACGGGCCAAAACCGACCGCCGGCGCATCGTCCTGCCGGAGGGCGTCGAGGAGCGTATCCTGCGCGCCGCTGAAATTCTGTCACGACGCGAGGTCGCCGATCTGACCCTTCTGGGGGATGCCCGTAAAATCGAACAGAAAGTCACCAATCTCGGCCTGCAGCTTAAAAACGTCGACATCATCGATCCCCTGAACTCCGACCTGCGGGATGAATATGCGGCAATCTACCACGATTTGCGCAAGCACAAGGGCCTTAACGCGGAAATGGCCCGAGACGCCATGACCGACGTAAGCTATTTCGGCACCATGATGGTGCACCAGGGCCATGCCGACGGCATGGTTTCGGGTTCCATCCACACCACGGCTCACACCATCCGACCAGCCTTTGAATTCATTCGCACCCAGCCAGACTGTTCCATTGTCTCCAGCGTCTTCTTCATGTGCCTGCGCGACCGCGTCCTGGTCTACGGCGACTGTGCCATCAACCCCAACCCCACGGCGGAGCAACTGGCGGACATTGCGGTCAGCTCGGCCGAAACGGCCGCCCAGTTCGGGGTCGAACCGCGGGTGGCCATGCTGTCCTATTCCACCGGGATTTCCGGCAAGGGGGCGGACGTGGACACGGTGCGCGCCGCCACGGAACTGGCCCGGGATCGCCGGCCGGACCTGAAAATCGAAGGGCCGATCCAATATGACGCCGCCATCGACGACAGTGTGGCCCGCACCAAAATGCCCAACAGCGAAGTGGCCGGCAAAGCCACCGTCTTTATCTTTCCGGACCTCAATACGGGCAACAACACTTATAAAGCGGTGCAGCGCTCGGCCCGCGCCATTGCCGTCGGCCCGGTTCTGCAGGGCCTCAACAAGCCGGTCAATGACCTCAGCCGGGGGTGCCTGGTGGAAGATATCGTCAATACCGTGGCCATCACTGCCATACAGGCCCAGGGTATATAGGATAGTGTCCGTCCATAAATGGCATCTTTCGGCTCATGGCGGCGTTCTTGCTTGTTCTCAATCCTCGGAATAGCGTGCTATTCCTCCGGTTGACACCCACCGACCGAAATCGATTAAACGGGAAATCCCGTCTAACGGGATAATATTCCGTCAAGCGGGATAATATCCCGCGGAGCAGGAAAACGCGCTCGGACCTTGCCAGGAACCAAAATCTACCATTTATGGACGGACACGAAGTAACAATATCCCGGACCTCTAAAATCGCTCCGAGGCCTCCACTAAGGGTGGCGGGAGTAAATCAAAACGAACTTATCAACATATATAGGAAAATCCTCTTATGAAAATCATGGTGCTCAACTCCGGCAGTTCATCGATCAAATATCAAATTTTCGACATGCGGGACCGATCCGTCCTGGCCTCCGGTCTCCTGGAAAAAATCGGCGAGCCCGACAGCCGTCTGACCCACCAGACCCGAAATCAGGAAGGCCGGTTCGAAACCGTCGCGAAAACCACCGCCGTGGCCGACCACACCCAGGGGTTCGACCTGATCAATTCCGTGCTCAGGGAAACCGGGGCGCTGACGGACATGACCGAACTGGCCGGTATCGGCCACCGGGCGGTGCATGGCGGCGAGGCCTTCACCCGGCCCACCCTGATCAATCAGGATGTCATCGACACCATTCGCGACCTGATTCCCCTGGCCCCGCTCCACAATCCGGCTAACCTGACCGGAATTGAAGTGGCCATGGCCGGCGCACCGGAGGTTCCCCAGGTGGCCATCTTCGACACGGCTTTTCATCAGACGCTTCCGCCCCATGCCTTCCACTATGCCCTGCCCCAGGAGCTGTACCGCAAACACGCCATCCGGCGGTACGGGTTCCATGGAACTTCCCATTTCTTTGTGGCCAAAAAAACGGCCCGGATCCTTGAGCGCCCCCTCGACGAACTGAGTCTGATCACCCTGCACCTGGGCAACGGGGCCAGCGCCGCAGCGGTGCAGAACGGCGGCAGCGTGGATACGTCCATGGGGCTGACGCCCCTCGAGGGCCTGATCATGGGAACCCGTTGCGGCGATTTGGATCCGGCCATCATCTTCTATCTGGCGCGCGAAACCGACCGATCATTCGAAGCCATCGACGCCCTTCTCAACAAGGCAAGCGGCCTTCGCGGCATCTGCGGCGTCAACGATATGCGCGAAATATCCCGCCTGGCCGCAGAGGGCAATGCGGATGCCCAGCTGGCCATTCGCATGTATGTGTACCGGCTGCGCAAATACATCGGCAGCTATGCCGCGGTTCTGGGCCGACTGGACGCCCTGGTCTTCACCGGCGGCATCGGTGAGAATGCCGCCCAGATCCGCTACGAAACCTGCCGCAACCTGGATTTTTTCGGTATTGTCATCGACGAAGCCAAAAACAATCAGCCCTCCCGCGAAGCCCGGGAAATCCAAAGTCCTGAGAGCCGGGTCAGGATACTGGTCGTTCCCACCAACGAAGAACTTGAAATTGCCGACCAGACCACGTTAGTATTGCAAAAAGAAAATCTGGTCTGAATCTCCCGACAGGAGGCCTGCATCATGACCCCACTGACCCCGCTGAATTCCTTCTCCGGCCCTCAGGGTCCGGTCGTTCTCCTCATCATGGATGGCGTCGGCATCGGTAAATACGCCGACGGGGACATGGTGCGCCAGGCCCACACACCGGTGATGGACTGGCTGGCCGCCAACAGCCTCACCACCCGGCTCAAGGCCCATGGCCGCGCGGTGGGGATGCCCTCGGACAAGGACATGGGCAACAGTGAAGTCGGCCACAACGCCATCGGCTGCGGCCGGGTTTTCGACCAGGGGGCGGCCCTGGTTAATACGTCCATCGCCGACGGTGACCTTTTCCGGGGCGATGTGTGGCGGGACCTGGCGGCCAATGCCGGCCGCGACGGTCAAGGTCTTCATCTGATCGGCCTGCTCTCCGACGGCAATGTCCACAGCCACATCGATCACCTGGAGGCCCTCCTAAAGGCGGCGCAAAACAGCGGCGTCGCAACCGCCCGCGTTCACGTTCTTCTGGACGGCCGCGATGTTCCCTCCACATCGGCCCTGACCTACATCGATCGCCTGGAAGCCTTTCTGGCCGAACGCAACCAGACCGGGGGCCTGGATTACGCCATCGCCTCCGGCGGCGGCCGGATGCAGATCACCATGGACCGTTACGAAGCGGATTGGGACATGGTGGCGCGTGGCTGGCAAACCCATGTGGGCGGGGTGGGCCGCGCATTTGCGTCCAGCCGGGAGGCCATCGAAACCTATCGCGGCGAGCACGCGGGCATTATCGACCAGGACCTGCCGCCCTTCGTGATCCATCGCGACGGACGGCCCATCGGGCCGATCAAAGACGGCGACAGCGTGATCTTCTTCAATTTCCGGGGCGACCGGGCCATTGAAATCAGCAAGGCCTTCGAATCCGAGGCCTTCCCCTATTTCGAACGCACCCCCTTCCCCAAGGTCGCCTATGCCGGCATGATGCAGTATGACGGTGACGCTCTTATCCCGTCCCGCTACCTCGTGGCCCCGCCGGGCATCGACCGGACCCTGGGGGAATACCTGGCAAGCTCCGGCGTTAAACAGCTGGCCATCAGCGAAACCCAGAAATTCGGCCATGTCACCTATTTCTTCAACGGCAACCGAACGGGAAAATTCGACCAAGCCCTGGAGGACTACATCGAAATTCCTTCGGACCGCGTGCCCTTCGAGGAGCGGCCCTGGATGAAGGCGGCCGAGATAACGGACCGGGTGGTGGCGGCCATCCGGGCCAACCAGCATCGCTTCATCCGTCTGAACTATGCCAACGGGGACATGGTGGGGCACACCGGCATCCTGCCGGCCGTCGAAATTGCCGTAGAAACGGTGGATCTCTGTCTGGGGCGGGTTGTCGCGGCCATCCGGGAAACCGGCGGTATGCTGATCGTCACGGCGGACCACGGCAATTCGGACGACATGTTCGAACGGAACAAAAAAACCGGCGACATCATCATGGACGCCGCAACCGGAAAGCCCAAGACCAAAACCGCCCATTCGCTCAACCCGGTTCCGGTCTTTATTTACGATCCCACCGGTGATGTCCCCATGCGGCTTTCCGATCTCACGGATCCGGGCATCAGCAGTCTGGCGGCCACGTCCCTGACCCTGCTGGGTTTCGAGCCGCCGGAAGGGTACAGCCCGAGTCTTGTCACGATCGGCTGAGAACCGGCCACTATCATACCATCATCATTGTTGCTTTAGGGAGGCGAACCATGAACAAGCTGACGGTGGACGATCTTCCTGTTGAGGGCCGCAGGGTCCTGATGCGCGTGGATTTCAACGTACCGCTAAAAAACGGCCAGGTGGCCGACGATAAACGCATACGGGCGGCCCTGCCGACCATTCAAGCGATCCTGGCGCGGGGCGGCCGGCTGGCCTTGATGTCCCACCTGGGGCGTCCCAAGGGGAAACGGGTACCGGAAATGTCGCTGGAACCCTGCGCCCGGGCCCTGCAGGATCTCCTTCAGCAGCCGGTCACCTTTGTGGAGGACTGCATTGGACCGGCCCCCCAGGCAACGGTCGACCTAATGACCGACGGGGAAATCATCCTCCTCGAAAATCTCCGCTACCATCCGGAAGAGACGGCCAACGATCCCGGATTCGCCGGTGATCTGGCGCGCTTGGGCGATGTCTACGTCAACGATGCCTTTGGCACCGCCCACCGTGCCCATGCCTCCACCCAGGGGATAACCCGCCACATCGATCAATGCGGGGCCGGCTACCTGATGGTGAAGGAACTGACCTACCTGGGCAACGTGATCCAATCACCCGAGAAACCCTTTGTGGCCGTGCTGGGGGGGGCCAAAATATCAGGGAAGATCGACGTCATCGCGCATCTCCTGGACAAGGTCGACCACATTCTCATCGGCGGCGGCATGGCCTACACCTTTTTCAAGGCCATGGGGCATGCCATCGGCACGTCCCTGCTGGAGGAAGACCGCCTCGACCTGGCCCGGGATCTGCTGGCCAGAAGGGGCGCTAAAATCGTCCTGCCGGTGGACAACATCCTGGCCGATCGCCTCGACATCCAGCAGGGCGCCATCGGCAGCCTCCGGACAACCCCGGTGGACGCCATCCCGGACGGCTGGTGCGGGGTAGATATCGGGCCCCGGACCCTGGATCGGTTCGCAGGAATTCTGCGAGGCGCCCGCACGGTGGTGTGGAACGGTCCCATGGGCGTCTTTGAACTGTCGGCGGCCGCTGAAGGCACCTTTGCCCTGGCCAGACTGATGGCCGCTATCACGGCCGGCGGCGCCACCACCGTCATCGGAGGCGGCGATTCGGCCCGGGCCGTGGCGGACGCCGGGGTGGCCGACCAGGTTTCCCATGTATCCACCGGCGGCGGGGCCTCCCTCGAGATGCTGGAGGGCAAGATTCTGCCCGGCGTGGCCGCCCTGACTGATAAATAGTGTCCATCCAGAGATGGCATCTTTTGGCCCCGAGCGGCGTTTTCGCTCTTTGGAAATCCTCGCAATAGGCCACTATTCCTGCGGTTTCCAAATCGCTCAGGCCTTGCTCGGAACCAAAATCGACCATCTCTGGACGAACACTAAATAATCCCATTATTATGAGAGGATTTCCGATGGCTGCCACCGACACCCTTTTGAAGTGCGCCCGCGAGGGTTTTCAACGCCTGGATATCGCCAGTCAATACAGGGAAAACGCCCTGGAATGGCTCACCCGCTGGTTGACCGAGCCGGCCTTCCAGGACTACGTGCCCCAGATCGACTATCTGATCACCGGCGAGCGCTGGCGCTTTCTGCTGGATGCCTTCTACCAGGTCATTCCGTTCGGCACGGGCGGCCGTCGGGGCCTCGTGGGGATCGGCCCCAACCGGATCAACCCCTGGACCATCCAGTCCTCGGCCCAGGGCCATGCCCAATACCTGATCCGGCAGTTTGGGGATGAAGCCCGCGAACGCGGCATTGTGCTGACCTATGATGTCCGTCGTTTCACCGCCACCGGGGATTACGCCGACGACCGGCCCAACCCGGTCAAGGATCTGGACGGACGCCGCCTGGCCCTGGCGGCCGCCGAAGTTTACACGGCCAACGGCATCCGCGTCTATCTCTACGACGACGTGCGCAGCACCCCCCAGCTGTCGTTCACCATCCGGCATCTCAACTGCATTTCCGGCGATATGTTCAGCGCCAGCCACAACCTGCCCACTGACAACGGGAAAAAAGTCTATGACCAGTACGGCGGCCAATTGATCCCGCCCCACGACCAGGCCCTGGTGGATGAGGTCACCGGCCATGTGGACGCGATCCTGACCCTGCCCTACCAGGAGGCGACCGACCGCGGCCTTGTCACGGTTGTCGGGGAAGCTGTGGATCAGGCCTACTACCGCGCCGCAGGCGCCCTGAGCCTATCCCAAACCCGTGATATTAAAATCCTCTATGCCCCGCTGCACGGCACCGGTCTGACCTCGGTCTATCCCATCCTGCAGCAGGCGGGTTTCGATATCGCCCTGGATCCGGCCACCGCCAACCTGAGCGGGGCCTTTGAAAATGTAACCTTCACCATCCCCAATCCGGAAGTGCGCCAATCCTTCGATACGGCCCTGTCCCACGGCGATACGATCCAGGCCGATTTGATCTTCAGCACCGATCCCGATGCCGACCGCATCGGGGTTCTCGTCCGTCACCGCGGCCGCTGGGAATTCCTGAGCGGCAACGAGATCGGCATTCTTCTGGCCCATTACGGCATTCGTCAGTTCAAAGCCCAGGGGCGGCTGACACCCGATCACACCATCATCAAAACCGATGTCACAACGTCCCTGATTGCCCGTATGGCTGAAGCCCATGGGGTGCAGTGCATCGGGGATCTTCTGGTGGGCTTCAAGTACATCGGCGAGGAGATGAACCGCCTCGATGCGGCCGGCCGCATGGAAGGGTTCATCCTGGGCACGGAGGAAAGCCACGGCTACCTCATGGGCAACTACGCCCGGGATAAGGATGCCGCCGGGGCGGCCATCTGGATGGCCGAGTACGCTGCCGAGCTCAAGCAGTCCGGCCAAACCCTGGTGGACCAGCTGGATCGGATCTATGCCGAGCACGGTTACTGCCATAACCACCTGACGGAAATCCGCCTGCTGGGCGCCGCCGGCATGGAGCAAATCCGCCAGATCATGGATCACCTGCGCGCACAAACGGTGGACGCTTTCGGCGCTTTTGCGGTTCAGCGCAAGCGGGATCGCTGGGAAGGTCCGCCCCAGCCGCACCTCTCCCGTACGGATACGTCTGCGCGGAATGTGGTCGTTTTCGAGATGGCGCCGCCGGCGTCGGTCGCCGGCATGCGCGTCACCATACGCCCGTCGGGCACCGAACCGAAAGTCAAAATGTATTTCGAGGTGGTGGGCCGTCCCTGTCCGGCCGATGCCGTCGCCGCCGCCAGGGCGAAGGTTCAAAAAGTCGGCGACCGCCTCGAAAAAGCCGTCATGCAGTACTGCTATCAGGTACTGGGTGTCGATTTTCCCGAACGGGGTTTTCTGCTCTTCTGGCAGCTGCCGCTGACCGACAAGCTGCACTATTTCGAGATCGAGGAAAAGATTGCCGCCCTCCAGGCCCTGACAGACCGGAAAGAGCGTCAGGCGCAACTTGAAGCCCTGCTTGCCTTTCTAGGCGCCAATCCCATTGAAAAAATCGATGCCGCTTTCCAGGCCCGCTACGCGCAGGGCATTCGTGGCTACCTGGACCTCGAGGCCTGACGTTCCCCCGGTCATCATAAAATAGTTGCATCCGGGCGTTTATGTCATTAGTATGAAGGGTCAACAGCGGAAAACGCACCGTCAACCCGGTGCAACACGATGTGTTTTACACCCGAGCATAGCCTGACGTCTGCCCGTCACACCGCTGGGATCAGACGCAGGCGCGATACCCCTTTTCACTAGCGCGACCATTACAGAACTGAAGATCATCTTTCCCTTATGCACCATCCCCAGCTTAGGCCGGGGACGAAACGGCGCTGAACTGTCTACCGACACAACATATATATGGCGTAAATCAGATATGCTTTAGCTTTTTCCGGCGAAAGGAATATGCCATGGAAGAACGCCGCAAGCGTTTTCAATCCCGCAACATCGGCATTATATCCACCCGCATTGCCGGAACGGATGGGGTCTCCCTCGAAATCGAAAAATGGGCGGACGTTCTTGAAAAAGAGGCGTTCCGCTGTTTCTATCTGGCCGGCGAACTGGACCGGCCCCCGGAACAGAGCTACCTTGTAGCAGAAGCCCATTTCACCCATCCGGACGTCCAGGATATCTACACCAACTGTTTCGATGTGGAAATCCGCCAGCGCCGCACCACCGACAAACTCCACCAGGTCAAAAACCAACTCAAGGATCACCTGGAAAAATTTGTGGCGCAATTTGACATCAGCATACTGTTGATCGAGAATGCCCTGACCATCCCCCTCAACCTGCCCCTGGGGGTGGCCCTTACGGAATTCATCATGGAGACGGGCATTCCCACCATCGCCCATCACCACGATTTCTACTGGGAACGCGACCGGTTCACCAACAACGCGGTGGCCGACTATCTGAGTCTGGCGTTCCCCCCCAACCTTCCCAGCATCCGGCACGTGGTCATCAACTCCCATGCCGATGCCCAGTTGAGCCTGCGCACCGGAATTTCCTCCCTGGTATGCCCGAACGTCATGGACTTCGCCAACCCGCCCGATCCTCCCGACGCCTATGCCGCCGATGTGCGCCAGGCCCTGGGCCTCGATAACGACGAGCTGCTGATCCTCCAGCCAACGCGGGTAGTCCAGCGCAAAGGCATCGAGCATGCCATTGAACTGGTCCACCGTCTGGGACGTAAAGCGCGTCTGGTCATTTCACACGCCTCGGGCGACGAGGGCTGGGACTATGAGCAGCGCCTGCGCGAATACTCCAAACTCATGGGCGTCAATACACTGTTTGTATCGGATATCATCAACGAGCACCGCGGCACGACCGAAGACGGGCGCAAGATCTACACCCTGGAGGACATCTACCCCCATGCGGATCTGGTGACCTATCCGTCCACCTTCGAAGGGTTCGGCAACGCTTTCCTGGAAGCGATTTACTTCCGCAAACCCATCGTGGTGAACAACTATTCCATTTATCACAAAGACATTAAACCCAAAGGCTTCCAGGTGATCGAAATCGACGGCTATGTCACTGAAGAGGCCGTTCAGAAAACCAGCTGGGTCCTCAATGACAAGCGCATGTGCAAACGCATGGTGGACCACAATTATGAGCTGGGGCAGCAATACTTTTCCTACGAAGTCCTGCACACGCAATTAAAGGCGTTCATGATGGTCAACCGGATGGCGGTGGCGTAAACCTGAACCGCTGTCGGTCAAATCCATCGACCGGCTGTTTTTCAGCCGATGGCACCGCCTGACGTCTTTTTCAAAAGGAGAGCGCCCATGTTCTTTGCCCCTCGTCGCTTCAACCGATCGCGCACCCATCGGCGACCATACCATGGCCTTGGTCTGAACGTCCTGACGGTTCTGATCTTTTTTCTGCTGCAGGGTTGCCTGGCCGTGGGCCCCGACTACGAACCACCGGATTACAGCGCCCCGGATGCCTGGCAATCGGAACTGGTGGAAGGGGTGGCCAGCGGGGAAGCCTCCTTGCAGGCCTGGTGGAAGATATTCAACGACCCTGTCCTGGACGGCATTATGGACCGGGCCGTGGACGGCAATCTGGATCTGCGGGAAGCCTATGCCCGCATCAAGGAAGCCCGCGCCATCCGCGGCATCGCCCGGGGGGAACGCTACCCGGACATCAACGGGAGCGGCGATGTTGCCCGACAACGCCAAAGCGAAGATTTCGGTCCGGTCAGTCCCATCGACGGCGACCAGACCGACTGGGTTTACAGTGCCGGGGTGGGCGGCACCTGGGAAATCGATTTCTGGGGCCGCATCTCCCGCAGCATCGCCTCGGCGGATGCCGACTTCCAGGCGACCATCGAGGACTACCGGGATATCCTGGTGCTGCTCTACAGCGAGATTGCCCGCAACTATGTAAATGTGCGCACCCTGCAGGAGCGCATCAAGGTGACCGAAACCAATGTGGAAACCCAGCGCGGTTCCCTCGATATTACCCAGGCCCGCTTCAAGGCCGAGATTTCACCGGAACTGGACGTGCGCCAGGCCGAGCTCAACCTGGCCCGCACCGAGTCGCTCATCCCGGCCCTGCGCCAGGAGGCGGCCCGCGCCGTACACCGGCTGGGGGTTTTAATCGGTGACAATCCCGGGGCCCTTTATGCTGATCTGTCGCCCCCAAAGCTCATCCCGCACCCCCCGGAAGAGGTCCTGGTCAGTGTGCCGGCCAACCTGGTACGCCAGCGGCCGGACATCCGCAGTGCCGAACGGCGGCTGGCAGCCCAGAGTGAACGCATCGGGATCGCCACGGCCGACCTTTACCCAAGCTTTTTTCTTCTGGGCGATTTTGGCTATCTGGCCACCTCGGATCTTTTCGACTATCGCAAACGCGTATGGAGCTTCGGGCCCACCTTTCGCTGGAACATGTTCGACGGCGGCCGGGTGCGCAACCGTATCGCGGCGGAAGATGCCCGCACCGAGCAGGCCCTGGCCCGCTATGAAAACACGGTGCTGGGGGCTCTGGAGGAAGTGGAAAATGCCATCGTGGCCTATACCGAGGAAACCAAACGCCGGGAATCTCTGCTGCGCTCGGTGAACGCCGCCAAGAAATCGGTGGAACTGGTGCAGGTCCTTTACAAATCCGGTCTGACCGATTTCCAGAACGTGCTCGACTCGGAGCGTTCCCTGGCGGAGCAGGAAGATGCCTACGTGGCCAGCGTAGGGCTGGTGACCCAAAACCTGATTGCCATCTACCGGGCCCTGGGGGGCGGCTGGCAGCCGGATCCGGCGGTGGTTAAAGTGGAAATCCAGGATGCCGCCATGAACGGGGAACCCATTTTCTGACCGAAAGATCCATCGCAATAGTATATATCCTGGCCCGCAGGACCCGGCTTTGGGTTCCCCCTGGAAGGGGGATGCTCCAATCACGAGAAGCAATAGGCGTCAGAAGACAGAATTCAGGAGCCAGAAGGATTTTGATGTCGCTTCGCTCCGTCTTTTGAAAAAAATCGAATGCGCCGAAGGCGAAAACCTTATTCTGACTTCTGGATTCTGGCTCCTGAATTCATAGACGACGATTACGGCGGAGCCAATTATCTCCGACCTGGCACAGAGGATCAGGTTTTCTGGACCGAACAAATAAAGGTAAAAACCCATGCGGCGAATGTTTATCATCATAAAGCTATTACTGATAACGGGAGCAACCCTCTCGATCGTGGGATGCGACAGATCCGAACCGTCCAAGGAATATATCCGCCCGGTTAAAGCGATCAAGCTCGGTGATTATCAGGAGCTGACGCAGCGCACGTTTCCAGGCAAAGCGGAGCCGGTGGAAGAAGTCAATCTGGGATTCGAGGTGCCCGGTATCGTCATCGAGCGCCCGGTCAACAAGGGCGACAAGGTCAAGATGGGGCAGCTATTGGCCCGCCTGGACCCCAGGGACTTTCAAAATGAAATCAACGCCAGCATTGCCGAACGCAATCGCGCGCGGGCCTATCGCGACCGCATTGCCGAAGCGCTGAAAGCCAACGCCGTGGCCAAACAGGAATTGACCGATGCCCAGGCGCGCCTCGACCAGGCCCAGGCGGCCCTTAAGATCAAGCAGAAAGCCCTGGAAGACGCCAACATTGTAGCCCCCTTCGACGGTGTGATTGCGGCCACTTTCGTTGAAAATTTCCAGCGCGTGGCAGCAAAGCAGGAAGTGGTTCGCCTGTTGGATATCTCTCAGATAGAAATGACCGTGGATGTGCCGGAAAGCCTGATATCGATGGCCCCGCTGATCGACGAGGTAAAAATCGTCTTCGATGCCTTTCCGAATAAAACGATTCCGGGCCGCATCAAGGAAATCGGCACCGAAGCGTCCCAGACCACACGGACCTACCCTGTCACGCTTATTATGGATCAGCCGGACGATATCGAAATTCTGCCGGGGATGGCGGCCAACGTCAGTGGCAAACGGCCCGCGGCCGCCCTGGTGGATGCCACCCGATTCAATATTCCGGTATCGGCGGTTTTCGAAGCGGAGGGCAAATCCTTCGTCTGGGTGATCGATGAAGAAAACATGACGGTGCACCGACGTGCGATCGAAACCGACAGCTTGACCAATGCCGGTGTGCAGGTATCCCAAGGTCTCAAAGCCGGCGAATGGATTGCGACCGCCGGCGTCCATTTTTTACGGGAAGGCCAGAAAATCCGGTTCATGCCCCCTGCCCCCCAGGAGACGTCGTCATGAACCTCGCTGCGGTCGCCATAAAAAACCGCAACGTGACCTATTTCACCGTCTTCCTGCTGGTGGTCGGGGGAATGGCCAGTTTTTTTGCTCTGGGGCAACTGGAGGACCCGGAGTACACCGTTAAAACCGCCGTCATTACAACGGATTATCCGGGCGGCAGCCCGGAAGAAGTTGAACTCGAAATCACCGACCGCATCGAATTGGCCTTGCAGGAACTCCCCCAGGTCAAATACCTCGAGTCTTTCTCAAGGGCCGGCTTCTCCCTCGTCAAAGTGGAAATCAAATCGGAGTACTGGTCGGACCAAATGCCCCAGGTTTGGGATGAGATGCGGCGCAAAGTTCGTGATATCGAAGACCTGCTGCCGCCGGGTGCCGGCCGGCCGGATATCTCCGATGATTTCGGCGATGTCTTCGGCTTCCAACTGGCACTTGTGGGCGATGGTTTTACGTATGCCGAAATGGAGCGGTGGGCCAAGGATCTCAAGAAAGAACTCGGCGTCGTCGAAGGGGTCGCCCGTGTGGATCTCTGGGGCATCCAGCACAAAATCATTTACTTCGACATTTCCCAGACCCAGCTTTCTTCACTTGGCCTGACCGATGCCAGCATCGTCGCCACCCTCAACCGCCAGAACATGGTCGTGGACGCCGGCAGCGTCGACCACCAGACCCGGCGGTTTCGGATTGCACCGACCGGTACCTTTAAGGATCCCACAGATATCGCCAATCTGAACGTGCGGGCCTCCTTGGCCGATGAACTGGCCAACCTGCTGGTGGAAGTCAACCGTCGGATGGGAACCAGCCGAACGAGCGAACTGGTGCGCCTGGGGGATATCGGTGAGATCAGGCGCGGATACCTTGAGCCGCCCTTCACCCTTATGCGGTTCAATGGAAGACCGGCCATCGGTCTGTCCATCACCAATCGCGCCGGTATCAACGTGGTGGATGTCGGGCGCAGGATCGATCAGCGTCTGGATGAAATCATGCCCCATCTGCCGGTGGGCATTGAATTGTCTAAAGTCCATTGGCAGTCCGACATCGTGGCCGAAGCGGTCAACGGATTTCTGGTCAATTTTGCCCAGGCCGTTGCCATCGTCCTGATCGTTCTGACCCTGGCCATGGGCTGGCGCATGGGGCTCATTATCGGGACGGCCTTGATCTTAACCATCCTGGCCAGTTTCATCCTCATGGCCATCTGGGAAATCGATCTGCAGCGGATGTCGCTTGGCGCCCTGGTGATTGCGCTCGGTATGATGGTGGACAATGCCATCGTGGTGGCCGACGGAATGTCCGTGCGACTGCAGCGCGGCATGGGCCGTAAACAGGCCGCTATCGAAGCCGCCTCCCAGCCGGCCATACCGCTTTTGGGCGCCACCGTCATCGCCGTGATGGCGTTTTACCCCATTTTTGCCTCGGTGGAAGGGGCGGGCGAATACTGCCGCAGCCTCTTCCAGGTGGTGGGTATTTCGCTCCTGGCCAGTTGGGTGATTTCGGTCACGGTCACACCGGTGCAGTGCATCGACATGCTGCCGGCACCCAAAACAAGCGAAAATGACGATCCTTACGCCGGCAAACTTTTTCAGCAATTTCGCACCCTGCTCAGCTGGGCCATCGGCAAACGCCTGCTGTTTCTTGGCAGCATGGCCGGGGTGTTGGTGATGGCCCTGGTGGGTTTCGGCCAGGTGCGCCAGTTGTTTTTCCCGGACTCGTCCATGCCGAAATTCATGATCGACTACTGGGCGCCCGAAGGCACGCGCATAGAAGAAGTGGCCCGCGATATCCGGCGGGCCGAGGCTCATTTGCGAAACGACGACCGGGTGGCAGCGGTAAGCACGTTTATCGGATCCGGGCCGCCGCGGTTCTATCTGCCGGTGGAGCCGGAGCTGCCGTATGCCTCGTACGCCCAGTTCATCGTCAATGTCCACGATTACAAGGACGTCATCCCCCTGCTTGAGGATTTACAGCCCTGGTTTGACGACACCTATCCCCAGGCCCTGGTGGCCCTTCGACAGTACGGGGTCGGTCCCAGCAACACATGGAAACTGGAGCTGCGTATCAGCGGGCCGGCCGTGGCCGATGCGGACGTGCTCCGGGACATTGCCGGCCAGGCGGTCGCCATTCTGGAAAATGATCCTGTTACAGCTTATGCCCGCACGAACTGGCGGCAGCGGGTCCAGCGGATCGACGTTCTGTACAACGAGGAGCGGTCGCGCTGGGCGGCGGTCACCCGTGAAGACATCGGCAACAGCACCAAACGCGCCTACGACGGGTTGAGCGTGGGGCTGTATCGCGAGCAGGACGATCTCATCCCCATCATCATCCGGTTTACGGAAAAAGAACGTCAGGATGTTGAAAATTTCGATATCCTGCAGATTCAGCCCTACCTCCGGACCACAACGGTCCCTCTCGCCCAGGTGATCGACGGACTCGATCTGGCATGGGAAGACCCGTTGATCTGGCGCCGGGACCGTCGCCGGACCATTACGGTCCAGGCCAACCCGATCCTCGGGGAAACATTCCCCACCCTCATGGCCAACGTGGCGGAACAGATCAACCAGATCGAACTGCCGCCGGAATACACCATGACGTGGGGCGGCGAATACGAAGACACCGAGGATTCCCAGGCGTCGCTGATTCCCGGTGTCATTCCGGCCGGGGCCGTCATGGCGTTTATCATCGTGGCCCTTTTCAACGCTTTCCGTCCGCCGCTGGTCATCCTGCTCACGATCCCTTTCGCCGTGATCGGCATCACCATCGGCTTGCTGACCTTTGACGTGCCCTTTGGCTTTCTGGCCCTTCTGGGGGCCATGAGCCTGGTGGGCATGATGATTAAAAACGCCATCGTCCTGCTGGACGAGGTCAATATTCTTCTGGCAGCCGGGCAGACGCCTTATGATGCTGTCATCGGGGCCGCTTTGTCACGTTTGCGTCCGGTGGTACTGGCGGCGGCCACAACTGTCTTGGGCGTCATTCCCCTGCTCCAGGATGCGTTCTGGATCGGTATGGCCGTTACGGTTATGGCAGGTCTGGCGTTTGGAACGGGGCTTACCATGGTGGTGGTGCCCGTCCTGTATGCGACGCTCCACAAAATCCCTGCGCCCGACGGCAAGTCGTGACGATCAGCCCGGGAATAAGAATCGACATCTCTGCTGCGGAAAGGATTACTTCAATGCGAATTACGCCAAAAAAGTTGATACTTGCTCTCAGTGTGGCCTTGCTTTTGGTGGCCTGCGGCAAGGAGCCGCCGGCACCAGTGGAGCGTATCCGCGCCATCAAGACCATTACGGTGGAGGAGAGGGCCAGCGGCCAGGTGCGCAAGTATTCCGGTGTGGTGGAGCCGGTGGACAAATCCAGCCTGAGTTTCGAGGTAGCCGGCAACGTCAAGGATGTCAACGTCGATGTGGGCGAGGAAATCACCAAAGACCAGGTGATCGCCACCCTCGACACCCAGACCTTCGAACTGGACGTGGAAGCGGCCCAGGCCAACTTGCGGCGGGCACGTGCGCAGCTGACGGAAAAAGAGGCCGAATACAACCGCTATCGCACGGTAAACGAAGAAAGCCCCGGGGCCGTCAGTCAGTCCTCCGTGGACCAGGCCCAGGCCGCCTTTGAAAGCGCCCGTGAGAATGTCAGCTATGCGGTAAGCCAGTTAAACCTGACAAAGCGAGATCTGAAGAAAACCGAATTGAAGGCCCCTTTCGACGGCGTGATCGCCAAGCGTCACGTGGAGCCGTTTTTCGAGGTGAAACGCGGCGACCCGATCTTCGATGTTTTTATCGAAGCCGCCATGGACGTGGCCACCAGCATCCCGGAAACGGATATCGAGGGTATCTATCTGGGGCAAAGCTGCGATATCGTCTTTCCCAGCGATCCGGGTCAGGTCTTCAAAGGCGTCGTTTCGGAGATCGGCCGCATGGCCGAGTCGGCCAACGCGTTTCCGGTAAAAGTCAACATCCTGACAAGCGATCCCAATCTGCGACCCGGCATGACCGCCGAATTATCCTTCCAGATCACCGAAGCCGGTTTCCAGAAAGCGTTCCTGGTGCCCGTATCCGCCCTCTCCCCCGGAGCCGAACCCAAGCGGGGCTATGTATTTGTCTATGACAAAGCAACGTCGACGGTCCAGCGCATGGCCGTCCGTGGGCTCGGCGCCGTTGTGGGCAACCAGATCATGATTACCGAAGGATTGGAAGGCGGTGAAATTATTGCGATTGCCGGTGTCAGCTTCCTCGAAGACGGCCAGAAGGTCAAACTGATGCAGCCCGCTGATGCTGAAGGTCAATAGCGGAACCCGAGCTGACAACAACAATGAAATGAAACGGTACGGATAATAAACCATGTCGCTTATTACACGTTTTGCCCTCGACACCCAGCGCCTGACCATCGTTTTTATCGTGACGGTTGTCATCTTCGGCCTTCTGCAGTTTCTGGATTTTCCGCGCCAGGAGGATCCCCCCATCGTTATTCGCGAGATCGTGGTAACGGCCTTTTTTCCCGGCATGGAACCGGCCGACATGGAGGACCTGATCACGCGCAAGCTGGAGGAACAAATCCGCACCTTGCCCGAAATCGATGAAATCTGGTCTGACTCCAAAACCGGCTCGTGCATCATCCACGCCGAAACCCGCGACGAATATGAAAACCTCGACGTCATCTGGCAGAAAGTCCGCAACAAGATGTCGGATATCAAACCGCAACTGCCGGAGGGCACCATCGGTCCCTTTGTCAACGACGAATTCGGCCTTACGGCCGTGGCCACCATCGCCTTGTGGTCCGACGGCTTCAGCATGGCCGAAATGCGGCTGGTGGCCCGGGATATCCGTGACCGATTGTATGAGCTCGAAGGCATTCGCAAAGTCGAGCTTTACGGGGTTCAGGAAGAACAGGTTTTTCTGCACTATTCCACGACCAAACTGGATCAGTTCGGCATCAAAGGTACGGATATCTACAACACGCTGGTTCAGCAAAACGTGGTTCTACCCAGTGGCCGCATTGACGCCGCCGGCCAGGACATCGTGGTGGAGCCCACCGGCAACTTTAACAAGATTGAGGACATCGAGAATCTGCTCATCACCATTCCCAACACCGAGCAGACCATCAAATTGAAAGATATCCTCACCGTCGTCAGGGGATATGAAGACCCGCCCCAAAGCCTGGCCTACTACAATGGCCACCCGTCCATCGTCATCAGCGTATCCATCACACCCGGCGTAAACTCGGTTGATTTCGGCCATCGTCTCACGGCCAAGGTAAAGGCTCTGGAAGACGAGCTGCCCATCGGCTACGTGATGGAGTTCGCCACCTTTCAGCCGGACCTGGTGGAAGTGGCCGTCAACGGCGCGCTCAGCAATGTCTACCAGACCCTCGTCATCGTACTGGTGGTGGTCATGCTGTTTTTGGGATTGCGCACCGGCATGATCGTAGGGTCCTTCGTTCCCCTGACCATGATGCTGGGCATGATCATCATGTATGGTTTCGGTATCGAGCTGGAGCGGGTGTCCATTGCCTCGGCCATCATAGCGTTAGGCATGCTGGTAGACAACGGCATCGTCATTGCCGAAGACATCCGCTCCCGCATGGAACGGGGCGAGGACAAGCGGGAGGCCTGCCTGGCTTCCGGTAAAACCCTGGCCATCCCACTGCTGACTTCTTCCTTGACTACGATTCTGGCCTTCGTTCCCATGCTGCTCATCGACGGTCAGACCGGCGAATATGCCTATTCGCTGCCCATGGTGGTGATTATCCTGCTGTTGTCCTCCTGGTTTCTGTCCATGTACATGACCCCCTGCATGTGTTTCTGGTTCATGAAGGTCGACACAAAGAAAAATACCGGCAGCAAGCAGGCCGATGAAAAAGACCCCTATGCCGGAAAATTCTACCGGATCTATCGGGGTCTGCTGACCCTGATATTGCGTATGCGCTATGTGGTGGTGATCGCCGGGGCAGCGGTCCTGGTGATCGGCGGTATCGTGGGCAGCCTGTTGACCAAGGAATTCTTCGGCCCCAGCGAGCGCAACCAGTTCCTGGTCTACCTTGACATGCCGGCCGGCACCCGGATCGGCGCCACCGATCAGGCGGTTCAGCAACTGTCTGCCTGGCTGGCGGACGATGAGACGAATCCGGAAATCACCAGCACCATCGCCTATGTCGGTACCGGGGGGCCCCGCTTCTTTCTGGTATTGTCCCCCGTGGACCCGGATCCCAACGTGGCCTTTCTGGTGGTGAATACCGAAACCCCCGACCAGGTACCGCCGCTGGTGGGAAAAACGCGCACCTATATCGCCGACCACATTCCCGGCGCGAATGGGCGGGTCAAACGCATGTGGATGGGTTCGGAAGAACCCGGCTTTCTCGAAATTCGCCTGAAAGGCCTGGATCCTGAAACACTATACGCCAAAGGCAACCAGCTGACCGCGGCCGTCAAAGCCCTGCCCGGCAGCTTGGATGTGCGCAGCAACTGGTGGAACAAAGTCTTCAAGGTTCGCATTCTGGTGGACCAGACCCGGGCCCGGCGCGCCGGGGTGACGTCCGAGGACATTGCTTTGTCGTTGCAGGGCCACATGGACGGCCTCAAAGTCACCGAATACCGGGAAGGCGATCTGGCCATCCCGGTAATGGCCCGCTCCATGGCCGAGGAGCGCGAAACCCTAAACGACCTTTGGAATCTCAGCGTCGGCTCCCGGACGACCGGCAATCGTGTGCCCCTCACCCAGATCGCAGACATCCGCGCGGAATGGGATTTCAACCGCATTGCCCGACGCAATCAGGAGCGCACCCTGACGGTGGAAGCCAAACATGAGACCCTCAAGGCCGAAGAACTGCTGGAGGCCGTCAAGCCCATGATTGCCGCCCTGGATCTGGGCGAGGGCTACCGCTGGAAAGTGGGCGGTGAAATCGAATCCCGTGAAGAGACCATGGGCAAGCTGACCCGTTTTCTGCCGACCTGTATCTTCGGCATCGTTGTGCTGCTGATATGGCAGTTCAATTCGTTCCGGCGCCCGGCCATTATTTTCCTGACCATTCCCCTGGCCTTCACCGGGGCCTTCTTAGGGCTGGTCATCATGCGCGCCCCCTTTGATTTCTTCGGTATGCTGGGGCTGCTCAGTCTGGCCGGTGTCATCATCAACAACGGCATCGTTTTGATCGACAAGATCGATTCGGAACGCAAGTCCGGCGCGGAACCTTACGATGCGATCATGACGGCCGCCATATCCCGGTTCCGGCCGATCCTGATGACCACCGTGACCACCGTATTGGGGGTCATGCCTCTGATCATTTCCGTGGATCCGCTCTTTTATGCCATGGCGGTGATCCTGGGCGCCGGTCTGATTTTTGGTACGCTGTTGACCCTGGGGCTGGTTCCCGCGTTATACGCCGTGTTTTTTCGGGTGCGGCCGTCCGATTCGATGCGTGCATAAAAATGCTTGCTCACGACACTCGAGCTTATACGTGCACCCCGGAAGCACGCCGCATTCCCTATAATTTTCTGCAGAATGGCAACTGACCGGTTTGCGATTGGGTCCGTGACGATTATCGCGGATGCACGTGCCCTGCAACCGGGACCCAATTCAGTCGGGAAATTGAAACGCATCTTTTAACAACGGAAAGAAGGAAAGGAGCATTCAATGGCATTACGCAACAAAACCCTTTACGGCCTTCTGGCGATAATCTTGTTGGCACTGGCAATAGGCACGGCCCAGGCGGTCGAAGTCAAAACCGAAGAGGTTGTCACCGGGGTCGACATGGTCATCGTGGACAAATACATCCGCACGGCCGACAACTTCATCATCATGTACGATGCCTCCGGCAGCATGGGGCGTCCCTACGGCGACACCGGCATGACCATGATCCAGGCCGCCGAAAAGGCCCTGAAGGAAAAAAACACCCTTATGCCGGACCTGGGATTCAATGCCGGCCTGTATCTGTACACCCCCTGGCAAGTGTTTTATGAAATGCAGCCTTACGACAAAGACAAATTTGGCGCTGCCATCGACAGTTTGCCTGATACGCAAACCGCCGGTTCCTTCAAGGGCCAGCCGACCCCCCTGGTTGAAGGTCTGGAAAAACTCGACCCCATCCTGGCTAAAGTTTCCGGCCGGACCGTGGTTTTTCTGTTTTCCGACGGCACTTTCAAGCTGCCGGTTTCCAAAAAACGTCCCCTGGAGGTGGTCAAGGCCCTCTCGGCCAAGTATGACGTTTCCTTCTATGTCATGAGCACGGCCGAACGCGACCAGAATGTCCAGATGCTGCGGCGCCTGGTGGGCGTCAACCCCCGTTCACGGGTGATCCCCTTCGAATGGCTGCTCGGTCACCCCTACCGTACCACAGGCGCCCTGTATACGGTCCGATCAGTCGCTTTTGTTACGCCCAAAACAGAAACCCAAGTGACCGAAGTCACGGTCCAGAATATCACGTTTAATTTCGACGAACCCAACATCCGCACGGAAGACCGCGAGCGCCTTCAGGCACTGGGGGAACTTTTAAAGGCCAACCCCCAGGCCGATGTCCTGCTGGAGGGATTTACGGATGGGACCGGTGCGGAGGACTACAACCTGCATCTGTCCCGCCGTCGGGCCTTTCGGGTGGCGCAATACCTCATGGATGAATTTCAGATTCCGCGCGAACGGATCGTTATTCAATGGTACGGCATGATCAACCCGATTGCCGACAATGCCACTCCGGAGGGACGCGCCCAGAACCGGCGGGTGGAAGTTCAAGTGGTCGGCCTCAAATAGCAGCCTCGAGGGGCTCAGCCCGAATATTTCATGAAATATTCAGGGTAGAAATTATGGAGGACTGGCGATTCTCCGACAACCAGGCCTGCCTTTAAAGCCTTTGAGCGGGAATCGGTGATCCCGGCCGGTTCCCGCTTGCTTTCCCCAAGTCGCCGGGCACGCAATCTTACGTCTCCAGGGCACGCTTAACGACATCCGCCAGCACGCTCCGCCCGACCGGCTTATAGATGAAGTACGGAATGCCGATTTGTCGCGCCCGTTCCTCATTGATATGCTCATTGAACCCCGTGCAGAGAATGATTGGGATATCCGGAACTATTTGGCGCAGAGCCATTGCAAGTTCCTCTCCGGTGAGTTCCGGCATGGTCATATCGGTAATGACCAGATCGAACTGGTGGGGGCCTTCTTCAAACGCCTGCAGGGCATCACGGCTGCGGGTATGGGCGATCACATGGTAGTCGAAAGACTCCAGCATCAACTTCAGGACATGGGCGATCTGGGGTTCGTCGTCCACCACCAATATCGTTTCGCGGTTTCCGGTAGTGGCATCGTTGGCGACCCGTTCGGCGGGTTCGATTTCAGCAATTTTTTTAGCCGGAAAGATAATATTGAAATCCGTGCCCTGACCCGGCGTGCTGTCCACCTGAATATGCCCCCCACAACTCTTGACAATACCATGCACGACGGACAAGCCCATCCCCGTGCCTTTGCCCTTGCCCTTGGTGGTAAAATAGGGATCAAAAATACGGTCTAACAACGCTTCCTCGATTCCATTGCCGGTATCCCTGACGGTCAGTTGCAAAAACGGTCCGTCGGCGATTAAGCCGGCCGCTTTCTTCCGGTGCTCTTCGAGTTCAACGTCCTCCAAAGAAATCGTCAAGCTGCCGCCGCCGGGATCCATAGCATGGGCGGCATTGGTGGCCAAGTTCATGACCACCTGGTGCAGTTGGGTCGGATCGGCCATCACCGTGGCATGGGAATGCAGTTCTTCGTGAATGGTAATGGTGGTGGGAATAGAAGCGCGGAGCAGTTTGACCGCATCCCGAACGATACTGCTGATCCGGACGGGTTTCGGCGCGACCGCGGCCTGCCGGCTAAAGGTCAAAATTTGCTGGGTGAGTTCCTTGGCACGATGAGCGGCTTTGAGAATCTCCCCTAAATAACCATTGATAGGGGGCTGGCCGCGATAATCCTCCATAGCGATTTCGGCAAAACCTAAAATCGCCGCCAAGATATTGTTGAAGTCATGGGCAATTCCGCCGGCCAAGGTTCCGATGGCTTCCATTTTCTGGGCCTGGCGCAATTGGGTCTCCAGTTCAAGCTTTTCTTCCTGAATCCGGGTCAGATCCGTTATATCCATTGCGATTTGCAACCGCACCAGGCGTTCGTCGATCCAGTCGATGGCGCGGTCGAAATGCAAATACCGTCGACCGGTTACCGGATTTTCACCTTCCCACACGTACAACCCGGTCGCTTCTCCGGAAGCGTCGACAATGGCGGCACTTTGACAGGTTTCACAGGGTCGAAGCCGCCCCTGAAATGCTTCCCAGCACTTCTTGCCCGTGTAGTCACCGCCATAGCTTTCCTGCATATGCCGGTTCATCAACAACACTTCATGGGTTTCGATATCGGCGACAAAAACGTCGGCATCGATGCTGTCCAAAACCGTCACCAGGATTTCATGGGACCGTTTGATCTCGGCTTCCGCCCGGCGCCTTTCGGCAAATTCCTGCCTCAAGTTTTCATTGGCGCTCTGCAGCTCATGATGTTTTTCTTCAAGCGAACGCCGGGTTGCTTGCTGCTGTTTCAGCAAAGATTTGAGACCCCTCAGCAAAACGGCAATGGACAACGTGACCACCGTATCCAGAAGAAGAAAGTTGGCTCCGATCACCCACCATTTGTTCACCATGTTGTACGGCAGGGATTGTAGCGTGACCCACTCGGCCATCAGCGCCACACCGAACATGACAACCGTTGTTGCGTTAAGCGCCAAAGCACCCACCGCCGGTCCTAACCCAAACAAAAGGCTGGTCATTACGGGAAAGGTAAAAAGCCAGATCGGTCCGGCCGCAAAAGGTCCGAGTTGAATCAGGAGAGCCAGGCCCAGGATGTAGATAAAGGCTATCAGGCATGCCGCCCGAAGGACAAATGTGATCCGTTTTGAAAAAGCGGCCCAGACAAACCACGCATAGCCGGCCGTGTTAAAAATAGCCAGCCACCATATCTCCTCGATCACAGACAAATAGACGCTCGGGAGGTAGGCAATTCCGCCCAAAAGGGCCACTGTCCGGTAAATGACATCGATAATGCGATCACGCCAATAGGCAACGCTGTCGCCGGTCGTCTGTTCCGTTCGCCCGCTTTCGTTGTAGAGGACGCGCATGCTTTCCCGGAAGGCCTCCCTGAGATTCATAGCGGCATCACCTTCGTGATCAGAAAATTTCTGGCAATCGTTTGTCTCTTGATTTTGTTATCATAACTGCTAATTTAGTGGTGTACCCTTCAGACACGCATTCCCAACCATCATATGGCGGGAGGTTCCAATGAACACCAAGTGGGTTTATGTCATTGTTGCATTGTCTTTATTCTTGGCGGGGCAATTGTACGCCGGGTCGGTTTATTTCTGGACGGATGAAAACGGTGTCCGCCATTTTAGCAATACCGGCATCCCCGACAGCGTTCAAGAAGCGGACGTTCGCCCTGAAGAATCATCCGCCCCCGAACCTTCGGCATCAATTGGTGAATCCGAACCGGATTCCGACCGGAAAAAATCGCCAACCGCCCCCCTGGATAAAGAAGCCGGGCAAACGGCTCCGGGTTCCGGTGGTGAAGAACAGGTTGACGAACGCTTGGCTGCCAAAGTGGAAATAGAACGCCAACGCCTGGAAGCCGAGATTAAGCGTATCGAAGGCCGGTCCATGTCGAAAACGTATACCCAAGGTATGAAAGATGCCCAACTCGCGCCGTTGAAGGAGCAGCTGGCGCTGCTCAACGCCGATCCCGAGCGCTATTTTCGAATGAAACGTCAAGGTGCCTTCAAATCATCATCCGGGTCCGGATCGGCAACCGGAACAATGCCCACACAGGATCCCCTGGGTGGTCGGCTTTCCTCCCAAAGCGGCCGATCTTCAGCATCCGGCGGACAAGGCGAGAGAAGTCCTGCTGCCCCGGATGACACACAGGGAGACGCTTCCACGGAAAAGGCCTCAGGAGACGAAGAGCAATCCCGCAGATCACGTTCCGGCGGATCGGCGGCATCCACACTCTTCCCGGAAAACGACTAGAAGCGATCTCAAAAAAGTCTTTTCGCCCGATATCGGCGTTGTGCCCTCGTCTCAAGTCCTCGACATACTTGAGTATGTACCCCAAGGGTACTTCCTTCGGGGCGCCTATGCGGATTGCACCCACCGTTGAAGGCTCAATCAGATGGGAAGTCCCGCTTTACGGGAATACCCGCTCCCGCCTTGATCTCGAACGAAAATCCTAATGTTGAGATGGCTTCTTGAAGTTAACCTCGATGGGATTCTATTTCCAGGCGTGAGGTTAACGTTCCGGACGCCCTGATTTTCTTCAGGGCAGATCCTGAAGGACTTTCTTTACGGTATTGCCGTCCGCGCTGCTGCCGAAGTGACGCATGATATCGCCCATGGCCTGCATTTTGTTCTTGTAGCTCTGCAAGTCGATGTTGGCCCGAATCCATTCGGCAATCTCGGTTTCCGATGCCATGGCCGGCAGATAAGTTTCCAGAACCTTCATGTAGGGCGAGGCCTCCTGTTGGCCCTGCTGGCGCATGACTTCTTTTTCGGATTTGATCAATTTTTTCAGAACCTGCAATACGTCCTCATCCGAAAGTTCTTTCGCGGCAAGCCTGCCAAACTCGCCAATGACCACCCGCAAAGCCTCTTTTTTCGCGGCATCCTGATTTTTCATGGCCGCTTTCAAATCTTCCTTAATCTGCCCCTGAAGTGTCATTTCGGTTATCCCTCGATTACGATAATGGATGACCTTACGATACTGCGTAGGATTTTAAAGTCAAGCCGTTGCATACCGGCCGGATATAGCTTATATGGAAACCGCTTTTAAGGTAAACGCCAACATTGGAAATGCTGCGAGCCAAATAATGACCGCCTCGATGCACCCCGTCGAATTGCTGGCCCCGGCCGGTAATTTTGAAAAGTTGAAAACCGCCATCCATTTCGGAGCTGACGCCGTTTATCTTTCCGGTCAGCATTTCAGCCTACGTAATTTCTCCGGGAATTTCAGTATGGATGAACTCGAAGCGGCGGTTTCCCTTGGCCGTTCCCAAGGTGTAAAAATCTATGTCGCCTGTAATATCTATTCACGCAACCACGAACAGGATGCGTTGCGCCAGTATCTCAAACGACTTGGGAAAATCCGACCGGATGCCCTCATCGTTGCGGATCCCGCCATTTTCGTGGCCGCCAGGGAACTAGTCCCGGACATCCCGCTTCACATCAGCACCCAGACCAATACCACCAATTATGCCACGGCCAATTTCTGGCACCAGTTAGGTGCCGATCGCATCATCGCCGCACGCGAACTGAGCCTGCCGGAGATAAAAGAGATTACGGCCAAAGGCCGTATTGCCGTCGAAGTGTTCGTTCATGGCGCCATGTGTATGGCCTATTCCGGTCGCTGCCTGCTCAGCAGCTTTCTGGCCGGCCGCGACAGCAACCGGGGCCGCTGCGCCCACCCCTGCCGCTGGAACTATGCCGTTGTCGAAGAAAAACGACCGGGTCAGTACATGCCTGTCCTTGAAGACGCCCGCGGCACCTATATCTTCAACGCGCGTGACCTCTGCATGATCGACCATATCCCGGCCCTTATCGAAAGCGGAGTGACCGCCCTGAAAATTGAGGGGCGCATGAAGGGCATCCACTACGTCGCCTCCACGGTCAAAGCTTATCGGGAAGCCATCGACACCTATTACCGCAACCCGGGCAGCTACGTTGTAAAACAGGACTGGACGGATCTTCTGGAGAGCGTCAATCAACGCGGCTACTGTACGGGATTCTACATGGGAGACCCCTCCCAGACGGAACCGAACCTGGCGTTGACCCGCAAGGCATATGAACACCGCCTGGTGGGCAAAATCGTATCCGTTCCGGCTCCCGGGAAGGTTGTGGTGGATGTTCGCAACCGCCTGGAGTCCGGTGAGAACGTTGAAATATTGTCACCGTTCCAGCCAATCCAGCGCCGGGTCATTGCCCCCATGGTGAACCTCGATGGAGAACCGATCGAGGTCGCCCATGCCGGGCATCAGGTTCAAATGGAATTGCGGGGAGACTGGCAGCCCGATGATGTGATCCGCCGACGCGACGCCCCTTCTCCGGGCTCCCGCCAGCGCTAACCCGAATATTCCCGGAAATTTTTCTACCCAATGATTTTTGTGCAACTATTCATAAGGATAAGCGCTATCCACGGTATGATTTTAGTGGGATACAATGAACAGCGTGAACGCGTGAAATATTGGGGTCTAACCCCCGTCCGCTGACCGGGAGAGCTACCTGCCATGCGACTCATCGCCGATAATTTACAGATAACCCGTCAATCCATTGCCACAGCGATACGGGAGCATGACCCTGTCCCGCTCCAGTGCATGGTCCGGGAACTGGAATCCGCCGGTGCCGAAGCCATCGACTTGAATACCGGGCCACTGGGGCGCAACGCCGCCCGGGATATGGCGTTCTGCATGGAGGCCGTGCAATCCGCAACGGAGTTGCCCATCCTGATCGACACGGCCAACCCTGCCGCCATGCAAGCCGGCCTCGCGGCCAATCGCAAAGTTGCCATCATCAACGGCATCTCGCTGGAGCCGCAGAAGCTGGAAGCCATTCTGCCGCTGGCCATCGCCTATGATGTGGAGGTCGTCGGCTATCTTCTGGATGAACACAGTCAGATGCCACAGGCCCTGGATGACCGCATGGCCCTCGCCCTGTCCCTTTTTCAACAGGTATCCGCTGCCGGATTACGGCCCGATCAATTGATTATCGATCCGGTGGTCGCGCCCCTGATCTGGTCGGACGGCCTCCAGCGCAATCGCGATCTTCTGGAAATTGTCCGTCGCCTGCCGGAGTTGCTTGATTTTCCGGTGCGAACGGTGGCGGGGCTGTCCAATCTGACCACCGGCAAGGGCCCGCCAAAGGCCAAACGCCGGATCGAGCAAACCTTTTTGATCATGCTGGCTTCCGCCGGGCTTTCCGGGGTGCTGCTCGATATCCACCACCACGACACCGTCGTTTCGTCCCGAATCGGTCAAAAACTGCTTGAGGAAACCGTTTTTGCGTGGGAGGCATTCGACGTTTAGGCAACGACCAACCGCCCGATGCAGCCGAAAGGCCCATGGCGATGGCTACCGCTCGTAGGGCCTAGATCGGTTTTCGTCTGACCCGTGAAATATTCGGGTTAGTCGTTGATCGCATCTGCAGCGGCCGCAAACTCCCTGCTGACCGCCTGGGTCAAATCCGCTGCCGCGCGCAGGCGTTCGGCCGTAACGGTCAACCCCAGGCTATCGGCTTTCTGTGCCCAATCGGTGTAATTGGCGGCATGATCATCATTGTGCTTGATCCAGTGCTGGAGAAGCTTGCCTATTTTCTGGGTTTCGGTGAGATTCCCGTCGGCATGGTCGTGGGCCTGCCCATGGTCATGGTGATGGGTGTGCCCATGATCGTGGTGATGGTCGTGGTGATGGTCGTGGTCGTGGGGATCGCTCATGGTGATTCACTCCTTGATTTATTGCACAAGGGAGGACAATACACCCGTGACGGTTCAGCGTCAAGACAGCGTCTGCCCGGGAAACCGTCCGGTTCGGCGGGGGAATGCCGAACGGCATTCGTCAGGAATAAATGATGTTATACGGCAGAGGGGGATACTTCCAGACCCCGGGTTTGGGCAGAATGTGCTGACCGGTGACCGTCAGCCACGACAAATCGGGTTTGATCTCCCTCAATTTACCGTCGTCGGGGGGACGGGCCTGATCGGTCGGCAGATAGGTGGCCTGGAAAATACAGACGCTTTCGCTGCGGGTTCGGAAAACCACATAGTTCTTCGTAAACGTCTGCAGGGAAATATGGTTGGCGGCCGCCAGGCTTTGCATTTCGTCCCGGGTCAACTGCATCAAAACGGCTTTGGATACCCCGCGTTCGGAAATCCGGATCAGGCCGCGTGTTTCGCTGCTTCCCGCATATACTGTCGAAATACAGGCCAATTTTCGCAAATACTGAGCGGCGACAATGGCGGCGGTGCGGCGGCCACCCGCCATAAGCGGTAAACCGTAAAATTCAAAAAATTTTTTTTGCAGATCTTCGGCGTATTTGTCACCGCGTTCAAAAATATCCTTGGAAATATAGCGCAGGTCTCGGGCCAGGCTTTCCGCAGCTTCGATGATGGGCCAGTCAACCCTGACATGAAAATGCGTCAGACTGTATCGGTTGCGGGCCTTGCTGGCGGGATCGCGCTGAATCAGGAGCGCGTAATCCACGGGCAAAAGGGTCTTGATGAAAGACGGGAACTGGAGGGATTCCAAATACTTCTGGTTGCGGTCAAATTTATTGGACAGCGGCAGTGTTTTGGAAGTCAGAAGGTTGGCCTTGGTGGTTTTGTTGAGATCGAAAAACCGGATATATTTCTTGTGCTCCGGTGGTATCGTATCTTCCACAAACATGACCAGGAAGGCATTTTGACATTCATATTCCACGTCGGGAATCCTGGCCCGCGGTTTCAATTCTCTTTTTTCGACAAAAGGAAATGGCACCTTGCTGCACTGAAAACGCGTATACGAATCAATGAGTGCGTATTGCAGCATCAGCGCATCCACCTCATCACGCAGGAGTTCGTAGTAGGAACGTCTTAACCGATTTTCTCCGCTAAGCTCTTCTCTGACTTTCCAAAAGGTCAATGGACTCACCCGTCTTGTGGAAGGAGCATCCGGGCCCAAGAAAGAAGGATCCGTTCCGCAATTGTCGTCATGTGATGGAAAACGTAATGACTGGCAAGGATAACGTACTGCTATCAATACCATTATTTTGATAGGAGGTCAACGGTCGGAGGAGTTGGAAACGTCCATTTTTTCAATCCAGTGATAAAGTCGTTCCCGATAACGGTAAGCCAGAAGCATACCCAGACCGCAAATGCCAAGAATAATGGCAAACAAACCGTACATGCGTTCGAAAAGCATGGCACCCTGCAGACTCAACATGAGGGTGCCGGGCATCCTGCCAAACGTCGCCATGATAAGAAAGAGTTTCAGCGGCATGGCGGTAATACCCAGGAACAGGCACAAATAGTCTTTGGGAAACCCCGGGAAGACAAAGAGGAGCAAAACCACCAGGACCCCCTGATGCGTGATGGCCCGATCCATTCGCGCACGTTTCTCCACCGGTATGATCCGGCGCACCCATCGTTTTCCGAGAAACCGCCCAATCATGAAATTGATCCATGATCCAACGGCTAAACTGAGGCTGGAATAAGCAAAACCCTGGGCCGCACCGAAAAGATACCCGCCGACAAATCCGGTGGCTTCCCCGGGGATAGGCGCCAGAATAACCTGCAGCAACTGAACGGTCATGAAAACCAAAGGCGCCCAGTGTCCGGAACGATTGATGAAGGCTTCGGTCTTCTCGCGGTCGATCAGCAGTTGATACCCTTGGCTGAGCCAATTTGTCAGGGAATCCCGAAACACGAACACCAGCAATCCCGTAAGCAGCAGGGTGACGATCAAAGCAGTCAAGCGCAAGGCGCGGTAGCGGGCAGAAGTTTGACGATTGGGTGTATCGGTTGATTGGCGGCCTTGGTGCGGACCTCTCATATCAGAAGCCCTCCGGGATGAGCCCTGCCGTATGCATGGCTCAGCCATCGGTATCGGTGTCAGGATTTGACGGTTGCTTTCGTTGGTGATGCAGGGCTTTCTTGCGCGACCACCGTTCCAGAAACCCCATCATACCGGCCGCATAAGCCCGATCGACTTTCTCTTCTTTCACCTGAACAGCGTCGTTCGTCTGCATCGCCGCACGCAGACATTCCGTCTTACAGTAGCAAACCATGCATGATTCCGGCGTTTCCCGCAGGCCATCGGGTCCCATGGGAAAAACACAATCCAGTTTGCCAAAACAATAAGGTCGTTCTTCACGGGTCATTCGGCTGCATCCTGTTGACGTTTAATGGCGCCCCTGTTGCATCGTCCATCACACCCCCCTTAAAACGCCGCCCCCCAGAGGGCTTGCTGTGGTCATGGGTCATGCCGTCGTTGCAGGCTTACGGCGGCATGATTTTTTTGATCTTCGGCCGATCAATCGGCATCGACGGACACCTGTTCCGCCACGTTTGTCATGGCGGCTATTTTCCCGCTGTCGGCATAGCTGAAATAGTCTCCCCGGCCCACAATAATATGCTCATGCACCGTCAAGTCCACCGTGCGGCAGGCCATGATCAGCTTACGGGTCAATGCCGTGTCCTCCGGAGAGGGTCGGGGGTCGCCGGAAGGATGGTTATGGGCGAAAATAAGCGCGGCGGCGTGATGGTCAAGCGCCGCACGCACCACCTCTCGCGGATAGACGCTGCTGGAGGTCAATGTGCCCTCGAAAAGGGTCTTAATGGCAAGCACCCGATTTTTGGCATCCAGGAAAAGCACTTTGAATTGCTCACGCTTTTTGTCCTGCATGCTCTGGTGGAGATAATCGAACAAGGCCTGTGAATTGTGTACGATCGGCTCTGAGCGAAGACGGTTTTCAAGGAAGCGTTCACAAACCGCGGGGATCAGCTTGATGCCAAAAAGGTTGTGGGGGCCGATGCCGTCGACTTCGCAAAGTTCCCGCGGGGATGCTTCCAAAACCGCGGCAAGGGTGCCAAAGCGCTCCAGGGCGGCTTTGGCCGCCGGTTTGCAGTCCTTACGGGGAGTGCCCAGGGTCAGCAGGAGTTCCAGAACCTCGTAGTCATGGAATCCTTTCAGGCCCGCGGTTAAAAATTTTTCCCGCAGACGACGCCGATGGCCTTCTGCCGGTTGCCGGGTGGTTTTTTTTTCGGCCATGGTCCGTCATTATCCATTTGTGCCGAAGACCAGGGATCATTCAAGCTCCTGTTTCAGATCGCGGGTCATCAACCGGTAAACAGCCTCCTGGGGCGAGGCGTCTTCATACAAAATATGGTACATTTCATGACAGATGGGCATCTCCACATCGACCTTGCGGGACAGATTGTAAACCGACTTGGCGGTTTTGACCCCCTCCGCCACCATCCGCATCTCCGCCAGGATTTCCTTGAGATGGAGCCCCTCGCCGATCTTTTTGCCCACCGTATGGTTGCGGCTGAGATCGCCCGTGCATGTCAAAATCAGGTCGCCGACACCGGCAATGCCGGCCAGGGTCCGCTGGTCCGCGCCCAGCCGCTTCCCAAGGCGCTGGATTTCCGCCAGCCCGCGGGTAATCAGGGCGGCGCGGGTGTTCAATCCGAGCCCCAGGCCGTCGATAACGCCGGCGGCGATGGCGATGACGTTTTTGACCGCTCCGCCGAGTTCCACCCCGATCATGTCCTGATTGGAATAAACCCGGAAATAAGGTGTGGCAAATACATGCTGGACTTTTTCGGCGGTGGACAGGTTTTGACTGGCGACGGTCACCACCGTGGGGGATTTGCGGGCCACTTCCCGGGCAAAGCTCGGTCCGGATAAAACCGCCAGGTTGTCGGCCGAAAGCCCCGTAAGCGTCTCACCGATGACACCGGACATGGTCAGGTGTGTTTTGTTTTCAATACCCTTGGAGGCGGAAACCACGATCGTGTCGGCGCCGATGGCCGCCGCCATCTGACGTGTGGTTTCCCGCATGACATGGGAGGGAACGACCACCAATACAAGATCCTTGTCGCTCACCACCGCTTGCAGGTCATTGCTGGGATGCAGATTGGGAGACAGGGTGACGCCCGGCAGGAAAACCTTGTTTTCACGCTGCTTGGCGATCTGCCGGCAGACGTCTTGCTCGAACACCCACCAATCCAGCGGATATCCCTTGCAGCCCAGCAGATTGGCCAATGCCGTACCCCAGCTGCCGGCACCGACCACACCGATTTTCAGGTCCTGTTCAACCACCGTTTCCATAGAGCTAGTCCTCTTCTTTTTCCTCCAGGCGAGCAGCACCGATGACGCGTTCATCCGATGATATTTCGATCAGTTTAACGCCCTGAGTGTTGCGTCCGATAACCGAAATGCCGCCGGTGGCCATACGGATCAGTTTGCCGGAGTTGGTGATCAGCATCAAGTCGTCATCTTCACCCACCAGCAGGATATTCACCACCTGCCCATTACGGGCGTTGGTCTTGATGGTGATAACCCCTTTGCCGCCACGTTTCTGTACGGGATATTCATCGATGGAGGTACGCTTGCCATAGCCGTTTTCCGTGACCGAAATCACGGTCTGGCCATGGGAAAGAACTTCCATGCCCACCACCTGATCACCGGCCCCCCGATTGATACCGCGCACACCACGTGCAATGCGGCCGGCGGGACGAACATCGGTTTCGTGAAAACGAATGGCTTTTCCATTCGCCGTTCCCAGAAAAACGTTAAGCGTGCCATCGGTGATGCGGGTGCTGATCAATTCGTCGCCCGGCATCAGGTTGAGGGCGATGATCCCCCCAGCTCGCGGACGGCTGTAGGCCATCAGGTCGGTTTTCTTGATAATGCCGTTTTTGGTGGCCATCAAAATGAAATGTCCCGGCTCAAAACGGGGCACGGCAAGAACGGTTGTCAAGCGCTCATCTTTATCGAAATTCATCAGGTTGACGATGGCCTTGCCGATGCCGGTCCGGCCGGCCTGAGGAATTTCGTAAACCTTGCGCCAGTAGACCCTGCCGAGATTGGTGAAAAACAAAAACGTATGATGGGTCGATGCCACAAAGAGGTGTTTGACAAAATCTTCGCTTTTCGTCCCCATGGCGGTCTTGCCTTTACCGCCGCGCTGCTGGCTGTGATAAAGACTCAGGGGCGCCCGCTTGATGTATCCCCGCTGGGACACGGTTACCACCATATCCTCCTCGACAATCATGTCTTCGAGGGTGATTTCCCGTGATGTGGCCACGATTTCAGAACGGCGCGCATCCCCGTAGCCCTCACGAATTTCCATCAACTCGTTCTTGATAATGTCAAGCACCATGCGTTCGCTGGACAGAACCTCGTTGTAGTAAGCAATATCTTTGAGGGTATTGTTGTAATCGTCTATAATCTTGTCCCGTTCCATGGCGGTCAATCGTTGCAGCCGGAGGTCCAATATCGCCTGAGCCTGGATAGCGCTCAGTTCAAAGGCCGTCATCAAACGCTCCTTGGCCTCCGCCGGTGATTTGGATTGGCGGATCATGGCCACGACGGCATCGAGATTGTCCAGGGCGATTTTGTAGCCCTCCAGGATGTGGGCTTTCTCTTCCGCTTTCCTGAGGTCGTACCGCGTCCGGCGGACCACGATTTCCTTGCGGTGCCGAATGAAATGCTGCAGCATGCCCTTGAGGTTCAGCAGTTCGGGGCGGTTGTCCACGATCGCCAGGAAAATGACCCCGAAACTGTTTTCCATGCGGGTGTGCTTGTAGAGTTGATTGATGATCACATCGGCAAACTGGTCTTTCTTCAAACCGATGGCAATTCGCATGCCGTCCTTGTCCGATTCGTCCCGCACAAAACGAATACCCTCGATGGTTTTGTGCCGAACCAGTTCGGCGATCTTTTCCACCAGACGGGCCTTGTTGACCTGGTAGGGCAGTTCCGACACGACAATGGTTTCGGCCCCATCCTGTTTGGTCGTTTCCACCGCCACCTTGGCCCGTACGCGCATGATGCCACGCCCGGTTTCATAGGCTTCGCGAATACCGTTTAGCCCGTAAATGGTGCCACCGGTCGGAAAATCCGGTCCCGGGATGATGTCCATCAATTCAGTCACCGAAAGCTCGGGCGTATCGATGAGTGCCACGGCCCCGTCGATGACCTCACACAGGTTATGGGGCGGGATATTGGTCGCCATACCGACGGCGATACCGGCGGAACCGTTGATCAGCAAGCTGGGAATTTTGGTCGGCAGAACATTGGGTTCCAGCAGGGTTTCATCATAGTTGGGAACAAAGTCCACCGTCTCCTTTTCGAGATCATCCATCATATGATGGGCCAACCGCATCATGCGCACTTCCGTATAACGCATGGCGGCCGGCGGATCCCCGTCGATGGAGCCGAAGTTACCCTGGCCATTGACCAATGGATAACGCATGGAAAAATCCTGCGCCATCCGTACGATGGTATCGTAGACAGCCGTATCGCCATGGGGGTGGTATTTACCGATCACATCCCCCACCACACGGGCCGATTTTTTATACGGTTTGTTCCAATCGTTCTTCAGATCCCGCATGGCGAAAAGCACCCGTCGATGGACCGGCTTGAGCCCGTCACGCACGTCCGGGAGAGCACGCCCGATGATAACGCTCATGGCATAGTCGAGGTAGGATTTCTTCATCTCATGCTCGATACTGATGCCAGGCAAGTTGTCGCTGCTCATGTTCGTTCCTTGATCACAGTTGGTTCAGATTATTGAAAGGCAACCTTAAGGGGAAGGCACGGGGAAAGGTTCCGGCCGGCGCACCGCTTCCGGTCGCCGTGGCAACCGCTGCCGACCGACTTTTACGGGCTTATATACCGTGTAACGGCTAAAAAACAACCACGCCCGCCTGGTTATAGCCAGAGAGCTCAAACAGGCGGTCGTGGCTCATTCATGATGTGTCACGATGATGGCTATATAAACCGGCTCACTTGCTGATAAACGCGCCGAAAAGAAACAACAGAATCATTTCGTAAATGGCTACCGCCATATACGATCCGCCGCTGAGCGCGTAAACAATACCGCCGCCGACGATGACGGGTACACCAGAAAAAACCATGATCCCTAGTTTTCGGGCAATGTCCATTCCGGCCAGTCTCCTTGGATTGCGTGTCTTTTATTTAGGGTCGCAACAGCAATTGGTGCGGTTGCCTGATGGCGCATCCTGAAGCGTTGCTGCCTGCCCCTTGTTTACGATCGTTTGAAACGATAAATTTTTAGCAGAATAGCCCTCAAAAGTAAAGTGAAAAAAGCGATCCGAAGCCGCGCTTCTTTCGATCATGACACCCTGTTTTTATTATATTTTCAACCCATCGACACCCACGTTCAGGCACCGGTCCATCAACGCCCGATCAGCATGGCCATCCCCATCCCGCCGCCAATACACATGCTGATCAGACCGGAGGCATACTGCTTGCGTTGCATCTGGTGAATGGCAGTGACCATCTGGCGCGCCCCGGTGCATCCGATAGGGTGGCCGATGGAAATACCACTGCCAAGCTCATTGGGACGCTCTTCGGGCAGGTTCAGTTCGCGGCAGCAGGCAATGGCCTGGGACGCAAAAGCCTCATTGAGTTCGATCATATCGATATCGCTTATGGCCATTCCGGTCTGTTGCAGCACCTTGCGCACGGCCGGAACAGGCCCCAACCCCATATAGGCCGGATCCAAGCCACCGGAGGCAAAGGCCTTGATTTCCGCCAGGGGCTCCAGTCCAAGCGCTACGGCTTTTTTGCGGCTCATGAGCAATACCGCAGCGGCGGCGTCATTGATGCCGGACGCGTTGCCGGCCGTGACCGTGCCATCCTTCTTGAACACCGGCCGGAGCCGTGCCATCTTTTCCACGGTCGTATCCATGGGGCGTTCGTCGATATTGAAAACGACATCGCCTTTCCGCGTTTTCGTTACAATCGGCAGGATTTCCGCTTCAAAAAGTCCCGCTTCGATGGCCTTCCGGGCCCGGGAATGGCTCATCGCCCCCAGAGTATCCTGTTCCTCGCGGGAAATGCCGTAGCGGGCCGCAATATTTTCGGCGGTCATGCCCATGTGGTAGCCATAGAAAATCTCGTAAAGACCGTCGAAAACCATGAGATCCGTTACCTCTCCGACACCGCTGACCTCCATGCGGTGCCCCCAGCGCGCCTTGGGCAAAGCCATGGGGACCTGGCTCATGTTTTCCATCCCGCCGGCAACGATTACCTCAGCCTGCCCGGTGGCGATACTGGCCGCTCCTACCGCAATCGCCTTCAATCCCGATCCGCAAACCTTGTTGATGGTAAAAGCAGGGGTTTCTTTGGGCAGTCCGGCCCGAATCATGGCCTGACGGGTGGTATTCTGCCCCTGACCCGCCTGGAGAACATTTCCCATGACCACCTCATCCACCGTGATGGCGCGGGCTTCTGTGGCCCAGTCCTGGTAGCGTTTCTCCAGTTCGATAAGCCCATCGTCCTGCAGTTTATCCGGTGCCAGTGCGCCCATTGCGGAGCTGACCACCGGTTTGAGGCCCTGCCGCTGCAATACCGCCTTGATAACGGCCGCCCCGAGATCCACCACGGGCGTGTCCTTGAGTGCGCCGCCAAAATTTCCCACGGCCGTCCTGACACCGCTAACAATCACAACATCTTGCATGAATTGCCTCCTTGCTTGAATTATCCATCCGTTTGCCGTACTTTTGAGCCTGAAGAGTCACTTCAAATACCACTCCTCCAGAATGCGGGTCAACGGAAAGTCATCATGTGCCTTATTGTTTTCGCCTATCGCGTCCATCCGGATTTTCCCATCATCATCGCTGCCAACCGGGATGAATTCTATGCCCGTCCGACCCGCCCCCTGTCTGCATGGACGGACGGATCGGACATCGTGGCCGGACGCGACCTCAAAGGCGGGGGCACATGGATGGGGATCACCCGGCGTGGCCGCCTGGCGGCTTTGACCAACTATCGCGAACCGGGCCTCCAGGTGGCGGAAGCCCCCTCACGTGGGCACTTGGTGAAGGATTTTTTGACGGGTTCGGAAAGCTTAAACGATTACATTAAAAAAATGACCCGAACAGGTCAACGATACAATGGATTCAATATGATTCTATCGGCGGGCAATCAGTGGATTTACTATTCCAACCGGAATAAGGGTACCCAGACGCTGCCGCCCGGGGTTCATGGGTTGAGCAATCACCTGCTCAATACGCCCTGGCCTAAAGTGGTGCGCAGCTGCCGGGCCGTGGAAACGCTTCTGGCCCGGAAGGGGCCACCGGATGTGGAAAACTTGATGCAAATTCTCCAGGACCGCACCATTCCCCCGGATGGGGACCTGCCCGACACCGGCATTGGCATGGAATGGGAGCGCCGATTGGGATCCATCTTCATTCAGAGCGAGATTTACGGCACCCGCTCGTCCACGGTGCTGCTTGCCGCCGCAGACGGCAGCGTCCGGATCCGCGAACGCACTTTTGAGCCCGACGGATCCACTGGGGACGTCGAATGGAAGCTCCGCATCCCGATCAACCCGGCGTAGTCATTTCAGACGATTAGGCATCGTCCTCGCGGACAATCATCACCGAACAGGCGGCCTTCTGGGAGACCCTTTTGGTCACACTGCCGAAAAGCACCAGCCCCATTCCAGACAGGCCATAGGACCCCATGACCACCAAATCGACCCCCCGTTCTTCGAGAAAGGCCAGTATCTCCGTGGACACATGCCCGTCGAGCACCACAAACTGCGGCGTGACATTGGGCGTGGTGTTTCCGTAACGCTCACGCATACGTTCCTGAAGCTGCATCAGGATGGTTTCGCGGGGTGCTTCTTCCGGAGGAATCCATTCCGCTTCGGTCAATACCGGGTTAACCACCGGGGGCAGCACATGAAGGATGAAAAGGGTTGCCCCGAAACGATTGGCCAAATCCCCTGCGGCCGCCACGGCCTTGTCGGCATTGTCGGAAAAATCCGTGCAGCATGCAATGGTTCGAATCGTCATACCCCCTCCTTGTACAAGTGTCGGTCAGGCCTCTGACGGCCCGGACATAAGGGTGCGCAGCATGTCTTCCTTGCCGATAATTCCCACCAGCTTTTTTTGATCCACCACCGGCAGGGTATGCAGTTTCTTTTCCACCATCAGGGAGGCAATTTCTTCGAGCGGGGTGTCGGGCCCCACCGTGACCGGACCGACCGACATGGCCTGCTCGACGCGCGTCGCCGCTATTTTCTGGACTTCCTTTTCGAACTGTTTGGCCGAAGTCAGGGAAATGTAGCCATCCAACAGCGTAAACAGCGATGGCAGGGGAATCCGCTTCTGCTGGGCGATCATGTCGCTCTGGCAGACAATCCCCACCAGTTTCTGCTGGTCATCCACCACCGGCAGGCCGTTGATACGATGTTCCAGCAGGATCCGGGTGGCATGGGTGATGTCCGTGTCCGGGGTGACGGTAATGACGTCGCGGGTCATGATGTCTTGGGCGGTTCGCATGTCGACCTCTTTCGCTGGAAGGGTGGTTGGAAACGTAACGGTCCCGGTTGTGACATCCGGAACAAACAATTTAATGCTCACTAAAAAAATAGGGCCGCATTCCCCTTCTGTCAAGACGTTTCGGCACCCCGCCGCCCTTCGGGACGTCGTTTCTTTTTGGTCAGCCGCCGCCAGCGGTCCAAACGCTGCTTGACCGCTTTTTCGTAGCCGCGTTCCGACGGACGGTAATAGAGATGGCTCTCGATTTCCGGGGGCAGATAGGACTGGGCCACGAAAGCATCTTCGTAGTCGTGGGCATAGCGATAGTCGGCACCATATCCCAAGTCTTTCATCAGTCCGGTGGGCGCGTTGCGGATGTGCAGGGGAACCGCCAGACTGCCATGGCGACGCGCGGCTTCCCGGGCCCCCTTGTAGGCGGTGTAGACGGCATTGCTTTTCGGGGCGGTGGCCAGATGGACCGCCACCTGGGCCAGCGCCAGTTCACCTTCGGGGGGCCCTAAAAACCGAAAGGCCTCGACGCCGTTGAGGGCCACGCTAAGGGCCTGGGGATCGGCCAGCCCAATGTCCTCGGAGGCAAAGCGCACCATGCGGCGGGCAATGTAGAGGGGATCCTCGCCGGCGGCCAGCATGCGCGCCAGCCAATAAAGGGCGGCATCGGGGTCACTGCCCCGGAGGCTCTTGTGCAGGGCGGAAATCAGGTTGAAGTGCTCTTCCCCGGATTTATCGTAGCGCAGGGCTTTTTTTTGCAGAACCGTTTCCAGGTCGGCCAGGCGAATCACCGGTGCATCGTTCTCCGCCCCCTGCGTTTCCCGGCGCATGCACAGGGCCACGGCCATTTCCAGGTTATTGAGGGCGCTGCGGGCGTCCCCGTCGGCAACCCGCACCAGAAAATCAAGGGCCTGGGGGTCGATGCGGCAGTTCATGCGGCCCACCCCCCTCTCCTCATCGGCAAGCGCCTGACGGATAATGGCGGTGAGAGATTCCGGATTATGAGGCTGTAGGACCACCACACGGCAGCGGGACATGAGGGCCGGGATGACTTCAAAGGACGGGTTTTCAGTGGTGGCGCCAATCAGGGTAATCAGGCCGGTTTCCACGTGGTGTAAAAAGGCGTCCTGCTGGGCCTTGTTGAAGCGGTGGATTTCATCGACGAAAAGAAGAGTCCGCCGGTGATGATGGTCGCGCAGCTGCCGGGCCTCCTGGATCACCTGGCGGATGTCCTTGACCCCGCTCAAGACCGCTGAAAATTCAACAAAACGGGCCTCGGAAGCCCGGGCGATCAGCCGGGCGAGCGTTGTCTTGCCGCACCCCGGCGGCCCCCAGAGAATCATGGAAAACAGCCTTCGGGCCGCTATGGCCTGCCGGATCAGGCTCCCCTCACCCGCTGCTTCGCTCTGCCCGATAAAATCGTCCAAGGTCCGGGGGCGCATGCGATCGGCGAGGGGGGCTTCAACCGCCATCTTGGTTTTGGCATTGTATTCAAAAAGGTCCACGGTCGATTCCCTTGCCGGTTGCGTGAAGCGGTCGCTGCGGGACCATGACGTGAGCGGCGCCCTACCTGCGTTTGGAGGATGACCGCCGTTTGCGCCCTATGCGTTTTTTCTCCCGCTTGGCCGGTCGATCTTTGAATTCCATACGGCCGGAGCGCTGACGCAGCAACAGCCGTATCGGTGCCTTATCCAGGCCGGTGGAACGGCGAATCTGGTTGAGAAGGTAGCGGCGGTAGGAAAAATGAACGGCTTCCGGATAATTGACAAAAAGGACGAACGTGGGCGGCTGGGATGACGCCTGGGTGGCATAGTAAAATTTGATGCGCCGGCCGCGATGCAGCGAAGGTTCGTTTTCGACCATAGCCTTTTCGAGAATCCTGTTGAGCCGCCCGGTGGGAACACGTGCCGTGTATTGGTCGTAAACCTCTTTCACCATTTCAAAAATCCGCTGCACCCGCTGGCCCGTGAGAGCGGAAATGGTCATGACCGGTGCGAAGGCCAGAAATTTGGCTTCCTGGTGCAGCCGTTCATTGTAGATCTTGACCGTACGATGGTCTTTAGCGACAAGATCCCACTTGTTGAGCAGAAAAATACACCCGCAGCCCCGATCATGGGCGTATCCGGCCACGCTGATATCCTGGTCGGTAATCCCTTCCGACGCGTCGATCAGAATCAGGGCGACATCGCAGCGCTCCAGACTGCGCAAGGCTTTCAGGACGGAAAACTTTTCAAGCTTCTCGGAAACCCGTCCTTTACGCCGGATACCGGCCGTATCGATAAGGCGGTACTGTTTGCCATAATAAGTGATGACCGAATCGACGGCATCCCGGGTGGTCCCGGGGGTGTCGCTCACCAGGTGACGCTGCTTGCCGGTCAGCCGGTTGATCAGGGAGGATTTGCCCACATTGGGTCGCCCCACCACGGCGAGTTTGATCTCGTCCCGAGGTGATTCGGTGGATGGTTTGAAGGTCGCCACCAGGGCGTCCAGCAAATCGATCAGACCATGCCGGTGCTCGGCGGAAAGGGGGTAAAGCGTTTCGAGCCCCAGCCGGTAAAAATCCACCAGGGCGTTTTCCTGTTCCGGGGCATCGATTTTGTTGACCGTGTAGAAGACGGGTTTTTCGGCGTTGCGCAGGTGATCGACGATGTCCCGGTCGTAGGGGGACAGACCGTGCTTGCCGTCCATCATCATGATCACCGCATCGGCGTCTTCGATGGCCTGGAACACCTGCCCGCGGATGGCGTCGGCAAACTGATCATCCACCTGCCCGGAAAACCCGCCCGTATCGACAACGGTAAAAAGCCGGCCTTCCCATTCGGCATCCCCGTAATTGCGGTCACGGGTGACCCCCGGCAAATCATCCACCAGAGCGTCACGACTGCGGGTCAGGCGATTGAAAAGCGTGGACTTGCCCACATTGGGGCGTCCCACCAGAGCGACGATGGGTTTCATGATGGTTATAGCCTGTCCTGGGTTGAATTTCTTGGCATTGCACGGGGGCCAAACAGCTTCAGGGGTGTGGGTATATCCCAGACCGGCCGATATTGTCAATTGGATGAAGACCTTGTCGGTCAATGGTTGGGGCGGGTGAGCCCCGCATTCCCGTTTGACAATGCCCCCCATCTTCATTAAAATTGTGGGGAATTAACAAGGACACTACCCGAAGCGAACAGGACCCGAAGGTCCGGAACGTCATGCTGATAACGCAAAAACATAAATACGCCCTGCGGGCGATTTACGAACTGGGCAAACGCCAGGACACCGGCCCGGTCAAACTGGCCTTGATTGCCAAAGCCCAGGCGATCCCCCTGCGTTTCCTGGAAGTGATCATGGCCGAACTCAAGCCTTCCGGCATGGTGGCCTCCAAGCGGGGCTATTACGGCGGCTACACCCTCCTGCAGTCGCCCCGGGACATCTCCGTTGGTGATATCTTCCGTTTTCTGGATGATGCCCAGTCCCAGGACCGTTGCAACGCCTGTGACGCCAAGGAGAACTGCCCCCTGCACGGCGAATGCGCCTTCATGCCCATGTGGAACCGGGTCCAGGACGCGATCTACGATGTCTACAATCAGACCACCATCCAGGATCTTCTCAACAACGAAAACGATCTCCAAATGATCACGGCGTCGACACCGCAACAGTCCGCGATCGGCACTTGAACATGACCACACCGTCTTCACCCGCAACCTCCGCCACCTCGAACGGGGAATCGTTGGACACCGCCGCTGACCAGGAAGGCTATCTCTGCCAGGTTAACACCCATGTTTCCTGCGGGGCCTGCTGCGGGCTCTATAATGTTCGGGTGGCGTCCCGCGACGCTCTGGTGTCCATCCTCAGGGCACGCACCGAACAGTTCCGGAAAATCCCGCGTACGGTGGACGCCATTTTCGACTTCAAGAAAAACGTCGAAACGCGTGAAGGCCTGGAACGCCCCATGCCGGAGTTTCACCATTGCCCCTTCCTGGGTCTTATCGGTCCGGAACACGCTACGGTGGGGTGCCTGCTGCATCCTCAGGGAGAGGGCAACAACGGCATGGATTTCAGGAGCGTCAGCTATTACGGGGGCATGACCTGCCATATCTACTACTGTCCTTCAACCCGACTGCTCCCGTTGCGCTACCGCCAAATCATTCGCAGTGTGATGGACGACTGGTACCTTTACGGCTTGATCGTAACGGAAACCAAACTGCTCCAGGCGTTTTTCGAAGAGCTGGAAGACCGGATGAACCGTCCGCTTTATGCCCAGGATTTCACCACCTGCCATGCCAGCCGGGAAGCCCTGAAACACCTTTTCCTGCTGCGGGTCAGTTGGCCGTTTCGATCCCCCGACAACCATCGTGTGGCCAACTATTTTTTTAACGACCATCTCTATACCCGGCCGTCCCTCGCCGTCCATTGGAAAGGCCGGGGAATATCCCGTTACCGCCTGATTCTTGAGGAATTGGAAACCGACCCGGTTTGCGAACACGCCCTGCGTCAGGCCGAACTGTATCTTGACGACCGGTTCAAACAAGTCCAGCATGCCCTGGAAACGGCATGATCCCCCCAGCAACCGAAAGCTTTGCGCCATGACACCCCATCCTAAAAAAATCGCTGCCGTTGGACCCAATCAGCGGTTGTTCTGCTATGGCACCCTGCAAATCCCCGCCGTGCTCGAGGCGGTTATCGGGCGGCCATTGCACGGGGTTCGCGCCTACCTGCCCGGATACGCCCCGTTTCAAGTCCGTCAGGCGGAATATCCCGGTCTCGTCCGGTCTCCCGGCCACGTCACCCCCGGAAGACTTTATCGCGATACCACCGCCGCCGAAATCGCCATACTCGATCGTTTTGAAGGCCGCCTGTACCGGCGCCGGGATCAAGTCGTCGTGATGGAAAACGGGTTGCGAACCCAGGCGTGGGTCTACATGGTGGCCGCCGGACGGGACAAACAGGTTACGGCGACCCCGTGGCGGCTGGAACATTTCCTGCGCACCGTATACCCCCGGTTCATGAAACGCTTCGTGGAGGATCGTCGCGAACAGTTTGAGCCGGAACCGTCATGACGATCTGCGATTGAAACGCACCCGAAGTTGCCGTCATCACCCGTCCGGGAGCGCCCGGCAGCGCGGCGAAGAACAAACCATTGCATCCGTTTTGTCCGCTTACCGCCCCCTGAAGGCGATCGCGCCACCAAACGCACGGGATGGCGCATTGGCCTGCCTTTCCATCCGCCTATAGCCGTTAATCGACAGACGCCGATCTTGCTTTTCACCTGAACGATCTTAGGTTAGACCCAATTCAATCGTGGTTTCCAATTGTAGTCCCGTGAATAGCGAGAAGAATCCGGCCGCTCCGGCTCGGCGGGCACAATGGAAGTTGTCGGTCCCTGACAATCACCAATTGTTCCACCGAAAAAATTCAACTCGTACGAAAGGAGTTTCAGCCATGAAAGAAAAACGCAATTTACACCTTAAAGTACAGGAATTGTGCGACTGCTATACAACCACCGACCCCCTGCAGGAAATGTCACGCCTGCCGGATGACCAAGACAAGGAAGAGAGCGCCCTGAAGTGGCTGGCCCTGACGGCCCTCCATGGCATCAACAACAATGCCAGTAAAATTACGATGCGCCGGTCCCCGGAAGGAAGCGTAACCGTCACGGCGGAGTATCGACGGTCCGAGCTGCCGTCACCGGGCACTGAAGTGGGTGACCATATTTTCAAGGCCGTGCGCGAAATTACCCATATCGATGCGGCCAAGGGCAAAACCCAACTGGCGCTGGGCGTACGGGACAGCAGTGTCGATCTTCGGGTCAAGTTGAAATCCAAGGACGGGCAGGAGAAAATTTCAATCAAGTTTCCGGAATAATGTCTCCTGTATCGCCATACGAAAAATTCGCAGCAGGTTTTAGGGATTCCTTCACGTCATACCGGATGGTATCCTCCGGAATGGATCAAAGCACAAGCGACAGGAGGCATTATGCGGCCTGACAGCCATTGGGCATCCGTTATCATTCCTTTGAGTCTGGTTCTTTTTCTGGTGACCGGATGTGCGACATCACCGACGCATGACGGTTTCGTGCAACCACCGCAGCCTTCACAGTCTTTGGATACGTCATTCCTCAAGCCGGGGTTGGCGGTCCTGTACTTCAAACATGCTTTTGTCCGGGATCTGGACAATCTGCCCCAGGGCGAAAAGGCGCGTGAAAAGGGATGGTCGGGAGATCCCATCCCTTACCTGAACCACCAGTTCGGCCGCAGTTTCATATTCGACAGCGGCACCAACCGCGGCATCGCCATGGAAATGAGCGGTTTCATCCGCCTCGACAAACCCGGCACCTATGGTTTCCAGGCCAACACCAACGATGGCTTCCGGCTTTACATCGATGGCCGCCGTCTGATCGATGATCCGAGCTGGCATTCCGACCGACTCTCTCCCGTGGCCCAACTTGTCATCGCTAAACCGGGCTGGTATTCGCTGCGTCTGCGTTATTTTCAACGTAAAGGAACGGCATCCCTTCAACTGTACTGGTCGCCCCCCGGCCAGGACACCTTTGCCATTGTCCCCGCCGAAGTGCTTGCACATCAGCAGGCCTATTGATATAGCTGCTGACCGTCTTAAAACGCAAACCGGGGATTATGATGCATCGCTACCGACTTATCTTCGACGGCCACATTCAGCCCCAGGCGTCCCCTGGGGACGTCCGTCAGCAACTTGCCGACCTGTTTAAGGTCGAAGCGGCACAAATCGAAGCGCTTTTTTCCAAGCCTCCGGTGGTGCTCAAGGAAAATCTGACATACGAGGCGGCGCTCAAGGATAAATCCGAATTTGAAGCGACCGGCGCTCTCTGCCGTCTCGAGCCCCAATCCCCGCCTGCCGCTGCTTCCGCATGGGAGCGCCTATCCCGATCCACCCGGCAGGCCGCAGGAGAGAAGACAGGGACAGGTTCCGCCGAACGCCGATTCGGCCTCTTGCATCCCTATGGTCTGGCTTTTTTTTCACGCCCGTTCTATGCGGACGTCATCGCCCACTGGCGTGGGGTGGCGTTCGTCCACCTGCTGGTTGTTCTCCTGTTTTCCTCCGTCGCTTATATGGTCCATTTCCAGAGGCTGATCACGGTCCTCATCACGGAGGAGGCGCCGGCCCTTATCGACCAGATTCCCGATATCGTCATCCAGGACGGCCGTGTCCGGGTGAATGTGGATGAGCCCTACACCATCCGTCGGCCGGGCGGCGGGGAGGTCTTTGCGATCATTGACACCACCGGTGAAATCACCTCCCTCCGTCAGACCGAGGCGATGCTTCTGCTGACCGAATCCCGTCTGGCTGCCCGGATGAGCGCCCGGGATATCCGGGTACTGGATTTGCGTCAGATCGAATCGCTCCAGATCAACCGGGAAGATGTCACCCAGTGGCTGCAGGAAGCCCGGAAGTGGTCGCCCTTTGTTCTCTTCCCGATAGCGCTGGGTTTTTCTTTTGTCCTGCGAAGCATCCAGGCGTTGTTTTATGGCGGACTTGGACTGGTCGTGGCTTCCATGCATCAGGTTCGGCTCTCCTACAGCGCCACCGTCAGTGTCGCCATCATGGCCATGACCCCGTTTCTTCTCCTGGATGCCCTGTTGGTCCTGATGGATCTGTACCCTCCGCTGTGGAGCATCGTCGGTTTTTTCCTGACCATGGGATATCTTGTTTTCGGTATACGGTCCGCTGTAAGGAATCAATAAAACGTCCCGGGCCACCCTACGGGATCAGTGGATCGCATTAGGGCCTATTGGCCTTGGGACGTAAACACCGGCCGGGAGTCGTTCGCATCGTGGATCACTACCGTCATTTCAGCCAACTTCGCCAGCATGAGACGGAAGGTTGCGACTATATCATCCTGCACCGGACCGGAATTTCAGGTATTCTGGTAATGGCGCCGCACGGCGGCGGCATCGAACCCGGCACCGGTGATATCGCGGATGCCGTCGCCGGTCAGCACCACGCTTTTTATTGTTTCAAGGGTATCAAAAAGGCCGGCAACCGCATTCTCCATATCACCAGCAACCGCTTCGACGAACCCCTGGCGGCGGCCATGGCCCGGGAAGCTTCCTGGGTGTTGACCCTGCACGGCTGCCGGGACACGTCCCCTGTCATTTGGGTGGGAGGCCGCGCCCTATCCCAGGGCGACCACATCATCGACAGCCTGCAGCAAGCCGGATTCCCGGCCCACCGTTGTGATCGCCCCGGATTGCGGGGCCTGCACCCGGACAATATCTGCAATCGCGGCCGCCGCGAAGCCGGCGTCCAACTGGAAATCAGCGCCGGTCTGCGGAACATGTTGTTTGCCGACCTCTATAAACGCCGCATAAGGGGACGTACGCCGCTGTTCCATCGTTTCGTGGATACCCTGGCAAAAACGCTGCCGGAATGTGGCACCCCGAATTGACAAAACCTCTCCGGCTCGCCCAGGTGCCGACCTCCTTGGATTGCAATTTAATCCCGGGGCGGCGTCGAAATAGGGTTGACCAACCCGTCCGGCTACGATAGCGCTGTAGATCAGCACCAACCGCACAAAACCAAATCGTCTTCATCGCACACCATCCACAGACAGGAGCACGCCCATGCCCAATGAATTGGATAGCCGTATGAAGATGGCCATGGCGGCCGAATCCGCTTCGGCCGCCCGCAACCGCCTCTATGCCGCCAAAGCCAAAAAAGACGGGCAGGGTCAACTGGCCAAGCTCATGACCGCCATGGCAACGGGGGAGCAGATCAGCGCCCGGCGGGCCCTGATATACCTGCGGGGCAAAATCGGCCAGTCAGACCGCCACCTGGAATTCCTGCGTCAGCAAAAACAGGCTGCCGCCGCCCGGGAATACCCCGCCGCTCGTGAGGCCGCCGCCTCTGCCGGCGACCGCTCCGCTGGGGCCGCATTCGAACAATTCGAAAAAGTAAGTTACAATCATGCTTCGGTATTGGAAGATCCCGATATCGCCGGCGCCGAACACGAATTCTACGTCTGCCAGGTCTGCGGCTTCATCGCCGTGGATGTGGTCCCCGAAAAATGCCCGATTTGCGGCGCGGTTACGGGACGCTTCAAACAGGCCGCCCTTTAGAACCACGCGGCCCGACGTATCGGTGCGAAAGCCCCCCGCGATGACCCGGGCCGCCCTTGGATTCAACCCTATCCCCAGAGATGAGGACCCCATGGACATTCGAACCCATCATTTGATCGATCCGGAACTGTGCGGCCACCCGGTCGAACTGCGGCCGGGCTTCTGCCGGGTAAGCTTTACCGCCACAGAACGCATGGCCGCCGATGACAAAGGGTTGGTGCATGGCGGTTTTATCTTCGGCCTGGCGGACTACGCCGCCATGCTGGCGGTGAATGACCCCCATGTCGTTCTTGGGGCTGCCGAAGTGAAGTTTCTAAAACCGGTCGGCATCGGTGAAATCCTTTCCGCCTGTGCCACGGTCACTGCGGGGGCCGGAAAAAAACAAACCGTAGAGGTGGCCGTCGATCGTGAAGGACGCGCTGTTTTCGAGGGGACCTTCACGTGCTTTGTTCTGGATCGACATATCATGTCAAAGCAGGAACCGGCGTGACGCCGGCTCCGCTAAACCCATTGGCCGCATCGTCTTTACCAGGGGCTTGCGGTACAGGCGTACCGCAGCGCCCCTATGCCTTGCCAATGAACGTCTCGAACGCGTGAAATATCCGGGCTATAAACGCTTCCACAGCAGCGTTTGGATGGCCACGGCTTTTAACTTTTGAACGCGCGTCATTGCGTCTCATCCCTCCCGCTAACGCCAGCGGGCCTTTCCACAATCGTGTACATGACTCCGTGCGGCCTATTTTTCGGGTCAACAACAACCCCGCAGTGAGGTTCTTCCCAGAAGGGCAGGCCTCGGGTCCTCCTCTCTTTAAGGGCGTTGATATCCCGTTTTGAGCTTTAGCCCGAATATTTCATCGCGAACGCGTGAGATATCCGGGTCAGGTTCCCTGGTCCCGCTCCGGGTACTGGCGGGTATGGACGGCATGAATCGCATCGTACGGGAAAGCCGGCCATGGGTCTTCACCAGGGGTGAATTGTTGGGCCAATGTTGAAATTAGATTAAAGATTAACGCGTATTGGTCGATAACTCAAAACAGCAAGGCCGGCAAATACTCAAAATGAAAAGGGCGTCGCGAAATAAAGACACCTTAATATCAAAACAATTTTCTATCACAAAAGTCACACCGATCGCGATGTAAAAAGCTGTGTATCTTTGGATAAAACTTCCAGACAGGGCCATTGTTGCGGAGGGTGATATGATCGACAGACAAAGGGGATGGCGCATGACCAGCGCCGCTGCCGTCGGCGCAGTCATCATTGCCACCATCATTGGCGGACCCCAGTTGGGTTCGGCCGAAGTCAGGACCTATGTGGGTGTTGAGGCCTGCATGGAATGTCACGAAGAAGAATATCAAAGCTACATATCCTATTCTAAAAAAGCACACTCCTACGACAGCGTCGACGTAATGCGCAAGGGGTTGTCCGAGAAGGAATACCTCGAATGCCTCCAATGCCACGCCACCGGATATGGCCAGCCCGGTGGTTTCGTCTCGGTGGCGGAAACCCCGCATCTTCAGAACTTGGGCTGTGAGTCATGTCATGGACCCGGCAGTGATCATATCGACTCCGGGGACCCCGATGACATTATCGCCAACCTTTCGGTGGCTGACTGCGAGCGCTGCCACAACTCGGAACGGGTGGCCAATTTCAAATTCAAGCCGCTACTTTTCGGCGGGGCCCACTAAAAACGACTGGAGGCCATGATGAAGACCCTTCTCCAAGCGATCCGACACCACCTGTGGGCCAAGGTCATGCTGGCGCTATTGCCGTTCGTCCTGTTGGTGGTTGGTTTTATGATTTACAGCAATATCCAGGCCCAAAACGAAATGCTCGACGATCAGACCGCGGCCAATGCCAACCTGACGGCCACGGCCATCGAAGGCGGCATGTTCGACGCCCTGGCCATCGGCAATAACGACACCGTCCGCGCCCAGTTCGCTCGCCTGAATGAAAAGGTGCCCGATCTGGAAGTCCATATCTTTGATTTCAACGGCGACATCGCCTTCGCCACCCGGGCCGAACGGGCCGGCGAAAACATCGCGGTGCATACTTTCAGTGAAAAGAGCCCCCCGGCCCTCGCAGCTCTGCTTGGAAAAGGCAGGATACCGGAACAGGCCTTTACCGAAACCATCGACGGCAAGCCCTACCTGAGCATCTACCGCCCGATTTTAAACGAAGCCCGCTGCTATCACTGCCATGGTCAGTCGCGCAAGGTGCTGGGGGGTATCCACGTGCGCACCAGCACTGAAGATACGCATCTGGTCGCCGGTAGCATGCGCAACCGCAGCATTCTGATTGGCGCCGCGTCCGCTGCCCTGATGACCGTGCTGATCTACTTTCTGTTTCACCGTCTGGTCAATCGTCCGATTCGCCAAGTGCTGGCAGTGGCCGGCAGCATGCGCCAAGGCGATCTGACCCATCGCATCGAGGTGAGGGGCCTCGATGAAATCAGCCACATGAGCGCCCGCATGAACCTGGTCAATGACAACCTGCGGGAGATGATCGGCGAAATCGCCCTCGCTTCCCAGAGCGTGGCCGCATCCGCTTCCCAGCAGGCTGCCGCCCTCCAGGAAACCAGCGCCTCGCTGGAGGAACTTACGGCCATGGCCAGTCAAAACAGCGCGCACGCCAACCAGGCGAACCAGCTCATGACCGCGGCCATCGGCCAGGCCCAAAATGCCGGACGCTCCATGGACCGGCTTTCACAGGCCATACAGCGCATTACCGACGCCAGCAGCAAAATCGCCAACATTGTCGGTACCATCGACGAAATCGCCTTCCAAACCAATCTGCTGGCCCTGAACGCGGCCGTCGAAGCCGCCCGCGCCGGAGAAGCCGGGGCCGGCTTTGCCGTGGTGGCCGACGAAGTCCGCAGCCTGGCCATACGGGCAGCGGAGGCCGCCCGCGAAACCGCCGATCTTGTCGATGGCACCGTCAAAACCATCCAGGACGGCAACGCACTGGTCGGCAACACGGCCCAGGCTTTCAGCGAAGTGGTCGCCAATGCCAACAAAGTGGCCGCCTTCATGAATGAAATCGCCAGCGCGTCCCAGGAGCAAACCGACGGTATCCGTCAGATCAACGTGTCAGTCACCGAAATGGACCGGGGCACTCAGCAAAATGCCGCCACGGCGCAGCAGCTAACCGCCTCCACCGGGAGCTTCAAAGTGCACTGAGCCCTGATGCGGGCACCCCATCCGTGCCGTCGTGATGCGGCCTCTGCCCCGGAAGGGGCAAGGCCGCAACGCGTTTAGCCGAAGGCATCGGGAAACCGCTTGCTTCGGCCCGGCCATCCTGCCCGACCCCGCGCTTGTCATACCCGCCCAGACGCATTAGCATTAATCCTTAAGGAGAAACCGCATCTTGAAACAACTTCCCGCTGTATTTATCTCGCATGGCATGCCCTCGATGGCGCTCGCGCCCGGCCCGACCGGACGCTTTCTGGCTTCCCTGCCCAAGCACATGGCCCGCCCCCGGGCCATCCTCTGCATCTCGGCCCACCTGGAAGGCACCCGTGCCCTGCTGACCGCGGACAGCCAGCCGGAAACCCTGCACGACTACGGCGGTTTCGGCACGGCGCTGCATGCCATGCGCTACCCGGCACCCGGCCATCCCAAGCTGGCCGAGCGCATCGTGACGCTCCTGCGGACGTCCGGAATCCCGGCCGATCCCCTGCCGGATCGCGGATTCGACCACGGCGCCTGGGTCCCGCTTTCGCTCATGTATCCGGAAGCCGACATTCCGGTGATCCAGCTTTCAATCCAGACCGGCGAACCCCCTTCCTATCATGTTGCATTAGGTCGCGCATTGGCCCCTTTGCGGGCGGAAGGCCTTTTGATTCTGGCCAGTGGCGGCGCGACTCACGATCTATCCGCCATGCCCGATCATCCGCGCACAGCCCCTCCGGAACCCTATGCCGAAGCTTTCGACGATTGGCTGGAAAACGTCATTACGGCCGGAGATGTCGACATCTTGCAGCATTACCGCCAGTCCGCGCCCCATGCCGAACGAAATCATCCTTACCCCCACGAGCATTTCCTGCCGCTTCTGATCGCTGCCGGCGCAGCCGCCCCGTCCACCGCAGGCCGCCGATTGCACCGGCATTTCGAATACGGCGTCCTTTCCCTGGCAGCCTACCGCTGGGATTAACCCGAACATCGCGAACGCGTGACATATTCGGATTAAAGCCGTTGACCGTGGCATTCGCTTCTCTGGTTCCGGTTGGCCTTGTGGCTAAAGTCTGGTATTATGGCATTTGCCTCGCATTGGAAGTCATCGCCCTCTATTTCCTCATTTCCAGTGTCTGGTTCTGGATGATGTCAACACGGTCGGATGATCATTCGAAGGAGTGTAAAAGGTCTATGAAAATTTACACCGGGGGTGGGGACCGCGGCCGGACCAGCCTGTTCAGCGGCGAGCGTATTGCCAAAGACGACGCACGGGTGGAAGCTTACGGCGATGTGGATGAGTTGAATTCTCTCCTGGGTGCTCTCATCGCCGCGCTGCCCGAAGACTGCGACGACAGGATCCGGGAACTCCAGCAGATCCAGGGGGATCTTTTCCGTGTGGGCGCCTGCCTGGCCACCTCCGGAGACGATCCCTCCTTTGAAACCACCCGGGATCTGCCCCTGGAAAGCGCGCGTTTCCTGGAAGAAGCCATCGATCGAATGGACGACCAACTGCCCCGGCTGAACCGTTTCATCCTGCCGGGAGGGCATCCGGCCGCCTGCTGGAGCCATGTGGCGCGTTGCGTCTGCCGGCGCGCCGAACGCCATGCCGTCCGGATCGTCCGTCAATCCGCCGCCGACAGCCAGCCGTATACCGGAACCCTGACCTATCTGAACCGGCTTTCCGATTATCTCTTCGTGCTGGCCCGTTTTTGCAATCAGGCCACCCACACATCCGATATCTCCTGGACCCCCTGATGACCAACGTTCATGCTTCTCCAGCCGGCCGTGTGCATACCAGCCGGATAACGCGGCGGGCCTGGCTTACCGAGGACACCTTCATCCTGGGGCTCGAACGACCTCACCCATTCGAATTCCAGGCCGGTCAGCACATATGCCTATTCCATGGCCAGACGACGCGGGACTACTCCCTCATCCCCGGGCGGCGCCACAACGAACTGACTCTTCTGATTCGTCGGGTGTCGGAAGGCCTTGTCTCGAATCAACTGAGCCGCTCCCCAGAAGACAGTCCAATTCAGTTTTCAGGCCCTCATGGATATTTTACTTTTCGTCCCTCCCCACGCCATCCGGTCCTGGTGGCTACGGGCACAGGGATTGCCCCTTTTGCCGCCATGTGCTTTTCAGGCCTGACCGGATTCACCCTTCTCCACGGCGTACGGCATCCCGGGGAGCTCTATTTCCGGAACCGCCTGGCACCGGCGGCGCGGCTTTACATGCCTTGCCTGACCTGCCATGGGGAAGACCTGCCCCAGGGAACCTTTCCGGGGCGTGTCACCGCTTATCTGGCAGATAAAATGGCGGTCGGCGAATATGATTTCTACCTGTCCGGTCGGCGGGAGATGATTGCCGAGGCCATCGCGATTATAGACCGTCGGTTTCCATCCTCTCGAATTTATTCAGAAACTTTTTTCTGACAACCAAATGAACCTTGACAAATACCCATGGTCCTTTTAAGACCTCGGGACGTCGTTGAAGGCTTTTTCTACCGCATTACCCAAGAAGGAGAGGCGCGCATGAAGCACCGACAAATCACCTTGCCGGCCGATGAAATGCCCCGCCAATGGTACAACATTCTGGCGGACATCCAGATGAATCCTCCCCTGGGACCGGACGGCAATCCCATTGCCCCGGACGACCTGGCACCGGTTTTTCCCATGAATCTGATCGAGCAGGAAGTCAGTACGGAACGCTGGATCGATATACCGGAACCCGTCATGGACGTCCTCAGCATCTGGCGGCCCTCTCCTCTGATGCGCGCCTATGGTTTTGAAAAAGCGCTTGGTACACCGGCCAAAATCTACTACAAAAACGAGGGTGTCAGTCCCCCGGGCAGTCACAAACCCAACACGGCCATTCCGCAGGCCTACTACAACAAAATTTTCGGCATCGAACGCATGACCACGGAAACCGGGGCCGGCCAGTGGGGCAGCGCCCTGTCCTTTGCCTGCTCGCAATTCGGACTGGAATGCCGGGTCTATATGGTGCGCATCAGCTTCGACCAGAAACCTTACCGTAAAGCCATGATGGAAGCCTGGGGCGGCCGGTGCGTGCCGAGCCCCAGCACGGAAACCAAGGCCGGCCGGGATGCCCTGGCCATCGATCCGGATACACCCGGCAGCCTCGGCATTGCCATCAGCGAAGCCATCGAAGCGGCCGTGGCCGATACCAGCGGCAAGACCCGCTATTCTTTAGGCAGCGTTCTGAACCATGTCATGCTGCACCAGACCGTCATCGGCCTGGAGGCCAAGAAACAATTCAACCTGATCGGTGATTATCCGGATATCGTCATCGGCTGCGCCGGCGGCGGGAGCAATTTCGCCGGTCTGGCCTTCCCTTTCGTGTACGACAAGATCCATGGCCGCGACGTGGCCATCTACCCGGTGGAACCCATGGCCTGTCCCACCATGACGCGGGCGCCCTTTGTCTATGATCACGGTGACACGGCCGGCTACACCCCGCTTCTGCCCATGCACAGCCTGGGGCATGCCTTCGTGCCGCCGCCGATCCACGCCGGCGGACTGCGCTACCACGGTATGGCCCCCACCGTCAGCCAGTTGATCTCGGAAGGCCTGTGCGCGCCAAGAGCGGTGACCCAGACCGAAGCCTACGAAGCCGGCGTATTGTGGGCCCGTACCGAAGGGTTTATCCCGGCCCCGGAAACCACCAACGCCCTGGCCCAGGTGGTCAAGGAAGCCCGCCAGGCCAAAGAAGAAGGCCAGGCGAAAACCATTGTGGTCAGCTGGAGTGGCCACGGGTTGCTGGATTTGGGGGCTTACGACCGTTTTTTGGCCGGCGAGTTGAACGACGTTGCCATGCCGGACGAGGACTTGCGGCGTTCCCAGGAAGTTTTTGCCGATTTCCCCAAACCCAGCGAATTGAAGAGCACGCCCTAACCCTGATGTATGCTAACGGGGCCGGTGAGAAGCCAATCTGTTTCCGCACCGGCCTCCATCCACGCCCGAGGAAAGGCCGCCATTGGACGCCCCAAAACACCCCCCAGAGCCGCAAACCGGGACACTCCAGGGCAAAGAAATCCGCTGCCCCCGACTGGGGGGACCGGTTGCCTTCCGTTATTGTGAACGGTCGGGACCCGAAGGAAAACCCTGCTTCAAGATCGCGGACTGCTGGTGGCAGCACTTCGACGTGATCGGGTATCTGCGGAAGCGGCTGACCACCGAAGAACTCCGTCAGGTTCTGGTGCAACGCCCCCGGCCGAAAGTAACCAGCCTTGTCGAAATGATCGCCCGGGCCCGACAGAATCTGTCTGCGGATCACAATGAGGGATAGGCCTCAGCAAACCGAATCGTCACTTGATTTTAGCCGTTTGCAAACGACCACGTTTTCATGTAGGGTAACATCATCCCACCAGCAGGATTCCCCATAACATAAGGAGGCCCGTTATGCGTCTATCCCGAAAGGTTTTGGCCCTTACCCTGATGATGCTGATTGTTTTTCTGGGACCAGCCTATGGCATCGAGCCCATTCCCACGGAATCGGGGTTCAGCGGTTTTCTTTCCATCGGCGGGGGATACAGCAATGTCAAAAGCAATATGATCTCGGGCAACGCCTTTGGCGACGTGGGGGACCGCACCATCGACTCCCTGACGGACAGCCCGGATTCCAACAGCTCCGGATCGATGCAGTTCAACTACGACCTGCGCTACACCTTTGCCAGCACCCGCACCCAGGTCTTCCTGGGGAACTCGCTGGAAGATACCCTGCGGTACGATTTTGCCACCCAGTTGGGTGTTTCCCAGGAACTGCCCGGCAAAAACCTGGTGGCCCTGAGCTTTCTTTTCTCCTCCATTCCCACCGAGGTCTGGGAAGACCCCTACGTCACCAACTTGCGGCGCTCCCGCACCGATCGCGACTCCAAAGGCTTCCGGCTGGCCTGGGACCGCATCTTCGGCTCCGAACTCCAGATCCAGTACTCCTACCGCGAAATCGAGCTCGACGACGAATTGAGCGGCATCTTTCTGGGATTGCCTGCTGCCCAGCGCAACCTGCTGGATCGCGAGGGTGACCACCACAAGGCCGAAGTGCTGTACCGCTTCTTCTTCGACGGGAAAAAACACGCCATCATCCCGGCCATTACCTATTTCAACTACGACCTGGATGGCGATGCCATGGCCAATGACGGGGTGGATTTCCAGATTTCCTATGGCTACAACGGAGAGCGATTCTCGGCGGTGGTGAACGCCTTTATCGGTTACGCCGACTATGACAAGCGCAACCCCATTTACGGCAAGACGCAGGACGAAGACCGTTACGGTGCCGGTCTGATCGGCTTTTACCACGAGCCCTTTGGCTGGAGCGTGCCGTTTTTCAAAAAGACCAGTCTCTACATCAAGACAGACTATTTCGAAAGCGATGCCAACATCGATTTCTACGACACGGAGATATTTACGGCAGGGGCCGGGTTCTTTTTCCGGTTTTAAGCCACCGGTATCTTAAGCTGACCCACAATAAAGAGGCGGCCCATGCAGGCCGCCTCTTTATTGTGGGCAAATTATTCTGGAAGCCCCCTGGTCGTCTCAGTGGCAGTGGTGGGCCCCCTGTATCACCGGAATGCCGGTTTTGTTTTCGATAATGGCCGCCATTTCAAAATAAACCGGACACATCCTGACTGCGGAAGAGGTTCAAAGCGTCCTGGCTGTCTTCGAACTCGAGGGAATGATGCTTGCATCCATTGCGGGTGCATACCTTGATGATCCCGCCGACTTTCAAATCCAGACCGATAACGGCAGCTTGGCAGTTCCCACAGGCCTGATGAACCGGAAACGGGCGATAGCAAAGCGGACAGGAGCATTCCACGACCGCGTCGGGGATATCGTCGACGTTTTCAAAAATTTTTGTATAACTGCCGTAAATCTGACTGAGGTAAAGATGCCCGATGCGATTGCCGATTTTCACCAGAAACTGAATCGAATCCAGATTGTCGACCTTGGGATGGGATGTCATCAACGACATGTGGCAATGGGGACACTGGACATGAATCTGAATACCGTGGGCCATAGCGGTCGCCTCCTTCTCAGCGCATAGGTTTGTTGGCGTTTCACATCGCGTGCCGAACCTCTCCGGGACCTCTCCTACGGGTGGAGGGTTTGGATCAAAACGTACCCACCTCCTGGAGTCCCAGGGCATAAGGTTCGATCCGCTCCGAACCGGTCATGATCTTTTCCAGTTCCACCGTAAATTCGCTGCGTTGACTGCTAGTGTACCATCGGTTCCATGCTTCCGGGGACTGCCACATGGACACCACCGTAATGTTGTTGGGATCGTGGAGATCACGCCAGGTTTCCGAGGCAATGTAGCCGTCCATCTTCATGGCTTCATACCGTGCACGGATCAGGATCTTGGATACCTGATCAAGGTGCTCCGGTTTGAATTGCCGTTTAATCAATACTTTGATCGCCATGTTTGCCTCCTTTCCTCAAGCAGCCCTTTGCAAGGGCCACCAGCACGGCGGGGCCCGTTCCGCATGACAGGGAAATGGGTTACCCGGGGAACAGGCCTCCCGACCGATCATGATTTCTGGTCAAACCATATCGTCGATGGTGTAACCACAACGGCGATACGCAATCGACGGAACCGGGAAAATAGCAACCTTGGAATCTGAGGTGAAAGGGAATGGAAGCCCTACGGAAACGCAGTCATACGGCGTGAGAACTGGCCCGCTGCAAGTGTCGACTGAAGACGAAACATAAGATGATATCAAAAATTAAGGCGTTAACAGGGATCTGTCAAAACCGGCGATGTTGTCCAGATAAGGCCGTTTGGGGTTGGTCCGAAGACCGTTCAGGCCAGATAAAAACGCAGCAGAATGAAATAGAGGCAACCACCGCCCAACAAAATCACCAAAGGCACCGCCATACGGCGGTAGACCGGCATGAGGGAAGTCTGGAAATAGGCATTGGACAAGAGCAGACACAGGTGGAGCGGCGACAGCAGGACGCCCGTAAAACCGCTGACCAGCGCCAGGGCAAGATAAGGCAATAACAGCGGGCTCTCTCCCAACGCGTGGATAAGGGTAATCAGGATGGGAAAGGTGGTACCCACAAAGGCGATGGTAATACCCCCGACAACACCCACGATAAAAGGCAGAACCACGGCAATGGCCATCAGGGGAATCTGCCAGTGCATGATTTCCCGGCTGAGTTCCGCAACCGCCCCGCTGTCTTCCAACATGCCCTTGAAAATGAGGATGGCGGTCACCATGTAGATCATCTTCAGCATAGCGGGCTGGACCAGGATTCCCCAGCGGGCCTTCGCCGGCATCCGGTTCATTTGCCAGACCCACCCGATGCCGATACAAAGGGCGGCAATCAGGCCGGCTTCCTTGGTGAGGGCACGGGATTCCAGCGGCAAAAGAGCGAACAGGCCTTGCCCCATTCCCAGGCCTCCCACGATGACAATGAGGATAGGGGTCAGTTCCCTGACAAACTGTCCCACACGTCTCTCCCCGCTGTTGTCGGCAGCGCCTATCCGCCCCCTCAGCGGCCAATACCCCGCAAGGATCGCCACCAACGTGAGCGGCAGGGTGACCAAGACCAGCTGCCAAATGTCGATGCCTGCCAGGGCCGTGGTCAGGAGGATCCCCGGATACAATGGCCACCAGTACTCCCAGATGTGCCGATACCAGTAGTTGATAAAACTCAAGGTAGCGCCAGGCAGGTGATGGGATTTTCCCAGGGTCTTGACCATGGGGGCTGAAAAAATGGCCCCGCCCGGCATGGGCAGCAGGCCGATCAGCGCCGGAAAGACCACCAGGTTCAATTTCGGCCAGCGGACCATGCCCTTGTAGGCATCCAGCAGGCGGCTCATCTGCCCTGTTTTCTCCAGGCTGTGGCTGAGGGCCAGAATCAGGCTGACGATGATGGTCAGGCAGAGGGTTCGGGGATCCAGCGTGGCGGCCAGGACCGACCTGGCCATGGGACCGGGCGTCATGCCGAACACGAGACCCAGGCTTACGGCTCCCAGGATAAATGCGTGGCCCAGCGCCCACTTGCGTTTGATCACCAGCAGGATCAGGGCAAAGACCAGAAGAATGCGCAACATGGCCGGCATGGTTTCAACCAGGGGAATCATCGGGATAGCGGCGGTCCTTTTCGCAATGGGTATGAATGGTTGACGGACATGGCCGTTCAGGCATGCTGCCCATAGCACCTCGGGCGGACCGGAGGCAAACCCTTTTCGGTCCGTGATGCATCGATCACGCACTTAACGCATGACCGCCAATGCCGCAACCGTCGCGCCCCTGCCCCGATCGATGCCCCTGCCAAGACGGCCTCCGGCATAGCGCCGCCCGTTCTCTGCACCATTGGTCTTATAGATCAGGCCGTGGATCGGCGAAAGGACGCCAGGTGATCGGCAATCCGGTCCACATGGTCATCCAGCAGCTTTTCCGCCCGGTGCAGCTCTTCCTCTGAACGGAACCCCGATTCCAGTTCTCTGAAAATGATCTGATAGGACTGACGCGGCCGGTAGGCTCCGGGCCAACTTACCGGAGGCCTGGAATAAAGCCCGTTTTCGAAAGGAAAATGGCACAGGCCCGAAGCGTTCGCACGACGGTAAGGCCAGGATCGCTTGACGTCGAGCAGTTCCAGCAGGCAGGCCGACGCTTCCCGATCGGGACGGAAATCTTCGGGCCCGATCATTCGACCGACCTTTTCTTCCAAAACTTCGAAAATGGCCCTAACCAGTTGGTGCTCGGTAATGATGAGACCATAAAAATACCAATCCTCCAGGATGGTCTGAAGGATTTGTCCAAAGCGCACCGGCAGTGCCCCAGTGGAAGGACAAAAATAGGACCGGCAGGCTTGGGCGCCGTAATAGCTCAGGTAGCGTAAATCATGCCCTCCGTTGCCGGGCGCATCCGGATGAAGCAGACAGCCCACGCGCGTGTGGCCGGAACCGATCAGCCCCAGGAAAGGACAATGGTGGAACTGGGGAAAGGGTCGATCCTCCGGCGTCCACCCTTCGATCGCCTGACGGAACGCCTCGATCCCGTCTTCCGTCCGGGGTGTTTTGGCAAAACGCGCCGTTCTGCGGGCCAGGCGTTCCAGAAGGGCGCTCCGGCTGGGATCGGCAACGTTATATAGCCCGCAGCAGGCCCCGCATGAGACCGTTTCGTTTACCTGGCAGAGGTAGAGTTTGGGGGGGCTGTGATTGTCCATTGGGATCGAGGTGTTATAATTTCAAATCAGAAGTCAGGAGACAGAAGTCAGAATTCAGGAGAAAAGCATTAAAGCGACAAGCTCAAAGCTGAAAGCAACAGCAACCCCACCGACCTCTAACCGCCAACGAACCGTGCAACGCTCCTGCTTTCAGCTTGAGGGAATTTCCTTTAAGATCCAGTTATAGCGAAGGCAACCCTTGCCCCCGGATGCGCTTAATCCAACATCTCCTTCACCAACGCTTCCCATTCCGCTTTCAGGGAGATATCCGGCCGCATTCCATATGCGGGCAGCTTATACGGGCGCCAGCAGTTTTTCCAGGGATAGAATATTGGCGGCCCGTCCCACGACAACCACGGTATCATTGGCGTCCAGGATGGTTCCGGCATCGGGATTGAATACCATGCGGCCATCTTCCTTTTTTATGGAAATGATCATCACATCGAATTTCGCCCGGATCTCGGACTCGTAAAGTGTCCGGCGCACCACTTTGGAATTGGGCCGAATGGAGAGTTCTTCCACTTCCACATCCACGTTCTCGTCGGCAAAGGCCATCTCCAGGAATTCAATCACCGTGGGACGCAAAATGGCATGGGCCATACGGCGGGCGCCGAGGTCGTAGGGCGACACCACCCGGTTGGCGCCGGCTGCGGTCAGGGTCCGTTTGGCTGAATTCTGGATCGACCGGGCCACGATGAAAATATCCGGATTCATCTGGCGGGCCAGAAGCACCAGGAAAACATTGTCGGCATCGTTGCCCACCACCGTGATCAGTCCACGGGCCCTTTCGATGCCGGCGCGCATCAGCAGCGACTCATCCGTGGCCGATCCCAGCAGATAGAGGATGCCGTCTTCCTCCATTATCGAGGTGCGGGCTTCTTTCTGTTCGATCACCACCACATCCAGATAGCGTTGGATCAGAAACCGGGCCAGAGCCCGCCCCATACGCCCATAGCCGCAGATGATATAATGCTCTTTGAGCTTATTGATTTGCCGATCCAATTTGCGTCTCCCCAGGACATGACGGATACGTCCTTCAACCAGGAATTGGATAAAATTGCCCACGACATAGAGAAAATAGCCGACCCCCAGGAAAATGAGGACCAAGGTGAACATGCGGCCGACCTGGCTTACGATGTGAACTTCACCGTAGCCGACCGTCGCAATGGTGATAACCGTCATATACAGGGCGTCGAAAAAATTCCACCCCTCGATGGCCATGTAGCCACCGGATCCCAGAGCCAGAAGGGCAATGAAAAGAACGACCGATATGAGGGTCTTGTACCCGTGATCCACCATCGACCTCAGTGTTCCCGATTGGGCGATTGAGCGCGTGGGTGCGGCCCGCCCTTGGCTGTTCAACCATTATGAAATACATAGCGTATAAACAGATTATATCTATCATGTTTTCCCTCAAAAAAACAGAATGGGGAAACGATCGTGTCCGAATACCCCGCGGGACGGATGAAGTTCGCCCTAACACCGTGCCGACAGGCGTTGATTATTGAACGGCAGCGCGTTAAAGACAAATGACCTTACCAGGGCGGAGAGGGATGGGTTGCCGCAGACAGGGAGACAGACATGCCGAACCTTCCGGAACTTCAAAAACGCCTCGAGAAACTTGAGGCGGAAATCGCCGAAGCCAAACAGCGTCTTCCGGCACACTCCGTCAAACCGGCGGTCATGCACATGCTGCTGGATCTGGAAGATGAATACGACGCCATCCTGCAGCAGATCGCGCGATTGAAAAAAGCCGGGCAACCATGACCCCGTCATAAGCGGTAGAAAGAAAAAATGCCATGTCAGCAAAAGCGGCTGTATTTGAAACGACCTACCGGCATTACCTGGATCGGATCGCGGGCATTGATTATCTGGAACGGGCCGATCGGCTCGGCGCCGAAGTGGTGGACGGTGCCCTGGAAATCAAGCTTTTCGGACGGGCCTACCGCATTTCCCGGGAGGGCGTCAGCGGCCCCGACGACAAGCCGGTCAGTTTTGGCGTACGGGTGGTGCTGTGCTGCTATATTCTCCAGTGTCCGGAATCTGTTCCGCCGAGCGGCGACTGGATGACCTACCGGGAATTTCGCGACGCCGGCCCCCTGGTGGGCTATTTCCAGGCCAATACCCACAAAATCATCGAAACCGCTTTTGCCGGCAATTCAGACGGTCTTATCAGGGCCTGCCAACGGCTGGGGGGAAAACCATTTGATGACGGGGGGGCTTATGATGCCTCCCTGACCTTTCCCTTTCTGCCACGTATCCCGGTCCTCCTGCGCTTCAACGACCGGGACGAAGAGTTTCCGGCGCAATGCGCCGTCATGTTTCCCCGGTCCGCCGAGGCGTTTCTCGATATGGAATGCATGGCCATCGGCGGCACCCTCCTGGCCGGAACCCTGGTAGGTTCCCTTCAGGACTGACAGCAGGCGCGTGTTGTGCTCCGTTGGAGGCTATATGGAAGGGCTGCCGTTCCTTCCAGCTTTGAGCTTGGCGCTTTCAGCTTCCATTACCGACGGCTGTCTCCTGACTTCTGACTCCTGACTCCTTTCTCTTGGCTCCTGACGACTGTCTCCCCCTTCACGCCTCGGATACCACCCGCGCAAACAGCTTGTCGGCTTTCCGGACCCAGCGCCGGAAGGCCTGAGGGTCCCATTTTTCAGGGTATTGACTGTAGTGGCAAAAAATCTTGCGGCCCATGGTGGTCGCCCGGTTAAGTTTCAGGAGCAATCCCGGCCGCGAGATTCCCCGGATCAACGTCATCAGGGTCGCCTTGAGGTCCGGTGTTTCAAACAGTCCGTTGATGGACGGCGTCAGCATCTCACCGCTGAGAATGTCCTTGCGCATCAGGAAGGCCAATTCCCCATGGCTCAGGTCCTGAAGAATCTCCTTGAGGGCCGCCAGGGCCGCAAAATGACGGCCCCGGCCGGGACCACCAAACCACATGCGGTTGTATGGCCAGAGACCGTCAATATGTGTGTTGCCCGCCTCCAGCGCGTTGGCAATGGTGCGGGCGGCCAGCATGCCCCCCACCAGAGCCCCGCCCACACCGCACCCGGTGGTGGGAATGACCTGTCCGGCGGCATCGCCCACGGCCAGGAAACCGGAAGCCGCAAGGCTGTAGGGCGACCGGCCCACCAGAACCGTTCCGCCGCCGCCGCGCAATGTTTCCGCCCGGATGGAGGGTCGCTGCCGAATCATCTCCTCCACGATGGCGCGCGGATCGACGCGGCCCGGCGCATCCTTGACGCCGCCCCCCACATCGATCACGTCCGCATGGTGTCGATGGGTCCAGAAATAACCGCGGTAGGCACCGTAGCGGTAATGATCCGTTAAATCGTCTTCATCAGCCCGGTCCATATCCAGACGCCTGACCGTCCGATGGACCACAGCCAGGTCGCCCTTGGAAAAGGGGCGATTGATGGGCGACGCGCCCTGGAGACCGGTGCGCAGCGCCGCGCGGTATCCGGTGGCATCCACGGTCACATCGGCACCGACATCAAACGTCTGCTCGCTCTGCCCTTCGGTTACCCGCATCCCTTCGACGACCACATCGCCCAGGGCCGCACCGGTGTTCCCAAGGAGTCCGTCAACCCGGTGGCCATATACGATGCGTGCGCCGGCATCGACGGCCTGCTGCCGCAGCAGGCGGTTCAGAACCACACGATCGGTGGTAATATAGCGAAAATCCACATCGTTGCGGGTCCGGCCGGAAAGATCCGGCGCCCTGATCTGCAATTGTTTCATGACGTGAGGCTCGAACAGGTTGGCATCCAACTCGTCTTTTTTAACCAGAGGCCCTTCATAGCCGTCCGGCCCCATGGTGGGCAGATCAAATCCGGCGGCTTCCAAAGCATTTTTTTCAACCGCGTCCGACCAGTTGTGGCACGCCTCGGTTTCGTCCCCGTTTTCAAATACAACGACCCCGACACCGGCCCGCGCCAAATCGCGGGCCAGAACAGTGCCACCCGGCCCACCTCCGGCCACCACCACCTGATATCGATCCACCAACGAATCCCCCTCTCGCCTTCTGCTACCTTATTTGGTTTTCCAACGTCATCGTCTCAACAACCGGATCCAGCGCCAAACGTTCAGCAGGCCCACAAGTGCGCCGGCAACATAGGTCAGGGCACAGGCCAGCAGGATTTTGCGGGCCGCCGGTATGTCTTCGGGCGGAATATAACGTCCCTCCTCAAGAAGGGGCAATGCCCGCCGAAAACTGGCGTCAAGCTCGGTCGGCAGGGTCAGCAGGTGAATCCCCAGGGGAATGCACAAGGTCCCCAGCCCCCCGAGGAAGATTAGCACACCCGTGGCCGGAACCCTCGTTATCAGTGCCATCAGGGGGACGGCCATCATGACAAATGCGCCGAGTCGCTCCAGGCGTGCGGCCAGCCCCACCAAACGCGTGCGGGTTCGCAGGGGCGGGTAGCCCTGCTGGTCCTGAATGGCATGACCGACCTCGTGCGCGGCCACCACAGCGGCGGTAAGCGTTCGCCGTCCGCACCGGGCGCGGGTGAGACCGACCCTTTTTCTTTCCGGATCGTAATGGTCTCCGACCGGCGTTTCGGTCACAGGCACCGCACCGAGATCATGTCGATCCAGGATCAGCCGGGCCAGATCGAAGCCGTTACCGGAAAAGTATTCCTCCCGGTCGTAGCGGTTTAAAACCCACCGGGCCCACCCGTAGGGACCGTAGAGTACGACAAGAACCACAATGACAAGAATGATGACCATAACCATCTGCGCTCACAAGAAATAACCATCATCATGCGTTGCGCCCGGACGCCTGACAGGTCAGGATTGTTTTGACTTGTCTATACCATAGGCGATAGCTTTGGGCGAATTGAAATGCCGGGCGATGGCATGATCATTTCGGCCGCCCCGCAACAGGAGAATGTCACATGCTGGAAATCGGACGCTACAATACCCTCGTGGTGCAAAGAGAAGTGGATTTTGGTCTTTACCTCAACCCCAAGGCGGAAGAAGTTCTGCTGCCATCCAAATACGTGCCCCGTAACGTGCGCCCCGGCGACACCCTGCGGGTTTTCGTGTACACGGATTCCGAGGATCGCCCCGTGGCCACCACCCTCACGCCCAAGGCGGTGGTCGGTGAGGTCGCCTATCTCAGGGTCAAGGACATTTCACCGATCGGCTGTTTCATGGACTGGGGCCTGGAAAAGGATCTTCTGGTCCCCAAAAACGAGCAGCAGGGCAAAATGCAGGTCGGACGACGCTATGTCGTCAAAGTCCTGTTGGATCCGAAAACCAACCGCGTCTACGGTTCCACCCGTATCGCCCGCCATTGCGCTAAAGCCGACCAGGAGCTTCGCACGGGCCAGCAGGTCAGTCTGATGATCATCCAGTTTTCCAAGCTCGGCACACTGGCCGTGGTGGATAATCAGTATCTGGGGATGATCTACCACAGCGATACGTATGAAGTCCTCAAAATCGGCAGTCGGCGGCCTGGCTATATCCGCAAAATCCGCAGCGACGGTAAAATCGATCTTACCCTGAAAAAACCCGGGCCCGTTTCGCTTTCCGATTCCGGCCGGCGCATCATGGAAGCCCTGGAGAAGGCCGGCGGCTTTCTCCCCTTACATGACAAAAGCAGCCCCGGGGAAATCACCGAACACTTCCAGATGAGCAAAAAAGAGTTCAAACGGGCCATTGGCGGCCTCTATAAAAAAAGGCTGATCGAAATTACAAACCAAGGCATCCGTCTTGTTAAGTGAGTCCCTTCCCCCTAAAGGAGGCCTCAGATCGATACTAATCGCCCGCCAGAAGCACCGCCCGTCCACCCTTGTCGGATGGGCTTCCGACCCTTTTCAGCCCTGCATCGACGGCTTTTGCAACCATGGCGCGGAAAGACGATCGGCTGACATGCAGCTTGGGTTCGACCACCAGGAGTTTGCCGCCCGGCGCCAACATGGACTGGATCTCCGTGAAAAAGAATTGCGGGTCGGGCGTTTCGTGGACCATATAAAAGGCCAGGATGAAATTGGCCTGACATTCCAGGCCGATCCCGTTCGCACGGCACTGGTGATACACGATTCGATCGGCAACGCCATGACGATGGGCTTTTTTCCGAACACGCCCCAGCATGTCGGCCTGCAGGTCGACGGCAATGACCTGTCCGGAAGCCCCGACCAGTTTAGCCATATCGATGGTGAAAAATCCCGGACCGCACCCCACGTCCACCGCCGTATCTCCCGGCTGAATATAGTCACCAACCAGCTTGGTCGGATTCTGGAGCCAACGTCGAACCCAATTATCAAGCATGAAGGCCATTTGATAAGGGCAAACCCGCCCCCCTTGATGGGGGTCACCAATCAAGTTTGACGCCATTTCATCCCCCTAAGGTGTTTAGATAATATACACTAATAATAAATTTTTTAGTCGAGCGTTTTTTTGAGAAACGCTTCCAGTTTTTCCAGGAATTCGATAAGGAAATCGATACGCTTTTTATCCAGATTCATGAAATATGCTTTGAATCCGCCATCCATGGTTTCATGCCAATGCCTATGGGCATAGTAAGCGGTTTTCCCCTTGCTGGTCAGTTTGACGATGGCCCGCGAGCTGTTCTGCGGATCGGTAATTTTTGCTGTAAGTCCTTTTTTTTCCATCCTTTTCAGATTCTGTGAGATGGCCCCTTTGGTCACCCCAAGAAGCTTTGACAAATCCGTCACACTGGCGGCTTCATCTTGATCGCCCACAATTTCGACCAAATGAATTTCCGTGCTTGTGAGGTATTCGTCCGTACCGAAACGGCGTGGCACCTGCTCCAATTTCACGGCCAGCGCCACCACCGCCTGGAACCGTTCATGCAGGGCATGGATTGATCTTGGATTCATGCCTTAAGCGTATATCTACTTAACACCATTGTCAACCTGCGCTAGGGCCAAAGGACCTTCAGATCCCGCAGCATTCGGCTGACCACCATACCGTGTTCGGCCAAAAAAATGGTCAGTTCCTCCAGGGCCTCCTCTTCGATGCTGACGCCGCCCGATAGAATAAGCTCGGCCAGGCTGGCGGCTGCGTCCAGCATACGATCATAGGCGTCGGCGTCTTTTTTGAGCATCGGGGACATTATCGATCCTTCGGCAGCATTATGTCCTTTGCCGCATCACGGACGGTGTTTCACCGTCGACGGCGCGGACGGGGCAGACACGATGTCCGGAAATTCGTTACGCCGGACCAAACATCCCGACCACAGGGCGTTCGGGGTCGGCCGGCTCTCTCACGGGCGTTCCTTATTTGGACTGCCGCTTGGCCTTGCCGGTTTTGGCCGCTTTCGTTTCAGTGGTTGGGGAGGATTTCTCAGGCACGGTTTCCGAGGGCGACATGATCGGCTTGATGCCTTTGAGGATTTTGACCACCTCGGGACCGTTTTTGGCCAGATGGATCGCAATGGCATCGACGGTCGCGTCTTCGATCACCACGTCAAGTTCGCTGGATTTGATGAACCCCGCCAGGTTCTCAGCGGCATCGAGCATTTTATCATAGGCTTCCGCCTCTTTTTTAACGTCAAATACCTTGTCGAGTTCAACACCGTTGCGTACCACGACATATCGTGTAATCACCGCCATATAGAGGTTCTCCTTCTGCTTGGGGTTGTGCGTTTGACTTGCTCCGTTCTCAGGGCGCCAGTACCATCCCGGATTGGGCATGGGATCGAATGGCGCTGTCGCTGAACCACCAGTACTGCTTTGCTCCGTTGATAAAGGGTTCGATCTGGTCCCCGGCATGGGGATGAAACACACGCCCGCTGACACCGCCGGGGATGACGGCCACCACTTTGTCCGTGTCACCGAGGTCTGCTACCATGCGCAGGGACGCGGAAAAAGAAACCGCAAAGGTGTCGTTGAAGTCGTATAGCCCGCGGCGCAGCGTTTCCCCGGATCCGCTGACGCCGTGCTTGCCACCGCCCAAAAACCCTTTCCCGAAACCGTTCCGGCGAATCGGACTGACGAACTCGATGGTGTGGGCCTTGCGCCATTGCCACTGGCCCATGTCCGTGCCAAATCGGGCAACAAGATCAGCAAATGCCTCGCGCGCCGCTACGTACAGGTTATCGTCCAGGGTTTCCTGCCTGTCCGATGTGGCGATATCGTCAAACCACGACGACTGCCCCTTTGCCACCATGTTCTGGAAGCGCTCCTGCCAGAAGTACCAGGTGGCCAGCATGTGGCGGGTCAGGGACTCACCCAACTCGTCCTGAAATACCGTTATGGCCCAGTGGTTATAAATGGTGTGGAAGATGGTGGGCGCCACCAGGTCGGCATCATCTTCAAATTCCCATTGTGCCAGGATAATTCCCATGTCCCGGGTATCCTCGTGGGCCTTCAACACCGGGACCATAATGGGCACGAGTGCTTCCGCGAGAAGGTTGCGGGTGTCGCGCTGGAACTGCCAATGGTCGTCTGCGGAGATGGAGGGGGTGGCTTCCAGCAAGGCTTTTAATCGCCGGTATCGGTAGGAAGACGCAAAATAGGAGGAATAATAGTAGGGATAGTCCGCCCCTACGGTTTTATGATTGCAGGTGCCCACCCACCCCTTTTCCGGGTTGCTGGCCTGGGGCATGTCGTCGAAAGGAATCCAGTCGGACCAGTTGTCCCGGCCTGCACCGACGCGGTAAGGCACCGTTCCGTCGCCACGGATTCGCCGGGGCAGTGTTCCCGAAACATGCCAGCCGATGTTGCCCTGGCGGTCGGCGAAAACAAAATTGAGCTGAATCGTGTTCCAGTTGCGCAGGGCCTTGCGGAACCCTTCCGCAGAGGTCGCCTGCATGGTCCGTACAAATTGGATGTCGGGTGCCATGACTTCGGCCATGGCCCATCGCAGGGACAGGACCTTGTCGGTTTCCAATTGAGGGAAGACATCCGATATGACCGGTCCCCGCCTGGTGAGGCGAATCGTGAATTTCTCTTCGCCGAAGCCCCGCGGATCGGCATCATCTTTAAACCGCAAGGTCTCCTCGATAACTTCGAAGGGAATTGATCGGTCGCCCTCCAGGTACCGCCCGGTATCCGATGGGTCCAGGGTTTCCACATAGAGGTCCTGAACATCACCATAGGCGTTGGTAATACCGGCAGCCACATGATCGTTGCGAAAGATGGGCATGCTGGGCAAGCCGGGAATATGAACCCCCACGACCCTAAGCTCCGGCGTTATCAGGCCACAGGGGTACCAGGGCCCGGGCAGGATACGCGCATCCAGGTGGGGATCGTTGGCCAGGATGGGTTTGTCGTTCGGTGACAGCCCCGGACCGGCAGCCCAATTATTGCTGCCCATGGTCATGGGCTGGTCTTCCAGGTAGGCCAGAAGATCCTGCTGGGCCGCAAGACCGAGGCGGATTCCCGAAGCGGGCGGTGGAGGGTTCGATACAAGCCCCCCCTCGTCTTCATCGGGATTGATGTTCAGGGGAAACAGCTCGACGGCTTTCTCCGGCCCCAGCTTGTCAATCAGCATCTGGGCAATGATTTCGGTCTTGATATTGGCCGACGTGCTCCAGCTCATGTAGTACATGATGGCCAGTGCATCGCTCAGTGACCAGGGCGCGGGTTGAAGTCCGGCCAGATCGAATTCCAGATGATGATCTTCCGGACAGGTTTGGATAAACGCATTGATCCCTTCGATGTACGCATTCAACAGTCCGGTAACGTCATTTTGCAGCAGGCGTGCATGGCGTTCGGCCAGGCGCCGGACGCCGATGGTTCGCATGCGCCGGTCCAGGGGCAGCGCCTTGGCGCCCACCAGTTCGGATATGCGGCCGGATGCCACCATGCGGGTGAGTTCCATCTGGAACAAACGATCCTGGGCCGTGACAAATCCCATGGCCCGGAAAGCATCCGGCAGGTTGTCCGCGTAGATGTAGGGCATGCCCTTTTCATCACGCAGCACCTCGACCGGTTGCCGTAACCCTGTCATCACAAGGGTTCCCGAATCCTGATAAGAATTTAATGAAGCGCATCCATAAAGGAGCCCGGTCATCATGAGAACGATCAGCACAGGACGGAACAATGGCATGGTGTTTTCCCTTTAGCGTCAATCACATGCTGTAGCACACTTGGGGTGAGGGTTGTTTGATGAAGGAACGTCAGTCATCCTGCTTCGAAGAATCGGAGGTGTCGGCTTTGCCGGCATCGCTCGGGTCTGTATCCTTCTTGAAAAAACGCCCCGATGCCGGTACGGCAAGATAGTAGAAGGCGGCTGCAAAGCAAACCATATTGGCAATGGAAAGCCACATGGCGGAAGCATTTTTACCGGCAAATAGAAACGCGAAAAAACCACCGTAGAGCACAATAAAAATACTGGAAAGCATGGCCATGACCCGGGCCCAGCGTCTGCCCTTGTAAAGAAACGTGCAGACGATCCCCCCGGCAATGGCAAACTTGATGAAAGAATTGGGATCGTAATAGGCGTAGGTCGTAAAAAGAAAACAGCACCACCCGGCAAACGTCAGCAGCACCGCACGTTGGACGGGTTGGGGCATCAACTCCAGTTCCGGAAGGGGTATCAGCATGGGCAATTCCTTTCGGATCGACAAATGGGGTTAGCAATCTTCGATTTATATCGTGTGCAGTATACACGGATTGCCGAAGTGCCGCCAGACGAAAATCCCCGGGAGGCATCCGTCAGGCAGAGCGCCTATCGGATCCGTCTCCGCAAACCGACGCGATTTTGCCAAGATGCCGATCTCAGATATAACGCCGTGCGCCGGCATAACGGCTTTTAAAATAGCCGTTCGACAACGATGCCATGCGGATGGTTTTGCCACGCCCGGGAGCATGAATAAACTGTCCATTGCCGCTGTAAAGCCCCACATGGGAAACACGTGAGCGGCTTCCAGTGGCAAAAAAAACCAGATCCCCCGGTTGCAGGGCGCTGCGGGACACCGGCCGACCGGTCTGGAATTGGGCCCGGGAGTTGCGTGGCAATTCCATCCCGTTGAGGCGATAGACCGTCATGGTCAGCCCGCTGCAGTCGAATCCGTAGCGGGCTGAAGTCCCCCCCCAGCGGTAGGGGGTTCCGATAAAACGGTGCGCGGTATGGACGAGGTCTTCCCGGAGGTGTGACCGCGCACTCTGGGCGCGGCCGGGCCGAACCACGTAAAAGTCATCGATAACCCCGCGCGCCTGCAATTCGACAGCCCGCTCGCGCGCCCTGCTTTTGGTATCGAACCTGTCGAACCGCACCTTACAGAGGCCGTCCAAATCAATAAAATAATAGGTATCGAGTCCATGAGCGGCCAGACGATCGGCATACATGGCCGCCCGTTCGGTAGTGGAAAACGCCCCCACCTGAATGGTGAAGGCGATGGAAGGCAGCAACGATTCAACAGGCGGCGGATACGGAACGGGAGTTGTCGCTTGTGGCGGCATGCCCACCGATGAACGGCATCCCGCCAGAAGAAGGATCAGCAGCAAGGCGTATCGGTGGGCACCGATCAAGGCCGGCCCTCCACGAACGGATCGATCAGGGGATCGCCGAGGCCCAAGAATCCATCGGCCGCCACGAGACGCGCCAGCTCCGGCCCCATGGCGGCCACCCCGCCGGCATCCGGTGGCGGAACAGGCAAAGGCCGGCGCAGGAAAAAGCGGCGGGGCACAAATTTCTGCAACATGGTGACGAAGTGCTGATAGTCCTCGAAATCTTCTTTGGGGTAGCTTTTGATTTCCACGTACCGCTTCCGGGACAATAGAAAGTAGGTATAACGTTCAACGTCGGCCAGACAGCCGAAAATGCCCCGCCGGTATGCCTTGTAGCCAATGAGGTGCATGCCATGCCTCATAACTAAAAAAAGTTAGCAACCTCCCGAATCCCGGGCTCCTATTGGGCATCGTCCAATTGCTTGAGGCGATCCGCCTGCTGGGTCTGAATCTGTTTAAGATCTTCTTTCATCGCCTTCATCTGGTCGACATGCTTCTTTCCGGCCAGTTCTTCAACCGTATCGTCCACCTGGCTTCTTGTTTCGGTGCCCTCGCACCCCGTGGTCATAAGAAAGGCCGAAAACAGGATCCCAGTAAAAACGAATGCCCCTATACCATGGCGCCATCTCTTCATAGTACCCTCTTGGAGGTTCCTCCCGCAGAGCGGGAAGCCCCAGGCAGCCCCTCGGAAGGGACTTGAAAATGGTTTTAGGCTTTGGTTTTGGTTTTCCCATTGTCCCGCGCCGAGCATCGGCGGGGCGGACGGGAAAAAGCGCGCGGACTGTCTGAGCCCGCCTTAGCCAAAGCGAAGGCGGGTGAGTTTCCGCGCGCTCCGGCCGCACCGACGACGCGCAGGGTTAAGCGGGACACGGGCGTCTTCTTTTGCTTCGTTTTCTTCCACGTGGAAGAAAATGAAGAAACAATTTCAAAATAGCACACCAGATCGGTTGAGACTTTCGGGGTCCTTTACCAGAGGTGTAGGGTTTAAATCGAAAAAGTTATTTTATTCCTCTGCCAACGTACAAGAAAGGTCGGCTCCGGTCAATCCGGATGCGGCCAGGGGCTGTCATCGCTTGCTTCGGCAAAATAGCAAAAACGGTTCCATTCGAATTCGCGTTTTGAAATGGGGCAACGCAGTTTGACCTTGCGATCGCTTACCCCGATGACTTCCCAGTCCCCATGGCGGGGCCCCGCCTCGATGTAGATCTTCTGCCCGACCTCAAACGGATAAGGGCGAAAAATGACGATGGTCTCTTTTCCCATGATGCCTCCTTGATGGCGCATTGTCCGATGCAACCGGTATAGGGCAAATGATTATACCAGCTCCGGTGGGGGTTCGTACAGACCTGTCACCCATCGATCGGGAAAGGCTTGGATGCCTCCATCAGCGCCAAAAAAGGCGCCCAGCAAGGCCCCCCGATGCGCATTGTCCCCGCCCAAATGGGCATTGGCGATCATACCCGTTGCGGGGTCGTGCGCATATTTCCAGGCCAGGTATATCACGGCCGGCAAGGCATCTTCGACATAGCAGGCGGGGCTTAAGTGACGGCCGATCACGATGGCGTCCGGAAACTTTTGCCATTGCCGAAACGGGTGACCGTAGTAGGGGCTACGCTGGGATATCATTCCCTCTTCCAGCACATCGCGCAGGGCTTGTCCGCCTATCACCCTTAGGAGGATTTCAATAACCACAGCGGCGGCCGAAGACATGCGCTCGCCGCGGTGGGTCAGGTTCAAATGCACCTGAGCCTGGGTCGATGCCAGGGATAAATCCTCGCGGTAGAAGGCAACCAAGGGTACAATTCCAACCAGCCCACCGATGTGTTTTTCCGGGACCCCGCAGCGATGCGGCGGCAGCCCCCCGGCCAACCGGGTGAAAAAATGGCGGTGATACTCCTCGACATAGGTATCGCGGTGGTTTCCCGGTGTTGTCATGAACGCGATGTAGCGCGCCAGGAAGTCTTCGGCATCGTATCCATTACCATGCCGCAAAGAGTTGATTAACAATCGCGCACACTGGAGATTGAGCGTGTTTTCACCAGCGGCCAGAAATTGATGGTAGTGGATGCCCCGCTGCCCCCAGAAAGGTCGCTGGTCGTGCAGGATATCATAGCCGGCTCCCGGGGAAATGAATTGAGATCGCCAGAGGATGCTATCCGGGTGGGGATTGTGTGGTGCCAGATAGTCGCGGATTGTTCCGTAGTCCCGCTGCAGGGCATTACGATCGTAGTACCAATGGACCGGCATGGATAGGGCGTCCCCGATAAAAAGCCCCCACAGCGCCCCGTGCGCGCGAATGTCAGGGGAGCCATTCATGTTTCCTGCTCCGGCCGCATCGGTATTTCACCGACCAGGGCCACGTGAAAGGTCTCGAGGGTTTCACACCAGTGCAACCCCATCTCGCTTAAAGCAAAACGCAGTTCAGGCGGTGCCTGGCCACCGGCATAGAGGGACAGGTCTGCGGATAGAAGGCGTCTCAAATTTAGGCATTCCCTCCTCAGCTGTTCGCCGTTGGTGGTGCCAACCAGACTGATGGCCACGGCCCGGGCACAATTGTACACAGCAGCCGCCGCGATTTCTTCGGCCGGTAAATTCGATCCGAGGTAGAGCGGCTGCCATCCGGCATCGGAGGCGGTCAGGGCCACAGCAAGAGCGCCCAGGTCATGACGCTGGCCACTGGGGGTCGCAATGATGGCGGTGTCGCCGGCTTCCCGATTTTCGGCATCGCGCAGTAATCCGCCCAGAAATGTCTGGATAACGGCACTGGCCATATGTTCATGGGCAATTCGAAGTGTGCCGGTTACCCAGGCGTCACCGACTTTACCCAACAAAGGCACAATGATGCCTTCGATCACACGACGGCGGGAAAAATGCACCAGAGACTGCTGTAAGGTGCGTTCGAGCAGTCTGGTATCGAACCCGGTGATGGCATGGAATCCCAAGCGGACATAATCCTCCTCGTCAATTGCGTCCAGGCCGGATGCCCGGGATGGGCGGGGAGATACCGCCAAACGCTGGGGATCGGCAAGTTCGACCAAATCCTCGAGAGACAGGCGGGCGACCTTGGCGATGCGATGCCCGCTTTCGACCGCCCGGCGAAGAAGCTGCAAGCGCTGGATATCCAGATCGGAAAAGATCCGCCGGCGGCTCGTCGTACGCGCCGGCATTACCGCCATGTAACGTCGTTCCCAGGCGCGAATCCGATGCGGACTCAATCCGGTGCACCGGGAGACGTATTGGATTTCATGGGTTTTAGTTTCCATTCTGAAATGATGGCACGCTGTCTTGACATTGTCAAATGTTTGTATAGCATTTGTCTAATTCTAAGACCAGCCAACGCACACGGACGACGGCGATGACAAACGACAACAACATATCGGGACAGGGCGGCATGCGAAATATTCTAAGAACGACTGCCCGCTGGGAACAACAAACCGTTGGCCAGCTGCAGGCAGCATACTGGTAGACTGGGTTGCCATCCGGACGGCCGGCATACCCAAACAGGCTTTCCGATCCAGAAAATACACCTGCTGCCGATAACACGATGAGGCGATACCATGTTCGATACACTCGATCCAATTCTTATGGCCCGCATCCAGTTTGCTTTCACCATATCTTTCCATATTATTTTTCCGGCCTTCACCATTGGTCTGGCCAGCTGGCTGGCCGTTCTGGAATGGCGCTGGCTCAAAACCGGCAATGCGATCTACGCCGAAATCTACCGCATGTGGGTCAAGATCTTTGCGGTGGCTTTCGGAATGGGTGTGGTGTCCGGGGTTGTCATGTCCTTCCAGTTCGGCACGAACTGGTCGGTTTTTTCCGATAAAGCCGGCAACGTCATGGGACCACTCCTGGGCTATGAGGTGCTGACGGCCTTCTTCCTGGAGGCGTCCTTTTTGGGCGTTATGCTGTTCGGCTGGAACCGCGTCAGCCCCAGGATGCATTTTGCCTCGACGGTAATTGTTGCCCTGGGAACCATCATCTCCGCGTTCTGGATCCTTTCGGCCAACAGCTGGATGCAGACCCCCCAGGGTTTTCGCGTGGGCGCCGATGGCCTGCTCTACCCCACCGACTGGCTGGCGATCGTATTCAACCCTTCCTTCCCGTTTCGTTTTACGCACATGATTATCGCCGCCTATTTGACCACGGCCTTTGTGGTGGCAGGGATCGGCGCTTTTTACCTTTTCCGTCGGCGCCACGTCCGCCATGCCCGCGTCATGGTGGGCATGGCCATGATCATGGCTGTTTTTGTGGCACCGACCCAATTGCTCGTGGGCGACCTGCACGGCCTCAATACCCTGGAACACCAACCGGCCAAGGTGGCGGCCATGGAGGGGCTGTGGGAAACACAGCGCGGCGCACCGCTGGTCCTTTTCGGCTGGCCCGACCAGGAGCGCCAGGAAACGCGCTTTGCCCTGGAGATCCCCAAGCTCTCCAGCCTGATTCTGACCCACGATCTCGACGGCGAGGTCAAAGGCCTCAAGGAATGGCCCCGGGACGAGCAGCCCCCCGTGGCCTGGGTGTTCTGGTCGTTTCGGATCATGGTGGGCATCGGCATGCTGATGATCCTGACCGGCCTGATGGCCGCCGTGCTGTTTCTTCGCAAGCGCCTATTCGACACACGCTGGTTCCAGTATTGGTGCATGGCCCTCACCCCTTCCGGTTTCGTGGCCGTCCTGGCCGGCTGGTTCGTGACCGAAATCGGCCGACAACCCTGGATCATTTACAACGTGATGCGAACAGCCGAAGCCGCTTCGCCGGTCGGGGCGCAGCCCATCGCATTGTCCCTGGCGGCGTTTGTGGTCACCTACGCCGTGGTGTTCGGCGCCGGAATCTACTATATCGGACGCCTGATCGCCAAAGGACCCGGCGACCTTGAAGAAGCCTACGGCGCGCACGGTGTCAAGCGGCCGCCGCTGGTTGCACCCCAGGTCGCCGACGAAGGAGGATCACATGTTTAGCCTGGAAGCCTTTATCGATCTGCCCATGATCTGGTACGGCCTGATCATCACGGCCGTCATGCTCTATGTGATTCTCGACGGTTTCGACCTCGGTGTGGGCATTCTCTTTCCCTTCGCCCCCTCGGAAAAGTGCCGGGACCGAATGATGAATTCCATCGCGCCTTTCTGGGACGGCAACGAAACCTGGCTGGTGCTGGGCGGCGGCGGCCTGTTTGCGGCCTTTCCGCTGGCTTATGCCATCCTGATGCCGGCCCTCTATATCCCGGTCACACTCATGCTGCTGGGATTGATCTTCAGGGGCGTCGCCTTCGAGTTTCGCTTCAAGGCCCGGAAGTCCCGCCGGATTTGGGACTACAGCTTTCACGGTGGCTCTCTCCTGGCCACGGTAATGCAAGGCATGATCCTGGGCGCATTGGTGCAAGGCGTAACCGTTTCAGGACGCAGTTTTGCCGGCGGGACGTTCGATTGGATCAATGCCTACAGCGTGATGACGGGTGTGGCCCTGGTGTTCGGCTATGCCCTGCTGGGCAGTACCTGGCTGGTGATGAAAACCGATGGGATTACCCAGTCCTGGGCGCGCCGGAGCGCTTCTTATGTCCTGGGTTACGTGGGCTTGTTCATTGCGGTCGTGAGCATCAGCATGCCCCTGATGAAAGATACGATACGAGGCTTGTGGTTTAGCCTGCCGAATTTCTTCTACCTGTTGCCGGTGCCGTTGATGACGGCATTGCTTTTCATCCTGATCTGGCGGGATCTCCACATCGGCCGCGAATACCGGCCGTTCTTCATGAGTATCGGCATTTTTCTGTTGGGCTACCTCGGTCTGGGGATCAGCCTGTGGCCCTGGATCGTGCCCCACGCCGTCAGTTTTCGCCAGGCGGCCGCGGCGCCGGAGTCCCAGTCGCTGCTGCTGGTGGGCACAGCGGTAATGCTGCCGGTGGTGCTCGCCTACACCGCCTATTGCTACTACGTCTTCCGGGGGAAAGCGTCGCATGAATCGGGTTACTGAAAAAAAACGTCAATGGCTGTGGTTCGCGGCGCTGTGGTGCGGCGGACTGGCCGCTACCGCAATCGTGTCCTATGTCTTTCGCTGGATTGTGTTCAACATGTAACCAGGGTCGCGCTCCGTGCGGGCCTTGTTGAAAGGAGTCGGATATGAGTGACGATAAAGAAAAAACACTTTGCGCCTTGCAGGAAGAGGGTTTTATTGAATCCAACCCCGAGGTCTTCGTCAAACTGATCCAGCCCGCGCGTTTCTATTGCGGAAACTGCGGACGATCGGCTGTGGCGGAGAAAAATCTATGTAATCCGCAACCGCTATAACCACCATTCGGGATGGGGTTACCCAACCCCATCCCATCGCAAATAAGCGAGGCCGGCACCCCATGGTTGCCGGCCTCGCTTGGTTGACGACTCTGAGTTACACCACCTGGAGCATCATACAATCGCTTCGTGATACGCTTGCAGCGATTTGACCTGCGGCGCCCCTTCCCGGCGCGCGGCAATGCCCTTGGCCGCCGCGATGGCGGCCGCCGTGGTGGTGATGTAGGGAATTTTGTATCGAATGGCGGCCTTGCGCACCTCGGAGTTGTCTTCCGCGCTGCGTTTGCCGCTGGGGGTATTCACCAGCAGTTGGACTTCACCGCTCTTGATGGCATCCACCAGGTTGGGCCGACCAAACCCCAGTTTGCGCACCGGAACGGTGTCGATACCGTTTTCCTTGAGGAATCGATAGGTCCCCTGGGTGGTCATGATGCGGAAGCCCATCTCCCGGAACAAGCGTACCGGTTCCAGAGCCGCGGACTTGTCCCGGTCGGCGATGGTAAACAGGACGGTGCCCTCGAAAGGCAGCGCGGTCTGGGTGGCCTCCTGGGATTTGAAGTAGGCGCGGCCGTAGGAATCCGAAAGGCCCAGGACTTCGCCCGTGGACCGCATCTCGGGTCCCAGGATGGGATCCACCTCATGAAACATGTTGAAGGGAAACACCGCCTCCTTGACACCCCAGTGGGAAATGCCCCGCTGGCGGATTTCCAGGTCAGCCAGGCGCTTTCCGAGCATGATGTCGGTGGCCAGTTTGGCCATGGCCACATTGCAGACCTTGGACACCAGCGGCACGGTGCGCGATGCGCGGGGATTGGCCTCCAGGACATAGACGGTGTTGTCGTAGATGGCGTACTGGATATTCATCAATCCCACGACCTTCAGGGCCACAGCAATCTTGCGGGTATATTCGCTGATGGTTTCGATGTGTTTGGGGGCGATACTGACCGGCGGGATGACGCAGGCGGAATCCCCGGAATGAATGCCGGCCAGCTCGATGTGCTCCATGACCGCCGGCACGAAGGCATCCGTTCCGTCGGCAATGGCATCGGCTTCGGCCTCGATGGCATTGTCGAGAAATTTGTCGATCAAAATCGGTCGCTCGGGCGACAGGGCCACAGCGGCTTCGACATAGCGCGCCAGCATTTGGTCATCCCGGATGATCTCCATGCCGCGACCACCCAGCACATAGGAAGGCCGCACCATGAGGGGATAGCCGATCTCGGCGGCGATCTGACGCGCCTCGGCCAGGCTGCTGGCCATTCCCGAAGCCGGCTGGGGAATGCCCAACTCGCGCATGATCACCCGAAAGCGGTCCCGATCCTCCGCCAGATCAATGGTGTCCGGCAACGTCCCCAGGATATTCACACCCGCCCGGGCCAGCTCGGCGGCAATATTGAGGGGCGTCTGTCCGCCGAACTGGACCACGACGCCCTCGGGCTTTTCCTTGCCATAAATGCTCAGGACATCTTCAACCGTCAGGGGCTCGAAATAGAGCTTGTCGGAGGTGTCGTAGTCCGTCGAAACGGTTTCCGGGTTGCAGTTGACCATGATGGATTCGAAACCGGCTTCCCGGATGGCCATGGCCGCATGGACGCAGCAGTAATCGAACTCGATACCCTGCCCGATGCGGTTAGGCCCGCCCCCCAGCACCATGATCTTCCGGCGGCTGCTCACCGGCACCCGGTCCGGGGCGTTGTAGGTGGAGTAATAATAGGCGGCGTCATCGACACCGCTGACCGGCACCGGTTCCCAGGCCTCCTCGATACCGAGCCGTTGTCGTTGCGTGCGGATGTCAGATTCGGCAATGTTCAGCAAGCCGGCCAGATACCGATCGGCAAAGCCGTCCTGTTTGGCGCGGGCCAGCAGCTCGTCCGTAAGCTCCCCGCCACGGCAGGCCAGCACTTCTTCTTCCAGCTTCACCAGTTCCTGCATCTGCTCGATAAACCAGGCTTTGATCCTGGTCAAATCGTGAAGCGTCTGAATATCAGCCCCTTTGCGCAAGGCCTCGTACATCTGGAACTGCCGCTCGCTGTTGGGGGTCCGGATCATGCGCAGCAGGTTTTCCAGGGACTGTTGGTTAAAATCCCGTGCAAATCCAAGCCCGTAGCGACCAATTTCCAGGCTCCGGATGGCTTTCTGGAAGGCCTCTTTGTAGTTGCGGCCCAAGCTCATGACCTCCCCCACGGCCCGCATCTGGGTGCCGAGCTCATCGCTGACCCCTTCAAATTTCTCGAAGGCCCATCGGGCGAACTTGACCACCACGTATTCCCCGGACGGCGTATATTTCTCCAGGGTACCGTCCCGCCAGTAAGGGATCTCGTCCAGGGTCAGCCCACCGGCCAGCAGGGCCGATATGCGGGCGATGGGAAAGCCCGTGGCCTTGGAGGCCAGGGCCGAAGATCGCGAGGTGCGCGGGTTGATTTCGATGACCACCACACGGCCGGTGGCCGGATCGTGGGCAAACTGGATATTGGTGCCCCCGATGACTTCGATCGCCTCCACGATGGCGTAAGAATAGCGCTGGAGACGCTCCTGGAGTTCGGGGGCGATGGTCAGCATGGGCGCCGTGCAATAGCTGTCGCCCGTATGGACCCCCATGGGATCCACGTTTTCAATGAAGCAGACCGTGATGATCTGGTTTTTGGCATCCCGCACCACCTCGAGTTCCAGTTCTTCCCAGCCGAGAACGGATTCTTCCACCAGCACCTGGTTGACCCGGCTGGCCGCCAGCCCGCGGGCCGTGACCGTACGCAGCTCTTCGAGGTTGTACACCAGGCCGCCTCCGGTGCCGCCCATGGTGTAGGCCGGCCGGATCACCACCGGAAAGCCCAATTCTTCTGCCACACGCTCGGCATCCGCCACGGTGGTGACAATTTCGCTGGCCGCCATCTCGATCCCCAGACGATCCATGGTTTCTTTGAAAACCAGACGATCTTCCCCCCGCTCGATGGTGTCCACGTTGACGCCGATGAGGCTTACCCCATACTGGTCGAGCACCCCGAGCTGATGCAGTTCCGAGGACAGATTCAATCCGCTCTGCCCGCCCAGATTCGGCAACAGGGCATCCGGCCGCTCTTTGGCAATGATTTCGGTCAGCACTTTGGCATTGAGCGGCTCGATATAGGTCGCATCCGCTGTTCCCGGGTCCGTCATGATGGTGGCCGGATTGGAGTTGACCAGAACAACCTCGTAACCCAGGGATCGCAAGGCCTTGCAGGCCTGGGTCCCGGAATAGTCGAATTCGCAGGCCTGGCCGATGACAATGGGGCCGGATCCGATGATGAGTACCTTGTGAATGTCGTCACGTCTGGGCATGCGTGCTCCTCCATATGGGCTTGGGTGGGTGTGGTCGGCCAAAGGCCGCATGAGGGTATTCGAAATTGAGGGATATTAGACCCACTTAAAAAAAATGTAAATAGGGCCGTGTGCCCGTGGTGATTTCTCGATATTGAGCGATTCCCGTCCTTAAAAACGAACGGCTGTTGACATGCTGATTCCGGGCTGGTTGAATAAACGGCCTGTCGCACCAATGGAAGTGGTCCGTCCTGCCGGGAAGCATTAAGCCGAACTAATTCGGACGGCAAGTTGGTCGGGCCATCTTGAACCGCATCGGCATCCATCGGAGAGGGGAATCTTATGGGCGGGGTATTCGGAACGGTTTCGCGAAACGACTGCGTCAAGGACCTGTTTTACGGCATTGACTATCATTTCCACCTGGGAACCAAACGCGGCGGCATGGCCGTTTGGAACGGCAATCAGTTCGTCCGGACCATCCACAGCATCGAAAGCGATTACTTCCGCTCCAAGTTCGAGCCCGATCTCGAAAAATTCCAGGGCAGGTTGGGCATCGGGGTCATCAGCGACAACGATTCCCAACCCCTGGTGATCGGCAGCCATCTGGGTACTTTTGCCATTGTCACCGTGGCCCGCATCACCAATATGGCGGATCTGACCCGACGCGCTTATGGCCGACACCAGCAGTTTTCCGAATCCACCAGCGGCGCCATCAACCCCACGGAACTGGTGGCGGCCCTGATCAACCAGGCGGATACCTTTGAAGACGGCATCCGGCAGGCCCAGGAACAAATCCAGGGTTCCTGCACCCTGCTGCTCCTGACCGCAGATGGCATTTATGCGGCCCGGGATCGGCGCGGGCGCACCCCCCTTACCATCGGACAAAAAGCGGACGGATTCGCCGTGGCCTCGGAATCCTGTGCCTTTCCCAACCTGGATTTTGAAGCCAGGCAGGAAGTCGGTCCCGGCGAGATCGTGTTCATGGCGCCGGACGGCATCGAACAACGGCTACCGCCGCTGGATAACCAGCAGGTGTGCAGTTTTCTATGGATCTATTACGGGTATCCCGCCTCCAGCTACGAAGGCATCAATGTCGAAACGGTGCGCTATCGCTGCGGTTGCGCACTGGCCCACAACGATGATGTCACGCCGGATTACGTAGCCGGCATTCCGGATTCGGGCATCGGACATGCCCTGGGATATGCCCACTGCAAACAGATTCCCTACAAACGCCCCTATGTCAAATACACGCCTACCTGGCCACGCAGTTTCATGCCCCAAAATCAGAAAATGCGGGACCTGGTGGCCAATATGAAGTTGATCCCGCTTAAAAGCCTCATCAAGGATCAGCGCATTCTCTTTTGTGATGACAGCATCGTGCGCGGCACCCAACTCAAAGACAATGTGGAAGACCTTTTTGCCGGCGGCGCAGCCGAAGTCCACATGCGCATTGCCTGTCCGACCCTGATCTTTCCCTGCGATTTTCTCAATTTTTCGACATCCCGTTCCACCCTCGATCTCGCCGGCCGGCGGGCCATCACCGCCCTGGAGGGCATCGAAGAGCCGTCTCCGGATGTCTTACGCGAATATGCCACCACCGGGACAGCGCGCCATCAAGCCATGGTCGACCATATTCGCGAGCATCTGCATTTGACCTCCCTGAAATACCAGGCCATGGACGATCTTGTCGAAGCCATCGGTCTGCCCAAGGAAAAACTCTGCACCCACTGCTGGGATGGCAGCAGTTATTTCTAATATCCCAAAGCGCGTGCGGACATGAGGCTTCCCGCCATTTCTGGTATTCGATGCGATCGATGCTTATGATGGATAGAGAAACCATCGACAACCCTGCATCGTCCCATTCACGCCACCGTCATGATTGAATCGAGGCTTTTCTTTAAATACGCAACGCCACATGACTTTCCGCTGATCCTCTGATTGCCTGATTGCCGATCTTTCCCGAGACCCCTTTTGGGAATGGGTTGATCATGGTGCCGACAGGAGGATCTATGCCCGACAAGAATCCGCATTCACGTTTCCGCGCCCCCGAAACCGCAGCCCGCGCAAATCGTCCGGAGGGCAATCATATCCTTATGGAGACCATTCTGGATACCATTCCCAATCCGGTCTTCTACAAGGATCGGGCAGGACGGTATCAGGGCTGTAACGCGGCGTTCGCCCGACAGATTCTCGGTCTTCCCAAAGAAGCGATAATCGGCCGGACCCTCTTCGAGCTGCCGCAGGTAATCCCCGGGCATCTCGCCGAAGTTTATGCCCGGCAGGATGCGGTGCTGTTACGCGAATCCGGCACCCAATTCTACGAATCAGAGGTCCAATGCGCGGATGGGGTCCGCCGTCATTTTTTTTTCAACAAAGCGACCTTTATGGATACCAAAGGCCATCCGGCCGGCATTGTCGGCGTCATGCTGAACATCACCGAGCGCAAACAGGCTGAAGAAGCGCTGCGTAAAAGCGAAGAGCGCTTCCGCCGTTTTTTCGAGGATGTCGATCTGGGGATCTTCCAGTCCACCGAAGAAGGCGTCATACTGAACGTCAATCCGGCTTTCGCCCGCATGTTCGGGTATGCCACACCGTCAGAGCTGCTGGCCGCCGCAGGACACGACGCCACCGTGCTTTATGTCAATACGGCAGACAGGGCCCGCAATCTCCGACGGATCGCAGCCAGCTCAGGCCCCGTCAAAATCGAAACCCTTTTTCGTCGTCGGGACGGCGCGCCTTTCGCCGGTGAATTTCATGCCTGGAACGTGAAGGATCATGAAGGGCGTTTTCTCTACCTGGAGGGATTTATCGATGATATTACCGAACGCAAACACTTTGAAGAATCATTGCGTGAATCCGAAACCCGTCTGCATTTTCTCTCCTCCAAACTGCTGGTCACCCAGGAAGAAGAGCGCCGGCGCATCTCCATGGAACTCCATGACGACTTCGGGCAGAATCTGGCGGCCCTGAAACTGCAAATGTTGTCCATGGCCAGGCAACTGTCGGCGCGACAAACGCACCTCAAGGAGGAATGTCATAACGCTCTGGCATTTATCGACCGCATCATTGCCGGCATCCGACGCCTATCCCGGGCGTTGAGCCCTTCGGTCATCCAGGATCTGAAACTCTGCGGTACGATTCAGTGGATGCTGCGGGATTTTCAGAAATATGCCGCGATTGAAACGCACCTGAAAATGGATGATGTCGATCCGCTGTTCTCGTCTGATCAGCAAATCACAATCTATCGCATCCTCCAGGAGGCGCTTCACAATATCCACAAACATGCCGGGGCCCGGTCGGTGGCGCTCACCATCAAACGCAGCGCGCGCCATGTCCGCATCCAAATCCGTGACGACGGCCGGGGCTTCGATGTCGATCGCGCCCTGAACCGGCACGTCGCCGACCGTGGTCTCGGTTTGGCCGCGCTGGAAGAACGCAGCCATATGCTGGGAGGTGAGCTTGCCATCATCTCGACAGAAGGAAACGGGACATGCGTCGACCTGACCATTCCCATTAGCGGACAGGAAGGTGTCCTTTGAAGACCTACAGAATCATTCTGGCGGACGACCATGTGATCCTCCGGGAAGGGATCAAAAAAATCATCAACGACACCGCGACATTGGAAGTTGTCGGTGAAGCCTCCAATGGAATGGCCCTTCTGGCATTGGTGCAACGTGCGGCACCGGACATGGTGATTTTAGACGTGGCCATGCCGAAGCTCAGGGGGATTGAAGCCGCCCTGGAAATTCAAAGGCAATATCCCCACGTGGCCATCCTCTTCCTCAGCATGCATAAAAGCCGCGAATACCTTGAAAAGGCGCTTGCCTCCGGGGCCAAAGGCTACGTGGTCAAAGAAGATTCAGGCCACGAACTCATCCATGCCATCCAAACCATTCAGCGGGGCGGCAGCTACCTTTCACCCATGATGATGAAAGAGCTTTCCGATGATCCGATCGGGATCTGCCGCGGCCGAAGCCGCGGGACCCAGGACCCCCTGACGCCCCGGGAGCGGCAGGTTCTTCAGTTGATTGCCGACGGCAAAACCAGTAAGGAAATCGCCCAACTCCTTTTCATCAGCATCCACACCGTCCACAACCACCGTAAAAACATCAAACACAAACTGGCCGTCCGAAAAAACACCGAACTGGTCAAATACGCCCTGAAACATGGCTATGCCGTTTGACTTTCCGGACGGTCAAGCCCCTCTTTCGGGATAGCCCAAAGTGGCTATTTAGCCGTACTAAAATAACTACTTCGGGCGATTGTTCGGCGACGCGGTCTGCGGTAAAAATGCCCTAACGATCGCGACATCCCCTCAAGGCTCTCCGTCTTTCCCCTGATCACCGACTTCTCAAGGGCGATCGCAGACCAGCAACCATGTCATCGACAGGCAACACACCCCGCTGGAGGGCACTATCATGGCATCCAATTTTTCGATTCGACACCGTCGAGGAAAAGACGGCCTTTTTCTGAAGCTCAGCGGTGATTTTGACGGTTCATCCGCTTTTGAACTGCATCACTGTCTGCAGGCGGTATTGACAGAGAATCGGCGGGTCATCATCGACACGGAAAGCGTGTCGAGCCTGCCGGCTTTCGGCCGGGACGTCTTCCAAAAGCAATTCGGCACACAAAAGCGCACCGCCAAACGGGTGGTGTTCACCGGTGCACGGGCCACCGACCTAGCACCGGAAGGATGTCGAACGCAGGGGTGAGGGACACCCTTTGCTGAAAACCAGGCTATACCTCCAAGGAGAAACCATGGAAAAAAGATCCCAACTCCGATTTACCGACCCGGGATCGGTAATCTGCAACCATTTCAATGTCAAAGAAACCTGTGACGGCTTGATATTGAACTTCAGCCAGAACGGCATGTGTATTCGCACCCCACAATATTACAAGCCTGGCACGGCCGTACAGATCCGGCTCCGCCAATGCCCCCGAAACAAAGCGGTCCGGCAGGAAGACGGCGGTATCCGTACGGTTACGTTGGCCAAAGTTCAATGGAGTCGGGACAACAAAGATCTTCCAGGCCCACGGTATACCAGCGGCCTGCAATATTTCTAAAAGGAGATCCTATGGCCGTTCTCATCAACGAACATCGTGTTATCCAGCCATTCGCTTCAGCAGATTTTCCATGGGGTCACACCGCCCACAGCCGAGGCGCGGCCAAACCCCGCCTACGACCGCTGCCATCACCCAACGACCAGGGCGGCCGTCAATCCCTTGCAATGCCATCACGACTGTTGGGCCTACCCTTTTTCTTCGGGTTGGCGATCCGACGCCGGCTAGCGGCACTTGTTGACCGGTATTTGGCTTTCCCTGTTTTTTGACATCCGGATCGCCCCCAGCGAACCATGGCAGGTAACATCGATGCCACGGTCCTTTGCTCCAGGAGCCGTCCGCCCATGATTCAGATCCGTAGGCGTGCATGGATGCGCTGAAGCGAAATCCCTCCCATACGGCAGCTTCGCGCTTTTCGCTATCCGGTCAAAAGACTTCCCGGCCAGCCCGCCATACCCTCGCTCTGGTTTTATCACCGCAAGCGCTCATTTTGTCAGCTTGAGCGCTAATCAACGACTGGAAACCATGAGAACCGAAATCATCTTTTCGCATGGCCATTGAAATACGCCGAAACGATTTTATGGTAGTTCCATGCGAAACGCCATCTTGATCATGTTCATTTTTCTGACCGTCACGGCCTGCGGACCGCGCTGGTACTACCCCCATCTCGACTGGCTGTTGCCGTGGTACGTGAAGGACTACATTTCACTCAATACGCGCCAGAGGGGCGAACTCGCAACCCGTCTGGCCCGTCATCTGCTTTGGCACTGCCAGACGCAGGTTCCCACCTATGCCGCCTTTCTGAGGGGAATCAAATCGGATCTCCAAAATCCGCCGGGCACGCTTACAAGTGATCATATCTGGGGTTATGCCGCAGCCCTAAAGGCCTACTGGAAGGATCTCATGCGGCGTATTGGCCCCGATGTCGCCGCAATTCTGGCTACCGCCAGCGACGATCAGATCGCTGAACTTTACAAAAATATCGAGCAGGATAACCGCGAACTCGAGTACACGTATGTCGATCCCCCCGTGGAAGAAATTTTTAAAAACCGCACCGCACGCATGGCTGATCGCCTGGAGCACTGGATTGGCACACTGGGAGACGATCAGATGAAGGCCGTTCAGCGGTGGAGTTATCAGCTGGGGAACACCGCGGACCAGTGGATAGCCAATCGACGGCGGGTTCAACAGGCCTTTGGGGAAATCCTGGCCAGACGCCATGAAGATCCAGCATACCGACAGGGGTTCATCCGCCTGCTGACATGGCCCGAAACCCGACGCACCGAACGTTATCAGCGCCTCCACGACCGGCGCACGCACTTGACCGTCGCGTTGCTGGCTGAGATCGGAGCGATGCTGACCCCCGCTCAGCGCGCCCATTTTTTGGATGAGCTCGAGGCGCTGGCTGAAGATTTTGATGCGCTGACGTGCCGCCCCCCCAATCGGGCCCTCTAAAACAGCTGGACAACGGCCACGAGGAGGAGCCTGATCTAAGGCTTGTCAACACGCCGCTACCCATCGATCGTTTCTACCGAATACCCAAATTGTCCACCCCGAAAGGGCTAAAATACGAAAAGGTTAGATTTTGAATGATTTTGGCCATTATTGAGAGAATGCACAAAAGCGGTTGCAATGGTCCCTAGCCTGTTTTTGCCAGGCCTGCCCGGGTGAATACGGACCGGACACAAAACCCTTTGTCAGCGTCCGTCATGACCCAAAATCATTGAAATTTAAGCAGTCACCAATAAAAACCCTTTGCCACTCCCAGTCGGAATACGCAACATATCTCTTTATCATCTCACCATCTGCGCGCACAAGGCATGTTCACCGTTCGAAACGGCCTAAATCACAGGCGGCCACAGGAACCTCCCGCATTGCTCTGCCGATGGCGAAACTGCGTCTAATCCCAGAGATTCCGGCTTGGTTTAGCGCCATCCCGTTTGACGCTGGAACGGATATCCAATAGCTAATCTTTTTTTGTTTCGGCAGTGGTGATCTCTATATTTTACTTATTGATGCGAAGACTTAGAACGAGGAGGAATTGAAAATGGCCTACGTTGATCCGACGACTGAAAACGTGGAAGACTTGAAAATTACGTATGAGGAGATCCGCAACCTGTGGATCATGAACCTGCGCCTGGATTTCGACCCGGTGGGCATTCGCTTTATTTTCGACGAAGCGGAAATCGACAAACTGCCGGTCACCCATACGCCCAACGCCAAAATCACCTATTGCCAGTTTCTGGCGGCTGCTCGCCAGGAGCGCTACGCCCTGTTCATGAAACCGGAAAAACTGCTTTGCCAGAATGCCTACCCGGTATTCGGCTTCCGGGAACTGGAGAAAGAAGCGGATACCAAACGGCATACCAAATATCTGGTGGATGAAGAGGTGGCCTGGCTGGCACCCCAGCAGAAAGCCCGTCTGGAAGTGGGTGCCTGCAAAGGGATCTACATGGCGCCGCTGGACACGTTCGACAAGCTTGACGTCGAACCAAGTGTGGCCTTCATGGTCTGCGTTCCCTACCAGGCCTATCATTTGCTCAATGACTACATGGGGGCCACGAAACGGGCCAACCTGAACTTCTTTCACACCCCCAATTCAGCGGTCTGCTCCGGCAGTGTGTGGGCCTACAACAACAAAACCGCCAACATGACCACCATGTGCGCCGGATCGAAAACATCCGGGAAAACCGAAATGAGCTACGTAAACGTATTCATTCCCGGACAGCACATCAAACCCATGGCCTCGCAACTGGCCATGCGGGTGGAAAAAGGCGGATCTTCGGTGCTGGGCAAGGGTTACAAACCTTGGCCGGGCATGGACGCCTGCAAGGGCTGCCCGCTGTTCAAGTTCAAAGAAGTCACCGACTAACACGGTTGATGCCCCTTACCGTCAGCCGATGGTAATCATCCCGTGACATTCTCCATTGGCGGGTTCTCAGCAAAAGGAATCCGCCAATGGAGTGGGACGCTTCCGATCACCCCTCCAGAATCCTCTGCACAATAGCATCACCAATGGCGGACGTACCGACGGCATGGGCCTTGCCCTGTGCGATATCCGCCGTGAGACACCCTGATTCCAATGTGTCGGCCACCGCCTTTTCGATGGCCTGGGCCGCATCATCCCGACCGAAACTGTATTTCAGCAGCATGGCAGCCGAAAGAATCTGGGCCACGGGATTGGCCACTCCCTTTCCGGCAATATCCGGAGCCGAGCCCCCGGCCGGTTCGTATAAACCGAAACGGCTTTCGTTAAGGCTGGCGGAGGGCAGCAAGCCCATCGAACCGGTGAGCATGGCGCACTCGTCGGAAATAATATCACCAAACATATTCCCGCAGAGCAGGACATCGAACCGCTGGGGGTCGACAAGCAGCTGCATGGTGGCATTGTCGATATAGAGATGGTCCAGGGTCACATCCGGGTAGGCCTGAGCCACTTCATTCACCACGTCACGCCAAAGCACCATCACCGTCAGGACATTGGCCTTGTCGATGGAAGTGACTTTTTTGTGCCTCAGACGGGCAATCTCAAATGCGGTCCGGGCAATACGCTCGATCTCGGCGCGGGTGTAGACCATGGTATCATACGCTTTTTCATCCGGGCCCTGCCCTTCCCGTCCTTTGGGGGCCCCGAAATAAATCCCGCCGGTCAATTCACGCACACAGAGAATATCGAATCCGTCCGCCACGATCTCGGGCTTCAGCGGGCTCATGGCCGCCAGGGCTTTGAAAACCCGGGCGGGACGCAAATTGCAGAACAGGCGAAAATGCTTCCGCAGGGGAAGCAGGGCCGCGCGCTCCGGCTGTTGCTCAGCCGGCAGGGATTCCCATCGGGGGCCGCCCACGGAGCCGAACAAAATGGCGTCGCTGGCTTCGCAAAGCGCCAGCGTTTCCGGCGGCAAGGCTTGGCCATGGCGATCGATGGCACAGCCCCCCACATCCGCTTCCTGATATTCGAACGCAAAATCATACTCGTTTTTCACAGCCTCAAGCACCTTGAGTGCCTCCTGCATTACTTCCGGCCCAATGCCGTCGCCCGGTAAAACCGCAATTTTTTTCATCGCACCATCCTGTCCGTGATTCGTCGACTAACATCACCCATTCAGTTGATCGTATGCAAACGACGCCTTACCCCAGCACATGTACCCGGATGGGGTTGCACAACCTTTCCAGGCAGCATCCACCAGGTTTCAGGCAGTGGGTCCTACTATAATCGCCCTGGGAAATCAAAGCGTTTCGCCTGACAAGCCCCAGGACCCTTCATTCCGGATCCCCGGACGCGCCTCTCTGCGGCAACCGCCAGCACAGAAAAAAACAAAGGACCGCCGCGGCCAGAACGGTCCAAAATACGGCTGTGACCCCCTCTCCGACGCATTCCTGAACCACCGCCCGTATCTCCGGCGGCAGCGCCGTCAAAACGTCGGGGCGCAGCAACTCCCCGAGTTGATGCGGTCCTTGCGCCGTAACCCCGACGGGCAGTTGCGCCCAAAATCCCTGATCACGGATGGCATCCTCCAGCGCGCTGAAACGGGCAACGATCAGACTGCCCCCGACGCCGACCCCCACCGTGCCGCCCAGGGTTCGGGCAAACTGGTTCGATCCCGTGGCAACACCGAGCGCATGCGCCGGCACGGCCGACTGTACCGCCAGCAGCGTGGCCAGGGCAACGAAGCCCATGCCGATGCCGATGACAAAAAAACTGGTGAAACTGTATAATGTGCCCGTTTCCGGAGAAAAGGCCAATGTCATGGCACTTCCGGCAACAAGGCACACGGCACCGCCAAGGGCGGCCGACTTGCGCCCCATCCGGTCGATGAACTGCCCCAGGCCGATCGATCCCAGGGACCAGCCCAGGCTTAGGGACAGCATGGCAACACCAACCTCCATGGGGGACTTGCCCTGGACCCCCTGGATGAACAGCGGCGCATAGGCGAACATGGAAAAAATGGCAAAACTGCTGAGAAAGACAGCCGCATTGCCGGTGCTGAATCCCCGATCGCGGAAGAACCCCATCGGCAGGATGGGATCCCGGGCGCGCTTTTCCACCATAATAAAAACGATGGTGCCGATCCCAAACAGGGCCAGCAGACCCAAGATGGGGAGTGAATCCCATGGGTAGGTCCGCCCCCCCAGAAGAAAAGCGAATAAAAAGGCCAGGATTGACGTCGACAGGGTGGCAACCCCCAGAAAATCCAGCGACACCTCCGCCTTTTTCGATCGAAGTTCGACAAGATAGGTGCCGATGCCCCACAGAGAAAGGGCCCCTAACGGCAGGTTGACGAAAAAAATCCACCGCCACGAAAAATAGGTCACGATGAATCCCCCCAGCGTCGGCCCGAGCACACTGGCAATGCCCCAGATGGAGCTTGCCAGGGAAAGGGTGCGTCCCCGCTTTTCCGGTGGGGCCACATCCGCCAGGACGATATAGACCAGTGCGAAGATCCCGCCGGCACCGACGCCCTGAACCACCCGGGCCATAATCAGAAACACCATGTTCACGGCGCAGCCTGCGGCCGCCGAGGACAGGCTGAACAAGACGATGGCCCCCATGAAAAGACGGCGATTGTTGTAGAGGTCCGCCAGTTTCCCGAATATGGGTAACGAAACCGCCCGGGCCAGGAAATAAGCCGAATAAACCCAGCTGTATAGCTGCAGGCCACCCAGCTCGGCGACAATCGTCGGCATGGCGGCCGACATGACCAGCGCGTCCAGGGCCCCCAAAAAGAGCGCCAGAAGAGCCGCCCCGGTAATGGTCATCCGTTGTGCCGGTGTAATCGTCAACGCAGGGCGTCCCTTTCTCATCAAGATTCAATTCATGGTTTGCCGGTGTCTGGCGATCCACGGCCAAACGGGCCCGGCTTCGTTCTTAGCATTTCTATCAGAACCCGCACCAACTGCCAATCCGTCTCTTTCCCTGACGGTCGCACAATGCTATGGTGAGCGCAGGTTGCCCCATTGGAGGGTGTGGTCCGGAGCTATCCCGGATATTTCATGAAAATATTCATAGATATAAGATCTATGCAGAGTTTGATTATCAGGTAGCACTTTGCAATCTGCGCCGATTTTCAAGAACGCAGAAAAAATGTCACCCTACGGGCCCGCCCAGGAGCACGTTGTCATGTCACTGATGAAACTATTTTCCGGCCCGTCAGCGGAAAAACTCGAAGCACGGGGCGATATCCTTATGGCATCCGGTCAATGGGGGCAGGCGCAACTGGTTTATGAACGTGCGCTCCACAAACGTGAAAAAAACACCCCGCCCGATGGTCATCGATGCCGGTCCCTCCAGGCAAAGCTCCAAAAGGCAAGGGAGGCCCTGGCCCGGGAGCATTACCAAACGGCCCGGGACTACCACGACGGCGGTTATGACGACGAAGCCCGCGAAGCCCTGCATCTGGCCATGGACATGAGCCGCGACCCGGCTTTCCTGGAAACGTTGGCCCGGGAAATAGCCGACCTGGACAGCCAGCCCGGATCAAACGCCGCTGCGGCCCCGGCCAGCACGGCGCCCCCCATTCCCCATGAGGTGGAAACGCCCCCATCGGCTCACACCGTTTCCGAAGAAGAATATTTCCGGGCCCTCTGTCATACGCTGCCCGAGGATGTGGGGCGCGTCTATCAAAACTATGGCAAGGACTTCGTCACCGGCTATGTGGCCTTGAACACGGGGCAGTTCCCCATCGCCATCACGCACCTGGAACGCGCCCTGGCAGCCGCCTCCCGGCCGGACAGTTATATTCCCCTGGAGCTGGCCACCGCCTATGCCAACAGCGGCCGCATGAAAGATGCCCGAGAGCTTCTGGAGCCGTTTCTGGTCCACCACCCGGATGCCCTCCCCGCCTATCAACTCCTGTGCGAGATTTATTGGGCCGAGGGGAACTTTTCCCGGGTGGATACACTGCTGGCCTCACTGCCCCCGGAGTTGGCGGCCTCCCGGGCCGGTATGCAGTTGCGGGGGGAAACCCTCTACCGTGCCGGTCATTTCAACCAGGCCCGTGATTTCTATCGCCGCGTCCTCGCAACCTATGGCTGGCATGACGCCATGGCGATGCAACTTGCCAAAACGCTGGAAGCTCTGAACGCGTTTTCCGAAGCCCGATCCGTATACGCAGACATCATGGAACGCTGCCGCGGCTGCCGCACCCGGATCGATCCCCAGATCAAGCACCAATATGCCGAACTCTCTTTCGCCGAGGGCCATCGGGGGGCAAACCTCCTGGAGCTTTATCTGGCCCTGGCCCGGGAACGCCCGGATGCTGCCGCACTCTATTTCGACCGTGTCAGTCAGATATATTTTTCCCAGGGTAATGACCATGAGGGAGAACGCTTCCGTGCGTTTGCCTCACGGGCGCGTTCCGAACACAACCCATCCCCATGACGAGAGACCTTTTGGTAATGACAACGGCCGCCCCCCCAAACCGCTGGAAAAAATGGATCGCCATCCTTTTAATCGTATTGGTTGCCCTTATCGGGGCCAGCTATCTGGTCTACACGCAACTCGAGAGCGGACGGGTGCCGCCTCTGGCCCTGTTGATCCTGGCGGCGGTCATCTCCCTGGCAATCCCCATGGTCCGCTCTAATTTTTTTCCCAGTGTACGGGATTGCGAAACGGAATATGCCTTTCATGAGCAGCGCCTGGAAAGAGAAATATCCGACTGCATCAACGACGCGCTGGGGCCGGAACCCCTCCAGGGGCTTTTTTCCGGATCCGCAGACCAGAGGGCTTCAACCAGCGCCCACGTGAATCAATTGCTGGCACAGGAACAATGCCGCCAAAGCCCTGACCTGCATTTTGCGCTGCTGTTTTCCATGGCCCGGTTCCATGAAAAAGCCGGTGACCCTGTCGCCAGTATTGCCTATCTAAAGCAGGCGTTGGATATCCGGCCGGAGCATTTCATCGCCCGAATGCACCTGGCCGGAAATCTTGAATGGACGGGGGACACGGCCGCGGCCCATCGGCACTACCAGAAGCTTCTGGAAAACAGGGATAATCTATCCAGGGCCATGGTAAAGCTGGCCACCGCCAAAATAAATGCCGTTGCCGGTGGGCCAAAGTGATAACATCTTTGCATTCGCTCTAATCCGGCCTTAACTTATTCAACATGAATGCCAAACCAACCCATGATAGGGTTGCCGACCAGTCAAACCAGTGAACGGGGTAAACCCATGAATCATTTTTGCCGGCTCATGCAAATACCGAAATGGTTGCGCTTATTCCTGGCCTGGATCCTGATCGGCATCGGTCTGCCCCTTTTCCTGACACCCATACCCGGCGGCTTTTTAATTGCTGCGGCAGGCGGCATGCTGCTTTTCTGTGCATCCCCTGCCCTGCGAAACCGGTTGCAGAACGCGGTCGAGCGTTTTCCGAAACTGGCGCGCCGCTTAGCCCCCATGTTCCGCACCTGCGATTCCTGCCCCAACGTTTGCCGGGACCTCCCCCCCCCAATTGGGGTCACCCCCATCACCATTCCGGGTGAAAGATCCCGCAGCCAGGTTTCATCCACCCTGCCGCCCCCATCGGACACCACCAGGCCATTGTGATATGCGGTTATCCGAAAAAGCCACGTTTGGCTAAGTGCAACCGCTTGAACCACGAAGGTTATGAAGGACACGAAGGGATTCATCTGCTCTGGCCGGTTTTTCTTCGTGCTCTTCGTGCTCTTCGTGGTAAATTCTTGTTGACGGGAGCTTGGCAGAGAACCGTTTTGTGATCACAGCCCTTAAGCGGCAGCCATAAGGACCGGCCGTTCAGAGCCACCCCGGGTCCTCCCCCGTTTTGAAATTCGCCTTAAAGTCTGTCGGGAAAATGCCGATAATCTATTTCCTGGGACAATCCTTTTTTTGAAACTGCGTCCTATAGTTGAGCCCGAACACCATGGATAAAGAATATATTCCCGTCAGAAACTCCCATTTGCATTACTACCGGGCGGTTCCCCTTTACTACCAGAATAAAGACCACACTTTCGGCCTGTACAAACCTCCGGGGAAAACGTTGGATGACATGCGTCTTGAAAAAGCGCATCACCCCCGGCGGCTTTTTATCAAGCACCTTGATAAGATTAAGAGCATCAACGAAGTTCAACGCGCCTTCAACCGACAACTGGAAGACCATATCAAATCCGGAGACCCGGAAGGCGTCAAAAATATTCTGGTCGATATTGTCGAAGAAACGTTTACGGAACCCCGAAGCGGTAGTGTGGAAGGCCTTTCGGAAACGGTCAACATTATTGTCAGTGATTGCACGAACGAATCCGACATCCTCAATCGGATTTTAGGATTGTCTCGAAACGACTACACGTCCGCCTTGCATTCGGTCAACGTCATGGCGCTGGCGATCAGCTATGCCGCGCACACCGACATGAGCCTGCAGGACAAAAAACGCCTGGGGTTGAGTGCACTCTTGCACGATATCGGCAAAACACGGATCAATGCCGATATCTTATCGGCCCCGCGGAAATTATCCAACGAGGAATTCAACCGCATCAAGGCGCATACGACCATTGGCTACAACATTCTGGACACCTGCCGATTCCCCCAAGCCGAGATCAAACTCTGCGCCCTTCAACATCACGAAAAAGCCGATGGAAGCGGCTATCCCCGGGGACTGACGCGCATCAACCCCGTGGCCGAAATCATCGGCCTGATCGACTGTTACGAGGCGCTTACCAATGACGACCGCCCCTATCGGAACGCCATGGATCCGCTCAAGGCACTTACGATTATCAAGGACGATGTGGTGGCCGGCAAATTCAACCGGAAGATCTTCGAGCAGTTCGCCTACAGTCTGCTCTAAGCATTTGAAAATGAAATATTCGGTCTAGGCGGCAAACAAATAAAAGCCGATGGCCTTGGCATTGGGATCAGCCGGGTCCGTCGGGGAAAATTCCGCCCCCAGATCAGCGCCATCAATCCTCCGGACCACGCTCTCCTGCCGTATTCGGGATTGTTTGCGGTCGTTCAGGCGGAACTCGACCACGAGCTTATCCCCGATGCGCATGGGCGTGCTTTCTTTAAGACGCAGTCTCACCCCGGTCCGGGACAAATCGAGGATGGCCATATCCCCTCTGCCCACATGACGGCCACCGGGAACCTGGGAATAGAACCCTTCAAAATTGACAGTCTTGCGGAAATGACGCCGCCGCTCCAGCTGCGCCGGGTATTGATGACCGCAGGGGCACTTGATCCTGATTTTAACGATCTGCTTCAGGGCCATATACGGCGAGGCATCAATGCACTTGCTCCGTTCACATGCCGGACAGGCCAACGTGGCTTTGTTATCACGGGTTATGAATATCTTATGCATGGCGTTCACTTTGCTCTTTTATCGGTTGAAGCGACCCATCATCGGCGCGATAACGGAAAAGAGTAAGGCGCATCCTGACCAATGAGGGCTTCGCATCCACTCCGTCAACCGTTTCGGGCCGCATCGGCGTGAAATGTGTTAAATTCAATTATCGACCGCTGGAAAAAATTCTTAAGCAGAGAAATGCGGGAGGGGGGGAAACAGTTCGGATTGACGCTTCCGATCGCGCCTGGGTTATTGGCCACCATACAACCACCCGCGAGAGCAGGTCATGCCGACGGGTCAAGGCCTGGTGGTGTCATTCTAATGTTTCTAAACGGGGGAAGTCTATTCCTGCACCACACGGTTGCGGCCGGTGCGTTTGGCCGTATAAAGGGCATTATCGGCGCGCCGGATCATGGTTTCGAGGGCAACATCCTCATCATGAAGACCGGTTAACCCGATACTCACGGTAAAGCGGATGAGGTCCTTGCCGGGACGGGCTTCGACATGGCTGTTCATCACCCGATCCCTCAACCGCTCAGCCACAAGAACGGCCTTGGCCGCATCGGTTTCCGGCAAAACAGCAGAAAACTCTTCGCCCCCGGTTCGTCCGAAAACATCGGTAACGCGAAAGACACTCTGGCATGTCTCCACAAATGTCTTCAGAACGGCATCACCGACGGGATGGCCATGGGTATCGTTGATTTTCTTGAAGTGGTCCATATCCATCAGCAGCACACTGAAGGGGTGACCGTAGCGGTGGTGCCGCAAAAATTCCTGCCGCGCTTTTTGGAAGAAACGGCGACGGTTGAATGCTCCGGTAAGGGGATCGGTGGTTGCCAGGCGCCTCAGTTCCGCCTCCATATGACGTCGCCCGGTAATGTCGTTGCCAACGCTGAGGATCTCCACAATGCGGCCGTCATTGTCCGTAATGGCACGGTTGGTCCAATAAATCCACACCCGCTTGCCTTCCCGGGTAATGTTTTCGTTCTCATTCTTGCGAAAACGATCCGGGTCATTCTGGACTTCGAGCATTAAATCGGTAAGATTGCGTTTGGAGATACTCTCACGCTCCGGAACGATGGTGCCGATGACGCTTTGCCCAATGAGGTCCTGAGCGTCGTATCCGAAAAACTTCAGTCCGTAGGGATTCATAAAAATGATGCGGCCCTCGGCATCCCAGCGCAGGATGATGCTGTTCACGCTTTCCACGAGATCCCGGTAGTTCTTCTCACTGGATCGGAGCGCCACCTCCACCTCCCGGCGTTCGGTGATTTCGGTTTGCAGGCGGCGATTGGTGGCAATTAGTTCGGCGGTCCGCTCACGCACACGCGAATCCAGTTCATCCCGTGCTTTTTTAACCGCTTTTTCCGCTTTGTCTTTTTCATTCAGCAGATCGTCCATCTCGGACTTGATCACCTTGATGGCGTCGTAAATCGGGGACAGGGGGCTGGATATCATATCCTGTTGGGTGGGATTGCTGACGCCGTCCCTCTCCCAATCGATGCTGCCGATGAATTCCAGCAAGTGTTCCACCGCCCCGGAGGACAGCGCCTCCTGTTCCGACGGTTGAACCCGATGGTTCTTGTCTCGGGTGGCCAGGTCTTTCTCTCGGGCCAGGATCAGTGCGCTGTCCAGATCTTTCGCCACCGCGACCGGAAAGGGCAGGACAAACCGTGAAAAATTGACCACGGCCTCCATAAACGGGTCCAGACCATAAACAATATAGCGCTTCAGGGGGGCTTTGCGATGCCAGGCCGTGATCGCATCCAGATAGTATTTGCGCGCCCGGCGATCCACACCATGTAAATCCTCAAACCCGCCAACGATGGTGCTGGGGCCCGCCACACTGGCCAATGAACGAGAGATGCGATCCCTTAGGGAGATCAATGGCGCCAGGTGGATGTCCCGGAAATGCCCTTCCGATATCGAATGCAGGATATGCCCATCGATGACCTCAAACCGGACACGGAAACCCTCCATGTCAAGCTCCCAGTCATCACGACGCAGGATCGTATGCGACACACCGTCCGGGGACCGGTAATGGTCTGCCGGATGGCTTGTCGGCAACCCCGCAGCGGAGCCGTCTTGGGCGTAGGCTGCTTTGAGAAGCGCCATCGACATGGTCACGGCATCCTCGTAACCATCGGCGATATGGACGTTGAAAGGGACCATATTGAGCCGCTTGCCCAGTTTGGTGCTCATGCGCAGCAAGGGAGACAGGCCGTAGAATATGACCCCAACAAGATGACGGCGCTGAAGCATGCGTCGGATAAAAAACCGGCGCCCTTCCAGACTGGTGCCCTCCAGGTTGGAATAATCCAGGATATGGATGTAGGGATGCCCGGAAAGATGGTCTGCGATAATGGCTTCCGTAAAATCAAAGGCTTTGTGGACACCTTCGACCGATGCCCGCCCGTGGTTGTGAGTGATCAGGACAGACCCACCAATGATTTCGGCGGTAATTTTGAACCCTGGTTCAAACGTTATGCCGGTCCATTCCGGGCGTCTCTGGACCCCCCAGCCGGAAATCGGGCAAATGCGGTCGGGTTCTCCGGTTGAAAAGCCGTCGTTGGTCTTGGTGCCTTTGGCGCCTTCATCCGGCCCTTTCGGATCGGCTTCTGTCGGTGCATCACACATATGGTATGGCTTTGCGCTCTCTGGTATGGATCCGATCTATCTCAGGCGGATCCACAGCAACCAGACGTGATTCGAAACATTATGGATGGACACTACTTAGCACAATTCCGATGTCACCTCCAGTCAGGCTTGGCGACTTAAAATCCCGCTTGACCCGTCTACGGGTTAACAGTGTACGCCATCAGCATCACTTTTTAACGGACGGAAAAGGAGAGCATCATGGAAAACTTTCAATCAAAACGCAGTACGCAGACGGGTATGATGAACTTGGAGGCTTCCCCGCGCGACGTTTTTCCCCTGCTCTGCCCCCGCAGGGAGTACGAATGGATACCGATCTGGCAATGCCGCATGATCTACTCGGAATCAGGTTACGCCGAAGACAACGGCATTTTCTACACCGATTTTCGCCAGGACCGGGGGCCGGAATGGTGGGTTGTCACACGCTACGAACCCTGCCGCGCCATCGCTTTCGTACGCCTGGCCCCGAATATCCGTATAACCCGGCTGGACATCCATCTGGCCGCCGACGGCCCCAAACGGACCATCGCCACCTGGACCCAAACCATGACGGCCCTCAGCCCGGAGGGCAATGCTTATATTGAACGTTACCCGGAATCGGCCTATGCTGAAGAAATTGGCCATCTCGAGAGAATGCTCAATCATTTCCTGAAGACCGGCACCATGCTTGAAAATCCCGGGCATATGCCCAAGCCATCCGTTCAACAGGAGTGAGCCTCCCTCCTCAAAGCGGGCGGCTTCAGGCTGCTACCTTAAACAGATAGAAGGCAGAGGATCATGATCACCGTTAGCCGACTGGCCGGGCAATTTGACCTGTCCCGCAGCACCTTGCTTTATTATGACCGCATCGGCCTTTTGAGACCCTCGGGCCGCAGCCCGTCCAACTATCGGCTTTACACGGCAGCCGATCAACAACGGCTGGAAAAAATCTGCCACTACCGGGGAATGGGGCTGTCCCTCAAAGCGATTCAACGCATTCTCGATGCTTCGGATGAGACGACCGGTGCCGCCCTGGAACAGCGCCTGCTGGAAATCGAGGGGCAAATCGAGGTTCTTCGCCGCCAGCAGGACGTCATCCGCAGCGTTTTGGGCAGCCCGGCCCTGACTAACTTGCCTGCGGGGATGAATCGCAAGAAATGGACCGCCCTGCTGCGGGCCGCCGGTATGAGCGACCAGGATATGCTCCAGTGGCACATCGAATTCGAGCGCCTGTTTCCGGAAGACCATCACACATTTCTGGAATCCCTGGGCATTCCGCCCCGGGAAATCGATGCCATCCGCGCTTTTTCGCGACAGGATAAGGATTGAGGGATGCGGCCCTAGCCGATTTATCGGATATCGGCGCGCCTAACATCTCAGCACGCCATGCACGCTGCCCGGTCCCCTATCAGCCATCTGTTTCCCGGGTTTTATCATCCGGGGCGCCGACATATGCCGTGCCGTAGTGCCCGGTGGCTTCCATGGGGTCGCCGACGAGGATCATCCCCTAAATCATCAGGGCCTGGATGATGGAGAACATGGTGGTATCCTTGCCGCCGGCGGCATCCCCCGCCGTGGCAAAAACCCCTCCGGCCTTGTTTTCCATTCCCGTCCTAATGCTTCCGACAAAACCGCCGATAAAAATTTCAGGAAGAATTCCTAATACAATGGAGGTCAGAATGACTGCTGCGATTGCACCACCCCATACCCTTGAGTCTTATCCGTCCCCCCCCACCCGCCTTGCGGGCCGGGAAATCGAAGCTACCCATAGCCTGCACCTGGCAGCCGTTTCGGAATCCCGCCAGGATATTGTCTTGCACACCAGGGAGGGCGATACCGTCACACTTTCAATGGACAGGGAAACCGTGGCCGTCTATGGCCGCGACGCCCGCCTGGCCATCAGCCAGCGGTATTTGGCCAATGCCGAAGTGGATCTTTTGGCCGAAAAGCATCTGGCCGGTGAGCATCAGGAATGGTTCGGCCTGGAAACAAACCGGGAGATAAGCCTATCCATTGAAGGAGACCTCAGCGAGGATGAGATGCGGGATATCCGCAAAGCCCTGCACCGCATCGACCGGTTGATCGGACGATCGTTCGGGGCCGCTTCCGGTGCTTCCGGTCATGGTATGGCGAACCGCCAGGCCGGCCTGGCCGGGTTGAACACCCTATCCGGTATCGAAGTGGATATCCAGCATTCCCGAACGATTGTGGCGTCCCGTGCCACGAGCATTTCCAGTACGACCTACGGCGCTGACGGGCGGTCGGTCGCCGTCCCCGGGCAGCCGTCTGAGAGTACGGCGCCGCTATGGCAGGCGGCCGCTGATGAAGCCACCGGCATTGTAGAAGAAACCGGTATCGACCCGGACCATTTTATCGATCCATTAGGCGACCTGTTCGATCACTGGCGCCAGAACATGCCGCAAAAAGCTGAGGGTTCCCGGACACTTTTAGAGATGATGGCAGCGACTGTCATGGATCGGCTGGAAACGATGCACGCAACGCATCGCCACATGGACCATCAGGTCAATCTTCCGAGGCCTGATGAATGTCGATGATCTTGGCATGCCGTCCGTAGTCCACCGTTTTGTAGCGGGTGATTTTCTGTAGTTTGCCGGTGATGTCGGCGATGCGTTCCACCTGCTCGAGGACCTGCTCAGCGAGCTTATGGTGGGCATCGCCTTCATTCAGCTCGACCATCATGAGCTCGGCATAGCCCGAAATCACCTGGAGGGGCTGGTTCAACTCGTGGCACACCGCACCGGCGGTCTCCAGGACACCCTGGAATTTTTCCTTCTGGGCCCTGTCCCGAGCCGCGTGATTTTTCTCGGTGAGATCCTGCATCATACCAACGCTGCCGCCATTTTCCTTTCCGTCGCCGGCCACCCTGGCAATCGTGAAAAGGAAATCGCGGCGGCGGCCGTCCGCACATGGAATTTCCGCCTCAAAGGCGCGGGCGTTCACGCCGCTGCGCTTCAGGCAGGCCACCAGATCATCCGGTACTTCCGGGCTCAGTTCCTCAGCCTGGCGCCCAATGATATGATCTCTTGTCAGGCCCAGGATGTTTTGGGCAAAAGCCTGGTTGCAGCCCCGGAAAGTGCCGCCGGCGTCCTTGAAAAAAATGGGACTGGGGATGGTGTTGATGAGGGTATCCATCAGGCGCAAATAGCCCCGCAGGTTCTCTTCGGTACGCTGCCGAAGATCGGACTCGTCTTTATGGTGACACTCAAGGTTTTGATAATATTTGTGTTTGGATTGAGCGGTATGGCTCAATCGCTTAAGTCTCGCCTGCAGACGAAGCGTCTGCTGAAACAACAACAAGGCAACGGCTGTCAGCAAAAGAACCAGCAAGCCTAGCACCCAGGCATTCATCGTCATACCCATTTCACATCGGTTGTTGTTGGTAACCATAGGCGGCCGGTTTGCATGTGCCGCGAAGGTCCGGAAATGTCGCACCATGGCTATCAAAACGCAGCCGCCTTGTAAACCAAATGAAATTTCAATGCCAAGGCGGGACGACCCGGCGTCGCTCCCGCCTGGGCCGTTTGCGGCGGACGTTCATCTGGGGTTTGAGGGGCGGGTCAGCGGGGCCGCACCCGCGCCGTCGGCGTGGCCTGCAGGGGGTCGTCCGGCCAGTAATGTTTGGGATAACGCCCCTTCAATTCTTTTTTGACGGCGGCATAGCTGTTGTCCCAAAACCCGGCCAGATCCTGCGTAATCTGGGCCGGACGCCCGGCCGGGGACAGCAGATGGAGCCGCAGGGGCTGACGTCCTCCGGCAATGGCCGGCGTATCGCGGGCGCCGAACATCTCCTGGATGCGCACCGCCAGAACCGGGATTTCACCACGATAATCGATGGGACGCCGGGATCCGCTCGGAACCACCAGGTGAGTAGGGGCCAGTTCGTCCATCCGCTGCCGCTGGGGCCAGGGCAGCAGGGTGTTCAAAGCCGCGGACAAATCCACCCGACGCAGCTCCTTGAGGCGGATGCAGCCTTCAACAAACGGCCCCAGCCAAGATTCCAGATTGTCCATCAAGCCGTCGTCGGAAACATCCGGCCACATGTCATCGTCTTTCATGACCCGGCGCAAGAACATGATCCGTGCCTGCCAGGTCCGCAATCCCTTGGTCCATGGCAGGCAGTCCAGTCCGGCCATTCGTATGCCTTTCAACAGGGCGTGCGTCAGGCTTGCCCCCACCACACGGTCCAGCGGCTCGGTTTTGAGACACAGGACGCCCAGCATCAGTTGCCGTTGCACCTGAACCGCCTCCCGGCCGACGTCCCACGCCACCCGTTCGATCCATTGCATCCGGGATGCAAAGTGGGTGTAAAGATCGGCAACATCAATTGCCGCCCCCTGGAAAATCCGCGCTTCCCGGCGTTCGCCGTCCAGGGTCGCCGCCACCAGGTAATCGACGGCCGCCAGCGGCTCCAACGGATCCAAAAAAGCCCCGCGGCCGCCGGATAAACGGAAACGCCCCTGACCGCCCGGTCTCCTCTGGGCAATACGGTCAGGAAAAGCCCATGCCAGTAAAATGCCTGCCATCCGGCGGTCGTCGCAATGGTCATGGCAGTCCAGGCGCCGGCCTAAATCGTGCGCCACCCGCAAAACCCTGCGGCAGGCCGCACGATCCAATGGCCCGGCCGGGCCCGGGGGATATCCATCCTGGCGGCAAGCGGCCATTATCTCCAGACGGGTATGCAAGTCGGCATCGCGTTCCTCCCGGCCGGGCCACAAAATGTCCCGCTCGCTCAGCAGGGCAGCCAGATCACAGGCCAGAGCGCCGACCCCTTCCGCCATGGCCAAAAGGACCATGTGGGCCAGACGGGGATGCAGAGGCAACGCCGCCATTTGCCGGCCATGGGGTGTGATGCGGCCTCCGGGATCGAACGCCGCCAGGTCCGTCAGGAGACGATGGGCCTGTTGCAGGGCCGCTTCCGGGGGCGGATCGAGCCATTGAAGCTGTCGGGCATCCCGGACGCCCCATATGGCCAGCTCCAGCACCAAGGGCGCCAAATCGGCCTCCAAAATGGCAGGCCGCGCATGGGCGCTCAGTCCGTTGTGATGTTCGCGGGACCACAGTCGATAACAGCGCCCCGGCCCCAGACGACCGGCCCGTCCCCGCCGTTGATCAGCCGAGGCCCGCGTCACGGGCAGGGTCACGAGTCGGCTCATCCCGCTGCCGGCATCAAATCGGGGGGTCCGGCTCAGGCCGCTGTCCACGACAACGCGAATGCCTTCGATGGTCAGACTGGTTTCGGCAATGGACGTGGCCAGAACGATTTTGGACCGACCGGGCCCGGTCGGTGCGATGGCTTGCTGCTGCTGCTCACGGGACAGGTTTCCGTACAACGGGGCGACACGCCAATCCGGTCCGAGCCCGGCCATTTCCAGTTGGCGGGCCACCCGCCGGATTTCTGAAGCCCCGGGCAGAAAGACGAGTATGCTGCCCTCACCCTGTGCGGCCGTCTCTATAATGGTTGCCGTAACCGCCTTCAACACGGGTTGGTTCGGTTGTCGCGAACGATAAATGGTTTCCACCGGAAAAGATCGCCCGGAGCAGGTCAAAACCGGCGCCCGGCCCAGCAACCGTGCCACCGGGGCCGCATCGAGGGTGGCCGACATGACCAAAAGCCGCAGGTCCTCGTTAAGGGCACCCCGGATGTCGAGGCAGAGGGCCAGGGCCAGATCCGCCTCGAGGCTGCGCTCGTGGTATTCGTCCAGAATGACCAGGCCCACACCGTCAAGGGTCGGATCTTTTTGCAGACGGCGTGTCAGCACCCCTTCGGTCACCACTTCGATTCGGCTGTGGGGCCCCACCCGGCTGTCCATGCGCATCCGGTATCCCACCGTCCGGCCCACCGGCTCTTTCAGCATGTCGGCCATGCGATAGGCGGCCGCACGGGTGGCCAGCCGGCGCGGCTCGAGCATCATTATTTTGCGATCTTGCAACCAAGGGGCATCCATCAGGGCCAGGGGCACACCGGTGGTTTTCCCGGCCCCCGGGGGGGCCTGGAGAACAGCAGCCGTATTCTGGTGGAGGGTTTCGCGCAGGGAATCGATGATTGCGTCAATCGGCAGGGCGTCCATCAGATTCTATCTCACCGGCGCGGTTGGGCATGGAGAATTGAACATAACCGGGGTATCCGGACCAAAACCGTTTTCGAAGGCATGATCGCAAAAAGAAATATTGTCACGGGGCAAGTTTTTCCAGTTCGATGACGCACCATTCCAGATCCGGTCGCACATTGATGTCGGCCACATGGATGGCCCGCAAGATCCCCGCCTTGTCGATGACAAAGAGCGCGCGTTCCGAAACGCCATCGGAACGAAGGACACCATAGCGATCGGCCACTTTCCCATGGGGCCAGAAATCCGAAAGCACAGGGAACCACAGGTCGCCCATCTGTCGGGTCCAGGCGTACAAGGTGGGAATATTGTCCACCGTTATCCCGAGCAGGATGGCCTCGTTGTCTTCAAACAGGCTCTGGACAATATTGTACCCCGGCCACTGATCGGAGCAAACCGGTGTCCAGGCCGCCGGCACGAAGGAAATAACGACATTTTTCCGGCCCCTAAACTGCCGGAGGGTAACTGTCTCGCCGGTTACCGACGGCAGGGAAAAATCCGGAGCGTTCTCCCCCACCTTGACTTTCAGGGTGCTGTCAATCGGTTTGAGTTGTCCGGGATCGAAAATGTCCGCCTTGACTGGTTCGGAGAAACCCCATGCCGTCCCACAGCCCCCGAGACAAAGGAGTAAGCTGATCCAGAGCACACGCCTAACCGTTCGCATGAAGATCTCCTGTCGTATTAGCCCGGATATATACATTATTGATATATTAACATAAATTTTATTTTAAAAAATTTCATGAAATATTCGGGTTAGGTCACCGGGGTCTGTTGGCCTGTATGGCAAAAAATATCAGGAAGAATTTGGCCCTCCGTTTTGGGTAGTCCATGACACGATCTTTTGCAATCCCGCAACGCTTGGAAGCGCAACCCCGGCGTGTCAGCCGGACGACGGGGGATTTGCCCGCCATGATGATATCTGTTAAAAGGCACCAACATCCCCCAGACCGAACCGAAAGTGATCGCCCATGAAGGAAGAATATCATACGCTGACCATGCTGGTGGAAAACGAACCAGGGGTGACCGCCCGGGTTTCAGGCCTCTTTGCCAGCCGGAATTACAACATTGAAACCATTTGCGGGGCCCCCACGGCCAATCCCCGCATGTCCCGCATCACGATCACCACCCGGACAAACCCGGATCAGCTGGAACAGATCATGAAACAATTGCGTCGCCTGGTCAATGTCATCAAGGTGCGCGACATGACCGGAGAGGCATCCGTGCGGCGGGAAATGGCCCTTATCTGCGTCAAGGCCGATCCCGCGGAGCGACCCGAAATCCGCAGCATCGTGGAAACCTTTCGCGCTCGCATCGTCGATACCGGCAAAACCCACTATATTATTGAAGCCACGGGGGGCCAGGAAAAAATCAATGCGCTGACCCGCCTGCTGGAACCCATGGGCATCAAAAAACTGGCCCGCTCCGGCATCCTGGCCTTATACCGCGAAACCGAGTAAAGCAGATCCCGCAGAGCGGGAGGTTTCAGGTAGCCCCCTCGAAGGGGGTTTGAAATGGTTTGCGGTTTTTGGTTTTCCCATTGTCCCGCGCCGAGCATCGGCGGGGCGGACGGATTAAAGCGCGCGGCCTGTTTATCCGCCGAAGGTTGACCGCAGGCGGGTCTGAACCCGCCATCCAAGCCGCGCGGCGCCTGCCCCCCATGTCCGATGTCCCCGGATCAAGCCACCCCGTCCGTGTAAAACAATTGTAAAATGCCAGTTGGCCATTTCCCCAATGGATGATTTCGCATAGAACGGCACCACCTTAGACCGCATACAAAGGGGAATACCATGACCATACATGAAACCATCATCATTCGAACCTTCATGCGCGGACTGGCCTGGCTCATCTTGAAAGGAACCGGGTGGAAGGCGGAAGGCGCCCGACCGGAAGCGGACCGCTACGTTATCATCGCAGCCCCGCACACATCCAACTGGGATTTCATTTATACCCTCTGTTTTGCCTTTATTTACCGGATTCGCCCCCAGATCATGATGAAAGATGCCTGGTTCCGCTGGCCGTTAGGGCCCTTGTTCCGCTGGCTGGGGGCCCTGCCCATCGACCGGAGCCGCTCCCGCAACGTGGTGGCCCAATCCATCGAGGCGTTTCAGAACCATGAGCGCATGGTGCTGGTGGTGCCGCCCTCGGGCACGCGCCGGCGGGTCCAGTACTGGAAGACCGGATTCTATCACATCGCCAACGGCGCCGGTGTCCCGATTGCGCTGGGTTTTCTGGACTACGAGCGCAAAGTCGGCGGTTTCGGTCCGCTGTTTCATCCCACCGGTGATATTGAAAGCGATATGGTGACCATTCGGGAATTCTACGCCCCCATCAGCGGCAAATATCCCAAGCAGGAGAGCCACGTTCTGGTGCGCCCCGAGTTGAAGCCGCCCTGCGGATAGAGGCGCTTCAGGCCGGAATCGTATCCATGGCAGCAAATTTAGGCTCATGCAGCGGGATCAGGATGTCGGCCATGTCTTTCACCTTCCGCATGATATCGTAGGCCCGATAGACATTGACCGGTGTTCCCGGGGGAATCACGTCCATCTCCATGGCGCGGATTTCCTTGGGCGGGAAAAAATTCTCTTCGATGACGCAAAACCCGGTAATCACAGCCCGTCCACCCTCTGTGTCGACAATGACGCTGAGCCCGCCCTCGGTGTGCACCGGCGTGTGCATCACACGGATTCCCGGCAGCACTTCGCCATCCTCGGCAATGATCCGGACCTGTCCGGCGTCTTCCACATCTTCGATATAGTCCTCCAGATAACGAAAATCGAGGGGATGGGGATCGTGAATGTGTTCCAGCTCACGCGGATGAACATAGAAAACGGCATTCCGGCATTTATAGTCGTTTTCACAGTGGTCGTTGTGCAAGTGGGTATGAATCACCACGTCGATATCGTCCGGAGCAAGTCCCCACTTGGCCAAACCTTCCTCAAACGTGTAAATCCGGCCGCCGATGGCGGCTTCCCGATCCGAGGACCGGATCGGGCTCATCTCCCCGGTGTCCACCAGGACTTTTTTATCGCCCCCCTCGAGGTACCAGGCATAAATGGGAATGACGTATTCCTTCCCGTATTCATGCTGATATGTCATCATGCCCTTGTCGAACACCTTGGTACCCAATACAATGGGATGGATCTTATAGTGCGTTGGCATAAGCTTTTCACTCCTTTTATCCTAAACCCCTCAGACAACTTAGTGTCCGTCCATAAAGGGTAGATTTTGGTTCCTGGCAAGGCCCGAGCGCGTTTGCAACCGGAGGAATAGTCCGCTATTGCGAGGATTGAAAACGAGCGAGAACGCCGCCAGGGGCCTAAAGATGCCTTTTATGGATGGGCACTACTTAAAACAATTGAAAATCCTCGTCAAACAATCGCGGTCAAGGTCTTTTGTCAGAAGGCTGTAAGGCGGCGCGCTATTGACCCGCCCCGCGTCCACAGCACGGGGGATTCCCTTGGCATGTATCTGAAGGATTGCCAAATATGAGCAAAAATGCAATTCTTAACCCGAACATTTCATGAAACATTCGGGTTAACCGGAACCAACCCCAACTGAAGAGGAAGGTCCTGTCATGTCGGATAACGATGGATGGCGCATCGTACTGATCGATGATGAGGAAGGGATTCGCCGTGTAACCCGCATCACGCTTGAAGATGCCGGCTATTCCGTGCACACCGCCGACAACGGCCGAAGCGGTTTGGACCTTTGCGCCAAGGTGGTTCCGCAAATCGTGATCACCGATGTTCGTATGCCGATCATGGACGGCATTTCGGTTCTGGCAAAACTCAAACAGACGCATCCTGAAATCGAAGTCATCGTGGCCACTGCGTTTGGCGAAATGGACCTGGCCATTCGGGCCCTGCAACTGGACGCATCGGATTTCATCACCAAGCCCCTGCATAGCGAGGCCCTGTCGGTAGCCCTGGAAAGGGCCAAAACCCGCTACACCGACCGCAAACAGCTGAAAGATTACACCACTTTCCTGGAGGAGGGGTGGAACGAAACCACGCGGGAACTCATCGCGTCCTTCACGTTTCAAAACAACCTCATTGAAAGCTCCATGGACGGCATTATCGGCTGCAACGCCGACGATGTCGTCGTGACGTTCAATCAAAGCGCCCAGGCCATGCTGGGATTTGACAAAGCCGATGTCATCCACCGGGAGCGCCTGGGACGCTTTCTGCTGCCCGAAGAAGCAGAGCGTATAAAAACTGCCCTGCGATGCAATGACAATGGAAACGACGGCTGTCTGCCCCTGTTGGAAACCACGTTGTGCGGCAAGAACGGCCTGCGCGTTCCGGTGCAGATGACGGTATCCCCTGTGGCCATCCCGGACGAAGCCCCCGGGACGGTCTGTTTTGTCAGGGACCTGCGTGAAATCCGGCGCCTGGAAAGGGAAGTGGAAGACCAGGCTCGTATTCTGCACCAGGACAAGATGATGTCCCTGGGCCGCCTGGCCGCCAGTGTCGTTCACGAAATCAACAACCCTCTGGCGGGCATTTTGAATTACAGCCGTCTGATGTTGCGCATCCTCCAGCGCGGCGAGGCGTCCGCCAGCCAGATGGAAAAATTCACGCGTTATCTCGATCTGGTGGAAAAAGAGACCAGCCGGTGTTCCCAGATCGTATCCAGCCTGTTGACCTTTTCACGCAAATCACCCGCCGAGTTCGGTGCTGTGTCCGTGGCTGACCTGATCGACCGCAGCAGTCTGCTCTGCCAGCACAAACTAACGTTGAGCAACATCCGCCTCGAGATCCGCATGGATGAAGATCTTCCTGATATCAAAGGTGATTTTAATCAATTACAGCAGTGCATCATCAATCTCGTCTTCAATGCCGCCGATGCCATGCCCGATGGGGGCACGCTCACCCTGTCCGCCACACGCCGCCATCCGTCAACTGAGGTTTGCCTGCAGGTGGCGGATACCGGCACCGGCATCGCGGAAAGCGACCTGCCCCACATTTTCGAACCCTTTTTCACCACCAAAGACGAGGGCTATGGCGTAGGACTGGGCCTGTCGACCGTTTACGGCATTATCCAAAACCATCAGGGCAATGTTCAGGTGGAAAGCCAAAAGGGCCAGGGGACCACCTTTACACTGTGCCTGCCCGCGGCCTGATGCCGCGGCCTTCTCATCAGACGCTTTCCGTACGCCCGCAACAGTACCCTTTCCCACTAAAACCAATTGTTGCATTGCAACGCTATGTTGCGCAACACTTGCTACATTGCAACATTTTGGTTTCATCGTGATTGCCTTTAGCATCAATACATTGCATGTGATTGTTTCACCAAATCACCATTTCTTTCGACGCCTCCTCTGTTTTTGATATAACCCTTTATTATTTTTACGCTTTCTAACTTTTTTACGGTTTTGGCATGTTTTATGCTGGAGCTAATCGTTGATGAACCGGCTATTGCCATGAGCGCATTCTGCAACTTGATCGCCACACGATAGCACCTCGTTTTCGAATTTGAGCAACTGCCGGAAACAGATTCAACAGTATGGGTTGCAGGTCGTTAACTTATTTGATGATCCAACAATAGATCAGACTTGTTCAGAGGGATTCGCTTTGTCCACCAGCCGCGCCAAAAAACGGGTTTTAATTGTCGATGATGACAAAAACCAGGCGCTGCTGCTGCGATCCCTCATGCAGGCCAATGGGTTCAAGCCTTTGCTGGCCGGCAGCAAACCGGAAGGCGTCCGCATGGCCGAACGGGAAAATCCCAGCTGCATCATCCTCAACTGCATGATGTGCGGCGAAGAAGGCTTTTGCCTCTATCGGCACTTCAAATCCGAGGCGGCCTTTCGGGATGTGCCGGTTATCATGCTCTCCTCGGTGAGCCGGGACCTTCTTTTTGGCTACCGCACCCTGGCCGGTGCCTTCGGCGGCGGCCAGGCGCCCGAACCGGAAGCTTTTCTCAAAAGTCCGATGGACGTGGACGAACTGGTGGACACGGTGGAACGTTTAACCGGATCCGAGCAACGACCCCGGGTAAAAGGGGCGGACGGCGAACAGGGCGCGTCATCAACGTCACCCTCGCCGACGGATCCATCAACGTCTTCGTTCTGATGCCGATAGCACAGCGTTAGAACACAGGCGATACAACGCGACGATTAGGAACGGAGAGACGTCTATGGCACTTCGAATCGGATTTTACATTTGCCATTGCGGCATCAACATCGCCTACAAGGTTCGTGTTGAAGAAGTTGCGGACTTTGTCCGCCAGCTTCCCGACGTGGCGGTATCCCGGGACTACAAATTCATGTGTTCGGATCCGGGTCAGGAGATGATTGAAAAGGACATTGCCGCCTTCAATCTCAACCGGGTGGTGGTGGCCTCCTGTTCACCGCGCATGCATGAAAAAACCTTCCAGGGCGCCTGTCAGCGGGCGGGCATCAACCCGTATCTTTTCCAGATGGCGTCGGTGCGCGAGCAGGTCTCCTGGGTGACCCTGGACGAGGATGAGGCCACCCTGAAAGCCAAAACCCTGGCAGCGGCGGCGGTCAACCGGGTGCGCTACCATCACGAACTGGAAAGCCGCGAGGTTTCGGTCCATCCCGACATCATGGTGGTGGGGGGCGGTATTGCCGGCATGCAAGCCGCCCTGGATATCGGCGCATCCGGGCACCAGGCCTATCTCGTGGAGAAAAGCACCACCATCGGCGGCCATATGCTCCAGTTTGACAAGACCTTTCCCACCCTGGACTGCGCGGCCTGTATCGGCACCCCCAAAATGGTGGATGTGGCCCAGAACCCCAACATCCATCTGCTCTCCTACAGCGAAGTCAAGGAGGTCTCCGGCTATATCGGCAACTATACCGTCAAGATCGAACGCAAGCCCCGCTACATCAAAGAAGGCGTCTGCACGGGTTGCGGCGAGTGCACCAAGGTGTGCCCGGTATCGATGCCCAGTGAGTGGGACGAGGGCTTGGGGGATCGCAAGGCCATCTACCGCGCTTTTCCCCAGGCGGTGCCCATCACCTTCTGCATCGACAAGCTGGACCGCGCGCCCTGCGTGTCCGCCTGCCCGGCCCACGCCAATGTTCAAGGCTACGTCCAGCTCATTAAAATGGGCAAATACAAGGAAGCCCTGCAGCTCATCATGGAAAAAATCCCCCTGCCCGGGGTCCTCGGGCGGGTCTGCCCCCACCCTTGCGAAAGCCAGTGCCGGCGCCAGGACGTTGACGCCGCCATCGCCATCCGCGACCTGAAACGTTTTGCCGCCGACCAGGTGGACTTTGCGACATTGGAGCTGCCCCCCATCGAGGAAAAAGACAAGAAGGTGGCCGTCATCGGGTCCGGACCGGCCGGCTTGACCGCAGCCTTCGACCTGCGCAAAGCCGGCTACCAGGTGACGATCTTCGAAGCCCAGGAGCAGCTGGGCGGCATGCTGCGGGTGGGAATACCCGACTACCGGCTGCCGCCGGAGGTGCTGGACCGCGAAATCGGCTATATCCTGCGCATGGGGGTTGAAACACGTACCGGGGTGAATTTCGGCACCGACATCACGCTGGAATCCCTTCAGTCCGACGGCTATGACGCCGTCTTTCTGGGCATCGGGGCCCAGGAATGCATGAAACTCAACATCCCGGGAGAAAACGAGGCCGAACAGGTGGTGGATGCCGTGTGTTTTCTGCGGGAAGCCAATCTCTCCCGCACCCCCAGCCCGGGCCGCAACGTGGTGGTGATCGGCGGCGGCAACGTTGCCATCGATGCCGTGCGGGTGGCCAAACGCCTGGGGGCCGAAAAGGTCACCCTGGTCTACCGCCGGACCGAGGCCGAAATGCCCGCCGAAGAAGAGGAAATCAAAGGTGCCCGGGAAGAAGGCATCGCGTTTCATTTTCTCACCTCGCCTGTGGAAGTCATCCAGGAAAACGGCCGTGTCACCGGTATCCGCTGTATCGTCAACGAACTGGGCGAACCCGATGCCAGCGGCCGCCGCCGTCCCGTGCCCGTGGACGGCAGCGAGTTTGTGCTGGAATGCGATGCCGTCATCCCGGCCATCGGCCAGCGTGTGGACCTTTCCTGGCAGGATCCGGTCTGCAGCCTGGAATGCACGCCGCGCAACCTGATCGTGGCGGACCCGGCAACCCTGCAGACCAGCCAGCCGCATATTTTCGCCGCCGGCGACGCGGTCAGCGGACCGGCCACCGTGGTGGAAGCCATCGGTGCCACCCATCGGGCCGTGGAGAGCATGGTCCGGGATCTGGAGGGGCGCCTGGAGGCTGATGCGAATCGTCCTGGCCCGGAGCCGGCCGCCGCGCCGGTTGGCGGCGCCAAACCGGCCGGCGAATGCACGTGGAACGATATACCGACGGAATGCGATCCCCAGCCGCGGGAAACCATCACCCACCTGGACTGGGCCGTGCGGGTGGCCGGTTTCGAGGAAGAATCCATCGGGCTGACCGAAGACCAGGCCCGGCGTGAAGCCGAACGCTGTCTGAACTGCGGGGTCTGTTCGGAGTGCATGGAGTGCGTCAAAGTCTGTGAAGCCAAAGCCATCGACCACACCCAGAAACCTGAAGAAATCGAAGTCAAAGTGGGCAGCATCATCCTGGCCACGGGCTACGATCTGCTTGATCCCAGCCCCATGAAGCAGTACGGCTACGGCCGCCTGCCCAACGTCTTCACCAGTCTCGAGTTCGAACGTCTGAGCAACGCCACCGGCCCCACCGGCGGCAAAATCATGATGCGGGACGAGAATGGGGATTTCAGCCGCCCGCCCGAGAGTGTGGCTCTGGTTCACTGCGTCGGCAGCCGGGATGTCAACTACCATGAATACTGTTCCCGGGTCTGCTGCATGTACGCCCTGAAATACTCCCATCTGATCAAGGAAAAAGTGGGCCACCATACCAAGGTTTACGACTTCTACATCGACATGCGCTGTTTCGGTGAAGGCTACGAAGAATTTTACCGGCGCTGTCAGGAAGAGGGCACCACCTTCATCCGGGGCAAAGTGGCTGAAATCAGCGACCAGCCCCAGTCGCCCGAGGAGGAAGGCAAACTGGTGGCCATTGCCGAAGACACCCTGCTGGGCAAGCGGCTGCGGCTGCCGGTGGACATGGTCGTGCTGTGTTCGGCCATTCAGGCCCGCAGCGATGCCGTCGATGTGGGACGCATTTTTGGCGTGAATATCGGATCGGACGGTTTCTTTCTGGAAGAGCACCCCAAGCTGGGCCCCCTCAACACGGCCACCGACGGGGTGTTTCTGGCCGGGGTCTGCCAGTCCCCCAAGGATATTCCGGACACGGTGTCCCAAGCCTCCGGCGCTGCGGCCAAAGCGCTCTCCCTGGCAACAAAGGGCGAGGTGGCCGTTCCGTCGACCATCTCCTGGATCGACCCCGACATTTGCGCCGGCTGCCAGACCTGTATCGGACTGTGCCCCTACGGCGCCATCGAATTCGACGAACGGCGCGGTGTATCCGTGGTGAACGAGGCCGTCTGCAAAGGGTGCGGGAGTTGTTCGGGCTTCTGCCCCAGCGGTGCGGCGCAGGTCGCCCATTTCAATAAAGAAGAAATTTTTGCTGAATTCGAGGGGCTGATGGATGCACTGCAAACCGTCGGTCAATAGGCTGCGCATCCGAATTCCCGGAGAAATTATTTAATTGGAGGAACGCATGGAAAATTTTGAGCCCGTACTCGTCGCGTTTGTCTGCAACTGGTGCACTTACACGGCGGCCGATCTCGCCGGCACCTCACGGCTGAGCTATCCCAAAAACGTGCGGCTGATCCGGGTCATGTGTACCGGGATGGTCGACCCACAGTATGTGATCAAAGCCCTGCTGGAGGGTGCCGACGGCGTTTTGGTCAGCGGCTGCCATCCGGGCGACTGCCACTACATCAACGGCAATTACAAGGCCAGACGGCGCATCAAGCTGCTCAAAGAAATCCTGCCCCAGTTCGGTTTCGAGCCGGAACGCCTGCGGCTGACCTGGATCGGTGCCAGCGATGGTATCGAATTTGCCGAAATCATGCAGGAACTTGTCAAGGAGCTCAAAGCCCTGGGACCGAGCCAGGCCAAAATGAAAATGGTGGTTTAAACCGGCGGGTTCCATGGGCGGCGCAACCGTTCGCCCCCCCGCAACGCGAGCATGGAGGAGCCATGGCGATCACGGCAACCATTGAAGTTAACCAACAGGACTTATTGACAAGTTTGAAGGCCTTCTGCACCAAGCTGCTCGAGCAGGACGCCATCAGCGCCATTCTGGTGCCCCAGCGGCTACCCATGAAAAGCATGGTGATGCCCACCCTGGTGACCGAAGCCGATCATTTGGATGGGGTCGATCCGCTGTCCCCCGCCTTTCCCATGAACGGCGCCAAGGTGCTGGCCAAGCTCACCCGCCGGCCTTCCGGCGGCAAGATTGCGGCCATCATGCGCCCCTGTGAAATTCGGGCTTTCATTGAACTCGTCAAGCTCAAGCAGGCCCGCACCGAAGATGTGGTGCTGATCGGCATGGACTGTCTGGGGGCCTACGGCAACACCGACTATTTTCGGTTTGCCGGAGAGGATGCCGAAGCGGCCACCCGCCGGTTTTATGAATCCGTACTCGCCGGAAAAGGTGCGGCCCTGGACGGTGTGGACTTGACCACCGCCTGCCAGGCCTGCGAAGCCCCCTTCCCCACCAGCGCGGACATCGCCATCGGCCTGCATGGGGTCGATACCGGCCGCCATCTCCTGGTTCTGGGCCAAACCCCCGCCGGAGATGACCTGCTCCAGCAAATGGGGCTGCCCTCGAGCGAGGTACCGACGGAGCGCCAGGCCATCATGGACCAGCTGCGCACATCACGGGAAAAGTACCGGGACGACATGTTTGCCGCCACGGCCGCCGCTACCGACAACATCGACAAACTGAACACGTATCTGGCCAACTGCGTCAACTGCTACAACTGCCGGGTGGCCTGTCCGGTCTGCTACTGCAAGGAATGCGTTTTCGTGACGGACGTTTTCAATCACGACCCCTCCCAGTACCTGCGCTGGGCCAAACGCAAAGGGGCTGTAAAAATGCCCACGGACACGGTCTTCTATCACCTGACCCGACTGACCCATATGAGCACGGCCTGTGTGGGATGCGGTCAGTGCAGCAATGCCTGCCCCAACGATATCCCGGTCATGGAACTCTTCCGGATGGTGGCGCACAACACCCAGCGGGCCTTTGCTTATGAAGCCGGAAATAGCGTCGACGAGAAACCACCGCTGTCCGAATTCAAGGAAGACGAGTTCCAGGAAGTGGTCGGACTATAAAAGAAAGCGCCCCCGGATGTGTCCGGGACGCGCCGCCGACGGCTTTCCTGGAGGAACCGGCGGGGGCCAGGTGCAGCAACCGCTCACCTGGCGTGAACACCGGCACCACCCGCGCCGGAACAGCAACAACCGGTTGAGAGGTCATCTATGCAGACGAAAATCGGCAAGGCACTCGTGATTGGCGCCGGCATCAGCGGTATTCGTGCCGCCTTGGACCTTGCGGAATTCGGATATGGGGTCACCCTCATCGAGCGCTCACCGCATATTGGCGGCATCCTGAGTCAACTGGATTACCAGTTCCCCACCGATCGCTGCGGCATGTGTAAAATGCTGCCCCTTGTGGAACGGGACGCCGGCTCGCAATTCTGTCTGCGCAAGGGTCTGTTCCACGACAATATCGACATCAAACTTTCCACGGAACTGGCTTCCGTGGAGGGCGAACCCGGCGATTTCAAAGTGACCCTGCGCCAGGAGCCCAATCCCGTGGATGCCGCCCGCTGCATCGGCTGCGGCAAATGTGTCGATGTATGTCCGGTCACTGTGGCCGATGAATTCAATGCCGGCCTTACCACACGCAAGGCCATCTATCTGCCGGTGCCCCACACCATCCCCAATCCCTATCGTATCGACACCGCCGCCTGCACCCAGTGCGGGGCCTGTCAGGAGGTTTGCCCCACGGAGGCCATTCGCCTGGTGGACGAGGGGCGCAAGGATTTCAATATCCTGGTGGTGGATGACGAGCTGATTGTGCGGGACTCCCTCAAGGAATGGCTGGAGGAGGAGGGCGGCTTCCACGTGTCCATGGCGGAAAGCGGCCAGGAGGCCCTGCAGCACCTTAAAACCGAAACCTGCCACCTCATGCTGCTGGATATCAAGATGCCCGGCATGGACGGGGTGGAGGTGCTCGAAAAAGCCAAGGAACTCTTTCCCGATCTCCCGGTGGTCATGATGACCGCCTATGCCACCGTGGAAACCGCGGTGGAAGCCATGAAGATCGGCGCCCGGGACTATCTGATCAAGCCTTTTGACACCGATGCCCTGATTCCCAAGGTCATCCAGATATACCAGACCCTGAGCACGCCGCCCGGCCCCGAACTGGAAGTCGGCGCGATTGTAATGAGTGGCGGTACCAGCTACTACAACCCCGCCGATGGAAAGGACACTTACAGCTATGGCAGCCTGCCGGACGTGGTCACCAGCCTGGAGTTCGAACGCCTGTTCAGCGGCACCGGCCCCAACGGCGGCCAACTTCTGCGACCATCCGACGGGCGCCCCATTCGCCGCATCGCCTGGCTCCAGTGCGTCGGGTCCCGGGACATGCAGAGCAACGCGGATTTCTGTTCGAACATCTGCTGCATGTATGCCATCAAAGAGGCCAATGTGGCCCGGGAGCGCGCCGCGCGGGCGGGCACCGAACTGGAAACATCCATCTATTATATGGACATGCGCACCTTCGGCAAAAGCTTTCAACGCTACCGGGACCGCTCGGAGGCCTCCGGGGTGGCTTTCAAACGCGGCCGCGTCCATTCGGTGGAGCCCGACCTGCAGGCCAACGATCTCCAGCTCCGATGGGCGGATATTGACGGCAACGTTGCGGTCGACCACGTGGATCTGGTGGTACTGAGCGTGGGCCAGCGCCCGGCCGAGGGGACCCAGGCGCTCACCGAAACCCTGGGCATCGGTCTGAATCCGTGGGGGTTCCCCCAAACGGAGCCGTTTTCCCTGACCCGCACGGAACGCGACGGCATCGTGGCGGCCGGCTCCTTCGCCGGTCTCAAAGACATCAGTGAATCGGTTACCCAGGCCAGCGCGGCGGCATTGGCCGCCTCCACGACCATCCACAACGCCGGCGGCAGTATCGGTCTTAAGGACCAGCCGGAAGCAATCTACGCGGATGTCTCCCGCGAGACGCCCCGTATCCTGGTGACCGTCTGCACCTGCAGCGAGGCCGTTACCCAGGGGGTGGACCAGAAGGCCCTCACCCACCACCTCAAAAGCGATCCGGCCGTCGACCGGGTGGAATTTCTTGACGGCACCTGCACGGCCGAAGGGTGGGACAAACTCGTTGCCCTGGTCAAACAGCACCGGCCCAACCGCCTGCTGATCGGCGCCTGCCTGCCGTATGTCTACGCCCGGAAATTGAAAGCCCTGGGGACCGAAGTGGGACTGGACCCGCGCCTGATGGAGGTGGTGGATATCCGCACACCTGTTTTCCAGGCGGCGCGTGAGGATGCCCCGGAAGGTACCGAGCCATCGGCCGTAACGGTCCAGCGGCTTTTGGCCATGGCGGTGGCCCGGTTGCGCCGCATCAGCCCTGCCCCTGTGGCCACCGTCCCGGTCTTTCAGCAGACCCTGGTGGTCGGCGGCGGCATCGCCGGCATGACGGCCGCCCTGGCGATCGCCGATCATGGCTTCACCGTGGACCTTGTGGAAAAAGACAAAGCGCTCGGCGGCAATCTGCAATGGCTGAGCAAAACCATCGACGGCCAGGACATCCGTGCGTTTTTGGAAGACACCCGCAATCGCGTGACCGGCCATCCGCAGATCAATCTCCATCTCGACACCCGGGTGATCGCCGCCTTCGGACAGGCCGGGACGTTCTACAGCACCCTCGAGGACGGCGACGGCAATGCCGTGCAGGTCAATCATGGGGCCACCATCCTGGCCACCGGCGGCCACGAAGCCGCCACAACGGCTTACGGGTTTGGCACCAGCCCCCGGATCGTCACCCAGCAGAATCTCGAAGCTCAACTCCATGACGGCACCCTCGATCCGACACAATTGCATACGGTGGCCATGATTCAGTGCGTGGACTCCCGCGAGGAGCCCCGCAACTACTGCAGTCGCGTCTGCTGCAGCACATCGCTGAAACATGCCCAGGCCCTGAAAGCCGCCAATCCATCCCTGCGCATCGTGGTCTTCTACCGGGACATGATGAGCTACGGCTTTATGGAGTCCTATTTTACCGAGGCCCGCAAATCCGGCATCACCTTCATCCCCTACACGCTTGACCGCCGTCCTGCCGTGGCCGCCGATGGAACCGACGGCGATCGGGTCACGGTTTCGGGTTATGAACCCATCATCGGACAGCCGGTTGAAATGACCGCCGACCTGGTGGTTCTGGCCACGGGCATCGTACCCGAGCTACCCGGGGAACTGGCCGACGCCTACGGTGTCGCGCGGGATGAGGACAACTTTTTCCAGGAAGCCGAGTCCAAGTGGCGACCGGTGGACGCCCTCAAGGAAGGCGTCTTCGCCTGCGGCATCTGCCAGGCACCACGCAACATTCATGAATCCATCGCCACCGCCGAAGCGGCGGCCGAGCGGGCGCTGCGGATCCTTGGCCGCGAGCGTCTGCCGTCCGGTACCATCGTGGCCCGCATCCATGAAAGCCTGTGTTCCCTGTGCGAACGCTGCGTCGAGGCCTGCCCTTATGGCGCCCGCAGCCTTGACCCTGAGAATGAACGCATTGTCGTCAATCCGGCCATGTGCCAGGGATGCGGCGCCTGCGCGGCGACCTGCCCCAACAACGCGGCCTATATCGAGGGTTTCGATGCGGAACAGTTGATGGACGTCATCGACGCCGCCTTGAACTAGGGCGGCCCAAAGCGCGAGATCAATTATCGCAGTTATTTTTAACGGCCGGCACGGCCTTGTGAAAAGGAGTTCCCATGACCGCGGTTGCGACCCAAAACCGACCGGGTACGGAATCGGCCCCCGGGCCGGATGCCCTGAAGGCCATCCAGGACAAAATCAAGTCCTGCATTCAGTGCGGCACCTGTACCGCTTCCTGTCCCAATGAATTCGCCATGGACCTCACCCCGCGCCACCTCTGGCGCATGGTCCTGATGGGGGATACCGAAGACATCTTCGCCAGCCAAACCTTCACCCTCTGCTCGGCGTGCTACACGTGCAGCCTGCGCTGTCCGCGCGGGCTGCCGCTCACCGAAGCCATGCACGACCTCAAACAGCTTGCGGCCAAGCACAAGCTTCCCCGCTACAAGGCCAGCACCGCATTTTACGGGCATTTCATGGACACGGTGCGGCGGCATGGGCGCATCCGTGAAACCGAGTTCATCTCCCGTTATTTTATGACGATGACCCCCAGCAAACCCTTGATGCCGTTGAAATACACCAGTATGGGCCTCAAGTTGCTCCGCAAGGGCAAACTGCACATCGAAAATCCCTTTGCGGCACCCGGCAAGCAATCGCTGGAGGCCATCTTCCAAAAAGTGGAATCCATGGAGGAACGGGCATGAAATATCTTTACTACCCCGGCTGTTCGCTTCAGGGCACGGCGCAGGAGTACAACCAGTCCACCCGTGCCATGATGGCGGCACTGGACATTGAGCTGACAGAAATTGATGATTGGACCTGTTGCGGCGCCAGCGCGGCCGAATCGGTGAGCGAATTGCTGGCTTTGGCGCTGCCGGCCATCAACCTGGCCATTGCCGAGGCTATGGACGCCGATCAGGATATTCTCGTGCCCTGCAGCGCCTGTTACCTGAACCTTCGCAAGGTGGTTGAAACGGTTCGCCAGGACGAGACCGCCCTTGCGCGTGTCAACGAAGTCCTGGCGGAGAAGGAACTTCATCTGAAAGGGGGGGCGAAGGTGCGCCACCTTCTGGATGTCATGGCCACGGACCTCGACCCGGAGGCCCTCCGCCAGCGTGTTCAGGTGGACCTGTCGCATCTGACGATTGCCCCCTATTACGGCTGCCAATGCCTGCGCCCCTACCCGGTATTCGACGACCCCGAGGAACCCCGCAGTATGGAGCCGCTGATCAGGGCGACCGGCGCTGCCGTACACCCCTGGAGCATGGGATCCAAATGTTGCGGCGCCTCCCACATGAACACCAAAATGGAGGTTGCATTGGAACTCGTCCATGGTATTCTAAAAGGTGCCCAGGGGGCCGATGCCATCGTGACGGTTTGCCCCATGTGTCAGATGAACCTGGAAGCCTACCAGGATAAAATCGTTCAGCACTACCGCGATGTCCAACCTGTCACGATATTGTATCTGCCCCAGCTTATCGGCATGGCCTTCGGTCTTCCGGACGACCAGCTGGGTTTGAACCTGAACCTGGAAATCCGTAGCGATTTCCGCAACAAACGAACCGCCGTGCCCGCTTGATAACCGGCCCGACGGGTGTCGTTAACCCTGTAATCATTAAAGGAGAGCACCATGGGTGAAGCCGCTATAGATCTTGGGGAGGAACGCCCCAGCGTCTTCATGGAAAAAGTTAAGGAGATTCTACCGGATGGCGGCAATCTGGACCTCTGCCTGACCTGCGGCGCCTGCGCCTCGGGTTGCCCGGCCAGTGGCCTGCACGGTATGGACCCACGCAAATTCCTGCGCATGGCCGCATTGGGACTGGATGAAGAAGTGACCAGTACCCCCTGGGTCTGGTTGTGCAGCATGTGTCAGCGCTGCATCTATGTCTGCCCGATGCAGATCGATATCCCGGCCCTGGTTTATCAGGCCCGCTCCATGTGGCCCCGGGAAGAACGACCCAAGGGCATTCTGGGCTCCTGCGACATGGCCCTGCGCAATGACAGTTGCAGCGCCATGGGCGCCTCACCGGAAGATTTCCAGTTTGTGGTGGAAGACGTTCTGGAAGAAGTCCGCGAAAGCCAGCCCGGTTTCGAAGACCTGCAAGCCCCCATCGATAAACAGGGCGCTCACTTCTTCCTGAACCAGAACTCCCGGGAACCGGTCACCGAGCCGGATGAAATGATCCCCCTCTGGAAAATTCTCCACCACGTGGGGGCCGATTGGACTTACGGCAGCAAGGGCTGGGGCGGTGAAAACTACTGCATGTTCCTGGCGGATGACGACAGCTGGAAAAAAACGGTGGCCACCAGTATTGGCCATGCCCATGAGTTGGGCTGCAAGGTCTATCTCAACACCGAATGAGGTCACGTGACCTACGCAGTCCGGGCCGGACTGCAAAAATTCGACATCGCCACGGATCTCGAAATCGCCAGCATCTATCAATACTATGCCCGCTGGATCCGGGAAGGCAAACTCAAAGTCAGCAGCGACTGGAACAAGGATCTTAAGATCAAGTTTACGGCACAGGATCCCTGCCAGATCGTCCGCAAGAGCTACGGCGATGCGGTGGCCGATGACCTGCGTTACGTCGTCAAAGCCGTGGTGGGGGAAGAAAATTTTGTCGACATGTACCCCAACAAGTCCAACAATTACTGCTGCGGCGGCGGGGGCGGCTTCCTGCAATCGGGGTACAACGACGAGCGGCGCGAATACGGCCGCCTTAAACTGGATCAAATCCTGGCCACCGGCGCCGATTATTGCATCGCCGCCTGCCACAACTGCCATGCCCAAATTCATGACCTGGCCGAGCACTACGAGGCCCCCTATCATACCGTTCATTTGTGGACCCTCATTTGCCTCTCCATGGGCATTCTGGGCGAAAACGAACGGGAATACCTGGGACCGGACCTGGCTGAAGTGGGCCTTTAAACAACTCCAGGGCCATGCCATAGAAAGGGAAAGGACGTACGCCGTGTCGTCATCTCACATTGACGAACCTTAAACGCCACACCTTTAAAGCAGTTCCTTAGATGTCGCTCCAGGCCCGGTTGTCGCGTGAAGATGACAACGGCGCGTTTTTCCAGCGCCTTAAAGCGCACAACCGGGTTTGTTTTGCCAATGCCGGGGGCAGCTTGCAACCGGACGGGAGAGGGTCATGCTGGATCGAGTCCACAAACTTCGCAACATGCTTGTGGTCAAGCTCATCGTTGCCGTGGGATTGACCTTCCTGGTAAGCATCGCGGTCTGGGCCTATTTCAACATCCGCTACCAGAACAACAGACTCACCCAGCATATTCTCAACGAAACCGCCCGCTTCGGCAACACCATCAAGCTGGGCACCCACTACGCCATGATGAGCAACTCCCGGGACGATATCAATCAAATCATCCTGAATATCGCCCGCCAGAAAGATATCGAAACCATCCGCATCTACAACAAAGCCGGCCAGATCAAATTCTCCAACTTGGCGGACGAAGTCGATCAGATCACCAATATCAAAGCGGAAGCCTGCGATGTCTGCCACCACTGGGATCCCCCCCTGGTAACCCTCGAACCCGAGCAAGGCACACGCTTTTTCACCGATTCCTCCGGCCAGCGGGTCATCGGGGTCATCACACCGATCCTCAACGAGCCGGGCTGTGCGGAAGCCTGCCACTTCCATCCGGTGGACAAGAAAGTGCTCGGAGCGCTCGACGTGGTCTTTTCTCTGGAGAGGGTCCAGGCGGAAATGCAGCACTTCAAACGCGGCATCCTGATGCTGGCGGCATTTGTCTTTCTGGTCACGTCGGCCATTATCATGGCGGTCATGCTGCGTTTTGTAAATCGCCCCATTCGAGGCCTGATCAACAGGACTCAGCAAATCGCCAAGGGAGACTACAGTTCCAAGGTTCCGGTGGACGGCGAGGATGAAATCAACCAACTGGCCGTGGCCGTCAACCGCATGGGCGACGAAATCGCCCGCAGTCAGACCGATTTGCAGCGCCAACGCAATGAATACCAGAATCTCTTTGAAAATGTTCCCTGCGAAATCGCCGTTCTCGACAGGGATTACCGTCTGGTCAACTTCAACCAAAGGTATTTGAACAAATTCAACCCGGTCATGGGAGACTTTTGCTATAAAGCCTACAAAGGCCGGGATTCCAAATGCCGGGATTGCCTGGTGGAAAAAACTTTCGAGGGTGCCGGCCCGCAGTTGGGCGAAGAAACCGGATACGACAAAAACGGCCAGCCGGCCCATTGGCTGGTGGTCACGTCTCCGCTGGCGGACGACACCGGCCAGATCACCGGCGCCATGGAAATGAATCTGGACCTCACGGACATGAAGGTCCTGGAAGACAAACTGCGCCAATCCGAAAAAAAATACCATGCTTTTTTCAACAACATCCCCAACCCGGTATTCGTGCTGGATGCCGACAGTCTCGACATCCTGGATTGCAACGCCAGTGTCAAGGCGGTTTACGGTTATGAAAAATTTGAATTGTTGGGGATGTCTTTTCTGAATTTTTTCGTGGACGAGGAGAAAGAGGCCTACGCCGAAGCAATTTCGAGTGTATCGGTCATGAACCGGGTCAAGCATGTCAAGAAATCGGGGATACCGCTCTTCGTCAACATTCGTATTTCCCCTTCCAACGATGAAGGTCATAAGGTTTTTCTCGTCACCACCAGCGATATCACCAAGCGGCTCGAAGTCGAACAGCAGTTGATTCAGGCCAGCAAAATGGCCACCTTGGGCGAGATGGCCACCGGTGTGGCCCATGAATTGAACCAACCGTTGTCCGTCATCAAAACCGCCAGCAGCTTCCTGCTCAAAAAAGTCCGCAACCAGGAACCCATTGCCGACGATATCATGCAGACCATGACCGAAGAAATCGGCAGCCACATCAACCGCGCCACCAAAATTATCACGCATATGCGCGAGTTTGGACGCAAATCGGACATGGATATCGTGGCCGTGCCGCTCAATGACATCATCGAGCGGGCCTTTGAAATTTTCAGCCAGCAGTTGAAAGTGCGCGGGATCGATGTCCATTGGGACCTGGCAAAGGATCTGCCGCCCATCGAAGCCGATCCCAGTTGCCTGGAACAGGTGTTTATCAACCTGCTGGTCAATGCACGTGATGCCATTGAATCCGTCTGGGAGGCGGTTCCCGCCACCTCCCTGGAAGCGCCTTCCGATCCGCCGGTCAAACAGATCATCATCCGCACCCGCTGTCAGGACGATCGTGTCATCGCCGAAGTGGAAGACAGTGGCAGTGGCATTCCCGAGGCCATTCGGGAAAAAATCTTCGAACCTTTTTTCACCACCAAAGAGGTGGGCAAGGGAACCGGATTGGGGCTTTCCATCAGCTATGGCATTGTCAAAGATTGCCGGGGAACCATCCGGGCGGATACGATTCCGGGCAAGGGCGCACGGTTCACGGTATCCTTCCCTGCGGCCTGCCCCGGCGAAAACGGCGGCCTTTTCCTGGCACCTGACACGCATGCCGATGGAAACGCTAACTGGGGATAAAACCATGTTATTGCGCTATGAACAGATTGGCGAAATTTTTGACCTCCTGTCTCTTGGCGTTATTGTGCTGTCGCCGGAACGCCGGATCGTGTCATTGAACCATGCCGCTGAAGCCCTGACCGGGAAAAAAGCCAGTGAGGTGCTGGGGAAAAACTGCTACGAAATCTTTCTGGATTATCTGTGCGCCGGCAAATGCAAATACCTCGATGACCCTGATGCGGAAATCGAAACCCATGTCAATGAAATCGACTTCGTCGACCACAACCAGCGTCAGTGCAGCCTGACCAAAATCGAAACCCCGGTTTTCGATGCCAATCACCGTTTGATAGGCTGCATCGAGGTTTTTCAGGACCATTCGGCCTTCCGGGACCTGATCAAACGCATCCGCTTCGAAGATCTGCGGCTTAAGATCATTCTGGACAATCTCGACATAGGCGTGCTGACCGTCGATCGCGGCAATCATATTTCTTTTTTCAATACCATGGCCGAAAAGATTACCGGATATTCCCGGAGCGAACTTCTGGGAAAATCCTGTGGCAGGGTTTTCGGCCCCCGTTTCGGCAATGATTTTCAAAATGACCCCCATTCTCTGGAGGACGACAACGGCCACATCCGGGTTGAAACCGATCTGGCCACCCGCGAAGGCCAACGCATTCCCGTCAAGGCCAACTATGTCCCTTTGAAAAATGAAGAGGGCTCTGTTGTCGGGGGGCTCACCACCATTTCCGATCTCTCCCTCCATTACCATTACAAAAGCGCCATCCAGGGGCAGTACACGTATTACGATATGGTGGGCCGCCACCCCGAGATGCAGAAAATATTCGAGATTCTGCCGGTCATCGCTTCCAGTGATGCCACCGTTCTCATCGAGGGACCCACCGGCACCGGCAAGGATCTTCTGGCGAAAATCATTCACAACACCAGTGAGCGTGCGGATCGCAAGCTGATCAAGGTGAATTGTGCCTCGCTGCCCGACAACCTGTTGGAATCGGAAATGTTCGGTTATGTCAAAGGCGCCTTCACCGGTGCGGATCGCGATAAACCCGGACGATTTCAACTGGCGGACGGCGGCACCATTTTTCTGGATGAGATCGGCGACTTGCCGCTGCCCCTGCAGGCCAAACTGCTGCGCGTCATCGAAGACCGCGAATTTTATGCCCTGGGCAGCCGCCAGACCACCCAAGTCGATGTACGCATCATCTCCGCCACCAATCAAAATCTGAAACACATGGTGGACGAAAAAAAATTCCGTGAAGACCTCTACTATCGTCTCAACGTGATGCGGCTGGAGATACCGGCATTGAAAGACCGCAAAAGCGACCTGCCGCTGCTGATCGAGCATATTCTCAAACGCATCTGTACGACGAAGCATACCGACATCAGCCGCATCGACGAATCCGCCATGGAAGTTCTGCTCAATTACGACTATCCCGGAAACGTCCGCGAGCTTGAAAACATCCTCGAGCATGCCCTCATCATTTGCCGCGGCGATGTCATCGAAAGAAACCATTTTCCGTTGTGGCTGCTCAAAAATGTAACCGACGAGGCCTCGGACGAAGGGAACGCCCGATCGGCACGGCGCGTGTGGGACGAAAAGGAACGCATCATCGACACCCTCCGACGCTATCGCTGGAACAAAAGCCATACGGCCCGCGCCCTGAACATGGACCGGACCACGTTATGGCGCAAAATGAAAAAATACCAGATCGGACAAAACTGATGCCACGGCCGCCCGGATTCGGAAAGCACGGCGAAGGACATCGGATATGACAAAAGAAACCATACTCATCGTCGACGATGAAGAAGGGATCCGCAAGGTCCTGGGCATTTCCCTGGCAGATCGCGGCTATACGGTCCTGACGGCGGCGGATGCCTCGGATGCTTTGACGATCTTTTCCCGGGAACATCCGGAAATTGTTCTGACGGACATCAAGATGCCGGGAATGGACGGCATCGAACTGCTGCGACGCCTGAAGCAGGCCGATCCCGATACCGAAGTGGTGGTCATCACCGGTCACGGCGACATGGATCTGGCCATCAAAAGTCTCAAATACGAAGCCACGGACTTTATTACCAAACCCATCGATGACACCGATCTGGACCGGGCCTTGCAGAAATCCAGGGAGCGTATCGCCCTGCGCTCTCAGTTGCGGCAATATACGGAAAACCTCGAAGATCTTCTGCTGCAAAAGACAGAAAGCCTGGCCGTGCAAACACCGGAGGAGGTGCAGCAAAATCTTTTTGAATCCCTGCCCGGTTATGTCACCGTCCACAATGCCGATTGGCGGATTACATCGGCCAATCGACGCTTTAAGAACGACTTCGCTTTCGACCCGCAAACCGGTGCAACCTGCTACGAACTGGTCCGTGGGCGGCGTGCCCCCTGCGAAGACTGCCCGGTGGCCCAAACCTTCAGCGACGGCAAATCCCATCAGTGCGAGTTGAGCTACAAAACAAAGGCCGGCGACGATTGCCACCTCTTTGCATGGACCACCCCCCTGCGGGAAAGCAGCGGCAATGTGGGCGCCGTCATGCTGATGGCCACCGACATTTCACCCATCCTGGACATGCGTGATCACCTGTCATCTTTAGGACTGATGATCGGTTCCGTCTCCCACAGCATCAAGGGACTACTGACCGGGCTGGACGGTGGCGTCTACATGCTGGACAAAGGCTTTGCCAAGGAAGACACCAACCAGATCGGAGAGGGGCTGGACATCGTCAAAATGATGGTGGGGCGCATCAAAAACATGGTTCTGGATGTGCTTTACTATGCCAAGGAACGCGAACTGACCCTCACCGCCTGCAACGTCAAAGCCTTTGCCGAGGAAACCGCCGCCGTCATTCAACCGCGGCTGGCGTCCCCACCCATCGAAATGGTCTGCGATTTCTCGCCCGCATTGGCCGACCAGCTTTTCCCAATCGATCCCGACCAGTTGCGCTCCGCCCTGGTCAACGTCCTTGAAAATGCCGTGGATGCCTGCCGCGAGAACCCCGATGCCGACCTGCGACGCATCGATTTCCACGTCTACCCCGAAGACGATGCCATCGTGTTCGAAATCAAGGACACCGGCATCGGCATGAACGATGACGTTCAATCGCAAATCTTTACCCTCTTTTTTTCCTCCAAAGCCACCCAGGGAACCGGTATCGGGCTTTTCATCACACGCAAAATCATTCACCAGCACGGGGGCACCATCGAGGTCGCGTCTCGGCCCGGTGACGGCACCCTTTTCACAGTGCGCATCCCTGCGCCGCCTTCCCCCGTCCCGGCCGCCTGATCTCACCGGTCAGGCGAACGCCACAGCCACCGATGCATCTCCGGACGGAACCGTAAGAACCACATCACGATCACCCTACGAACGCGCCTTAGACATCCCCTGCATGCATTATCGCGAACTAACCCGAATATTTCGTGAAATTTTTTCTACACAATAAATTTTATCCAACGAATCAAATTGATAAGTGTTATTCGGGGGTATGATTTCCTGGTGACAGTTTGCAACCTGCGTCGATTTGCAGAAACGCAGAAAAAATTCCACCCTGCGGACGCGTCCGAGATGTCCATTGGCGGCGTTATCAGGGGCTTGCGGTAGCATTCGTACAGCGGCGCCCCTGATGCCTTACCAATGCACATCTCGAACACGTGAAATATCCGGGTTAGTCGAAGCATGCGACCGGCGGCGTTTCTGAATGCCTTGTCAATGGATGCCTCAAGCGCTTGAAATATCCGGGTTAGCGGCGATGTTATGAATATTATTCATTTATTAAATTCTTATCGATTTTATATTGACAACTTATGCTACTTTCTATACCCTGCCTAGCGACGTTCATCATTCAGCCGGCAAACAAACCATATCATCACCCGTACTTGGCTTTCCGGAAATCACCACCATGGATATGAAACGGGATTATTACGAGGACGTCCAGCTCTTCACCTCGGGTGTCGTCGTCTTCTGGATGGCCATCATGCTGGCCGCACTGGCGATTTTTCCTTTCCTGGCGACATCGTATTACATTTACATGGCCAACTTCCTGGCCATCAACGTCATCGTCGTCATCGGGCTCAATATCCTGGTAGGCTACGCCGGCCAGGTTTCCCTGGGGCATGCCGGTTTTTTCGCCATCGGGGCCTATGGCACCGTCATCCTCATGACCGAAGTTCACCTGCCATTTTTGGTGGCGTTGCCCCTGGCGGGCCTGATCGCCGCCGGCTTCGGTTTCCTCCTGGGCCTGCCGTCCCTGCGCCTGGAAGGTCCCTACCTGGCCATCGCCACCCTCGGCTTCGGCCTGACCATCACCCAGATCATCGGGCGCATCGAGCTTTTCGGCGGCCGCCAGGGGCTGCACACGCCCGAACTGTTCATCGGCCCCTGGCATCTGGAAAGCGATCGGGACTTCTATTTTCTTCTGATCCCCCTCACCATCCTGCTGGCCCTGACCGCCCGCAACCTGATCAAAACCAAGGTCGGGCGGGCGCTGATCGCGATCCGTGATGCCGAAATCGCCGCCGAAACCCTGGGGGTCAACCTGATGGGCTACAAAACCCTGGCCTTTGCCATCAGCGCTTTCTATGCCGGTGTCGGCGGTGGGCTGTACGCGTTTGTATTGCGCTTTATCGAACCGGAAATATTTACCCTGCTCATGTCCATCATGTTTTTGGCCATGGTGGTGGTGGGCGGCCTGGGCTCCATCATGGGGTCCATCACCGGGGCCTGTCTGCTCAGCTGGCTGGATCTCCAGTTGCGCAACATCCTTAGCATCCCCTACCTGGGAAAATGGCTGGAGGCACTCTCCCAGGAATGGTTTTCCATCACCGGGGTATCCAATATCCAATTGATCGTTTTCGGCGCCATCCTGGTGCTCATCATGCTCTTCGAGCCCCTGGGCATTTTCGGATTCTGGATCCGCGCTAAAAAATACTGGAAAACCTGGCCGTTCTGAGGGGGAGAGCGACCCCTAACGCGCTGGGGCACAGGCCCCACGGTAAACCGCAACAGGCGGAAAAATGATCGCAATCGGGATCGCTATCGTAGTCGTCTTTTGTCGTTTTCAAGGGAATTACCGATGGGCCTATCCGATTTCGATCCCGATGGCGATTTCGATGAAAACCCATTAGGTTAAGGAATTTTGGCCGATATGATCGACTTCATCCAGATGCTGATCAACGGAATCGCCGCCGGCAGTTCCTATGCCCTCATCGGTCTCGCCATGGTCATCATCTACAAAACCTCGGAGGTACCCAATTTTGCCCAAGGCGAAATGGCGCTGATTTCAACCTACGTGGCCTATATGCTGCTGGAACAGCATCAATTCCCGAGCTACCTGGCCTTCCCCCTTTCCCTCGTGTTTGCGGTAGTGCTGGGTTGTATCCTCGAATTTACCATCCTGCGACGGGCCAAGGAGCCCAATGTATTGGGCATGATCATCATCACCATCGGGATCGAAATGATCCTGATGGGACTGGTGTCCTGGAAGTTCGGCGCCGAGCAAAAGAGCATGCCTTTTCCCATTTCGCCTTACGACAGCGTGATGATCGGCGACTTTTTCGTGAGCACCCTGGAAGTGCTGACCTTGGTGGTGGCCCTCTGTACCATGATCGTTCTCTTCCTGTTCTTCCGCTACTCGCGATTGGGCATGGCCATGAAAGCCACCCAGCAGAACCCCATGGCCGCCCGTATCATGGGCATCCGCACCCGGCGTATCCTGATGGCCACATGGGGCATCTCCTCGCTGGTGGGTGCTTCCGCCGGGTTACTGCTCTCACCGGTCATCATGCAGCCCTACATGATGTGGGATCCCATGTTGAAAGGATTTGCCGCCGCCGTCATGGGCGGTATGACCTCCCTGCCGGGAGCTGTTTTCGGAGCGTATCTTTTGGGAATCATCGAAAACCTTTTCGGCGGCTATATTTCGATTGAATTCAAATCGGTGGTGGCCTTTGCCGTGATCGTCCTGATGCTCTGCATCCGGCCGAGCGGGTTGTTTGCCCGCCACTACGTGAAGAAAGTGTAATTATAAAATCAGTATTCAGAATTCAGGAGTCAGAATTCAGGAGATAAGAGACAGGATTCAGGAGTCAGAAGTTATAAAATGGCGCGCCTTCAGCGCATCCGCTTTTATTCTGGTTCCTGTCTCCTGACTCCTGAATTCTGATCCTTTGCAATTTTTTGTCAACAACCCCGATGGGCGGATTTTCCCCCATCGCAGTCAGACAAAGGAGGCGACCATGAAACGGCAAGGATGGGTGCTTTTACTGGCAGGCGTCATGCTCCTGATAGGTCTCGTGGCCGGAGTCGGCGCGGAAGAGGGTGTCACGGCAACGGAAATTCACATCGGCCAATGGGGCCCCCAGACCGGACCGGCGGCCGCCTGGGGCTCTGTTGCCCGGGGCACGGACGCCTACTTCAAAATGATCAATGAACGGGGCGGCATCAACGGTCGCAAATTGATCCATCACATGTTCGACGATGCCTACAACCCGGCCAAAACCAAGGCCGGCGTCAAGGAACTGCAGGAAGGCACCGGCATGTTTGCCTGGGTTTCCGGCGTGGGTACGGCCCCCGGCCTGGCGGTGCGGGACTATCTGATGGAACGCGGCGTGCCTTGGGTGGGGCCCTCGGCCGGCTCCCTCCACTGGGTCGACCCGCCCCATAAATACCTTTTTGCGGTCTACCCCCTCTACGCCCTGGAAGCCCGGGCCCTGTGCCGCTACGCTGTCGCCAATATGGGCAAACAAAAAATCGCCATTATCTACCAGAACGACGACTACGGGAAAAATGGCCTGAAAGGCGCCCGGGAGGAACTGGCCCGCCACGGCATTGAGCTGGTGGCCGAGGTGCCGGTGAATGTCACGGACAGCGATCTCAAACCCCATGTGATGAAACTGAAAAAATCCAATGCGGAAGTCGTGCTGCTCTGGACCACGGTAAGGCATGCCGTCATGACAGTGGGCATCAGCAAGGCCATGCGATTCCAGACCCAGTTCATGAGCACCAGCACCTGCTCCGACTTCCCCCTCATGATGCACATCAGCAAAGGGGCCTGGGAGGGCGTCATCGCCGCCACCTTTGCCGAACTTCCGGATTCCGGCTATCCGCTGCTGCAGACCTACAAGCAGGAAGCCTTCGACCAGTACGCCGCCAAGGGTGAACGCTGGGGCCTGTTCTATTATGCCGGCATTGTCTTTGCCGAACCCCTGGTGGAAGCCATTCGCCGTTGCGGCGACGACGTCACGCGGGAACGCCTCGTCCAAGAACTGGAGAGCCTCAAGGATTTCAAGGGCATCAGCGGCAAAATCAGCTACAAGCCCTTCGATCCCAACGATCCCAGCTGCCGCCAGGGCCAGAGCCAGACTTTCCTGGTGCAGTGCATGGCCGGCGGCAAGGCCAAGCAGCTGACGGACTGGGCGACAATAGATTGAAAGACAGGAGTCAGGAGTCAGGAGTCAGGAGTCAGGAGTCAGGAGTCAGGAGTCAGGAGTCAGGAGTCAGGAGTCAGGAGTCAGGAGTCAGGAGTCAGGAGTCAGGAGTCAGGAAAAAAGACACACCATTAGCTTGAATGCAATACTTTTCTATAAAAATTTGCGCCGCAGGCGATTCCTTTCTTCTGACTTCTGTATTCTGTCTCCTGAATTCTTCTTCATCGATCAACGGTCGTCACGTTCCAAAACGCGGTCTCTTTAAAAGAAACGTATAGCAACGGTTTATTTCCCCATGACCTTTTTTTCTATCGACAATCTCGCCATTGCCTTCGGGGGCCTGCAGGCTCTTCAGGATATCCGCTTCGACGTGCAGGCCGGGGAAGTCTTCGCCATCATCGGCCCTAATGGAGCCGGCAAGACCACCCTCTTCAACTGCATCAACGGCATTTACCGTCCGGACGCGGGTAACATCCGCTTCGACGGCCGCAACATCCAGGGCCTGCGGCCCGACCAGGTTGCCCGGCTCGGGATCGCCCGCACCTTTCAGAATATCGAGCTCTTCGCCAACATGACCACCATGGAAAACATCATGCTGGGGCGCCACGTATTCATGCGCACCGGCCTGTTCCGGGGTGCGGCCATGTGGGGTCCCCGATCTTTTGCCGGGCGGGAAGAACGGGATCACCGCCGGCAGGTAGAAAAGATCATCGATCTCCTGCGGCTGCAGGCAGTCCGCGGCAAACTGGTGGGTGCCCTTCCCTACGGCACCCAAAAGATGGTGGAACTGGCCCGGGCCCTGGCCCTGGAACCGAAACTGCTGCTGCTGGACGAACCCTGCGCCGGCATGACGGCCGAAGAAAAACAGGACATGATTTTCTGGATCAAGGACATCCAGAACGATCTCGGCATCACGATCCTGTTGATCGAACACGATATGCGCATGGTCATGGATATTTCCGACCGCATCCTGGCCATCAATTTCGGCCAGCCCATCACCATCGGCACGGCCGACGAGGTTCGCCGGCATCCCGAAGTTCTCAAGGCCTATCTTGGAGAAGAAGACCATCGTGAATCCGCTGCTTGAAATCCGGAATATCGAAACCTATTACGACCTCATCTACGCCATCCGGGGCGCTTCCCTGACCGTGGCGGCCGGCAGTGTGACCGCCATCCTGGGCAACAACGGGGCGGGCAAATCCACCATTCTCAAAACCCTTATGGGCTTGATCGAAGACCAGCCCGACAAAGGCACCATCCTCTTCGAGGGCAACCGCATCGACGGACGCGATACGGAAGACATCGTATGCCGGGGCATTTCCTACGTACCCGAAGGGCGTGAGGTCTTCGAGGAGTTGAGCGTCCGCGAGAACCTTCTCATGGGCGCCTATACCCGTCGGGACCGCGACGGCGTTCGGCGCGATTTCGAGCGGATCTACGATTATTTCCCCATCCTGGCCGACCGCACCCATCAGTGGGCCGGCACGCTTTCCGGCGGCGAGCAGCAGATGCTGGCCATCGGCCGCGCCCTGATGAGCCGCCCCAAACTGCTCTGCCTGGATGAACCCTCCCTGGGCCTGTCCCCTATTCTGGTCAAGGAAATCTTCCGCATCATCACCCAGATCAACGGGGAAGGCGTGACGATTCTGCTGGTGGAGCAAAATGCCCGCATGGCCCTCAATATTGCCGACACGGGCCTGATTCTGGAAAACGGCCGCTTTGTCATGAAAGGCCCATCCCGGGACTTGATGGATGACCCGAACGTACAGGAGTTCTACCTCGGCATGCAGTCCGAGACATCCGCCAAGGGGTATCAACGATGGAAACGCAAGCGTCGATGGAGGTGACATGACGGCGGTCGAAACGACCCCCCAAGTTTTTCAACAGACCGTGGAACGGTATCGGGAGCGGGTGGCTCTGCGCCAGAAAACCCTCGGCCTCTGGCATGATATCTCCTGGCGGACTTACTTCGAACGTGTTCAGCAGCTGGGGGCAGCCCTGATCGCCATGGGGCTCGAGCCCGGCCAGTGTGTGGGCATCATCGGTGACAACTGCCCCGAGTGGGTTTTGGCCGACATGGCGGTGCAGTGCGCCGGCGGCGTGTCGGTGGGTATTTACGCCACCAATGCCTGGGAGCAGGTACAGTATATCGTCAACCATGCCGATACGGCTTTTCTTTTCGTGGAAAACGAAGAACAACTGGACAAATGGCTCATGTTCCGGGATGCGGCCCCATCCCTGCGCAGGGTCATCGTCTGGGATCTGGAGGGGTTGCAGCGGTTTGAAGATCCCATGGTGTCGACCTTCGCGGCCCTCCTGGAAGAAGGCCGGCAGACCACCCCGCAGCTGCGGGAGGACCTCCTCCGGCGCATGCAACAGGTGCAACCCGACGACCTGGCCGTTCTTATCTACACCTCGGGCACCACGGGCCCGCCCAAGGGCGCCATGTTGACCCACCGCAACGTGACCTGGATGGCCCGGGCCGTTACCCAGGACAACCCGATCGGGCTCGAAGACGAGGTTCTCTCCTTCCTGCCCCTGTGCCATATCTTCGAACGCCTCTTCTCGGTATTCGTGCATATCACCCAGGGCTACGTGGTCAACTTCGTGGAAAAGCCCGACACCGTGGGAGACAACATGATCGAGGTGTCCCCCACCGTGGGCTATGCCGTGCCGCGGGTCTGGGAAAAATACGCCTCGGCGGCCACCATCCGCATGTCGGACGCCACCTGGTTCAAACGCCTGGCCTATCATTTGGCCCTGACCGTGGGCAAAAAACGGGCCGACGGCATTATGCATTTCAAACCTCTGCCCGCCCACCTGCGTTTCCTGTTCGGCCTGGCCCATTTTGCCGTGCTGCGCAAGCTCAAAAAACGCATGGGGTTGGACCGCATCCGGATCGCCTATTCCGGGGCCGCCCCCATCGCCCCTGACGTCCTGCACTTTTTCCAGTCCATCGGGGTCAATCTGGTGGAGGGCTACGGCCAGACCGAAGGCACGGGGGTCACCTGCATCTCCAAGGCCGAAAAGGTCAAATTCGGCATGGTGGGCCCGCCTCTGCCCGGCGCCGAGGTGCGCATCGCCGAGGACGGCGAAATCCTGGTCAAATCCCCAGGGGGGTTCAAGGGCTATTACAAGAATGAGGCCGCCACTGCGGAAGCCCTGCAGGACGGCTGGCTCTACTCCGGAGACGTAGGGGAACTGGACGAAGACGGCTACCTGCGCATCACCGATCGGAAAAAGGACATCATCGTCACGGCCGGTGGCAAGAATATCACCCCCCAGTACATCGAGAACAAGCTCAAGGCCAGCCCCTATATCAACGATGCCGTGGTGATCGGTGACCGTCGCAAATACCTCACCGCCCTCATCATGATCGACGAAGACAACGTGGTCAAATTCGCCCAGGACCACAAAATCCAGTTTGCCACTTACAAGGATCTGACCCTGGATGCGGAAATCCGCAAACTGATCCAGACCGAGGTGGACCAGGTCAATACCCAGGTGGCCCGGGTCGAAAATGTGCGCAAGTTTACCATCCTGCCCAAAAAACTCTACGAAGAAGACGGGGAAGTCACCCCCACCATGAAAGTCAAACGCAAATACGTCCACAAAGCTTTCCAAGATCTTATCGAGGCGATGTATACCTAAGGGGCCTCCACCCGAGGCGGAAAATGGGGATCACCACCATTTGTCCACCATACCATAGCCTTCGCACCAATCGTGATTATCATGATAGTATGCCGCCATCCTTCAACACCCGAAGGCAGGCCAACGGACGGTGCAAGCCTCCACCGGTCATTTTTAGTGTAAGGAAGGGAATGGCGGCATTTCCATGGGGTTGGGAGAACCGAACCCCGGCCGCGGAAGCCCTCAAACCCCGGGCTTGCGTTGCGGCGGTCCCCTCTGCCGGACGCGCCCCCATTGGTGAACGCCGCGTCGCTTTCGGCATTGCAAAATATCGTGGTCTGTGGCTTGATGATGCTGTGAAAGGTCAAACTCTGGACCGGTTTACAGCGCACGCGTGATCATCGCCAGCATCCGCCCCTGGCCGGCCCCTTCAGCTGGTTATCGAACGCCATTCTGCCGCGCCCTTCTGGAGCTGACACAGCATTTCCGAGCCATTATCGTAAAACGGTCCTCAGCCGCTAGATCAGGCCCCAGGGGAGTACCCGGATATGGACATCCAAACCCTCGTGACGGGATTGGCCGTCAATATTGCCCTGCTGATTTCCCTGACACTGCTGTGCAACCTGGTCCGAACCAATTTGCCCAGAATCCGTCCATTCTACATGCGGCTTGCTTACGGGGTCGTCTTTGGCGGCATCGCCGTCCTGGGCATGATGATGCGCCTGACAATCCTGCCCGGCATCATCATCGACGGCCGGGTCGTCATAGCTGGCCTTGCCGGGGCTTTTGCCGGTCCCTTGGCGGGCGTAACCACCGGTGTGATCATTGCCGGCTACCGTCTCGCTATCGGTGGTATCGGCACCATGGCCGGGATCGGCGCCATTCTGACCGCTACCGGTTTCGGCATCCTCCTTTTTTACCGGTTGCGTGCCTCCCGTCGCGCCTATCACCCCCTGGCATTGCTGGGATTCGGTCTTGCCCTGGCACTGCAGGGGCTGTTATGGACCGTGGCCTTACCGGTCGATGTCGCCTGGCGTGCCTTCAAGATCTACGCCTTTCCCGTTATGCTTTTCTACCCTCTGGGAACCCTTCTTATCGGTTCCCTGCTGGCCAGTGATCATCGCCATCACCAGACCCGCAAGGCGCTGGAAGCCAGCGAAGAGCGGCTGCGCAACGTCTACAACACAGCCCCCCTGGCGTTTATGGTGTGGGATGTCGAAACTCGCCTTCTGGACTGGAATCAAAAAGCAGAAGACATTTTCGGCTGGTCTAAGGAAGACGTCATCGGTCATCGTTTTTATAACGTCATCGTGCCGGAAAAGGCACGCTCCCAGGCGTCCGAGGCCCGGGCGCTTCTCAAGAATGGCACGTTTGTGAACCATACCATCGATGAAAATATCACCAAGGACGGCCGCACCATCATCTGCGAATGGAACCACTCCCTGTTCCGGGACAATGCGGGCCGGATCAGCGGAGGGCTTTCCATCGGGCTTGATATCACGGATAAGCTGCACGCCGACGCCGCTCTGCATAAAAGTGAACAGCAGGTGCGTGAAGCCTTCGAATTATCCCGCGACGCACTGTATAAACGCGACCTCGCAACACAGGCCTTTATCTGGGTGAGTCCGGCCATCGAAAACCTAACCGGCCTTCCGGTTGAGCAGTGGCTGCATACCGACGGAAAACAACTGGCTGGGATAATCCATCCCGGCGACCGGCAAAAAACAGCGGACCACATCCAACATCTGGTCGATACGACCATCACCGAGGCCCAGGAATTCTCCATCGAATACCGGCTTCTCAAGCCGGATCAAACCTACACCTGGGTGCTGGATCGCCACATTGTCCTCTTTGACCGGCGAGGCAAAGCCCAGTTTGTGGTCGGCAACGCCCAGGATATCACCCACCGCAAGGAAGCCCAGAAAATGCTGGAAAATTACAAACACATCATTTCCAGCACCAAAGATCTGATGGCCCTGGTCAGCCGGGACGCAATCTACCAGGCGGTCAACACGCCCTATGCGGCCGCCTTTCATACCGCCCCGGAACACCTGGTGGGCAAACACGTGGACGATGTCTTGGGAGAGGATATCCTGGGATTTTCCAAACCCCTGACCGAACGCTGCCTGGCCGGAGAAGAAGTCCATGGCCGCTCATGGGTGACTTATCCCGGCGGCGAGAAGCGCTTTGCCGATGCAAGCTATTACCCGCACTACGAGAAAGGAACCGGGAAGGTGGCAGGCTACGTGGTCAGCGTCAAGGACATGACCGACTACAAGCAGTTGGAAGGCAAACTGCTGCAATCCTACAAGATGGAGGCCATCGGCACCCTGGCCGGCGGCATCGCCCATGATTTCAACAATATTCTGGCCGCTGTGATGGGGTATGCCGATCTGGCTATGACCATGACGGAGAACACGCATGTTCGCAGCAACCTGCTCAAACTGCGCACGGCCGGGGAGCGGGCCACCGAACTGGTCAAACAAATCCTGACCTTCAGCCGTCAGGGGGAACAGGAAGCCAAACCGCTCCTGATCAAACTGGTGGTCAAAGAGGCCCTGAAACTGCTCCGGGCCTCCCTGCCCTCCTCCATCCGCATCGCGCAGACCCTCACCGCCTCGAGCTATGTCATGGCCGACCCCACCCAGATTCACCAGATCGTCATGAACCTGTGCACCAATGCCAGCTATGCCATGAAAGCGGACGGCGGCGTTCTGGAGGTCACTCTGACCGACGTGGACATCGATGCCGACGCCATGTCCGAATTTTCCGGATTCAGCCATCCGGGCCGCTATGTGCGTCTCAGCGTTTCCGACACCGGCACCGGTATTCCCCCGGAGATCCTTGGCCGGATCTTCGACCCCTTCTTTACCACCAAACCCGAGGGCGAAGGCACGGGCATGGGGCTTTCGACGATTCACGGCATTATCAAAAGCAGCAAAGGGGATATATCGGTTTACAGCCGGGTAGGTCAGGGCACGGCCGTCCGGGTGTTCCTCCCCGCCATCGACCGTCCCGGCCAGGACGAAAAGCCGGCGGATATGCGGCCCATTCCCACCGGAACGGAAAGGATCCTTTTTGTCGACGATGAAAACGCACTGGTGGAAATCGGCGAACGGATGCTCACCCGATTAGGCTATCGGGTGACGGGCCGGACCAGCAGCGTCGATGCGTTAAAACTGTTCGGTGAAACCCCTCACGGGTTCGATCTCGTCATCACCGACCTCACCATGCCCAATCTTACCGGCGACAAACTGGCACGGGAACTCCTGTCCCTGCGTGCGGATATTCCCATCATCATCGTGACCGGATTCAGTGAACAGATGCAGGAGGAGGAAATGAAACGCATGGGCATCAAAAAGGTGATCCTGAAACCCATTATAACCCGGGACATTGCCCGGGCCATTCGCGAAATCCTGGACCACCGCCCGATCGGCTAATGCCGCTACGGCAGTGGCTTTTCCGATCGGGGCCCCCGTCGCCTACATGGTCAGATAGATGAAGATGAAGGTGCCGTCGTTGACGTCGATGGTCAGATTGCCGCCCCGGGAATCAGCAAACACCTGCCAGGGCGGGCGATCTCCGGAACCGCAGTCATAGTCCGGAAACCCTTGTCCGGTCTGACCATTGTACCAGGCCAGTTGCATGGCGTTGCGGTTGACCGCAAGTGCTTCGACCTTGGCCCGGTCCCGGGCCGTGTTGAAATCCAGGTCGGGTTCATCGATGGTCAGTTTGATGGTCTCGTGGGCGTCCCGGCCCGGCTCGGTATTGATTTGTACCATGGGATGCGGTCCTTTCAGAGGGGGGTTCGTATGGCGTATCTGGATGAGACCGCCGCGCTGGCGCTCATGCCGTGTCGGATAGCATAAGACCACTTCAGGCGAATGGCAAATCCAGTCGAAGGCGCCATCATGCCTGGTTTGTAAAGACGGCAGAGGGTGTAAGCGCAATGCCTTGGTGAACGTCTTTGATCAACGGCGCTGAGGGATTCGGGTGTTGCGAGGCTCCAGGGGGTTGGGATGTCGCTCGAACCCCCGGATTTTCAGTGCCCGTCAACGTTTTCCGCAATCCGCTGCCGCACCATTTCCGCCGTATCCTCCACACTCAGATGGGCAAAAGCATCGTAGGGAATCTCGCCCAGGACTTCGATCCGGATACGGTGTCGGCCGTGGAAATTCACGCTGTGTTTGGGCAGTGCGTTTTTGGTGCCGTTGATGGCAATGGCCAGAATCGGCAGCTTCATCTGATGCGCCAGAATGAAGGCTCCCGGCTTGAAAGTCCTGAGTTTGCCCGTCTTGGAACGGGTCCCTTCAGGGAAGAAAAAAACCGAGCATCCCCGGGCCAGGGCTCTTTCGCAAGCCGCCATCATGTGGCGGATGCTCTCCTTGTCCCCCCGCTTGAGGCGGATATAGCGGTTTAGGGCCATGTTCCAGCCGATGAGGGGCAGTTTGAAAACCTCGGCTTTGGACACCCACTTGAAAGGGAAAAACAGGCGGAAGGCCACAAGGATGTCCAGTTGGGATTGATGGTTGGAAACGACGATGCAGTTGGCTCCGAACCTTATCTTTTCGCGGCCGACCGCTGTTACGGACCAGGCCGGCATGGCCCACAGATATAAACAGGCCCAGAAAGAGGTAAACATGTGCAGCACCACCAGGCGCCGGTCAAACAGGACGGTCAGCAGCCAGATGGTCAGTGCCAGGACAAAAAAAAAGTGGAGGTTACCGCGATAAAGGTCAGAAACAGGATGGAAATGAGTCGGTTGGTCATGGTCGGTCGTTTAGAAATCGGTCCGCTTCAATATGCGTGTCTTGATCTGCCGTTTCAAGAGCTACGGCAGAGTCTGTCTCTATTGAATTTGACATACGTTGTCAATCCCTACCAGCGCACTTTCTGTCATCACCCGAAGAGATTTGGCCCAGGGTGGAGCTTTAAAGATTGAAGCGGACAGCAAACCCCTGGGCATCCAGTCGAACGATTCTGCCGTAGCGTTTGACATCGCTTCGGTCCTCGGCAAAGGGGCCGGCCACCACCACCTCCTGCCCGATCACGAAACGTCCCTTGCTCTGGATATAGGTTCCCCCGGCGCTCAGGTTTTTGATTCGTCCCTCGAAAAGCCTGCGGTTGGCGGCAAAATGGGTATCTTCGGAACACGGGGTGCGGGCATGTTGGCGTACCTGTTTATTTTGTGAGCGACGCAAGCGTCTGCCATCGCGCGGTTTGACCTGGCGCATCGTCACGCCTCCTGGCGGTTTGATTAATCTTCAGGATACAATGTCCCATACGGACATTATGGTTTTGTTAGCAAAACGGCCTTCGGGTCAATAAGGCAGCATACCCTGTTGTACATTCCCTTTTTGGGAAGCAGGTCTCACAGGCGGGAAAACGCAGGAAAGAACGGAGTGGAGTTTCAACACGATTGTAGCCTGGCTGCCATCGCAGTCAATCCGTCAGGATGGCCTGCACTCTTTTAGTAGCATTAAAGCGTGTTGACAATCAAGCCCCGAAACAGGCCGCGCCAATACCGTCACAGAGCTTGAATTGTCGCTAGCGGGACCGACGCCGCGCAACCGCCGCCACCCGCTGTTCCTTGAGACTGCCCCGCATCAGCCTCAGAATAATGACATAAACCAAGCAAGCGCCGATAATGCCGGCATCCTGGATACTCTGGAACAATACCGCGTGGGTCACGGACCCCCAGTCACTGATCCCGGGTGACCAATAGACGTGCAGGGGCCATAACAAGGAAACCGGCGCCGCAGTGAGAACCATGTCTGCCAGAACATGCGAAAAAACCAGACTGAAACAGAGAAGGAAGCTCATCCGGGGCACCCGTGTGGACAAGCGCCAGATATGCGAAGCAAGGGCGCCGGCCAGCAGGGCAAAAAGAAGGCTGTGGGTCGGACCGCGGTGAAACAGATTGCCGTTGCCCTGGAGCAAAAGCCCCAGGATGACATCCACGTCCGGCAAATTGGCCAGAATGACGATGAAAACAAACATTCCCCAGCGGGAAGAACTGTGCTCGTTAGCCCCCATGGTCTCGCAAGTTGCCAGACCGATGGCGGCATGTCCTAAAGGCAATGGCATGAGGGATTCCTTAGATATCGGTGCCAAGCAGCTGCTTGGACACATGTGTTTGAGTAGGAGGCATAACGGTACCTGTCGGCTAAGCACATTGCATGCCATGCACAATGACAAGCCGGTCAAGGCAATGCCAATGAATCCCGGAAAGCCTGCCAGGCGGGCATCCACAGTTTATGGGCCGTCCATTGGACTCCGGCGCGTCCCGATAAGAAGCCGGGCCGATGTGTGAATTTTTTTGCCCAATTGAGCACCGCGAGTGGGCAACAGGGGGCTTATATGATGAGAAACCGGTTAAAAATGGAACGCCGGGTTGCCAAGTGGAAGAAAGGCCTTATGTTTCATTCTTTTTGTGCATTGAGCAAAACCACCGGCTGGGGTGGGTTTGATGTCTTCGTATGAGAGCTTTTTACTGTTTTCCAAATTTCTATTTTTCTATTTTTGATTTAAGGAGAGCTGTTATGACCGACAATTCCAAATTCACTCTTTACAGCGGCGGCCACCGGGGAACCGAAACCGAGTTCGGTAAGCTGGCCGAACGTTGGGGAATCAACGAGGTTAACTTCGCGTTCGAGGGCCACCCCTCTGAACGCACACGTGGGATTCGGGTGCTCGATGAGGCTGATCTGGCACGCGGTGATATCAGCATGGAGATCGTATCGTCCCGGATGGGACGCACCTATGCCCGGGCCGAAAAAATCCGCAAAGTCATCCAGTCCATCTTCCACATGGTGAACAACGGCTATCACGTCATTGCCGTCGGATGGATCCAGCCGGACGAAACCGTCAAGGGGGGTACCGGTTGGGGGGTCGAGCTGGCCAAGCTGTTCAACCGCCCGATCAACGTATACGATCAGGACAAAAACCGTTGGTTCGCCTGGAAAAACAAACAATGGGTGGAAGAAACACCCGTCATCACGGATAAAACGTTTGCCGGCACCGGCACCCGCAATCTTAGCGACCAGGGACGTGCCGCCCTGGAAGAGCTCTTCGAGCGCTCCTTCGGTCCGGCCTGAAGCTGAACCGTCGGCAACGATTCAGCAAGAACGCCGATAGGGGCCGAAAGATGCCATTTATGGATGGGCACTAACCCGGATGTTTCACGCGTTCGCGATGTTCATTGACAAGGCATCAGGGGCGCCGCTGTACGCCTGTACCACAAGCGCCTGATAACGCAGTCAATGGGCATCTCGGGCGCGCCCGCAGGGTGAAACTTTTTCTGTGATTCTGGAAATCGGGGATGGGTACAACGTATCACCTGAAAATCATACCCCGAATACCGTTTATACCCTTGAATATTTGCAAAAAAGTTATTGTGTAGGAAAAATTTCATGAAATGTTCGGGTTAATTCACGATGGCGGGCCGCATGATGGTTTCCAGATCGCGCCGCTGGGCCTCGAAAAGGTCCGCGTCAGTGGTTGGTTCGCATTGGATCATGGTGTCGAAGCGCAGCACGACCTTGGAAAAGGGCTTGGGGAGCATGAACCGGTCCCAGCTGTTGAAATACCAGGCCTTTTCAGCCAGAACATAAAAGGGGACGATCGCCGCGCCGGTGGCGTGGGCCATGCGGATCACCCCCGCTTTGACCTGACCGGCCGGGCCGCGGGGGCCATCCACGATGTGCCCGGCCAGGCGGGCGCTTTGCAGGCCGCCGATGACGTCATGCATGGCTTCGCGCCCGCCGCGCGATGAGGAACCCCGCACCGGGTGCCAGCCGGTACGCTGGGCGACACCGGCAATCATCTCCCCGTCTTTGCTGCGGCTGATCATGATATGGGGATTGAAGCGCCGGTATGTCCGGAAATGACGTATGGCCGCAAAAAACTGCTGGTGCCAGGCGCACAGCAGAACGGAGCCCCCCTTTTCCACGTGCGCAACCCAGTCCTGCTCGTTTTCCACCGTCAGCCGAAACGTTCCGGCATACAAGCGGATAAATCGATAAAGAAACCCGATGAACCATCGGGACGTCAACAGATCCTTTTTAATTCCCACGAATAGCATCTCCCGTAAAACAGAGGCCTCCCCGGTTCTGCGGGGTTCCTTCTTTTTGACAAAGGGTACAACGTGTCATCTGAAAATTATATCCCGAATAACTGTATACCCCTGAATATTGGCATAAAATTTATTGTGTAGAAAAAATTTCATGAAATGTTCGGCCTATAGCACATGCCGCCAGGTTAGGACAGTCTGTCGATTCAGCCCATGGGGCCACTCGTGCCCAGATCCAATTTAACCAACCGGAATATTGACGTATTTTAAAATCCATGCCCAACAAAAGGCTTGAAGAAAAAAGGGTTTTCGATATCATGGAAGTATATATCCGGGCCCGGGGGACCCGGCTTTGGGTTCCCCCTGGAAGAGGGGGATGCTCCAATCACGAGAGACAATAGGCGTCAGAAGACAGGAGTCAGGAGTCAGGATGATTTTGATGTCGCTTCGCTCCGTCTTTTAAAAAAGATCGAATGCGCCGAAGGCGAAAACCTTATTCTGACTTCTGGATTCTGGCTCCTGAATTCCTATACGACGATTACGGCGGAGCCAATTATCTCTGACCTGGCCCAGAGGACCAGGTTTTCTGGACCAAATAAATGAGCAGGTTTTTTTTATGTGTCTGACACCGTAACGAGAGGGGCTTATGACATCCCGGAAAAAAGTGGGGTTGGTTCTCGGCAGCGGATCGTCACGCGGCTGGGCGCACATCGGGGCCATCGAAGCATTGGAAGCCTCCGGCATCCCCATCGATGTCATTGTCGGCTGCAGCGTGGGGTCTTACGTGGGAGCGCTTTTTGCCAGCGGAAGCCTGGCAAGTCTCAAAGAGTTCGTCCTGCGCATGAATGGGAAAAAGGTCTTTTCCTATTTCGATGTGGTGTTTCCCCGCTCCGGACTACTGGACGGCACCCGCAAGGTCAAAGAGCTTTTCTCCATGCATACCCCGAAGGAGCTGTTCGAGGAATTGAGCCTTCCCGTGGCCATGGTGGCCACCGACCTCAAACGGGGCCGCAAGGTGGTTCTGCGATCCGGCAGCATCATGAAAGCGCTCCAGGCCACCATGTCCATTCCCGGGTTGTTTGCGCCGGTCCAGATCAACGGGCGCTGGCTCGTGGACGGCGGACTGCTCGATCCGGTGCCGGTGGGGGTGGCCAAAGCCATGGCCGCCGACGTGGTGATTGCGGTGGACCTGAATTCCGGGTTGATATCGCGGCGGGAGGTGCGCAAGCAGGCGCACAAGGCGGAAGCCGACAACGGCCAGGAACCCGAATACAAGTATGAATTGCTGCAAAAGCTGTCGGACTATTACGAAAGCGCGGAAGCGAGCTTCAAGTCCAGAATCAACGACCTTTTCCGCAAAGAAGAGGAAACCCCGGACATCATCGACACGGTCATGACCTCGATCAACATCATGCAGGAGCGCATCACCCGGGTCAATCTGGCCGTGGAACCGCCGGATATTCTGGTGCAGCCCCGCCTGGGGGATCTTAGAATGATGGATTTCGACCGGGTGGACCACGCCATCGAAGAAGGTTACCTGGGGGTCATGGAGCGCATGGACGATATCAAGGCGCTGCTGGCCAAGCCTTGAATCGCATGCCCTCAAAACGCGTACTTCAATCCGAGGCACACATAAAGCGATCGTTTCAGGGAGCGGTCTCGGCAAGGCGTGCTTCGATGTCTTCCAGCCATTCTCGCTGGGCACGCGGATCGAAAAAAAGCGAGGTGTCTTCGTCAAAATCCGTATGCTCCTCGAAACTGGTTTCCATGGCGGCTCGGGCCATGGAAGCCAGCTTGGCGGCCAGTTCCGCCTGCACTTCCCGGTAGCTGTCATTGATGGCCAGGTAATCTTTCAATTCCTCCCGGGCCTCCCGGGTCAGTTTGCGCGCGGACAACTCCGCCAGGGCAAAGTGAATCTGCTCGTGCTGGAGGACATAAGCTTTTCTCCGCTCGGGGACCTCCGGGCTCCACCAGGAGCAGCCCGGCACAAAGACCGCTTCAAATATGATCTTCGGAATGCTGCCCATATAAAAAGATTGTCCCTGATAAACTCCCTGGGTGATGCGCGCCTGGGTATCCGGTGCAGGTCGAATGCTGATGCAGGAATGGGCGTTGATATGGTGATCGAAACGGTCGTACTCCGGCGGCAACGATACCGCCTTGAAATCCTCGATCGTCAGTGGTCGATAGGTGAAGCCCTCCCCGCCACCGGACATTGCGCTCCCAGGGGCACGAAATTGCGGCCGGGCATATTCCGGCAGTTGGGCACAACCGGCCAGCAGCCCCACCAGGAGCACCAAAGCCATTCGCTTCAATCGCCGGCGAAAGCAAAATTTGTAATTTTTTTGTAATCGCGGATCCACCGGTATTCTTCTCCTGCCGAGTGTAATTGTTTTGTCAAACCCAATTCTACTCTGTTAACGCAGGCCCTCAGGCATTAGATTGCATCTTAAAAATCCTGGCCAGTATCGTGTTCTTCTTCGCGAGGGTCAAACTTCGCGTGCTTCGTTTTCTTTTCAGGGAAAAGATAATGAAGAAACATTTTTCAAACAGGAGATAGACATGCCAACCATCCCGACGCCGCACCCCAAAGCCACCCGCGCCAGGGTATTACTTGCCAGCGTCTTCGGCCCCTATGCCTGTGACGACGGCTACGGCAGTCGTGCCGTCAATCCTATGGAACTCTACCAGAACCAGGTTACCCGAGTCCAGGGGGGCTTTTCCCTGCGTATGTTCCACCGCTCGTTCGCTTTGCTCATGCTCCAGGCCAATATCGATGCCCCCTGCACCGTGCTGGATTTTGCCTCGCGTGACCGTTTTATAAAAGAACTCCTCGACGAAACCTACGACATTATCGGCATCAGTGCCATTATTCCGAATATCGAAAAAGTTAAGGCGATGTGCCGCCTGATTCGCCGCCACCAACCCCGGGCCACCATCGTGGTGGGCGGCCACATTGCCAATTACCGCGAACTGGAACAGGCCATCGATGCCGACCATATCGTCCGGGGAGACGGCATTGCCTGGCTGCGCCGGTTTCTGGGTCAACCCGTCGATCAACCGGTCAAGCACCCGGCGTCCACTTCAGCCTTCGGGGCGCGCATCCTGGGCATCGATCTGCCCGACAAGCCCGGCGATACGGCAGCGATTCTCATCCCATCCGTGGGCTGCCCGGTGGGCTGTAACTTCTGCTCCACCTCCGCCCTTTTCGGGGGCAAAGGCCAATTTATCAATTTCTACGAAACCGGTGATGAACTCTTTGCAGTGATGTGCCATCTTGAAAAAGCCCTGCATGTTCAGTCCTTTTTCGTTCTGGATGAGAATTTTCTTCTGCACCGCAAACGCGCCCTGCGGCTGCTTGAATTGATGCAGGCCCACGATAAACACTGGTCCCTTAACGTCTTCAGTTCGGCCAGGGTCCTGCAGTCCTACACCATGGAACAAATCGTGGGGCTCGGCATCGGCTGGGTCTGGATGGGCATCGAAGGGGCCAACAGCAGCTACCGCAAGCTCGAGAAGGTCAATACCCATCGCCTGGTGAAACGCCTCCAGTCCCACGGCATTCGGGTGCTGGGCTCGTCAATTCTCGGCCTGGAGGATCACACACCGGGAAATATCGACCAGGTGATCGACCATGCCATCAGCCACCGGACGGATTTCCACCAGTTCATGCTCTATACCCCGATACCGGGCACCCCGCTTTATGAACGTCATAAAAAGGCTGGGACTCTGCTGGACGAAAAGGCCTTTCCCCATGCCGATGCGCACGGTCAGTACCGTTTCAACTACCGACATGCCCACATCAAATCCGGCCAGGAAGAAGGGTTTCTCCTGCGGGCCTTCAAACGCGATTTTCATCAAAACGGGCCTAGCCTGGCCCGCTTGATCCGCACCCTTTTGACCGGCTGGCAGCGCTATAAAAATCATCCGGATGCGCGCTTGAGAGATCGCTATGCCCGTGAAGTCGCCCCCCTGCGATCAGGCTATGCCGGGGCCGTATGGGCCATGAAGCAGTACTATCGCGACACACCCGCAACGTTCAGCCGAATGCAGCGTCTTCTGGCCGATATCTATAAAGAATTCGGATGGAAAACCCGCCTGGCAGCCCCGTTGATCGGTCTCTATGTCTATCTGAAAATGTTGCAGGAAGAGCGCCGTCTGGTCCGGGGCTGGCGATATGAACCGGCCACGTTTTACGAAAAAAATGCCGCCGCACAGTTGCTGGCGTCACGCGGCAGGCTTGAATCAGCGCCGCCGCCCTGCAATCCAGGTGCGCTCTTCACCCCGCCGGAACCGGTCTTGAAACAAAGATGATCCCGGCCGCTAAACCGGCCGTCCGTTCTCACCATTGGCATGGACCTGGGCCTGGGCCACGGTGGTGGCGATCAGGTCCACGACGCTCTCCACATCCGCATTGCGCTGGAGCACGTTGAAGGGCCGGTCGATACCCATCAGCAGGGGCCCGACCACTTTGGCGCCCCCGATCCGGTCCATCAGCTTGTAGGCGATGTTGCCCGAGGTCAAATCCGGAAAGACAAGGACGTTGGCGGCCCGGCCCAACCGGTTGAATGCAAATTCCTCCGCCAGGATACGGCCATCCACGGCCGTATCGGCCTGGACTTCGCCCTCCACGATCAGCGCGGGAGCTCTTTCCCGGGTCAGCTCCACCGCCCGGGCCATTCTGCGGGTATCCGCATTGCGGACGCTGCCGAAATTGGAATAGGACAGCATGGCCACCCGGGGTTCCATGTCGAAGAACGCCGCCATATCGGCCGCCAGCACGGCGATCTCCGCAAGGTCTTCCGGCGTCGGATGGATGTTGACCGTGGCATCGGCAAACAGCAGGGTGCGGTTTTTGAGGATGACGAGATAGAGTCCGGCAACAAGGCCTACGCCTGCACGGCGGGGAATCACCTGCAGTACCGGACGGATGGCGTTGGGGTAGGACTGGGCGATGCCGTGGACCTGGCCGTCTACCAAGCCTTCCCGCACCAGCATGGCCCCGAATATGTATGGGTTGTTCAATTGAAACCGCGTTTCGGTCAGGGACCACCCCTTGCGCTGCCGCAGGCGGAAGAGTTTGTCGGTGAAGGCTTCCAGGTGCGAATTGCGGCGATGATCCATGATGTCGATGTTGTCCAGGGGGATATGCAATGCTTCGGCCTGGGACCGGACGACCCCCGGGTCTCCCAGGAGCAGCGGCCGGGCCAGACCTTCCTTGGCGGCCTGGTGGGCGGCGCGGATGATAACCGGATGATCCCCTTCGGGCAGGACAATGCGCTTGGGCGCTTGCTGGGCACGAAACATGATCTTGCGCATGATCTCGCGCTCGGGTCCCAGGGTGGCTTCCAGACGCTGGATATAGGCGGCCCGCTCGGGCATGGGGCCGCGGGCGGCGCCGCTGGCCACCGCCGCTTCGGCCACGGCCGGCACCACCTTGAGCAAGGCACGGGTGTCCAACGGCTTGGGAATGATGTATTCGGTGCCAAACCGGATCGGCTGCCCCCCATAGGCGCGTATGACGGCATCCGGAACGTCTTCCCGGGCCATTTCGGCCAAAGCCTTGACCGCGGCCACCTTCATCGCTTCGTTGATTTCCCTGGCCCGCACGTCCAGCGCGCCCCGAAAGATAAACGGAAATCCCAGGACATTGTTGACCTGGTTGGGATAATCGGAACGCCCCGTGGCAATGATGGCATCCGGTCGCGCGGCTTTGGCGACATGGTAATCGATTTCCGGATCAGGATTGGCCAGGGCGAAGATGATCGGAGCGGCATTCATCTTCTTCAGGAGTTCCGGCGTAAAGGCGCCTTTGACCGAAAGCCCCAGCAGCAGGTCGGCGCCCGTCACGGCGTCTTCCAGTGTTCGGGCCGGTGTCTCGCAGGCCATTTCTTCTTTGTAAGGATTCATGCCCTGCGTGCGTCCCTTGTAAATCACGCCGCGGGAATCCACCATGATCAGGTTGCGGGGCGACACCCCCAGTTGGATATACAGTTTGCCGCTGGCGATGCCGGCCGCGCCGGCCCCGTTGATGACCACGCGCAGGTCCTCCAGGCGTCGCTTCGTAAGGGCCGCCGCATTGAGCATGGCCGCTGCGGATATAATGGCCGTGCCGTGCTGATCGTCGTGGAATACGGGTATCCCCATCCGGGCTTTCAGTTGTTCTTCGATATAGAAGCAGTCCGGGGCTTTGATATCTTCCAGGTTGATGCCCCCGAATGTGGGCTCCATCAGTTCGACCGTGCGGATGAATTCGTCCGGATCGGTGGTGTCCACTTCGATGTCGAAAACATCGATATTGGCAAACCGCTTGAAGAGCACGGCCTTGCCTTCCATCACCGGTTTGCCGGCCAGGGAACCGATGTGGCCCAGACCCAGTACGGCCGTACCGTTGGTGATCACGGCAATCAGGTTGCCGCGATTGGTGTAGTCATAGGATGTGTCCGGCGCTTCCTCGATGACGCGACAGGGTGCGGCCACCCCGGGCGTGTAGGCTAGGCTGAGGTCGGACTGGCTGTAAAAGGGTTTGGTGGGAACGACTTCGATTTTGCCGGGTTGGGGATCACGATGGTATCGCAGGGCCTCTTCGTCGTGGGACATGTATTATCTCCTTCACCAATAATACGGATTGGGATTAATAGGGTGTCAGATTGTCACAGGGGGAAAATCGGATCGAAAACGCGAGCTATTCGTGAGCCCTATATCATGCAGTCCAAAACATGATTCGGAAGGCATCGTTTGTCAACGCATGCAGCCCTATGATTGGGATTGCAGAGGTGCACGATCGGTTGCGCCGCCTGTCGGCTTATCTGGCAAGATGCCGCTGGTATATAGGCTGCCCCGGCACATGTCAATGACCATATCCATCACCCGCCGGAAGTCCTGTTCCCGGAGAAAAAGCGACCGGTGCCGGGAGCCGGGCACGGTGTGAAGACGTCTGGCTTTGGCCGTCGTTGCGGATTGATAGATTTTTTCCGTCACTTCGACCGGTATGACCGCGTCGGATTCCGCCGCGACGATCAAGAGGTTGCCCCGGAAGGCGGACAGGATGTTGAAAGCGTCCGAGTTCCGCCAACTGCCGGGCGAACGGATGGCGGCCGAAAACGCGGGCCCGAAAGCCAGATCGTAGGCCTCCGGGGTGTAGACCGCCGGGACCAGCAATATCAGATTGTCCACCGCGAATGTTTCCGTGAGCCGTATCGCCGTGTAGCCGCTCATGCTGGCACCAATCAGGGTCAGTGGTTCCGCACAGGCATAGTCGATGACGGCCGAAGCCTGATCCGTCCTGTCATGCAGGGAGGATTCCCCCAGGCGTCCGCCGGTGGCGCCATGCCCGATGAAATCGAAGCTGACCGTGGGAAGCCCGTTGGCGTTTAAAAACGTCCTCAGCCTTGAAAAACGATGGCGCGACGATTTGCCGGCCCCATGCAGCACGATGGCCCGGCATCGTTTTCCATAGGCATCGCCTTGCAATACATGGTGGCCAAAAGGCAGTTTGAACTCGGTTAAGGCGTTGGACACGGCAATCCCCCTATCCCATTCTGATCGAATCGGCCCTAAATCGGGGAGATCATCCCTATCTCTCCAGATTCCGGCAGCCTTTTTCAGTGCCATCTCTGCCCATTTTTTTCCTTTTGTTTTCAATCGCACCCTATACGCCTGGCCCCTCGGCCCCTTAAAATTGCACCAACTGTTTGGGAAATCCCCCTGACACTATAGCCCCATATCTTCGTTGACGATGATCACCTTTATGCGGCCCTTGGGATAGGATTTTTCGGTGATGCTCCAGGTGTTGCAGATCCTGTCGGGACTTTTGCAATCCATACAGCAGGATGTCTTCACACAGGGCGTCTTCCAGCCGGGATGCCGTATGGCATTCAAAGGGGCCGCGTAATGTTTAATTCTTTCCATGGCCTCTTTCACCCCGGCCACGATCTTATTCCGGCCGACCACAATGATGACCGTTTTCGGACCGAACATGATACCGGCGATGCGGTTGCCGACCATGTCGAGGTTCACCAGCTGGCCGGACTCCGTGATGGCATTGCTCCCGGTCAAGAACACATCCACCAGGAGGGCCTGCCGCCGGCGTTCGATGATTTCCGCGCGGGGCACTCCGTCTTCGAAGGTTTTGATAAGTCTGATGTCGGGCCGGTTTTCAATGTCTTGCAGGATTCCGGTCGCGAGCATGGACAGGGAATCACCCCAGGAAACGCTGCGGACGTTCAATTTTGAAAGGATATCGTCCCGTATCAGCCTTTTCACATCATCTTGGCGGTCCGCCGTATAGACGTCAAAATGATTCTGTACAAGTGCTTCCCGGCACTTCTCGATCTTCTTTTGCCAATAGGTTTCCATAGGGTTTGGCATCGTGTGACCTGCTTGTTTCGCGTTAGAAACGATAGCCATCGCTACCAGCCTTTATTGGTTCTGCACAACAGCGCTGGCGTCCGGATCAAACGGATTGGTACGAACCGCCAAGGAAAATAAATAGCCATAACTCTTTTGCAAATAACGGATGTAGCGAAGCCATTCAAAGAGCAATAATTTATAGACGCGCGCCATATCCCCCTCAAGATGATTACGGTCGGGATCCGTCAGTGAATCCAAATCACGCCGGTTCAAGAGTTCATCGCGCAAATGGAATAACGCCCGGAGAAGCTCTGTAAATTGCTCATGTTCCTGGATGTTCGGATTCTCAATCAATCGCAAGAGCAAGTCAGCCTTGCTTTGCAGATAGTCCATGAATGCCGGCATATCCCCTGGGTGCGAATGGATGGCAAACCGATGACGGGCAAAAAATTGGCCGGCCTTGTCATAATCCCCTTTTTGCCATTCCTCTGAAATCTTCAGCCTAGCGTTCAGCTGTTCTACGCCCGAATCCAGACGGACAAATCGTCTCAGCAGACCGGTCCCCATTTCACTGAAAAACAACCCGGTTATCATATCCACTTTTTGTTGTCGGATGGCTTCCTCGCGACGATTGACAAACAGGTCCGTAATACTGGCAACAACGCCGAGAAACGTCCCCACGCCCCCGATGATAATGATCAGCGCAAGAAGTTTACCGATCATTGTGTGGGGGCTGATGTCGCCATAGCCCACGGTTGCCATGGTCACAATTGAAAAATAGATCGCATTCGTCAATGACATCTTTTCAAAAAACATGAAGCCGACAATGCCAACCAACATCAAAATCGTGAAAACAGTGATGTATATTCGGAGACGCAATTTGGCAGTAGATTTCATCCGGTGACCTTTTTACCGTCGGCTGAATATTCCTGTTCAGCCAGTGGATCGCTATATTCCATTTAAATACCCCGACATCTATATCCCGGGGATCATTGATTTGGATAGTTCAATTACAATTTCCATGCGTTATCATGGTCGAAGGCGATTCCGGCCGACCTGTCACGGCTATGCGGGTATGGCCACAGCCGTGCCTGCGACGATGATGCCCCCGGTTTCAGGAATCGTGACCGCGAGGCTGCTCGGCCTGCCCATGGCTTCGCCTTGTTGGATACGAATTGTCACCGGGACCGGCACGAGTTTCTTTTCGCGCAGATAACCGCCCAATGCGGCTGCCGCAGCTCCCGTGGCCGGATCCTCGATGACGCCACCGACCGGAAAAGGGTTGCGCGAATGGAATACATGCTCGGATTCACGCCACACCAGTTGCAGCGTCGTGAATTCTTCGCGTTCCATAATGGATTTGAGCGCATCAAAATCGTACGTCAATTGGTTCAGCCGTTCAAGTCGATTCACCGCCAGCACCAGGTGCCATGCACCGGCATAGGCGCGCATGGGGGGAATTGCGGCACTGAGATCGCCCTGTCGCCAGTCCAGGGTTCTCAACACCTCATCAACCAGGTGGGCCCCAGCCGCTGCTGTTTTGGGCTCCACGGATGTGAGCGCCGCGCGGTATTGCCCCTTTTTCGCATCGACCGATACGCGGATATCACCAACCAGAGTAGAAAATGTATACGTACCGGCCCCTTCGGTGCGCCCAAGCGCCACGCCGGCAGCGATGGTGGCATGTCCACAAAATGACACTTCAATCTCCGGACTGTAATAACGGACCGTTCGGTCGAATCCCGTGGTGGGTGCAATGAAGGCGGTTTCGGAATACCCCACCTGCCGTGCAATGGCCTGCATTTTTTCCTTGGGCGGAAGCTTGTTTCCAATCCAGATACCGGCGGGATTGCCACCGTTTGGATTTGTAGCGAAAGCAGAATACCGCAACAATTTGCTGTGTGCCATCGTGGCCTCACTTAACCGTAACGTGATTACATGAAATTTTCGGGCTGCTAGGGTTGCTGCGCATGGCGTCCGCTTCAGCGATGTCAGGTGGCAAGCTGTTGCCCCCGGTAGAGGCGCCATGTCGCGCAACAACTACTGGTTGACGGACGCCATGCCATCGGGGTCGTACCGATCCCCGCGCACCTGTCCGGCCAATGGGTCGAGCACGCCGATGTCTTCTGCGTCAAGCCGGCAGTCCAGCGCACCCAGGTTGGACGCCAAATTGGCAAGTTTGGTGGTGCCTGGAATGGCGACAACATGATCCCCCCGGGCCAACACCCAGGCCAAGGCCACCTGGGCGGCCTCGCATCCCTTTTGGGTCGCAATCGCCTTGATCGCCTCCACCAGTTCGAGGTTTGACGCGATATTTTCCGGTTGAAACCGCGGCTGCATCATAGCCCGGAAATCATCTTCGCGGGTGGGACGATCGCCGCTGGAGGTGTAGCGTCCGGTCAGCATGCCCCGGCCCAATGGCGCGTAAGCGACCAGGCTGATGCCAAGTTTTACACATGTGGGCATGATGTCCTTCTCGATATCACGGCTAAATATCGAGTACTCGGTCTGGAGGGCGGCAACGGGATGAACCGCATGGGCCCGCGCAAGCGTGCTGGCCGATGCCTCTGACAACCCAACCGCCCCGATCTTGCCTTCTTGAACCAACTTGGCCATCTCGCCCACCGTCTCCTCGATGGGGGTGGCCGGGTCCACACGGTGGAGATAGTACAGGTCAATCTTTTCGGTACCGAGACGTTGAAGGCTCTTTTCGCAGGAACGCCGGACATTGGCCGGCGAGCCGTCAATCCCCACGAAGGCGCCTGTGGCGGGATCCCGCTGTGGGCCGAACTTGGTGGCCAGGACAACCTGGTCCCAACGCCCGGCAAACGCCCTGCCTAATAACTGCTCATTGCGTCCCTGGCCGTAGATTTCCGCGGTATCAAAATGAGTGACACCCAGATCCACGGCCTTGTGGAGCAGATCGATGGCTTCCGCTTCTTGTGCGGGCGGGCCATAGAACTCGGAAAGCCCCATGCATCCAAGTCCAATGGCCGATACGGATACCCCTGACAGACCAAGATTTCTTGATATCATGTCGCCTCCTTTCCCTATTCCCTTACCTCGTCTATTTTAAGCATTTGAGGCCCTCTTATGCTGCGTCCCCAACAAGGTACAAAGAGAAAATCGACAAGCGTGCCTGGCACCCAGCAGCGCGAAATCAGGAAGGCACCTCTGTAGCACGAAACACAAAGAAGGCTCCTGCCGTAATCAACCCAAAACCCAATAAATGCTGCATAGAAAATTTTTGTTTAAAAACAAAAGCCACGACTACAGCAAACAAAAACAATGTTAAGGCAATTCGAATCGTTTCCAACTCAGGTAAAGAAAAAACCTTCGAGCCCATGCGAATTGCGGGAATTGCAATGGCGTATTCCAATAGTGCGATTCCCCAGGACATCAATATAGCCGAAAAAATTGACAAGTTTTCGACCTTTAAGTGGAAATACCAAGCGAAAGTGATAATTATGCTAGCAACTGCAAGCAAGCAAATCGGTAAGATATAGGCCATTGGACGCCGCTCCTTCGCATAAGAATAACGCATTATATTTACTAATCGCTGGCGCAGAGTTTGTTTCGCCATGTAGACGAAAGGTAGCGCGCGCTCGGGTCTTGTAGCAGAGATGACACCGCCTAACGGCAGAACTGTGAGGCGGCGATGTAAGAGCCGTCCTGCACCAGTGACATGTTGCGTGAAAAAAGTTGGGTTGACATAGACGCAACTTTGTTGTACATTTTGTTGTACATGTACAGGGAGGAGCACCATGGAAGCCATTACATATACAAATGCCAGGCAGAATCTTGCGAAAACGATGGAAAAGGTCTGCCAGGACCACTCGCCGGTCATTATAACCAGAAAAAAGAACGACTCCGTAGTCATTATGTCTCTTGAGGATTATAAATCCCTTGAAGAGACTGCTTATCTTTTACGTTCACCTAAAAATATGAGACGCTTGATTGAATCCATATCCCAACTCGAAAATGGAAACGGGACTGAAAGGTCTCTCATAGATTGAAACCCATTTTCTCCGATCATGCATGGGATGATTATCTGTTTTGGCAAAAAACCGATAAAAAAATTCTACGTCGGATTAATTCCCTCATCAAGGAAACAAAACGAAATCCATTTGAGGGTATTGGGAAGCCTGAACCTCTTAAACATGCACTTTCGGGTTATTGGTCCCGCCGGATCAATGACGAACATCGTTTCGTATATAAAGTTACCGAAGATTCTATTCATATAGCCCAACTTCGATATCACTACTAATTCACCCACCTTTTCTTAAACCCAGCATTTTCGTGTCGATTTCTTCAGCGATATGTTATAATTGCCTCTCTTCAATAATTTTTAAAGCTTTACCTTTAAACAAATAGACGATTGCCATAGAAACGCCAATCAGTAAAAAAAGATATTGCAATTGTTCAAATAAGCTTCCTAAAAATCGACTGGATAGAATAATCATTAACACGATACAGGCCGCACTTAATCCATACGTTCCCTTTTTCCAGATTCGAAAATAGGAGAGTGATAGTAGGATACTCACGAAAAGCGTAAATATAATATTCATAATATCTGGTGGCTTTATAACGCTCATAGATAAAAATGCAGTGATACCTACAAATGCAATCCAAGGTGATCGCTGTATTGCTTTTAGCCCGTTGGTTTTTATGTATTTGATTTCATCTTCTCTTACAGTTCGTCGTCCTATTTCATTAGATAGTTCAAGGGCTTCATGAGGTGATTTGGTTTTATCCAAAGCACCAAGTTTCTGTCTTAATTCCTCAAGTGTTAGGCTTTTTAGATCCATTTTCAATTATAACGCTAAACTCACCTGATCCGTGGGCTGATAGGCCCTTGGATCAGATGGAGTGACAGGTTCTGCTCCCCTTACCATTACAATATAGGTTCAGGTATTGGCACTGGTTTATAAGGCTTAAATGGTCCAGCTCTCATACCAGCAAAAAGTATTTCATTACCATCATAGAGAAATATGTCTAAGCTGGGGTCAAACTCCGAGTATTTATATTTGAAGATAAAATTGCCATTTTTGATTCGTTGTATCTTCTCTTTAATTCCAGGCCATTCCTCTGGTTCAGCGCATCTTTGAAAAATTGAAATATGAAATTCTTTTTTACCATTTATTGCTTTCTTCTTTACCCTGACATCGCAAAATGTGTAATAGCTCCCAGAGGCGTAGAATTCTATTACAACCGTTTCATCCTTTGGCAAATAGTAATACTGAAGTGTATCAAAATGGCGAACCTTTTGAGGTGTTTTTAGTATCCAACTACAATTCTGTATTACAATTAGCACCAGTCCAATGATAATTATCCGTAAGCAATATCTGTCAGACATTTTTTTAGGTCTCACAAAAAATGTGTATTCAATTGTAGAACGCCCGGCGCGAGCAGCGCCACATAGGTATTTATGGGTAGAGCACATTTTTCTCGCCGTCTGCTCAGGGCCGATGTTAGATAGTTGAAATTTTTTTTGGTATTTTATGAATGTGTAATATCGGATTTCGTTTCAAGCGCTACAGCGATTCTTTCTCCAATTCGAATAATCTGCTTTAGGCATTGATAGTATAAAACATAAAATATGATGCTTATCATAAAAGGAAACCACGATAATAACAGACTGACATAAAATGGGGTTTCCTCTTCCTGCGACAGCGAACTTGCAGCAACATCGTGATTATTTGTATTTGAGAAAATTTTGTACATCATAATGAAAAGAAGAATCGAAACCAGTATCAACAAAAAGGTTTTAGTATTTTTATTCATAAATTGTTTCCTTCAGGCCTTTTATGTTCATTAAATCTAACGCTCTGGCTTACTGGCGAAGGCCGCGAAGTGGCCCGAATCCTATACAGACGGATGTTATACCGTATTTGTTTTATCAATTAGTGCTTTTATGATTTCGGCCCTATCGTTCTTTGTAAAGAACTGCAAAACCAACCTTAATTTCTCATCACCAATACATAGTTTCGTATTGTTCGGACCAAAACCTTTGTGTTCGATCGATTTTATTTCACTATAAGAAATCTTCTTTTGCTTATGGCCGCGAATCAATTTTAGGACGAAATGGTCATCCGCGAACTCAATGAAGGTGATTGTTGGACCTGCATAGGTAAACGCTAAATAGGTTAACAGCATCATTAGAGCGAAAAATGTTATTGATATGATAATTCCACGAGGATTCTGAAATAATTCTGGCGCGAAAAAAAAGTTAATTAAAATTTGAAGTGCAGCGGCACCTACCAACATAGAAAATATGTCGCATAGAATCTTTGCTTTGCATATTTGGTAAATTTTCATTTTAGATTATTGAGGATATAACGCCAAGCTTAGTAGCAGACAGGGCAATACGGAATTCAAGCCTGTTGCGAGTGCGCCGCCCTGACTGTCTACTACAGTGACAGGTTAAGGAGAAGTCACCTTCGGTGATGACTCCACATGCACGCTTTCAATCATTTGTTTTGCATCCGCTGGCAATATACCTTCAAATAATTCAATGGGGCCTCGTTCAGAGAACCCTATATCAACTACTCGACCTTGAAATGTTGGATGTACGCACATAAAGCCGATGTAGGAGATTTGGTAAGGTTGTCCATTATTATTAAGCAATGTCTTGTCCTGCCCACGGATATCATAATCGATACAAATACCGGCGAACTTATCCCTTGGTTTTATATCCTTCTTCTTAATCTCAATCCGTTCTGTTGTCCTGTACTGACTTGAAAGCATCTGGATAAGATCGTCAACATTCTCTATATCGGCGGTTGCGGTGGATAAGCTCACATCGACAAAAATTGAATGCTCAGAAGAAGATGTATCACGACGGATAATGCAATTTTCAGCATACTGCTCAGAGACAATGGCGTACCAATCGTTGTTCTGAGGTTTGGCAATAGAAAATCCCCTATACTGTAACCTTTCCTCCATATGATATGGACGAACTTTATTCGGTCCAAAATATCCTGGTGCACTTACACATCCCCCAATAAATACGAAAAAAATAAGAGCAATAATGACCTTAATTTTCAATATTGGCTCCTTAACGGTTAGCTTGAGAAAAACATATGAAGCATGGCGAAGTATGTATCCTCCTCAAAGCTTAGGTTAGATGTTGTGTTTTCATTTATGGAGCGAACCATCCTTGAGGCGTATAAAATACAGAGGTTTCCAATTGGCATTCATCAAACGATTTATTTAGTTCGGATAACAATGATCCGGTTAATGATTTTGTGAATTCAGTTTCTCTTTTTGATCCGGCTATATCTTTCACGTTAAATCTAACAATTTTATAATCTGTACTGACGGAAAGCTTTACAAAAACAGGTGTTTCAAATAGTTTTGTAGATCTTGAGTAAGTGGCGATATTTTTATACTCTATACCGTCAATTTCATAATAAAAAAAACCCCTTTCATCCTTTCTCATCCCATATTTTTCTGCAATTTTATCTATGGCTTTTAATGCGTCGTAAAAAGCTGAATATTTTGTTTCATCGATTTCAGAGATATCGGTCTTTTCACAAAATAGAGAAGTATCTATTGTTATCAAATTATGATGATACCAAGTTAGCGCACAACTGTAAGTCGCAGATAGAATAAAAAAAAATAAAACAAATCTAATGAAATAATAATTCATTATAAGCCGACCATTTAGGCGATCTATCATATGAAGTACTCTATGGTATGGCAGTAGGGAGTGTTCGAATCAGCATAATTCCAGTTGCATCAACTTTGAACTTCTTAGTGCTATGGAATCTAGCGTCTAAGTTGAGGCGTGGGAAACGCGTGAGCGTTTCCCCGTCGGATTTCCAGCTCCAGGTTATACCACGTCTTTATTGTTTCGTTGGCTTCTTAAATATTTGGATCCCGAAATATCTCGCTAAGACCTCATATGATAAAAGCAGGATAAGAAATACAAAGGTTCCCTCTAATAGCCAATCAGCCAACTCTATCCAATTAAATGCTCCTATTTTTCTGTATGGCACATCAGTTTCATTCAAGTATGTTTACAGATTAATTTTAGAACTGAAAAAATGTCCAAAGATAAAAAGTCCACCCATGAAACTACCGGCCCCAACAAAATAATTTGGGAGATTATATTCGATAGGGTTAGAGCAGTATTTACATTTACTTGGGCGCATTCCTGGACCAAAACCCATAAAAAAGGTTCTCAGAAAGGAAGCCGCCTTTTTATTGCAGTATGGGCATCTTACAGCCTGCATTTTTACACCATGAGGTATAACGACCGAGCTGAGACGCGCGGGTTTTGCGCGTCGGATTCTCAAGCGAAATGTTATGTAAAAAGTCCTATTTATTTTGATATAACTATTTTATTCCATGGGACCAAGATACTATATGGAAGTTTCTCATTGCTATATTTTTGGATTTTATTTTCCAATTTCTCGCACAAGCATTTCATTAATTCAACACCACTTGGTTGTAGCAGCAAGCATAGGATCAATATGCGCTCTTCGTTCAGAAAAAGAACTATCGCGTTTTCCCGTGCAATCAAATTCAATCTTCCAAGGTCGTGAATGTTAAAAATATTAAATATCTTTTTTGATTTATAAGAGGTTGGAAGTCCAACAACTATTTTCCGTATAGAATCGAATGGAATCTCAATATTTCTATTTTTACCTCCCAGTAATTTGTCATGGGTAAGATACCAGTAGTATTTATTAAATACGTGGGAACAAAATGTCACACTAAGGATTGCTGTAACAATAAAGCATGCAAGAAATACCTGTATATTTAACTCTTGCTGAATATTCTCAATACCTGAAGTTCCAAGCAGGCCGAGTATCACATTACAGGTTATTCCACCGAAAACTAATCCACCAAATAAAATAGCAATTCCGTAGGTGAGATACATTTCTTTATTTGATGGTTTGACTTGAATAGGTATCATCATATAATAGTATTAAGATACATAACGTTTCTGATTACCTATCGATATGAAGCACAGCGAAATATCGATTATGGTGAAGCAGGTTGTTCTGCAAGACCTAACCTTTCAATCTCTAATATCTTTATTAGCCATGCTTTAGTTTCATTGCCACCAGAATGATTTCGACGTAGTACAAATTTTACAATAGCAGAATTCGTTCTATAGAATGCGGTGTAGCCTTCTCTTCCGAATTCCATTTGTAACCTATCTCCGTACGCATCGATAATATCTTGTAAATTTGAATCGGCGTTAATTCCGTTGCTAAAAGACCAATCAATTTCACTAAACACAATATTGGATGGCAAATTGTTTGTTACATATAAATCGATTATTACTGGGTGTCCTATTCTGACACCAGAAAGTCTATGCTTGTAAAAGAAAAAAAGGTGCGTTTGGCCATACAGCATTGCAGTAGATGTACTGCTAAATCTAAAGTATCCATTTGGCTCCCCGAACATCTGCTTGAATTTCGATTCATTGGTTCCAATCGGAATATCATAAATATGCAAATCGGGATCAATTAAATTGGTATCTAACTCTGTCTTTTTTAAATTAGAATTGAATTCTGTATTGCGGGTTACAGAACTCCCAAAGGTTGGAAATATCAGTAAGCTGGAAATTATAAATAAATTTATTACAAATGATTTATATACTCTCATATTCGCTAATTATTCATTTGCAGAACGATTGAATTAAGGGGTTGGGCGTGCTTTTGCCCAATCCCTCTTAAATAATTTGTTATCCGAACTCTCTAAAATATTGACATTTTCCGCATAGTGTGTATTGTTACACATCATGGATAGCCGGTCAATTATCAAAATTCTCAAACAGAATGGGTGGCAAAAAATCGCAACCTCTGGATCTCACACACAATTTCGGCATCCAAAAATAAAGGGCCGGGTGACAGTACCTCACCCTAAAAAGGACATACCGATTGGTACTCTAAAAAGTATCGAACGCCAATCGGGCATTAAGTTTAATTGAGGTGCGATATGGCAAACTATTTAGCAATCGTTCACAAAGATTCCGATAGCGATTTTGGTGTTTCTTTTCCAGACTTTCCAGGTTGTGTAACAGCCGGCCAGAACATCGATCAAGCTAAAGACATGGCACAAGAGGCTATCATCCTCCATATCCAGGGTATGCTCGAAGATGGAGAGCGATTACCAGTTGCCTCTAAACTTGAAGAAATTATGGCCGATAGTGATTTCTCTGATGCAGTGGCATATTTAGTCGTTAGCGTTCCTGACGCTAAGCCTCGCACAGTTCGGGTTAATATCACTCTTCCCGAAATGACCCTTAAACAAATTGACGCTGTCGCGAAACGGCGTGGTATGTCCCGGTCTTCATTTTTAGTTCACGCTGCTCAAAACGCGATCCAGTCAAACCATTCAGAAGCATCAGTATAATTTCTTTCGGATAACGACCAAGCTGAGACGCGCAAAACGCGCTAGCGTTTTCGCGTCGATTCCAGTGCAAGGTTAGCGGGTCATATTTTATAATTTATGCCGAACTCATACCCACCCATAGTTTGACCGTTAAAATATTCTTCAGAAACTCGTAACAGTTTAAGTGCTGGAATCAATTCTCCTGCAACCGCTTTATCTCTATAGAGGTATAATACCACTACAAATAGGCCTGCTACGGCATTCAAAGCATTTTTCAAATTTCCATTGTGATAGTGGGTATGTCGTTGGTGCTTGATCTTGATTTTGGGTCTAATTTTTTGCAAATTTGTTTACATACAACATCAACTTCTGCCGATGCTGCCATTAGTAATCGCGAAATCTCAATAGAAAAACACTGAAAGTTATCTTTGTGCAACTCGACAAATCGAGAAACGGTTTCTAAATCATTCTCAATTGATAAAAGGTAGTTCCAGTGCGTTTCGATTTTTTCAGAATGAATTCCCATTATTTTTACTCGCTAACGCCTTGGCTTACTGGGGAGGGCCGCGAAGTGGCCCGAATCCAATACAGCCAAAGGTTATGTTTTCCTGATGGATTTTAATTCTGGGTTTCTTTCATAAAAACCATGTAGTTCTTCTAATTTGTTGCTGCATTTTGGACAAACATCACTTTTTAATGTTGTCCTTAAGTAAGTTTCTAAGCACTTACCACAGATTAAATAATCATTAGCAGATTTTTTATTTCTATTTTTCAATGTAATTGTAAGGTGAAATACGCCGATTAGAACGAGTAATATTCCAGCAATTTTTGGGACAGAAAATCCATATAGGTAAGTCCATCCAATTTTGTAAAAGTGGTAACCACCCCAAATGACCCCAAGGCCCATAATGATATTAAGAAATATTTTCATTGGAACATAACGTTCGGCTTATGCGACGCCGAGGCAATGAGCCGAATAGGCCATTGCCGAAGGTGTTCGTATCAAGCCGTTGTTATTGGGGCACCGCCAAAATTAAACTCTCACTTTGAGTGTGCGCCATGTTCGCCTTTTGTTTGGTTCATCCAAATTCAAATCTACTTTGAACATGTAAAAGCGCCAAGCTAATTAATTACTCATGTAATGTATTACCCAAAATCACATCTTTCACATTCACACAGAAAATGAGCAATGAACAAAAAACACTTGGCGGTTACTGTACTCGACATTCCCGAACCAAACCTTAGCGAACATTGTAACAACAACAGCAAATCGAATCTCAACATTACAGAGGCTCTGACATTCTCACATACTAATCACTGATGCATCCGAATACCAAATTTCAAAAGAGATTTGTTTGCGCCATGTTCTGTCTTTAGCCGTGGCCTCTCTTGGCGGTGAACGCCCAATAACGCCCAGGCTTATTGGTGAGGGCCGCGAAGTGGCCCGAGTCCTATACAGCCTGATTTTCTGTTTTCATATTAAACTAACCCCAAAAGCCAAAACGACGAAAAAATACGCAAAAATGTAAAATCTGTCAGTCTTTAAGACTTCAGTTATGAAGTTCCTTGGTAACCCACTTGAAGCAAGTAGGTTTTTTGAACGGAAATGATAAATTACGCTTGAAATCAAGCCATACGAAAAAAATATAAGGAAAAATAATCTATCCAGTTCATTGTAAAAAAATAGGCCAATGATTAATAGAACTAATAGAAAATAGCCGATGGCAGAATGCCCTTTTTTTGCGGTTTGGTTAATCATCAAGGCATTTTCTTTTTGGGATAGATTAAGACCACCCATCGCATTTTTATATTTGGTTTTTCCAAATACAAATATTCCAAACAATATAATGAATGATAAAAATACCAGTTTCATATTTTTAGAAACAGAACGTCCAAGCTCAGTTGGCGGGTCTGGATGGCGCGGTGCTTGCCCCGCAAGTGCCGTGACAGCCAGGTCCGTCGACTGCAGCGCCTTGTTCGGTGTTCCCATATTCCTTGTTTAGGTCCAATATCCGATGACCTTTTACAATTCCTTTTTTTAAATCCACTACAATGACGAGGAAAACGTTCTTCGTCGTTGTCATGAACAGCACATGATCGTGTTTGCCGTCAGAGCTTCGATAAACACACTCAACGAATCGCTCGTGAAGCGTGAATGAAGCCATATCCTTTGTGGGTATCGCATCCACATATGGGAGAACATCAATAACGCCTCCCGGTGAGACGATATCCTCTCTGTTAGTAATATCCAGCATCTTGTCGCTGAATGATTTCTTGTAGTCATGCTCTGAAAGTAAATTTGTTTTCAATTCTTTTTCACCGAACGCCTAAGCTGAGGCGCGCCGCAGTATGCGCGTCGATTTCTCAAGCGACAAGTTATGCTAATCAGTTTTTATTTCCCTTAAATAATCTTGGTAGCGATCTTCCCAAAAGAACCACTCTATTTCAGCGAGCACTAGTCCCAATACAATTCCGAAAAATAGATTTGATAAAACAATATCTTCAAATGCGGTAAAAGGTATAGAATTGCTATGATAATATTTAAAAAACAATTCGCCAATGCTTACGGGACCCAAACATACAAGTGCAAATGCTATTAGCTTGCTTAATCTATGCTTTCCTTTTCCTTTTTCTCTAATTTTTTCATATTCTTCAGCGTAAAACCTATGCCTTTCCATCTTTCTTTTTATGGATCTATTCTCAAGATACTTTTTTATAATGGATAGCATAAATAGTACCAATCTATGGTTGGCATAACGGTTGAGCTGTGGGGCGGTAAATGCGACAGCATTTATCCGTCACACACAAGTGATTTGTTATGCCCTGCTCAATTTAATGTTTCTTTGACAGACTCTCTCATTAATAAATGAATCCAGAAATAGAACCACAAACAAATAAGTGGAAATCCCAAATAGGCGATTGGTGGTGGAGAAAATATTAAGAAGGCCCAAACAGAGAGCACAAGGCTGAAAATAAAGTCAATGCACAATATGATGATCCCGATTTGCTGAGCCCATATTTTTCGGAGAATCAGTGTTACTGCGGGTATGAGATAAAAAACAAGATAGATTTTTTTCAGATAAAAAATCGAATAAAATAATCCGGAATTACCGCCGATCTCGGAAATGTTAGGGATTGGATCAAATAGTAGTGAATAAAAACCAATCAAGCCTTCAATACTAAAATAAATGATTAATGGTATTATGCAAAACGGGATTCTTGATTGGTTAGCGAGGCTATTTTCCATTTTCCCTTTCCGATTTGGAGGCATAACGCCCCGGCTTACTGGTGAGGGCCGCTTGGCGGCCCGAATCCAATACAGCCGGATGTTATATGCCAGAATTCGTTTTTTTATATTCAACTACATCGTTTCTAAACAATAACCCACCACAATGCTGGCACCTTTGGGTACTACCATCCACAATAAACTCTTGTACTCCACACTCTGGGTGGCACACAGCATGTGCAATGTGAATTTTGTTAGGAAATTCTATTCCGGTACTTTCGGGATAATCATTTGGCTCATTATTCCATCGTGCCAATGATTTTAGATTAAGTATGAAGGATTCCCGATCGCGCGAGTTTTTTAACTCTGAAAATCGATTCTCAATATCTCTAAAGTATTTTTGCAGTTCTATTTTCATTTTTTATAAGAGCATATAACGTCCAAGCTGAGACGCGGAAAACGCGCCAGCGTTTTCGCGTCGATTCCAGCGCCAGGTTATGCTTAATTATCTATATTCTTTACCCTCCTATAGATTTCTATAGGCAAAATACTTACAATAACTAAAATAATGGCTATATATCCGGGCATACCATGGCCATAAAAATGAGGCCAACCCATAATTGCCGAACCTCCTGTGAACAATATGCCGTAGGTTGTAAACCACCAACCCCAATAGTAACCAGACGCTTTGAACATATAAAATGTCATAATCCAGGTAGCAATTGACCAAGTAGCGAATGAGCACATCAGAAACAAATTTATAGATATTCTCCAACGTTCAATTAACAATTTGTCAAATAGTAAAACGATGGCAATACAGATAGCCATATATATTAAGCCAGCCCATACATAGGTCGAGACTATTTTTCTTTCTGTATCTTTATCCATAGGCATAACGTTGCAAATAACCGGTGCAAATGGAGCGCAGCGGAATTTGCATCCGAGTTAATTTGCTTTGTTAGGTGCTATATATCTATTGTTGGGACCAATACCTCTTTCACAAACCCAACCTTCTTGAAGAAATGATCGGTAGTAATCATCAAATTCCGATGCATCTTCGTCTTCAAAGGAATACATCCTATTATCTATATTTTCTAATAGATCTGTCATGATTTCTATTTCGCCAGATTCCCTATAAGTGACATCTATAACTTTGAATCCGAAATAATCTCCCATCTCAGTGTTCTTGAATTTCACATACTCACCAATTCTTGGCACTACGGGCATGTCGATTATTTTGGTCAAATGTGCCCATTTCGATTTAGTCGAAAGATAGATATTGAAACGAATTTTCATTATAATTCCTGACACCTAACGGTTAAACTTATCATTCGCTGAAAGCGATCTGGTACAGTGATTTGTTATGCCGTTTTTGCCGTTATTCTTTGAATTTAAAAAGTCTCGGTATGAATTCTTTTTCCACAATTTTTACATACCGGCGATGTAAAATAGAGTAGTACCAATACGAACAAAATCATCCACATAAAGTCGATCAAAAGAAGACCTATGATTATGACGAGGCCCACGATGAAAGCGAGAAACCCAACTGCTGTCGATAATAGCGAAAGCGGCCTCTTATTAGGTTGATACGACCCACAAAAAGGACAGATAGCAATTTCACATTTTCTGCAATGATTTTTGTGCTTCAACTTCTCGCCACAACCTGGGCACAGGCTTGGCAAACAATCGTTACAAAGGAATTTCGATGGACCATGAACTAAAAAAACATATACGCCGAGTCCAGCTATTGAAATCATGGAAATTCCGAATAAATAGACCAAAGGAATAGTCAATCCAAAAAGAATATAGGCCGCGGTATTGCCGTTCAATCCGTCGGTTATTTTTTTACATTTGCTACACGTGACCTTCACGGATCTATCCGGTTTCCATTTCAGTTGTTAATTATTTAGCGGCATAACGACCAAGCTGAGACGCGGAAAACGCGCCAGCGTTTTCCCGTCGATTTCTCAAGCGCCTTGTTCTGCTCTTTCTTGAATTATTTTTCCAAGCCTGCAACACAACCAACTTCCATCGGGCAAAAATAGTGTCCAATCAGGTTGCCCCTTATATGAGTTAAATGAAGCAACTCTTAAATTTGGTGTGAGAGAAATCACCAATTCAGGTAGTTTCCCTATAAATTCTATATTTTTAACACTTTCACCAATCAAATGTTTTATTTGGTTCTCAATACGTTGGTAGCTACAAAAGCTTCCGAACCAGATTGATCTTGGCTTTTCAACCCTCCAATCACAATCCAACATTAAAGAAAACTCTCCTTGTGGGTGATTTTTTCCACGTAGTTTTTTCAATTTACCAAATTCTAAAAACAATGCGCTGCCATGCCCACGCCAAACATAACTAATAGGAAGGCCAATCATTGGCTCATACAAATATTTCAAGTGTGTATGATCTGATTTTTTCATGAAGCAGAACGCTCTGACTTACAGGTGAGGGCCACGTAGTGGCCCGAATCCTTTACAGGCAGTTGTTATGTTTTTAAGACTTTAATTTTGCATGACAGTAAGGACATTTTTTGGGCACAGCCATTAAAAGATTTAGAATGGGTTTTTCACAATTTGGGCATTTAACTTTTCGCAAACTCATGCTCCAGTACATACCATTCCCAACCGCAATGACTAAAAGAAGCCAAAAAATATATATCGGCATTCCAATTTTCGCATAAATCCCAGGTAAGATCATAAATGCGGCACCTGATATGCAAAAATATTTTATCCTTTTCAGGATATCTGGAATCACTTGCCTTTCCACAGTTTCAGTACAATCAGGTGGATAAGGAGAATAATTCATCCTTTAAATTTCTCGTTTCATTTGTGGGTGCTATATTTCTGCAGAAAAATAATTTAAAACATAACGCCTAAGCTGAGACGCGGAAAGCGCGCCAGTGTTTTTGCGTCGATTCCAGCGCAAGGTTAGACAAATTCCAAAATATTTTAATTAATGCTAATGGAATTGATGATGCTCTCGAGCTTGTTTAAGTCAGAATCATTTGAATATTTCAAACCAAATATAAGCGCATATCCATTCAAAATAGAAACATACTGCTTTGATCTGTAAATATCACTTCCAAATATGATTTCCGTTTCTAGTACATCAAATTTTATACTATCAATTTGTACCTCGTAAATTTCGTTTGGAAATGAAAATTCATATTTACTTAATTCCATCATTTTTTTTGTATGATAATGGTAATCTTCCCCTTTCACTATGCCGGGGAAGTGGCTAACATTTTCAGCTACAATTAAAAAATGAGGATTCGATGAGACTGGAGATCCTGGAGGATGCTCAGATAATGAAAACAACTTCAAATTCTTAACATCCACATCATCCACAGCAGCTTGTAGATTTTCATTGTTTTTAAAGGCCATTTTCAACCATTTTTTACTTTCTTCTGCACGACTTCTCTCATCAATAACATACCAAGAGCCAGGAAATGGGACCTTTAAATTAAAATAGGTATTGGTATAGACATTTTGGTTTATATTCCCAAAATCGATCGCTTTTTTTTGTTTGTTAGCGCAACCCAAAAAATTTAAAATTATTACTGAACAAACTAATATTGACGCCGTTCTCCTTACCATCTCACCCCCTTCATTCCTAATATGTTCACATGTCTAACGACTTGGCTTTGTGGAGAGGGAACCGAATCCACAACAGCCAAAGGTTAGATTGTGGATTTTAAATGCTCTCGTATAATTTGTTCAATATGATCCCACTCTTTTGAGTATTTCTCAGCTGGATACGATTCAAGAAATATTGGTTTAATTAGTTTTGCTGCCCAGGAGTCTGCATCTTTTTGTTCCTTTTTAAATTTTGGGCGTCTAACTATTTTTTGCCCCCTGATTCGGTGGTGGTATACTTCATGGGCCAAGGCTCTTAAAATTCGCCATGCAATATACATGAGGCTCTTTTTAGCCTCATCTGGCAAATCAGATAATGAATCAAGATAAAATTCTATATTGGCATGTTTAGTTCCATTAATAGGAATATACCTTGCAAAAGCCTTCGTCTCATTATCTTTATGATAGTCATTGTCGAGAAGAACAATTTTCTTTATCCCTATAAAATGTTTTTGATTAATCTTGGGAATAAACTCTTCTAAAATAGGTATAGCAGGCACCCATTTAGAATTCTCTCGATTATCTTCAAATTTTACCATTGGAATCTAACGCCAAGGCTTTGCGGCAAGGGAACCGCGTCCGCAACAGCCGCAGGTTATCGGCTATTTTATTGATCTGATTTCGGTGGCTTCAAGTTTAGCAAGCAATTCTCTGGCTTTTCGCGTGTCGCCATTTTTTTCATTCAAATATTTTTCCAATGCTTTCAATAATTCCATTTTTAAATTGAAAAGTTCTTGGCTACGCTTGCCAGTATAATCCGTTAAGAGTGCATAAGGCAGACCTTCAATCCACGCATCGAATTGGACTGGCTCTCTCTGAAACCAGGCAAAGGTTAAATGGGGACGATGAATAAAGGCTAAGGCAATGCTAGGAGCAACTTCAGAGCCAATTGCACCATCACGATATTTCCAGATTTCACAAAGAGTATTTACAACAGGTACAGCTTCGAATTCTGAGCCGTTTTTTAGAACAGATTCAATTTGCTCAGTATTTTTCAAGTACCATTCGAAATTAGTACTAATGATATTTTCGTCAGCGGCAAAACAAGTGCTCGAAAATATCATGATTGCCGATATGATAATTAAGATTCTTTTCATTATTTATTACCGATAACGTTGAACTGTGTGGCGTGATTTTAACGTCCGCACCAGTGACAGGTTATAAGTATTTATGATAGAGACATTAAACTATTTGCCTCTATAGAAATCAAATTGAGCCAAATCGATTTCTTGATTAATAGCGATTTCACAAAAGTTCGTTTCAAATTCCATGTCAGGCCAATTAGTTGTAACTTTATGAACCAAATAAGACTGAACATCTATCCAAAGATGATACTCTGTACCAGTTCGAGGATTAACGTCTTTAATATGGTAACAGTTGTGTCCCCGGATCTCTTCGTTACCTATGATTACAGGCTGATTAGGATTACCAACTAACCATCCATCCGGCTCATCCATCAACAAACTTCCTACAATATAGGCAGCCATCAAAGAACTGCCGGTTGCTTTAGAAACTGCCGTGCCTAAACTTTTCTCAATTTCAATTTCACTGCCTGCCTTATCGTAAGTGCTTTTAGTATAGACGCCATCACTGTTCGACCAAATTACAGCATAATCGGAAAAATCAATCTCCTCTTTTTTTTGGTTTTGGGCAGGTCCCCATTTAAAAAGGAACCTGTCTGGATTAACAAAGAGCGTATAGAATATAACTTTTTTATTATCAGTTTCTACTACTCCCCAATCTTGGTAAGATTTAATCGTAGAATAGATTGTATCAACTTGTTCAAGGATTTTTTCAGCAGATAGTTCTCTGGCATTCTCAGAATGGGCACTTGTACTAATTAAACATAGTATGAATAGAAATGCGAAAGTATGTTTGAGATGGCGTAAATGTTTCATAGTTTCATATAACGTTGCTTTTCAGCGGGCGCGCGCTTTTTGCGCTCCGCTGCAAAAGCCTTGTTAGGAATTTTTCATTTTTTTCCAAGTAGTTGTTCCAGATACAATAAGGCCCTGTTGGTCCACTTGATTCCAAAGGCCTTCGAAGATATCTCTTTCTACATTCAGCTTTGTGATTCCGCTTCCAGTAAGTTGATTTCTTCCAATTCCTTGAAATGTGAAGGTTAAAAAATTGGATCTTTGGATATAACCGTTCAACAACCAATCTCCTATTCCAGGTGTATTTGCACGACCAGTTATTCGTGATCCATTGGTTTTATATATTTCGATCACATCTCTTAGAGCATCGGGGTGATTACCATCGGATTTTTCAACATCCCAAATACAATCCCATTTACCAATCAAATCTTTGTTGTTGATTTTTTCCGATGAAAATAATCTTTTTAAATCATCAGTATATGCTTGAATAAGCGCCCCAATAATAGCACCAGCAAACCCTATGAGCGCAGCATAGATAGCTGTATCCATCTTCTATTCCTATTCCTAACTTTAATATTATGTGGAAAGCATCATTTTAACGAAAAATACTAACTTGAGACGATTTTTTACATATTTTTTTACTGCCTCGATGGATATGCGTATACAATAACATATCAACACTTTATTTTAACAATTACATATTTTGTAGATTCTGAAAAGGCATCTTTTCCACCGAATTATCGTTCTTATGGTGCAGCACCATAAGAACGGGAAATAATTATTCTCGAGACATTATCAGTCTAACGGACTTACAACACCATGCCTATTTTTGCTTACTACATGCGTATAGATCATTACTTTTGTAACAAAAGGGGCCAAGGATTAATGGGTTCAAGGGGCCGAGGATTTAGTTTCTAAAGCTTTGATGAGTGCTTTTAACATCCTCTCGACATCTCCAATATCTTTTTTAAAAATATCTAAATCATCCTTAGCTATGAAACCTAAATCCCCTGCTAATAAAATCTGGGTTTCCAACTCGCAAACCGAACCGTATGAGATGTATAGCATCCTTGTGTAATCAGCTGTTGTCTTCCTTCCATAGCCTTCCGCAATGTTTGAAGGGATAGAAACAGCCGATCGTTTGATTTGCGAAGTAAGACCATATTTTTTTTGGTTTGGAAATTTTGCAGCTATTCCAAAAATAACCAAACAAAGTTTGTACGATTTTTGCCACACACGTAAATCTTTGTAGGATTTAAGCATTTCCCTTGAATCCTTGAACCCACGACCCCGTAAAAAATTACATTTTTTACTCAACACGCCTGTATAGTAGATACAATTTGAAATCTTGCATGACCTTGGCCAATGGCAAGAACCATACCATCCTCAGCATGTCGTGAATTCAGCGGGTTACGAACCAACAAATCGCACGTTTGCACATTTTTCTGTGCACCGCGCCCTGTATCCTTGGCAGTCACACCGATGATATAGTTTCCGTATTTTCCGTATAACGGTTCTCTGCAAAGCTATAGTCAACAAGAATTGACCACGAAGAGCACGAAGCACACGAAGAAAAACCAGCCAGAGCATATGAATCCCTTTGTGCCCTTCGTGGTTCGAGCTGTTGCACTTATCCAAACAAGGCTTTTTCAGTAACCGCATTGCACGGTAGGGGGGCGGGACCGGCTTTCAAGAAATAACTCATTTTACGTTATCAGAAATGGGATTAAAGCACAAAGCAAAAAGGGTAAGGCCGTATCGTCATCACGCCGGCAATGCTTCAGGCCGAACGCGATTCCCAATCGGTAATCGCCGTGATGAACTGGTCCCCGTAGCGGTCGGCCTTGGTCTCGCCGACACCGGATACTTGCAGCAAGTCCTCGCGGGTGGCGGGGCGCTGCACCGCCATTTCTTTGAGGGTTTTATCGTGAAAGATCACGTAGGCCGGCACCTCCAGGCCCTGGGCGATCTCGTGCCGCAGCTTGCGCAGGTGCTCCCACAGGTCGGATGCCGTTGGATCCAGGTCCATCTCCGGACGCTTTTCACGTTTAGATTTTTTCGGTGCGGCATCTTTGCGGAACTGCACGTCCTGCTCGCCGCGCAGCACGGGCCAGCTCTTGTCCGTCAGCACAAAACCGGCCCGCCGGTCCATCTCCACCGTCAAAAATCCCAGGGCAATCAACTGGCGGAAGACGGAACGCCACTCTTTGGCGGTCAATTCGCCCCCCACGCCGAAGGTCTTGATCCGGTCATGGCCGAACCGCTGCATGCGCTCGTCTTCCTGGCCGAGCAGGACCTTGATAAGATACTGGGCCCCGAAACGCTGGCCGGTGCGGTAGACTGCCGAGAGGGCTTTCTGGGCGGCCACGGTGCCGTCCCAGGCGTCGGCGCCGCCGCTGCGGCAGGTGCCGCAGTTGCCGCAGGCCTCATCCCGCACTTCCCCGAAATAGCGCAGGAGCACCTGGCGGCGGCAGGCCATGGTTTCGCAGTAGCCCAGCAGGGCGTCCAATTTGCGCTGCTGGATCAGCTTGAAGGTTTCGTCGCCTTCGGAGCGCATCAGCATTTGCCGGGCGGCCACCACATCTCCCAGGGAGTAGATCATCCAGGCGTCGGCCGGCTCGCCGTCGCGTCCGGCCCGACCGGTTTCCTGGTAATAGGCCTCCATGCTCATGGGGATATCGAAATGGGCCACAAAGCGCACGTCGGGGCGATCGATGCCCAGCCCGAAGGCGATGGTAGCCACCACCACGATGCCCTCCTCACGGGCGAAACGCTTCTGCGCGGTCAAACGCTTCTCCGGCGCCAAACCGGCGTGGTAAGCCACCGCGTTGATCCCCTGCTCTTCAAGCCAAAGCGCGACCTCTTCCACCCGGCGCCGGGTGCGGCAGTAGACGATGCCGGTTTCGCCCGCATGCTCGTCCCGGATAAAGCCCCGCAACTGGCGTTTGCCGTTGTCTTTGAGCCGGACGCGATAGCAGATATTGGGCCGGTCGAAACTGGAGATGAACTGCCGGGCCTCGGTCAGCTCCAGCTTCCGGAGGATTTCCCGGCGGGTGACATCGTCGGCCGTGGCCGTCATGGCGACACGGGGCACCTTGGGAAACTGGCGGGTCACATCCGCGATCCGGAGGTACTCCGGCCGGAAGTCATGCCCCCACTGGGAGACGCAGTGGGCCTCGTCGATGGCGAAAAGGGCAATGTTCATATCGTCGAGCAGCCGGCGGCACCGGGGGGTGAACAACCGCTCCGGGGCGACATACAGGATATCGGTCTGCGCGGATCGTACCTTCTCTTCCACCCGGGCCGCATCGTCCGCGGACAGACTCGAATTGAGATACTCCGCCCGGATGCCGTTTTCCCGCAACCCGGCCACCTGATCGTGCATCAGGGCGATCAGCGGCGATATGACCACCCCCACCCCTTTGCGGATCACTGCCGGGATCTGGTAGCACAGGGATTTCCCGCTGCCTGTGGGCATCAAAACAAAAGCGTCGGAACCGGCCACCAGCCGTTCGATCACGTCCTGCTGGTGTTCACGAAAGGCATCGTAGCCGAAATAAGTCTGCAAAACTTCCTGAGGCGTCAAAACGATTCTGTTCTCCGTTTGGTTTACCAGTAAAGGCTTCACCCAGAGGTCTTGAAATCTGGTTTGGACCTTATGGTTTTGTTCTTTCCCATTGTCCCGCGATGACGCGCAAGGTTAAGCGGGGCACGCGTGTTTTAAGCCTGTAACGCTGTTTTAAGGAGAAGCGCGGTTGCTTCGTTTTCTGGATGGAACCTTAGAAAGCCGCGATTTCCTTTAGCACGTCATTCCGGCGGAAGCCGGAATCTCTTGATATCTTAAAGTTATAGATTCCGGATCAAGTCCGGAATGACAGATAAAATACTTTTTACGAAACCATCTTCTCTGTCACGCGAAAGAAAATGAAGAAATCAATTAAGAACCTCAAATCGTGTCAGAAGAAGCCACGCTTAATAAGGAAACAGAACACATACAATCATATATGTAGCTTTCTGAAAAGACTTCAGCGCACTTATGGGGTGATAGATGAGTTTTGGAAACCATTCTTACTCAAACCGCAGATACCCGAAACATCGGGGCAAATGAAAATTGAGGGCATCCACCGGGCGCCAGGCCGCCCAGTGGGGGTGGGAGGTCGCATCGCCGCATTTATAGAAGTTCGCCCGCCAGACATCCCCCTCGTCCGCCCGCAAGGCGCCGGTGTATGGCCGCAAAATATCAAACGGGATCCGGAAAACGAGCTGCCAGGTCCCGGGTTCCGCCATCTCCGGATCGACCACCGCGGGCATGGAAGGCCATACGCCGACGCGGCGCCCCTCTTCAGGGGCCAACGGCTGCCAGGCCTTGAATCCCGTCTCCGTGCGGGTGGGGTCGGTAATGTAGGAGGCCAGCAGGGCCCCGCCGCAGTTGAACTCGAAATTGAAATACCCCCGGTCCGGACGGGGCTGCACGAAGAATTCGACACAGCTGTCTTCATAGACCGGCGATTGAAAATGGGTATGCACGCAGCGGATATAGCGGTCTTCCACCGTGAAGGCGCCCCAGAGGGCCGCGTCGTCCCACAGCAGTTTGGCAATGGTGCGCGGCCGGTGGTCGCTGCTTTCCGGCCGGAAACGATCCACGTTAAGGTGCGGTGCCCGCCGCCAGTCATCGCTTGTCCAAGGGGTATGCCCATCGATATCGCCATCCACACGTCGCACCGTATAGCAATCCCCGGACGGTGGTGCTGCTGGCGTCTTGTCTGTCATGGCATGAGCCCCCTCCCCGTCGTTATCCTGTCTACCCGCCTCACCCCTTCATCCCCCGTTGGCAGCGGTTTTGGATAAATCTTTTCCGCCGAATTTCCACCACCCCGGTGTCAGAAAATTTTCCTTCAAAGGCGCCGGGCATTTTCATTTTTGGATTTTGCTGCTACGATAGACGTCAATTCCTACGCCTGCGACATCTAATCACAAGCAATTGCGGACTGCAATGCGACGCATCGATTCGGCCGTATCCGAGGGAGGCTTCGGCATCCAGATGATGGTGGCGCAGGCCTTTCAGCTCGAGCCCGAACATTTCATGCTGATATTTATACGAATTTTCTTTGATGGTCATATTCAGTATCTTAAATGAGGATTCCGGCAAAAAGGATTTCGTCTGATGGAACGCAGCACCGTGAACAAATCTGTCCTGCTTATCGTGGTATTGTTTATCTCCGCGGTCTTCCTGTCCATGATCCGCGCTTTCCTGATGGCCATCTTCCTGGCCGGCCTCTTCAGCGCCCTGGTCCATCCGCTTTACCGGCGCTTCGTGGGCTGGACCGGCGGACGGCGGGCCATCGCCTCCCTGACCACCATCCTGCTCATCACCCTCTTCATCCTGCTGCCCCTGGCCGGGCTGATGGGCATCGTCACGGCCCAGGCCATCAAGGTGGGGGAGTCGGTCAAACCCTGGGTACAGCAGCAGATCGCTTCGCCGAGCACCCTGTTTGCCAAGCTCGAAGCCCTGCCTTTTTACGACAAGGTGCTGCCCTACCGCGATTTCATCTTCCAGAAGGCCGGCGAAATGGTGGGCAAAATCAGCGCCTTTCTCATCGACAGCCTGAGTTCGGCGGCCATGGGCGGCGTCAATTTCCTGTTCATGACGCTGGTCCTGCTCTACACCATGTTCTTCTTCCTGATGGACGGCGACCAGCTCATCCGCAAGATTCTCTATTACCTGCCCCTGGAGGACGACGACGAACAGCGCATGCTCAACCGCTTCACTTCCGTGGCCCGGGCCACGTTGAAGGGCACGGCCGTCATCGGCGTGCTGCAGGGGGGGCTGGCCGGCCTGGCCTTTGCGGTGGTGGGCATCCCCAGCGCCGTGTTCTGGAGCGTGCTCATGGTCCTGCTCTCCATCCTGCCCGGCATCGGCACGGCCCTTATCTGGATCCCGGCCGCCGGCATCCTGGCGGCCAAGGGCCTCTGGCCCCAGGCCATTGGGCTGGTGATCTTCTGCGGTGCCGTGGTTGGCAGTCTGGACAATGTCCTGCGGCCCCGGCTGGTGGGCAAAGACACCCAGATGCACGAACTCTTGATTTTTTTCGGCACCTTGGGAGGCATCATGATGTTCGGCTTCGTCGGCTTTATCATCGGCCCCATCGTTGCGGCTCTTTTTACGACCATCTGGGATATCTATGGTATGGCGTTCCAGGATGTCCTGCCGGAAACCGGTGATGCCCCGGCCGTTGTAATGCCGGAACCCGCGCCGCCGGATAATGAAAACCCTCCGGTGGAAAAACCACCGGAATGATCATGCCATCGTCATGGCCAGCCGGTGCGTTTTCTCATTCGCAAACCATGACACCCGGCCTTGCGTGTGTTAGGGTATGGACATTGTCACAGGTGGCGACAGCCTGTAGCTTCAACCATTATCAGGGAGGGAAAAAATGACGGAATATGAAATCATTGCCGACCCCAAAGAATATGGTATCGAGGCCCTGGTGGACGGACTGAACAGCAACCCCATCGATTTTCCGCCGGAAGAGCGGGAGCAGTGGGCCCGGGAAGTGGGTGACTTCGCCCACCGCATAAACGAGCTCGGCGACAAGGCCAAAAGCCTCCAAAGCTGGCTGGCCGGCGATGCGGCCATCAAATCGACACCGGCCAGCCTCAAGACCCTGAAAATCCAGCTTTTCAAAATAAACGATGCCCTGGCCAACTCCATCGACCTGGTCAATCGGCTGGAGTGTGATATTGTGCCGGCGATCACAGAAAAAAACTAGAAGCATCTCAAAAAAGTCTTTTCGCCCGATATCGGCGTTGGGCCCTCGGCTCCAATCCTCGACATACATGAGTATGCCTGCGGTTTGATCCTCGGCCCCGCCTTGATCTCGAACCAAAATCCTGATTTTGAGATGCTTCTACGCTCCTCCTTAAAAAAGTCTTTTGGCTCCATATCGGCGTTGGGTGCTCGTTCATCGTCCTCGAAATACCGATGTATTCCTCCGGCTATGAACTCACACCCGCCTTGAGCTGAAGCCAAAATCCAAATTTTGTGAAGGTTTCTTAGAATATCCGGGGGTCTTGTCGCCCGATCTGTACTGCCGGTCGCACCTGCTTTCCGCTGCGGCGTACCGGCGCACACCTTACCGAACATGTCCTTGGAGATTAACCCGGATATTTCAAGCGTTCGAGATGTTCATTTACAAGGCATCAGGGGCGCCGCTGTACTTCTGCTACCGCAAGCCCCTAATAACGCGGTCAATAGATATCTCGGGCGCGCCTGCAGGGTGAAATGTTCGGGTTAAACACTTGACTCCTTGACCCCTTGAATCCTTGGATCCTTTTGAGGCTAATCGTCAGGTAAATCTCCACCAAGACACTCATTCCCCGCCTAACAGCACCTGCTCGAATGTCTCCAGGAAGCCGTCGATGTCGGCGGTTTCAATGGTGAGGCTGGGATCGAGCCGCAGGACGTTGAGGCCCGGCCGCTTGCCCAGGATATAACCCCGCCGCACCAGGTCGCGATGGCAGCGGGTTGTCCGGGAGGCCTGGTCGTCGTCCTGCAATTCAACTGCGACCATCAATCCCCGCCCGCGCAAGGCGGCAATGCCATCCGTGCGCGACTGGATGCCTTCCAGACCGGCCATCAGCCGAGCGGCAATGTCTCGGCCCCGCTCGATGAGACCTTCCTGCGCGATGACGGTCAGCACCGTGTGCGCCAGGGCGGCGCCCAGGGGGTCGTTCATGTGAGATTGCGCGTAGGGGACGGGCTGGTCCGCCAGCCGATCGGCCACCCGGGGCGCGATGGCTGTAACACTGACGGGATAGCCGTTGCCGATGCCCTTGCCCATGGCCGCGATATCCGGCGACACCCCGTAATGCTGGTAGCCGAACCATTCGCCGGTGCGGCCCACGCCGGTGGTCACCTCGTTGACCAGAAACAGGCCGCCGGCATCCTTGATTTTGGCGGCAATGCCCCGGATGAGCTTGTCGGGCGGAAACCGCACGAGCCCGGACGAGCTGCCGGGCTCGAAAAGGAAGCCGCCGATTTTCTCGAAGGGAATGGCCGCCCAGCGGGGGCAGGCCGGGCGGCACTCCCCGGTCAGGGGACAGTCGGCGCATTCCATCCAGTCGAAAAGGAACCACTGGTCCTTTTCCTTGCGGTAGGCCGATCCATAGACCCCGAAATACGAGTCGGTCATGGTCATCAGGAGAGGCTTGGGGCTGACCGTCTGGGCCACGCGCACCCCGTATTCGACGGCCTCGCTGCCCGAACACAGAAAAACGCATTGACCGCCCGTCATGGCATGCAGGTCCAGAACCTTGGCAGCGGCCTGTTCCACCACCCCGCTGCCGTAGCAGAAACCGGTGTGGCCAATCCGGGCCGCCTGGTCCGCCATAACCCGGCGGGTTTCCGGGTGACCGTGGCCGATGGGGGTGCACCAGACCCCCGACTCCAAGTCCACATAGCGTTTACCGTCCGCGTCGTACAGGCTGCAGTTGTCCGCCCGGACCATGTCGTCCACCAGCCGTTCGTGGCCGGACATCCAGATAATGTTCGTCATGGGGTTTTCCGTTCTGCGTCAAAGGTATGTGGCATGCGAAATTCGATCTTTAAATTTTCAACTTTGGAGAAAACCTCATTCGAGTAACCGTCGTTTCAGACGTGGCAAAAAACGCCCGGTTTGGGCGGCATAACTGCGATAGGTCTCCCCGAAAATACGCGCCATGGCACCTTCTTCCCGGCGCACGAGCACGTGCCAGACAGGGTGCAGGGCCACCATCCCGAAAACGAAAGCCCAGCGGTTGAGGATCAGGACCACGCCGGGGACGATCAGGCTTATCCAGGCCGCGTACATGGGATGGCGCACATAGCGAAATGGCCCCCGCGTGCAAAGACGGTCGTTGCGCCACCAGTCCCGCAAGGTCAGGAAAGACCAACTGTGCAGTCCCAGCCCCAGCAGAACAAGCAGACCGCCGGCCAGGCGCAGGGCCAGGACATGGCCGCTGATGGCGCCGAAGCCAGCGAACCTATCGATCCAGGCCGCCACCGCCAGAAGCACCAGGCTGATCAGGGCACCCAGGGGGCCGATACCGAATATTTTCTGCAAACTCGGAAGTGGCATAAGCGTTCGTTCGACAGTGCCTATGGTTAACTTTGGAGCCATATCTTTATAGGACCGCAATCGCAGCGTCAATAAATGTATCGACACGGTTCAGTAGGCCGGACCTTTCGTATAGTGAATCGCCTTGGCCGCCGCCTGGGTCTTGATGCAGCGGTAGATTTGGGCATCCAAACTCTTCCCCCCGCTGCCTTCCGCCTTTACTTTGGCTTCGATAAATTCCTGCCGCTGTTTGCCCAGTGCCGCGATCTTGTTTTGCAAAACCTGGCGGTCAGCGGCCCTTTCAGCAACATAGGCTTTGCGCTCTGCCGGACTCATGGCCTGCAATTCTTCCGGCAATTTCTCGGTCGCGACCGTTGCCATATCGACACGGCCGGATTCAACATCCGCCACCAGTTCCTGGGAACCGAGAAAATTTTTGACACCGGCCTTGCTGGCGTTGAAGACGGTCCGTTTGGCCACCGTCGACGGGGCCGCAGCGTCATAGATAGACTCGGCTTCGCGCTTGCGCGCCTCCATGGCTGCGCGCTGCCTGGTATCGCCGTAGTAAATCCGGGTGGCGTCCAGTTTGGCGGAAAGGGCCGCGATGCGGTCGTCATAGGGGGTTTCGTACAGAACAGCGCTGCCGGACTGGGCCACCTGGAAATACCGGCCCTCGGCCAGCCGGGCAATTTGCCGCCAAAACGGTGTCGTTTCCTCCAGGTTGCCGCACTGGATCGTATTGACGACGATATCCCCCTCGGTGGCCAGACGGCAGCTCTCCTTGTATTGAACGTCATCCTGGTAGTCCATGTGCGGCGGGGCGTCACCCACCAGGAAAACGACCCGATAGGTCCGGGTGTCGCGGCTCCATTCCGGCCGGGTGACCGCTTCGTAGAGCGCCTGGTTGACGCTTTCAGGTCCGTCGCCGCCGCCCTCGGCCCGGTACTGCATGAGATGGGTGTAGACCGCATCCAGATCGTCGGACAAGGGCGTGAACACCGTGATATAGCGATCGCCCCGGTCGCGGTAGCCCACGAGGCCCATCCGGATGCGCGGGGCCGGTTCGGCGGTGGCCAGGGTATTGGCGATGGACCATATTTTTTCTTTGGCCGCGGCGATCAATCCCCCCATACTGCCCGTGGTATCCAGCACGAACATCACTTCCACGGCCGGTCTTTTGGATGCCAGGGCAGCCCGGGATTCCCCGATCGTCTCCTCGGCAGCAAAAGACCGGCTTGCAGCGGTTAGCAAAACGGCCGCCATCAGGCCGTACGAAACAGCTTTTAGTTTGGGAAAATAAGTCGTCATGCCAGGCTCCTTTCTCTGTGGTAGTAGAACACCCTCGTCTGCTCGGAAGTGTAGCGAAGCCCGGTCATAAGGCAATGCAAACAAATGCAAAATAAACCGCTATGAGATTTACGCTATTTTTGCATGGGGAATCATACCCGGTGTCAATTCACCCCCGGGAAACGACAGGTGAGCGTCATGCGCAATGCTGCTCAAACAACGATGAGGACCGCGCCTGGTCCAAGGGTCCCACCGCCAGCGGCCTTCTCAGGACTTATCTTCGGTGGGTTGTCGCATGGTTGATATTTCCGTATGCATCCAGGCACCTAAAATTGACTTTCTGCGGGACATCCTTATCAGTATATAGCCGGGCCCGGAGGACCCGGCTTTGGGTTCCCCCTGGAAGGGGGGATGCTCCAATCACGAAAAACAATAGGCATCAGAAGACAGAATTCAGGAGCCAGAAGGATTTTGATGTCGCTTCGCTCCGTCTTTTGAAAAAGATCGAATGCGCCGAAGGCGAAAACCTTATTCTGACTTCTGGATTCTGACGCCTGAATTCCTATACGACGATTACAGCGGAGCCAATTATCTCTGACCCTGGCCCAAAGGACCAGGTTTTCTGGACCAAATAGAATGAATCGTTAAGCGTAAACTTAATGGCAGATTGTTCTGTCTGAAATTATACCAACCAAGGAGTGAGCGATGAACCGAAAACCACTGGACGACATCATTGAAAATATCAGCAGCACTTACAGCGACAATATTATGGACGGATCTCGTTTCTACGTCGAAGTGAACATTGGGAAACAGGCCGAAGCGCTTGGCCATCACGACATCAGCCGAAAATACAAGGACGCCTATGCCGTGGTGCCGCTCAAAGGGGCCGTTCCGGGCATGAAGGTCCGCATCGACGGCCGCACATTTGTCAACTATGCTCAGTTCGATTCCGGTATCGCTGTCCCCGGCTACGTGACACGCGACACCGGGCTGCCGTACCGTACCTTCATCCCCAACGACAGCATGATTCTAAACTGTGCCTGACGGCCGCTCCGTCAGAGGGATACGGCCGGTTGCCGCCCTGTAATCGCCCAGGGAGGCGGTTCCGGCCTTGTACTCTGCCGAACGGTTATCGAAAGGATCCATCATGACCGGTTCATCCGATTTTTTCAAAATCTTCGACCATGACAAAAATTTCCTCGAAATTATGAAAATACTCCTGGAATCTTCCCTGGAATTGTCGTTCAACGGCATCATGATCACCGAGGCGTCCCCCGGCTACCCCATTCTATATATCAACCCGGCTTTCTGCGAGATGACCGGGTATGGGCCCCAGGAACTTCTGATGAAATCCCCATCTGTCCTCCAGGGCCCCAAAACCGATCCCGAAGTGCTGGATCGCTTAAGCCGCACGATTAAAGCCGGGCAATTGTTCCATGGCCGAACTGTCAACTACCGCAAAGACGGCTCCGAATTCATGATGGAGTGGAAAATCGCGCCGATTCGCAATGCCCTGGGCACCATCAGTCACTATCTCGCCATTCAGAAAGATGTTTCCCACGCGTATTGACCCAGCCCCGAGGCCTGCCCCGCGGAGTAATTCTGAAGGTTCTTCGTTTCCGGCCCATTGATTGGCAGGCCCCCCCCTCGCCCCATGATATCCACCGACCTGTTCTTGTAAAGAAAGCGCCCAGCCCAATGCGCCAACCATAAATCCCTATTCTTTTCGGTCGGTTAAACATGGCAACCGTTCGCTTGGGGCTGCAAAAGCGTCTGATAGCCGAGCTAACGGTTGACATCAGGCTATACATATTATTATATGTTCATATGTTTAATTCTTTATATAAGGAGCACCATGCCCACCATCACCGATCCGACCAAGTCGTCGAACACGCTGGAAACCTGCATGACCAAGGGGATCCATCGCGACATCATACGCGCCGTCAGGAAGGCCATGCCGGACCCCATCCATCTCTATGACCTGGCGGATCTGTTCAAGCTCTTCGGCGACAGCACGCGCCTGGGGATTCTCTGGGCCCTGAGCGAATCGGAGATGTGCGTCTGCGACCTTTGCGCCCTGCTCCAGATGAAGCAGCCGGCCGTGTCCCATCAGCTCAAGAATCTCAAGCAGTCGCGGGTGGTCAAGGCCCGCCGGGACGGCAAAGTCGTCTACTATTCGCTGGACGATGAACACATTCGCAAGCTGTTGAACCTGGGGATGGAACACTTGCTGGAAGTTTAACCCGAACATTTCATGAAATATTCAGGTTAAACAGGAAAAACCATGACGGCCGACGTATTGCCCATGCAAAAACTGCATATCAAAAACCTGGACTGCGCCGCCTGTGCCGCCAAACTCGAACGCGCTCTCAAAAAGAGCGAGGGGGTGGAAGACGCGGTGGTGGATTTTGTCAATCAGCTTCTTTTTGTCGAGGCCCGGGACATGGACCGCGTGCGCGACGCTGTGCGGGCCATCGACCCGCAGGTTGAACTTGTGCCGGCAACACGGACCGCGACCCATGATGCCCGGGAGGGCGCGCCCGGCGTCAACTTCAAAAAAGAAATTGCCCTCCTGTCCGCTGCCGCCACGCTATTTCTCTGGCTGCTGGTTTCAGGCAGCGGATGGGTCTCCCCCCTTTCTTTCCGGTGGCAACTGCTGATCGTGATGGCTGCCTACCTCATGGCGGGGGGGAACGTTCTCGCTGGAGCCTACCGAACCATCCGGCAAGGCCTTTTCTTCGACGAGAACGTCCTCATGGTCATCGCCACGGCCGGCGCCCTCGCCATCCAGGCCCACGCCGAAGCCGTGGGGGTCATGATCTTTTTCAAGGTCGGCGAGCTGCTTCAGGAAAAGGCGGTATACCATTCGCGCCGCTCCATTCGTTCCCTGCTGGCCGCCCAGCCGGATCAGGCCTTCCTGAAAACCCTGGAAGGCCTGCGCCCGGTGCCGCCCAAATCCGTTCAAGTCGGCGACACCATCGTTGTCAAGCCGGGGCAGAAGATCCCCCTGGACGGCCAGGTCCTGGAGGGTGAATCGCAGCTTGACACGTCCATGCTGACCGGGGAGCCCGTACCGTTGGCGACCCAACCCGGCGACACGGTCATGGCCGGCCAGATCAGCACCACCGGGGCGCTGACCATCGAGGTAACCCGGCCCTTCCAGGAATCCTCCATCGCCCGGGTGATGGACCTGGTGGAACATGCCGCCGTCCGGAAAGCCCGGACCGAAAAATTTATCACCGTCTTTGCCCGCTACTATACCCCGCTGGTGGTGGCGGCGGCCGCCGGCATCGCCTTCCTGCCGCCTCTTTTGACCGGTGCTTCCTATCAGGATTGGATCTACCGCGCCCTCGTGCTTCTGGTCATCTCCTGCCCCTGCGCTTTGGTGATCAGCATTCCCCTGGGCTATTTCGCCGGCATCGGCCTGGCTTCCCGCCACGGCATCCTGGTCAAGGGCTCCAACTTCATCGATGCCCTGGCGGCCGTCCGGACCGTCGTCTTCGACAAGACCGGCACGCTTACCCGCGGCGTCTTTGCGGTGAAAAAGATCGACAGCCGGAATGGTTTTTCCCGGGAACAACTCCTGGAACTGGCCGGCGCCGCCGAATACCAGTCCAACCACCCCATCGCCCGTTCCATCCAGATCGCCTTCGAAAAGCAGGGAGGCCGGATCGATGCGGCCCGCTTATCGGCGCACACCGTCCACGCCGGCCTGGGGGTCAGCGCCCGCTATGACGGGCAATCCATCCTGGTGGGAAATGAGAACTTCATGCAGCGCCACGCCATCCCCCACAGCCGCAGCGATGTTGACGGCACAGTGCTCCACATCGCCGTGGACGGCCGCTATGCCGGCGCCATAGTCATCGGGGACGCGATAAGGCCTGAATCCCTCGAGGCGGTTCACGCCCTGCGCGATCAGGGTGTCGACCATATCGCCATGCTGACGGGTGACAATGCCCGCACGGCCGCCATGATCGCAGCGGATCTGGGCCTGGACAACTACCATGCCGGCCTTCTCCCGGAAGAGAAAGTCAGGGCCCTGGAAAAAATCGAACAGAAACGACCGAACGGAAAAATCGCCTATGTGGGGGATGGGATCAATGACGCACCGGTTATTGCGCGATCTGATGTGGGGCTTGCCATGGGTGCCATGGGCAGCGATGCGGCCGTGGAAACAGCCGATGTCGTCATCATGACGGATTCACCGATGAAAATGGCGGAAGCCCTGTCCATTGCACGGGCCACCCGGCGCATCGTCTGGCAAAATATTTTCCTGGCCTTCACGGTCAAGGGAATCTTTATCGCGTTTGGGGCGTTCGGATTGGCGACCATGTGGGAAGCCGTATTTGCGGATGTGGGCACGGCCCTGCTGGCGGTGGCCAATGCCGCACGAATCCTCAGGGGCTGAAAAAGACGCCCTTCATGCGTTTGGCTATACCGGCTGGGTAAATTTGACGGCAATGCCCCGGCCATCAGAGCGGACCACGGCGCCTTTGAGTTTGCTTTCCTGTCCGCCGCCTTCAAAAGGCCCCGCAACCGTGACTTCCTGTCCGGGAAAGAAATAGCCGTCGGTTTCGATATAGGTGCCGCCCCGACTGAAGTTCTTGATGACGCCTTCGTAAAGCCGTCGGCGGGCCAGAAAATGCGTCCCTTCCGAGCAGGGTGTGCGATTGAAATGCCGATTTTCTTTGCGGATGTCTTCCCCTTCAGGCGATCCGCCGGCAATGTTTTGGTCCCGCATGCCTCACCTCTTCATGATGGTTATCCATTTTTAAAACAGGGCTGCGCCACCATCTATCGATGGCCGCCATTGGGAAGCCGGCCGGCAAGTTCCGACATCGTTTCAACAGGAGAATAAAGCCGAATGGTCATCCCGAGCCGGGATCATTCTGCTGCTTCCGTCCTTCTAAAATCGAACGAAGATATCCCACTGTGGCATGGATTATTTAATTTGTCAATGAATCAGGAATGTTAGAATAATGAGAGTCAACGCTCGAGGTTCTTCCGCCGGAACGGAGAGCCCCAGACCGCCCTTTTCAGATGCGTTCCAAAAGGTTTCCATACCCGGCAATTTTTCATCGTTTTACGGTCTTCTCTGCCGGTGCCTCAAAAAGACACGGCACCGGCAGAATCGATTATCCGTCAGGCTTTAGTACCGCCAACCCAGAAACCCCATGGCCACCACATTGGCGACAATCGCGATACCGTAAAGCGAAGATACGGTGATCACCTTGGCCCGCATGGTTTGCATGCCGATTACCAGGAGGGCCGCCACATAAAAGTGAAAATAGCCGAAGAAGAAGATCAACCACACGCCGGCAAAGGAGCGGTTCCACCAGGGATATTCCCAGACCAGGTGCCCGCCGATGTTCAACAGGCACTCCACGAAGACACAGAAAATCGAATAGCCGATGGCCCAGAACCACCGGTCGGGGATGCCCAGGATCCTGTCCTTGGGATTATCGGAAAGGGTGTAGTAGTAGATAATGCCGGAAATGAGAAACATGAAAATAATTTCGATATTCCATCCCACCATGGTCCGCAGGGCGGTATCGCCGGGAGCGGTCCAGAAGGCGGAGCGCTGGGTGAGGTGGAAAACCCACCCGTTCCATGTCTCGTTGATGAAATCCATACCGAAAATGGTCAACCCGGCCAGGACGGCGTTCCAGTTGCCCGAACGGCGGGCTTTGTGGATTTCCACGGCATAGATGTAGAAGACAATGGCCAGCAGGGGAATGACATACCATTTCAACATGGTCAGATCGCGAAGTCCTTCGAGGGCCTGTAGGGATGCCGGGGTCATCACTTATTCTCCTTTCGTAGTTCTGCTGCGTGTTTCCATTAAGCGCTGCAGAAGTAGGCTTGAATATGATTTTGCAGTTCTGGTTTTGCAGTTCCCATTGTCCCGCGCCGAGCATCGGCGGGGCGGACGGAAAAAAGCGCGCGGACTGTCTGAGCCCGCCGTAGCCCAAGCGAAGGCGGGTGAGTTTCCGCGTGCGCCGTCCGCACCGACGACGCGCAGGATGAAGCGGGGCACGGGCGGTTTCTTTTGCTTCGTTTTCTTTCACGGGAAAGAAAATGAAGAAAGCATTTCAGAAAATCTTCATCGATCTTTAAGATCTATCATGTCCATCTATCCGAAAGTGGAGCGTACAAGTCTAATGTATCTATCTCCCAAAACGATCCCGCACCAACCGCTCCATTTCATCCCTGCGATGGCAGGCGACCCGGTGGCCATCGGAGAAGGTTTTCAGAACGGGTTCTTCCGCCCGGCAGCGGTCGATCACGAAGGGGCAGCGGGTGTGAAAGCGACACCCGGTTGGCGGATTCAGGGGGCTGGGCACATCACCCTGAAGCAGGATACGGCGGCTGCGGCGGCCCGTGTCCGGAATGGGGATGCCGGATAAAAGCGCATGGGTGTACGGGTGACGCGCCCGGTTGAAGAGCACCGCGGTGGACGCGATTTCCACCACCTTGCCCAGATACATCACGGCCAGCCGGTTGCTGATGTATTTCACCACCAGCAAATGATGGGTGACGAATAAATAGGTCAGTTCGAGCTTTTCCCGCAAGGTGTGGAGCAGGTTCAGGATCTGGGCCTGGACCGAAACGTCCAGGGCGGACGTGGGCTCGTCCAGAACCAGAAATTCCGGGTGGGTGGCGATGGCCCGGGCCACGGCGATGCGCTGGCGCTGCCCGCCGGAGAATTCGTGCGGATAGCGCAGGTAGTGGTCTTTGGTCAGCCCCACCATGCTGAGCAATTCCAGGATCCGGGTCTCCAATTCGCGGCTGCCCATGGAGGACTGCTCACGCAGGGGTTCGGCAATGATGTTCTTCACCAGCATGCGGGGATTGAGGGACGTGGTGGGATCCTGGAACACCATCTGGAGACGCCCCCGGATCCTTTCGCGTTTGAGAGCGCTGGCGGGCAGGCCGGCAATATCCACCGGCGCCCCGCCGTTGCCCCGGTGGTAGATGATCTTGCCGCCGGTGGGACGATGCAGCCGGATGATGGCCTTGCCCGTGGTGGTTTTGCCGCAGCCGGATTCCCCCACCAGGCCGAGGCATTCGCCTCTGTGGATATCCAGATCGATGCCGTCCAGGGCTTTTACGGAAGCCACCTGATGACGGAAAACACCCCCGCGCACCGGGTAGTGTTTTTGCAGGCCGCGCAACTGGAGCAGCGTGCTCATGCAGCCCCCTCCCCTCGCGGCCGGTCGGTATACAGATAACAGGCCACCGAATGATCCCCGCCGAGATGCACGGTTTCCGGAAAATGCTTCCGGCAAATCGCCCGGGCTTCCGGACAGCGGGGATGGAAACGGCAGCCGGCCGGCGGGTTCACCAGATTGGGAACCGCCCCCTCGATGCTGCGCAGGGGGCCGTCCTGATGAAGCCGGGGGACGGCCTCGAGCAGGGCCCGGGTGTAGGGATGCCGGGGGGCATTGAAAAGATCGGTCACATTGGCCACTTCGCAAAGATTGCCGGCATACATGACCCCCACCCGGTCGCAGGTTTCGGCCACCACACCCAGGTCGTGGGTAATCAAAAGAATGGAGGCGATTTCCGTCTCTTTAAGATGGCGCAGAAGGTCCAGGATCTGGGCCTGGATGGTGACGTCCAGGTTGGAGGTGGCCTCGTCGGCAATGAGCAGCAGCGGGCTACAGGCCAAAGCGATGGCAATGACGATGCGCTGTTTCATGCCGCCGGACAGATTGTGCGGATAGAGCCGGGCCACGGCTTCCGGATTGGGAATCCCCAGTTTGCCGATAATTTCCACCGAACGCCGCAGGGCTTCCCGTCGCAGCCGCATCTGCCAGCGCCGCACCAGGGGCAAGCGCCCCGTCAGGGCAACCAGGGGATCACGGGGGCTGACCGCGGTCCGTGCATACAGGGCGCGCTGGAAAGCCCCCAGGGGCCAGGGCGGCCTGCCGTTCTCCCGGTCCATGGCCGCCAGCACGGCGGCAGCCATTTCTTTCTTCTTGTGGAAAAGGAAGCTTTCGGCCACCTGGTCGCCAATGCTCATGATGGGATTCAGGGCGGCGTTGGGCTCCTGGAAAATCATGGAGATCTGATCCCCCCGCAGGTGCTCCATATAGGCCTCGGACTGTTGCAGCAGATCGATGCCCCGGCGCTTGTCCCGGGGGTCGAAAAAGGCCACCACCCTGCCCCCTTCCACGCGCCCCGGTTCCTGGATGATGCGCATCATGGAGCGCACGGCCACACTCTTGCCGCATCCGGACTCCCCCACCAGCCCGAAAGTGGTGCCGTGATCCACCACCAGGCTGACCCCGTTGAGGGCCCGCACCACCCCCTCGTAGGTGTAAAAATTGGTCACCAGGTTTTCCGTCCGGATCAGGGGCGTCATCTTCGGGAATTTATCTCCGTATGCGTCTTTTTCAAATCGTGGCGTTAGTGGGTTCTGTTTCGGCCGTTCTCCAAATTATGCTGCTAAAAGGGGTCCAGCATTCCCGGTTTCAAGGGTTCAAGTTTGGTGCTGTTGCCGCATTTCACTCGACGCCTTGGACCCTCGGCCCCTCGAATCCTTGAATCTTCCGCCCCCTCCCTAATCACCGCCGTCGCAGCTTGGGATCGAACGCATCCCGCAGGGCATCGCCGATCAGATTCCAGGCCAGGACAAACAGGATGATGCAGGCCCCCGGAATCGCGATGGTATACCAGAACCGCAGGGGGTCGTCCGGGGGCCCCACGATATAGTTGCGGGCCAGGGCCACCATCTGGCCCCAGTCGGCATATCCCTTGGGCGACCCCAGCCCGACAAAGCTCATGAACGAGGCCGTGATGACCATGGACCCCATGTCCATGGAGGCCATAATCAGGACCGGATAGATGGCATTGGGCAGGATATGGCGCCGGATGATCTTGAAATCGGACACGCCCATGACCCGGGCCGCCTGGACGAAATCCTGATCCCGCAAGGTTAAAATTTCCGAACGGATGACCCGCACGTACCAGCGCCACTGAATCAGCGCCAGGGCGATCATGACCTTGTCGAGACCCCGGCCGAAGGCCACCACGATGGCCATGGCCAGCACCAGGGTGGGGATGGCCCACATGATATCGGTCACCCGCATGAGGGCTTCGTCCAGCCACCCGCCGTAATACCCGGAAACCGCCCCCAGCCCCACCCCGAAAAGGCCGGAAATGACCACCACGAACAGGCCGATCTTGAAGGCCGTACGGGTGCCCCACACAACGCCGTAGTAGATGTCGTACTGGCCCGACGTGGTGCCGAAAATGGCCTTTTCACTCGGCGGTTTGGGCGTCGGTGAGAATCCCTTGTGGGGCATCTGGTAGGGGTTGTGGGCATATTTGGGCGGCGCCAGCACGGGGGCCAGCACGGCCACCCCGATGAAGAACACCAGCAGGGTGAACCCGATGATGGCCGACGGGTTCCGGAATATCCGGTAGAGGGTGTATTTCAGTTCGCGCAGGCGCGGATGGGTGTTATCCATGGTATCCCGTGCTCAATTCAACCGAATGCGTGGATCGATATAGGCGTAGAGAATGTCGATGGTCAGGTTGGTGACCACGAAGACCACGCCCATGAAGAGGCAGATGCACATCAGCACCGGCATGTCCAGCTGCGTGGCGGATTCGGCCAGCCACCAGCCGATGCCCTGCCGGTTATAGACGACTTCCACGGCAATACTGCCCTCCATGGACATGGCCACCAGTTGTCCGGCCACGGTCACCACCGGCAGGAGGGCATTGCGCCGGGCGTGCCTGTAGTGAATCGTCCGGCGGTCGGCCCCTTTGGCCCGGGCGGTCAGCACGTAGTCCTTGGACAATTCCTCTATGATGCCGGAGCGCATGACCCGCATGTTGAGGGCCACCACCACGATCACATAGGTCAGTATCGGCAAAACGAGGTGATGCAGGGCATCCAGGGCGATATCCAGCCGGCCGTTCAGCAGGCCGTCGATGGTCAGCATGCCGGTGTAGGCCGTGTACTGGTCCGGGTGATCGATGATGGACATGGCCAGTGCGTCACTCAGCACTCCGGGGGAGAACATCTGGAAATACCCGTAGAAGACCATCAACAGCACCAGGGCGAAGAGAAAGGTGGGCAGGGACCAGCCGATGATGGCGAATATGCGTGTACTGTGATCGATCCAGCTGTCCCGGTGAATGCCCGAGACGGAACCCAGCCATATCCCCAGGAAAATGACGATGGGGGCGGCGTAGAGGTTCATCTCCAGGGTGATGGGAAAATAGCGCCAGAAGGCCTCCCCCACCGGGCGGGCCGCCACCAGGGACCAGCCCATGTTGCCCCGGCTGACTTCCTTGATCCAGCGCACGTACTGGACGTAAAACGGATCGTCCAGGCCGAACTGCTGGATGATCCGGGGGATATCTTTGGCCTGCTGGGGCGTGGTGACATAGGCGGCCGCCCGGCGCTCGGGGCTGAAAGTCATCAAAATGCCGAACAGCAGCACCGACACGCCGAAAAGCACGAAGGTCAGAAAGAAAAACCGCCTGAGAATGTAGGTGAGCATAGGCTCCCGTAATAAACGGTTTTGAGGCTTTTGGTCTTGATTCTCCCATTGTCCCGCGCCGAGCATCGGCGGGACGGACGGATTAAAGCGCGCGGACTGTCTGAGCCCGCCGTAGCCTAAGCGAAGGCGAGCGAGTTTCCGCGCGCTCCGGCCGTCTCGACGACGCGCAGGATCAAGCGGGGCACGGGCGGTTTCTTTTGGTTACTTTTCTTTCCCGTGAAAGAAAAGTAACAAACCCATTTATCAGTGGGTCGACAGAGAACTTACCCAACCGAAAAAATCCGTCGTCGGTCGAATGCATCTCCCGGTCCAACGGACCTCCTTACTCTTTCCAAACCTCCATCAACATCTCGTTGGCATCCATCAGCATGGGGTTGGGGGTGTAGCCCTTGACCCAGTCCCGATAGGCCCGCACCACGATCTGCTGGTAGAGGGGCACCGCAATGGCTTCCTCGTAGAAGAGATCCTGCAGCCGGGCGTAAACGTTGCCCCGCTGGGCCGGATCGATGGTGGCGATGCCCTCGTCGCACAGGCGATCCACCTCGTCGTTCTGGTAGGCCATGTAGCGGCCGTAGACGCCTTTGGAATGCATAAAGGTATAGACGAAGTTGTGCGGATCGGCATAATCCGCGCCCCACCCGATCAGGAAGAGCGGATACATGTAGTTGCGGTATTTGACCAGGTAGTCTTTCCACTCCACGTTGCGGACCTCGATCCGGAACTTGGGATTGAGGGACATGATGTTTTCCGCAAGCATGATGGCCGCCGCTTCGCGCATCTCGTTGCCCGTGTTGTGGGTGATGATCATCTTGAAGCCCTTCTCCCACAACTGGCCGCCAAAGGCTTTCTGCATGTATGCCGCGGATTGGGTCAGGTCGAAGGCGTAGACCGGCACGTCCTTGTGAAACGCCAGGCCCTCGATATTCGGACTCGTGGGCATGACCACCAGGCCGTTGAACACATCCTCGGCATAGGTGGCCCGGTCGAAGGCGTGCAGAAACGCCTTGCGCACGTTGATATCGCTGAAGAAGTCCGGCGGGATGCCGTCGCCGTCCAGTTTGCCGCTGCCGATATTGGGATTGCCGGTGGGATTGATCTTCTGGCAGAAAAAGGCCATGGTCACGGAAAGCTGCGGTATTTCAAAAAAGGTCAGCCCCTTCATGGCCTTGACCTCGGGCACGTAGGGATTGTCCACGGTCACCCGGTCGGCGTCGCCGTTCTGCAGCATGAGCTTGCGCGTGCTCCACTCCTTGACGTACTTGACGATGGCGGTCTTGATCTTGGCCGGTTCCCCCCAGTAGCCGTCGAAACGCTCGAAAACGAACTGCTTGTTGGGCTCCCAGGACTTCATTTTGTAGGCATTGGTGCCGTTGGTGATTTTCAGCAGGGGCTCGTGCCCCGGCGCCGGATTGTTGAACTTGGCCGCCGTGGCCAGGGTGCCGTCCCAGCAGCCGTTGGCAACGCACCATGCCTTGCTCATCACTACCGAGGAGGAATAGGCCAGAATCCCCATGAAGGGCGGGTAGGGGTTGGGCAGTTGAAAGATCACCTGGTCGCCCTTGGCCGCCACGCACTGGTCGATCTTCTCCATGATGCCGGGGATCAGTTTGCCGTCCTTGTCGCGGGTGGAGCCTTCCCCGGTCAGCGCTTCCAGCAGCATCCACATGGGCCCCCCGTCCGGATCGGCCATCATGTTGCGCTTGAAGCTGTAGACCACGTCCTCGGGGGTCAGGGTCTGCCCCTCATGGAATTTGACCCCTTTGCGGATGGTGAACGTATACGTCTTGCCGTCGGCCGAGATGCCGCCGTTCTCGAGGGAAGGCACCGCCGTGGCCAGGAGAGGTTTGAACTTGTCCGTATGGCCGCCATCGAAAAAAATCAGCGGCTCGTAGATGTTCCAGAGCCGCTGGGAGGAGGTGGTGTCATAGGCCACGCAAGGATCCAGGGTGCGCAGGGTACCATAGGTGGCGAAAACAAAGGTGTCCGGATTTTTAGGGGCAGCCGCCGTAAGTTGCTCAATTTTTTTCTGAAGATCAAGAACCTGTCGTTTCAGATCTTCGTTTTCTTGCTTCAATTGGGCTATCGTTTCTTCAAGCTCGGCAACCTTTGTATCCGATGGTTTTTCTGCACAAGATGATAGAACGGTTAGGAGCACAAACAAGATAAAAAGTGGGAAGACTTTCTTCTTCATAGCGCCTCCTTTTGGGTTATGGGCTTCCTTCGCGGCCTCTGCCGTCAATCCCTTTGTCCCGCGCCGAGCATCGGCGGGGCGGACGGAAAAAGCGCGCGGACTGTCTGAGCCCGCCGAAGCCCAAGCGAAGGCAGGCGAGTTTCCGCGCGCTCCGGCCGCTCCGACGACGCGCAGGGTCAAGCGGGGCACGGGCGGTTTCTTTTGGTTACTTTTCTTTCCCGTGAAAGAAAAGTAACGCCTTTGAAGACAATCGGTTGGAACGGAGGAACCTTCTCCGGCCCCTCGATTCTGAGGGTTTCGGTTCGGCTCTTGAACTATGTGTATGACATGACCGGGTTAAACTGAATTTCAACTTAAAAGCTGACAATCCCGGTATAATTCCAGGGGGTAATGGCTTTGAGCTCGTCTTTGAGATCCGCCCCGATGTCCAGCCCGTCGATGAAAGCGGTCAGGGCGGCCTGATCGATGTGGACATTGGTGCGGGTCAGATCCCGCAAGGCTTCGTAGGGTTGGGGATAGCCCTCCCGGCGGAGCACGGTCTGGATGGCCTCGGCCACCACGGCCCAGTTGGCTTCCAGGTCGGCCCGGATGGCCGCGTCGTCCAGGAGCAGTTTGTCCAGTCCCCGCAGCAGCGACTTGGCGGCAATGACGATATGGGCCAGTGGGACACCGATATTGCGGGTCACGGTGGAATCGGTGAGATCCCGCTGCAGGCGTGAAATGGGCAGTTTGGCGGCCAGGTGCTCCAAGAGGGCATTGGCCACGCCCAGATTGCCCTCGGAATTCTCGAAATCGATGGGGTTGACCTTGTGGGGCATGGTGGAGGAACCCACCTCGCCGGCCTTGATCTTCTGACGGAAATAATTCATCGAGATGTAGGTCCAGACATCCCGATCGAAATCCAGCAGGATGGTGTTGAGGCGCTTCAGGCCGTCACAGAAGGCCGCCAGATTGTCGTAGTGTTCGATCTGGGTGGTGACCCGGCAGCGATTCAGCCCCAGGACGTCATTGACCAGGCGATCGGCGAAGGCCGCCCAGTCCACATCCGGATAGGCGATATGATGGGCATTGAAATTGCCGGTGGCGCCGCCGAATTTGGCCCCGAAGGGTACGGCCGCAAGCAGGCCCATCTGGCGCTCCAGACGCTCGACGAAGACATAGATCTCCTTGCCCAGCCGTGTGGGCGATGCCGGCTGGCCGTGGGTGCGGGCCAGCATGGACACGCCCCGCCATTCCTCGGCCCGTGCTTTCAAACCGTCGATCACCTGCTGATAGAGGGGCTGCACCACGGCCTCCCAGGCCTCTTTCAAGGCCAGGGGGGCGGCCGTGTTGTTGATGTCCTGGGAGGTCAGGCCGAAGTGGATGAATTCTTTGCTGGCATCCAGGCCCCGGGCTTCGAATTGATCCTTTAGAAAATATTCCACCGCCTTGACGTCGTGATTGGTCTTCCGCTCGATCCCCTTGATGGCTTCGGCATCCTCCAGGCGGAAATCACGGTAGATTCCCCGCAAGCCCTCAAACTGCCCCGCATCGACCCCGGCCAAAGGCGGCAGGGGCAGCTGGCACAGGGCGATGAAATACTCGATTTCCACGCGCACCCGATACCGGATGAGAGCGCTTTCCGAAAAGAAAGCGGACAAGTCCTGAACTGCCCGGCGATAGCGGCCGTCCACGGGTGAAATGGCTTCCAGGGGAGAAAATTCCATGCTATGGTTCACTATTCCTGTTCAAGAGGGTGGCGAAGCGGCGGCCTGCCGCTTCCTGAAACGAGACGCCGCCCATCGACGGATGGCGTCATCTGACGTCCCCGCTATAGACGACTCATCACCAAAGTGTCAAGTCGGCCGTTGAGGCCGCAAGGAGAAACCATGACCGCACGCACCATCCCCGACCGCAGCGCCATACCGCAGGAGCACAAATGGGACCTGACCCCCCTTTTCGGCGACGACACCGCCTGGCAGGCCCTTTATGATCGCCTGGAGTCGGAATTGTCCGGCTACGACACCTTCCGGGGACGCCTGGGGGAATCCCTGGAGACCCTCAAGGCCGCCGTCACCTTCGATCTGGATCTCTCCCGCCGGCTCGAACGCCTCTACACCTACGCCCACCTGAAAAATGACGAAGACAAGTCCAACCAGGTCTATCTGGCCATGTACCAGCGGGCCGTGAGCATCTACACCCGGGCCTCGGAACTCTCCAGCTTCATGCGGCCGGAAATCATGGCCATTCCCGAAGAAACCATGCAGGCCTATAGGGACAGCGCCGACCTCGCCGACTATCGCTTCCATCTGGAAAAAATCCTGCGTCACCGGCCCCATACCCTGACCGGCCCCATGGAGGAAATGCTGGCCATGAGCCGCGAAATGGCCCAGACCGCCTCCCAGGTGTTCGGCCAGCTCGACAACGTGGACCTCTCCTTCGGCACCATCACCGATGAGGCCAAAGGTGACATCGAGCTGAGCCACGGCAACTTTACCACCTTTCTGCAGCATCCCGAGCGCGATATGCGGCGCAAGGCCTTTTTCCAGTATTACGCGGCCTACGAAAACCACCGGAATACCATCGCGGCCGCTTTGGCCGGTTCGGTCAAAGCCGACCTGTTCTACGCCCGCAGCCGCAACCACCCGACCTGCCGCGATGCCGCCCTGTTCGGGGACGACATCCCCCTGGCGGTCTATGACAACCTGCTGGATACCGTCAAAACCAACCAGGCCCCCCTCTTTGCCTATCTCGATTTTCGCCGGGAAGCCCTGGGCCTCGAGGACCTGCATTTTTACGACACCTACGTTCCCATCGTCGGAGACGTGTCCTTTGACATGCCCTATGAAGAAGCAGTGGCGACCTGCATCGAGGCGCTGGCACCCCTGGGAACGGCCTACACCAGCGTCCTGGAGAAAGGTCTGTCGGGCGGATGGGTGGACCGCTACGAAAACCGGGGCAAGCGCAGCGAGGCCTATTCATCCGGGTGCTATGATTCGCCCCCCTATATCCTCCTGAACTACGACCGCGAAAATATCAACAGCCTGTATACCCTGATTCACGAAGCCGGCCACTCCATGCACTCCCACCTGTCCTGCCGCAACCAGCCCTATGTGTATCACGGCTACACCATTTTCGTGGCGGAAGTGGCGTCGACCTTCAACGAAACCCTGCTGAGCGCCCACCTGCTGAAACGCTACCGGGACGATGCACGCATGCGGGCCTATATCCTCAACCGGGAAATCGACAATATCCGGGGCACCCTCTTCCGCCAGACCATGTTCGCCGAGTTCGAACGGCGGGTCCATGCCATGGCCGAAGCCCATGAGCCCCTGACGCTGCAGGCGCTCACCGGCACCTACCGGGAGCTTCTGGAAATCCATTTCGGAGACCATCTGGTCATCGACGAGGCCCTGACGCTGGAATGCCTGCGCATCCCCCATTTTTATTCGGCCTTCTATGTCTATAAATACGCCACGGGGATTTCGGCGGCCATTGCCCTGGCCAACCGGGTGATGGGGGGTGAAGAAGGGGCCTGCGAGGACTACCTGCGTTTCCTGACCCTGGGGGGCAGCCGCTTTCCCCTGGACGAACTGGCGGAGGCCGGCGTGGACATGCGCTCCCCGGAACCGGTGGCCCAGGCCATCACCCATTTCGGACGGCTGGTGGAAGATCTGAAAGAAACCTACCGCGCCCTTTAGCCGGGCTAAGCTAGGGCGCGGCATCATCCCGGATAGGATACGCCTACAGAAATGGTATCCTCAGGTAGCCCCCACGAAAGGTTTGCAATCCGTTGGTAGCTTTTGATTTTGGTTTTCCCATTGTCCCGCGCCGAGCATCGGCGGGGCGGATCCGCCTGCGGTCAACCTTCAGCGGACAAGCGAGTCCGGCTGCTTCAACCGACCGATGCAGCAAGCATCATGCTGCCAGGCAAGGCATCACGTGAAGCGAGGCGCGCAGTCCCGCTGACGGCGGGATGAGCACCCGAGCAAACGTTATAACGCCGCATGGCGGCATGAGGCGTCGCTTCATTGGCCGGTTGGACGACGCGCAGGATACGCGGGGCACGGGCGTTTGAAGCCTGTCACGCCGATTTACGGATAGGCGTGATTGCTTCGTTTTCTTTTCACGAGAAAGAAAATGAAGAAGCCCTTTGAGAAAAATATCTCTGAGCACCCGAGTGATTAAAACCTTAGCAGGTTCTAGTAAGACGCCAGCAGCCGGGCCAAAAACACGTAAACCTTCCCAACGGAAGTCACATTGAGTTTTTCGTCCGGCGAATGGGGGTGGCGCAGGTCGGGACCGATGGAAATCATCTCCATCCCCGGCACCTTGTCGCCGATCAGGCCGCATTCCAGACCGGCGTGGATGACTTCTACCACGGCCTCCCTGTTGAACAGGTCACGGTACACCTCGCGGCAGCGCGCCAGCAGGGTGGACGCCATATCCGGCGCCCAGGCCGGATGATGGTTCATCCGGGTGGCCGATGCACCCGCCAGTTCCGCCACCGCGGTAACCCGCGCCGTCAATTCGTCAAGCCGCGACATGGCGCTGCTGCGCTGGCTGCTGATCACCTCGAACGCATCTTTTTTGATCCGGATGATGGCCAGGTTGCAGGACGTTTCCACCAACCCGGCCACCCGGGTGGACATGCCGTGAACCCCATGGGGCAGGGCATTCAACAGCCGCACCATCTTGGCGGCGCTGTCGGCGACCAGCATGCGCCCGGCGGGCACTTCCTGGGAATCTTCATAGCGAACCAGGAGATTGGGTTCGACAGCGTCATGCTCTTCCTTAAAAATCCGTTCACAATCCGTGACCACGCCACGGACTTCCGATTCCCTCGCCGGGTGATAGGCCAGAAAAGCGGCGGCATCCCGCGGAATCGCATTGTGAGCCGACCCGCCCGAACAGGAAATCAAAGCAACATCTTTTAACGCCAAAAGAGGCCTCAGCAGGCGCCCCAGAAGGCGATTGGCATTGGCCCGCGGCTTGTGGATATCCACACCGGAGTGCCCCCCGCGCAGCCCCCCGATGGTGATCCGGGCGTATTTGAACTCCGGCGGCAACGCGTCGTAGGCCACGGGCAGGCGCATGAGGGTCTCTTCGCCGCCGGCGCAGCCAATGGTGAAAACCCCCTCGTCTTCGGAGTCGATATTGATCAGAATGCGCCCTTCGATCAGCGCGGCATCGAGCTTGTTGGCGCCGATCAGGCCGCTTTCCTCATCCACGGTAAAAAGAAGTTCCAGGGGGGGATGATCGATGGTGTCATCCTCGGCCAGCACCATTGCCATGGCCAGCGCAATTCCGTTGTCGGCCCCCAGCGTCGTGCCGTCGGCGTGAACCCAATCCCCGTCACGAATGACCCGAATCGGATCCCGCTCGAAATCATGCGTCGATTCCGGTGTTTTCTCGCAAACCATGTCCATGTGACCCTGCAGGATCACCACGGGGCGATCTTCCCGACCCGGGGAAGCCGGCACCTGGACCACCAGATTGCCGGCCGGGTCACTGCGATGGGCATAGCCCTTGTCCCGGGCCCAGTCCATCAACCAGGCGGCCACTTGGGCTTCGTTTTTGGAACAGCGTGGAATGGTGTTAAGGGCCTCGAATCGGTCGAGAACGGCACTGACTTGTTCATCCATGAATCGGTTGAATCCTTTCTGTTTCCCAGGCTGACGCTCAACAGGCCAGGCAGGATGACGTTTGGGCGCTGAAGGCGCACGGTTGCCCATGGCGCGCCCGTCTTTTGAATCCGGGCGATAATATGGTAAAAGGCAGGGTAAGTCAAAACACGCCATGATGGGCATTTTTTACCACGGACGGATTTTGACATGCTGACGACATGGACGTCTCACCTCAAAGCATGCGCCATTACGACGGTGATCGCCGCCAACACCCTCTTCTGGGGCACGCCCATCCACCTGCTGGCCCTGGTCAAGCTGTGCGCAAGGCCGGCGGCCTGGAAAACCGCTTGCACCAGAGGGCTGATCCGCCTGGTGAAAGGCTGGATCCGGGGCGTACTATTGATTCAGGACCGCTTCCTGAACATTGCCTGGGACATCCGGCAGACCGGCGAACTGAGTCGCGAGCAGTGGTACCTCGTCACCATCAACCACCGGTCCTGGGCCGATATCCCGGTCCTGCTGAAGGCGCTGACCGATCGGGTTTCTTTTCCGGTGGTGTTTGCCAAACAGCAAATGTTCTGGGTGCCCATTATCGGCACGGCCCTCTGGGCCCTGGACTACCCCATCATGAAACGGTTTTCCCGACGGCATCTCGCCCGTCACCCCGAAAAGCGCGGCATCGATCTTGAGACCACGCGCCAGTCCTGCCGAAAATACCGGTTTCGGCCGGTGGCCATCTGGAACTTCATCGAAGGCACCCGTTTTACCCCGGAAAAGCACCATCGGCAGAGCGCCCCTTTTCGTCACCTCCTGCGGCCGAAAAGCGGCGGCCTGGCGCTGGCCATCGATGCCATGGAAGGTCGCATCGACCGGGTCCTGGACGTGACCATTGTCTATCCCGAAGGTATCACCAACTTCTGGGCCTATCTGGGCGGCAAGGTCAAGCGGGTTACCGTGCACATCCGGGAGGATACGGTCCCGGGGCACCTGATCCATGGCCGCTATGCCGACGATCCGCAATACCGCCGGGACTTCCAGGAATGGGTCCACGCTTTCTGGCATGAGAAAGACGCCCTGATTGACCGGATGCTTACCCGCCAAACACGCTAGCCCGAACATCTCATGAAATATCCGGGTTAGGGGGCGCGGACATGACGCTAATCCACACAAAATGATTGACCTTGTCCGCCGGGACCCTTATCCTAATAGGGCCTGAAAACGGTGCGCCTCCTCTGGGCGCACCCAGGTTTACTTCCCCTGATAACGCCATAGGAAATCGGTCATACTGTCTGTCGCTGGTATGGGTGTACCCCCCCCGGGCCGACATCGTACCCGTGTCATCCCATGAAAAGATTTAACGCCCCATGCCGCAACGATCCGTATTGAACGCAAACAGCGCTTCGGCATTTATTTAAATGTAGGTTATGACCAAAGGAGGCAAAGCATGCGTGTTTCATTCCTGACCATCATTTCCACGTGTCTCGTCATCCTGGCAATCGGTCCCCTCGCGGCCCAGGAGTTGATCGTATTTCCGGCCCAGGGTCAGAGCAATGACCAGATGGAGCAGGACAAGTTTTCCTGCTACAACTGGGCCAAAAATGAAACGGGGTTCGACCCCATGGCACCGCCCACGGCCACGGCACCGCCGCCTAAGAAGGAAGCGCCCCAGGGCGGCGTGGTGCAGGGAGCGGCCCGCGGGGCCCTGGTGGGGGTTGCCGCCGGCGCCATCGCGGGTGATGCCGGCAAAGGGGCGGCCATTGGGGCCGCATCCGGCGGTCTTTTAGGCGGCATGCGGCGTGGTGACCAACGCCGGCGGGAGGAACACAACCAGAAACAGTGGGAGCAGGACCAGGCCCGCCAGTATTCCCAGAGCCGCAGCGCCTATAACCGTGCCTATTCGGCCTGTCTCGAAGGCAAAGGCTACACCGTCAAATAGTTTCCAACGCGCGTCCTGTTCCCGGACGGACGCCCAATGGAATCCAAAACAAATGATTCAGGCTGAAAGGAGTACACGATGACGTCTCGAAATATTCTTGCGTTTGGTCTTATCGCCCTTGCCGCCCTGATGGTGCCCACCGCCGGCATGGCCGCGGATTTTGACGGCAGCCGCCCCCTGCTGATCGCGATTATCGATGTGATCGAGTGCCACCCCGGTGGCGACTGCGAGAAAGTGTCGCCGCGGGATGCACGCATCCCCCGATTTTTTGAAGTCGATTTCAAGGCAAAAGAGATCAGTGAAATCGGTGATGCCGAAGAAGAGCGGCGCTCCGAGATCCAGCGTATGACCCGGCAGGAAGGTCTTCTGATTCTGCAGGGCGCCCAGAACGGGCGCGGCTGGTCGGTCAGCATCACCGAGGCCAATGGCGACGCCGTGATTGCGGTTTCCGACCCGTTGAGCGGTTTTGTCCTGTTCGGCGCCTGTACACCGCGGTAGGTCACTGTTCGACCCGGCATAAGGCTTTTTTTTGTATTGATCCCGGGTGTTGCACCCTGTAGAAGGGACGGCTGCGGTTTTACCGCAAGGAATTCGGTACTGCCGCCCGGCCACCGGCCGGCGGCCGACACACTAACGGTCTTTTGCCAATCAGCATCTGGCAGAACATTCAATCGCGGGTTTCGCCCCACGACAAAGGCGGTATGGCAAACGGGATGGTTATCCAAAAACGACTGCAAACCTACACGATACCCTGGAACCTTTTTCTGATAACGGCCGGATCTTTCATTTTTGCGGTTGGCGTCAAGGCCGTGGCCCTGCCCCACGAGTTTATCTCCGGCGGCATGACCGGCCTCTGCCTCCTGCTGTACTACTGGACCAATTGGCTCACGCCCGGCATCTGGTATTTCATCATCAATGTTCCCATCTTTATTGTCGGCTGGTTGTTTATCAGCCGGCGTTTTTTTCTCTACAGCATTTACGGCATGGCAACGCTCTCCGTGGCCATCGACTTGATACCCTTTACCTTCCCCGTCCACGATCACATGCTGGCGGCCATCGCCGGAGGGGCCATTATCGGCACAGGCGCCGGTGTAACCCTGCATTCACTGGGGTCCTCCGGTGGCAACGATGTCATTGCCGTATTCCTGAACCAAAAATTCAATCTCCGCATGGGAACTTTTTTTTTCGGATTCAATCTGGTGCTGTTCGGTTTCAGCCTGGGCATTATCGAGGTCGACCGGGTGCTCTATTCCCTGGTGATGAGTTTCGTAACCGCCCAGGTCCTGGACCATGTCCTGACGATTTTCAACCAGCGCAAAATCGTCTTCATCATCTCCGAAGCCTCCCAGGCGATTGCCGCGGCCGTCAACACGCGGCTCCGACGCGGCGGGACGTTTCTATACGGACGCGGAACCTATACCCGCAAACGCCGCAAAATTGTCATGACGGTGCTGAACAATTTTGAGCTGAAACGCCTGGAAGAAATCGTTTTCGATATTGACCCGGACGCCTTCGTTATCATTGAAAGAACATTCAACGTATTGGGGCGGGGATTTTCACACCGTAAAGTCTACTAAAACAGAAGGAAGGCGAATTTATGGCCCAAGCGCATCATTCAACCGAAGACCTTCTGCCCAAGGAACCCATCGACAGCATCGTCGATCCCCTGAAGCGCTTTTTGCACATCGAAGCCGCCAGCGGCGTTGTTCTGCTGACGGCAACGGTGGTGGCCCTGACCCTGGCTAATCTGCCTACGGCCGAGAGCTTCCTGGGAATCTGGAAGACCCGCCTGTCCTTCGGCCTGGGTGGCTTCCAGATGGACCATTCCCTGCAGCACTGGATCAACGATGGGTTGATGGCAATCTTCTTTTTCGTCATCGGCCTGGAAGTCAAACGTGAGCTGGTGATGGGCGAACTCCAAGACCTGCGACAGGCGGTGCTGCCCATCAGCGCCGCCATCGGCGGCATGGTGGTTCCGGCCGGTGTCTACCTGGCCCTGCAGTGGGGGGAGCCGGGCGCACGGGGATGGGGTATCCCCATGGCCACGGACATTGCTTTCGTGGTGGGATGCCTGGCGGTATTGGGCCAAAGGATTCCCGGCAGCCTGCGCGTTCTGCTGCTGTCCCTGGCCATTGCCGACGATATTGGCGCCATTCTGGTCATCGCCATCGGATATACCGAAAGCCTCAACATGATCGCCCTCGGACTGGGGGCCCTTGGCATCGCCGCCCTTCCGCTGATGATGAAAGTCGGTATCCGCACCCAACCCCTCTATTACGCCGTGATGGTATTGACCTGGTTGGCCTTTCACGAATCCGGCATCCATGCCACGATTGCCGGTGTGATCTTCGGTCTACTGATGCCCACCCAGTCCTGGATCAGCGAAAGCCGCCTGGAAACCATCGTCAGCAAGACGCGTCACTTTCTGATGGGCGATGGATGGAGTTCGGGCCAGCGCTACGCCATGCTGCGCCAGATGGAGCAGGCCACCCGCAAAAGCCTATCCCCCCTGGAACGCCACGAGACGGACCTGCATCCCTGGGTGGGGTTTCTGATCATGCCGGTGTTCGCCCTGGCCAACGCCGGTGTGCCGGTCCAACTCGCCGATATCCTCAACCCTGTGGCGGTGGCCACGGCGCTGGGCTTGTTTGTGGGCAAACCGGTAGGCATTCTACTCTTCAGCTGGCTCGCGGTTAAAGCCGGTATCGCCCGTCTCCCCGAGGGCGTCAACTGGGGCGCCATCCTGGGCGGCGGCTTCCTGGCCGGCATCGGCTTTACCATGGCGTTGTTCATTTCCAGCCTGGCATTGAGCGGCGATATCCTGGATGCCGCCAAGGTCGGGGTCATGGCCGGATCGGCTCTCAGCGCGGTATGCGGCGTGACCCTGCTGATCGTTTTTCTGCCCAAGCCGTCTTCATAATGGGCCTGGTCCGCAACCTCTAACTTACCGATTTCATTAGCGTCCAGCTTACGTCGGAATTGCGAGTATATATCCGGGCCCGGAGGACCCGGCTTTGGGTTGCCCCTGGAAGGGGGGATGCTGCAATCACGAGAAACAATAGGCGTCAGAAGACAGAATTCAGGAGCCAGAAGGATTTTGATGTCGCTTCGCTCCGTCTTTTGAAAAAGATCGAATGCGCCGAAGGCAAAAACCTTATTCTGACTTCTGGATTCTGACGCCTGAATTCCTATACGACGATTACGGCGGAGCCAATTATCTCTGACCTGCCCCAGAGGACCAGGTTTTCTGGACCAAATAAAACATAGCACCCGCTCCGTATCACCGAAGCGGGTGCTCTTTTCAATCACGCGGTTAGCGGTCCACCGCTATTCCTTCTGTTCGTACTCCAGCGTCACCGTCACCGTCCGGTTCAGGGCCCGGTTTTCCGGCAGCCCGTTTCCGTAGAGCGGGTCAAAAGGCCCCATTCCCATGTGGGTAACAGTCTCCGAGGGATCATCCCCCAAAGCCGCCATGATCTGGTCGTAAACTGCTTGGGCACGGCGTTCGGACAGCTTGAGATTGTACGCTTCCTTGCCGATGTTATCCGTATGGCCGACAATGCCCACTTTGGCCTCGGGGAATTGGCGAATGCGGTCGACAATGGTTGCCACCACCGAGGCGTTGCGCTCCTTGATGGTGTCGCTGTCGAAGTCAAACAGGATCAGGGCATATTTTTCCTGTACACGATACCCCAGGTTGCGGGCCTGCTGGGTTTCCCTCTGGATGAACTCGATGGTCAGGGGCCCGGATGTCAGCGTCAGGGCCTGGTTTTCCACATCCACCACTTCCAGTTCGGCGGTCAGCTGGCCATACTGTGACAGGGCCGTCGGTGTCAGGGCCTCGTCCGCGAGAATCATTTCTGCGTCGAGGGCACCATTCCCCTTCTGGGTGAAAATCGGCTGGCCGTCGGCCAGAACGGCCAGGCGCCAGCTTTCAATGCCATGCTCGGATGCCACGACGGGCTGAACGGTCAATCCTTCCTGATCGCTGTGCGCCTCCACATAGGTGCTGCGGACCACGTCCAGGATAGCGTCATCTTCGGATCGGATTTCCACCCGCTGGTTTTCCTCCCGTCCTTCCGGGCTGCGGCCCGAAGTGGGTACTTCCGGCAGGTTGCGTGCCTCCACTGCCATGCGGGCCGGATCGATGCCCCATATGTACTGCAAGTAAGCTTTAACTTTCTCGGCACGGGCCCGGGAGAGATCCTTGCGCCCTTTTTCGTCGCCGTAATTGGCGTTGCACCCCACCAGCGTAATCTGGGCCTCCGGGTTGGCACGCAACCGCAAACCAATGATATTCAAAAGATTGGCATATTTCTCCTTAGTGCCCCGCAACGCCTCCTCTTTGAAAGATTGGGTCTGCCCCTGATCCTGAAACCGCATGTAGCGTGCGTCGATGCTGCTTTCCCCCTCTGCAAAATACACATAGTTCAACAGGGGGGCGCTGTCGATGGTGGTGATCTCTTCGATGCGCATGGTGTCCGCGCCCATGGCGAGACGGCCGGTGGGCGGAAACAGAAACTGGTAGTCCACCACATAGCGGTAGAGCAATTTGGATGAAACGGCCTGAAAGATCGGCTCAAGTTCGGCGGCAGTAGTGGCTTTCCAGGTTTTACCGTCATGATCTTGTGTAAATGATTTCAGGAAGGGATCCATCCGGCTGCCGGGCATGTAGTCGATGCCATACACCTCGAGCTTGGCAATATCCTGGGCCGCTTTGCGAACCGCATCTTCCGGGTAGGCACTGTTGATATCTTCCCCGTCGGTGAAAATCACCATGAATTTGTGGCTTTCTTCCGGCATCCGGCCAATCAGGTCCAGGCCGGCCAGCATGCCTTCGTAAAGGACGGTTTTGGCGGTCAGCCCGCTGTCGAAACTCGCTTCGAGGAAGGCCCTCAGTTCATCGGGTTGGTTGGACTGCTTTACGGTGACGTGCAGGGGTTTGCCGCCGAAGTCCCGGGTTTTGTCATCGTTGAAAACGATCATGGTGATGTTGTCGATGGGCCGCATGATGGTGTAGATATTCTCCATGGCTTTGAGAATGGATTGCACGGCCCGCCGCTGTTTCATGCTGGCGGAGTTGTCCACCACCAGCACGATATTGAGACTGACGTCCTGGCTGGTTTCGAGGGTTTCGACCCCGAGGATTTTGGCCGGCTTGCCCTTGCGCAGGAAGACAAAATCTTCGGCCGTGAGATCCCGCAAGGGTTCGCCCCCATTGTCCGAAGCCGAAATGAGCAGTTTCCCCGGCGCGATGAATTGATACGAAAAGTCTGCCGCCTTCTCCGGTTTCTGAATTTCGATCGACTCCTGGCAAAAACCCGGATTCACATAGATCAACAGGAATAAAAGTCCGACAAACAACGCGCACAATTTCTTCATTTTTCCTCCTGGCTTAGGAATGTTAACGCGAAGGCACAACGCCGATAGCGGGCGAAAAGGCTTTTTTGAGATGGTTTCTGGTGAGAGGGACATTAACCCAACTTTTTTTCCTTTTCAACCATCACCTATATTTTGGGTTCCGACAATAAGATGTTAACCGTAAGCGGCATGATCACCACCGGGCCTTACCGCTATGCCCATACGATGATTGACAATGATCCTCGATATCGATAAATTTAATCCTACGGAGATAACTTTTCCAACACGATTCCTCCCGGATCCGATATCTTCTTCCTGACACGGATTGAAACCGGCAACCCATGCCTGCATCTGTTTTCCGAATCCTCGTCATTACCGGACACAACCTGCTGCGGAGCGCGTAAAATGGCGTTTTCAAAGAATCGCAGGACATTCTTTCGACAAGCTTTGCGCTGCTGCACCACCATCGGGATTTTACCTGTTTGCTGGCGTCAAACCGGTGCTGCTGCTGAAACGACAAAGCAACAGGAGGCCTTTATGCAATTGCCCCAACCGCGCTTGGAGGGACCCGTTTCGGTGGAGAAGGCCGTCCAACGCCGCAGGACCATCCGGGCCTATGCAGACCGGCCCCTGGGAATCGACACGCTGGCGCAGCTTCTTTGGGCTGCCGGCGGTATTACGGAAGACCGCGGCTTCAAGCGCGCCGCCCCTTCCGCCGGAGCCCTCTACCCCATGGACATCTATGTCGTGACGGGGTCGAACAGCATCGCGTCACGGCACGCCGGCGTTTATCACTACCAGCCGACAGGCCACTCGCTGTCTGCGACCGCATCGGGAGACCGCCGAATTCAACTTGCCAGGACATCCCTTGGCCAAATGTGGATGGCCGAGGCACCGATCAGTCTCGTCCTGACCGCTGAATACAGCCGGATCACCGGCAAGTACGGCGATCGCGGCGTTCGCTACGCCTGGATCGAAGCCGGCCATATGGGCCAGAATATTTTTCTCCAGGCCGAAGCCCTGGGCCTCAAAGCCGGCATTGTAGGGGCGTTTCACGATCAGCAACTCGCCCGGGACCTGGCATTGCCCCCTGCCCGTGTTCCCTTGCTGGTGATGCCGGTAGGCTATCCGAAATAGGATTTTCAATCGATTGTGTTGCGAATCGATGCAACCCATGTTCAGCTCAAACCCGAATATTTCACGCGTTCGAGCTGTTCATTGGCAAGCCATCAGGGGCGCCGCTGTACACCTGTACCGCAAGCCCCTGTTAACGCGGCCAATGGGCACATCTCGGGCGCGCCCGTAAAGTGAAATATTCGGGATAGGGTGCCACTGAACAAAGAAGCATTCGCCTGACCCGGGCGGTCTGGTTGGCCATCCGCGCGGTGGGCAGGCAAAGGGGCCGGCCATGGCTCGTATCAACGGTCAAAAAATCGCCAAACGTGCAATTGCGCTGGGCGCCTCACGCATCGGGCTCGTCTCCATCACAGCACTGGGGGAGGCCCCTTCACACCGGGTTCAGCCATTAAATCTAAAAGGGATCAGCACTGGCACGGTGGTCGTCCTGGCCTTGGCGCACCCCGCGCGCCAGCCTGAAATGGACTGGTGGGACAACTGGCATGGTGGGACCCTGGGCAACCGTCGGCTCATCAACATCAGTCTTCGACTGGTGAAGTGGATTCGCAAAAAGTATGCGGTGGAAGCCTCTGAAGTGCCCTATCACGTCGAGCGCAGCGGTGTATTCCTCAAGGATGCCGCCATCCTGTCGGGGATGGGGGTGATGGGACGCAACAATCTTCTGATCACGCCCCAATTCGGCCCACGGGTGCGCCTGAGGGCCCTGCTGTTGGATTTTCCCGTGGCGGGAACCGGGCCATTGGAAGGATTTGATCCCTGCAAGGGGTGCGGCGCCCCGTGCCTGAGTGCCTGCCCCCGTGAAGCCTTCGGCAGTGGGGCCTACCAACGCGACCACTGCCAATTGCAGATGAGAGCGGACGAGGCCAACCCCATCGCCCTGCGGTCGCCCGTGATGGGTACGGCGACCAAGTTCAAAGTCCCCTATTGCCGCCTGTGCGAACTGTCCTGCCCGGTGGGCGACGATACCCTCAATTGGGCGTATCCCCGTAAATAAAAATCTCCCGCTGGGTGGAATTTCCCGTATAGGCCGACACCCGGTGCAAATCGACCCCCCACTGAACCGGCAGCCCCCGTCTGAAGGAAAGACCGCTGCCCAGGATGTAGCCCAAGCCACGGGACCAGTCCGGATCGTGTTCAAAGGAAAACCCGCCGCAGGCCATCACCCCCATCTCTCTTGAATAAGGCAGGATGACGATCTGGTCCGGACCTGGTTTGATTTTCGGGGCGATCCCCTCAGCCTTGAGCAGTTGGACAAACGCCTGTCCCACTGCGGGCTCGGGGTTGATCAGCAGGATCGAATCGATGGCGGCCGCCGGCAGGCTGAGCAACAGATCGGCCTTGGCCCTGAGGAAAACCAGATTAGAGGGCGCATCCTGCTGGGTCGGCAGCTGACGTGCGCACCAGAGTCGCGCGATCTTGCTGTAATAGGAACCATTGGCCGGATCACGCCCGCAGTCGTAAAGGTCAGTGGCAATGACCCCCATGTCGGGATTCTGCTGGGCAATACGTCGTGCCGCCTCACCGCTGCCGCAACCCACTTCCAGCAGGACCCGCGGCATCCGCAAGATATCATTGACCTTGCTGATATCGCCGATGTGATTGCCATGACGCGTAAGATAGCGAAACAGTTCGGATGGATCCGGTTGCGGGGTATCTTGAATGTCACAAAGGGGGACGAGTCTCGGGCATAAGTCCGGCGGGACCGTAATCTTGGACCGGCAACAGGATGGATCCTGGCGACGGCAATGGGATCGGATGGGTTGCAGAGCGCCATGCCGGCGCTCAGGTATTGGTGATGGGCCCACGGAATAACCAAGCAACATCCGCAGGATGGGCATGACCCGAAACCAGGCCTTGCGGCCTGCTGCAGAGACACGATTTTTCACCCCGGTCGTTCTCCCTGAATCGAAATCCGGTTTCGTTCAGTTCCCTTCATATAACTTAGACAGCTGCGAGGGAATGTGGTGTCCCTGCACATATAAAGCTAAATACGCTTCGCGTTGGATTGTCAATGCAATTGTTTATCATTTCATTGACCTCTAGCGCGAACATTTCATGAATTTTTTTCTACGCAATAACTTTTATGCAAATATTCAGGGCTATCAAAGCGATAGGGGGAATGATTTTCAGGTGACACGTTGCACCCTGCGTCTATTTCCAAAATCATCGCTAAAAATTTCACACTGCTGTCCCGCCAGAGATGCTCATTAGCAGCATTATCAAGGGCTTGCGGAAGCATTCCTACAGCGGCGCCCCTGATGCCGTCCAATGAACATCTCGAATGCGTGAAAGGTCCTGGATGGCCCCTGCCAACGACGTCATTTTATCAGGGTAACTCTGAAATCGACCGGCAGCTTACGGTAGTCCCGCACAAATCAAGGCGATAAATAGTGGCGCCATCATTCAAAGTGTGGCTTCAGTGTATTACAAGATAAAGAGATCTTTAGTAGAGAAATTCGGGTCGCTCGTGAGGTTCACGCCGAGTCGTCGCAATCCGGCTTCGTCCCCGGGTGTAGGGATATACGTCATATGAACCTCACACCCGTGGAGTTGATCCAATTTCCCCATGGCCAGCTTGGCCGCAGGGTTGACGGTCGCACTGATGCTGAGGGCGATTAACGTTTCCATCAGGTCAAGACTAAGCGTCTTTTCATTGAGCACGTTGGTTTTGAGATTTAGAACCGAATCGACGATGTTGGACGGTAGCAGTTTTATCTTATCGGGGATTTCGGCCAAATGCTTGATGGCGTGCAGGATAAGACTTGAGGCCGCGTGAAACTGTTTTGAATTGTCGCCGGTCACGATGGTGCCGTTTCCGAGGTCTATGGCGGCACCGCAAAAAATGCCTTCGTTGCCCCGACCTTTCTCCTGCCCCTTTATGGCGGCCGTGCGCGCCGGCTCAACCACCCGCCGGTATTCAAGTTCCAAATTTAAATCCCGGATTAAAAGTTCCACCCGCTGAACCGTTTCCTTGTCGGTCAATCCCATGACATATTCGCATCGATAGCGGAAATACCGCCGAATGAGTTCCTGTTTGGCCGCTTCACGGGTGGCGTCATCGTCCATAATGGCAAAACCGACGCGATTGACGCCCATATCGGTGGGGGACTTGTAAAACGATTTTCCACCGATAATCTTTTTCAATATTCGTTTTAGAACAGGGAACACCTCCACATCGCGATTGTAGTTGACCGCCTTATGATTATAAGCCTCCAGGTGAAAAGGGTCTATCAGGTTAAAATCCTTGATATCGGCAGTGGCGGCTTCATAGGCAATATTTACCGGGTGCTTTAGCGGCAGATTCCAGATCGGAAAAGTTTCGAACTTGGCATATCCGGCAAAAACACCGCGTTTGTATTCATGATAGACTTGGGAAAGGGACGTCGCCAGTTTTCCACTGCAAGGGCCAGGGCCGGTCACAATAACCAAAGGCTTATCGGTTTCGATAAATTCATTGGCACCGTAGCCTTCATCACTGACGATCGAATCCACATCCGTAGGGTATCCCTTCGTGTATTGGTGTGTGTATACCCGGAGGCCTCTTCTCTCCAATTTGGATTTAAATTGGAGGGCCGACGGTTGGTTTTCAAACCGGGTAATGACAACGCCTAAAATGTCGATCCCCCAGCCACGTAGATCGTCGATGAGTTTAAGGGCATCGGAATCATATGTGATCCCAAAATCAGCCCGCATTTTTTTCCGCTCGATATCTCCGGCATAGATACAAAGGAGGATATCGGCATTGTCTTTTAATGCCTGGAGAAGCCTCATTTTAACATTGGGATCATAACCCGGCAGCACACGGGCGGCATGATAGTCAAACATGAGTTTGCCACCGAATTCGAGGTAGAGTTTATTGCTGAATTTTTTGGCGCGCTCAAGGATACCGTTTTTTTGCTCTTGGATATATTTCTCATTGTCAAAGGCCAACTTCGCAGTCATGCTCATTCCTTTATTCAATTTGCGGCCGATTCGCATCAACGTGGTTAAAGGATAGTTTTCTCTTATGCTAGATATATTTTCGCCACTGTCTTACGTGAAAGAAATACTAAAATCAAGATTGGGAAACTGAGGCGGATTGAATAAAATGCACGACCACTGGAATTGCGGCCTGGTGGCCCAAGCGCAACTGACGGCACTTGGCAAGCTTTAACGCTTTCCCTTGGCGGGCAATGCATTTAAGGCGTACAGGGGAAAAATACAGAAAAGGTTGTTCCGTGGCCAGGTTCACTTTCGACACGGATCAAGCCATGATGGGCGTCCACAATACTTTTGACAATCGGCAACCCCAGACCGGTACCAATGACAAACCGCGTCTTGTCATTTTTGACCCTGTAAAAAGGGTCAAAAATCCGTTCAAGCTCTTCTTCAGCAATACCAACGCCTGTGTCTGTTACCCGGACACAAAGATAATCGCCCTCCACTTCGGCGTCGATTATGATTTTGCCTTTCTCGGGGGTGTAGTTGATGGCATTGCCGATAAGATTCGAGAAAACTTCTTCCAGATTGAGTCGGTTGGCCATTAGCGCCGGTAATTCCGGCAGATCCTCAAGGGATAATTGAATCGATTTGGCCTGGGCCTGAGCCTGGTGAAAGGCCACCTGATCCTCAAGCAATTGGGCCATCTGTATTTCTTCGCGCTCCCGGGTAATCAGCCCGGATTCAATTTTGGCCAGATCCAGCAATTCAGAAGCGAGGCGGATTAAGGCGGCAATCTTTTCGGATGCTCTGCCCAGGATGTCTCTTTGTTTCTGGGTCGTTTCACCAGCCAGGCCGTCCAAAACCACTTTCAGTTGCGTCAGCACCGAATTCATCGGACTGCGAATTTCGTGCGAAACCATGGAGACAAAATCGGACTTCAGCTTGTCAATTCTTTTCGACGCCGTGATGTCATGCAGGACAGTGATGGTTCCCAGATTGCGTCCAAGGCGATCCCTGAAGGGCACGCACTGGGCGCCAAGGACGGTTTCCGCATTTTGGGCATCCTGTTCCAGGCACACTTCTTCAGTCACTTCGATGGATTCTTCTTCCGGGGCGTCCAATACCCGGTCGATCATATCGTTAAGCGATTTAATGCCCACAATCTCGTCAGCGGTCCGACCGATGGGGCGTGGTCCGTGATATCCGATCATCTTTAAAAAAGCCGGGTTGGCCTGGGCGATCCGTTTCTGGTTATCAGTGGTCATCACCCCGTCGGCCAGCTTATTGATCATCACCCGCATGCGGGACTTTTCGGTGGCGATATCCTTAAGCGTACTGATATGTTCGACGGCTCTATTGATCACGACACGCAGGTCACCGGGGGAAAACGGTTTGGATAGAAAATCGAAAGCCCCTTTTTTCATGGCTTCAATGGAGTGCTCCAGGGTGGCATACCCGGTAATCACAATGACCACCGTGTCAGGATGCGCGGTGCGAATTTGCACCAGCGCATCAATCCCTGAAATACCGGGCATCATCAGATCCAGCAGGATGATGTCGAAGTGCCTGTTTTTGACCATCCGCAGCCCGATCTCGGCGGTTTCAGCAACACCGACCTCATGACCGTCACCGGCAAGCATTTTCGCGCATACATCACGAATGCGCTTTTCATCGTCGACGACCAGGACACTCGGCCTGGAAAAAAGGGCTGATCGACCTTCGCCCGGCGGTTTCATCACAGGGTCCGATTGGGACAAAGTAGCTCTCCTTGGTTGCAGGCAAGGTAGGGGGTGAAAGGGGTTCTAACCCAAACCTTTCATGTTTTTTATACAAATACCGCGGTGTATAAAAGCTGTTCGGGAAAGGTGACAATGACGGATGCCGCCCTTAAGATCCCCGCCTGTCAGGCTCTATTTCCAGAAGAAGGGGCAATTCCACCCGGAACGTCGTCCCCTTTTCACTGGTCTGCTTGACTTCAATTGAGCCTTTGTTTTCCTGAATAAGTCCATATACCGTGCTTAATCCCAGCCCGGTGCCCTCGCCATGTTTTTTGGTCGTGAAAAACGGATCGAATATCCGAGGTAAATGTTCTTTGGATATGCCGCACCCGCTGTCTTCAATCTCCATCACGGCTTTCTGCCGCGCCGCATCACGATACGTACGAAAGACCAGCCTGCCGGAGCCTTTCATGGAGGATACGGCATTCATTACCAGGTTGATAACGACCCGGCAGATCTGGTTTCGATCCACGTGAACCATCATTTTTTCGGCGTAGATTTCTTTGACAATTTCAATATTCATCAACGCTTTCGGGTCGCGAATAAGCGCCAGGCTCTGGTCGATAACCTCGTTGAGCTGGATGATCTCTTTCTTCGGGTTTGACTGACGGCTGTAGGCGAGCAGATTTTTGACAATATCCCGACAACGGTTCACGTCTTCGATAACCGCCGCGACCTCTCCCCGTTCCGGGTCGTCCCCCGTCAACTCGGCTTGCTTCATTTCAGCGTAGAACAGAATCCCGGTCAGCGGATTGTTGATTTCGTGGGCGACGCCTGCGGCCAGCTGGCCGATGGACGCCATCTTTTCCGACTGTGCCAATCTCGCCCTGGTATCTCTCAGTTTTTTTTCCACAGCCTGCTTGTCCCGCAGGTCGTTGTAAAGAAAGACTACCGCAATCTCCTCTTCATCTTCATAGATTACGGAAGCCGTTAACTCAACCGGGATTTCTTCACCATCTGACTTCAAAATGGTGGTGTTCATACTCCGCAGTATGCCTTGGCCCCCGAACTTGTCGTCTTTAAGGTTCGCTTGGATTTCTGCGGCGACCCCCTCGGGATAAAGTTTGGCCGCGCTGACATTTGTAGTGGCTTCCAGGCGGGAATACCCAAAGAGTTCCTGGGCGGCGGGGTTCATCAACAGGATATTGCCGTAGCGGTCGTCGACCACAATCGCAATGGGCGACGCGGTGATAATCTTTTCCAAAAATGCTTCGGTCTCCTTGAGCGCAATCTCCAGGTTTTTTACCCGGGTGACGTCCCGCACGCTCTCGAGAATATAAGCTACCTCGCCGTCATCACCGAGAATGGGTGAAAAAACCCGATCCTCCCAAATTTTTTTTCGGGACTTGGTGGTGACGGTGTAGAGCATGCTCTGCCCCTTGCGTTCCGCCATCACCGTGGGCAGCGGGCATTGCTTATTCGGGCATTGGCCGGCATTGTAAAAGACTTCGTGGCAGGTTTTTCCAACGATATCGTCGAGGGTGGTTTTAAATTTATCAAAGAAGACCTGGTTGCCGGATACAATAATTTTATCGGGCGTCATCACCAGCGTCGGGTAGGACAGCGAATCAAAAACCTTCATCCGCCAGTCTATTTCCTTGAGAAACTTCTCGTTCATATTCGTTCAGCCCGGTATTCGGAAAGCAGCGGCCAGTCGCGTTCGGGTGTCGTCCGCCGCCCCTTCGGGTAAAATCAAGTAAATAGAATGACATGCGAAAACCGTTGCCAGTAACAGGTCCGACTTTTCCTGAAGGGCTTGGTAGGTAAAATCCGCGATGCCAAAACGGTCACCGAAATGGGGTCCCTGGAAACAAATCATCTCAACCGGGACAGTGACTTGGAGCCGGTCATCGGCCGCCGGTATTTCAGCCGCTATCCGGCGAGCCATGCAAACGCCTTGCTCCGGTTCGCAAAGCAACCGCAAATTAAGTTCCAATGACGTCGTCAGCTGGGTGTACAATAGATGGAAACGATTTGGCTCATCCTCGATGCGCTGGATCGCACGCGTCCATTCCGCCGGCAGATCAGCGGGCACGCTATATTTATAGAAAGCCAGGTTCTTTACAACCTGGAAGCCGTATGTCTTAATCTCCGGCTCCCAGTACATAACAATGGTCTCCATTCCCTCAACCCGGATCTTTCACGCGTTCGCGATGACCATTGGCAAGCCCCTGATAACGCTGCCAATGGGCATCTCGCGCGTGCCCATAGGATGATTTTTTGGGCCGCCTTAAAACGCAACGCCAATGACAAACAGCCACCGGAAAATCATAACATACATAGCATTTATATTGTCGATATATTGGAATAAAATTTATTGTGTAGAAAAAATTGCAATATTCGGGTTAACCCTTGCCCCCGGGCCGTCGCTTGGTCCCCTGCGCAACCGCAAATTCCGCCTTGAAAGGTGCATGATTTCGGGAAAGTTTACAACATGCCTGTATGGCTGCGGCCGCTTGATCGAGTCGGGCATAGTCGAGCACATACGTCAGAGCCCCGACCGAGGACGCTGTTGCGTAAATCCGCAGGCCGGCCTGCGCCAGTGTGCGTAACGACAAACCAAACAGCTTCAGGCGCGACTGATGTGGAAACAGCGTCAGTAACCCGACGCCCGCTGTATATTCGGCGCGTTCCTGCAGCACCGGGGCAGCGTTAAGCAATCTTTTTAGCATGGGCTGATGCGCGGCATCCACACAGCAGATCGTCTGGATGCCGCCGGCCCGGTATTCGGCTGATAAAAACGGTATGTTTACCTGGCTGCCGGCCAGCAGATTGCAAAAGGCCGGCATCAGATTGCTGCCACGGGATGTCGCGCGCAGACGCACCAGGCAAAGCTCTTCGCTCATTTTCAACCCGTTGATGCCGACCATTGCCATATCAGCCGTAATTACAGATTATCTTTAACGATTTCCATCAAATTATCCAGATTGATAGGTTTGGGAATGAAATCATCCGCCAGGGTGGTCTTTCCATCCATATGCGTATAGGTTGTGTACGGTATCGCATCCGCCACCGCCGTCAAAAGAAGGACCGTGATATCCTTGAAGTTGTCATCTTTTTTGAGCTCATCACAGAGTTCATAGCCGTTCTTACGGGGCATCATGACATCCAGGATCAGCATCTGCGGTCTTGCGTCTTTGATCCGATCCCACGCTTCCACGCCGTCATAGGCTTTGGCGACCTGGAAACCTTCGCTTTCCAATCTCATGGAGACCGACTCCACCAAATCGGGATCATCGTCTACCACCAGTATTAACGTATCGTTACTCATTGCCTTTCTCCTTATGCACAGTAATGGCTATTTTAAAACCGACCCGCGCACCGAGCACTCCCCGGCGGTTATACCTGCGGCCGTGGATAAAGGCCGGCCCGCTTCACGATCTCGGGCACTTTCTCTTCCCACTCGATGGCCATGATATGGAACCCGGAAACCCCTTCAATCTGGCGCAGGCGTTCAATGGATTCGATGCAGATATCGATCCCCTCCTGGGCCTGCTTGTCTTTGGGCACACCGGCCATCCGTTTAACCATTTCATCCGGAACATCTATCCCCGGAACCCTGTTTTTCATGTACCGGGCCATGCCGGCGGATTTCATCGGGGTAACACCGGCCATGATGTAGACTTGCTCATGCAGGCCGCGCTCACGGACACCTTCCATCCACGTCTCAAACTTGTCGATATTGTAGATGCACTGGGTCTGCACGAAATCGACCCCGGCTTTCACCTTCTTGGCCAGACGGGCAACCCGCAACTCGAAGGGATCCGCAAAGGGGTTGGCCGCCGCGCCGATGAACATTTTAGGCGGATTCTTGATCTCCGCCCCGCCCTGAAACAGGCCCTCATCCCGCATACCCCGGACGGTCTGGATCAATTGCAGGGAGTCCAGGTCATGGACGTTGGCAGCCATGGCATGGTCGCCGAATTTGGGATGGTCGCCGGAAAGACAAAGCATGGTATTGATGCCGTGCGAATACGCGCCGATGATATCGCCTTGGATGGCCAGTCGGTTGCGGTCCCGGGTAACCATCTGAAAAACCGGATGCAGATCCATCTGCCGCAGGAAGACACTAGCCGCAAAACTGGACATGCGAACCATGGCCGTCTGGTTATCCGTTACATTGACCGCATCCACATAGCCCTTGAGCATGGCGGCTTTTTCTTGAACAACTTCAGGCAGTGCCCCCCGCGGCGGACCGCATTCTCCGGTTACCGCCAGTTCACCCGATGCCAATACTTTTTCCAGTACACTTTCTGTTTTCATTATGCCAAATCCTCTCTGAGAATTTTACGGGGGCCGTTGCCCCGGCCGGTTCGCCAATCTTTGGCTGCAATGACGTCTTCGTAACGATCTTCGATCCCCAGCTCTTTCATGCGCTCCCAGATAAGATGCCAGGCACAATCCACGTCATTACCGATTTCACATTTGCCGTTGGTTGAACCGCCGCAGGGTCCGTTCATCAACCGTTTGGCGCAACGCGCGATGGGACAGATCCCGCCGGTAAGTCCCAGCAGGCAATCGCCGCAGCCCTGGCACCGCTCGGCCCAGATTCCCGGTCCTTCGGAAGCCCCCATGAACTTGGTATTCAAAGCAGGGTACACGGGCGTCTTTTTGAACCGCCGGGCCACTTCCTGTACACCGCAGCCACAGGCCATCGACACCACGGCGTCTACCTGGTCGATATGAGGCGCGAGTTCTTCGACGTATTCCGGATCACACTGCCGCTCCAGGGTCATCTCGCGGACATCCAGCGCCCGCCCCTTTTTCATCGAAGCCATCTGCAGACCCGCGGCCAGCAGAGCGACTTCCTTGCGCCCGCCGGCCGCGCAGACCGTCACACACTCATTGCAGCCCACCAGTAAAATCCGGCCGCAACCGTCAATCATTCCCATGATTTCATCCATCGGTTTTCGTTCAGCTGTGATCATTGTTGTTTATCTCCTTACAGTAGTGGGCTAGGACGCCGCCAAACGGGATCCGCCCGCGTTTACGGGATTGGGTCCCAGCTCTCTGATTTTTTCCGTGAATTCGGTGGTAATTCTGGCAAACCGGCCTCCCATGCCCGCTGACATGGTCACCATCTGTACGCGTTCAGCCTCGATCCCGATCTCTTCCAGATAACCCTGAAGGTACGTCACCCGCTGCAAAGCCTTGACGTTGCCGGTTTTGAAGTGACAATCCCCTTCCAGGCAACCGGCTACGAGAACACCGTCGGCCCCTTTTTCCAGCGCTTTCATGATATGGAGGGTATCGACTTTGCCGCTGCAAGGCACCCGAATGATCTTGACGTTCGGTGGATATACGAGGCGCATACTGCCCGCCATATCCGCGGCCGTGTAAGCACAGTAGTGGCAGCAGAAGGCCACAATTGTCGGTTCAAACTGTTCCATCAGGCACTCCTTTCAAGCAGGCCTTCAAGGCGCGCCATGATCGGCGCATCCTCAAATCGGGTAAGCTCGATCGCCTTGGCCGGACATTCGGCCGCGCAAGTGCCGCAGCCGTGACACTTAGCCGGGTCAATCTCTGAATAGCGATCTTCGTTTATAAAGGGGACCCCGTACGGGCAAGCCCGCACACAGACCAGGCAGGTGGCACACTTTTCAGGATCGACCCGGGCAACCGTGGCACCCAGGTTGATCGTATCCTTGGACAGCATGGATAGGACCCGGCTGGCCGCGGCCTGGGCTTGGGCGATGCACTCTTTGATATTCTTGGGCGCATGCGCACTACCGGCCACGAAAAACCCGGGAATGGAAAGATCCGTAGGCCGCAATTTGATATGCTCCTCCAGAAAAGAGCCGTCCAGGGACCTGTTCAGATGAAAAATCGTGGCCAGGTCTTCCGTCGCCTCTTCATTGACGGCCATACCGGTGCTCAGCGCCAGACAATCCGCAGTGACCGCAAGTTTGCGGCCGATAATCGGGTCGGCAAAAGCAATCTTCACCTTATCCCCGTCCGGCGTCACTTCCGGCGGCGTATCCGTCTCATACCGCACAAATATCACCCCGCGGCGCCGGGCTTCGGCATAGTAATCTTCGGAAAACCCGTAAGTGCGCATATCCCGATAAAGAATGAACACCCGCATGTCGGGGTTGAGGTCGAGCGCGCGAAGGGCATTTTTGATGGCACTCTGGCAGCAAATGCGCGAACAGTTGGGGTTTTCAGGAACCCGGGATCCGACGCACTGGATCATGACCAGTTGCCCCCAGTCCTTGACCCGTTCCGGCTGGTCCTCGATCACGCTGTCCAGCTCGATCTGGGTCGTGACCGCAGCATGCTCTCCAAGGCTGTACGCTCTGGGAACGTTGTGTGTTGCACCGGTTGCCAGTACGGTCGCGCCGTGCTCAATTTGCCGGTAGTACATCCGGGGGCCGATTTGAAATCCGGTCTTATACATTCCGGGCATGCCGAAATGATCTACTACAATGGCCTGGGTGATCACTTCGATCAGCGCGTGCTGGGAGACCTTTTCAATCAGGTCAGCCATGTAGCTCGGGACATCATCGCCTTCCAGGGTCTTGCGCACCGCCAGGGCCATTCCACCCAGATGCCCGGCCTGCTCGGCCAGGTATACCCGGTGCCCCTGGTCGGCCAGCTCGAGGGCCGCGTTCATACCGGACACCCCGCCGCCAAGAACCAGGACATCTTTGTTCATGGGCAGCGTATTGTCCTTCAGGGCCTGGGCCTGGGCCACACCGGCAACCGCCATACGAATCAGGTCTTTGGCCTTGGTCATGGCCATTTCCGGATAGTTCATGTGGACCCAGGTATCCTGGTCACGGATATTGGCCATCTCCACCAGGTACTTGTTGAGCCCGGCTTCGCGCAGGGTATTCTGGAAAAGATTTTCGTGGGTCCGCGGTGAACAGCCGCCGATGACGACCCGGTTGAGGTTCTGTTCGACGATGGCTGCTTTTATTTTTTCAAGCGCTTCCCGGCTGCAACCGTGGCCGGCGCTCTGTGACAGGACCACCCCGGGCAGCTTGCCGGCGTAGGCGGCCAGTGCATCCACATCCACGGCACCGCCGATATTCTGCTCGCAGTCACAAACGAACACACCGATGCGCGGTTCTTCGCCGCTGACATCCCGCTCCGGCGGCAACTCTGCTTCACCGTTGCCGGCGGCAACGGGAACCAGATTTTTAGAAGCGAGACAGGCCGCTGCACTGGCTTGCATCATGGTTTCGGGAATGTCCTTGGGGCTCTCAAAAACACCGCACACGTATACCCCCGGTCGTGAAGTGGCCACCGGGCTGAAACTTTGGGTGCGGGCAAAATTATGTTCGTTGAGTTCGATACCCAGGACCCTGGCCAGTTGGCAGGCATTTTCCGTAACGCGGAATCCCGTGGAGAGAACCACCATGTCAAACTTTTCGGTCGTCAGTGCGGAGGAGGCGTCCGTGGCGTAGGAAATGGTCAGTTGTCCGGACGCAGCATCCGATATAATCGAATGGGGCCGGCAACGCTCAAGACGCACGCCGTATGTTTTTTTGGCGCGGTCGTAGTAAAGCTCGTAATCCTTGCCGTAGGTGCGCATATCCATGTAGAAAATTGTTGCTTCGATATCATCCTGGAAACGCTCCTTGGTAACGATGGCCTCTTTCAGGGCATACATGCAGCAAACCCCGGAACAGTAGGAAACATCCTCCCGGTTGATGCCGCGGGAGCCCACGCACTGGATCCAGGCCACCCGCTGCGGCGGCTTACCGTTGCTGGGGCGAACCAATTCACCACCGGTGGGTCCGGAAGCCGACATGATCCGCTCGTATTCGAGGCCGGTAACCACATCGGGGTAGACCCCGTAACCGAAGTTCTCAAGCCCGCTGGGATCGAAGAGTTCCGCCCCGATGGCCAGCACTACCGCCCCTACCTGTCGTTCTTCGGTCCGTTCACCATCGTCCGGGTTGATGGCGCCGGCCGGGCAGGCGTTGACCAGGGCGGCTGTGTCTTCACATTTTTCCATGTCAATGGAAAAGGCCTGGGGGGTTGCCTGGGGGTAACGCATGCATGTCGGTGCCCGGTGATCCAGCCCGGGTTCAAAGCGAACACATTCCGGGAAAGCCTTGTGGCATTCCCCACAGGCGGTACATTTTTCCATGTCGATATACCGCGGAGCCCGTGTCAGGGTGGCGGTAAAGTCGCCCGCTTGCCCTTGCAGTGCGCTCACCTGTGTCAGCGGCAGCACTTCAATGTGTTTATCACGGGCATTTTCGGAAAGGTTGGGCGCAATGGTACATAAATCACAATTGTTGGTGGGAAAGGTGCGGTCAAGACGGGTCATCAAACCGCCGATGGATGCCGCCTGGTCGATCAGAACAACATCCCGGCCTGCTTCAGACAAATCCATGGCCGCCTTCATCCCGCCGACGCCGCTGCCGATTACCAGAACTGTATTGTTTTGATTTGGCATATTGATATCCTAGCTGTCTGCTTGAATGGTTGTTTGTTTAGAGCCCCGCAAATCCCAGGATAGTGGGCAGTTTATGCTCCCAGCCCTGGGTTTCGATCTTGACACCCTGTACGCGTTTTTTAAGTTGGGCGATGGTTTCACCGGCGATACGCAGGCATTCCATTTCCCTGTCCGGAGCCTTGCGTATTCTTTTGATCATCTCTTCGGAAATATGCGCTCCCGGCTCATTCAGGGACATATAACGGGCAATGCCCACCGACTTGAGCAAAAAAACCGAGGCGATTACCGGAACATTCAAGGCCGCGATCTTCTCCAGGCTGGCAGCAAATCGCTCCACGTCGAATACGGGCGGGGTGACCACGAAACTGGCACCGGCCGCCACCTTCTTTTCAAGATCGGCCAATTCGGCGTCCAGCGTCTTTTCGTCCGCAAATGCCCCCAGTGTGCAGCCCGTGGTGAACTCCGGGGTGCCGTCCAGAGAAAAGCCTGACATGTCCACACCATTTTGGAGCGCCTTGATCGCACCGATAAGTTCCACCTCATCCAGGTCATTGACCACGGCCGCATCGCGATGGTCGCCATTGGCCATCTCCTCACCGGACACGACGAGAAGATTTTGGATACCGAGAAAATTGGCAGCGAGAACATCGCCCTGCAGGGCCATCCGGTTGCGGTCCCGGCAATAGAGATGAATAATCGCCTCCATGCCTTGCTGGTGGATAAGGGCCCCGCCCGCAAGGGCGCTCATCCGCATGACGCCGTTATCCATATCCGGGACGATAACCGCGTCAACCCGCCCTTTGATTTTGCGGGCGTTGGCAACCAACGCCGATACGTTGACGCCCTTGGGTGTGTTCATTTCCGCCAGAACTACAAATTCGCCTGATGTCAGTCGTCTTTGAAAGCTCATGAATTCACTCTTCCTTTTGCCCGTTTTTGGCAATTGTACGGGGTTACATTTCCGTTTCGGGGTGAAACACGGCGACTTCCTTGAGATCATCCCCCAGGTATTCGCGTTCGTTGGGTCCCAGGATGCCAAGTGACAGGGCAAGCAGGGTCCACAGGTGAACCACCGGGTAATTGCTGCCGTAATGTTCGCTGAGCTCGTGGATTTGGGCGTGGCAGTTGTGGCATGCCGCGATGCAATAGTCCGCCCCGGTGGCCTTGATCTGTTCGTCTTTCAGTTTCCCGTACGCCAACCGCTGTTCCTTGAAGCCGGACTGGAGAAAACCACCCCCGCCGCCGCAACAGTAGTTGTTCGACTTATTGGGTGTCATGTCGACAAAGTTCTCTTCGCCCACGACGGATTTGACCACGAACCGCAGATCGTCGGCAATGGGGTCTCCGTAGGACTTGCGTACGATCTGGCAGGGATCCTGGACGGTGAACTTGATCTTCAGGTCCTTGTTCCAGTCGGAGTTGGGCTTGAGTTTGCCCTCCCGGATCCATTTGGCGTAGTATTCGTAAATGTTCTTGACTTGGAATTTGTGTTCGACGTTGAATTTTTTCAGTCCTGCCAGGACTGAGTAGGTGACGTGCCCTCACTCGGTGTTGAGAAACGTCTTGCACCCCAAGGCATCCGCCTGACCGGCGGTCTGCCGCACGAGATGTTCCCAGGCCTCATCGTCGGCCAGGAACATGCAGTAGTTTTCACCGCCCCACCCCTTGCTGCCATAGGTCCAGTCGACACCGGCCAGGTGCAGGATCTTCCATAATGGTACCATTTCATCCGGCTCGGTCACCGGCTCTCTCGAATTCTGGTTCAGAAAGAATTCGGCCCCCTCTTTGTCGATGGGCGCCTGCATTTCGGCGAATTCGGGCTGCGCCTCCTGATACTCTTCAAGCACATCCCCAACCACGAATTCAAAATCCTCGGGCGAGGTCCCCATGGCACTGCCGCTTTCGTTGCGCAGGGCCATGTCGCAGGAGCCCAGGGTACCCTTGGGCCGCTTTTCGCGCGGAACCTGGGCCCGGGCGTTATAGACCAGCTGGGGAATGTCGATTTTCATGGGGCAGACATAGATGCACCGCTGGCACATGGAACACATCCATATCCAGTCGCTGCTTAAAATCTCCTCATCCATTCCCAGGGCCGCCATGCGCAGGAATTTGCGCGGATCCATTCCCTCCAGACCCGTGGCCGGGCAGCCCGACGTACAGGCACCGCAGGTCAGGCAGAGGTTGAGGTTGCCGCCCTCAGGAAGAAGCTCTTTGACTTTGTCGATAAACAGACCCTTCTTTTCTTCACTCAGTTCAATTACTGCTTCAGGCATTGGTTACTCCTTTTCCTAAAGATACGTATGCGATTGGCTAGTTCTCTTTTTTTATATGGATGCTGCAAAATTCACCGTCCTGTTCTTCTTCATAGGCAAACTCACATGAAAGGGCCGACAAAACCTTAAAAAGATCACTGCGCGTGTCCGGATCCAGCCCCACGATCCTCACAACCTCGTCGCGTTTCATCCCCCGGAACACATGGGTCAGTTTGAGCAGGGTCAGGGACTCGATGGCCCCTCTGAAATCCACGATATAATCCGCTGTTTTTTCCAAAATCAGTGCATCCCTCTATTTTTCCAGGTGCTCTTAGTGGCAACTATTGTGCCAACCAACGACCACTTCTCCCTGCACAAAAGTTTTGCATTAAATTTCAGGTTATTAGATCTCATTTCGCAAGAAATTTTCAAAAGCTATTGCCCCAATACTGTTAAAGTGCTAAATGAATTTTTTTTAACAGGTGTTAAATTTTAGCAGGTAACTTAAATGTTTAAACACGAACTTGACAGATACTGGCACACGGTGGCCAACACCATCAGCGACGGCATCATGGTCGTGGATGAGCAGGGCATCATCATCTATGTCAACGAGGCTTTTGAGGGCATCACCGGATTTTCAAAAGATGAAATGGTCGGCAAGGACTGCTCGGTTTTGAACTGCGACATCTGCCAGCAAGCGCGGGAAAACCAGAGCTGCCATTGGTGCGCCCTTTTTCAAGACGGCAATATGCGACGGCGACGCTGCATTTTTCGCCATAAGGACGGTCGCTCGATCCACGCGCTTAAAAACGCTTCTGTCTTTCATGACGACCATGGCAATGTCATCGGGGCGGTGGAAACGGTCACGGACATCACGGACCTGATTGAAAAGGACAACCGCATCGCCGAATACCAGCGCGAGCTGCGTTCTGCGGACAAGTTTCAGGACATCATCGGCACATCGGCGCACATGCAGAAAGTCTTCGATCTTATCACCAACGCCTCGCGCTCGGATGCACCGGTAATTATCTATGGTGAAAGCGGGACCGGCAAAGAACTGGTGGCCAGAGCAATTCACCGGCTGAGTGAAAGATTCCGGGGGCCTTATGTCAAAGTCAATTGTGCCGCACTGACGGAATCTTTACTGGAAAGTGAGCTGTTCGGTCATGTCAAGGGGGCTTATACGGGAGCCGTCAAAGACCGGTCCGGACGATTTGAAACAGCGCACGGGGGAAATATTTTCCTGGATGAGATCGGCGACTTGCCGTTGAGCACCCAGGTAAAGCTACTGCGGGTTCTTGAAGAGAAAATCATTGAACGGGTGGGGGCCAACGCGTCAATTCCCGTGGACGTAAGGATCATCTCGGCCACGAACCGGGATCTTATGAAACTTATCGAAACGGGCACTTTCCGGAAAGATTTATATTTTCGTATTAACGTTATTCCGGTCCATCTCCCGCCGCTGCGCGAAAGGATCGAAGACATCCCGCTGTTGGCGGATGCTTTTTTTCATAAAATTCGGCTGAAACTCAACAAGGAATTCACCGGCATTTCCAGGGAAACAATGGCGGCCCTGATGAATTACAACTGGCCCGGCAACGTACGCGAGTTGAAAAGCGCTTTCGAATACGCCTGCGTCACCTGCCAGGGGGGAACGATTCAACCCGAGCACCTGCCGACCAATATACTCACCGAAAAAAAGACCGCCGGACCCGCCAAACGGTTATCCATCAACCGGGAACAAATAAAAAAAAGGGAGCTCATCGAAATTCTGGAAGAGACCGGTGGCAACCAGTCTGCCGCCGCTAAGCTGCTGGGCGTAACCCGGGTTACGATCTGGAACAGAATGAAGCGTTACGGGATCAGTTCCAAGAAGAACATCACCGCGAATTGAAACCCCGCCACTTATTTTTCCTCAGGGAAAAATATGCAAGCAAACAGGCGTTTCACTTAGTAGATGTCGGTTTACAACCATCTCAAGCCAACGCCGCCGGCCCGATTTCGCCGTTCTTCCTAAGCAACGTTTTAAAATGACCGCCCAGCCAGGGAATATCGTCAAGCATCCAGGAAAGCGTCAAACGCAGTGTGGTATCCGGAACTGTCGCGGGGCGAAAGTGCAATATCAGGTTGTTCAAATAACGGCGCCGGCCGGGAGGCCGGGCCTTCTCTGCCCGCTTGAAGGTCAGGGAGGCGCAAAGACGCTGTCTTAGGCGAACCCAATCTGTCTGCATGGAATGAATTTAGCAGCCGCCATCCAATTGATCAACGGCCAAAAGGGCGGGGCGATTATTCGATTGCATTCCATGCCATATCGGCTTAAACATTTAGCATAAAGATCATGTCTTGAAGAATTTTCATTCATCCGTCTCGAGTGGGGTGTCAATCAATACCCGCAGGATGCTTCCTATGAACGCGGCATTAAAAATGAAGCCCTTGCGGTAATGGTGTTTTTCGGTTACGACAAAATCTCGAGCGGCCATTTTCTGATACCCAACACCCCCTATTTCCTGACGCTTTTTCTCGGTAACGAATCGAATTTCTGGAATGAGGTTCCGCCCGCAGAGCGGGAGGTCTCAGGTAGCCCCCTCGAAGGGGGTAAAATAGGAGATAATCGATGACACACACGCAAACCATACGGAACCGCATGATGGCGTCAACGGCAACGGCGGTATTGCTTTTGTCGGCGCTGGTCAGCCCGGCATGGGGGGAAAGCCTCCTTTCCCGGGGCCAGTCCCTCTATGTCCCGGTGTACTCGCATATCTACAGCGGCGACAAGGAACGCCCCGTCTACCTGGCCGTCACCGTCAGCATCCGCAATACCGACCCGTCCGCAGCCATCCAGCTGACGGCCGTGGATTACTACAATTCCAAGGGCGAGCAAATCCAGCGCTATCTGGACAAGCCCATTACACTGCCCCCCATGGCCACGACCCGTTATGTGGTCAAGGAATCGGATAAGGCCGGCGGCTCGGGCGCCAATTTTATCGTACGCTGGCAATCCGACACCCCTGTCAATCCGCCCCTGGTCGAAAGCATCATGATCAGCACCGCCTCCCAGCTGGGTATCTCGTTTGTCTCCCGAGGCGTGCCGATTAAGGCAACCAAGCCCTAATCTTTACGGAGGAAGCGTCTTTGGACCCTTTATGGATTTCGGCAGCGTTTCTTTTCGGTTTTGCCGTCCGGCAGCTCGGCCTGCCGCCGCTGGTCGGCTTTCTCATGGCCGGCTTCGTGCTCAACGCCATGGGTATCGAAGGCGGGCCCATGCTGGAAAATGTCGCCGACATGGGGGTGACCCTGCTGCTTTTCAGCATCGGTCTGAAGCTGCGCATCAAAAGTCTCCTGAAGCCGGAAGTATGGGCCGGCGCCAGCATTCACATGGCCATCACGGTGCTGCTCTTTGGCGCGGCCATGTACGGTCTGACCATCGCCGGCCTGACGATCTTCGGTCCGCTGGATTTTCAGCTGGCCCTGCTGGTGGCTTTCGCCTTGAGCTTTTCCAGCACGGTTTTCGCCGTCAAAGTACTGGAAGAGCGGGGCGAGATGACGTCATTCCACGGCCGGGTAGCCATCGGCATCCTGATCGTGCAGGATCTGCTGGCCGTCGTTTTTCTGACCGCCTCCACCGGGAAACTGCCTTCCCCCTGGTCCCTCCTGGCCGTGCCGGCCCTCTTCCTGATCCGCCCGGTCCTGAAGCATTTGATGGATCGCAGCGGCCACGGTGAATTGATGATCCTCTGCGGGTTCCTCATGGCCCTGGTCTTCGGAGCCGGCCTCTTCGAGCTGGTGGGCCTCAAAGCCGATCTCGGCGCCCTCTTCGTGGGCATCCTGCTGGCCCCGCACCCCAAGGCCTCGGAGATGGCCAAACACCTGATGGGGTTTAAAGATTTCTTCCTGATCGGATTTTTCCTGAGCATCGGCCTGTCGGGAACGCCTGCCCTGGAAACCTTTGGGGTGGCCCTTCTGCTGGTGGCCGTGGTGCCGTTCAAGGTAGCCCTTTTCTTTGTCCTGCTGACCCGCTTCCGGCTGCGAGCCCGCACGGCGGTCCTGGCCTCGCTGAGCCTGGCCAACTACAGCGAATTCGGTCTTATCGTGGGTTCCATCGCCGCGGCCAATGGCTGGATCGGCGCGGAATGGCTGGTGACCATCGCCATTGCCCTGTCCATCACCTTCGTGCTGGCGGCGCCGCTCAACACCCATGCCGACCGGATCTACCAGCGGTTCGCCCGTTTCCTGAAACGCTTCGAGACCCAAACCCGGCATCCCACGGATGCCCCGATCGATGCCGGTGACGCGGAAATCGCTATTTTCGGCATGGGGCGTGTCGGCACCTGTGCTTATGATGCCATGCTGGAACGGTATGGCGAGGTGGTCATCGGGGTTGATTTCGATCACGAATCCGTGCAGCGGCATCAAGATGTCGGGCGTCGGGTGGTGTTCGGGGATCCCACCGATCCCGATTTCTGGGCCCGGGCCTGGCCTGCCGGGAAAATGCGTCTGTCCCTGCTGACCATGCCCAAGCAACCCGCCAACCTTGCCGCGGCCCAGCAAATCCGCTCGAAGGGCTATACGGGCCTTATCGCGGCGACAGCCTTTTTCGACGACGAAATTCCGGACCTGGAGGCCGCCGGTGTGGATGCGGCGTTCAATTTTTATAACGAGGCCGGGTTGGGTTTTGCCGAGCACGCCAACGAGTTGCTGGAAAAGCGGCTGCTCAAGCCCTATCGCCCCGCCCAATAACAGGCCTGCCGGAGAAAGGCCATGCCGCAGAAAGTGATTCTGGATATCGACAATGCCCTGGGCATCCCGGCCCAGGACACGGATGACGCCCTGGCCCTGGCCCTGGCTCTGGTATCCCCGGAACTGGAGGTGTTGGGCTGCACCACCTGCGCGGGCAACTGCCGCACGCCCCAGTCGACGCACAACACGTTAAGACTTCTTCAGGCGGGTGGGGTCAAGGCCCTTCCGGTGGCCGAAGGGCCCTCCTCCGCCTTGGACCGGGACCGCGAAGCGCATTTTCGCTATCTGGAAGCCAAAACCAACGGCCCCGGAGGCCGCTACTGGGAGAACCTGCCGGAACCGCCGGCCCTCGCCGGAGCGGCCGACGCCCTGGCCGCCCCGGCCTTTATTGCCCATACGGCCCGCCAGTATCCTGGCGAGGTCATCTTTGTGGCCCTGGGGGCGTTGACCAACCTGGCCCTGGCCCTGCTGGAAGACCCCGATCTGGCCGCCCTGATCCAGGGCGTCGTTCACATGGGGGGCAGCTTCGATCCGGCCGAAGGCCCGCCCTTTGTATGGCACACCCCGGACATCCCCGACGACATCTGGCGCACGACCCTGCGTTTCAACACGGTTTTCGATCCGGAGGCCTCCGCCGTGGTCTTCCGGTCCGGCATTCCCGTGACCCTGGTGCCGGCCAATGTAACCGCCCTTGTTTTCCAGCGGCCCGTCCACCTGGAGCGATTGGCGGCGGTGGATACGCCCTGGCACCGCTACCTGGCCACCTATGCAGGCCCCTGGGTCGAGTGGTCCGTCCACGAACGCGGCCTGCCGGGGGCCCACATGCACGACCCTCTGACCGTCGCCCAGGTCATCGACCCTACTTTCTGCCACATCACGTCCATGGACCTGAGCGTGCCGGCCCTCTTGCTGGGCAAAGGATCCTGGCTGACCCCCGACGGCGGCGGTCTGCCGGTCAAAGCCGCCACGGCGGTGGACACGCCCCGATTCGAAGGCTGGCTGGCGGAACGCCTGTGCCGTCCGGTCCTGGAGTGCTATACCACTGCGCCCGACGCCGCGGAATGATCTCAAATTCTCCAAGACGCTTGCCATCGCGGCACCGCGAATTTCACACCGTTCGGTCCAGGCGGCAGGCCCGGGCATAGGTCTTCGTCACCTGGCCGATCCGGTCCAACACGATGGCGCCGGGGTCGTTGTCGAGACGGCCGGTACCGATCTTGTCACCGGCCGCGGGCAGGCATTCCCGAACCACGCTCAGGGGAGGCGGATAGCGCCTCAGGTTGGCAAACAATTGCTGCCGGGCGGCCTCGGCCTCGGGGCGCGCCCAGTAATAGCGAATCCGGTCCGACAGGGCGTGTTGCCGCAGGTGGGCCTGCTCCCCCTCCGACCCCTGGTAGTACGTCTGCCAGAAACCGGGTTCGGCCACCATCAGGCGCTCCATTACCTCCGGCAGTCGGGAACAGGTCACGTCTTTGCGTGCCCCCAGGGTTCGCCTCTCCATTTCCGCCAGGGCGAACAGAGCCTCCCGCAGGGCATAGGTCAGTGCCGGGCCCACCTTGAGGACTCCGCAATGATCCTTCACCATGGCGGCCAGATCCTCCTCGGTTTGAAAATCCGTGGAATGGGCTTCCAGCACCCGACTTTTATCCCGGCTTATTAAGGCCGTCAGGGGTTTCAAGCGGTCGGATGAATAGGGTTGCACCATTAGCGGGGAAAAGGCAGCCCCGGTGTGCACCACCACTGCATAAACCCGTTCCCAGGCCGGCATCAGTTCCATGCTTTCGAAGGCACGGCGGCAGGCGGACAAAAAATCGCGCAGTCGGCCGGGATCGGTAACGGATGGGGGGCCAGCCGCCCCAATCTCCCCCCCGGGCGGGGGCACATCGGAACCAATCACGTAAACCGGTGGGGAGATTTTTGCCTTTTCCGCCGCTTGTTCGGCCACACGGCCAAGTTCGGCGGTTCGGCGACAGACCAGCTCGAGCGGCAGGCTGCCGTCGGCCAATAGGGGATCGTCACCGCATGGGGAAACGGGATCCAGATGGATTTTCCGATAGCCCGCCGCAACGCAGGCCGCCGTAAGCGCTGCCGCCTTTTGCATGGCCTGCCCCGCAGGCATTCGACGCCAGAGGTGGGGGCCGATATGATCACCGCCCAGAATGACCTGCCCGGGCGCCACGCCCATGCCGGCGGCCATCTGCAGCACCTGGCGACGGAAAAGGTCCGGTGTCAAACCGCTGTAGCCCCCGGAGAGATTCACCTGACCGGCTGTGGATTCAACCAGGGCTGGCGTACCATCTTGCCGTGCCCGCCGCAAAACCGCCTGGATGGCAAAGCCATTGGCGGTGCAGGCCGCATAGAGGGCCCGGGGGCGCCCCTTTTTCTGATGACCCAGGACTTCCGCCAGTTCCGATGCAGGGTCATGTGATCGTCCGGGAGGCATGTTGTTTTCCTTGGACCGGCAGGACCGCCGGCATCGGGTTCGTCTTGCGGGAGCCTTGCCGGTTCCCAGCTTGACACCCCCGGGGCTTTCTTCTAAAATCTTTTAATTTGTACTGCCAACGTAAGCGCTGCTAAACATGAAAGCCGTATCCGAGCCTATATGAAACAACCAAACGATACCAGCCTTCCAACCAAACGACACCGTCTTTCCGGAAAAGTTGCCGCCCTTCTCGTCTACAGTCGCCCCGGACTCGTTTTCGGCGGCATGCTCTGTGCCCTGGCGGTCATGTGGAAACAGGACCCACGGGTCTACACCCTGGGTGTCAGCCTGCTGCTCCTGTCCATGACGTTCGATCTCGTCGACGGATGGTTTGCCGCCCGCTTCCGCCCGGATGCGCCCCTGGCCCACCTGGCCGACCGCCTGATGGACAAACTGGTCTATTCCATTATTTTCCCGGTCATCGCCGTGGGCATGATGTGGCGTCTTCTGGTCATTACGCCGGACCACACCAAAGGTCAATTGCTGCATGCGGTTTTTGTCCTGCTTCTCTGTGTAACCGTTCTCATCCGTGACAATTTCGCCGCTTTCATGCGGGGGTTCGCCATTCGGCAGGGCACCGAACCGGCCCTCAGTGAATACAACCGGCTGCGCACCATCGTGGCCGCACCGGTAAGCGCCCTGCTCTACGCCTATGCCTTTTACATCCCGGAAGGCCCGCCTTCCTGGCTTTACTTCAAAATTACCTGGCTGGCCAATTTTCCCCTGCGGGGCCTCTTTTTTATCGAGATCCTTTTCATGATCATCAATTTCGGCTCCATTGCCGGTTATTGCCGCAAATACGGTACCCTTTGCCTGGATGAGTTGTGCCTGGGAGATCCGGTGCTGCGCCGTCGAATCCTGGCGTTTTTTCCCAATGCCCTCACGGTCATGAACGCCATGATGGGATTGATCGCCGTGTTTTTCGCCTACCAGGGGCGCATCCGCGAATCCTACCTGATGATCATCGGGGCCGCGACATTCGACAAGTTGGACGGGATGGTGGCCCGGCGCCTGGGGCTAACGGAACCCCTGCCGGAGGAAATCGGCCAGCGCAAAGTCAACCTCGGCAATCTCATGGATGATTTTGCCGATGCGGTCAGCTTCTGCATCGTCCCGGGATGGATCTTCTATATCTGCCTGCGGGAAATAGGCCCGGAACAGTTTCTCCATCTGCCGGTGGGCCTTGCAGCCCTGCTGTATGTCGGCCTAGGGTTGAGCCGCCTGGTCTACTTTACAATCGACAAGACACCGATTCCAGGCTTTTTCAAAGGCCTTCCGACACCGGCCGGTGCCATGCTGGTCCTGGCGCCCCTGATCACCTTCAGTCAGGCGGTCAACGATGCCTCCCCCTGGCTCCCCTTCTGGGGCTATTTTTCCTTTGGCCTGATGATCTTCACGGCGCTTATGATGAACTGTTATTTCATCCGGTATCTGCACATGGGACGCTTCATGAGCCGCAATCCCTGGATGACGCGCATCAGTCTCGTTCTCCTGATGACCGTGGTTACCCCCTATTTCGGTCTGGTCTGCTTTGGCTACATGTTCCTTTACGTGCTGTCCCCCCTGGTCACCTGGCGCATCGATCCCGAAGAAGCGGCCCGGGAAACCCGAGCGCCTTCCTCCTGAGCGTCAGGCCGGTTTGGTGATCCTGCCCCGGCCGCTTTACCCTTGACTATCCCGACATGACCCTTTATGACGGCTGCTTAAAACATCCAGGAGGAGAATTTCCATGACCCCTTGCCCCTGTGGATCGGAAAAAGACTACAGCACGTGCTGTGAACCCCTGATCATGGGAAACCAGAAAGCCGAAACCGCCGAAGCGCTCATGCGGGCGCGTTACAGCGCCTACGTCAAAGAGGACGTGGCGTTCATCCTGCAGACGACCCATCCGTCGCAACGGGACCAGTATACCGAAAACGGCATCCGCCGTTGGGCCCGCAACAGCGAATGGCTCGGACTTACGATCATCGGTACCGAAAACGGCACGGCCGCTGATGACCGGGGTACCGTCGAATTCGTGGCGGAATATTTCGAAAAAGGGCGTCGCAACCGCCATCACGAAATTGCCCAGTTCCGGCGCGAAGAAGACGGGTGGTATTTCTACGACGGCCAGGCCCCCACCCCACAGACCGTGGTGCGCAACGCGCCGAAGGTGGGCCGCAATGATCCCTGTCCCTGCGGCAGCGGAAAGAAATACAAAAAATGTTGCGGGGCCTGATCCGAATCACGCCGCCGAAATGACAAGGCGCCGTATCTCCGGCCAAGGCCGGGATCTATTGTCACACCCCCGATGGATAGCGATGGACATCTTGCCCCGCCCTTGGCCGGGCAGTCGCTGCGCGGGGAATTAAGTGAGGGGCTATGTTCGAGGAACTGATTCAAAAACGTCGCAGTATCCGCCGTTTTCAGGACCGTTCGGTGGAACCGGAAAAAATCGATCGACTCATGGAAGCGGCCCTGCGGGCGCCCTCGTCCCGCAGCCTGAATCCGTGGGAGTTTGTGGTGGTTGACGATCGCGCCCTGTTGACGTCACTGGCCGCCTGTAAACCCCATGGTGCCAGCTTTCTGGCCAGCGCCCCACTGGGTATCGTCGTGTGCGCCGACCCGGCACGCTGCGATGTCTGGGTGGAGGATTGCTCGATCGCCGTGACTTTCGTCCAGTTGATGGCCGTCTCTCTCGATCTGGGGAGCTGTTGGATCCAGGTCCGCAAGCGGGAGCACGCCAGCGGCCGCCCGGCACGGGATGAAATTGCCCCTCACCTTGCTTTGCCGGGCCATCTGGAGGTGGCGGCCATAGTAGCCGTTGGTTACCCGGAGAGACCCAAGGTCGGCCATGCCCGGGACACTCTCCTCTTCGACCGGGTGCATTTTAATCGCTTCGGCACACCCTATCGCTTTGAACCAAAGGCCTGAAAATGCGGACTCGGTACAACATCCCCCCGGTCGGCAAATCGGCCGCCGCTATCACAAAATCATGACATGCAATTTTCTATTATTTTGTTTGGTTTAAATAACTTATAGCCCACCTTGCATACAAACAAGCCTCTAAATTTGTCGATCGTCGAATTTTTTATTAAAGCTCCGGCCCTGTGAACCGATAAGATATCTAAGGGCACTGCCGGACGCGCTGCCCGACAGCAGTGGGGCCGGCTAAATCTTCATAACCTTCCTTTGTTCCACCAGGGTGGCCTCGGTCACCCTGGTGTTCTTTTTTATGTTCGGCCCCCCCCGGCCGCCTTCCCATCCGAACGGCACCCGCTTTATCTAAAGAGATAACACCAAAATCACAATAACTGGAAACAGGATGAGCGGATTCCGGCAAAAACCCTAAAGTTTTTTCATGTTTTTCCCAATATAACATTCGGAGAGCACAAAACACATTCCGGAATTTTTCTGTGCAGTACAACCATTGCTGCCGTGTTCGGTAGGTTAACCCCTTTCGAATAACGGACAAGAGGGACGTGCCATGAACAATGGGGCTGATCTGGAAGCAATTCTAAGCTATAAAAAACGGTTGCCGACCCTCCCCGGGATTGCCATGAAGATTCTGGAAGCTGTTCAGCGGGAGCGTCCGGATCTTAAAGAGATCGGGGAAATTCTGGCCACCGATCCGCCTCTCAGTGCCGAAGTTCTGCGCCTTATCAATTCATCCCTCTATGGTCTGCCCCGCAAGGTGACTTCCGTATTCCATGCCGTCAACATGCTGGGGATCAATACGGTTAAAAACCTGGCCCTCAGTTTTGCCCTGGTTAAACAGAACCCGCGGAAGGACGGCGATGACTTCAATTACCCCCAGTTCTGGAAAAACTCCCTGACGGCCGCCGTGGCTTCCCGCCAGATAGCCGAATGCGTCGCACCGGGAATTGCCGAGGATATGTTTTTCATCGGATTGCTGCACGACATGGGACAACTTGCCCTGGCCTGCTGCCTGCCGGATCAGTATGCCCTGGTGATGGTGGAAACAGACCAAAGCCAATGTGCGCAACAGGATGCGGAAAACCAGATCCTGGGATTCGATCATATGGCGGCCGGCCGTCATCTCTTCGAAACCTGGGGCCTGCCCGACTATTTCGGTCGGCCGGTGTCCTGTCATCACGACCCGGGCAAACTGGAAGCCGGTGATGCCGCCTCGGTGCAAATGAGCCACATCCTGCACCTGGCGACCCTTTATATGGAATTGTTCCAGGACGACCACCAAAGCGCCCAATTGGGACTGATCGACCACTACACCCGCATGTATGGGTTTGCGGATATTCTTGATGTGGACGGGGTAGGTGCCCATATTCTGGACAAGACACGGCAGATCTTTCCCTTTTTCGACCTGACATTGGAAAACGAAAAACAGCACCTGGAAATCATCGATCGGGCCAGGGCCGAATTGATTCACGTGTCCAACAATTTCATCGATCAACTGTTGGAACAGCAGCAGCAAATCCAGCAACTGCGTCGCCAGGCCACCCACGATGGGTTGACCCAACTCGTCAACTATCAGTCTTTTCACGAAGCACTGGCACGGGAAATGGCACGTACCCGGAGAAGTAAAACACCTCTAACCGTCATGATGGCCGACATCGACCGCTTCAAAAGCATCAACGATACTTTTGGCCATCTGGCGGGGGATCAGGCCCTGCAAACCGTTGCGGGTATTCTGAAAAACGGTCTGCGGGAGACCGATCTCATCGCCCGCTACGGCGGGGAAGAATTTGCCGCCATTTTTTACAATATCCCACCCGACGAGACCATCGCCGTCGCCGACCGGCTCCGTCAAAAAATCTGCGAAACATCCATCAGGTATGACCGTCAGGCCTTTTCGCTCTCCATGAGCTTCGGCATCGCCACCTATTACCCTGAAGATAACGTAACCAAAGAAGAACTTATCGACCGGGCCGACCGGGCCCTCTACCAGGCCAAAGCCGAAGGGCGCAATTGCTGCCGGATCTATCAGCACCGCCTGAAATGCACCGCAGCATAAACCTGAGCGACATGAAAACTTGACCGCCTATTTCCCGTCCTTAGGTTATTAAATCCGGATATTTCACGCGTCTGCGTCATCCATTTACAAGGCATTCAGGAGCGCTGCTGTTCGCATGCTACCGCAAGCTCCTGATAACGTCGTAAAAGGATGTTTCAGGTGCGCCCGCAGGGTAAAAATAGATAGGGAATATCCGGTTTGAACGACTGGCGCAGCCAGGGCAGCCTGGATCTGGAGGCCCTATAAAGCTGCCGTCTACCATTATAATCGAATGGGAGGGCAACGTGACAATGAGGAACCCGGACGGAAATCGGTCGCTGAGATGGTTGGGTATACTGGTGGGTCTGCTGGTATGGGTTGGTATCGGGACCCAGGCCCTAGCCGCCCCTGTTTCCGGCCGGCTGGTCAACGGCCTGCGCTATTTGCCGGTTGCCTCCGAAGTCGGCCCCCTTCATTACACCGTATACCGTGGCGATTACATCAAATTTGAACTGCCGCCGAACAGCGGCCCCTCTCTTTTGACCATTCCGGATCTCGATATACAGCATCCGCTTCCAAGCGATATGGCTTCGGCACCTTATTTCAAGATGCGGCAGACCGGTCGTTTTGCATTTACCCTTGGTGACCGCATGGGCGTCATCACGGTGGTGAACTTCCGACCGGCCAACTATCGTGAGTTGACCGCAAGCCAGGCCGCCTCTTTTGTGCGCCAGAGCAAGCCCCTTATCCTGGATGTCCGCACCCCCGGAGAGTTCAAACGCGGCCATCTGGCAGATGCCGTACTGATTCCCGTGCAGGAACTCCAACGTCGAATAACCGAACTATCCGCCTATCGGGACCGGGACATCCTTGTCTACTGTGCCACCGGGAATCGCAGCACGGTCGCCTCCAAAATCATGATCGACCGGGGATTCAGCCATATCGCCAATCTGCGCTACGGTATCGTTGACTGGCAGCGGCGCAACTACCCGGTGGTTCGTTAAAGGATGTCTCATTTTTTGAGGGCAACCGACGGTTATTTGGTGCCGACCACCAGCCCGGAGTCGTTGGGGGCGTCGAGGGGCAGCCGTTCAACGTTCTTCAGGCCCGCCTCCCTGAGCATGGTTTCAACCTGCTCCTGGGCGTAGGCCTGCCCCCCGTCGGTCCCTAAAAGCATGTTCAGGGCAAAAAGGGCTGGAAACAGGGGGCCGTCCATGGTGTCGTTGAGGAGGAAATCATGCACGATCAGGATACCGCCGGTCTCCAGGGCCTGAACAGCTTTGAGGATGAGGCGTCGGCAGGTTTCCGGATTTTCCGCGTGCAGGATGTGGGACAGCCAAACCGTATCGAAGCGACCGGGCAGCGGGTCCTTGTGATAATCGCCGGCCGCAAATTCGACCCGCTCCGCCAACCCGAAGCGCGCCATGGTTTGCTCGGCAAAGGGGCGGGTTCCGGGCAGGTCGAAAACCACGGCATGCAGGTCCGGATGCGCCTGGCAGAAATGAATGGCGTAGGTTCCGGGACCGCCGCCGAGATCCAGCAGCCTGCGACGGCCCGACAAATCAAGGACACGCACCACATGCGGCGCCAAGCCCATGGCAATGTTGAACATCCCCATCAAAAAGTGCTTGCGCACGGTCTCGTCTTCAAAGGAAGCCCGGCCTCGCACAGGACGCCCTGATCTAACGGCCTCGTCCAGACGGGACCAGGACGCCATCAGCTGATGGTGGTGCATGATGATATGCCCCTGGTATGCGCTGGAAGCGGCGTCCAGGAACAACGCGCTTTCCTCGCTATTGCGGTAACGCGTGTCCTCCTTGACCAGCAACCCCATGGCCACCAGAGCATTCAACAGCATGGCGGTGGCCCGTTCCTCGGTTTGGATCGCCTCTGAAACCGTTTGCACCGTGCATGCCTCCCGCCCGATCGCGGTAAACAAATCGAGTTTAACCCCGGTGTGCAGGACGCAGGTCTGCCAATAGGATCCGGATATGGCCAGCAGGCGTCCGGGAGTGGGCGTTGTCGTCATGGTCTTACCCCTGTTGGATTCGTGTGGATCAGCTCAGGCCTGAACCGACCGGTGTGTGTCGGCAATGTCGCTTCAGCGGTCATCCTTTGTACAAACTATTCGCCCGGTCGGCCGGCGTCAACCGCATCACGAAGATCCGGTTGATTTATTCCGGGGGGCTGATTATGGTTTTTGGGCAGTGACTTTAGCGCGGCCCGCAGGCGCTTGGTGTTGCCGGCGGCCATCGATTCTAAACCGAGGCCTCTCAAAAGGCAGGCCTTCAGCAGGAGCACCCCATGTCAAAAAACACCGCACCCGCCAGGGCCTATGTCAGCAAACAAACCCTAATGACATCCGTCGTTCTGGCCCTCATGGTCGGATTCTTCGGAGGGCTTGTTTTCGGCATCTATAAATCAAGCGGGATTCTGCCGACAGGCCCAGGCGGCAGTGACCGCATGACCGAAGAACAGGGACGCGCCCAGATGCTCCAGGCCTTGATGGACAAAGTACGGCAGGATCCCAATGACACCGCCGCATGGATCCAGCTCGGCCATCTGCATTTCGACCGCAATGCCGTTCCCGAAGCCATCGAGGCCTATGAAAAGGCCCTTGCCCTGGAGCCGAACAATGCACTGGTCCGCACGGACCTCGGCATCATGTACCGACGCGCCAACCGCCCCGAGGATGCGGTTCGGGAATTCGACCGCGCCATCGCCATCGACCCGAAACTGGAAAATCCGCACTTTAACAAGGGTATCGTTCTGCTGCACGACCTGGAGGATCGCGAAGGCGCCATCCGGGCGTGGGAGGAATTGCTGCGCCTCAATCCGACGGCCATGGCACCCAACGGCCAGTCCGTGGATCAGTTGATCATGCATTACCGCGAACACGAACAACCGTGACCGTCGTAAGACGTCCGGTCTGAGAATTTAGCCGATTTTATGGCAGGCCAGATTCTTGTCGCGGCATTCCTCCAGCTTGAGGATATGCTGCTCTTCGTCGGCAATAATGCCGTCCAGACAGGCCTGTTCGGACTTGTCCGTCAAAAACGTTCGGAAAAGATCATAAAAGGTGATGGTGTCCTTTTCGAACGTGATCATGATCTTCAGCAGGTCGTTGACTTCTTCGACCCTTGAAAAGTCCACGTCCTCCAGGGAAAAACTGCGGTTGCCCACGATGCTTTCCAGCATGAGTTTGCCCAGTTCATCCATCAGGGCGTTTTCCCCGGCCTGGGTCAATTTTTCGCGGATCTCGCTGAAATAGCCGGCATGCCGCGCCTCTTCATCCGCCATCCAGGCCAGCATTTCCACCAGCTCCGGTGTATCGGTCCGGGCCAGGGCGTTGCGGTAAATGGCTTCACCGTTTCGCTCGATCTGGATTGCCATGTCAAGTACGTCTCGCAGGGTAAACATCTCACCTCTTTCGTTGGGTGGGAGTAGGTATTGAAGGCCGGATCTGCCAACCACGGCTTAATATAGAAGGAAAATCCAAATGTTGCGATGGCTCTAATCTAAATTTAGGGCAGGTTCCAGTAACACCAGTCATAAACCGGCTTGACAACCGGCGGCCAACCTTTTATCGTAATTTTACGATTAAACAGAAATGAGCACTGATGTCAACGGGTAATCCTGTCATTCCATCGCACCGGGCCATCGCTCCCGACACGCCGGTCTCCCTATCAAGGGATGGCATGGCGCGTATTTGCAAAGCCATGGGGCATCCCGTGCGCCTGCAGATTATCGAATTCCTCAAAAAAGAACGCCAATGCTTCTGCGGCCAGATCGTGAATCGCCTGCCATTGGCCCAGTCCACGGTCAGTCAGCATTTGAAGCGTCTCAAAGATGTCGGTGTCATCATTGGGGAAGTTGAAGGATCGGGAACCTGTTACTGCCTCAACCGCCCTCTTCTGAGACAATTCAACAAAAGCCTGACAGGTTTTCTCGATGAAGAATGACCACAAGGCCGCCATGAGCGGGGAACGTCTCCGCCTAACCCCCGGCATCAAGGATACCCGACCGCATTTACCTTACCGGGCAGTGCCGGGAATCCTGCCGGAAGTACCGCGGGAGAAAACCGATGCCTGTTGCGGGACACCATCCGGCCTGATGACGCCCCCGTCTTTAACGTCGGGGGATGCCCCCTACGGACATTGCCTCCAAGGCCATGTGCCTTCACCAGTGGGTCCGGTACCCCGGCTGAGCACCCGCCTGACCGCCCGGGATTATTGGGGCGGGTTGAAGGTTCGGCTGGGGCTGGGCCGCGACCGCTACGCAATGCCGGCAGGGCTGTATGCCGTGGGCCGGCCGGGTCCCCGGTCGCCGGTTCTGGTCACCGCCAATTACAAACTGACGGTGGATGCCCTCCGCACGGAACTGAGCACTCACGACGCCTGGATACTGGCCCTGGACACCAACGGGATCAATGTCTGGTGCGCCGCGGGTAAAGGTACGTTCGCCACCGATGAGCTGGTTCACCGGTTGAAGGCAAGCCGACTGGATCAGGTGGTGACCCACCGGAAACTCGTGCTTCCGCAGCTGGGTGCCAGCGGTGTTGCCGGACACCGGGTCAAGCAGCGGACCGGTTTTCAGGTAATCTGGGGCCCGATACGGGCCCGTGATCTGCCGGCATTTCTCAAAAACCCGCAAAAAACCCCGCCCTCCATGCGGCGCATGAGTTTCACGCTGAAAGAACGGATTACGTTGGTCCCGGTCGAAATAAGCGCAGCTTTCAGACCTGCGGCCTGGAGCCTCGGCATGGCCATGCTGATGGCGTTGCTGCTGGGCATGGCCGGTCCGGCGCCGTTTAAAACGGTCCTGCATACCATGCTGCTGGGCGTTACGGCCACCGTCGTGGGGTTGCTCAGCGGGGCGGTCCTGACGCCGATCCTGCTGCCGTGGATTCCCGGAAGAGCATTTGCGCTGAAGGGCGCCTTTCTCGGCCTGGCGGCCGCTTTCATCAGCCTGCTGGCCGTTTATCCAGACATGACCGTTGAAACCAGTATCGCCCTAACCATGATGACCATTGCCACCAGCTCTTTTTTGGCCATGAATTTTACCGGTGCCACCCCCTTTACGTCACCCTCGGGTGTCGAGCGTGAAATGCGATGGGCGATACCCGCCCAGGCGCTTGTCGTCACCATCGGTTTGATCGGATGGCTGCAGGCGGTTTGGGCGGGATAATTCAGGAGACGTAACCGCCATGCGTAACATGACCTATCTACCGGGTGTCAGCACCCTGACCCTGGACACCTCTCGCTGCAACGGCTGCCGTACATGCACGCTCGTTTGCCCACATGCAGTCCTTAAAATGGCCAACGGGCACGCCGTCATCGGCAACCGGGATGACTGCATGGAATGCGGCGCCTGCGCGCTCAACTGCCCCCAGGAGGCATTGCGGGTCACACCCGGGGTCGGATGCGCCGCTTACGTCCTGCAGACGTGGTTCAAGGGGAAAGAAGCCGCCTGCTGCGGGGAATCAGGATGTTGCTGACCGTGTCGGTTCGCTTTGAAACCGAATCGGCGAAACGGGCCTTTGCCATTGCGGCAAGGCTGGTAATCGGTCTTTTCCTGATCGGTAGTATGTATCCCGGCCGGCAAGCCCTGGCGGGCGACCAAAGGCGCCCTACCGTCTTGAAGGTTTATGACGGTGACACGATCCTGGTGGCCGGTCCGGGAGGCCGCAAGCTGATCCGCCTGCTGGGGATCGATGCGCCTGAAACCTCCAAGGGCAAGGGAAAGCCCGGCCAACCCTACAGCCGGAAAGCCCGACGGCATCTGGCCGATCTGATCCTTAAACGCACCATAACCCTGACCGCCTACGGCGAAGATCGCTACCAGCGGACGCTGGCCGTGGTGTCTTGCGAGGGCCGGGATATCAACCTGGCCATGATCGAAGCGGGTCTGGCGGAAGCCTACCGGGGACGCACCCCCGAGGGTTTCGACAAAACGCCCTATCTCGAAGCCGAAGCCCTGGCCCGTCAATCCATGGCAGGCATGTGGCGGCAGGGAGCCGCCTATGTGTCACCCAACCGCTGGAAGCATCCCCACTGAACCCTGCGGGGGTATTGTTCCGCCCCATCCATGCACGGCCGTTTTTCGCCCAACAACAGGTTCCGTCAGGCCATGTGCCCCCCTGCACGAAACGCTTCGACGGTTTCCGCAAGGATGCGAATGGCCCCCCTTTCCCGTGTGAACGCCAGGGCGCCGTTATCGAGAAGTTGATAAATCATTTTCCGTCCGACACCCAGATAGCGGGCGGCTTCCGGCACGGACATAAACGCGGATGTATTGAAATGATCCCTGCGGCTCATTTGATCGTTCCTTTTCTTGATAGCATTTATCGGAATTCGGGGAAAAGGATAAGATCGCGTTTATGAAATGCAACCGACGGGGAGAAAACCCTTTGGAAGGTCCAGCCGGGCATCCTCAGTCAACCCGGGCTTTCTTGGCCCAGATTCCCCAGTCGACAATATAGGACTCGAGAGGAACGCCCTCGGTCGGCAGGGCGTGCAGTTCCTTTCCACGAATGGATATACCGGCAGCATGGACCGCGTCCGGATCACCGGAAACGAGGGGATGCCACTCGGGCAGGGGCTTGTCCTCCAGCAGCAACCGATAGGCGCAGGTACGGGGCAGCCATCGGCAGGAGGGCAGATTGCGGGGCGTCAGCTGCAGGCAGTTGGGAACATGGCGGCGACGATCACGATAATCCCGGCATTGGCAGGAGGCGGGATCCAGCAGCGGGCAGGCGATCGAGGTATAATAGACTTTACCGTTGCGGCGATTCGTCAGTTTTTCCAGGCAACAGCGACCGCACCGGTCACACAGGGCTTCCCATTGCACGGTAGTCATCCGGTGCAGGGGCGTCACTTCCCAGAATGGTTGCGACGCCATTTGCTAGTACCCAAGATCCGCGCCCACCAGAACGACCGCGATATCGGTCATCATGGGGCAACGGTGGAGGATCGTTGTGATCCGGCAAATGCGCTGGGGAGAATGACAATCCGCACATTCACCGGTTTCCGCACAAGGCGTATCCATGCCGAGGCTTTTGGCCCGCATGGGGCCGGCAATCTGGCGAACACGCTGAAGGGCCTGGTCCAGATCCGGCATAATTTTGTTGATGCCGGCGGCAATGACCACTTTGCGGGGGCCATACGTCATGGCCGCCACACGGTTGCCGATACCGTCCACATTGACAATTTCACCCCGGGCCGAGATCGCGTTGGCACTGCATAGAAAACAGTCGCAACGGCCCTGGGCCAGCCGTGCCGCTTGAACCTCGTCCGGGCTCAATTCCGAGGCCCAGTGGTCGTGGATCGTCTTGCCCATACCTGTGAGTTCGGGAATGATACCGATTTGCCGAATCGTTTCCGAGCCCCCGATACCGAACGTTTCATATTCGGAGATAAGGCCAAGAATCTCCCGGCAGGCAGCCTCCGGCGCCTGGACAAAGCGGGCATCAAAACCGTTTCGATTGAGGTTTTTTACACATCGCTCCACTGTTTTGCGTTCAAGCCAGCGGCGGTATCGTTCTACCAATTTAAGGCACCTCCCTTTGCAAGTTGGGCCATTGGATAGAAGGGGTGTCAGGAAAAGTCAAGTCCATTCACAAATCGACACCTGCCGGTAAGTTGACAGGCTCCCGGGATTGGGCCATACTGCCATCCGCCTGTCCATCCGACGCCAACCCCCGTAATCGACGCACCGGTACTTGACACAACCCGGCCAGGTGTCGGCGACACCCATCACCACCATTTAGGAGAACATCGATGAAAAACGGCAGCTGCCCCAAATGTGGTTCTTCCGAGGTTTATGCCGGCACCGAAGTGTTTCCCAAAAGCGGTCCGTTCACCTGCAATGCCATTCCCGTCAGCCTGACGGCGATGGCCCCACTGGATAATTATGTCTGCACCGCCTGCGGTTATGTGGAAAGCTACATCAGCCAGGAAGAAGATATCGACCGCATACGCCAAAAATGGCCTCCGGTCCAACCATCGAACGAAAGTACCGCACAGGATGAAGACGAATAAGGTTGGTTTCCAATCCTTGGCCAACCTAACCGGTGGAAAGTGGATGCCGCATGCAACCGCACCGCCATGCCCGCTCGGTGACAAGGCGGCAACAAGAAGAATAGGAGCGCTATGAATCGCACTCGCGGGAACAGAATTACCGGCGCCTGGCGATTTTTGACCATTTCCCGAACACTGATCAAATACGGTCTGGCCGATATCTGGGCGCGTTTTTTCCGTAAAGATCTTCCGGCGGGTGAATCTCACGAACCGGTACCCGAAGGAATGCTGCGAATACCCTCCCCCGGGCGCATCCGCCAGGCCCTGGAAGACCTGGGGCCCAGCTTCATCAAATTGGGTCAGCTGATGAGCACCCGGGCGGATATCTTCCCCCCGGCCTATATCGACGAATTCCGCAAGCTGCAGGACAGTGTCGCCCCGTTTCCTTTCCGCCAGGCGCGCCGCGTAGTGGAAACCGAGCTGAAACGCCCCCTTTCGGAAGTTTTCGCCGACTTCGACCCCGAACCCCAGGGGGCGGCTTCCGTGGCTCAGGTGCACAAAGCCCGCCTGTACAGCGGCGAAAGCGTTGCGGTAAAAATTATACGCCCCGGCATCGACCGGACCATCCAGAAGGATATCCGATTGATGTACTATTTTGCCGGCAAACTCGAAAAATGGTTCGATGTCGCCCGCCTGCTCGGGGCCGTCAATCTGGTCCAGGAGTTTGAACGCACCATCTTCCGCGAACTCGACATGTACATCGAAGCCGGCAGCATCGAGAAATTCGTCTCGCTTTTCGAGGACTCCGAAGAAATTCACATTCCCCGGGTTCATTGGGACTATACGACCCGGGCCGTGCTGGTGATGGAGCACATCGACGGCTGCAAAATGGACCAGATCGAAGCCATCACCGCCTATGGCATCGATCCCCGGGAAATCGCCATGATCGGCCTGCGGTCGTTCTCACGCCAGTTGATGGAGTTCGGTTTTTTTCACGCCGATCCCCATCCGGCCAACACCATCGTCATGCCCGACGGCCGGGTGAGTCTGGTGGATTTCGGGATTACCGGGTACATCGACGAAGCGATGATGCATCAGATTGCCAACCTTTTCCTGGGGTATGCGGAACATGATTACGACCTTATCATGGAGGCCCTGGAGGCGGCTGGACTCTTCGGCGGTCTGTCCCTGGATCAGGATGCCTTCCGGCGGGATCTCATGGAAATCAGCGAACCTTTCTACGGCCGCAGCCTGCAATCGGTATCGGTCCGCGACGTCTACGACCAGGTCATCCATCTGGTGCTGACCTACCGCATTCGACTGCCGCGCAATCTCCTGCTGCTTTTGAAAACCTTTATCCAGGCCGAAGCCCTGGGGAAGATCCTGAACAGCAATGCCAACATCCTGGAAGTAACCCGCCCCTATGCCGAAGAACTGGTGCAGAAGGGGTATGACACCCAGAAGCTGTTCAAGTCCCTGGGAAGAGAGACGCGCACGCTGGGGCAGTATGCCCGCCGTATGCCGCGTTATGTCAACGACATCCTGCGCCAGGCGGCCAGTGGGGAATATCAACTGGAGTTCCGTCATCGCGGCTTCGAAAATTTCGACCGGAAACTCGAGCGGGGGATCAATCGCCTGACAGTGGGCGCCGTCATTTCCGCGTCCACCATTGCGGCCTCGTTGATCCTGAACAGCAGCCAGAAGGTCATGGAATTCGAATTGCCCTTTTTCGGGCACCCCACCCTTTCCATCACATCCGTTCTAGGCATCACGGGGTATGTCATTGCCACCATTCTGGGGATATGGCTGATCGTGTCCATTTTCCGGTCCGGACGTATGTAGTAAGATAGCCCCATAGGTATGGCGCCGCCCGCAGATCCGGAGACATCAGGCAGCCCTCTTGAGGAGGCTACGAAAGAGATCATTTTAGAAAAAGCGGCCTGGATCGGTCGAACATCTACCGGGTATGCCACCAGAGGTGGCGGGCTCTAACCAAAACTAAGCGCGTCCGTCCTGATCGTCCCGCCGAAACGCCAGCATGGTAATGTCGTCGAACTGCTCAGCCTCGCCGGTATGGGCGGCGACCTGACCGGCAATCGCCGCCACCAGGTCGGCCGCCGAGCCTGAATTGGCCTTCAATAACCCCCGGAGGCGCTTGCGCCCAAAAAATTCACCCGTGTCGGAAGCTGCCTCGGGAACGCCGTCCGTGTAGCTCAAAAGAATCTGCCCGGGTTTTATCGTGCTGTGGCGCACCGTAAACATCGCATCGACATTGATCCCGACGGCGGGACCGGTGGCGACCAGTTCCGTATGACCGCTCCCCCCGGCATCGAGCATGAAAAGCGGATCATGCCCGGCATTGATGTAGGACAGCCGGCCGGTTGCCGGATCAAGGACGCCGAAGAAAAGGGTCGCGAACATCCCCAAGTCGCCATGATTGCTGGCCACATAGCGATTGGTGTGGACCACGGCCTGCAACACTTCCAGGTCCAGACGTTCCGCACTGAAATCTTCCACCGCATCCGAGATAATCTCCACGGGCAGGTTACGCCCAGGGCAACTGCCCCCGTTCACCTCGAACTGTCCGGAGAAAATGCGAATAAGGCTCCTGAAAAGGGCCATGAACAGGGCCGCCCCCACCCCCTTGTCACACACATCCGCGATCACCATTCCCACCCGGTTGCCCGGCAGGTGGAAAGCGTCGTAATAATCACCGGCCACCTGGCGGGCCGGTTTGAAATAGGCCGCGAGTTCCCACCCCGGCAAGTCCATCAAACGGCCGGGAAGGAAATTCTTCTGAATCTCCCGCCCCTTTTCGAGTTCCTTCCTGAGGACCTGAGAATAATCCTCCAACTGGTGCAAGGTTTCCCTGAGTTGTCCTTCGGCGGCCTTGCGATGGTTGATGGCCTCGTCAATCTGGCCATACATGCGTTGAAAGGCATCGATGACCTCGCCCAGTTCATCGGACCGCCGGTCCTGGGCGGAAAAAAAAGTCGGTGCCGGCGCATCCCGGCGGACGGCGTCTCCCGCGGCCAGCAGGTCCCGGCGCAATTTTAGAATGGGCGCAACAACGATGGGTCCCAGGGCCATCATGGCTCCCAGGGTGACCACCACCGAAATAATGACCACAAGTCCGGCGATGCGCATGAAAAAAGCGTATAGTTCCTGGCGTACCGTGCGGGTGTCGTGCCGAACCACCAGGACATCCATTTTGCGCTCTCCCTGCCCCAGACAGGCCACATCATAACGGTTACCCAAACGGTCGACCCGATCCAGCAGGTGGGCGGTGGATTCGGTATATACCAGTTCCGGGGGTTCCCCCACGGCACCGATCCGCGATCCGTCCAGTCGATACAGGGCGGCTCCGATGATGATGTCATCGAGCAGAAGTTCCTGGACGCGTGTCAGGAATTCCTGCCCTGACTGATGGGTCGGGGCCGTTTTCATCATGACCGCTATTTTGGCGGCGGAAAGGTTTTTGATCTGGGTCAGCAGCTCACGCTCCCGATTCCGCAGGGATGGGAAAAAAATAATGGCCTCGATGGCAATCACGCTGATAAACACCCAAAAAACGATGCGGCGCGACAAAACGGCGGTAAAAAATTTGGACAGGCTGTGGATGGCCTTTTGCATAGGCGTTCTTACCCCGAAATCCTTAAATGGGGCTGCGGTCACCCCTTCCGTGAAAATCGAACCCGATGGGGAAAATCATCGGGACTGATCATTCCGTTCTGATAAGTCGTTCGCGGTTCCATTGGCTTACGGTACGGTTCTGGCCGGTTAAAAACCAATAACGTTCCGGATTGGAAAAAAGTCGCCAATACCAGCCTGAATCCGAATATTGACAATCATCATAGGACGTTGCAACATTAAGGAACATCCCCAAGAGACTCCCGATACCCGTTTTCGGGGGCTGGCGGCCCCTACCGCAATATCGATAAGCCCAAAGCTAAGGACATCCACGGCATCGGCAAGTCAGCAGACCCGCCTGCATGTCCACCAACGAAACAAAGGACACCTTATGACCACCAGGGAACGTACCGATAGGATGGAACTGCATTTTACCCCGACCAATGGACCGGCCGACGACGCCATCGATCAACTGATCCATCTGGTGGGTGGCATACGACAACCGGACCTGGTCAGGGAGCTGATTCTGGCAGCGCTCAAGGCTGGTCAGGAAAATGAGGACAAAGCGGATCTGAAACTGATGAACTCCTCCCTAAAAGAGATGCGCTTCACAGCCAAGATCTTCGGACCCTACCGCCACATCCGCAAGGTGTCCGTTTTCGGTTCGGCCCGGGCCGGCGTCGACACCCCGGCCTACCGTATGGCCAGGGATCTCGGCCGGCAATTGGCGGATCGGGGGTATATGGTCATCACCGGCGGCGGGCCGGGCATCATGCAGGCCGTCAACGAGGGGGCCGGACCGGAGCATTCCTTCGGCATCAATATTCGTCTGCCTTTCGAGCAGAAACCCAACCCCGTGGTCGCAGGGAATCCCCGGCATATCAACTACAAATACTTTTTCAACCGCAAAGTGGCCTTTTTAAAGGAGGCGGATGCCGTTGTGGTATTCCCCGGCGGATTCGGCACACTGGATGAGGGCCTGGAAACCCTGACCCTGTCCCAGACCGGCAAACACAACCCGCTGCCGGTCATCATGGTCGATGTCCCCGGAAGCCGCTACTGGCGGGATTGGCAGGGCTTTATAAAAAAACATCTGGTTTCGGATGGGTTTATACGTTCTGAAGATCTCGATTTGTTCGATATCACCGAAGACGTTCCCCGGGTTGTCGATACGATCGATCGTTTCTACCGGCGCTATCACAGCCTGCGCTACGTCGACCAGGAACTGGTCATACGAATGCATCGGCGGCTCGCCCCCCGGGCCATGCAGCGTATCAGTTCTGAATTCAATGATTTGCTGATACAAGGAGGCACGTTCAGACAGGGGGAGGCGCTACCCCAGGAGGCTGACGATCCGGATTTAGCCCATCTGCCACGCCTCATCCTGGATTTCAACCGCAGCGCCTTCGCCCGGTTGAAGGCCCTGATCGACGTCATCAACGACGCCTGAGGCGGGCAGGCGTTCCGCACCAATAACGATGCCGTGTCGCGCCCCCTCGGCGCAAGACACGGCATGGATGGTTCGAAATATGGAAAGGCCGCAGCGTTTTAACAAGGGCCATCATTTTCAGACACCGCCGGATGATTGTCCGATGGGATGTGCCCCCACCCCGTCAACTTGACCGCGGTGAGAAAAGACGGCCCTCCAGCAGCGGTATTATTCCTCAAGGACAAGGGTGCGCACACGCCTGTTCTTAGCGCGCACTTCTTCCCCTTCACCCGTTGCAACCGGTCTTTCCTTGCCATAGCTTATGGCCGTGAGTCTTTCCCGCGCGATACCGCGTCGCAGAAAAAAGCTTTTCACCTCTCCCGCCCTTCTGGCCCCCAAAGCCAGATTGTCTTCGGGTTTTCCGCCTTCATCGCAGTGGCCCTCGATAACCACATTGACGTCCGGATAGGCCAGCAGCCAGGCCGCTTTCCATTCCAGTTCTCTTTCGGCCCGTTCCGTCAAACGGTATCGGTTTCTCTCGAAAAAAATATCTTCATAGATGAAACGATTGCGTTCCGTCTCAAACTGCCGTAGGGCGGCTTCTTCCTGGAGTTGCTGTTCTTCCAGTGCCTGCTGGCGGGCCAGGGCCTCTTCGCTGGTTGTTTCCGCGCCCTGCGGGGTCGATGGATCGTCCGCCGTGGCCGGGGCGGCCGTTTGTCTGCTGGCGCAGGCGCTCAGAAGGAACAACAACAATCCGGCAACAAGCATCATCCGCCAAGCCAGTAATGTTCTGCGCATCTTTCCCCCTTTGGTCATTGTCGCATTCGAAGATAGAGATGGCCGGCAAAGGCTCTTTCAGCTTATAATTCTTTCATTTTCATATGCTTAAAGCTCCCAACAGTCAACCCGAAAAGCGCTTGCAGTCCTGAAGAAAATGACCTATAGAGCGCCATTTCCTTTTCACCGGAGGGCCGGGCAACCATGCGGCACCATTTTCCCCATGCCACGGGACGCTTTTTCCGTGTGTCCTCGTTCCAAATCCTGGCCATGTTCCGTCGGGGGATGTTCTACGCCTATCTTTCCGTTTATCTGCGATATTTTTTAAATCTAAGCGTTACCGAGACCACATTGTTCGCCACGCTTCCCATGCTGGCCAACATTATCTTCCAGGCCACCCTTTGGGGACGCCTTTCAGACCGCTACCAGTTGCGCCGCACGCTGATTATATGGGGTGAAATCCTGGGTGGTTTCGGCACCCTCGCCGTTTGGTACGCCCACACACTACCGGTGGGGTTGCGCACCAAGGCCTACGTTATCATTGTCGGCCTGACGGTGGTGGAAGCCTTCTGGTCCATGTCCAACATCGGCTGGAGCGCCTTGATATCGGATCTCTACCCGCCCGAGGAACGCGGTGCGATCCAGGGCAAACTGACCAGCGCCGGCGGCATCGGACGCATTGCGGGGGTATGGATCGGCGGCCTTCTCTACGATGGACTGGGTCGCTTTTACGAGGGATGGGGTTTTGAGCAAGGAGCGCTTTTCTTCGTGGCCGCCGGCGTCATGTTCGTATCGACCCTTCCGTTGTTGACCCTGCCCGAAGGGGGCGTCACCGAAGACAGCGTTATCAACTCCACCAGGGACCCGTTGCGGCATGACCGATCGGCCAGCTGGTTTGCAATTTTTTTGACCGCCATGGCCTTGATCAATTTCGGGCGTAACGCGGTGGTGATCATTCAGCCCCAATATCTGTTTCTGGACACGGGTTTTGCCGTCTCCAGCCAGGCCCTAAGCACGATCGTCAATACCGAATCCGTCGCCATGATTCTCGGTGGCCTGGTCGTCGGTGGCATCGTTTTGAGGATCGGCAATGGCAACGCCGTGCTGCTGGGCACCCTCATCAGTATGGCCTACCTGGTCCTGTTTGCCACCACCACCCAGTTGGCCATGATCTATCTTGGCAGCTTCCTCAAAGGCTGTGCCGAGAGCATCGTGGTGGCCTCATCCTACGCGTTTGGATCGCTGCTCATTCCGCCGGAGAAGAGAGGACGGCGTTTCGGCCTGTTCAATGCCACCTTTTTTCTCAGTTGGGGGCTGGCCGGCACCCTTATTGCCGGCCCGCTCGTGGATGCCCTTCTGAACGCCGGCCACACGGCCGAAATGGCCTACCGTTCGGCTTATTGGGCCGGCGTCATCATCACCCTGGCCGGGTTTATTCTCCTGGCCGTACTGGTGTATGTGTTGATGCCGCGCAAACCATCCGCAGACAGACCACCCGCCCAACGCTGACCCCCCTGAGCGACCTCAGGTTTTCGACCAACGCCATTAAAACCGGCGAAACGGGATGAAACGCGCGGCCACAGGTGGGAAAGCGGATCGTCAGCCGGCCGATTCCGTGCGGCCAGGATCTTTTTTTTCCGCTTCAACCTGGTAGAGGGTGGCACCTACAGGCGCAAAGGAAAGCAACAGGATATTGACGAGCGGAATTAACAACGGAAGACCGAACCCCAGATGGAACAACAGTTGCCGACGGAACATCCGGAAGCGTTCCTTGAAGGGATAAAGGCGTCGGGCCGGTAGGAGATCCGTATTGTCCCAGGCCAGAAACATGACGGCCACCACCGGGCCGATAAACGTCAGCAGCGGCCCCAGCGGGGTCAGCCACCCAACGCCCATCACCAGCAAAGTGGCGAGCACAGGGATAATGGCGCGGGGGGTTTCCTGTTTGACAAGAAAAACCAGTTGGGCCGGGAAGGACATCCCGGCAGGTTTCTTTTCCTGGCCGGTTACCATACGCTCCGTGATACGTGACATCTGCTCCATGATCACCACACAAAACAAAATTTGACACAGGAAATAGCCCAACACGGATGTCAGAGCCAGGAGAACCAATGACAGCAGCCAGGAAGCAAGATACCAAAGCCACAGAATCCAGAGACTTTCGGGCCGGGTCCAGATCAATTGCATCATGTCCTGGTGGTAGGCGAAAAACACAGCCGCAGCCCCCACGCCAATCAGGAGAACGATTACAAAACGAAGCAGGCCAAGCATAAGCAGACTTGGGGTACGAAGGCCCAGAAGTAATCCGCGAAAATTGGTCCGGATGCCGCGAAGTATATCCATGCGTGTTCCCCCTTTGGAATCTTCCGTTGGGATCTCCCCTGCTGTCAGGGCAACAGCCGTTTGAGACGTTCACGCCACCGCACGAGCAAAGGCCGGGCGATCTCGACACGCAGATAAAGATCTCCCGACGGGCCGCCGCCCTGCCCTTTATCGCCCATACCGGTTAATCGTATGCGCTGCCCCTCACGAACACCGGGAGGAATTTTGACCACCAGTTTTTTCTTCTGCCGGCGATGGTAATAAGCGTACGGGCCGCCCTGACGGGCCTTTTCGGGCGAAAGCCGAATCAGATCCTCGGTATCATCACCCGCCCGGGGCAGGGGCACACCGGTCAGCCGCTCCATCATGTGTCGGGCCAGCCGGCCAAACCCGCGCCCGCCGCACATGCCGGGTCGACCGCCCATCGGCCCCCTTCCCGTGAAACCATAGCTTTTGAAAACCATGCCGCGGCGCCGGCCACGGAAAGACCGATAGCCAGGGCCATAAAACTCCCTGAAAATATCGTCGGATTGCCGGAAACCGTGCATCCGGGTCATTTCTTCAAAAATTCGGAAAATGTCCGACCCGGAGAAGATATCCTGATCCGAATAATGCTGGCGAAACTGGCTGTGGGCGGAAGCACCATATTGCTGGCGCATGCTATCATACGCGCGTCGTTTGTCCGCGTCGGACAAAACGGCATAAGCTTCATTGACGGCCTTCATTTGGTTGACCGCCTCCGGGTTGTCTTGATTGCGGTCGGGGTGATATTTGAAGGCCAGTTCCCGATAGGCGTCTTTGATGGCTTTCTCGCCGGCATCTCTGTCGACATTGAGGACTTTGTAATAGTCTTGTGCTTGCATTGTCACTGCGATTTCGTGAAAGGGTTTGCGTCACCATGCCTATGCGCTGAAAGCGGCTTGGCGCCAAGCCATTCTGGCGCGTTAGGATTCCCGCTGTCACCGCGTCAGCTCCCATAAATTCATTTCAGGAGAACGTAGGAATGTTTCTATAACAGGCACACACGGACAACAAGAAAAACCTTGAAGGAAATTATGTCACGCCGCCACCGCAAAGTCGCCGTACAGCGTTTGCCGTGACGTGTCGTCAATCCCGGTCGGTGGGGTCGCATCCATGGCGAAGGGGTGGGAATCCGTGTGATCAGGCAGCTTGACGCTGCAAGGCAGCATCCTTGACCTCGGCTGAGACCACTGTGACATTATCCGTACCGCCACGCTGCAGGGCCAATTGCACCAGGTTAGCGCAGACCTGACCGAAGGGTTTGGAAAGAAGGATATCCCGAATTTCATGATCGCGGACCAGATCGCTCAATCCGTCCGAACAGATTAAAAACAGGTCGCCGCCGTTCAGATCATCCACACCGGACTGGATGCGACGCAAGCGGGGCAAAGCGCCCACGGCCTGCATGAGGACATGGCCACTGGGATGCCCAATCGCCTCCTCCGGCGACAGTTTTCCGTTTTGCACCAGATAGTCCCGTAGGGTCTGATCATCGGTAAGACGCGTCAGCCGGCCTTCCCGCAGCCGATAAATACGCGAATCCCCGACATGGGCCACAACAATTTTATCTTCCAGAAAAAGCAGGGCGGAAACGGTGGTCCCCATGCCCTTGTATTGCGGGTGATCACGCGAAAAATCGCGCACCTTGACATTGGCCATCTGGATCATGCGTTCCAGTCGTTTGCGGTTGGTCCCCGCGTTAAACGGCTTGATCCCGTTACGATAGACCGGAAAATCAAAAAACGTTTCACAAACGATGTGGCTGGCAATTTCCCCTCCGGCGACGCCCCCCATGCCGTCACAGACGACGGCCAGCGCACCGCTGTATTCATCCCCATGGATAACCGCATAGGTATCTTCATTGGTGTCACGCACCAGGCCGGTCACCGATTGGTGGTCAAAATTGATGTTAAACATGAAACCTCCGTCGATTTGATCCGGGGCAGCCAGGTTTTGATGCGGCCCGGCGGAATCCGGCACGTCGTTTGAAAGCGGGCATCGGGTTTGGTAATGACCGCAATCATCGTAACGGGCAGAAATATTATGCCTGTAAGCCTTATCGGCCAACGGTGGGAATTGCTTGAGTAAATGATGGTGAGATGTCTGTACCTGCCGCACTCCCGCATCTATCGTGCCGCTTGGCCCCTGATTCGATGGTTCAGGAACGGCCGGATCTGGCCGTGGGAATGCCTCTGGCAGTCATCGGTCGGCCCTTCGGTGCAGGGAATGCGGTGCTCACCCCTGCCTGAAATGCGTCAGTTCCCATTGTTCCGACCGGGTGTCATGGCGAATGATCCACTGGGCGCCATCCGCGGTTCGGAATTTAAAATACCGGTGTTGCGGTGCCAGCCAACGGTCAAGGATCTCCGCAACCTCCAAACGGTATTCACCAATCTGGACCCGTCGCGGCGTTTCCTCGCCGCGATATCCAGCGTAGCATTCCACCTGAATACGCATGCCCCTCTCACCTTGGCGATGCCTTTCCACCCAACGGCCAGGAACCGCCAACGCGGTCGGCGCCATGAACCCGCCATCAAATCGGAAAAAGCGACGATCCCCGAGGATCTGCCCGGCGCTTGCGAAGGTTTGTCGCTTGCATCCCGGCCTGATTTGGCCTATCCAATAATGAGGCCTCGGGGATGCAAAATCAATCCCGCTAAACGACCCGTCACCAAGGGAGGCTGTCTATATGAAACGCTGGCGCTGTATTGTCTGCGGCTATCTTCACGATGGCGATCGCCCCCCCTATCGCTGCCCTGTGTGTGCGGCACCGGCGGCATTGTTTGAACTTCTGGAACCTCCGGCCCCGGTGTGACCGTTGCGACAGGATCCGGGGATCTGCCTTCGCCCGGGGATAAAACGCATGGCGTGGTTCGTCTGGCCGTGGGGTGGTTGCAGGGGGATTATATCCTGGCGTTAAAGCGTGTGGATGGTGACAGGATTTTTGCTATTTGTAGGAGGAATGACAAACAGAATCGCGAACCCGTTGCCACAAATCAATGTAATCAAAGGGTTTGACACGAAAAAAACCGAGCTCCGCTTCGATGGCGCGAAACCGATCCTTTTCCGCGTCATATCCGGGCGCGACAGCCAGTTCGATCCGCCCCTGCCATTCCGACCCCGTGGACAAATCAATGCCGCCACGGCCACCGAGATGGACATTGGAAAATATCCGCTCACCGCCGCATCGGATGCGTATATAGTCCAGGGCTTTTTCGGCACCGGAAAAGCTTACGGCATGGCAGTGATCATCCGTGGCGAAATGTTCGATCAGAATCTGTCGGATCACCCAATCGTTTTCCAAAAAGAGAACATGCATTTTCCGGTATAAAGGAACAACGTTATCCATCGGCTGTCCTCTCGACTGCTGACCCGTAAGTGAAACCTCAAACGTTCTTGACACGGGTTGACGATTACCGACGTTCCTGACACGACCTCACCTGCCGGGGATGATGGCCGCCTGAATGCCTGCTCGTATGGTAAGCAAATATCATGCAAACCATATCTTGTTTCACACCCGACGCAGATGCACAACATGGAGTATATTTGTGGCAATTTTTTTTCTTATTGGGAACTATCTTTCTCATCGGCAAGATCAGCTAATGGCCGGGGCGGGTTGGACACGGTGACCGGATAGAGGTGATGCGATCAAGGGTCACCCAAGGGGCACAAACGGTTTTGGTATGGCATCAATACGTATCCAGGGATCCCGGCCTTCAGCTGACAGCATCAGGGGTTAGGCCCTGCCACCCATGTGTATATATCCGGGCCCGGAGGACCCGGCTTTGGGTTCCCCCTGGAAGGCGGGATGTTGCAATCACGAGAGACAATAGGCGTCAGAAGACAGAATTCAGGAGCCAGAAGGATTTTGATGTCGCTTCGCTCCGTCTTTTGAAAAAAATCGATTGCGCCGAAGGCGAAAACCTTATTCTGACTTCTGGATTCTGACGCCTGAATTCCTATACGACGATTACGGCGGAGCCAATTAATTGACCTGGCCTACAGGACCAGGTTTTCTGGACCAAACAAAATAAAGACTCCATTTTTTCATTCCCGCGTGCTATGATTTTTTGTTGACCAAGTTCGGGCGGTTTCATGGCGATGCCAACCATGACCTCAAGCCCCTCTCATCGCAGCTTAATCGCCTGCCAGGCAGACCATATGGATTGGACACCGCCATGCGGTGGCCTGAAAAAAGGCGTCTCTTGCGCCGGTTTGCGGAGACTGCGTTATGCGTTTGGCCGATAACCTGCTGATCACCGGTCCACCGGGCATCGGCAAAAGCACCCTCATTCGCAGAGTTTGCGACGCCCTCGGCGACCGCCCAATCGCCGGCTTTTCAACGCGCGAAATTTGCCGCAACGGCGAACGACTGGGTTTCGAACTGGTCGGTCTGGAGGGACAAACCGCCATCCTGTCACATGTGGATGTCCAAAGCCCCTTTCGGGTTGGAAAATACGGGGTTGACATCGGGGCGTTCGAAAATTTCCTGAAAACCATTCGTTTTATTGAACCCGGCATCGAATTGATCGTCATTGATGAGATCGGCAAAATGGAATGCTTCTCAGCCCTATTTCGCGAAATGACGCAATCGGCCCTGACGTCGGATAAAAAAGTCGTCGCGACCGTGGCCCATCGCGGGGGGGGATTTATCGCCGAGGTCAAAGAACGCTGGGATGTCCACCTGCAGACATTGACATGGGAAAACCGGGACCACATCCTCACCGATATCATCAGCCAGCTGGTATGACCATTGAATCTGACCACAATCACCAACCGCCTGATCAGGGATCTTGAAAAACTAAGTTTCGCCCCTCCGGTGGCGCATGTCTACAATCCTCTGCGCTACGCCCGGAAGCCTTACGATCTATATCTGAAACGTTACGGGCAGCGACCGGTGGACATTGTTCTTGTGGGCATGAATCCGGGGCCATGGGGCATGGCGCAGACCGGTATCCCTTTTGGTGAAATTGCCGCCGTCAGGGAATGGATGGGGATCGAGGCACCCGTGGCAAAACCCGCCCGTGAACATCCCAAACGGCCGATCGAGGGATTCAACTGCACCCGCAGCGAAGTCAGCGGCCGTCGTCTGTGGGGGTGGGCACGTGAGACCTACGGAAGTCCAAAAGCCTTTTTCAGGCGCTTTTTCGTGCTCAACTACTGCCCGCTTTTGTTCATGGAAGCGGAAGGCCGGAACCGCACGCCCGACAAACTGCCTGCGGCGGAGCGCGCGCCCCTGCTGGAGGCCTGCAACCGGGCACTGGGCGATACCCTCGCCTTGCTGGCGCCGCGCTTTGCGATCGGCATCGGGGCCTTTGCCGCCAGGCAAGTGAAGGTGGTGGTTGGCGATATGGCCATCACGACCGGCCGTATCAGCCATCCAAGCCCTGCCAATCCCCGGGCCAATCGCGGCTGGAGCCGGTTGATCGAAGAAGAACTCCGCCAGATGGGCATCGATCTGTAAAATCAAGCGTTGATCATTTTTTGAAGCATTTCCCGGCTGCGGACGAGATCGCTGCGCTCAGGCGTAAAAATTTCCAGCGTCATGGTTTCGTCATAATCGATGTTGCGAAGGGCTTTGATGAGGGCTTTGAAATCGATGCCGCCGTCTCCAACCGCCAGGTGTTCGTCACGCTGGCCCCCATTGTCGCTGATGTGGACATGTTGAATCCGCTTGCCGAACCGGCGGATAAACGCCAGGATGCACGCCATGCCACGGCCGTCGATAAAGGCATGGCCCACATCCAGCGTCATGGCCAGCTGCGGCCACCGCTCAAATACCACGTCAAAATCATCCGGGGTGGTAAACGGGGTCAGACGTGCGAAGAGGTTTTCCAGGCAAATGCGACATTTACTCTTCTCCCCTCGAAGAGCTACCGCCGCGATGCTTTCCATGGCGTAACGCCGGGCCATTTCCGGCACGCTGCGGGCCAGGCCGCCCACAAAACTGGGGTGCAGGACGACTTTCCGGGCGCCGAGTTCCTGGGCGACGGCAAACGAATTCAGCAGTTCTTCCCGTGAGGCCTGACGGATACTTGGCGTCAGATCCGCCGTGTGGATAAAGGTGGGCAGGTGGCAGATCAAATCCATGCCGTAGTGATCGAGTGTCTGGCGAATGGCTGAATGCTGCTCCCTGAGGCCTGTATAATGTGCTTCCGGAGCGTCCATGGCCAGTTCCAGGTAATCAAACCCCAGCGAACCGATGGCATGGATTTCATCGATCACCGGACGAATCGGAAAATTCATAGCACCGTAGCGCATCGGTAAAAACCCCTTTCATGCCGGATAATGACAAACCTGCTGCTGTTGAGTAGCCCAAATTGCCCTGACGTGCCTTTGGATCCAGTATAAGCCATCTCAAAATTAGGGTTATCGTTCGAGATCAAGGCGTGGCCGAAGGTCAACCTCGCAGACATACTCAAGTAGGTCGAGGACTTGAGACAAGGGCACAACGCCGATATCGGGCGAAAAAGCTTTTTTGAGATAGCTTCTAATCTTTTCCGGAGAGATAGTCGGCCCCCAAATGCTTCTCGACGACAGTTCCCATTTCCGGATCGGGTGGCACAAACCCGAAGACACGCTGAAGAAAACTCATGGTAATGCGATAGGTCGCCCCCCAAAGAAATTCAGTCCCCTGAAACGTATGACACCGAAAGGCGGGGAAAAGGCCCATATCGCCCCCATCTTCCCCATGGGCGCCCTGGGATTTGATTTTCAACTGCAGCCCGAGATAGTTGGCGGGCGCCAGCAAATCCCGCAGGGGAATTCGGACAACCTCGGCCACTTCCCAGTTGGGGAAAAAATGCCGCTGCCGCCCGACCCACCCCACCAAGGGGTAAATGATGCGCCGGAACATCACCAGGCGTTCGGGCGGTAAAACGCCCTGGAAGCCAACCCCCAGGGGATTCAGCCGCATTTCTTCGAGACCTTCCCGCAGGGCCGTGGCCAACAGGAGTCGCAAACGCGGCAGGCTCCGAGGGGCCTGACGTTGCCAAAATGGGCGATATTCCCAATACTGCATGGGCCCCAGGGGTAGCCCCAGCAAGCCTGCCAGCAAACGATCGATACGGGGCGCGATCCCGCCCCCGGGGCAGCAAATATCGCCGGGCTGAAGAACTTTGGCGGAACGTTTGTTGAGAATGACGCAGGGCTCCAAAGGACGGCCGGAAGCGGTACGCTGCATCCCCAGTAAAAAAAAGACAACGGACAAACCATTGTTAATGGGGTGGCCATCTTCCCATAGGGGCTGCGGATTGGCCGCTGCATGCAAAGAATGTTGAATGTGGTGTTGAAGACCTTTGGGATCATCCAGAAGGGCATTCAGCGATAAGGGCGGTGACGGTTGAAGCATCATCAGGATTGTATTTCCCGGCCGTGTCGTTTTAAAAGTTGGCAGGCTTTCGTGAATCCCAGGCGGCAGGCCGCCTCGGCATCCTGGAAGGCCTCATCCACATGTCCCTTTTGGAAGAGGATCCGCCCCCGGTTGTAGAGGGCCCAGCCGTTTTCAGGTCTCAAGGCCAGTGATTGGTTGAGGTATTCCAGGCTGGTTTCGTATTGGTTGCGGCGCAAATAGATCCACCCCAGGTTGTCGTAGGCATAACTGTAGCGGGGATTCAGCTCAATGGTGGTTTCGAAAGCCCGGATGGCTTCCGCCTCCCGGCCGGTTTTCACTAAAGCCCGGCCCCGCCAGAAATGGGCTTCGTAACTGTCCGGGCGGGCGGCGATGGCTTTATCCAGTTCACGCAGGGCTTCGGCGTAGGCTTCCTTTTTCACCAGAGATCGGCCCCGCCGCAAATGCCGGTCTTTTTCCGCCCGCGAGGAAAAAGGACCGCCGGCCAGGTAGCGGGCCACCGCATCTTCGATTTTTTCGATAACAGGGGCCAGGCGCAAACCGGACCAATCGATGGTGGCCGAGCGCATCCCGGTCACCAGCGACACCCCCCCGACACCGATCGCAACGATACAGACAATCACAAATACGGCGGCCAGGGTATCGCGCCCGGTTGACAGCCGGGGTTCAAAAAAAGCCTTGCCTGCAGTGGCGCCCTGCGGATACCGCTCCGCAGGAGTTTTACGGGGTTGCGCCTGTTTACGGTCCGGCATCAACCGCCCTGTGTATTGATCGAGCACCACCGTACGGTTGCAGTGGGTGCAGGTCAGCCGCCGGGGCGATGTTGTCGGCGGACCGGGCTCGACAGGCATTTCTTTATGGCAAAAAGGACACTCAAGCAACATGGCAAGTCCATCGATTAAAAAGAGAATATCGGTTTCTGTCCTTGCAATCAGGTCTTTAAGTATACCTATCCGGATCCAGTTTGTCACCATTGTGTGCGGCTGGGGATTTTGTATATATCCGGGCCCGGAGGACCCGGCTTTGGGTTCCCCCTAGAAGGGGGGATGCTCCAATCGCGAGAAACAATAGGCGTCAGAAGACAGAATTCAGGAGCCAGGAGGATTTTGATGTCGCTTCGCTCCGTCTTTTGAAAAAGATCGAAGGAGCCGAAGGCGAAAACCTTATTCTGACTTCTGGATTCTGACGCCTGAATTCCTAGACGACGATTACGGCCGAGCCAATTATCTCTGACCTGGCCCAGAGGACCAGGTTTTCTGGACCAAATAAATATTGTCCGTCCATAAATGGTAGGTTTTGGTTCCCGGCAAGGCCCGACCGCGTTTTACCGCTCCGCGGGATATTATCCCGCTTGACAGGATATTATCCCGCTTGACGGGATATTATCCCGATAGACGGGATTTCCCGTCTGATCTATTCCGAACGGAGGGTGTCAACCGGAGGAATAGTCCGCTATTGCGAGGATTGAAAACGAGGAAGAACGCCGCCAGGGGCCGAAAGATGCCATTTGTGGATGGGCACTCAATAATTCCGCCAATGACGCTGCATGTAAAAAGCAAACGGCCGTTGGACCGAGGCACACGCCGCTTGTCCATTAGAAATCGCTGACGGCAAAATCGCTTGACAAAAGGCATCATACTCCATAAAAAAAGGACCGGTCGGTATTTTTTAACAAGGAGCGCAAACAGCCATGCCGGACAAAGGTGCCCGAACCCGTCGCAAAATCACCCACGCCGCCCTGCAGCTGTTTTCCATCAAGGGATATTTCCACACGTCCATCAGCGACATCCTCAACGCCACGGCTTTGACCAAAGGCGGACTCTACTGCCATTTCAACAGCAAAGAAGACATCTGGTATGCGGTCTATGATGAAGCCGTGGGCATCTGGCGGGATATCGTATTCGAAGACATGCGGGGCATCGAAAATCCCCTGAACCGTATTGACCGGACCTGCGACAATGTTCTCCAGCGCTACCTGGCCGAGGATACCTTTGACGGCGGCTGTTTTTTCGTCAATATGCTGGTGGAATTGTCCGGGCAGTCCGCCAGCATGAGCCGGCATATCCGTAAGGGGTTCATTGGTTTTTCCAAGTTGTTCCAATCCTGGCTGGCCGAAGCCGAGCAATGCGGGTTGTTGCGGCAGGGCCTGGATTTCAAGGATGTGGCCAACTTCCTGGTGATTGCTCTCAACGGGGCCGCAACCCTCTACGTATCCAGCCGGGATAAAACCGTATTGCAGCAAACCGCCGGCCAGCTTCAGTTTTACATTCAACAGTTGCAAAGCACTTAGGGCCGGCAAGAACCCAATGGAAAACGGGTGGTTTAAAAAAATACCAACCGGTCTTTATTAAAAAGGAGTCGCCATGAGATTCGCACATCTTCTCGCCAGCCGCACCCGGCACATGTCGCGCAGTGCCATTCGGGAAATCCTTAAAGTTGCCTCCCAGCCGGGGATTGTTTCCCTGGCGGGCGGGATTCCGGCCCCGGCCAGCTTCCCCCTGGACCTGATCGAAGATTTGTGCCAGCGGGTCATGCGCCAATACGGTGATCAGGCTTTTCAATACGGTCTGACCGAGGGCTTCATGCCTTTGCGGCAGGCACTGGCACCCCATCTTGCCGGTCGCGGCATTCATACATCAGGCGAAACGATCCTTATCACCAGCGGCTCCCAGGGCGTGCTGGATGCCATCGGCAAAATCCTGATCTCCCCCGGGGAAACCGTGGCGCTGGAATCACCGACTTACCTGGGGGCCCTGCAGGCCTTTACCCCCTATCAACCACGGTATGCGGCGATCGATTGCGATGACCAGGGTGTGAAACCGGAAGCATTGGAACGGGTGCTGACCGAAAACCACGTAAAATTTGTTTACCTGGTTCCCACCTTTCAGAATCCCTCCGGCCGCACCCTGCCCCTGGAAAGGCGGCAGGCCATCGCCCGTCTGCTCAGACGACATGAGGCGCTCTTGATCGAAGACGACCCTTACAGCGATCTGCGCTATGAAGGCCAGGCCCTGCCGCCCATCAAATCGCTGGCACCCGAACACGTTGTCTACATCGGAACCCTTTCCAAGGTGTTTGCCCCCGGCCTGCGCATTGGCTATTGCGTTGCGCCGGAACCCATCCGCAATTGGCTGGTCCTCGTGAAGCAGGGCGTCGACCTTCATACCAGTACCTTCAACCAGGCCCTGGCCGCCGCTTATCTGGAAGGCGGCCATCTGGAGCGTCACCTGCCCCGTATACTCTCGTTATACAAACCTCGAAAGGAAACCATGCTGGCGGCGCTGGAACGGTATCTGCCATCGGATTTCCACTGGTCACGACCGGAGGGCGGCATGTTTGTGTGGGTCGAGGGGCCGCCCGGCAGCGATATGGCGGAAATTTATCGGAAGGCCGTGAATCGAAAGGTGGCTTTCGTGCCCGGGCATTTCTTTTTTGCCCAATCCGAGAAGGGCCTGCAGACCATGCGGCTCAACTTCACCATGCCCGATGCGCTGGAAATCGATTGGGCGATCCGGACCCTGGGCGAAATCATGGCTGAAAACGCCGTTCGGCCGCAGGTGTTGTCGTCAGGGGGCCGCAAAGGGCGCCAGGATGCGCCCCGTGCTGGCGTCGAGGTTTTTTAAGGTCTGGCGGAGCCCGACCCGGGCCAGTGCCAGGCGGCTTTGGGCCTGATTCAAATCCCGCTGGGCCTCGTTCAGCCGCACCAGGGAAGCCTGACCGGCCTGGTATTCCTTTTCCACCAAGTCCCGGTTCTCCAGCACCAGGGCCGCGTTCCGGCGTTGCAGTTCAAGCTCGTACTGGGCGGTTTTGACATTGGTCACGGCCTCCTGGACATCAGCAGATGCCTGAATCTTCACCGCCGCCAGATTTTCCGCCGCCTCCTTCTGCTGGAACCTGGATTCCGCCAGCTGAGCCCGGCGTTCGCCACCGGAATAAAGGCGATAGGTCAGATAAAGCCCCACCGTGTTGCCAAAGTCATCCCCTCCGAAACGGGCGGAATTGGCCCGTTCGCCATCCACGGACCCGGCCAGCTGCATGGTGGGATAGAACTGCGAACGGGCAATACCGACACCGGCTTCGGTCTGATTGAGGACCGATTCGCTTTGCTGGATATCCGGCCGATTTTTCAAGGCATAGTCCAGATGCACCACCGGGTCCGGCGGTGCCATCTCCTTTTCGGTCTCCCGTTCCAGGCTGGCCAGATCGATCCCGGGCGGCAGGACGGCATCCGGGACCCCCATCAGGGCGGCCAGACCGACCAGGGCAAGCTGATATTCCCGCTGGAAATCGTTGCGTGAAGACCGTGCCGCGTTGACCAGGATTTCAAAATTCAGCATATCGCTCAAGGATCCGGTCCCCACCCGGTAGCGAGCTTTGGCTTCTTCCAGCTGACGCTGGTTGAAGGCTTCATCGGCATCGGCAATGGCGATGTTCTTGCGTGCCAGTTGGGCGATGTAGTAGCTGTCCGCCACCGAAGAGAGCAGAAGCCGCCGGGACTCGAGCAGTGCGGCCTGGCTGGCATCTTCGCCATAGGTTGCCAGTGCATTGTTGAAATGCCGACGAAAACCGTCAAACACGATCCATCGGGCCACCAGACTGGCGCGGTAGTAATCTTCCGGGTTGTCCACGGAGGCATTGGGATCGAAAAGACGCAGCTGGTCCAATTGGGCTTCTTCCGCACTGTTGGACAAGTCCACGCGTGAGGCCGACCCTTCGGCATCCAGGGTCGGCCAATAGGCGGCTTCGGCCTGACGCACCCTTTCACTGGCCTGACGAACCCGCTCGGCCGCGGCCATCAGGCTGGGGCTGCTGGCCAGAGCAATGCGTTGCGCGGTTTCCAGGTCCAGCACCTCAAGTTGCGGAAGCATCGCCACATCAAACGTTTCCGCTACAACCGGATCTGTTTCGGCGAGGCTTTCTACCGTGGAAACAAATAGGGTCAAACAGACAATGATTGCATAGGCCATAAACGTTCGCATAGTTCCTCGACATTCCATCGGTTTAGGGTTTGCGATCAAAGTGAGGCGCCTCCTGCAGAGGTGGCGTGTTCAAATCGGAGCTAAAAAGCTCAGTTGGCCATTAACGGCAGGCTTTTTTCCGGTGGATGATCTTCAAGCTTCCGTCGGGGGTTTTGAATCGTGTCCCGATTCTTCGGCATCGAGTACCTGTTTGATGCGCTTGAGCACCTCACACCACATAAGTGTCGTCTCCTCGCCGGCTTTTTCCACCAGATTCTCGAATGCGGCCAGCAGGTCTTCGTTGAGGCGCTCAAAATCCTTTTGCACCGCCGGCGCGATACGCACATCCATGCGGCGGCGGTCCCTTGGGTTGGGCTCCCGTGTAAGGGCGCCCTTCTCCACCAGCCGCTCCACCATGGCCGAAGCCGAAGGGGCCGACACACCCAAGAGAGCCGCCAGTTCCGAAATGGACACCTGACCGCGTTTTTGAATCAGCATAAGGGCATGCATCTGATTAACCGACAACTCTCCGCAGATGCTGTTTTTCCCTTCAGCGGCCAGTACCTGAGCCACATTACGGTCGACAAAATCACGGATCGACCGTCCGGTAGTAAATATATAGCGGGCCTGTTCCGCCAGGGTGTATTGTACCATCAAAGATAGTCCTGTTAAATGTTTGGATTATTAAATTTTAGTCTTATTAATATTTAGCTTGCCTAACTAATAATCCCCGACATGCTTGTCAACTGTTTTTGAAAATCGCAAATATTTGGTCAACCTGCCGGATCAGGCTGGCAAACTGCTCCGGCAAAAGCGATTGGGCGCCGTCGCTCAGGGCTTGATCCGGCTGGTGGTGAACCTCGACCATCAAGCCATCGGCGCCCACTGCAGCGGCGGCCCGCGCCAGCGGGATGACCTGATCCCGTCGCCCGGCCGCATGACTGGGATCGATGATGATCGGTAAATGGCTTTCCCGACGGACATAGGGGACCGCCGACAAATCAAGGGTGTTGCGACTGTGATGGACAAACGTCCTGACCCCCCGTTCACAAAGAATCACATCGGTATTGCCCCCTTCCATGATGTACTCGGCCGCCATAAGCCACTCGTCGATGGTGGCGGCCAACCCACGTTTGAGCAATACCGGTCGTTTGGAACGCCCCGCTTGGCGCAGGAGGCTGAAATTCTGCATGTTGCGCGTCCCGATCTGGATCACGTCCGCATACGCTTCCACCTGGTCGAAGGTTTCCGTATCCATGACTTCAGTGACCACCGGCATGCCGGTCTCCTGGCGCACTTTGGCCAATATCTTCAGCCCTTCCAGGCCCAGCCCCTGAAAAGAGTACGGCGATGTCCGGGGCTTGAAAGCCCCTCCCCGGAAAAGATGGGCACCGGCTGACTTCACGTGACGGGCGATGATCAGGGCCTGTTCTTCACTCTCGATGGCGCAGGGTCCGGCAATGACCACCGGATGACCGTTGCCGATGGCGATGCCGCCGACATGCACAATGGTGTCTTCCGGCCGTGTTTCCCGGCTGACGAGCTTGTAGGGCCGGGTAACCGGTATGACATCCTTCACGCCCGCCAAACCGACAAAGAGCGCGGCATCGACAGCGCCTTTATTGCGCAGGACACCAATAGACATCCTTTCCCCGCCCGGAATGGGCCGCGCTTCGTATCCGCGGGCCTTCACGGCCGCTTCGACGGCTTTGATCTGGTCGGGGGTTGCTTGGGCTTCCATCACAATCAACATGGTTTCATCTCCTTGGTTAAATGGCAATTAGGGGATCAGCCCCTGTTTCCGTTCCACGATGGATGGCTTCTTCCGGGCAAACATGCACATCCGTCATCCATAAAAAAAGGGCGGTGGCCTGTCGCCACCGCCCCTTTAAAACGAAAAGACCGTGGCATTGGGGTGGCCACGGTCTTTTTTATTGCCTATTATCGCTGGTTCAGGCGGTCAATTCCGGCAGGCGCACCCCTCTCGTTTGAATTGCCACCACCACCAGCAAAATTGGATTTGATTTTTCACGGACATTTTATGTAATCCTCAACCGATGTTTCTATGAGTCTACCGGAAGCCTTCCGCGCTTGTCAAGCGCAAGGGATGTTCACCTAAAGCCGCTTCCCGGTCAGGCTGCCAAAGCCGTGACGATGTGACGATGCCAAGCATTGCGTGAATTCACCAAGTTGTTATAATCATCCTGTCTTTACCAAAAGCATATATCAACCTATCGGAGGCCTGCGCATGACGGAATGGATTCCTTTTGAAGAAGGTGAATACTGGGTGGAAAACGCTTACCTTTTGGCCGCTGACAAAAACGCCATCGCCATGGAGAGCCCGATTATCGAGATAGCCAAAACCCCGCAGGGAAAGCGCTATCTCAAAGGCCAGGGCATGGTCAACAATCTCATGGTGATCGAGTTGCTGGAGAAAAACGATACACTGGACGTCCTGCTGGATCTTGGCGGAGAATTCAAATACTTTCTCCAGGCACCGCAGATCAATGCGGGCAAGTTTTTTGCTCCGGATGTTAAATCGACCCTTCAGTTTGCTCCGGCCAGGCCCTGGCACCAGCTTTCGGAAGAAGAATTTTCCGTCACGGTCGAAGCCCTAAAACGCATCGACACATAGAGGATGGACTCGATAGCATTGTTGTGTTAAGAATGATGAGTTAAAGCAGTAAATTGTCCGCTTGTGTCGTCGTGGAAGTCCCTTGGGCGCTTCCAGTCCTGTGAATAGGATGCGCCCGCAGAAAGGATTGAGATGCGAATCAGGGTATGGGGATCCAGAGGGTCCATTCCTGTCTCCGGCCGCGAGTACCTCCGCTATGGTGGCGATACCACATGCCTTGAAATCCGGACCAAAAGCGATGATATCTTCATCGTTGATGCCGGCACCGGTATTCGCAGACTTGGCAACCAGCTCATTGAAGACGAACGCTACACCTATCATTTCCTGATTACCCATGGGCATTGGGACCACCTGATGGGCTGGCCCTTCTTCAAACCGCTTTATCTCGACCATGTCACCATACGGGTCCATCGATGCCCGTTCCCCAAAAAATTTGTTGAAAATATGGTTTCCAAAGTCATGACGCCACCCAATTTCCCCATTCGCCCTTCAGAGTTGAGGGCCAAAATCGTCTACGAAGACGGTAATCCCACCCGCTTTGAAGTCGGCTCGATGGCGGTGGAGCCCATCCCTTTGAGCCACCCCAATATGGGCAGCGGCTACAAGTTTATCGAAGACGGGAAAACCTTCGTTTTTCTGACCGACAACGAACTGGGTTTTGTACATCCCGGCGGGCTGCCTATGGACCGTTATGTCGACTTTGCCTATGGTGCGGACCTACTTTTTCACGATGCCGAATACACACCCGAGGAATACGAATCCAAGGTCCTTTGGGGGCATTCTTCTTATATGGAAGCCGTTGATCTGGCCCTTCAGGCCGGTGCCAAAACACTCGGTCTGTTCCACCATAGCCAGGAACGCGATGACGACGCCATCGATACAATTGTAGCCGACTGCCGGAAGGTCATTGCCGCCGAAGGCCACACCATGGACTGCTTTGCCGTGGCCGCCGACATGTATTTCGAGCTGTAGCCCGAATTGATTCGTTTTTTCCCGGTCACTTCCGGTCAAATCACCATCTGAATGTTCCGATGTATTTTTTCAAACCTATCAAAACGCCATCCGGTATCGCTGGAAATCTACTGTAAATCGGAGGGCAAAAGGAGTCTTGCGTATGCCGACGGCCACCGTAAAATGGGTTGACGGGTTGCAGTTTGTAGGCACGGATTCGGGCGGGCACAGCGTGGTGCTTTCGGGTGATGATCAGCAAAGCGGGGTCAGACCGTCAGAAATGCTCCTGGTGGCCCTGGCTTCCTGTTCGGCCGTAGACGTCGTTGAAATCATGAAAAAAAAGCGCAAACCGCTCACCAGCCTGGAAGTGGTCATTGCCGGCGAGCGTGATCCCGAGCCCCCCTGGTCTTATCGCATGATCAAGCTGACCTATCATGCCCGGGGCCATGGACTGACCGAAAAAGCGTTGTCCCAGGCCATCCAATTATCCACCGAAAAGTATTGTTCCGTCGCCGCCACCGTGAGTGGCGTGGCGGATATCCAGACCCATTACGAAATCATACCCGCGCCTTAATCCACCGCGGCCTCGCCGCACTCGGCCGTCAGCCTGCCTCTCGGCAAGGCTCCGGAGCAGATACGATGCGACCTTATTGCCGGCAGGCATCACAGAAAGCACGGAACAACGCCGCCATGGGAGGATCACCATCAAGCAGCCATTCCGGGTGCCATTGCACACCAACGACCCAGCGGGCGTCGGTTCCCTCAACAGCCTCGATAATCCCGTCCGGTGCCCAGGCCACGGGACGAATCCCCTGCCCCAGTTGGTCAATGGCCTGGTGGTGAATGCTGTTGACCGCGATGGCCTCCGTACCGACCATTTCGGCCAGCCGGCTTCCCGCAAGCGGCTGTATCTCATGCGCCAGGAAATCTTCCGGATAACCGGGGTGATAATCATGCTTCAGGGCCTGTGGCTGCTGGGAGGCAATATCCTGCCAGAGCGTTCCCCCCGAGGCCACGTTTAAAACCTGAATACCGCGGCAAATCGCCAAAATGGGCAAATCGGATGCCAGTGCCCATTCCGCCACCAGCAATTCCATCCTGTCCCGTGCGGGCGTTACCTTCCGAAGCCCCGGCAGAGGCGCTTGATTGAAATGGATCGGCTCCAGATCAGGGCCACCGATCAACAACAAACCATCGATCATCCGGAAAAGGTCTTCCAGAATGATACCCGTTGGCATCACGGGTATGATGAGCGGAATCGCCCCCACCTTCAGCAATGCCCGGAGATAACTGTCCGGAACGGCCGTTGCCTGGCGGCCGAGGATGGCATCACTTTCGTGCCAATACCCGGGAACGCCAATCACGGGGTTTGCAGAATTGACAGGTTTTGGCTTGGGCAGGGTCATTGCAGGGTCCTTTTTCAACCGACAAATTGAATTCAAACAGCGCTTTCAGGCCCATCTATTTAGTGTCCGTCCAGAAATGGTGGATTTTGGTTTCGAGCAAGGCCTGAGCAATTTGGAAACCGCAGGAATAGTCGACTATTTCGAGGATTTCCAAAGAGCGAAAACGCCGCTCGGGGCCAAAAGATGCCGTTTATGGATGGGCACTATTTAACATACCTTCCCCTAACGGAAAAGCGCACAACCCCTCTTTTTTCGAAAATGGACCTGACGAAATCATCTGGATTTCGCATCGGCAGAAGACGTCAGTCCCCCGTATCGTCCTGCCTAAAATAGAAATAAACGGATGGAAAACGGACGAACGTCTTCCGGATCATTCCGTGTTGCCTTTCTGTTTTTTTTATCCGGCGCTGGTAAGTTACGGATTCAGGAGGGTCGATCGGATGTTGAGGAAGGTTTGTCCCGTAACATCAGGACACACAACGAACGGAATCCCGCAAAATGTTTTGGACATCCTCGGGGACCTCTTCGTAGGTCAGCAGTCCCAGGGCAAGGGCGCGTTCAATGGCCTTGTTCGGTTCCAGACGGTCGTATAAACGCCAAATTTCATCCGATGTTTCGCGGTAAAGCTTAAACTTGACATCGTGCAGATTAAAAAACTTGCTTTCCCGCTCACGATACAGATCGATATGGCGCTGAACGCGGGACAATTCATGATGCAGCTCACGTTCGTACGCTAAATTGGCCAAATTCAAGAGCTTTGCTTGCATTTCCTTGGCATCCAAATATCATGGGATTTTTTTCGATTTACCGTATAGACAGCAATACACATGCCAGCAGCGATCAATACCGGCTGCACTTCCAGGGATTTCCCCTCAAAAATTGATGATATCAATATACGGCAAGATAAATGGTGGTAAAATGCAAAGACGAGCTTTTAGTTTTATTAAAAGTTTAAATAAGTTGCAATCTTAACAAATTAGTCCAAGCGTGATGGCGTCCATTTCAGCGCCTGCACTTAATTTTTATCCCATAGCGCTGTCATCCAACAGAATATGTTGCGTCAACTCCAAATCATGAAAAAGTTGTCCACACTATAATGGACGAGTGCCAAGCATGTAGACAGGTCTATCCATTTTTTTTAATGATGCCCCACCACGGCCATCGGCAGGCGCGTTCACCATTTGTTTCTGGCTGTAAGGAGGCCCACAAGGAAGGAGGAAGGCCAGTCATTCGGTTAAGACTTCAGCGGTCTCGACAGGCATGATCAGTTCAAGCTCGATCAGTGACTTCACTGCTTTTTGGAAATCACTCATGCTCATTCCGGATAAAAAAGCGATGCTTGCCAAACTTCTCTGGCCATCCATCACGTTCAAAATCTTATGCATATGGTGATCGATACGAGGATCATTCTTTGAAACGTCTTGTGCACATCGGAAAACATGCATCTTGAGTTTGTCTTGTGCTTTTGTCATCAACACTCCTGGTCGCACGCTGTACATTCAAAGCTGTTGGGCTTCAAAATGGTTTCAAAAAAATCGACGCCGGGGCAAATTCCGCTGCCATAGGAATTCGACATCCAAAATCGCATCGTCGGCGGGTTTCCGGTCTTCGGCTGCCAAAGCGATTGCCATGGTCACTTTGCATATTCCATACCATGCGACCGCGTGACCCTTGACGCTCGATTTTCCTATTAATTTCAACAGCTACTATTAAAAACGATCACTTGGATTTGACGGATTTTGTCATGGCTGTCAAAATCCGTCACTTTCCCCCCTCCAAACCCCTGCGGTATTGATGACAAAGGGAGCAATGCTTACGATTCTTACGAATAACCGCATAAACAAATCTTAGAGGGACATTCCCCATTGAATACCTATGGTTGCAAGACATGGAAAGGCCTTGCCATGACCCGTCGTCACTTTATCCGGAAAATGATACAGGGGGCCTTCAGCGCGGTTTTATTTAGCACGCCAGGCGCATGCGCGTCGTCTGCCCTGGCCGACAGAGAAAATCAAGACAGCCCGCCTGCTTATCGGCCCCTCGACGGAAAGTTGATGCGGGAGTTGGCCCAACGCAAAACCCATCACGGCAATGGGGTGTTTATCAATCCGTTCAGCAATGTCCCCAAGGGACGCCTGAGCCGTGTATTGCAATGGAAATGGTTTTCACAAAATCATTTCAAGGCGTTCTACCAGGATGAAAAAATCACACCGGTCACGCTCGACCCCAAACGGCTGATAGGAGGCCCCGGTCTTGAAATCACGTTTATCAAACACGCCGGCATCCTGATCAAAGACGTGGATGCCTATATCTTGGTTGATCCGGTATTCGACGATCTGTTTTGGTTTATTGAAGATTTTTCGCCGCTGTCCTTCGACCCCGCCATCTTACCGCAGCCCCGCCACATTTTGATCACCCATGGTCACTACGATCACCTTGATATCCCCTCTTTGGGCACGTGGGGCAACCAAACCCAAGTTATTTGTCCGCTGGGCTATGCCGATCTGTTCAATGATATCGGTATGACCAGGCGTGTGCATCTCGATTGGTATGATCGCCATTATGAAGATGGTCGCGAGATCATTTTCCTGCCGTGCAACCATTGGACCATGCGCAATCCTCTGGTGGGGCCTAATACGGGGCTGTGGGGATCGTATATCATTCGCACCAAAGCGGGGGCCACCGTGTTCATTTCCGGTGACACGGGGTTTTTCGACGGGTTTGAACAAATTGGACAGGAGTTTGCTATCGATCTCGCAATTTTCAATCTCGGCGCCTATGAACCCCGCTGGTTTATGGCGCCCAGCCACACCAATCCGGAAGAAACCGTGAGGGCGTACCGTGATCTGCAGGCCCGCCATCTGGCCATTGTGCACTGGGGAACATTCCGCCTGGGGGATGAACCGGTTCATTTCCCCCCATTGGCCATCCGTAGGGTCCTGCAGCAGGAAAACCTTGAAAACCGTTTCCTCGAATTCAACCACGGACATACCATTGTCTATAAATGATGGCCGTCAGTGGGTGCTACAACCGCCTGGCGTTACGACATTTGGCCTCAATCTGCTCACAGACCAGCCGAATCGTTTTGTGGGATAAGCGGTGGCCCTGGAAACGTTTGATGGCCTCGCCAATGGCGGCCGGTTCCGTGACCATAACGGTCGTTGGCTGCAAGGTCTTTATCTGCCATCCCGGAATCGTCAGGATCGATTGAACGGCAAGCGCCTCCCCGGTGGCTGTCAACAGCCATTTGGCCAGCCAGGTAGCCTGAAAAGTGGCGTAGGAGACAATGCGGGTATCATCCTTTTTCCCGAAACGAATCTGCGCTCCATCCACGGTCAGCCATTTATCCCGGCCTTGGCCAAATTGGGGCATAACTTTGGTGGTGACGGTAAAAACGCCGTTGGGCCCGATAATGATCTGGTCGATATGAAATCGATCCGTGGGAAAATCATAATAGATCCGGTAGCCTTCCGGCGCCAGACGACTGACTTCCTGGGCAACGGCCATCTGGCCTTCGTAGGCCATGTAAAGTCGGCGTTGCCGCGCTTTCAGCCGTTTGATCTTGTTTGTCACGTACAGGATAAAACCGGCACTGATAACACCGAAATAAACGGTATCCATCCAGTTTAATTCCAGAAACAGGAAGTGGACGTAGGAAAGTAGCGCGGCATAAAGGGCCAGGGGAATCGCGCCCAGGGCAGCGCCATAGGCCCCGATTTCGCCCGTGGTCCGGTCAATACGCCGGCGCATGGATTCACCCGGGCTGCGCAGAGCGGGAATATTCAGATAGCGCCTCCGGGCGTTCGCACGTACGTCCACCAGATGGTGATGCAAGGTCGCCAGCATCAGTACCAGCAAACCAAAAAGCAGCACCAACGGCAACAGCCAGCTCATTTTTTCAATCAAAGCGATCATCTGATTCATCTACCACGATTACCATAGCATACCGAGAACCCCGAACGGGAAACAGCCCTGCCGCCACCGGATCACACGTCCAGACGGCCTGGGCGGCCAAAAGCCGTCCGGGGCTGGCCTGCACAGCCCCATGATCGATGCCGACAACAGGCACACAAATGTTTGACATGTCAGGTCATTTAGCCTATTCTGCTCAAAAGTGCTATTGATTTCTTACATTTGGCCGGCCATAGAATGAATTCGCCTGATTTTGAAAAATACAAAACCATATGCATGCGCATCGGTTTAAACATCCCGACGGCTAACCAATGGGCGTGGGACGAAAAATTCAATCATGCGCTTGTGGTATTCGAAAAAGAAGATTTGGAACTGATCCTCCTGCCCATTGCCCTCGAATTCGAGCAGACATGGGATTTTGCAACCATTGACGATTCTTCCCGCCTTGTCTATGACTTTATCCAGTCGGGATTCGGGCTGATGCCGGGTCAAAACCTATTCATTGCAGCCGATGACAAAGCCGCCGGCATGCTGCTTTATGCCACATGCTGGCCTTGGGGAGATGGCGACAAATTTTCCCTGAGGGTCGGCATGTTCAGCGAAAGTCAAAATTCCCCGGATCCTCAGACCACCAAAGCGCTGTTAAGCGAATGGTTCGACATCCGCTCGATATAGCCTAACCGACTCTCATCGTTCATTAAACAGGTCCTGCCGAACGATCTTGTCACTGAAGCGTTTCAACGGTCCCCGGCGTTCACGGGCATAATCAACAACCCGCTGCCACCAATCAGCTCCCAGTAAAACCTGGTGCACGGCGTAGTCCCGCTGGTCCTCCCGGCCATCGATTTCTATCTGCTCGATGCCAAACGACCGATAATTGGCACCCAGCAGCAGGCAGGCAGCGACGACACGACCGGCACGCCGTTCGATCAACTGGTTTCCATAAAGTTTGGAAAGCGCCACGGGCCGGCTGTCATAGCGCAGGGAGCGGGCAATTTCGGTCAGGGTATGCACACGCATCCGCGTTATTTCGGTGGGGTAGTCATAGTTTCTGCTTTCAAAAATTTGTGGCGTCTGATCTCCCACCACCAGCAAGTCAATGTCTTTGGGCGCCCCAGCCACGGGAATCCCGGCCCGCATGCGCGCCGTCGATCCAAAGAGCAGCACCGCACGCGGACGAAATTCTTCCAGATCCCCCACAATCCGGGACAGAATTGTATCGATGTCAGGCGAATTGCCCACCATGACCCGTTCCCGTCAGGTTTGTCTTTCTTGGATCTCCCGTTTGCTTGGAAAAAGAAAATCGGTTTTCAAAGACGGCAAAAAGCGCTTCTTGATGAGGGTCGCCCCGGCCTCAACTGTAACATTTTGTACACATAACATCCCGAGTTGTTTAGGATCGATCCCCTTAATACCTAAAAACGACAGCACTTTATTGGTTAAAATCCTTGATGTCATAGGGCCGGCACACAGGGTATGGTTTTTGCTTTCTATCCTCCGGACATGCTGCCCGGTCCCGTTACGTGATGGATCCGGTGTCAACATTGTTCCTTGCGGAGGAGGGAAAATGACAAAGCCGCGTCGCTGGCGCACGATATTAGGAATCCTGGTGTTGACCGGCACGCTTGTGGGTCTGCTCACACCGGGGCCTTGTCCCGCCGAAACCTTTCCGATCCCTGTGGAGATTCAGCCGGCGGTACAGTTCTGGCTGTCCATATATACGCGCTACGATTTGACGCAGGGCGTGGTGCATGACAGCCGGCATCCGGAAATCATTTACGGTGTGATTGAACTGGAACACCCGGACGCCCCCAATGCGCACCGCATCAATCGCCGTCGTATGCGCGACGCACGTCAAACCTACAGGCGGATCCTGGATCGATTGATCGCATCTCCCGCCCGTGATGACCCGCATCTCCGCCAAATCGCCGCATTGTTCCCTGAAGCCACGCCCGATTTCCTCCAGCGGGCCAAACGCCGCATTCGATGTCAAGTCGGTCAGCGCGACCGCTTTCATGACGGGCTGGCAAGGGCCGCACCCTATATCGATACCATTCGCACCATATTCCGCAACGCCGGGCTGCCGGAAGATCTTGCTTGCCTGCCGCACGTGGAATCTTCTTTTAACACCCGCGCTTACAGCAAATACGGAGCCGCCGGTATCTGGCAGTTTACCCGAAAAACAGGCCGCCACTTTTTGCAGATCAATCACGCGATAGACGAACGGTTGGATCCCGAACGTTCCTCTGAAGCAGCCGCTCGGTTGCTTAAAATCAATTTTGATAAACTTGGGAGCTGGCCGTTGGCCATTACCGCCTACAATCACGGTATTGCCGGTATGCGGCGCGCCAAACGCCGCCACAGAACGTATGCCGCCATCTTTCAGAATTACCGCAGTCGCCGGTTTCGCTTTGCTTCCCGTAATTTCTACCCGGAATTCCTTGCTGCCCGTCAAGCGGCCGTCAATGCCCACCTTTATTTTGACGATCTGCCCTCGGCTGGAGCGCGTCCAACCATTGCGATGCCACTTGACGGTTTTGTATCATTCGCAGCCGTTCGGCATCATTTCCAGATGGAAGCGGATCTTCTTCGCCAGCTCAACCCCGCCTTGAGGCCTTCTGTCTTGAAGGGGCTTCAATACATCCCCCGGGGCTATCGCCTGCGTCTTCCCGCCCATGAGTGGCAAAACCGGCTGGCTTACAATTCACGCCTCCCGGACGGCCTCCTGAAGCGCCGGCAAAAGGCCAGCCCGATCTACCGGGTGCGCCGAGGCGACACCCTCACGACCATAGCCAACCGCCACAACCTGAAAGTCGCCGATCTCATCGCGGCCAACAATCTGCCCAAACGCGGCAATCGCATTTATGTCAATCAGAAACTAAGGCTGCCCATTGGGGATAATCGGTTATGATGGCTGAGGTGGTTCGGGTGGGATCTTAGCCTTGCGCAAGGCCTTTTTCAAGTAATTTGGTCGCATTGCATCCAGGCGGGTGGCCTTGGTCATTCCAGCGGGAGCATGGATGGGTTGGATCGTGGACGATAACGGTTACGCTTCCCGGCAGAAATCAGGCGCGATGGTGTGCGGGCGCAGACGCCGTTGCCGGGGCCGTTCTCCGATCCCGGAAGGGGTAGCGGTTCTAGCCCGGATATTTCAGGCGTTCGCGATGTTCATGGGCAAGGCATCCGGGCTAGTTCGGCAATAGACAGGCTTCCGGTGCCCGGCGAAGGGTTCGGGAGGCAACCGGGCGGCCGAAGCCGATGCGAAACAGCATGACATGACCTTCCGGGCTGTCGGGCGCCACATCGAATATGTCGTGATACGATTGCCAGAGGGAACAGAGCATGCGTTTCTGCTTGGCGTCGAATGCATCCAGTTGCCTCATCCGCCAACGCATCCAGAACAAGGTAATCGCCGTCATGGGCTGGAAAGAGAGCCCCATTCGTGTGGCTGTCAGCCACAGCCGTTCTAAAGCACGGCCGCCCTCGACAATGGTTGTGGAGCGGGTATCCGGACATTTGAGCAACCCCACCAATGGGGCTTGCACAATCCCCTGATAGGAAATCAGGGGCACAATGCGGGACAGCCCCAAGCGGTTGAAGACACGCATGGCCGACCACGTCCGGGTCATCCGCAAGAACCACTCCCCCCCCCTTCCGGCCTCGAGGTTCTTCAGCGGAAAGCCGTCTCGTGCCTGGCTTGCCGCTTTATCGTCAAACCGGATCATCCGTATGAGATGTTCATGCAAGGCACGCGTTTCCACCCGGATCCGGTCCGCCCGATAGACCAGTCCGGCAATGGTACGGATAGCCTCTTTGGTGTGGTAAAGCTTCAGTTCCATCTCCGGATAACAATCCAGACTCCGGATAAGACCGATCATCCATTCCGGCGGCAAACCGCGCCGCCGGTAGCGGGTCCGGTTGGTATGACGCTCCCAGATAAACCGCTGCAAGGGGTCTTCTTCATTGTCCGACCGGTGAAAACGAACGGTCGCCAGGCAATCTGGGGATTTTCCTTCCGGTCGATAGGCCACTTCGCCTTCCAGGCCATAACGGCTGGCCGCCAGCAAAAGGTTTTCCAGGGCCGCACCACAGGCAATTTTCGACGCCACCTGATTGACATTGAAAAGCGAGTTGTCCGCATCCGGCCGCAGCAGCACATCGATGCGGTTCTTCCCGGTGATGAAATTCCACGGCTGGCAGTTGTCACCCGATGGCGCCTGGATGGCCGCACGCAGGATATAATCCATAACGGCATCGGGAATGTCCCCCCCCGCATCCGTGACCAGGGGCGATCGGGGCGGCTCGGCGGCAACTGCGTTCGACCCTTTGCGCAGCGCCCTTTTCATGGCCTTGAGTTTGAGCCTCTGCAGCGGGTTGCGATTGCCGAAAGGTAAATATCCCTGGTGGAAACGGCGGGCATAGGGATCATATTGAGCATAGTGGGGGACCGGACGCATGCCTTCATGTCCCAGCAAAATGCGCAGCACTTCGGCAGCCGCGGTCGCGGCACAGTTTTCACAGCCGGCCCCCAGGGAAGGGCCCTGACGCTTGGCCCAATCGATGGAACGGGGATCAATATAGCGCCGATGCGTCGCCCGGGGCGCCAGTCCGGCCATGAAGGCCAGCAGTTGCTCGTCCAGGGTCATGTCATCGTGGATATCGAAATAGTCATCAAAGCGCATGCCGCGATCGGGCGCGAACACCAGCATGGCCGCGCTATAGCCCAGAGGACCGGCCGTGACCACAGGTATGCGCTTTGTCCGGGCCTGATTGAATACCATACGGCGGATCTCAAAGTTAAAAAAATCAATACCGTCCACGACAATGTCGACGCCATCCAGAAAGGCATGCACATTCTGTTGGGCAACCCCTTGGGGAAACGCCTGGATCTCAAGATAGGGGTTGATGTTCATGGCTTCTTCCATCATCACATCGAGTTTGGAACGGCCCAGATGGCTGGTTTTGGCGCCATACTGCCGGTTCAGATTGACGGGCTCGAAAACATCAAAATCCGCCAGATGAAAACAGCCGATCCCCAGTCGGGCCAGGGTCACCAGGTGGGCGCCACCGACCCCGCCCAATCCGGGAATAGCCACTGTGGCATTCATCAGACGGTCCTGTTCCGCGGCGGTAATGAAACCGATATTGCGTGACAAGGCCTCCTCGAGGTAGTGGTATTTATTTTGGTAGCCAAGTGCCCGCAATTTAGCGACATGGGCGAGATGATCCATGGCAGCACGGTCTCCCTCTGTAGACTCCGTTTATCCTAGTGCCCATCCATAAGTGGCATCTTTCGGCCCCTGGCGGCGTTCTCGCTCGTTTTCAATCCTCGCAATAGCGGACTATTCCTCCGGTTGACACCCACCGACCGGAATCGATTAGATGGGAAGTCCCGTCAAGCGGGATTATATCCCGCGGAGCGGGAAATCGCGCTCGGGCCTTGCCAGGAACCAAAACCTACCATTTATGGACGGATCCTATCCTAACAAGACGAATGGGCAGAAAAAGCCCCATCTGCGCCCCGTTAGCCAGCCCCCTTTTCCTTCAGGGGGCTCCAATCTGGGCCAGAAGCCTCTCCTGATTACTCACGGCCAGGGACCCGCTGTCGTGATCGGCAGTTATCCATTGCGCCTGTTCCCAGGCCGACATGATATCCTGAAAGGCATGGCCCCCGATGCCGCATTGGCGGCTCAGCCATTGCATATCCACGGGGAGTTTACCGCGGTGAGAGCTGTCCACCAGAATACGGGCCGCCAGAGAGGCGGGCGGATTGATGTGGCGCCCTTCGATTTGGTGCCGCAAACGGGTGCCCAGCAATTCCAGCACACGCAAGGCGCGCTCCTGGTTCGAACGCAGTTGCTGCAACAGTTCTTTGCGGGTCCAAACCATCACATCGGCCTCAACGGAGTTGGCGACCACCGTGGATGTCCGCGGTCCGCCATCCAGCAGCGAAAGTTCGCCGAATATCTGCCCCGGTCCGAACATGGTGCTCATGGCCGACGGGGCACCGACGGGGCCTTCCTCCATCACGCGAACCGATCCCCGCATCATTAAAAAGGCCTCCTCGCCGATTTCGCCCTTCCGGATGATGACTTCATCCTTGCGGTAAATGCGGCGCTCGTTGGAATCGGCCAGGATCATGCCGGAAGGATCATCAAATGTCTCCCGGCTTCCGGGAGGCAGCTTGCTAAGATCGACGTGGACGGGCAGCATGGCCACTTGTAGTGCCTCGCATTGGAATTCAGGCCCGATGGCATGCGCCCCCACGATTCGCGAAAGCATGGGCAGGACGGGTGGGTGCAGGGTTGCCAGGACGTGGCGGGCGCCATTTTTGCGCATTTCCCGAAAGCACATCTTGATGAGACCAATCACCAGACCGGGATGCCGTCGGTATTTCCGCGTGCAGCATAGCCATCCGATGCACGCACAGGGGTCGTTCAGAGTCTGGCGAAAGGGGGTAAAATCGTAAAAATCGTCCGCCGGAAAGCCCACATGATTTTCCATGATCACCCGAATGCTGCCAATGGGTTGGGAATCATCGTAGGCCAGAACATTGATGGTCTCCGCAAAACTGTCGTACTGATCTATGATGTGATCGTCCGAACTTTGAAAACGCCGCTCTTCTTCCACAAACACCTGGTGGCGGAAACGATAAACTTCAGCCTTCGCGGCGCTCGACTGTGCAATTTTCAATCGAATCGGCATGGATTGATCCTCCTCTGACCAGCATTCCCGATAAACAGCCCGCCACCTGCGCCCACCCACAATGGACCTTCGTAAGAGGTGCAAGCTGCAAAATTTGCGCCTGATACAGCATTGTGCTTTTGGGTCGGCCCAAAAGGGCCCGGCCGGTTGTTTGATCCGCCAAATGCTTCACTTTTTTATGTACGGTGCAGGCTGAAACAAGGAGGTCGGCCGATGGGGTGGTATTGGCATCATTCCCGGCAGGTATGGCTGTCCTGAAAGTGTATATCAATGTATACAACGTGCGATTTTTTTTACAGGGACGGGCAGTGTTCTATCGGCATGGTATGGAAGGCTTGTGCGCCCGGCAGACAGCGGCAAAATCCTCAGGATAGTGACCGTTGATCCAGCGCAACTGGGCTTCGCTGAAGGCGCCGGGAGACTCCGGCAGCCGCGGCAGAAAACTGTACAAAAGATGCTGCCCGGTATGACCGGCGTCAAATCGTTTGGCATACTCGATGGTGGTAACCATCCGGGCACCCATTTTGCCCAGTGTCTGCACCGCAATCAGCAGCGCCCGGTCCAGGGCCCCCCGCACGGCTTTATCCGCTTCAAGGATATTGCCCACCGGCGCCAGGGTGACCAGTTGCAGTTCCCACTGCGAGGTCTGGGCTTTGGGGACAAACAGCATCACGTTTTCATCGCAATGGACCACAAGGTCACGATCGCCTTCGTTGCAACCGTCGGTGCGCTTGTTGTTTTGTACGGCCTGAATATAGGCGGTGAAAAAATCCACCCCTGTGGCGTCCCGATAGGTCTGGATAAATTCATGAATAAGATCGCCGCAGGCGTAGGCGGACGGCATGGCGGATCCTTCGGTCGTCGCCTCCGCGGCAGGGGCTTGCCGGGGGATGAGGGCATACTGCTGGTGGACCTGTTGGTGCGAAGCATGCAGGCGGTATCGGCTGGGGGCGAAGTCAAAACCGAAATTCCACCCCCACAAGGTACTGTTCAACGGCAGTCGACCGGGGTGCCCGGATGCGCCAAGCCCCTCGAGAATGCGGTGCCGCAAAGACTCCAGTTCTTCCGGCCCCCGTCTCCGCTGTTGCCCTTCAGGCGCCAACTGCAGCATCTCGGCCAGACGAAGATAAGTGCGTTGATAATAGAGGTGACGCATCCCGGTCATATCCTCCGGGGTCAGAGCCTCGGGGGTATAGCGAACGGCATCGTTGGCCATGTTGGCGGCATAATGTCCCCAGGGAATATAACTGTTGCGCCGAAGATATTCGAATACATGGCTGCCGCTATCGGTCTCCCACTCGCCGACGATTTCACTGTCACCTTGCACACCGGGTCGCAGGACCATGGTCTCCTTATAAGCATCCGGCAAATGAGGATTATTGGCCACCGCTTCGAAAAGAACGTGGTTGTGAATCTTCGGCCGCATGGTTCCTTCGGCATTGGCCGTAAATCGTAATCCGACCGGGTGCCCCGTGTCGCCGGCATGGATAAATTCGCCGGCCTCTTCAGCCAGCAGGACAAGATCTTCCGGATCGGTGGAGGTAACGGCCAGGGCCAATTGGACGGGTTCGGGCAACGTTTTTATCAATGCCGTAACGCGAGCCGCCCCTGACATCCCCGGGCCGACATGACGTCGGAACCACTGGGACATGGACACTTCCGGCGGTGATGGCAAACAGATGGTCGACGGGTCGCGATGTTTGGCATCGGCCCAGGCTTTGCCGATATAAGTGGTGCCCCGAAACGGAAACGGATTGGCAATCTCATACACGCCGTCGGCGTCCGGAACATCCACCGGACCTTCCGGAAAGTTGAGGCGATTGTCCACTGGTTGCCCGTCCGGAAACTGACCCAGCGCACACACATTTTCCCGGGCCCGCAGGTTGGCCACCCGATAGGCGGGCCGATGACATGCAACGATAAAACGGCCCTCGGGATGCACTGATGTTCGCAAATTACGCGTCGTCTGATCCTGTTGTTTGCAATCCGATGTCATTCATTCTCCGCATCAATCCAGGCAATACTGAAAAGCAGCATTCCGCGAAACACCCGGAAGGGCGCTCAACGCCACGTGGGTTCATTTTGAATGGGCCGGTAATGGTCCATGCCGGCTTTTTAACGAAGGGCTTCGGATGGAAGAAACTCCGCCGCCCCATAACACGATCCCGGGAATCAACCCCCTTGATCGAGGCTGCGGCAGCTTAACATGGGCTTGACGTGGGAATCAACCAAGGGCAGCGGCCCGGTCGCTCCATCGGTGAAGGATGAGACGGAGACATCGTTGGTTACGGCGATACGACTGCCAACGGTTCGATATATTGGCGGGTCAACTCTTCGACGATCCAGGCGGTATCGACATCGTTTTCATGGGACCCTTCTCTGAAAACGGATGTGATGTTCTGAGCCATGACGGCGGCCTTTCCATGAACCGCACGAATGACCTGAGCAACGGCCCGCCAGTCGTCATCATATAGGAAAGCTTTGACAGTGGAACGGATTTCCGGAAAAAGTTGTTTGCCGAGGCCGCCCAGAAACGCGGCATAAAAGCCCAATGCCGCCCGATGCCGGGTTCGTACGATATGCGGCAGGGTCCCCTCTGGGCCTGTGTCCGCCAGCATGTCTTTAACCGTGCGCGCCAGCAATTCCACCGGCGTATGCGGCAACGCGGCGATAATTTCACGCCATACCCCGGGGTCGAAGCACGTATCGGTCAATTCGCCAATCTCATGGTAAAGAAACGTGTCCTGCAGAGCGGCGGCAACCTTCGGCAGGCAATGCTTCGGCGAACCCGCCGCTTGGGGCGAAAGGCCGCAGGCCGCCAGGGCAAATTCATAGAAAGGCCTTCCGGATCGATTCAAATACAGTATTTGATCCCAGACATATAGCCCAATGGCCGCCTGTCGAATCAATATGGTGCGGTCTTGAACCAACGCGGGCAGGGTCAGCAGGTCGCGGGCCAGTTCTGATGATAGAAAAACAACCGAATGCCCGTTTACAATGGTCTTAGTGCCAACGGCAGCCAGCAGGAAAGATGGCTTCAGGCTATGCGCATAACCTGCGCTATAAAAAAGATTCCGGGGTGCAATCAGGGGGTTGATGCTTTCGGTATCGAAAGGATCGAAGGTTTGGCCATCGATAACCAGGTCCTCAAAGTCAATATGCTGCAGATTATCCCACAATGCCTCTTTCTGTCCGATCCATGCCAGAACCTGAGAGGCATCGTGTTCTTCGTAAGGGGGCAGGGAATGTTCCCACTTGTACAAATCCCGCAGCCGCATGGCCAACCCGCAAACCGAGTAGGATCCGGCAAAACGAGCGTCGGAGACCGTACAGTTCCGGCGCACCTGCCGGACCAGTGAGCGGTGTTCGGTCATGGCATCCTTCCAATCCCAAGGAGGCTCAATAGGCGGAACGAATGTCGGCCTGCCGCCGCAGCGCGTCAACATAGCCCTGTACGGCCTGAGCGCGCTTCAACTGCATGAGGGTCTCGTGGATATCCGCACGGGCCTCCGAGAAAGAAACCACCCCGGCCGGTTTACGGTCGGTTACGCGAATCAGGTGAAATCCATGCCCGCTGGCCACGATGGGGCTGGTCTCCCCCACTGGCAGGTCAAAAGCCACCGCTTCGATTTCAGGAATCACCTGGCCGCGCTGGATATAGCCCATGTCGCCGGCCTGGTCGCGCGCGGGCTCTTCGCTGAATTGCCTGGCCAGCACCGCGAAGTCTTCCCCCCGGGCAATTTTATCCCGGATCGTTTCGATCTTTCGGCGCGCGGCGGCATCCTGCCCTGGTTCGCTGCCCGGCTGGCTGCGAATCAAAATATGACGCACGCGAATTTTTTCGGGGGTTTTAAACCGTTGCGGGTTGGCGTCGTAAAAGCGGCGGATATCGTCTTCCGTCGCTGCAATCGATGGCATCAATTGGCGAGTGACAAGCCGATCGATGGCCTGTTGGCGGTGGAGCTTGCGCCGGTACCGGGCATCATCCATATACCGGCCGGCCAGTTCTTTTGAAAAGGCTTCATCGTCCTTGAAACGGGCACGGGCCGCGGCAACGGCGGCGTCGACCTCCCTGGCGGTCACCACAATGCCCTGCCGCCGGCTTTCCTGGAATAGCAGCTCCTCTGCAATCATCTGACGCATTACGGCGCGTCGCACCGGGGCAATGTAGGCTTCATTGATCGGCTGTCCTTCCCGGGCATGCCGGTCCACGGCCTGGCGGTATTCCACCTGAAAATCGCGACGGGTAATGACCACGCCATTCACCCGTGCGATTTCGTCACGCCCGCGGTCAGCGGCGATGGACGGCACCGTCATGGCCGCTCCCCCGCTCAGCAAGATCAGCAGCGCCAGAAGCCAGGCGGGCCATGTCTTGCTCATGGGATTCATCCCGCTTGCCCTGATCTTCCATCGGCTAACGGGATCGCGGCCGCAGCCATATCTACCGAGGGGTCGCATGCTCATCATAATCCTATCCCCATGCCCATTTGGGGCTCATTCCATTGGCGCCAGACGATATCCGCGATAAATTTCTTCCGCCGCAACCGGCAAAATACATCCCATGGTCAGGACCAGGACGACCGGGCCCGTATATATCCAGGCCCGGAGGACCCGGCTTTGGGTTCCCCCTGGAAGGGGGGATGCTCCAATCACGAGAAACAATAGGCGTCAGAAGACAGAATTCAGGAGCCAGAAGGATTTTGATGTCGCTTCGCTCCGTCTTTTGAAAAAAGATCGAATCAGCCGAAGGCGAAAACCTTATTCTGACTTCTGGATTCTGACGTCTGAATTCCTATACGACGATTACGGCGGAGCCTATTATCTCTGACCTGGCCCAGAGGACCAGGTTTTCTGGACCAAATAAAAAATTCGATGGGCACGTCGATTTGGCCGACCCCGCATCAGTCTGGCAACGTGATCACGCCCAGGAAAGAAGGGCGGTCCCCAGCACGAGGGTGATGATTCCGGCCAGTCGGTAGGTTTGATCGGCAGCTTCTTCCAGCCACCACCCCAAGGTTTTTTCGTATAGTCGGTTGGGGTTCCAGAAAAAAACCGCGCCTTTGGCCACGGCCAGGAGCCCGATCAGGACGATCACACCGGCGTGCAGACTCCCCCGGGCCGCAATCACCAGTAAAATCCCAATGGCCGCCGCGGTCACCGCCATGGGCACCCGCCCCATGCGCTGAAACGCCTTGCCGATGAGCTCGCGGCATTGATCGGTATACAATATAAGAAACACACCACAGGCGACCCATACCGTGCTGAACAGATAGATGAACCACTTCATGTGCGTCCCCCTCCATCATTTAAAGTTATGATCGTTAAGGCTTCGGGTTCCGTCATGCGTCGGGTGGAATGGCATTCGCGTCCGGCAATGTCACATTATCGTGCTGAGGGATCGCCGTTTGTTTGCCTTGCATCGTCAAGAAACAGCCCCCCTCCTCGTGGGTGAAAAAGCGACTGATTTTCAACATGCTGGATTGGTTGAATTTGATCACTTCGTCGCCGTTGCGGACGTAGAGGCAGTCATCGCGGATAAAAAGACTTTCGGGATCAAGGGTCAGATGCTGGCGCGTGTTGAGAACGAGCGTCATGCCGTTCTCCGTGAGCACATCGAAAACGAAAAGGGCTGTATCTTCGTAGCGAAAATAGACCTTTTCGAGGACCTTGCCGTTGATCTGGGAAACGTAATAGCCCTGTTCGTCCCGCGCAATGGCGGCGTGAAAATAGTCGATGATTTTCTTGTGTTGAAAACGACCGTGAGCATTGCACCAATGGCCCCAGCGGTCCATCCAGAAAACCGCATCTTCGGGTGCGATGACGAGTTCGGTCACGACCTCCGCGTTCATTTCCCTGTCCATTATCCATCCTGTTGAAATAGTCTCTTGTATGAAAAGATTGTATGCCACCCAAAGGCCTGTTGGCAATACCATTACAGGAATTTAGGTTAACCGTTGTGTCGGAGGCGGCCCTGCCCCTTCGGCCGCCCCGGCCTGTTCACGCCGGATAAGCCCGCCCAGGGTGCGAATACCGTTTTCCACGGCCCCGGTAAAGGGGAACCCGTAGCTCAGGCGGATACAATTACGATAACGCGATGTTGTCGAACAGATCAGCCCCGGCAATATGGCAATGCGGTGACGCCGGGCTTCGTTAAAAATTGCCAGGCTGTCCACATGCGGGTTGAGGTCGATCCACAGGGTCAATCCCCCCTGGGGCGATGTGACACACGTGCCCTCCGGGAAATAACGGGCCACAGCCCGGGCCATGTCACTGGCCTGGTTTTTCAGGGCGGTGCGCAAACGCCGCAGATGGCGTTCGTAAGCGCCGGTCTGAAGGAAGGCGCCGATCAAATGCTGATTGAGAACGGGCGAGGCGATGGTCAGGTTCAGCTTCAGACGGCGCACCGCTTCCCGGAAACGTCCCGGCAGCGTCCACCCGATCCGCAAACCAGGCGCCAGGGTTTTGGAGAAGGAGGAACAGTAAAGCACTAACCCTTTTTCATCAAAGGCTTTCAACGGCAAAGGGCGCCGATCGTTGAAATACAGGTCGCCATGGATGTCGTCCTCAATGATGGGGATGTCCCGGGCGCTCATCATGCGCACCAGGGCTCGTTTGTTTGCGATGGACATTTCCAGGCCCAATGGGTTTTGGAAATTGGGCACCAGCAGGCACACTTTGACACGATTTTCCGAAACGGCTTTCTCCAGCAGCGGCAGGTCGATGCCGTCGACCGGATCCGTCGTTACCTCCAGCGCAAAAAGGTTGAGATCTTCGATGATCTGGAGAAACCAGGGATAGGTCGGCGATTCCACCACCACGGTGTCCCCCGGTTCGGTCACAGCCTGCAGGCAGAGACTGATAGCCTCGATACAGCCGCTGGTGATAACCAGGTCATCGCTGTCCACGGGTTTAGGGAAATCCAGCAGGCGCTGGGCAATCTGGCGCCGGAGCTCCGGCTCCCCGGAAGGGTCGGCATACGTGGTGAACATGGTTTCGACCCGGTCGCGCGAAAAGGTCCGCAGGCAGCGTTGCAGCTGACGGGTCGGCAGAAGTTCCGGCGCAGTCAGAGTGCCGCCGAGTTGCAGGATCTCGCTGTTCCCCATAGCCTCGACAACGGAACGCGCCAGGGCATTGACAGAAACACGGTGGGGCACGGCCGGTGCCTGCTTACAGGCCGGACCCGGCAGCCGGCAATGGCTGGCCGGCCGAACAAAATAGCCGGATTTGGGGCGGGCTTCCACCAGCCCGCGTTTTTCCAGTTCGATAAACGCCCGATAGGCCGTGGTCATGCTAAAGCCCGTCTGCATCTGAAGCTTCCGGATGGAGGGAAGCTTCTCGCCGGCCTTGTAAACCCCTTTTTTAATTTTGATTTCCAAATCAACGGCCAGGCGGTGGTAACGAAACGCGCCGCCCGGCTTTTCAGCCTGCCGATCACCCACGGGGCCCCATCCAATCTGTTATGGTTAAATTTATTATTTTCTGTTTCTGTTATTATTTACGGGAAATATGCTAACAATGCAATCCATGTTCAAAACGGCCTGCGGATCAAAATTGAAAAGGACCACCAGCATGTTTCATCCTGACTTTCAGCGCGGTTTTCGCGCCAATCTGCCCATTGCCTTCAGTGTGGCCGCCTACGGCAGCGTATTAGGCGTTCTGGCCGCCCAGAATCAAATCGGCTGGCTCGTGCTGCTGGTGATGGACCTTTTCATTTTTGCCGGTTCCGCGCAGTTCGTCATGGTGGACATGTGGTCATCTCCCCTACCCGTTGGGGAAATGGTGGTCGGGGTGGCCGTTATCAACCTGCGCTATCTCCTCATCGGCGCATCGCTCGAACCGGTTTTCAAAAGCAAATCGATCCGGCATAAAGCCGCTGTCATGCATCTGGTGGCCGATGAAAACTGGGCCATTACCATGGCAGCCCAACGGCGGGGCGCGGCATCGAGTGAATTTCTCCTGGGGGGCGGATGTTGCCTGTTATTGGCCTGGTGTCTGGGCACCATGACCGGCCACCAGTTGGGCAGCTTCATTCGCCACCCCGAAGCACTGGCCCTGGATTTCGCCTTTACAGCTGTTTTTACGGCCCTCACCATCGGCCTGTGGCGCGGCCCAAAGGATTTGGCGCCCTGGATCACGGCAGCGGTACTGGCCGTATCCGCTGAGGCACTCCTGCCGGGCAAGTGGTACATCGTGGTCGGTGGCGTGGGCGGGGCCCTGGTGCCGGCCGTGCGCAGCCTGATTCAGGAACCCCGGCGAAACCACCGACAAGCAAAGGAGGAACCGCATGCCCTTAACTGATGCCCCGATCCTGAGAACAGTTATGACGCTCGGCGGCGCTATCGGGGTAACCTACGGATTGCGCCTGGGAGGCCTGCTGCTGTCGGAACGCCTGCCCCGCTCCCCGGTGTTTCGTACTTTTATGGAAGCCCTGCCCGGAACGATCCTGCTCGCCCTGGTCGCCCCCGGGATTGTGGCGGCGGGCCCCTGGGGATGTACCGCCGCCCTTGTGACCGTGTTGACGGCCTTGAAAACACGGCAGACCCTGCTGGCCATGCTGGCGGGTATGCTGGTGATCATTCTCCAGCGCCACTGGCTGTAAGCCTGCCCGGTGTCAATGGAAACGCTATTGGTCGACACCCCTGACGATCCCGTCAGAAGTAATTCATCTGTTCTTCCGGATTACGGATCGGTGTCCGGGACAGGCTTCGATCCGGAATCGCTGACCTTTTGACTTCAATAACGTCCGGTTTTCGCCGGAATGACCTCAAAACGGTAATCTTGACGTTTACCGCTACCGCCATCCTTGCAAAGCGTATAGCGCCATATTCCCTCGCTGCGATTGGGTCACCGTCAGCATTCCATTCAAGAAAGGCGTTGACAAGAAGGCCTGACCTTCAGGAAAATGACGTATACTCACGTCAACGCAGCCGAATGCGGACTACCCATGCCCCTATCCAACACCAGGCCGAATGATAAAGCCACCCTTTCCAGCCTGCCCGCCACCTCCGCTGCCCGGTCGGAAGCCGCCATCCGTTACCAGAATATACTGACGCCCCACAGGAAAGCCATGGCCCTCATGGCGGAGTGGGAACGTATCGAGAACAGCCGTGAAGCGGTCAACATGGATGCCGTCAAGCGTCTTTACGATCGCTTGCAATTGATGGTCCAAAAAATGATCGTCGCTTTAGGCGATATCGGGGACGATCGCAGCGGCCATCTTCTAAAGGCGCACCAGCAACTGGACCGACAAACAACCCCGCTTTTCGAACCGGCCCTCAGTCGGCCCTCCCATCCCGTTCTGGTTTCCCTGGAAGACGTCCGGTCGGATATGGCACCCTTTGTGGGGCACAAAGCCGCCCAGTTGGCGGTGATCGGTCAAACCTTGAACCTTCCGGTGCCCCGGGGATTTGTCCTCACGGCCAGTGCCTTTGACCGCTTCATGGCAAAAAACGAACTGTCCGGGATGATCAAGGCCTACCTGCACGACCTTACGGTGACGCAGCCCGGACGCATCGAGGAGCGCTGCGAAACCATCCGCCGGCTTATTCTTGAGGCGCGTATCCCGGAAGACATACGGGCGGCAACGGAGTCTCAATTAAATCAATGGTACCAGCATCAGGGCGAACCCCTTTTTACCGCCGTGCGCAGCACGGCCATCGGCGAAGACGGTGAAATATCCTTTGCCGGACAATTCGCGACCCTCCTGAACATACCGGCCCAGGGCGTCCTGGATGCCTACAAGGAAGTCCTGGCCAGCAAGTACAGCCCGGGGGCCGTTCTTTACCGGATGCGCTACGGACTGGAAGACCGGTCCACCCCCATGGCGGTCATGGTCATGGCCATGGTTCCCGCGCAGGCCAGCGGGGTCCTTTATACCCGCAATCCCTCCCGGCCCGACCAGATCGATCTACAGGTCAGCGCCATTCGCGGGCTGGGGGAATACCTGATGAGCGGCGACATTGCTCCCCACGTCCTCCGTATCGGGCGTCGAACCGGACGTGTCCGGGTCCGACATACCGCCCGGCAATCCCAATGGATCGTCGCGTGTCCGGAAGGCGGAACCCGTCTGGAAGATATTCCTCCGGAATCCGCGGACGAAAAACCGATTTCGGACACATCGGCGCGCTGCCTGGCCGACTGGGGCGAACGTCTTGAAAAAGCTTTTGGCACCCCCCAGGATGTCGAGTGGGCCATCGGTGACGACCAGCGGCTCTATATATTGCAATCCCGGCCCCTCGGTCTGGATGGACCGTCCCCGTCTGAAAACGCCCCCCCCATTTCAATGGGAAACCGGCCGATCCTCTCGGCGGGAGGCCGCAAAGCTTGCAGCGGTCTGGTCAGCGGTCGGATTTTTCACGCGGACCAGGCCATTTCCCGCGGGATACCAGCCGACAGTATTCTTGTCATTCCGAAAGCCGCACCGGAATACGCCCCCACAATCGCCCTTGTCCGGGGCGTCGTAGCGGCAAAAGGCAGTGAAGCCAGCCATTTGGCCTCGGTGGCACGCGAATTCGGTGTACCGATGATTGTGGATGCCGGCCCCTGCGATGACCGCTGGACCCAGGGAAAATGGGTTACCCTGTACGCGGATAAGGCAACGATTTACGAAGGCCGCGCGCCCGCCACAGAGGGAGAGCCGGTGCATCATCTGGCCGACCCGTTTGAATCACCGGTTCGCCGACGGTTGCGGGCCTTGTCCAACCGCATCACCCGTCGCCGTCTGAGATCGGCAGACGCAGCCGAATCGGATGCGCCACCCTCCCGGAGTTTTCATGACCTCCTGTGGCAAGCCCACCGGTTTGCCATGGAAATATTGCATTCCCGTCAGCCTGATACAGACAGCTCGATCAGGGTCATTCACTGGACGGGCGACAACGCCGCCGGGGATTTCGGGTTTCAAACGCCAGCGAACCATCCCCACCAACCGCTGGGCCAACAATTTTTACAATCGCTTTGGGCCGGCATGTCCGGCTATCGCATCAACCAGGCACCGGGGAACACCTTCGGCATGGAGGGGTGTGCGCTCGTTGGCCATCGATCGATTTATGCCGCCCTGCCCTTGGGGCCGCAACAGGCCACCATCGACGCCTGCCAGCCCGCGGCATCGACGACAACGCGAATCAGAATTTGTGTCATGGGCGGCGCCGGTCCGTATTATCAACGCTGCCTGCGTACCTGGTTGGTGGCGAGCATACTTGACAACCTTGGCTTTACCCTGCGCATCGACGGTGCCCATCTGGAGGCTTCGATTGCATTGTCAGCACCGGCAGACCTCCATGCCATCCTGAATCAAGTCGGTCGGCTGCTTGCGTTTAACAGCCATACGGATCACCCCTTGATCGGCCCCTGGGTTCTGGAGGATGTACGCAACGCTTTCCTGACATCCAATCATCCGCCTGCGTTCACGCCGGTCGACCTCCCCAAAGCCTTCCGCCCCCTTTTCGGCAATTGGCGCCAGGCAACGCTGAACAATCGTCCGGTGGTTGTTCTGGATGGATCGGCCGTCAGCGATACCCCCATGCCACCTTTAGAGCAAATGGAGAAAAACCGTCCTGGCGGCTACCAGGCTTTTCTGCAACAACTCTACCGGGACCATTTTTTTCCCATGGCCATTGCCAAGGCATCGCATATCAGCGAAGGGCAAGTCGACCTGGCCGTCAACCTGCTGGGGGGCCATCATGCCTGTACCGGCGGCATCGTCTTCGGGTTCCGTGACCCCAGCCGCCATTTCATGCTTGGACTGGACGCCGTTCAAAAAAGAATCGTCCTGTATGAAATTATCCATGGCCGCCGGTTCAAGCGTTTACGTAAGCGCTACCCGGTCGCCCAAGACCTCTGGTATGACATAACCTTAAGAATATCAGGTCTATCCATCCATATATACCTCAACGGCGTGCCGACCATGGCCTATACTGCCGATCATCCCCCGGGAGGCCAGGTTGGTCTGTGGGCCTGGGCCGACACCCTGATCGTATTCGACCGTTTGGCCCTGATGTCGGGAAGCCGGCAGGAAATCGCCTTTTGAGGCCGGAAGCCGAAGCCCCTTATGCGGCGCGGCCGTCGTATCCTATGCGGTTTAGGGTGTGCCCCGATCGTTTCCGGCCGCCACAGCAAGTGCCCTGTGCCCGGACGGCGACATTGTGAACTTGCGTTGATCGCGGGGCAAAGCTTGGCGGGATCTGGACAATCTCCCGGGGGCTATGCTAAACAGACGATTTTTTTAAATCACAAGCACCGATACCAACGAATGCGGGTGGCGAGGGATCGCCTCGCACACCCCGGGAGCCACAGTACAGATGGGCGATTTCTCCAATACAACCGGCAAGAATGATGACGACAGCCACCCACCCGATACGGCTGCCAATGCGATCAGCCAGCACATCTATGAAGCCATTGTCCATGCCATACCGGACATGATCATCCGCATCAGCCGGAACGGCGTTTTCAAAAGCTTCGAGGGGGCCACGGCGGAATTGTATTGGCCGGCGGATGCCTATATCGGCAAACACCTCCGGGAGGTCCTGCCGGCCGACACGGCCGCTTTGTTCCTGAACAAAATCACCCAGGCCTTTCAAACCCAAAAAGTCCAATACCTGGAATACAGCCTGCGGTTTGACGGCTCCCTGCGGTTCTATGAATCCCGCATGATCCAGTGCAGCAGAAATGAAGCGTTGGTCATTGTTCGCAACGTGACCGACACAAAACATACAGAAGCCGAACTGCACCGCTACCACGAAGATCTGGAAGCCCTGGTGAAAGCGCGCACGGCCGAACTCTACCGGGCCGAAAAAAAGTACCGCCGGATTTTCAACCATTCGGGCTCGCCGTCCATCATCGTGGAACAGGATTTTACGATATCCATGGCCAATCCGAAATTCGAGGAACTGACCGGCTATCGGCAGGCGGATATCGAGGGCCGCATGCTGTGGATCAGCTTCATTGCCGAGAGTGATCGCGAGCGGGTGACACGCTACCACTACGCCCGGCGCAGCAGTGGCCAGGCCCCATCCGAATACGAATGCCAGATTGTCGACCGCCAGGGAAAGGTAAAAGATATTTTTATCAAGGTGGGCATGCTGCCGGAACCCGGGCGCAGCATTGCCTCGCTGATCGACATCACCTCCCTCAAGGCGACGGAGAACCACCTCCGGGAGCGCGAGGCGCTGTACAGCGCCATGCTGGAAGGCTACGAAGGCCAGTTATACTTTATTTCCAAAGACTATCGCATCAAGTTCATGAACGAAAACGTGGTGCGGTTCATCGGCCGCAATGCCACCGGCGAAATATGCTATGAGGCCCTTCACAACCGGCAGTCGAAATGTCCCTGGTGCGTCAGCGAACAGGTCTTCGAAGGGGAATGCGTCCGCTTTGAAATCAAAAACCCCAACGATAAAAAATGGTATTACAGCGTCAATGTGCCCATCCGCATGGCCGATGGCACGGTTTACTGCCAGTCAATGATCCGGGATATCGATGAGCGTAAACGCATGGAAGAAACCCTGCGGGACAGTGAGGCCCATCTGCGCCGGGAAAATTTGAGACTCCGTTCCACCATCCAGCAACGCAATAAATTCGGGGATATGGTCGGCTCCAGCCAGGCCATGCAGGAAATCTATGAACTCATGCTCATGGCGGCCGCCTCGGATGCCAATATTATCCTTTACGGGGAGTCCGGTACGGGCAAGGAACTGGCTGCCAGCGCAATTCACAATATGAGCGATCGCCGCAACGGGCGTTTCGTTCCGGTCAACTGCGGGGCCATTCCGGAAAACCTGCTGGAAAGGGAATTCTTCGGTCATCGCAAAGGGGCCTTCACCGGGGCGAGCCAAGATAAGCCCGGCTACCTGGACGATGCCGACGGGGGCAGCCTTTTTCTGGATGAAATCGGTGAAATCAAGCCGGATCTCCAGGTCAAGCTCCTGCGCGCCATCGAGGGCGGGGGCTATACACCCATCGGCGGCAATGAAATCAAAAAGCCCCATTTCCGGATCATCGCCGCCACCAGCCGCAACCTAACGGAACTGGTGCAAAAAGGCATGATGCGCAGCGACTTTTTCTACCGCGTGCACGTCATTCCCATCCACTTGCCGCCCCTTCGCAAACGCAAGGAGGATATTCCCCTGCTGATCGATCATTTTCTCAAAGCCTACGACCGCAAGATGTGGCCCCAGTTCAGTGATCAGGTCATGGAAACGCTGCTGGCATACGACTGGCCCGGCAATGTCCGTGAGTTGCAAAACGTCCTAAACCGCTTCGTTACCCTGAAACGGCTCGACCTCACCGGCGAAACTATGCCGCCTGCCGACACCCTGCCGGCGCCCGGCGAGATGGCGAATGCGCTCGACCTTCCGGAACAGGGCACGCTGCCATCAGCGGTTGCGCAATACGAAAAACGATTGATCACCGCCAGCCTGGCGCGCTGCCGCTGGAATCGAACCCATACCGCCAAAACCCTCGGCATCGGGTTGCGAACATTGCAGCGAAAAATGAAGGCCCTGGGCATTCAATAACAGGGCCATATTTGTCATGTTATGCGCCATAATTGGCGCATATAAAATTTCAATGTAAAATCAGGAGTATATGCCGACACAAGGAAGAAGTGCGCCATATTTGACGTGCAACCCGCGTTCTATCCACCTCAAAACGAACTTTCAACACCACATCCTTTTTATTTTTAATCTATAATTTCAAATATTTATCAATATAGCAGGCCCATACGGAATGCTTTGGCACACTCTTTGTTATAAGAGAGCGCAGTTCGTTTGGATGACTGTACTTAAAACGCCATTTTTGATGACGACTGACAACCTGAGGAGGAGAGCGTTATGCGTTCGCGAATTGCTTCCATTTATGACCAGAATCCGGCCCGTATCCAGCTAGTTGCCAACCGCCGCCATAACAATGGCAAGCCTGTTTTCCAGGCTTTCATCGGCATCCAGTTGCTGTTCGGTTTGGCCGCCGTCTATTTCTGGAATTATCTGCCGCTTTAATTACACCCCAGCGGCGACAAGCGATTTTTTATGCAAATTCCCATAGCCTGAGGCCAACCGCCTTACACCGGGCGGTTGGCCGTGATACCCACCTTCAATTTCATTTCGCCGCTGGCGCGGGTCGCTTGATCTCGGCCTTCGCGCGCAGCCCTTCGATATATTCCCTGATTTTCCGACGGCTTTTCTCCTGCTTCAATCGTTCTTCAATTTGCGCCCGGGCACTTTCATAAGCCACCACGGTGGCCGGCCGACGATCAGTAACTTTGATAATGTGATAGCCGAACTGGGTTTCAACGACCTCGCTGACGGACCCGGTCTCCAGGGCAAAGGCGGCATCTTCAAAGGGCTTCACCATCTGCCCGCGGCTGAAATACCCCAGGTCACCCCCTTTGGCACTGCTGGGGCCTTCAGAATATTCGCTGGCCAGCGCTGAGAACTCGGCGCCATCCATTACTTTTTGACGGACCGCGTCGATTTTCCCACGGGCCTCGGCTTTCTGTTCGGCCGTGAAATCCTCCGCCGTCTTGATCAGGATATGGCGCGCCTGGACTTGTTCCGGCCGCTTGAACATATCGGTATTCTGATCGTAGAAGGCACGGCTTTCAGTATCATCCACCCCAATGTCCTGGACGACATGCTCCTTGATCAGCTGCTCGATGGCCACGCCGCGCGTGATTTTTTGGGCCAGATCCGCCTCCTTCATATCGATGCCGGCCAGGGCGTCCTTGTATTCCTTTTCGCTGGGAAACCGCTTCTTGATGGCATCCAATTCCGCCGTCACGCGTGAATCCGGCACCGTAATGGCCTCGGCCTGGCTGGCCTGGTAAAGGAGTTCCTCTTCAACCATCCGGGATAAGACCTCCTCCCGCACCATCGGCATATTCTTTTCATCAGGCACACGGCCCTGGCGGGCCATCTGTTCGACCATCCGCTGGGTTTCGAATTCCAGCGCTTTCTGGGTAATCGTCGTTCCATTGACAACCGCCGCCGGGTCATCGGAAGCCGGTTGGTCATCCGCCCGCACCCCATCCGCAAAAAACAATAGGCTGACGCAAATTAAAATCATCATGGACCGAGTAATGGTCTTCATAACTGAACTTCTCCTTTGGTTGGCTTGGAAAAAGGCGAGGGTTGCCGAAATCATTGCAGGTGACCGGCAGGTCGATTGGGGGTCTGGCATTCAACTGCGGTAATTTGGAATGCAGCGGCGTGATACCCCGGCGCCATCATTTCGGAGGCACCATAGCGTCAACAGGTCTCGGTGGCAAGACAATTCCGAATTGGTTGACCCCCACCGGGGCACCTGTTAAGATTGAATTCAGAGTGCACACCACTTATGCGCCCCAATATGCCGAATCGCCCCCTTAAATCTTCTGCCGAAGCGCTGACCGGCACCGATGTCCTGACAGGTCACGACCCGCTCGGTTTGGCCCGACAGCTGCCCGATCGCTACCGCATTCAAACAACCAACAGTGATGCGTTCATCCAATGCACGGATGCACCCAACCTCAAGGTGCAGGTCAGCCGAGACCTGTCCATATCGGCCTCGGCCGCCCGCAAGGCCACGGCCGGGACCATATTTCTGGACGGCGTCGCCCGCTGCGAACCGTTCATGGACCACGAACGGCAGATCTACAATCTCGATCATCATGAAGGTTGCGTGCGTGCATTTACCCTGTCGACCTGCGAGCAGGCCCTCGTGCTCAGTTTGAAAGGGCTGGATCTACGGGAACGCGAATGGACCATTCTGGCCAATGAACCGGATCTCGATACCGTCCTGGCCATCTGGATTCTGTTGAACCATCGCCGCATCCAGGACCGAAAATTTGCCAACCGCCAACGTCTGTTGACCCTTGTGCGTCTGGAAGGCACGATCGACGCCCTGGGGCTGGAATTAAAGGAGTTCAGCGGCCTGCCGCCCGATCTCATCAAGGCCATGCAGGGGCTGGTCGACCACCTGCGGCGCGAAGAAATTCGGCTGAAAAAAGATGCCCTTTGGGATGAAATTGACTTCTTTCAATACACGGCCGACCTCCTGCACCGGATCGACCGGATGATCTACCGTCCAAGCGATTTTTCTGATTTTCAGGAAATCAAAGAATTGGCCCGGGCGGATATCAATGGCAAGCGGATTGCCATTGCCGTCGAGGCCGATATGGGCATCTACGAACTCGAGCCGCGCCTGAAAAACATCTATGGCGATCGCCTGGGGTGGGTCGTTTTGAAAAAAGGACACAATGCCTACACCCTTCGCCAGATGGACATTTTCATGCCGGTCACGCTCGAGCGGGTGTATGAACGGCTCAACTTCATCGATCCGGCGGTCAAATACCGCCAGAATCAAAATCTGTGGGGCGGTTCCGTTGAAATCGGGGGATCACCACGGGAGAGTGGCACGCGGTTACGCCCCACCGAGATCGTCAATGCGTGTCGGGATGCGGTCCAGAGCTTGGGCGTTTACCGCCAAATAATCCGCTTTTTGGGGATCAGCAGCCTGGTGGCGGTGATCGCCGCCGCCGCCATGGTCGGACGGCACTTCTGGCCGCCCATGGCATGGCTGGCCGGTATCGGGCGTGATCAGGTGCTGGCCAGCCCCGCGTTCGGCATGCACCTGACGTTTATACTGGCCACCTTGCTTGCCTTGGTGCCCATCGCATCCCGCCGCCCCTGGCAATATGGTCTGGTTCTGCCCGTCGGAAAAATCTGGTGGGCACTGCTTCCCCTGGCAATCCTGGCGGGTCTGGCCGGCGGCATTCCCCCTTCCCCGCTGCCGCCGACCCTCAAACCGCAATGGGGTTCATGGGCCTTGCGTCTTGTCATGGCGCCCATTGCGCTTGAACTGGCTTTTCGCAGCCTGGCCCACGGTTTTCTGGCCCAGTACGCCCGCATCGGCCGCCCCAAAAGCCAATTGGTGCTGTCATGGCCACTGGTGGGCGCAGCCCTCTTGTTTGCCGCTTACATCCTGTGGCAGACCGCCGCCGGGGTACCCTGGACCGTCTTATGGGAAGCCCCGCGCCCCTATTTGCTGTCGACGCTCGGCGCATTTCTACTGGGACTGGTTCTCGGTATCGTTCGGGAGCGCTCCCAGAGTATCGTCGTTCCAATCCTGTTCCATACGATCGCCGCCGCAACCGTTCTGGCGACCCTCTCCCTGATGTTCTGATGTCTTGTCAATGAACATCGCGAACCCGTGAGATATCCGGGTTAGTCTTTGCTTTTCGAAAACCCGGGAATCAGGGTCTTGGTCGTGACCACCCCGGCCAGCTGGCGGACCTTTTCGTGCACGAAATGCGATATCATCTCGGCATCGGAACTCAATAGATCACGCGTGAGCTTGACCTTGACCAACAGATCGACATCCCCATGCACGGAATGAATTTCCCGTACCTCTTCCAGGCCAAAAAGTTTTTCGACGATTTTATCCTCCCGCTTGGCCTGGACATTCATGAGGATAAACGCGGTAATGCCCCGCTGCATTTCCGGATAGCCGCATTCTTTCATATCCGCCATTTTCGTTCGGAACGCCTCCATGTCTTTAGGAATCAATTTGTCGATGCCGATGCCGTATTGCCGTCGTCGCCCGATCTGCCACTGATGTTGGGAAATATAGAGGTAAAGATCGGCAATGGTGCGCTCGGGAAAGGATTCGATCAACCGCCCCCGCTGGATGATGGCACACAGGGGGCGGTAAATGGAATCATACCAATCCCGTGCGGCGGCCTCCCGGGTAACGTCCGTCTGCCCCTCGGCTTCTAAATGGCGCCAATGCTGCCGGATTTGGTCCATCAAGAGGTCGTATTGACCGATCTCGGTGAGTTTGATTTCCCGAGGCAGCTGGGTGTCATCGGCAAAAGCCGCCCTTTCGCGGTAAAGAACGTTCTGCAGCTTGTTTTCCGAAGGGATGAATTCCACGATATCGGCCAGGATTTCGTCATGCCCAAGTTCCTTGGCCGCAGCAATCCGGTGGTTGCCATCCAGGACGTAAAAGGCGTCCTTTATCTGGTAGAGTTTCACCGGCGGCAAGGGGCGTCCCTCGCGCATCGCCTTTTTGACCCACTGCAATCGTTCCGACGGGGCTTTCTGTTTAAGTCGGAAATGGTTGTCAAAATCCCGATAGCGACCGACACTGCCGACGATCTGCTCCAAAGGGATGGTGCGCACCCCCCGAACCCGGCTGTCGTAGGCGGCCTCGATCTCCTGGTCGTGTTTGAAGCTTTTGACCTCGTTGGCCGATGCCGCCGTCGACCAGTCCCGCATGCGCTCCAGGAGCCGTTTGAATTTAGATTTCAATGGTATGATAGCCATAAGTATTGATGACCCGCGTGCCATCGATGATGCTCGTTCGGTCGGAATCATCCTGAAAGTTGACGTGGATGTGGCCGTGCAGAAAAAAACGCGGCCGGTATTTCCGGATAAGCCAACGGTAACATGCAAAGCCCTGGTGGCAAAGGTCTTTCCCGTCATGAACCCCAAGCGGCGGTGCATGGGTGACGACGATATCGATCCCCTTGCGCCACCAGATGGCCGGGCGCAAGCGCCGGATATGGGTTTTCATCTGTTTTTCGGTATATTGATTGGGCCCGCCGTTATACCACATGGAACCCTCCAGGCCTAAAAAACGTACCCCCTGAAAGGAAAGAACCCGTCCGTTGATATCGGTGCACCCCCGAGGCGGATAATCCTCAAAACGGATGTCGTGGTTGCCCTTGACGAAAAACAGGGGCACGTTGAAGGCGTGGGCCAGGTAGCTGAGATATTCGGGCGGCAGGTCGCCGCAGGCCACGATCAGGTCGACAGGCCCCAGCGATTCACGATCGGACACCGGATAGAGCGGCGACGCGACGATGTCCGAGACGGTCATTACGTGCATAGCGTTGTCCTGTTGTAACACGGGGTGAACACCTGTCCCCCTGGCGGCAGCGAACGGGTGCGAGGAGCATTTGGGGCATCCTGAGTAAAAGCCCCATGAGCCGCCGCAGAGCCGTAACAAATTTGCTCCGGTTTGTAAACAAGGCCCCCCGAATGCCGGAAACCGGGTGCGTAGAAAAGTGCTTATCCTCGCAGGCATCGGGTTGTTTTAGACCATTTGATCCTTACGTTCATAGTGTAGCCCAAGACCGTTGGAGAGGCATTAACCCCGAATGGACCTCTCCCCGCAACCACAAGCAGCGGCCCGCCTCGGGCCCGAGGGCAAACACGTGGCGCGCGGCGTGTTTGCCGCCTGGATCCGCGACAAGTTGCGGCCTGTGAGAGGCAGGAGGTCATGCCGATGCAAGCCCATTGTCAGGACGATATGCTTCAGGCCATGGCGTCCCCGGCATTTTATCCCCACCTGGCCGATCATGTCCAAAAACAGGAAACCCACATATCCACGGTATTTCTCACCGGCGATTGGGTCTATAAAGTTAAAAAGCCCGTCGATTTTGGATTTCTCGATTTTTCCACCATCGCCAAACGCTGCCATTATTGTCGGCGTGAATGCGAATTGAACCGCCGTTTGACCACCGATGTCTATCACGGTGTCGTTCCCCTAACCTTTTCCGATGGCCGGTATCATCTGGACGGGCCGGGCACCATCGTGGATTATGCCGTCCGCATGCGACAACTTCCGGAAAGCCGGTCCCTGCAACACCGTTTAAAGACGGCCGATCTCCATCCGGATTTTCTGAGGGAGCTTGTCAGCCACCTGACCGCGTTTTATACCCGGCAGGGCGCCTGCCCCCCCGACCAGGCTGCGGCGGCCATCAAAAACCTGCGCTCCGCCTGTGAAAATAATTTCCAGCAGATCCTCCCCTTTGTGGGCCCCCATCTCGACAAACACATGTATGCGATCGTGCGCTCGGCCACACGGTCCTTCCTCAATCGCCGGGGCAGACTGTTTGACCAGCGGGCCAAAAGGGGATGGATCCGGGACGGTCATGGCGACCTGCGGACGTGTCACATCTACCAGCTTCCCCAAACCGGCATTCAAGTCATCGACTGTATCGAATTTGATGACCGCCTGCGGCAAATTGATATCATTTCCGATCTGGCCTTCCTGGCCATGGACTTCGACTTTGCAGGCCAGCCCCAACTCGGCAGCCGGTTGATGGATATCTACTCCCGCTTGACGCCGGATCCGAATGCGTTTTTGGTGCTGCCCCTCTATAAATGTTATCGGGCCATGGTACGCTGCAAAGTGAGTTGTCTCCAGTTTGAAACGGCCGGGCCGGGGCACGCTCGGCCGGATGCCATTGAAGAAGCCAGGCGTTATCTTAAACTCGCCTACCGCTATGCCGTGTCTTTCTCGCGGCCGAAAATATGGGCGTTCAGCGGATTGCCCGCCTCCGGGAAAAGTACGGTGGCCCGCGCCTTGGCCCAGGCCCTCGAAGCGCCCCACCTCCGTTCCGATAGCGTCCGCCATACGCTCTTCAGATCCCATCCGTCGGCACGACAGCCGCAGACCTTCAATGCGGGCATCTATGGCCAGGTCGCCAAACGACTGACGTACGGTACGCTCCTGGGCAAAACCCAGGCGGCGATCAACTGCGGCCGTTCCGTCATCGTCGATGCCACTTTCAACCGTCCGGAATACCGGCGCGAAATCAAGCGCCTGGCACGGGATCGCCACCTCCGTCTGACCTTCATCGAATGCCGGGCGCCCCTGTCCATCATCAAATCACGCCTGCGTCAACGGGAAGAGCACCCCTCCCTGTCCCAGGCGCGCGTGAAGGACCTGGATGCCTTCCAGCAAGGCTTCGTCCCGGTTGGGGGCGCCGGCCTGACCGCCCATGTGGTGATCGATACGACCTGTTCGCCGGATGAGTGCGTCCGGCACATCCTGGCTGAAGACAACCGGGTTTCAACCGCCAGCATGGTTTCATCCCTGGAATCACGCACCGAAAACTGAATGAAAGGGGGCCGTCATGTTCACATCGATTCTGGCTGCAACCGACCGGATCATCGGCCGCGACCCCGTGGTGATTTCCGCCGCGCGGATGGCCCAGGCCCTCCGGATTCCATGGTCCATCGTCCATGTGTTGGAATCCGCCTCTCTCAGCAACCGGCAACGGGTCCTGCATTTCCGCACCGGTGATGAACAGGAGGCCACCGATACATATCGCGCCGAGGTTCGCCGCTGTATACGGCAAGCCTACAGCGATCTGCTGGCCTGGGCGCCGCCCTGCGAAGTTCAAATTGCCACAGGGTTCCCCTGGAAGGAAATCGGACGTCAGGCCATGGCGACCAGGGCCGATCTGATCATCATGGGCCCCCATGCCGGCATTCGCAGCCCAAAGGAGGCATTGCGGTCCCTGGGACACATCGGCAGCACGGTCGAAGGCGTCATCACCCGGGAGCGCTGTCCCGTCTTGATCGTCAACCAGCACCCCTGTCGCCCCAAGCCATCCTTCAAACGCATTCTGGTGGGCGTCGATTTTTCCGCATCCTGCGAATGTGCTCTCCGTTTCGCAGCCGCCCTGGCGCGGTTTTACCAGGCGCATGTCGACCTGTTCCACATGCTGCCAATTCCCCCCTACCCAAAATACTCACGGGAGGATTATAACGCCGACCTGGCCAAAAGCCGTGCGCGTATGACCGCTTTCGCCCAGCCCTGTTTGGAGGATATTCCTCACCGCTTCTGGCTCTGGGGGGGCGCCCTGCCTTATCGGGAACTCTTCAAATGTGCGGAAAGGTGCCAGGCGGATGCCATTGTTCTGGGATCCCATACCAAGGAGAAAGAGGGCAAGTGGTATGCCGGCAGCACCGTTGAAAAAATCAGCTTCCAGGCCTTGTGCCCGGTCTTCGTATTGACCGATTCGCGCACCCTGCCCGCCTGGGCCGGGCACACCGCCGAAGAGCTGTCCGCGTCAAAGGGTGACCACACGGTTCACGTCTTCGGCAAGCGCCATGCGGACGCCGACAGCCCCTGAAATCCAGTGGCGCCTCACCGATTTTCCTGAAGATCTTCGATCTTGATGATCACCAGAGTGATATCGTCTTCGGGTTTATACCCGCGGCTGAATCGATTGAGGGCGTTGTACACGCTATCGAGAATCTGCCGCGCCGGCCGGCCGGCTTCGCGCCGGATGATCTGTTTGAAGCGCTCCTTGCCGAACATTTCGTCTCCCGGACCGCGCGCTTCCCAAATACCGTCGGTCCCCACAGCAATGACGGTTCCGGGCGGAAGCCGGTTGGTCTGGCTTTCCGGGAAAAAGCCCTTGCCTGAAATGCCCAGCGGCAGGCCGTCACCCCCCAGGGCTTCGAACACGTCTTCCGACGGGTAGTATACCAGGGCCGGGTCATGACCAGCCCGGACCCAACGCATGGATCCGTCGCGCCGGTCGATCTGGAGGGCAAAAAGGGTCATGAACCGATCGGTCGTATTGAAATCATCCAACAGGGATCGATTCAGATCGCCCACGACCTCGGCGAGACTTCCGGGAGAAGCGAAGCGGTCCCGTATGGCCGCCCGCGCGGTGGCCATCAACAGGGCGGAATCCACCCCATGACCGGCAATGTCGGCGACGGTAACGGCCACAAGATCGTTATCGTCGGTGCGCAGCACTTTGCGCGTCATGAAATCGTAGTAGTCGCCGCCGATTTCTTCACAGGGGATGCTCCGGCCGGCAATGTCCAGTCCGGCCACGCGGGGCGCCTGCTTGGGCAGCAGGTTTTTCTGGACCTCGCCCGCCAGCATGAGCGATCGTTTCTGTTCGCTAAGATCGGTCACGAAATCCACAAAGCCCAATTGCTGACCGCTTTCGTCGTACAGGGTATTGCCGTGGATCAGCACGGGTACGACATGGCCGTCCCGGGCATGATAGGAGCCTTCGAAAATCCGGTGTTTGGCATTCTTGAGACGCTCGTCATTGGACTTCAGGAAACGTTCAAAATTCTTCGTTGCCAGCGCATGCGGGGTCATGCCCATCAGGTCGTCCCGGTCATAGCCCAGCATGCGGCAATAGGCGTCGTTGACATCCACAATACGCATTTTTTCGTCCATCAGGACGAATCCTTCCGCGGCCGTGGCCAGGATGCGGCGAAACTTGGCTTCGCTGCGACTGAGCTCTTCTTCGGCCAGCTTGCGTTCGGTGATGTCGACCACGATGCCCTGGTAGTGCATGATTTTGCCGTCCGCATCGCGCTCGGTGGTGGTGGTATCCTCAACCCAGCGCGTTTCCCCGTCACGGGTGACAATGCGATAGACCTGGGTGTAGTCGCCGATATCCTGTCGGGCATAGTCTTCGATTTCCTGGCGAAGACGTTCCTTGTCACCCTCGTGGACGATGTCGGCGAAAAGGACCCTTTCTTCCAAAAAGTCTTCCGCGCTGTAGCCGGTCCGGTTGATGTTCTCCGAAACATACACAAGACGCGGTTCCGGATCGGGAAGTCGGCGAAAAAGGATGACAGGGCTTTTTTCCACGATTTTCATCGACAGACGCAGTCTTTCCCTGATTTCGGCCCGATCACAGGTATTTAGATCAAAATCTTGCATCGTAAGTCCTCTGGCGCTTTTCTTAGGGGTAATCTCAGCCTTGTAACACGATAGGGCGTGAACCGGGCAATGGCAACCAGGGCGCCTGAATGGGGCTGGGTCATCATGCCTCCTGATGGTTCCAATCGCCTTATTCCCATGGTACATATTGTTTTAATTGATATTTTTTGCTATAAATTGAATACATATCGATCTACTGCCGCCGTCATGTGGCATCCTTGCCGTTCACAAGGTAATGGTAGCCGGCCGCGCCGGGACCGTCCAACGGAAATCAAACCATGGGGAGGGGTTCATGCCGAATAAAAAGGTATTACGCGTTGCCACCGGTCTCATCCTGATCTTTTTGACCTCATGGCCGGCCGGCGTCCTGGGAGCGGACCCAAACGAGGCCCTGTATGTCGCGGCCACCCAGGGCGATCTGGAAACCATACGCCAATTGCTGGACAGCGGTGCGGCTGTCGACGGAAAAAACGCCGCCGGGTGGACGGCCTTGATGAAAGCGTCCATGGAAGGTCATCAGCCGGTGGTGGAAGAATTGATCAAACGGGGGGCGGACGTCAACACCCAGGGGCGGGCCGGATGGACCGCACTCATGCAGGCGGCCCAATTCGGCCATCTTGGCATCGTTAAGGTGCTGGTCGCAAAAGGCGCCGCCCTCAACGGCCAGAGTGTCAACGGTTCCACCGGTCTGATGTTTGCCGCCAATAACGGCCACCTGGAAACCGTCAGCTACCTTCTGGACAAAGGCGCGGAAGTAAACCTCCAGGACAAACTGGGACGTACCGCCCTTATCCTGGCAGCTTCCGAAGGCCATGAAGCCATGGTCAAATTGCTGCTTGAAAAAGGTGCCAATAAAACGCTGGCCAATTCTTCCGGTCGGACGGCCAAAGACATTGCCGAACGGGAGGGATTCTCGTCCATTGTGACCCTTCTGAAGGGGTCTTGAGGTCACCGTCGAACAACTCCTGAATTTCGTCATCCTTCAATCCGGTGGTCAACACTTGACCCGTATGCAGCGAACCATTGGCTGACACGCACCGCATGATCGACAATCGTATCCGCTGAGCTTCGCGATTGTCAGATCATGGGGGACGTGATAGTGTCCTTTTCCCGTTGGCGAAAATCGTGCTTACATACCGGCCGTGCGCCTTGACGGTTCGCGTTAAACCTTACCCACCTTCATATCCGCCCCATCCGGCCTTTAAATTATTTAAAGCAAAATCTCATAATTTTCTTGACAAGACCGGCCACCGCGACTATTTTATTAATGAGCATATGCTCATTTAACATTAACCGCTGGAGTAAAGAATGAAAAAAATTGCTGTTACCGCTGAAGGGCCCGATCTGGATGGCCGCGTCGATCCACGCTTTGGACGCGCCGCCGGTTTTATTATCGTAGATCCCGAGACCATGGCTTTCGATTACGTCGACAACGGCTCCTCACAGGCCATGGCCCAGGGCGCCGGCATCCAGGCGGCCGAAAACGTTGTGGCCACCGGCGCAGGCGTTCTCCTGACGGGTTTCGTGGGCCCCAAAGCCTTCCAGGCCCTGAACACCGCCGGTATCGATATCGGCCAGAACGTTGACAACCTCACGGTCCGGGAAGCGATCCAAAAATTCAAGGACGGCCAGGTGCCTTTGGCCGCCACTCCCAACAGTCGGGGCCATCGGTCATGATTATTGCCGTAGCAAGTGGAAAGGGCGGCACGGGAAAGACCACTCTAACGTCATCACTGGTATCGGTCTGGCCGTCGCCGGTAGTGGCGGTGGATCTGGACGTGGAGGAGCCCAATTTACATCTTTTCCTCCAACCCGAGGTTGATAGCGAAACCTCCGCCTATATGGAAATACCGGAAATCGATGATGAACGCTGCAACCGCTGTCGGGCCTGTACCGACATCTGTCAGTTCAAAGCCATTGGTATCTTTGGCAAGGTGGTTATGACCTTCCCGGAGATGTGCCATGGTTGCGGCGCCTGCTGGACCATCTGCCCGGAAAAAGCCATCACCCCGGGACGACGCGAACTGGGCCACATCGTGACCGGACGATTCAGGACCTCGGACTTTGCCATGGGCCGCCTGCGGGTGGGCGAAGCCATGAGCCCCCCGCTTATGCGGGCGGTTAAACATCATCTGAACAGCACGCATGGTCAACCGTCCCGGGATATGATCATCGATGCCCCGCCAGGGGTCTCCTGCCCGGCCATCAATGCCGTGATGGATGCCGACGTGATCGTCCTGGTCACCGAACCGACCCCCTTCGGCCTCTATGACCTGGCCCTGGCCCAAAAAGCGTTTGCACCGATCGGCAAACCCATGGGTGTTGTCATCAACCGTGCGGACATCGGCACACGGGAGGTCCATCGGCATTGCGAAGAAACAGGATTGCCGATTCTGGCCGAAATTCCCTATCAGCGCGATATTGCCGAAGCTTACGCCCGTGGGCAGATCATTGCGGAAGCGGTCCCGTCCGCGCGTCCCCTGTTTGACGCCCTGGTGGAACGCATTACCGCTTTGGGCAAAACCGCTAACCCCAGCGAGGAGGTCTGTCATGCGTGAAATCCTCATTCTCAGCGGCAAGGGCGGTACCGGAAAAACCACGCTGACAGCGGCCTTTGCCCACCTGGCATCCAACCATGTGATCTGCGACCTCGATGTGGACGCCCCGGACCTTCATCTGATCCTGCAGCCGGACACCCATTCGGTCGAGCCGTTTGAATCCGGCCACGAGGCCATTATTCGACCGGAGGACTGCGAGCGCTGCGGCACATGCCTCGACGCCTGCCGCTACGATGCGATCCAGGGCGAGGACCCGCCGGTGGTCAATCCCCTGAAATGTGAAGGCTGCAAACTCTGCGTGGCTTTGTGCCCGGCCGATGCCATTACCTGGTCGCCCAATCATTGCGGCGACTGGTATCAATCCGATAGCCGGTTCGGCCCCATGGTTCACGCCCAGTTGTTCCCGGCCGAGGAAAACTCCGGACTCCTGGTGGCCCTCCTCCGCAAGCAGGCGCGGGCCCTGGCCGAAGCCAAGGGGCTGGACCTCATCCTGTCCGATGGCCCCCCCGGCATCGGCTGCCCGGTTATTGCCGCCCTCTCGGGCACCGATATGGCCGTCATCGTGACCGAACCGACCGTATCCGGTCGCCACGATCTGGAACGCGTACTGGAATTATGCCACCATTTCAAAATCCGGACCGGGGTCATTATCAACAAATGTGACTTGAATCTTGATCAGGCTAACGCTATTAAGGCCTATTGTCAGGCTCATCAGCTGCCCCTTATCGGCGAGTTGCCCCATGACCGGGTGTTTACCGAAGCCATGATCCAGGGCCAGACCGTCACGGAATTCCAGCCTGAAGGTGCTGGAGCAGCCGTTGAAGCCATTTGGAACAACCTGTTGAAGCTGGGTGCGGAACCTGCGCCCGCCGAGGAACTGGCCGCCATCGGCTGATCCGCCGGGTTAATCCGATAATATGATAGAACCGCAATAGGATTGAAAGGAGTTTGTGTCAATGAGTACAATTGTAGCGATCCCATCTTCCCACCCCGGTGGGCTGGAAGCCATGTTGGGGGCCCATTTCGGCCACTGTGACCTCTACACACTGGTCACGGTGGAAGACAAGACGATCAAATCCGTGGATGTCATCCCCAATGTGCCGCATGAGCAGGGCGGATGCATGGCGCCGGTTCAATACCTCGCCGACAACGGCACCAAGGCCCTCATCGCCGGCGGCATGGGCTTTCGCCCCCTGATGGGTTTCAATCAGGTCGGCATCTCCGTCTATTTTGGCGGCGATGCGCAAAACGTCGGGGAAGCCGTCAACGCGTTTATCGAAGACAAACTGCCCGAATTCCGTCAGGAGCATACCTGCGGTGGTGGCGGTGGTGCCCATTAAAGCCCCTAAGGGCAAGGGCTCGCACCTCGCTTTTTAATTCGCTAAGCAGAGGAAAACGACATGCCGATCTACGATATCCAGTGCCAGGCCTGCGGGCATAGCGCCGAGGTCATCGTAACGGCCAGTGATGCGCCACTGGTGTGCCCGGAATGCGGATCGAGCGACACGGCCAAAATCATGTCCGCTACGAGTTCGCTGACAGGCCGCAACGCAACGTCCCTGCCCGGTCCTTCCGACACGGGCTGTTGCGGTAACCATCCCGGTCATGCCGGTTGTGCCGGCCCGGGCACCTGCTGTGGCAAGGCTTCGTATTGATCCCCCCCTGGCATTCGGATTACGGACGGCAACCTGTCCAACGCCACCAAGCGGGCGAATCCCGGCCGATTGACACCGCGGGATGGGGCCTAACCGTCGGCAAGCCAAACCAGGGGGTTTGATCGCGGCCGGTCAGGTCGCGTTACAGGAGTGAGAGGGCCGCCATGCCCTCGAGGAGGCGTTATGCCGCAGGTATTGCTGGTAGCCAACCGACCCGACGCGTTCGAGGAGTTGGCCCAGGCACTGCAGAACAAAGGGACCCTTGACGTAACATGGGCCCACGACGAAGAAACCGCCTTGGAAAAGGCGGCCGCCGACAAGCCGGCCCTGGTCATCGTCGATGACTATATCGGAAAAACCACCGGCCTGGAATGGATCCAGCGTCTGATGGGCGTCAATGCGTTCATCCAGACGGCGGCCGTCAGCAGCATGACCCAGGACGCCTTCCACGAGGCATCCGAGGGGCTCGGCATCATGGTCCAGTTGCCCCCCCGACCGGGGAAGGAGGAAGCCGAAAGGATTCTGGAAATGCTCAAAGGATTACCGGGCATGTGATCGGCCCCTTGGGGACCCGAACAATTCCCGCTTGGGCGCCAGCCACCCTGCCTGGGAACGGCGGCCCCAAACGGGTCTCGGAAAATTACTCGAAGCAAAAAGGCCAACCCTGTACTTAACGCAGGGTTGGCCTTTTTGTGGGTGCCGCCGGTGAACCGTTGCTTACGGCTCCGTTCGATCATGCCCCAACGCCGCATACACGTCATGGGGGAAAACCGATCCAGCGTATCGCTGGTTGAGATGGTAGGCGACACGATCGGCGTTCAGGGGCGCCTTTTTTTCCATCAGATAGCGAATCATGTCGGTGCGGTTGGATTGCAGGAAAGCGCCTTTGACCGTCGCTCGTATGGCGCTATGTCGAATTTGGGCACTGCTGGAATCCAGCAGGTCGGCCTTGGCCTCGCATTTCTGGATATAGGTGTCCACCAAAGCGCCGTAAATGACGACCCGTGGGACCTCTTCCACCTCGCCGCAGAAGCCGCTCAACGCCCCGCCACATACCATAAACAATGTACCAATGATTACGATCAAAACCGTGCGTTTCATATTGCCCTCCTTTTGCTTGCCGTCTTTTTGGTTACCCGTCTGTTGATAGCCGTTTGCCGGAAAGGTTTTCCTGCTGTTGACCATTCGTAGAGCACGGTCCATGCCAACGGCGACGGAGGGCATTGATAGAAGGCGCGACTTTTTACTTTCATATCTTTAAAACTCTGTATTAATTACAATAAATTATTTTTTGCATTTTTAACAAAGTAACAAGGCGGCGCCCCTCAGAATGCCCCGGATATTGACGATTTACATTTATTTCAAAGGGTTAAGCAGTTTTAAGCCGCAGTTTTGGGCGCAGGAGCGGGCTAATGGCGGGAAGGGGCAGGGCCGTCCATCGACACAGGGATATTTTTATGTAACGATTTAATTTATTTTGATTTTATTATGATGTGCAAGAATGCCCCATCTATGTGCAAATCTGCTACGCGGGTGCTTTGGGACGTTCTTCCCGCTAATAATTGTGGTCTTCTTTACGGGCAAGTTGGTATTTTTGCATTTTACGTTGCAGGGTCCAGCGGGATATTTTTAACAGGTCAGCCGCTTTGCCCCGATTCCACATGGTTTTTTGCAGGCTATCCATTATGAGCCGACATTCCAGCGTATCCAGGGCCCCGTTTAACCCATCGGACGGCAGGGCGGCCTCGTTTTCTTCCGTCACGGAAACGGAATGTTTTCCCGGTAAGGCGATTTGATGGGTGGCCAGGAAGCGTTGAATCGTATTTTGGAGTTCGCGGACGTTGCCGGGCCATTCATAATGCGATAAAGTATCCAGCATTTTACCGGTCAAACGCGGCGATTTACCGTCCGGTGCAAAACGCGCCATAAAGGACTCCGCAAGAAGGGGTATATCTTCCCGCCGTTCTCTCAGCGGAGGCAGTTCGATGTCGATGACATGGATACGGTAGAAGAGATCTTCCCGGAAAGTCCCCTGCCGTACCATCGCGGCCAAATCCTGGTTGGTGGCACTGATAATCCGGGCGTCCGCGGTTTTGGCCTTCGTTCCGCCCACAGGGATATATTCACCGTTTTCCAATACGCGCAAAAGCTTCACCTGCATGGACGGTTTTAACTCGCCCACTTCGTCCAGGAACAGCGTTCCCCTGTGCGCCTCGTCGAAGAAACCAGGTTTTTCCCGATCGGCCCCGGTAAAACTCCCTTTGAGGTGACCGAAAAATTCCCTTTCAAAAAGGCCTTCCGCGATGGCGCTGCAGTTGACCGCCACGAAGGCGTTATCGTTTCGGCGGCTTAATTCATAGATGGTCCTGGCAACCAATTCTTTACCGGTCCCTGACGCACCGGTGATAATGACATGGAAGTCGGACGCGGCCGCCTGGGATACGAGTTCGTAGACGCGCTTCATCGCTGAACTTCGCCCGACAATATTCCCGAATTTATAGCGTTCCTCCAGGCTGGCCTTCAAAACGCGATTTTCATCCTGCAGCGCCGCTTTTTCGTTTTCAATGCTTTTTTGAACCGACATGTCCCGGATGGCGGTCACACTGGCCGCGTGCGCCCTTTCGTCAAGGTGTTTGGTCCTGATTTCAACGGGGATAACGTCACCCTGAAAATTCTCGAGTTCGCCCTCATAGGGGCGGTCCGTTTCATCGAGAATCGCGCTTTGGCAATTTTCCGGCAGGCGGTTGAGCAGATTCTGGCCCACCAGCTGGTCGGGCTCGCAATTAAAAACGCGCACAGCCTCACTGTTGACGTCGACAATTTCCCCTTGGTCGTGAATAATGATGCCTTCAAACGACGCTTCGGCAAGGGTTTTGAACCGCGCGTATTGACGGGCCAGGCGCCGATGCAGGTTACGATTTTCGATATGGTTTTTTACTCTGGCAAGAACTTCCTCACCTTGAAATGGCTTGGTAATATAGTCAACCCCTCCGGCTTCGAACCCCTTGGTCTTGGTCTCGACTTCATCGAGGGCGCTCAGGAAAACCACCGGTATATCCCGGGTACGGGGATCCTGTTTGAATTGGCGGCAGACTTCAAAACCGCCCATGCCCGGCATCAACACATCCAATAGGATCAGGTCGGGCTGGGGGGCGGACCGGGCGATCTGCATCCCTTCCTGTCCGCTCAAGGCGATAAGGATCTTATACGTTTCCGACAACAAGCCGACGATGGCATGCAGGTAAATCTCTTCATCATCAATGGCCAGTATGCGTGTCTGCCGTTGCTGTGGGGGCATATTGCTCCTTTGATCTGTGAATGCCAATTTTTCTTTCGGCGGTGACCTGTTCCCTCCCTTGCATATCCGCAAATGACCGCATAGCGGCTACCCGCAGGGTCGTTAAAGCGTCAGCTCTTCAAGCGTGTGCGCAAGGGTTTCTTTGGCTTGCGCAAATTTGAAGCTGTTGACTTGAGATTCCAGGGTCAAAAATCGGCGGGTGATTTTGGCCGGTCCCAACAGTGTTTTGATCTCGGAGACAAGTGTAAGTGCATCCGCATCACGTTCATCGATAAGATCGGATAATGCCTGGAATAATGCCTTGCACCGGGATACTTCCGGTTCAGCAGCCCCCCTCTTCTCGGTATCACCGCTGCTGTCGTCGCCAGCGCTCCGGCCCGCAGAATCTTCTGTTTTTAAAGTGTCCAGAGACCTCATGATGCGACCGACTTCCCCATCAAAATGTTTCCAAAGCAATGGCAGGCGATTGCGGGCGCCTGTCTTGAAGGCGGTTTCAAGTTGAAACGAAATGTCGGCCAGTCTTTTCGCACCAATGGTCCCCGAAACGCCTTTGATCGTGTGTGCCAATCGTTGCGCTTCACTCAGATTCCCCCCATCGAACGTCCGCTTGATGCGGGCGGCAATATCCCGATGGCGATATCGAAAGCGGGCCAGCAGGTTGACATACAAGTCCCGATCGCCGTTCACGGCTCTCAATCCCACAAGGGCATCAATGCCTTCCAGTTTGGCCAGGTCATCGGCAACGCTAATTTCGACGTTTTCACACGTCCCGGCCTTTTGAAAACTGCCGTTTAGGTCGACATCCGGCCGAAGGCTGTGGACCAGGGTTCGATATAAAATTTCAGGCTTGATCGGTTTCGCGATATGATCATTCATGCCGGCGGCAATACATTCTTCGCGATCCGTGGACATGGCATTGGCCGTCATGGCCAGAATCGGCAGTTCCTGTGGGGACGATTGTCTGCGAATTTCCCGTGTCGCCGTCAATCCGTCCATAACCGGCATTTGCAAATCCATCAGGATACCATCAAACCGCCCTGTAGCGGCATGTTCCACGGCCTCCAGCCCGTTGCCGGCCGTGACCACTTCGATACCGATCTGCTCCACCAATTCACGGGCGACCTGTAGATTGGTTTCATTATCTTCAACAATGAGGATACGACGGTTGGCAAGCCATTCTCTGGCAGTTTCCTTGGGTATCCCCTTGATCGTATCGATATCCTCGCACTCGGCTTTTGTTAAGCGCACCTCGAAAGCAAATCGGCTGCCGGCACCAGGGGTGCTGTGCACGTGAATCGTACCGCCCATCATCTCGATCAATCGCTTGCAGATGGTCAGTCCCAAACCCGTCCCGCCGTATTTGCGCGTAACGGAAAAATCAGCCTGTTGAAAGGGCTGAAAAAGCTGCTCGATCTGCTCCGCGCGCATACCGATGCCCGTATCGCTGACGATAAATCTCAAAACGGCATCGCGTTCGGATTCTTCGAGCCGTTCAACGGCCACCGCCACCTCGCCTCGGGATGTGAATTTGACCGCATTGGTGGTCAGGTTGATCAGCACCTGTTCGAGACGCAAGGCATCGCCCCTAAAATATGGGGGTATGTTTTCCGGCACCCTAAGCCTGAAACGCAGCCCCTTTTCGTTGCTTTTTACGCTGATCATGGAAGAGACGCGTTCCAGGACTTCTCTGAGGTTGAAGCTGTGTATTTCGAGATCGAGCTTACCGGCTTCAATTTTGGAAAAATCCAAAATATCGTCGATCAGCCTGAGAAGATTGTAGGCGGACGCATGGATTTTTTTCTGGTAGTCCGCCTGCTGTGGCGTCAATGTTGTTTCCATGGCCAAATGGCTGAAACCGATAATGGCATCCATGGGCGTCCTGATCTCGTGGCTCATATTCGCCAGAAAATCACTCTTGGCCCGGGTGGCTTTTTCGGCGATCATTTTGGCCTTTTTAAGTTCCTTCTCGGCATTTTTCTGGGTGGAAATATCCCGGTAAATAGCGTAAACACCGGCGTCTTGGCCATTGATGAAAATCGGCATGCCGGTCACCGACACATCCAGCACCTGACCGTTTTTGCGCTGCCGCACCGTTTCAAGAAAAATATGCCGCCCCTTTTTTATCTCAATTTTGACGTGTTTGCCTTCATCGCGGCGTTCAGCGGGAATGATGGTTTCATCCAGGGACTTGCCGATGACATCCGCATTGGTAAATCCGAATATTTCGGTAAATTTGCTGTTGATCCGTTCAACCCGGTCTTTTTCATTGATAAAGGCGATCGCCTCGGTGGAAGCCTCAAACAGTTGTTCCAGATAGGCCTTCTGGGTGGCGATTTCCACTTCGGCGTGTTTCTGATGCGAAATATCGCGGTAGATGGCATAAATTCCGGCGTTTTTTCCTTCGATGGTAATCGGCATACCGGTAACCGACACATCCACTATTCGTCCGTCTTTGCGTTGCCGCACCGTTTCGAGGAATATGGGATGGCCCTTTTTGATCTGGCGGGTAACGGTTTGGCCTTCTTCCCTGCAAGCAGCGGGGATAATGGTGTCATCGAGGGCTCGGCCGACGACTTCGTCGGGTGAGAATCCAAAAATCGCACTAAACTGGCTGTTAATCCTTTCGACAAGTCCATTTGCCCCAATAAAGGCGATCGCTTCGGTGGAAGCCTCAAACAACTGCTCCAGATAAGCCTTCTGTATCCTGATTTCCCGTTCTACCCTTTTGCGTTCGGTAATGTCCTGGATAATGGATAGAACGCCCGATATGGCGCCCTTGGTGTTGATCAGGCCCGTATTGTGCCATTCGCAGGTAATGGTCCGGCCAGCCTTGGTAAAATTTTCATTGATGGAATACGTCCCCCCCTGCTGGTCAATCAAGTCCTGCCAAATTTGATTGACGACCGGGCGAACCTCCTCGGGAACGATCAGTTCCGTTGCGTGCTGCCCCAGAGCTTCCTTGGCCGTGTACCCGAACATCTTTTCCGCGGCCAGATTCCATTTGACAACCTCCAAACCAAGGTTCCACTCGATGACGGCAAGCGGAGACTGTTCCACCATCAAGGCAAGCCGCTGCTCGGAAGCCCACAATTCCGCTCGCCTGCGCTCTTTTTGTTCTTTCTTGAGAATAACGATTTGGGAAATCAGGCTGGCAAATATCTCCAGGGGTCTCACCGTTTCCGCGCTCGGCTGCATCCCGGATTTGGACTCGTCGACCGAAATTACACCAATTGTATCGCCATTTTCATCCATCATCCTGACGAAAAGATTGTCTTCCGGATGCCAGCTGTTTTTCTGTCCGGGCGCCGGCCCGCGGCCGTAAACTGTCGCCTCCTGGTTAAGGATGTCCTTTTTGGTGTAGGGGATATAATAACTATGCCGTCCGATAAAATTTCCCTTTACAAAAACGCCATCATACCAACGCTTCGGCATTTCCACCTTTCGCAGTTTATCGACGACATCTTTTTCCACCCCTGCAAAGGCGATGATATCCCTGAAGGGGGCCGCATCTTTAAACAGAGAAATGAGAACGCGTCGGTAATCCGAAAAATCGACAATGGCTTGGCTGATTTTGCTGAAAAATTCCTTTTCATCTTTTATGGAGATCATGGAGGCCGCGGCCAAGCTGAATTGCTCGGTCTGGTTCGACAGTTCGGACAGTCTTTTCTCACTTTCCCGAAGTCCGTCTTCGGATCGCTTACGATGAATTGCAATGGCAATTTGATCTGAAATCGCGGCAAGGATTTCTAAATCTTCGCTACTGTACAGATCGGCATCCAAATAGCTTTGAACCGCGACCACGCCGATCACTTCATCTTTGATCATCAGGGGAGCGCCCATCCACGTGAGCGGCAACGGCCCCCACACGCCATTGTGCTTTTGCCGTTCGATAAGTTCTTCCCTGTTGAGTAAAATGGGTTTGCCCCGGCAGACCACCAAACCGGTCAATGAATCGCCGGCATCAAAATTGGTGATCGATGAAAAATCGTCATCCACGGTATCGACAAAATAGGGAAAATGCAGCGAGCGTTCTTTATTGTCGACGATGGCGATAAAAAAGTTGGCGACATCGATGATCCGTTTCAGAATATGATGAATTCTTGCAAACAAATCCGGTAAATTTTCAGAACGGTGCACCGCACTGGTAATATCGAGAAGCACTTGCCGAATCGTATCACTTTTCTTATGGGCGATTTCGATCTGTTTTCGATCAATCGACGCGGCAATGAATTCGGCCACTGATTTTAAGAAGGCCAAATCACTTTTTGTAAAGGCATCCGCGGCACGATAACGCCATACCATGAGCGCCCCCAAAGTCCGGTCTTTGGTCTTGAGGGGGGCGCCGGCAAACAACTTACACGCCGGATGATCGGGTGTCGCGTCCACCTGTTTGGACACCTTCACGATGTCTTCTTCATGCAACAGAATGGGCGCCTCCGCCTGGATCACCCTCCTCGTCAGGGATGGATCTTTTCTCAGATCAAGCTGCGGCTCGCCATGCTCACGCCGTTCATCCACGCACAAAAAAAAGTCCCGTGCGTCTTTGTTTTCCTTGCAGATGGCAATGGCCATATTCTCCCGAACGAAAATGTTGCCAAGGGATGCATGAATGGACGCGTATAGTTCATCCAAGCTGTCTGAATTGTTAACGGCATGCGATATCTCAAACAATGCCGCCACGGTTGCGGCCTCATCCGTTTTCAATTTTTTACCCATGGATACCATCTTGTTGCCTGGCCATCGTTTGTATTTACCAGGAGATTTCACACGCTCGTAGCGTGTAATTTTTTCTGCCTTTTTGGAAATCGGCGGGGGTTACCAACTGTCAGTTGAACACGGATGTAGTGGCGGTGCCAGAGGATCCGGACGCGGTAGAACCGAGGCGATCGATCGTACGAGGTCGATTTGGAGGCGGTCAGAAGTCAGCCGGTATGCGGTTCGGCCTAAAGTCATGCTATTATGGGAAAAAACCTATCAACCCATTCAAGATATTGTCAATGTTTTTTAATAGTTATTAGAAGCCATCTCAAAATCAGGGTTTTTGGACCGTGAAACCCCTTGTCATTTTTCTTCGATTTGAATCTGCCGGTATTTCAGGTAGATGTAACGCACGAGCTCATACTCGAAAGGGGATCCCGTCTCGTAGTAGCGGAAGGGAATCCCCGCCCGGGTGCTGAGGGCGTATAGCCCCGTCCATCCCCAGTAAAGTTTGTCCCGGTCCCCGCTGTTCGAATAAATTTCATTCACCACAAAGCTTGCCCAAACCGTACCGACAACGGCATCGACGCCGGTGCCGATGCCGTCGCGCACGCTGGATGGACCCAGTAACGGCAGCACGAGATAAGGCCCCGGCCCCATCCCCCAGACCCCCAGCGTCTGGCCGAAATCTTCTTCCCTTTTGGTAAACCCCATGGGGGTCGCAGGGTCCAGCAGGCCGGCGATCCCCAATGTGGTGTTGAAGACGATGCGGGCGGTGGAATTGACGGTTCCCTCGGCGTTGCCCTGCAGCAGGTTGTTGAACACATTTTCGATCTCGTAGAGGTTGTCGAAAAAATTGCTGATCCCGTTCCGGACCACCTCCGGCAGGAGGAATCGGTACGTCTTTACCGCCGGCAGAAAAACATATTTATCAAACCCATAGTTGAATTTGTACACGCTCCGGTTGAAACCCTCCCATGGGTCATAATTTTCGATGGGATCCTCGTAGCCGGGGGCGTTGGGATCCGTGAACTTGAGCGGGCCGGCCTTCGTCTCTTCGGCATGCGCAGAGCAGACCAACCACAGGCCTATCATGACCATTATTGCCAGGGCCGCCCGCGATCGGCCTCTTGTCCTAAAGGGATTCCGCATGTCAGCGTTCCTTATTCCTTGAAATAGTCGACGATGAACGCCACGACATCCTTCTGTTCCATATTGCCGCAGTGTCCGCCGGTGGGCCAGATGGTCGCCCGGGTGCCGAACGTATCCCTCAAAAATTCAATCTCTCCCGGCGCCAGGATGAGTTCGTCGTTGTTGGTCATCATCGCGATTTTATCCGCGCCGCGCAGATAATCCGCAATGCTGTTCAGGGTCATCTGGTATTTCAGTTGCCCGGAGGTCAGTGAAGGGGTGCGGGCTTTGTAAAACGGGTAAAAATAGTCGTTGAAGTAGTCCTGAAAGCTGATGCGCAGAGTTGTCGCGAAATAGTCGATCAGCGGCGTGGTCTGCTTTAGCTCCCGGCCCGGGGGGACGATCATCCCGTATTGGCTCATGACGTCCGAGGTGAAGATCATGTTGCTGGATGATATCCGGAAGGAAAACCCGATCAGGCTTTCCAGCTTGGCTTCGGTGGGGATCTTTTTTTTGTAGACCCGGTAGAGGAAATCCTCGTTGAAATCCAGCGGCTCGTCCCGGCTGAAAACGGTGGCAAAGGAACGAATGACCCGTCCCATATAGCTGTTGAAGGCGCCGGGCGCATGCCCGATGGTGTTGGCCAGCATGTTGTCGATGATGCCCACGGAATGGAACAGGCTTACCGCCGGGTTGATCAGCAATACCCTTTGGAAATTGAAGACGCGCCGCTCGTCGTCCAAGCGGGCCAAAAAGGCGGACTGGGTGCCGCCCAGGCTGTAACCGGTCAGGTAGAATGCGGACACCTCCAGCCGGGAGGCTACTTTGGCATAGGCTTTCTCCAAGACCCGATAGAGGTCCTGGGTATCATAGATGATATGACCGGGAACTTTAGTGGTGGAAGCGTTGACGATAAAATTCATATGCGTGGGCGAAGAAATCGAGATAACGCTGAAACCGGCCTGGTAGAAGGCCCGTTGCAGCCCGACCACTTTAGGGGACTTATAGCTGGCGCCGGTGCCGGCAATTACGAATATGAGGGGGGCACGTTGCGGTTGGGGTACCAGGGAAAACTTCAGCCCTTCACTGTACCAGAAAACGGGCGGTATCACGCGATCTTCGAATACCACCAACTCATATTCCCGGACCGGCACCTCGGTTGGAAGATCCGCACGATAAAGAGACGGCGTGCCGACAACGGTCGCTTCGTAGGCGTTGACGAAGGGGTAATTATAGGCCCCGGTGGTCGTCGCCGCAGGGGCGATCGCCGCCGGGCAGAGCAGCAGCAACAGGATCGTCAGATGCAGCCGCTTCATGAAGTATCCTTTCTTCTCAAGGGTTAACGGGTGTTTCGTTTTGAGATGGCTTCCAGTGTCCGTCCATAAATGGTAGATTTTGGTTCCTGGCAAGGCCCGAGCGCGAACACCGCCAGGGGCCGAAAGAGGCCTTTTATGGATGGACACTATTTAGTGTCCAGAGAGTCTTTCCACAACGTCCCGGCCAGCTTCAGAATTCCTTCCATGTCGAAATTATCCACCATGGCGATGATCTCCCGGCTGATGGGCAGCCCTTCCGCCGCCGGGGACGCCAGCCCCTCGGCGATGGCACGCAAAGCGGCAATATCGCCGACCTCGGCGGCATTTTGCAGGCGTGTGGCCGTTTCCCGGGCCAAGTCCGGGGGCATCGTCGCGGCCGGCGCGGCCCCGCTGTCGGTTTCAAGGATCCCGCTTAGCGTTTCCGGCCACCGGTTCTGGACAACGCGAACGGCATGGTCGAGGGTCTGCACCAAAATAGTGAGCGCCGCATCGAGCGCCTGGGGGTCCGGTAGATCTCCGGCCGCAGCTGCCCGGACCATCTTTTCCACCGGTTGGGTCGCCGCCAGCAGGGAACGGGCCTCGAGATTACCGGCAACACCTTTCAGGCTGTGAGCACGTTCATGGGCCTGCGCAAATTGCCCGGCCCCGACGCTTGCCTGAATGAGCGGCCCCGCATTGGCGTAACGCCGCGCGAAATCCATCAGCAGGTTGCGGTAAAGCTTCCGGTTGCCCTGGAGACGTTTCAGCCCCAACGGAATTTCAAAACCGGGAAGGGCCTCCGGCAGGCTTGCCGCCCTATCGACCTCCGGTTCCGGACCGGGAACGGACACCCCATCGACATCGGCCCCTGCCGGCGCAATGGCCTCCTCCGGCCGGACCCAGCGGTGGAGGGCCGTGAACAGGCGCTGGGGATCGATGGGCTTGGTGATGTGGTCCTGCATGCCGGCGTCCAGGCTTTTCTGGGCGTCCCCGGCCATGGCGTGGGCTGTCATGGCGATGATCGGCAGGTCCTTGAAGCGTTCATCGCTGCGGATTTCCCGGGTGGCCGTGTAGCCATCCATCAGCGGCATCTGGACGTCCATCAACACGGCATCATAATGTCCGGCCTGCACGGCTGCCACGGCCGTCTGGCCGTTGGCGGCCAGATCGACATGCAAACCGGCACTTTCAAGAATTTCCTGCGCCACCTGCTGGTTGATCGCATTATCCTCCACCACCAGCAATCGCGCGCCCCGGATATCCCGGATCAGATTTACCGCCTGGCGCGAGCGGGCCGGTTTCAACCGCTCATCCCGGCTTTCCGTCTCGTAGGCCTCGCAAATGGCATTGAACAGGCTGGAGGGGGACACGGGTTTGATCAGCAGGCCATCCAGCTGCGCCCTCTGCATTTCCCGGGCCGCGGCGTCCTGATCATAGGCCGTCACCAGGATGATCCTGGGCCATTGGTGAACATCCGTATCCGCCCTCAGTCGCAGACTGGTTTCGATACCGTCCATGTGGGGCATTTTCCAATCCATCAAAATGAGGTCATAAGGGGCTGCCCCCCGGGACCGGCCTGCCATCTGGAGCCCCTCTTCGCCCGAGGAGGCCTGATCCACGTCATAACCGAAGGCGTGAAGCATTTCTTCGAAAATCTGTCGGGCGGTGGGGTTGTCGTCCACCACCAGCACCTTCAGCTGCTGGAGATCGTTCCGAAAGACCGGAGCAGCCGCGCCGGTTTCTGATTCGACTCCGAACCGGGCGGTAAAAAAGAATTCACTGCCTTTCCCGGGAGCGCTTGCAACCCATATGGTGCCGCCCATCAAGTCGACAAGCCGCCGGCTGATGGTCAACCCCAGACCGGTTCCGCCGAATTTGCGGGTGGTGGAGGCATCGGCCTGGTTGAAGGCCTGAAAAAGGCTGGCCTGCTGTTCTTCCGTCATGCCGATCCCCGTATCCCGGAGGGAGAACCTCAACGTCGCCTCGTTTTCCGTTCGGGTTTCGAGATCGACATTGAGGACGATTTCACCCGCCTCGGTAAACTTGACGGCATTATTGCCCAGGTTGATCAATACCTGCCCCAGGCGCAGCGGGTCTCCCACCAGGTTCCTGGGCACCCGGGGATCGACGCGGAACAGCACCTCCAAACGTTCGCGCTCATGGGCCTTTACACTGATCATGCCGGCCACGCTATCGAGGGTTTCCATCAGGTCAAACGCCACGGCCTCGATATCCAGTTTCCCTGCTTCGATCTTGGAGAAATCGAGAATGTCGTTGATGATCCCCAGCAGGGACTGGGCGGAATGGGCAATCTTTTGCAGGTAATCGTTTTGTTTGGGCGTCAGGTCGGTTTTAAGGGCCAGATGGGACAGGCCGATGACCGCGTTCATGGGGGTCCGGATTTCGTGGCTCATGTTGGCCAGAAATGCGCTTTTGGCCCGGGTGGCGTCTTCCGCTTTCTCTTTGGCCTGGCGGAGTTCGTCTTCGGCAATCTGCCGTGTCAGGAAAGCGCCGATGATGTCGGCCGTCGTTCCCAGCAGGGCGACATCCGAAATCGTCCAGTCCCGCCGCAGGTAGGTGTCATCCAACCCCACGAAACCGAACCAGGCGCCGTGCACCTGTAATGGCAGAATCAGCACGGACAGCACTTTTTGGGGGGCAAGCAGGGCCTGTTCTTCTTCGGGGAAGCGATCCACCGGTCCCATGATGGGTTGGCCCGCGCCCAGGGCTGCCTGCCACCGCGGCAGATCCTGGTTGTAGGACCACGCCTTTAGCGCCGCGTCACCGCAGCAGGAACTGATGCCGGGAGCGCAGACTTCGAATCGCATGCGGGCGCAGAGCCCTTTTTCCGGATCGTCGAAATTTTCGTAAACGTAGACCCGGTCCACCTGCACGGCCGCCACCAGTTGCTGCAGGGCCTTCTCGAGGGTTTCCGTGTCGGTGCCGGAACTCAGCAGGGCCTGCGAAATGGACGCCAGGGCCTTTTCCGACCGCAGCCGGCGGGCCTGCTCCACTTCCGCCCGCTTTCGCTCGGTGATATCGGTCACCGTTGTGACGGCCGCCAAAAATTCCCCGTCCTCATTGCGAATCGGGGCCAGGCAGATATCCGCCCAACGCCATTCCCTGTCCTTGCGGACCAGACGGCTTTCCAGGCGAACCTCGCCCTCCCCGCCGGCGGCGACCCGGTCCATGGTTTCCCGGACTTCGGTGGTGTAATCCGGATGAATGATATCGATCAGGTTTAATGCCAGGAGTTCATTACGCGTGTAGCCGATATACCCCACAAAGGTTTCGTTCACCCGCGTAAACCGTCCCTGCCGATCCGTGCTGATGATGCCCACCCCGGCAGTGGCAAACACCGCCCGAAACGATGCTTCCCGTTCCCGCAAGGCCATTTCCATCTGTTTCAGCGCCGTAACGTCCCGGATGGTCTCGATGGCGCCATCCGGCCGGTTTTCCCCGTCCAGAAGCATGCGTGCCGCAGCCGAAAGATAGATGCCGCCTTTGAGATTCGGGTGGAAGGAAAGGGATGTGAGCATGCCTTCCCCCGCTTTGCTGATCTGGATATAGCGGTCCTCGATGGAAGCATCCCATTCGCGGACCAGATCGATCAGAACCGGGCGCCGCTCGCCGTAGAAGGGCAAGGCGTATTCAAAGTCGCCCTTGCCGACAATGTCCGCCGCATCGATGCCGGTCAGCTCGGCCATGGCCCGGTTCCAGGCGATCACCCGACCGTCGCAATCGACGACGAAGGTCGGGTCGGGTAAAAAATTGATGATCTGGATCTGGCGGCGCTGGGAGTTTTTAATGGCCTCTTCGGCCCGCTTGCGTTCCACAATCTCGTGCGCCAGGCGACGGTTCCAGAAAATGATCACGGTCACCAGCACACCGGCGACCAGGACGACAATGAGCACCGCACGCCAGACATAGCCCCAGTCCACCGTCCGTTCGATGACCAGATTGATCCACCGGTCATGAATTCGGGCCCGTTCCTCCTTGCCGATGGCAGCGAGGCCCTTTTCCAAAATCGGCACCAGGGCCGCCCAGTCCTTGCGCACCCCGAAGGCCAGGTCGAACATGTATTCGGTGGTCGAGGCCACCCGCACGGCATCCATCCCCATGCGTTTGATGGCGAATGTTATGGAGGCCAGGTTATCCACAAATGCATCGATATCCCCTTTGGCCAGGGCGTTGAGCCCCTCCTCCACACTGGGGAAGGGTTTCAGCACGATAGCCGGATAATCCCGGCCAATCATTTCGTGGGTCACATACCCTTTGACCACCCCCACCGCCTGACCGGAGAGATCGGCCAGACCGCTCAGGAAGGGGGCGCCTTTCCGGGTCACGATCACGGACTGGAAACGCAGATAGGGTTTGGTGAAAAGAAGATATTTCTCCCGCTCGGGGGAACGGGCGATGCAGGGAATGACGTCGATGTCGCCCTGTTTGACGCCTTGGAGAACTTCTTCCCAGGTCAAGCCGGCAACCGGTTCCATGGCGGTTCCCAGGCGTTCGTTCAGCAGATCGACATAGTCCGAAGCGATACCGGCATAGTCCCCCTGGGCATCGGTTTGTTCGAAGGGCGGCCAGGTGGGATCCACCCCCAGCCGAATGGTCGGGTGGGCCGCCAGCCAGGCTTGCTCTTCCGGGCTCAGCCGCACCGCATGGGGGCCGCCCTCCGGCTGTGCCGACCGGCGCTCATGAAGCGTATCATCGTCCTGGCGGGCAACCTGTGCGATGGCCGTGGGCGTGGCTACCGCGAAAATAATCAGGACCAGAGCTGCCCAACGGAAAATCCGGGAAAGCGTCATGGTGGTTTCCTTGTTCGCAATGGACTTGCCAAACTTGCAGGAAGAATCCTGATATCATCGCTATATTAGCATAAAATTTATTCCGCAGAAAAATTTCATGAAATCTTCGGGTTAGAGGGAAGAAATAAGCATTGCGAGAAGGGTTTTAGCGCCGTATGGCAAGGCGCACGCAGCTTTCAGCGAAGCCGCCGGCTGGTGCCGGTTTAATCTTTCATGGAAACAGCGCCTGCCGCAGTGACCGCGTCTGGTATTTCGGTGTCGACGCGAAGCGTCGCCCTTTCAGCTTGACGCTTTGAGCCTGGCCCTTTCTGCATACAAGCCGTCTGTGACGTCCGGATACATGTGTTTCAATAGCACATGCGCTGGGAATTCAAAACCTTGTCACGCGGATGCCAGCAGGACGGCGCGAACAGGCGCCGGATACCCCTCGACCGTCAGGCCCGGATTGGCGGGATCGAGAAAGGCGTCCAGGGACTCGGAATTGATCCATTCCGTGGGACGCTGTTCATCCAACGTCGTGGGTGTGACGTCCACGCAGCGTACCTGCCGGTAACCGACGGCGCCCAGCCATGCCGCCAGGCGGGTTACACTGGGAATGGCATGGACATTGTTCATCTTGGCGTAGCGTCCCCGGGGTTCGAGCACCGTGTCGTCGTCATCCGCCAGGATCAACGTCTCCAGGACCAGTTCGCCGCCGGGCCGCAACAGCCGGCGCACTTTGGACAGGGCCGCACGCGGGTCGCGCCGGTGGTACAAAATCCCCATGCAGAAAATGGTATCGAAAAAAGCGGGCATGTCCGGGAATTCCTCCAGCCGCAGGGGCAGCGTGAACAGGCGTTCCGCACGGATATAACGCTGCAGCAGCTGGAACTGGAAATAGAAGGTCAGGTAAGGCTCGATCCCCAGCATGAGCGCCGGCGCCTCCGGACACATGCGAAAAAGATAATAGCCGCAAGAGGAGCCGATGTCGAGAATACGGCGCCCCGCCAACGGCGCCAGGTGGGGCCGCACCCGGTCCCACTTGAGCGAGGATACCCATTCGCTGTCCACCCGGATGCCGAAAACCTCGAAGGGCCCTTTGCGCCAGGGGATCACGGTCCGCAGGGCGTGCCGCAGGGCCCGCCGCTCCTCCGGGCCGACATCTCCAGCCTGCCCGATCCGGATGCAGCCCCGGTCCAGATCCATATCCACCGGCGCCAGATGGGGCAGGCGGTCCAGCATCGCCAGGTAGGGGCGGGCCTTGCGGTCCTGGCCGTAGATGCGTCTTGCAACCGGCGCCAGTCGTTCCTGGAACGCCGACGCATAGGCGTCCAATCCCAAACAGGGTAGCTGCTCTAAAAAGGGATGCCTCATTTCTGGCATATCCAGGAGCAGAAATTGAACCACTTCAACCAGATGTCCAGGCGTTTGAATCCGGCTCCCGAGACACGTTTCAAATGATCCGCCACCGTCTCGGGGATCAGGACGTTCTCCAGGGCTTCCCGTTTCTGGGCGATGGCCAGATCGGAATAGCCGTTTTCCCGCTTGAAGCCGTAGTAAAAATCCTGCTGCAAGTCGCTGAACGCATCGTCGGCATGCACGATCTTTTCCGAGAACAGCAACACCCCTCCCGGCCGCAGGCCCTTGTAGACACGATCCACCACCCGATCCCGGTCCGCCAGCGACAGGAACTGCAGCGTGAAGTTGATGACGACGATGCCGGCGTCTTCGACGCGAAACCGGGCCACATCGGCGTTGACCAGTTCGATCCGCTCGCCGCCGGGCAGGTGCTGCCGCCGCTCGTCATAAACCTTCAGCATGGCGGCGGAATTGTCCACCGCGATCATCCGAAAGGGCGTATCCGCCATGACCCGGCAGGCTGCGACGCCCAGGTTGCCGGTGGAGCAGCCCAGGTCATAAATGCGGGATTGTTCCTGGTGGAACCGCCGGATCAGCTGGGCCTGGCGCTGGATGATCTCCCCGTAGAGGGGAACCGAGCGCTGGATCATGTCGTCGAAAACCGTCGCCACCCGGTCGTCAAAGGTAAAGGGCGGCACCGGCCGCCGGGGATCGTCGTAAATGGTGTCATGCGGCATGGTATCGTCTGCCTTGTTTTGCGTCAGCGCATTTGCATTGAATTTGTTGTTTAAAATAAGGTTCTTCTCCCAATTAGTTGGGAGAAAGGGTCCAAGGGGTTTAGGATTCAAGTGGCCAAGGGTTTGTTCTCTGGAGATTTAATCAGAGTTTTCAGCAATCGCTCAATTGGCCCAATTTCCACTGCTAATTTTGGAAAACGTTTCGATACATTATATAGATGCAAACAAAGCGCATATGCTTTTTGCCACACTTGCCATTCTTTGTAATTTTTTAGTATTTCACTTGGATCCTTGACCCCTTGACTCCTGGAACCCTTATGATCCCGAGATGCCCGAGAGGTAATACCCTGTGACCCAATTGCTCATTTGCACCAACTATTCGGGAGATGAACCAAAAATATTTTCATGCAATAGTCAGGTTAGCGAATGCGCCCAAGGGCATGCAACCGACGTCGCCTCAATCCGGGTAGGGCGCATGGGAAGGCATGGCGGGCGCCGAAGCATCCGGGCGGCCCAAATCCACCTGGGCGGCAGGGCCACCCGAAAAATCCGTTCGCCAGACGCATAGCATGGTGCCGGCAATCAGCAGCGCCGCCATCCCCAGCATCAGACGGTAGGCATCCCCCCCCAGCCAGGCCATGCGATCCAGGAAATGGCCGCAGGCCAGGGGCATCCCCATGGCCAGGGGCAGCGTCAGAACAGGGGCTACGGCGAAATAGGGCGTCGCATCGGGCAGACCGGAGAGCTTTTTCACCGCCGGCGCAAAAACGATCATGCGGGTGCCCCGGGAAGCCCCCAGCAGGAAACTGGCCCCATAGAAACTGACCGGGGTAGACCACAGGGCCATCAGCAGGACCGCCCCCAGGGAACAGACCTTGGATGCCAGGGCCTTGTGTTTCAGGGTCAGCCACCCCAGGGCCCCCAGAAATACGTTGGCGAGAATAGCCCCGGTATAGATGAGTCCCACGAAAACGCCCGCCGCCACGGCCGGGGCCACGCCCCCGAATTCGGTGGCATAGGCGGCATAGAACGAGATGACCGTCACCACGATATAGAGCTCGAGATCGCTTCCCAGGAACATCAGAAAATTCCGGTTCCGGAACATGTGCCGCCGGGTGTTGCGGATAAAATGCCTGAACGATGCACGCGCCGGCCGCCCGACCACCACGTCCCGCGATTCCCGGGTGAGAAAGAAAAACAGGGAGCCCAGCACGAAGAGGAGCCCCACCACCATGAAAATGACGGCCGCGGCCGCCGGTGCAAAGGCGTAGTGCGCCACCACTTTGAGGATAATCAGGCTGCTGATGAGTTTGGCGGCGTTCTGGGCGATCATCATATAGGCCAGGCCGGAAGTCGATTTTTCTTCCGATAGGATTTTCACCAGGTAATTCAGCCAGACCGGCTGGGTCATGCCGATGCAGACCGAAAAAACAGCGTAGCAGACAAAGAACAGCAGCAGAATGTCATCCGTTTGTTCAAGCAAAGCCAGCAAGCCGCCGAACACCAGGAGGGCCATGCCGGACACCAGATGCAGGATCACCACCGCGCGCCGTTTGAATACCATCCCCTCGGTCAAATAGCTCGACAGCAGGGCGAACACCGACATGCCGATAAAAAAGAAAAAGGGAATCATGCCCAGGGCGAAACTGGAGGCCCCCAGGTTCTTGAGAAACAACTGGAGAAACGTGCTCTCCACCACCACCGGCAACCCCAGCCCCCAGAGAAACTCCACCAGGGAAATGCCGACGACGTTGCGTGTGTAGTAGTGATCTTTGGTTTTGGATTCCATCGCCATGCCTCGATGAGCTTTGCGGCAATGCCGCCCCACCCCATCCAATTGAACGCCCTCCCCGGCAGCCGCGCCAACATCAAAACACGTCCGCCGAACAAGCAGCAAGTCACTCGCGCAGGCACTCTAAAGGGATAACGCCCCCCTGTCAACGCACCTCGTAATATTGAAATGGCTTCTAAACACCTGCCAATCGACGGAGTCGACGAATTGGGTGCTTGACGCTGTCCGGCGGCCGCATTAAGTTGACAGGGCATACCGTAGACCGTCAAACGACAACACCCGACCAACTAAGGAGTGTCCGTCCATAAATGGTGGATTTTGGTTCCTGGCAAGGCCCGAGTGAATTTTCAACCGGAGGAATAGCCCGCTATTTCGAGGATTGAAAACTCGCGAGAACGCCGCCAGGGGCCGAAAGATGCCTTTTAGGGATGGGCGCTAAGGAGGATCAATGGACAAGTGGGAATGCCCCTGCGGCTACATCTACGACCCGATGGAAGGCGATATCGAAAACAATGTCCAGGCGGAAACTGCTTTTGAAGACCTTCCGGACGACTGGGTCTGCCCCCTGTGCGGCGCCGAAAAGGAATACTTCGAAAAACTGGATTGATCCGGCATGAGGGAATGGCTGATCGTTGGTGGCGGAATCCACGGGACCTATCTGGCCAACCTGCTGCTCGACCAGCCGGGCCTGCCCGCTGAAAACATCGACATAATCGATCCCCACGATCACCTGCTGGAAGCCTGGGATCGCATGACCGCCAACTGCGGCATGCGATACCTGCGTTCACCGGCCACCCATCATATCGATCTTCCCATCCTCTCCATCTACCAGTTTGCCAAGACACCCGCAGGGCGGTCCTTCGCAGGGTTTATCCCGCCCTACAACCGCCCTGCCCTGGGCCTCTTTCGGGAACACAGCCGTCATGTGATCGCGCGCAGCCATCTTGACGAACGTCATATCCAGGGCCGGGGGCTGGCCCTGCACCGCGACGGCCCCGCATACGTGGTGGAGACCACCGCAGGTGACCTGCGGACCCGTCGCGTCCTCCTGGCCATCGGCATGAGCGAACAACCCTGCTGGCCTGCCTGGGCGCAGGACCTTCGCCGTCAAGGGGCCAGCGTCACCCATGTGTTCGATCCGGATTTCAAGCGTGATGCGGTTGCCCCGGCAGGCGCCACACTGGTGGTGGGCGGCGGCATCACGGCGGTCCAGACGGCGCTGGCCCTGGCGGCCGTCCCCGAAGCCGACGTCACGCTGGTGGCCCGCCGCCCCCTGCAGGAAAGCCAGTTCGATTTCAACCCCTGCTGGATCGGCCCCAAGTGCCTGCGGCGGTTTTATCAGGAAGACTATGCGGCGCGACGCGCCACCATCGACGAAGTCCGCCTGCCCGGCAGTCTGCCGGGAGAAGTCATGCAGGAATTCCAGGCGGCCCTCGACCCGTCGCATCTCACATTTCGGCAGGCCGCCATTCAGAAGGCTTCCTATGACCGGGACACCATCCGGCTCCAGACGGACGAGGGGCCCCTGATCGCCCGGCGCATCGTCCTGGCCACCGGATTCCGCCAGGAACGCCCCGGCGGCCGTTTCGTCGACCGTCTGATCCAAGATTTCGACCTGCCCTGCAACCCCTGCGGCTACCCCATCGTGGGCCCTGACCTGCAATGGGGGCCAAATATCTTTGTCACCGGCCCCCTGGCCGAACTCCAGGTCGGCCCCTGCGCCCGCAATATCGTAGGGGCCCGCAATGCCGGCCGCATGCTGCTGGCCGGTCTGGAACAGAAGCGATAGGGTCTTCCCGCAGAGCTAAATCGTCCCGTCGCCCTCAAAGGAGGGCTTAAAAAGGGGCATTTCCCGCTTGAACATCATTCCACCGGAAACCGGAATCTATTGATGTCAGAGGTTAGAGATTCCGGATCAAAGTGGGAATCGCCGCGTCCCATCCCATACGGTTCAGGATGCGGGAAAAATCAGGATCGATTCTGGCGGTCAACCGGGTGGTCTCCCGGCTGCGGGGATGGGGAAACTGGATTTCGGTGGCCGCCAGCAGCAGGCGCCGGCAGCCGATTTCCTCACTGAAAAAACGGTTGTGCTTGTTGTCGCCGTATTGGCGGTCGTTGATGATCGGGTGGCGCAGGTGGCGCATATGCCGGCGGATCTGATGCATGCGCCCGGTGGCCGGCATGGCCTGAATCAGGGAATAGCGCGCGGTGGCATACCGCCCGACAGGTACCGGCAGCTCTACCGTGTCCAGACGGAGAAAGCGCGTCACCGCCGGCCGGGGGGGCTTGTCAAAGGCCTCGCCGGTTTCGCTGCGTTCCAGGGGGTAATCCACCTCGCCGGCTTCCGCAATGAAGCCCCGCACCACCGCCAGATAGGTTTTCTGCACCTGGCGTCGGGCAAACGATTTGGCCAGGGACCGCGCCGCCCCCGGATTGAGGGCGAACACCAGGATGCCCGAGGTGGGTTTGTCCAGACGATGGACCGGGTACAGATGCCGCCCCACCTGGTCCCGCACCAGTTGCAGGGCAAAACGCTCCCGGCGCGCATCGAATGCGCCGCGATGCACCTTGATGCCGGAGGGTTTGTTGACGGCAACGATATCGTCGTCCTGATGAATGATTTCCAGCATTTGATCTGTCATGGGCACTTGACCCGAATTTTTCACGCGTTCGCAGGGTGAAATTTTATTCGGTCCAGAAAACCTGGTCCTGTAGGCCAGGTCAAATAATTGGCTCCGCCGTAATCGTCGTATAGGAATTCAGGCGTCAGGATCCAGAAGTCAGAATAAGGTTTTCGCCTTCGGCGCATTCGATCTTTTTCAAAAGACAGAGCGAAGCGACATCATAATCCTTCTGGCACCTGAATTCTGTCTTCTGACGCCTATTGTTTCTCGCGATTGGAGCATCCCCCCTTCCAGGGGGAACCCAAAGCCGGGGCCTCCGGGCCCGGATATATACAGGATAGAAAAAAATTCATACCGTCAGCCGTATTAGCACACCCGTCCGTTTGACAATAGCCCGCGTCCCCATCGCGGACGCGCCCGATACCTGAGTAACGCCCTAAATTTATGAAATAATTTAAGATACGGATATTGACAGCCCCATAGCCTTTCGCTATGGTAGCTTTCGGAATAACGTTCCGGACATTTCTGAACAGGCGCATCCGATCCCGTCAACGCCTGGTTTGGCGGTATCGTCGGCGCGCCCACGCATCTCCCCATAAAAGCACCCCTGGATCGGGGTAGAAAAGTGAATCGTGTTGCGGAATCTGTTTCTCGGCGGGCTTATTTTCCTGGTGGTTTGCCAGGCGGGATGCATCACGCGTGAGCGGTATGCCTATGATGCCATCCAGCAGGACGTTCTGGCCGAGGGCAATCACCGCATCCGGGGGTTGGCCCATCCGGAAAAAATACTTCCCGACGGTCCTTTGGCCCTGAAAGAGGCCATCCACATCGCCGTTGTCAACAACCCCGACCGGCAGATGGCCGCCGCCCGGATACGCCAGACCGAAGCCCTCATCGCCAAATCCCGGGCCGCCTTCTACCCTGCTTTGAATTTCTATACCGAGTACCTGCGGGGCAATGCGCCCTCGGCTTACCTATTCAAACGGCTTGATCAACGGGAGTTCAATTTTGCCGAGGATTTCAACGATCCGGATGTCTTCGACAATTTCGAATCCGGCCTGAACGCCCGCTGGAATATCTACCAGGGCGGTCGCGATCAGCTCGACCATCAAATGGCGGCCGCCGGCCGGGAGATATCCCTTCAGGATCACCAGGCGGTCATCAACGCCCTGGTGGCCTCGGTGATCCAGACCTATTACGACTACCTCACCGCCGAAGCCTTTCTGGCCATTGCCCGGGACTCGGTGGCCACGGTGGATGACCAGCTGCGGGTCATGACGGTGCGCTACCAGGAAGGCGGCGCGCTCAAATCCGATGTGCTCTCCCTCCAGGTGCGGCGGTCCGAAGCCCGGGAAGAAGAAGTCCGCAGCCGCAACCGCATGGAACTGGCCCGCACCGCCCTGGCCAATATCCTGGGCATCGGCATCCGCCAGCCCCTGACGCTGAAAGAGACGGACGGTGCGGCGCTGGAAATCCCCGACCAGTTCGAGGCCGGGCTGGCCTATGCCCTGCAGGCACGGCCGGAGATTCGCGGCCTGCATGAAAAAGTCCGTCAAAGCCGCATGGCGGTGGACAAGGCCAAGACCGGCTATATCCCGAGCATCGACGCCTTCGGCCGCCTCTATTACGATGATGAGGATATGGACTACGATTGGGACGAAGACAACTGGACCGCCGGTATCCTGTTCAACTGGGAGTTCTTCCGGGGGTTCAGCACCCGGGCCCAGACCCATGAAGCCCAGGCCGTTTTCGAAGAAATGCTTCACCGGGACCGCAAGACCACCCTGGCCGTCGAACTGGAGGTCAAGACCGCCTACCTTGCCCTGGAGGAGGCCCGGGCCCGCCTGGAAGTGGCCCGCAACCGGGTGGCCAATGCCGATGAGAGCCTCAAACTGGTGGGGCACCAGTACAAAGGCGGCTCTGCCACCATTACGCGCTATCTCGAGGCGGAGCTGGCCCGCAACCAGGCCCACATGAGCCAGGCGGCCGCCTTTTACGATCGCGAAAAAGCGATTGCCGATATTGCCCGGGCCATCGGCTACCTGGCCGCGGCCTATCCTGCCAACGACAACCCGGGGACAACACCATGACGAGGAAAGTCACCGCCGGTGCCGCGCTCCTGATCATCGCCGTCGCAGCGGGAGCCTATTGGGCCGGCCGCGCCACCGCTCCCGCCCCTGGACCGCCGCCGGCCCCTTTGTCCACCGCAGTTACGTCGCCGCCGGCCCAGACCGTTCAGGCGGCCCGCAAAACCGTGACGGAATGGTACGAGGCCGTGGGCACCATCCGCCCCCGGGTGGAAAGCCGCATCAGCGCCCAGGTCACCGCGCAGGTGCTGGCGGTCAATGTCACCCCCGGGACCCGGGTTCAGAAAGACCAGGTATTGATCACCCTGGACAGCCGCCAGTTCGCCTCCCGCCTGGACGCTGCCAGGCAGACCGCCGTGGCCGCCCGCGCCGAATTGACGCGGGCCCGGTCCGAATACGACCGTATCAGGAAATACCTTGCCGCCGAAGCCGCCACCGCCCAGGAAATGGAACGCGCCCAGGAATCTTTGACCCGGGCCCGGGCCGGCCTGCGGCGGGCGGAAGAGCAGGTCCGGGAGGCCCAAACCGCTCTCGGCTACACGACCCTCCGGGCCCCCCAGGCAGGGGAGGTGCTCCAGCGGCTGGTGGAACCGGGCGATCTGGCCCTGCCCGGCAAAGCCTTGCTGGTGCTGCAAACCGAAGGGGCCCTGCGCCTGGAATCCCGCGTGCGCGAGGGGCTGATTCGCAAGGTCAGCCCCGGCCACACCCTGCCGGTGGTGGTGGACGCCCTGGACCTCCGGACCGAAGCGCTGGTGGAGGAAATCGTACCCTATGCCGATCCCCGTTCCCGAACCTTTCTGGTCAAGGCCGCCCTGCCCGATACCACGGCTCTGTTTCCAGGCATGTATGGCAAGATGCTGATCCCCGTCACGGAAAACCAGGTGGTCATGATCCCCCGCCGGGCAGTTCGCCGCATCGGCCAGCTGGAACTGGTGGACGTGCAAACGGGTGACCGCTGGCAGCGCCGCCTGATCCAGACCGGCCAAGCCATGGACGACCAGGTGGAAGTGCTCTCCGGGCTGGAAGGCCATGAAACCATCGGGATGCCAAATTAATGCACAGCCAATCGCCATCGACATCCCCGGGCCTGATCACCCGAATCGTTCACCAGTTCCTGACCTCCCAGCTGTCGATCATCCTGATCGTGGCCGCCCTGTGCATGGGAATTGCCGCCATCCTGGCAACCCCCCGGGAAGAAGAACCACAAATCGTCGTCCCCCTGGCGGATGTCTTCGTGCACGCCCCGGGCGCCAACCCCGAAGAAGTCGAAAAACTCGTGGCCACGCCGCTGGAACGCCTGCTCTGGCAGATCGACGGGGTCGAGTATGTCTACTCCATGTCCCGCCAGGACACGGCCGTGGTCACGGTGCGGTTTTTCGTGGGGCAGGACCGGGAAAAATCCCTGATCAAGCTTCACAACAAGATCACCATGAACATCGATCTGGTCCCGCCCATCGTCAGCGGCTGGGTCATCAAGCCGGTGGAAATCGACGATGTCTCCATCGTGAATGCCACCCTCTACTCCGCATCCCACAGCGACTATGAGCTGCGGCGCATCGGCGAAGAAGTGCTGGAGCGGCTTTCCGCCGTCAAGGACCTCTCCCGCACCGAAATCGTGGGCGGGCGGCGGCGGGAAATCCGGGTCGAACTCCAGCCCGAACGCATGACCGCCCATGAAGTCACCCTGCTGGAAACCGTGCGGGCCCTGCAGGGGGCCGACGCGTCGGTCACCGCCGGGGAGTTCAACCGCTTCAACCGGGCGTTCAACGTCACCAGCAATGCCTTTTTTACCTCGGCCGATGAAGTGGCCGCCCTGATGGTGGGGGTCCACCACGACCGGCCGGTCTACCTGCGGGACATCGCCGCGGTCCGCGACGGTCCGGAAGAAGTCCGGCACTACACCCGCATCCGTTTTTCCGAAACCTACCGGACCGCCCAAGGCCTGCCGCCCGCCCCGGAAGGCTACCCCGCGGTGACCCTGGCCCTGGCCAAGAAAAAAGGCACCAATGCCGTCGATGTGGCCCGCAATGTCCTGGGGGAACTGGAAAAGCTCCAGGCCACCGTCATCCCCCACGGTGTCGGAGTGGAAATCACCCGCAACTATGGCCAAACCGCCCAGCAGAAGGTCAACGGCCTGCTGAGTTCGCTGGCCTTTGCGGTGGCCAGCGTCGTCGTGCTGCTGGCGCTGACCCTGGGCTGGCGCGAAGCCCTCGTGGTGGCCCTGGCCGTACCGGTCAGCTTCGCCCTGGCCCTGTTCGTGAATTTTCTATTAGGCTACACCATCAACCGGGTTACCCTCTTCGCCCTGATTTTATCGCTGGGCCTGGTGGTGGACGATCCTATCACCAACGTGGACAACATCCAGCGCCACATCGGGATGGGACGCCTGAAGCCCGCGGCCGCCACCCTGGCCGCCGTCAACGAGGTCCTGCCCCCGGTGATCATGTCCACCCTGGCCATCATCATCTGTTTCACCCCCCTTTTCTTCATCACCGGCATGATGGGGCCTTACATGGCGCCCATGGCGGCCAACGTGCCGGTCACCGTGATTTTCTCCACCTTTTGCGCCCTGACCATCGTGCCCTGGCTGGCCCACCACCTGTTAAAAAACATGGCGCCCGCTCAGGGCAGCGGTGATACGCCCGCCGCACCCGGCCCCATCGACCGCATCTACCGCCGGGTGGTCAACCCCTTTCTGGATTCGCGTCGCAATCGCTACCTGCTGCTGTTGGTCATTCTGCTCCTCCTTGCGGCCCCGGTCCTGCTGGCCCTTTTTCGGCTGGTGCCGCTCAAGATGCTGCCCTTCGACAACAAAAACGAATTCCAGATCGTGGTGGACATGCCCGAAGGCACCACCCTGGAGCACACCGACCAGGTTGTGCAGGCCCTGGAAACCTATCTGGAAAACGTTCCCGAAGTCACCAGCATCGTCAGCTATACAGGCATTGCCGCCCCCATGGACTTCAACGGCCTGGTGCGCCACTACTACCTGCGCCGGGGGGGCCACGTGGCAGACATGCGGGTCAACCTCCTGGACAAAGCCCAGCGCGACCAGCAGAGCCACGCCATCGTATTGCGGCTGCGATCGGATCTTGAAGCCGTGGCGGCCCGGACCGGCGCGCGCATCAAGATCGTGGAGGTGCCCCCCGGCCCGCCGGTGCTCTCCACCATCGTGGCGGAGCTCTACGGGCCGCCGGACATGCCCTATGACCGGCTCGTGGCCGCCTCGGACCATATCCAGGACATCATGGCCGCCGAGCCCTTTGTCGTGGATATCGACGACCTGGCGGAAGCCCACCGGACCAAGATCGACTTTCTGATCGACAAGGAGAAAGCCGCCCTGCACGGCATCGCACCGGAGGTCATCACCCGGTCCCTGCATACGGCCCTCAGCGGCGTCACACCGGCCACGGTGCACATGCCGGGCGAGCGCCAGCCCCTGGCGGTCCGCACCATCCTGCCGCGGGACAAACGCTCAGGCATGGCGGCTCTGGCCCGGATTCAAGTGAAGACCCCCGAGGGCGGTCTGGTGCCCCTGGCCGAGCTGACCCGGGCCGTGTCCGTACCGGAGCCCCAACCCATCTATCACAAAAACCTGGAGCGGGTCGTCTACGTGCTGGCGGAAATGGCCGGTCGCGCTCCGGCCGAAGCTGTCCTGGACATGCAGAAACGGCTGGCCGACCAGCCGGCGCCAAAGGACGTCCGGGTGCAGTGGGCCGGTGAAGGCGAATGGAAGATCACCCTGCGGGTGTTCCGGGACATGGGCCTTGCCTTTGCCGCGGCCCTGATGGGCATCTACATCCTAATGATCATCGAAACGGGCTCCTTTTCCATGCCGCTTTTGATCATGATGGCCATTCCCCTCACCCTGATCGGCGCCATGCCCGGCTTCTGGCTCTTGAACCTGGTCACCGGGCATCCGGTGGGCGGTTTCGACAACCCGGTCTTTTTTACCGCCACCGGCATGATCGGCATGATCGCCCTGGGGGGCATCGTGATCCGCAACGCCCTGGTGCTCATCGAATTCATCCAGGAAGCGGTCAAGGAAGGACTGCCGCTGAAAGAGGCCATCCTGCAAAGCGGGGCCATCCGCATGCGCCCCATTTTGCTCACGGCCACCACCACCGCCATCGGGGCCTGGCCCATCACCCTGGATCCGGTGTTCTCCGGGCTGGCCTGGACCCTGATTTTCGGCCTGCTGGCCTCCACCCTGTTCACCCTGCTGGTCATTCCGGTAACCTATTACGCCCTGTACCGTCCGAAATCCGAGGGGCCGCAAACCTGACCCTATCCCCTCCCCTTTCGTCGCAAGAATCGGGTTGCGCCCGTTCCGGTATCTTCTTAAAATGACATCATCCTTTTCTTTTCCGGAAAAGAAAAGGAATCATAATATCAATAACTCCGGATGAGTTTAACCTCTCAGAGTTTTCCGCCAGAGGGAGAGGACTTAGCCCGAATATTTAATGAAATGTTCGGGTTAGGTCGATACCAGGAAAGGATACCGGCCATGACCGATTACCAGAACCTGTGCCGCGATTATGCCCGGGTGGAGGCCACCATCCGTTTTCTCGAAACCCGTCACCAGGACCAGCCCGGACTGGCCGACATTGCCGCGGCGGCCGGATTGAGCGAATACCACTTTCAAAAACTCTTCAGCCGCTGGGTGGGCATCAGTCCCAAGCGGTTTCTGCAGTTCCTCACCAAGGAACACGCCAAGAAACTGATCGAGGGTTCCGGCACGGTGCTGGACACCACCTACGACAGCGGCCTTTCCAGCCCCGGCCGCCTGCACGACCTCTTTGTCACCTGCGAGGCCGTGACCCCCGGGGAGTATAAAAAAAGGGGCGCCGGCCTGGACATCCGTTACGGCTTCCACGCCTCCCCCTTTGGCGAGTGCCTCCTGGCCGTGACCGACCGGGGCCTCTGCGCCCTCACCTTCGTGCAGGACGGCAATCGACGCCGGCCCGTGACCGACCTCGAACGCCAGTGGCCCCAGGCCCGCATCCGCCAAGACCCGGCCGCCTCGGCCGGCCTGCTGGACAGCATCTTCGGGTTCCCCCACGACCACCCGCCCGCCCCGCTTTATCTTTTCGTCAAGGGCACCAACTTCCAGATCAAGGTCTGGGAGGCCCTCCTGAAAATCCCACTGGGCCGGGCCGTGACCTATGAAGATATCGCCCGGCATATCGGCATGCCCAACGCCCAGCGGGCCGTTGGCAATGCGGTGGGGCGCAACCCCATCCCCTTCCTGATCCCCTGCCACCGCGTCCTCCGTAAAATGGGGGCCTTTGGTTATTACGGCGGCGGTCCGTCCCGCAAAAAGGCCATGCTGGGATGGGAGTCGACCCTGGCCCGCAATGTTGGATGAACGCCGGTCCGCTTTCGCAGGCCCGCACCTTGTCATTGCCGACCGAGTGGTATATGTAACACTCTTTATTTTTCCGGAGGGCGTCTTTACGGATGCCACCGTGGAAATCCGCCAATCAATCCGACCTGTCTTTACCGGGGGACGCACATGATCACACTACTCGACTACGGCGCCGGCAATGTCCGCAGTGTCGTCAACGCCATCGAAAGCCTGGGGGAGACCGTCCGCCCGGTGGAAACCCCGGAAGACATTCTCAAGGCCGAACGCCTGGTCTTCCCCGGCGTGGGCGCTTTCGGTGCCATGATGGAAATCCTGCAGGCCCGGGGCTATGTGGCGCCCCTGAAAAGCTACCTGCAGTCCGGACGCCCCTTTTTGGGCATCTGCCTGGGCATGCACGCCCTCTTCGAGGAAAGCGAAGAAGCCCCGGGCCTCCCCGGACTGGGCCTTCTGAAAGGCAAGGTCAAGCGCTTTACCATCGACCGCGCTGTTCCCCACATCGGCTGGAACGGCATCAAGGCCCGCCAGGCCTCCCCCCTGTTCAACGGGCTGACGGGAAACGAAAAATTTTATTTCGTACACTCCTACCACGTGGCCCCGAAAGATCCGGAAGTGGTTCTGACGGCCACGGACTACGGCTACGAGTTCGCCAGCGCAGTGCAGCAGGGCCCGGTCATGGGCACCCAGTTTCACCCCGAGAAAAGCGGGATTCACGGCCGCCGCATATTGGAAAACTTCCTGGCGGCCGATACCCCGGCGGTAACGCCGGCCCATGTGCCGGAGACCACCCAACTGGCCAAACGCATCATCGCCTGCCTGGACGTGCGCGCCAACGACCAGGGCGACCTGGTGGTCACCAAGGGCGACCAGTACGACGTGCGCGAAGAGGGCCAGGTGCGCAATCTGGGCCTGCCGGTGGAGCTGGCCGAACGCTATTACCGGGAAGGGGCCGACGAGATCACCTTTCTCAACATCACCGGTTTCCGGGATTTTCCCCTGGAAGACATGCCCATGCTGGAAGTGCTCAAGCAGACTTCGCGCAACGTCTTCGTGCCCCTGACCATCGGCGGCGGCATCCGCAACTACACCGACAAGAACGGCCGGACCTACTCGGCCCTCGAAGTGGCCGCCGAATACTTCCGCTCGGGCGCGGACAAAGTGTCCATCGGCAGCGACGCGGTCATAATCGCCGAGGCCTATTTGAATTCCGGCCAGATGACCGGTAAAAGTGCCATCGAAGAAATCTCACGCGTCTACGGCAGCCAGGCGGTGGTCATTTCGGTGGATCCCCGGCGCGTGTACGTGGCCGATCCCGGGGACGTGCCCCACGAGACCATCGCAACCGCCGATCCCGGCCCCAACGGGGAACACTACTGCTGGTACCAGTGCACCATCAAAGGCGGCCGCGAAGGCCGGGAGCTGGACGCCGTGACCCTGGCCAAGACCTGCGAAAAGCTCGGCGCCGGCGAAATCCTGTTGAATTGCATCGACCGTGACGGCACCAATGCCGGCTTCGACCTGGAACTGGTCAACGCGGTCAAAGGGGCCGTGTCCATCCCGGTGATCGCCTCCAGCGGGGCCGGCTGCGAAGCCCATTTCCACGAAGTTTTCACCCGGACCGAGGCGGAATCCGCCCTGGCGGCCGGCATTTTCCACCGCCGCGAAGTGCCCATCGGAGATGTCAAAGCCCACCTCCAGGGCAAGGTGGAGATTCGACCCAATCCCGATGCCGTCGGCCACGCGTGAAATACGGGATGCCAAGAGAATAACGACGGATGATATTGGTTTAAGTTGTAGTCTTCTCCCTTTGTCCCGCGCCGAGCATCGGCGGGGCGGACGGAAAAAAGCGCGCGGACTGTCTGAACCCGCCGTAGCCTATGCGAAGGCGGGTGAGTTTCCGCGTGCTCCGGCCGCCGCGACGACGCGCAGGGA